>Ga0210400_10000009_pt1 | contig 447643 bp, 361 predicted proteins | sample IncBWH26MmetaG_FD_155456 | JGI IMG/M metagenome (GOLD analysis project Ga0210400, IMG submission 155456) | Forest soil microbial communities from Barre Woods Harvard Forest LTER site, Petersham, Massachusetts, United States - Inc-BW-H-26-M | ecosystem: Environmental > Terrestrial > Soil >... | reverse complement strand
GGAAACGGCGATGGAACGTTCACACCATTTCCGAAATCTCCGTTTGCGCTTCCGGCGAGCATGAAGGAGCCGGTCGCGATGGTAAGCGGGAATTTTCAAAACTTGAGCGGGAGCGACGCGGACCTTGCCGTTGTGAACGAGATTACAAACAACGTGGCAATTCTGGAGACACCAGGAACTACGTTCGACGGAACATTTACGGTGGCGACTGGATCACCTTTTGGAACCGGAAACGGGCCGATCGCGATTGCAGCGGGCGACTTGAATTCAGACGGTGTGCCGGATTTGGCGGTGGTGAATTCAACCGACAGCACGATCAGCGTTTTCTTGAACAACGGTGACGCAACATTTTCTGTTGCTGCGGGCTCTCCATTGACGACTTCTTCGGGCGCGAACCCTTCCGGCGTGGTGATCGCGGATTTCACAAATGATGGGATCGGCGATATTGCGGTGACGAACCAGGGTGTTTCAACCCTTGGGATTTATGTGGGACTTGGATTGGGAGTCTTTGCCCCGCAAATTGAACTTTCCACTCCGGCTGGACCGCAAGGAATCACGACGGCGGATTTTGACGGAAATGGCTTGCCTGACGTTGCCTTGACCGCACATTCAGGAACAAGCAATACGGTGAGCGTTTTTCTCGATCCCTCTACGTTTGCGAGCACGGGCAGTCCGCTGCAAACGCCCTACCCCGGCTCCGAGTACATCGATCTGGGTCTGAAGATCAAAGCTACTCCGTACGTACATGGGTCAGACGAAGTAACACTGCAGCTGGACTTTGAGATTCGCTCGCTGGCGGGAACAGCAATCAATGGAATTCCCGTGATCAACAACCAGACGACAAGTCAGACAGTGCGGTTGAAGCAGGATGAGACTTCGCTGATCGGCGGGTTAACTGACAGAGAAGCTGCGAAAGCACTTGCGTCACTGCCGGGTTTGGGAGAAATACCAGGAGTTGGATATGCGGCGCAAAACCGGAACAACACGGCGACTGACACGGAGTTTCTGATTCTGGTTACGCCGCGAAAATTGCGGATTCCCCCGCGAATTACAAGTTCGATTTATGCAGGGCCGAATCCGGGTACAGGGGCGAACGCCCTAGCCCCACAGCCTCCGGCGCCGGAACCGCCACCGCCGACTCAGCCACCGCCGACGCAACCGCAGAATAATCCGCAACAGTAGGCTGCAGTTTCTCGATCTGAAAAAAACTTGTTCAGGGAAGAGGCTCGAATACCACGACAGGCTGGTACGTACGTGGAACGACGGCTTCCGCGATGGCGATGAGTTTTTTCTGTTGATCGAAGACACGCAAGCGCGGCGGGCGCAACTCGCCGGAATCAAGTTCCATGGTTGACCCTGGAGGGTTTTCCGTGCGTCCGGGCTGGATTTGCGAGACTGTGACATTGAAACGCGCGCCATGCCGAACGCGCTTTTCGATGACTGGCAAAACGTTCGCGCTCGGAAAATTTGGCAGAAGATTTTCGAGCGGGATGAGACATTCCTTGAATTTTCCGGCGCGCGCGGCTTCCGCAAGATCGTCCAGCTTCCAGGCTTGTTGAAGAGAAAATTCGCCGACGGCAGTACGGCAGATTTCCGTAAGGTGCGCGCCGCATCCGAATTTTTGCCCCATTTCGTGGGCGAGGGAACGAACGTAGGTGCCCGACGAGCATTCGATGACGAAACGAGCGACGGGACCGGCGATTTCTGTGAGTTTAAATTCAAAGAGCTCAACTTCGACCGGCTTTAGTTCGACTTCTTTCTTTTTTCTTGCAAGTTCGTATGCTGGGCGACCGTTTATTTTTTTTGCGGAGAAGATTGGAGGCATTTGCGCGAAACGGCCGATACGTTCGGCGGCAAAACGTTCGAGAGTCGCGGTATCAAGAATCGGCGGGTTGTCCGGACCTTGTGCTTCTCCATCGGAATCATAGGAATCGGTGGCGAAGCCGAAACGGAAACCGGCGTTATAACGCTTGCGGCGTCCGGAATAAAATTGTACGAGACGCGTGGCGCGACTTAGCAGAACAACCAGGACTCCGGTGGCGAGAGGATCGAGCGTGCCGAGATGACCGACCTGGCGGAATCCGGCCATGTGGCGAACGGCGTCCACAACGTCATGGGAGGTTTTGCCTTGCGGCTTGTCAATGACGAGCGCGCCGTCGAATGGAGCTGGTTGGGGTTTGCGGGGCATGATGGAAAGAAGTTTCAGTCCTCAATCGTCAGTTTTCAATTAAACACATTGCGACTACGGTTTGCGGCTTACGCATTGGCATTGCGCGCATGCCGCTTGGAGAGAATCACTTTCACATTTCGCCATCACTGAGCGGAAGGTTTGTCCTTTTTCATTTCTTTGAGGAGCTGTTCGATTCGCAGCGCGCTTTCTTCAGAAACGTCGAGCGTGAAATGGAGTTCGGGCAACCGGCGGACCTGCAAACGCTCGATAAGTTCATGCCGAATGTAGCCGGAGGCGTGTTCGAGGGCCTTGATCGCGCCGTTTTGTTCTTTCGCGTCATTCGAACGGACGGAGACATAAATGCGCGCGTGCTTCATGTCCGGTTGAACACGGACTTCGCTGACGCTGACATGGCCTTCTAGCCGCGGGTCTTTGAGTTCCCCGGCGAGCATGGCGTTGATTTCGTGGGCGATTTCTTCGCCGATTCGTTCGTGGCGATGGTTCGTAGTGCTCATGACCGTTCTGTCGTTTATCTCACCTAATTAGTCGCAACGCAAAATTCCTTCAGACAATTTCGATGGCCTGGTTTACCAGCAACGATCCGAGGATTTCGTCGGCTTCGTCCAAGACTTTCTGCAGAACTTCGCGGACGTATTTTTCCTCGTTGGCGAGCGTGACAACTCCTACTACGGAGCGCTGCCAGGCGTCGTGATGATCCATTTCCGCGACCGCGACGTTAAACTTCTGGCGCAACTTGTCTTTCAGGCTGCGCAAGACCTGCCGCTTGTCCTTGAGCGATTGCGCATCGGCAATATGCAATTCCAAAGTGAGCAATCCTACAGGCATTTGGATTTCCAGGAACGGCTTGCAGCCTATTTTTTGCCGGCGGGGACGCCAGACTGAGCGGCAGCTTCTGCCGCGGAAAGTTTCTGCACGTTGAAGCATTCCAGGATGTCGCCAACCTTGACGTCGTTAAAGTTAGCGATGCCCGCGCCGCATTCAAAGCCGGTGCGAACTTCGCTCGCATCGTCCTTGAAGCGCTTCAGCGAGCTGAGTTTTGAAGTATAGATGACTGCACCGTCGCGCAGAACTCTCACTTGCGCGTCACGCTTGAGGATGCCGTCTGTAACGTAGCAGCCTGCCACAGTGCCTGAGCCCTTGACACGGAACGTGTTGCGAACTTCGGCGCGGCCGAGATAGGTTTCCTGGAAGACTGGTTCAAGCAAGCCTTCCATGGCTTTCTTAATTTCGTCGGACACTTCGTAAATGATGGAGTGCGTACGAATGTCGACTTTTTCCTGCTGCGCGAGATCCGCAGCTTTGCGTTCGGGGCGCACACCGAAAGCAATGATAATGGCGCCGGAAGCGCTGGCGAGGAGTACGTCGTTTTCGCTGACGGCGCCTACGCCGGAGCCAATAATCTTTAGCTTTACTTGATCGGTGGAAAGCTTCGGCAGCATTTCGCTTAAAACTTCGACACTTCCCTGCACGTCTGCCTTGATAACGATAGGCAGTTCCTTGACTTCGCCGGCCTTGAGCTGTTCGTGCAGTTGATCGAGTGTGATGCGTGCACCGGTGGAACGAGCGAGCAATGCCGCGTCGCGCTGCTTCGACTGGCGGTAATCCACAATGTGGCGGGCTTTCGCTTCATCCGTAACGGAGAAATGGTCGCCAGCGTCGGGAACGCCCTGCAGGCCGAGCACTTCGACTGGCGTAGACGGCGGCGCTTCCTTCACAGGACGGCCGCGATCATCAAACATGGCGCGGACTTTGCCGAAGACAGCTCCGCAGATGAAAAAGTCTCCAGAGCGCAAGGTGCCGTTCTGAACGAGAATTGTGGCAACGGGACCGCGCCCCTTATCGACGCGGGATTCGAGAACTGTGCCAGTTGCAGGAGCATCCGGATTTGCCTTGAGTTCGCGCAAATCCGCAACGAGCAGCAGGATCTCAAGGAGCTTTTCGATGCCCTTCTTTTGCTTTGCCGAAACTTCGACGAATTCCGTTTCGCCGCCCCATTCAGCAGGCATCAAGCCGAGATCGCTGAGTTGGCGCTTCACGCGCTCCGGCTGTGCTTCGGGCTTATCGATCTTGTTGATAGCCACGACGATAGGAACATTTGCCGCCTTCGCATGGTCAATGGCTTCCTTCGTCTGCGGCATGACGCCATCGTCGGCCGCAACAACGAGCACGACGATATCTGTAACTTTGGCGCCACGCGCGCGCATGCGAGTGAATGCTTCGTGGCCCGGCGTGTCCACGAAAACCACGCTGCGATCGTTGACTTGAACTTTGTACGCGCCGATGTGCTGCGTGATGCCGCCGGCTTCGCCGCCCGCAACGTCCGCTTCACGAATCGCGTCGAGCAAGCTCGTTTTGCCGTGGTCGACATGGCCCATGACCGTGACGACCGGCGGACGCGGCTTGAGATTTTCCTTGGTCTCTTCCTTCGCAACTTCAAGAACCATTTCCTCTTCGAAAGAGACGACAGAGATGATGCCATTGAAGGATTCGGCGAGCTGAGTGGCCGTCGGAACGTCAAGCGCCTGGTTGATGCTGGCGAAGATGCCTTTGTCGAGCAGCACCTTCAGAAGTTCTTTCGCGCGCACATCGAGTTTTTCCGCGAGTTCGCGAATGGTGATGCCTTCGGTAATGGTGACTTCGCGCGGCTCGCGCGGCTCCGGCGGCGCTATGACAGCGGCGGCACGACGATCACCGGCACCAGCACGCTGGCGCGTTGGATGAAGCTTGCGCTCCCCTTCCATTTCGCGCTTGTCCACAACGGGACGCTGGCGCTGCGGTGGTTTGCGCGTGTAAAGCGGCTTGCCGGGTTCTGCCTTTGAAGGCATTTTGTCTGGCATTGGCGGCAACATCGTCGGTCGGCCGGGCATGCGCGGACCGGGACGCGTTCCCGTGGGAACTGCGCCGGGACGTTGGCCATAAGGACGATTTTGCGGGCCGCCCCCGCCGGGACCACCTTGTCCGCCTGGACGCGGCGTGAATGGGCGGCCTTGACCGTGACCGCCGCCACCCTGTTGGGGACGCATCGGCTGACCAGGGCGTGGGCCGCTTGGGCGGTCTTGCGGCATCGGGCCACGATTGCCTGTAGGTAAAGGGCCGCGATTTCCGGTAGGCATCGGACGAGACGGTTGGCCCTGGCGCTGAGGAGCCGCAGGTGCAGCAGCAGCAGGACGAACAGCACTCGGTTGATTTGGTTGTGGCGGGGCAGACGGACGCGACGCAGATGGAGCAGAACCCGCCTGTGAAGGAGAAGATACTGGACGCAAAGGTTGACCGGGCTGAGGCGCCGAAGGAGGCGCGGGCTTGGCTGCAGGTTGAGCAGAAGCAGGAGCCACCGGCGCAATAGGTTTAGGAGGAGGAGGAGGGACTGCTGCAGGGGCAGGAGCCGGCGCGGCTGCAGCGGGTGCTGGACTTGGAGTCGGAAGCGCTGCAACAGGAGCAGGAGCAGGCGCTGGCGATGCAACTGGCTTCGCGGCAACGGGGGCCGGAGGCGCGGCGACGGGAGCAGGAGCAGGCGGCGCTGCAGCAGGCTTTCTGAGCGCGGCTCTTGTGGCAGCATCTCGCGCATCTTTATCTGCTTTTGCTTTGGCTTCAGCGTCCGCTTCTGCTTGCGCCTGGCCTTGAATCGCTGCGCGTACTTTGACAGCTACGTCAGCCGGAATCGAACTAGAATGCGTCTTTTTTTCCGTAACGCCGAAACCGGGCAGAAGATCAATGATTGCTTTCGCTTTGACCTCGAGTTCGCGAGCCAATTCGTTAATTCGGACTTGATTGATATCTGTCATGCGCTCCTAGGAATTTGCCTCTTCCGTCTTTTCCGGACCATCCCGTTCCGGATTGCTTTCCGATTCCGTTCCGGCTACTGGTGTTGCCGAAGGTTCCGCTTTTGGAGATTCCGATTCTTGTGAGTCAACCTCACGCGATTCAACGGCTGGCGTTTCTTCCGCCGCCACAGCGGTTTCAGTTTCCGCAGAGGCGCCATCCGTTCCAGCAGCGGCTGTTTCTTCGCCGCCTTCTTCAATGTCTACTACTTCACCGGCGGGCACCGCTTCTCCACCTTCGTAGAAACGGTTTACAGCCTGATAAATCTTGTCGACCATTTTTTCGCCGATGCCAGGAATTTCCATGAGCTGCTCGGGTGTCATGCCGGCGAGTTTTTCAAGCGAAGTGATGCTGGCTGCTTCCAATTTCTCGATCGTCTTCGGGCCGACTCCTGCGAGAACCGTAAGCGCCGTCGCAGGCGCTGTGAGGGCGGTCATTTGCTCTTCGATTTCGCGGCGCTTTTCTTCTTCGCTCTTGATGTCAATGTCCCAGCCGATGAGCTTGCTGGCGAGGCGAACGTTCTGGCCTTTCTTGCCGATGGCCAGCGAGAGCTGAGAATCTTCAACGATCACTTCGAGCTTGTGATTTTCAGGGTCTGTAATTTGAACGCGCGTTACTTTCGCGGGGCTCAGCGCCTTTTGAGCGAACGCAACTGTCTCTTCGTTGTACGGAATGATGTCGATTTTTTCGCCGCGCAGTTCGCGAATGATGGATTGTACGCGCATGCCTTTCATACCGACGCAAGCACCGACTGGGTCAACGTCCTTGTCGCGGCTGAGCACGGCGACCTTCGTGCGTTCGCCAGCTTCACGAGCTGCTGCACGAATTTGCACCGTGCCGTCGTAAATTTCCGGGACTTCCATTTCAAACAGGCGCTGAACAAGGGCGGAATCTGCGCGCGAAACGATGACTTGAGGGCCTTTTGCGGCGCGGTCCACCATCTTGATGACGACGCGCAAACGCTCGCCGATGTTGTAAGTTTCGAGTTTCGATTGTTCGCGCTTCGGCAAACGCGCTTCGGTGCGGCCCATGTCCACGATGAGGTCCGGACCTTCGGCACGCTTCACAATGACTGTGACTAGTTCGCCGACGCGATTGTGATATTCGTTAAAAATCGTGTCGCGTTCGGCTTCGCGCACTTTCTGCAAGATAACTTGCTTTGCAGTCTGTGCAGCAATGCGGCCTAGAACGTCAGTCGGCTTTGTGGTGAGAATTTCCGTTCCGACTTCCGCGTCAGGATTTTTCTTTTTTGCGTCCGAGACAGAAATTTCACGTTTAGGGTCGGTGACTTCTTCCACGACCGTAATTACCGAAAACACGTCTACTTGACCGGTGTCCTGATTGAACTTGCCGCGTAGATCTTCTTCTGTCTTGTAGTACTTGCGCGCAGCAACAACCATGGCGTCTTCAATCGCGGACACCACGACTTCCGGCTCAATATGCTTTTCGCGGCTGAGCATTTCAATCTGTTGATAGAGCAAGCTGGCCATAACGCGTTCCTAGTTCCCGACTCCTAAAATTCCACTACCAGATTCGCCTTGCGGATCGCCCCAAACGCCACTTCGATTGTCCGCGGCGTTTTGCCTTTTAATTCCAGGCGCACGCTGCCAGATTCGACTCCCGCAATGCGCCCTTCCAAAAACGTCATCTGCTCGACGGGCTCGTGCGTCCAGACCTTCGCCGAGCGGCCCGTGAAGCGCTCGAAGTCCGCCGGCTTCGTAAGTGCTCGATCCATGCCGGGCGAACTGACTTCCAGCACATAACTCGGGCCGTTGATCAGCTCCTCAACATCGAGGATTACGCTGAGTTGCTTGCTGACCTTCTCGCAATCCGCGTGAGAAATCTTTGGAAAGGGATCGGACAGAACTTGCGAAGCGCCGTCCGCCGATTTCAGCGGGGGTACCCGGTCAATGTACACCCGAAGGAAGCGCTGCTTGCCGACTTTCCATTCGACATCAACGACTTCCAATCCCTCCGAGCGCGCCACGCGTTCTGCGGCTGCGCGGATTTTTTCCAAATTCACGCAGAGACTCCCCGGCCTAAGCCGGTCTGACGCCCAACCGAACCGGCGGCAACAAAAAAGTGGGCTTGCGCCCACCCTGTCGTGCGACCCGTTTCCGAGCGAAGGTAGAGTATATTCCGAGAGCAAGGCAAAAGCAAGGTAAGGCGGGAAATAGCAGGGGAAAGCAAGTGTGTGTGAAGCGTGAGACAGCGTGTGGACGCAAATACGCGCCGCTGCTCGTTTTTCTCTTAATAAGGCATTTATTTTCAGAAGCTTAATAAGTGTAAACCGATTGCTTTGAGGAAGCCAATGACACGCGGAACCAAACTCGGTGGCGGAGCGTTGGTGGTGGGAGTGGTGTGCCTGCTGGGGTGGTATTTGTCCTGGCAGAAGGAAGGCATCTGGCGCATCAGCCGGTATTTTCGGTTCGGTTCACGAAAGTTTATCGTAACAGAGGCTAAACCGTCGCCCCGTATGGCCAAACTGCCGAACATTTATTTATGGGCTTGGGAGAGGCCGGAGGAATTGAAGTTTCTAGGCGACCAGAAAGTTGGTGTCGCGTTCCTTGCAAAAACAATTTATGTCCGAGAAACAGCCGCACCAGCCACAGGGCCGACCCCTGACGCCATCGTAGTGCGTCCCCGCATGCAGCCCCTGCGTATTACGCCGGGGACGCCCCTGATGGCGGTCGTGCGAATCGAAACTTTGCGGGGGGCTTCTCCGTCCGGCTATGGAGAAGATGCAAAACCATCTGCGGATTTTTCAGAGATGCAAATTTCCCATATCGCCACGGAAATTGTTGCGACGCTCAATTTTCCAGGAGTGAGCGCAGTTCAAATCGATTTTGACGCGACGCGGAGTGAGCACGATTTTTATCGCGCCGTACTGGTAGGAGTTCGCAGGCGCTTGCCTGTCGAGATGCCGCTTAGCATCACCGCACTCGCTTCCTGGTGCATCGGCGATCGCTGGCTGGAACAGTTGCCGCAAAATACGATAGACGAAGCCGTGCCGATGCTCTTTCGAATGGGTGTCGGCCAAGCCGAAGTCCTCAACTACATCTCCAGCGGAGAAGAGTTTCGCGTTTCCGCTTGCGGCAACAGCATCGGTCTTTCCACTGATGAAACACTCTCAAGAAATGTAATCTCCGGAAAACTCGCAATCGGCCAGAATGGCCAAGGTTCCAAGCGTATTTATGTTTTCAGTCCCCACGGATGGGACCCGGCTCAAGCGGAAGCCACATTGAAGGAAATCCAATCATGGCACGCAAACTGATTTGTCTCACCGTTGCTGCAATTCTTGTTTTCACGCTCGCGCCAATCCCGCCGGTGGCAAACGCCTGCGGGCCATATCTCGCCGAGGCTGTGTTCACAGACATGAAGAGTCCGGATTTTGATTATGGTGAATATCTACAAGGCAAGCTCGGCATCATTCAGCCGTCTTACTACGACTTATTTCTCTTTGCCGCATATCGCAATCTTTCCGGCACTCCGTTCACGAAAGAAGAACTCGCCGCACTAAATCCGGCAATGCAGACGAATCCCACGGAATCCACTTCCGCACGAGAGCGCGGCGCGGCGGATCGCAATCTGCCGATTGAGGAAACGCTGTGGCACAAGGCCGCTGATGACTCCAACTACCCTGGCAGCAGATTCCCGGATGTCCAAGGCGTTATCCGCTCCGAGTCGCGCAACGGCAACTACATTCAGTATTACAACTGTCTTCCCGATGCCTTCAAAACGGCCCGCGAACGTCTCGAACAACACCGTGCGCAATTCGGCACGGACAATCCGTCCGTCCGTGGCTGGCTGGAAGCGCAGCAAAAAGTGTTCGCCAATTGCGGCGCCCCATATCAATTCAACAAGCCACCCCAAGAAGCGGTAATCCCAATCAGCGCGTCAGAGAACGATCCGCCAGTCATCCGCGCCGACCGTGACTATCAAGTTGCCGCCGCTTATTTCTACGCCGGAAATTTCTCTGAAGCCGCTGCGCGTTTCGAACAAATCTCAAAATCAGACCATTCGCCCTGGAAGGAAATCGCAGGCTATCTTCAGGCTCGCGCTCTCATTCGCAAAGGAACTATCGGCGACGGCAAAGGCAACGCCGACCATGCCGCGCTGGTCGAAGCGGAAAAACTCCTAAAGCAAATTCTTGAAGATCCTGGACTGGCTTCCATACACAAGCCTACGCAGCGACGCCTCGATTTTGTTGCCGCGCGCCTTCATCCGGAAGAGCGCCGGTCCGAACTTGCCCAAAAACTTACGCACCCCGGCACGAGCGCCGACTTCGATCAGGACCAGACCGATTACTTCTGGCTGCTGAATAACACGAGCCGAGCCATTGGCGCGAAAGACGATCTCACCAATTGGATCTTTACCATGAAGACCAAAGGCGCTGACGGCAAAAACGAAGCCATGGCTCAATGGCAGAAAAAGAAATCCTTGCCCTGGCTTGTCGCGGCGCTTTGTAAGGCAGAGCTGGACTCGCCGGGGCTGAACGACCTTATGCAAGCTGCCGTTCAAGTCCCGCAAAATTCTCCGGGCTATACGACAGTTGATTTCCATACGTTGCGGCTTGGCAATAGCGTCTTCAAGAACACGATGGTGGTCGCGGAACTGAATGGCGTAATCGAGAACGATTTTTCAAAATTGCCCGTCTCGGCACAAAACCAGTTTCTTGCCCTGCGTATGAGTTTCGCCGAAAACTTCGAAGAGTTCCTGCGTTTCGCGCCGCGCAAGCCCACCGGCGTCGTTTACGGCTACGGAATGGATGATGACAGCTCTCTGACCTCCGCCATTGTTGCCGATAATAAAGCCTCCGGTGCACGTTTTGATTCCGACTCTGCGACCATTCTTTCCGAAAGGGTTTCCCTGAGAATGCTTGTCTCCGCAGCAAAGAACGAAGAACTGCCAGTAGAATTACAGCGCATGGTCACGCTGGCGGCTTGGACGCGCGCGGTCATATTGAAGAATGACGCTGTTGCGCAGGACCTTGCGCCGCGCGTCGTACAGTTGGCGCCGGAGCTGAAAACATCGTTCGAATCTTACTTTTCTTCGAAAACGCCGGAGGAGCGTACATTCGCCGCCGCTTACGTGATGCTTAAATCTCCGGGCCTGCGGCCGTTCGTTGATGCCGGCATTGGCCGGGCCACGTCGACGGACAAACTCGACAATCTTCGCGACAATTGGTGGTGTTCCTTCGCGCCTGTCAGCAAAGAGCAGCCCGCACTTGGAAGCTACACCCGCTATCCTTGGAGTACGGTCCCCTCGCCACTAAAACAGATCTATGCAGATGGAAAAATTCCGGCTCCAGAATTCATAACGAGCGAAGATGCGAAGACCGCCTCGAATGAATTTCAATCTCTTGCCAAACTACCGCCTGCGCCGGACTGGCTGGGCAAAGAGACCCTGGCCTATGCCAGCGGACATGCGGAAGATCCGCGGGTGCCGGAAGCACTTCATCTGGTGGTGCGCGCAACACGGCTGGGATGCACCGATGAAGGCACTGGCAAAGTTTCCAAAGCCGCATGGGATTTACTCCACAACAGATACGCCGACAATACTTGGGCTAAGCAAACGCCATATTGGTTCAGATAACGGATCTTCAATTCTTGCCAACCGAATTACGGCTTGTTTGGCGTGGTTGTAGCAGGAGTGGTCTTGGCCGCAGCGGGTTTCGCGGGAGTTGTCGCAGAAGCCTTTACCGGATAGGCCTGATCGTAAAGCTTGATGATGTCTTGCGTCACGTCGACCTTGTTTGAAGCGTAGATAATCGGGGAGGTCTGCGCGGAAGTATCGAACACGGCCGCATAGCCGTTCTCGCGCGCGTAGCGATCCAGCACATCCATCATTTTGCGGCCGATCTTGTCGATCACGTCCTGCTGCGCCGCGTTTACGTCTTCCTGATAATCTTCCTGCTTGCGTTGAAGCTGCTTGGCCAAAGCCTCGCCTTGACGCTGCAATCGAGCCTGCTCGTCGGGGCTGAGAGTATTGCGGCCAGCTTCCAACCTTTGCCGCAAATCGTTGATCTGCTTGTTCATGTTTTCCAAATCGGCCTGGCGCGCGGAAAACTGCGACTGCAATTCGGCGGACGCTTGCTTTCCTTCGGCCGTGTTCACGATTGCTTGCCGAACGCTCAGAACGCCAACTTTTTCGCCGGACGTGGCGGCCGTCGCCGGCGCGGCCTGCGCGTGCGATGCCACGGATCCGATCAGGGCCACGGCCACGAGCGCCGTCATACGAAACATCTTATTCACTGTAGTCTCCTTAATTTTGGTTAGACGCACCGCGTCCACCTCGGGCCAAATCGGATTGGCCAAACTCGTAGTTCCGCTTCCCTGCCGGGTTTCGCGGGGGATTTACAAACGTGAAAGTATAGCCGAGCGGCTCCGCTCGTAGCAACGACAAAGCATCAGCGCTATTGAAACCCGGCAAGACAGGGATCTTCCTTATTTGATATCCGATGCAAGAGACTCTGCCACGCGTTGTCTTCCGCAACTATCCGCAACTAGGCCCCGACCTTCGTCAGTTAGGCATTGGGAACAGCAACACCCGGTTATGCGCTTGATCCACGATCACTGCCAGATTCAAGAACTGGTCGATTGCCACTCCAAGTGTCGGTGACCCGGGAATTCCATAGCTGCGACGGGTCTTAAATGGACTCGTCAGGGTATCGATAATCGAAATCGTATTGCTGATGGAGTTGAGCGTCATGATGCCTCCAGTTTGCGGGTTGAGCGCCAACGATGTTGGATTGATTCCCACATGCACGGTGCTCGCTGCCCCGGTGTCCGGATTGAATGAACTGACGACGTTGCCGCCGCTCGAAACCGCGTAGAAGAGCGCAGGAGAGACCGACGGGTCGAAGACAACTCCAGTCGGCGTCGTACTGACCGATCCCACGGCAGCTGTAGTGCTTTTTGCGGGAATGGCCGCTCCAATGTCCACCGAATCCAAGACACCGCTTGGGAAAGTGGAACTGTTCAGCCGCAACGCAGTAACAACGGCAAGGCCAAGATTGTTTGTGCCGCGGTCCTGATCAATCGCGATGGCAATCGGTTCCGTGTCCACGCCAATGGTGTTGACGGGCGCAGCGTTCGATGCGATCGCGGCAAGATCGATCTCAGATACGGTGTTCGAACTTGTGTTCGCGACGAGCGCCGCAAGAGTCGCTTCATTCACGGCAACTCCTGTCGGGCCGCTGCCAGTCGTGACGTCAGCTGCAGCGGGCAATCCGGTGATGAGGTTGACGATAGATGCCGTGCCGGCAGTATTGTTGGCAACAACTGCATAACCGAGGCGAGGGCTGATGGCGACGCCCGTTGGGCCGCTGCCGACTGGGATCACTTTGAAATTCCCAAAGTTCGTGTTGTCCGCAAAACCGGTCAAATGCCCTGTCAGCGGATTGCCATTGTCGTAAGTCGGAAGTTGCGGCGCAATGTCTATCACGGAAATGCTGTTGCACCCCGTGTTGCTCACAACTGCAGTTGGAGCATATGGATTCAGCCCAATCTGATCCGCAACGGCAACGGAACTTGGATGCGTGAGCGACGTTGTTCCCGTGGAGTCCTTGCAGACGGACGACAAATCCACGGCAGTTACAACGATGAAGTCCGACGCGTTCGATTGAACGCCACCTGCTACCACATCCAAGGCATAACGGTGCGGATGCTTCAGGAAAGAAGCGGGAATCGCAACGGTAAGTTCACGATCGCTGACAACAGTCGGCGCCGGAAGCGCGATCCCATCGAGGTGAACTATGGGAGAATTGCTCAGTCCTGTTCCGAAAATCTTGACACCGCTGAGAGGATTAGGCGACGAAAGAGTTCCCTGCGGGAAGGAGGCGTTAAGGATTCCTCCGATCGTTCCGGGAGCTGCGCTGGGCACCAGCACTTCTGTTATATGTACCTTTTTAAGAGCAACGCTACTCCCACCCTTGCCCAGATCGATCAATTGAATCGTCCCGCTGCCAGATTGAACGACAATCGCCTGGTTTGTTGCGGGATCAACTGCCAGACCGCCAAAAAGTGGCAAAGCAACAGCGGGGCTGGTGCATGGCGGCGCAGTGGACGGAACGGGAGGAGCCGGCGGAATGGTAGGGGTGACACAGATGGTGGCCGTTCCGGAACCCGGCAAGGTTACCTGGGCGTTGTTTACAATATCTTGGTTGCAAGTCGGAGCAGAGTTTATGCAGACCAAAGCGGCCCGGTCGAGATTCACCGGATTCGAAACAGAAACCTGGTTCTGAGCAGCGTTGTACGAAACCAGAGAATTGGAGAACGGTTGAAACGACACGCTGGTTGTCCCGAGCAATTCCGGCGCACCTGAACAAGTTTGCGTATTCACCGTGCAATCGGCGCGGAAAGTGATGGACGATATGTTCTGGTCAAGCAAACTGAGCAAGCTGATCTGCGCCCCGTTCTGCCCGGTTGCGTTCGCGTCTGCGGTCGCAACAAGTCCCGTGATCGGATTTACCGCGACGCCCTGCGTCGTTTGTGCGAGTCCGCCGATAGTGATGTTCTCCCGACTGTAGAACGCCGTGCTAAAGGTGTTGGGGTCGCAGTTTGGTTGACTTGGTGGGCATTGCGTGATGCCGGCTGCAGTGTCGTTTACCGTGGAGTTGAGCGCATACGTAAAGCTCGTGCTGTTAATCACGCTCTGGACGGTGAACGCACCGTTAAAATCGACATTATTCGTTGAACCCTTTGGCACATTCAAAATCAGAACGGTTCCCGGGTTGCCGGGATTCAAACCATGAGCAGTGGTAGTCGTAACAGTGACGAGCCCAGACGTGAGCGAGACATTTGAGATAAGGACGGATGCCGATGCTTTGGTGACATCTATTCCCGTAGTGACACCCAAGCCTCCCGGCGTTACCACGGCCAGGTGGTTGTGCGGCAACATCGCAATTTGCGGAAACTGCCCGGTATTCAAAGTGACCTGTGCATGTACGCAAGGAGATACGGAAACGGTCAGAGCTTTATTGCTGAGACAGGCACCGCTCCCCGAATCGCCAATATTCAGATCAAGCAAGAATCCGACCTTTGCAGTGGTCGGATTCGCTGTTGAACTATACGCAACGATGGCCTGATTGGAGTCCGGGTCGACTGCAATCGAATAGGGCAACGGCAGAGGCGACTGCTCAGCCGGAATCAATCCGGCTAGGGAAATTGGAGCAGTCGGCACAACTGGAGCAGGAGAGGCGCCTGGAATCGGAAACACCGTCACGCTCTGATCCTGCATGCTCACAACCGCCACAGTGTGCAAAGCCCGATTCACAGAGAGTCCGGTGGGGACATTCACCGCGCACGATGCAACTGGGCACGCGACTGGTGTCAATGAAAGAGTCGGCTCAATTCTGCCTATCTTGAAGAATTCAACGCGATTTCCACCCGTGACGGCCACTATGGCAACGCCGAGTTCCGGATCAATATCAATTGCACTGGCATTTGTCAGAGCTCCGCCAAAACCCGTCGCGATAGAACTTGCGTTATTGACATATGGCGGAAATGATGGCGACTTGTAGTCAGGGAAAATCCCCAGGTTCGTTATGGCAGGATTGTTCTCGGCCGGCGCAGGGGCAGCCGTGCGCGCAACTGAGAATGGATAGAGACCGGGCTGCGCGCTGTTTGCAATGTTCGATGGAAATGCAAGCAAAAGCTGGCGCGAATTGGAACCTGTTACGTTGGAAGAAGTATCGAACGGAATAGGCGCGCCCTGAAAGCTGGCGCCAACGAAGCTGCCGTTTGGCCCGAAATAGCCGCCGTTCACAATCATCTCAAGTTCATTCCCCTGAGCATTCTGGACGATGCTGTCCGGCAACGAGGCCACGGAAGTGGGGCGAACGGGAACGACGCTGAAACGGTACGGTCCAGGTCCGGGATTGCTAAAGGGCTGCGAGGGATCGGTTACCGCAACAGTGAATGTATCCACTGCGGAAAGATTTGAAGCCAGCAAGCGCACGCGAAATCCAGTGGACGCCGGGGCGGGCGTGCTACTGGTGGGAATGGGAAACAAAACCTTTAGTTGAGCGGGAGGAATCTGTTGCTGGCCGCTAGTGTCTCCAGTCACAAAGACCTGCGAAGCGGAAGTCACGCCCGGGGCTTCTAAATAGATGTCATAGAAAGCGACCCCTTGGGGCACGATTGTCGGGGAGATTCCTTTAAATTTAATGGGACCGCCCGTAATGATCGTAATTGTGCCTATGGCTAGCCGAGTGTCATCGGCATTAGAGAACACGACGATGGTGAGAGTGGCAGTGGTTGGAACTGCTGTTGGTGCTGAATACAAACCGTTCTGGTCGATCGTGCCGCACGTTGGGCTGCATGTCGCAAGTTTGGGATAAGGAACAGACGAAGTGGGTGTCGCCTGCGTGATGAGCCAGGTCACTCCTTTTGTGTTCGTGTCATTGGTAATGGTGGCGGTAAATTGAAAGTTGGAAGGTTTCGAGGCGCTGGAGCTCGTGGGAACGGTCGCGGTGGTGGGAGTAAGCCCAACCGCAATACCGGAGTCCAGCAAAATAGACGCTGTGCCCGTCTTCTTGGTGTCCGCAGCCGAAGTCGCAGTGATTGTGATGACAAGCTGGCAAGGTTGCGTGGCAACCGTGCAATTGTTGCCGGGAAGTTTTGTGGCATCTGGCACAGATTGGGGCGCCGTATACACGACTGTGGTGTTCGTGGAGTTGGCTGGAATTGTGCCGGTTGCGGCACTGCACGGCGTCGAAGTACCGGTCGAAGTTTTGCCGCTGCTGTCCACAGTTGTCGTCGCGTAGGTACACATCCAAGTCACATTCGTATTTGTCGAGCCGGTGACAGAGGCAGTCAGGGTTAGTGTCTGCGTGACGATAACGGTAAACGACGATGGACTGACAGTGACCTGGACAACGTTGGACGAGCTGCTTCCGCCGCCGCAGCCCGCTGCTAACGCGGCTCCTGCCACAAACAATCCCAGAAGAGTCTTTAGGCTTACGAACTTCTTTCTCACGAGTTCCCCCACAAATGCGCTTCGGGCGGTTGAGTCGCCCTTGCTCCTATGAATTCTATTTTCCGCAGCCTGCCCACTTCGCTCGCAAGCTGCAAAATCACTCACTGCCGCATCTAGAACGTCCGGCTGACCGTAAAACGGAAAGTCGTTGCGGGCTCGAAATAGTTCAAACGGCCCGGATTGTTTATCACGTCCGTGGTCAGCTTTTTCAAGATGAGCGGATAGATCGTCGGATCAACCAAATCCAGTTGAGTCTTTAAATTCTGCAGATCCGACGCGTTGAAAAATGGACTCTGCGCCACAAGTTCTTCGCGCAAACGATGAACGTTGTACGCGTAATAGATGCGGAACGGCGCCTGCACAATCGGCAACTGAATGACGAACTCAATGCCTGCGGAGCCGCGCAGTCGGAAATTCGTGTTTGAAGCAATCGGCAAACTGCCCGTTACGTGCGCTAAGGGAAAGTCCGTATTCAATTTCGTAACGCCGGTCGGGTCAAGCCGCAAGCCGCTCTTGTTCGAAATGCCGTCCGTGCCGCCGTCAAAAAAGAAGGCCGTCTGGAAATAAGTTTTCACGATGGGAATGCGGTACTCGACGTTTCCAAAAGCTTGGACGTCTCCGCCCGGCAACGTTGCGGTATAAATCAGCGCCGGGAGCGAAATCGTGCGGAACACTCCTCCAGCGAGAGGATCTTGATAAGTGATAGGAACTGCGGTTTCCGTCGGAATGAACGTAACCGGCGAAATGGAGCGAATGTCGTATCCGCGAATATCGTCTTCACCGCCCATGTAGAAACGGCTGTACGGCGGAATCTCTTTTCCGCCATACCCAGTGATGTAGGCGACGCGAGCTCGATAGCCGAGAACATTGCGTCGCTTATTTACCGGACGAAATTGCTTGTACTCAAAAAGATTTGTAATCGTATTGACATTGCCACCGATTGGGCCGCCAGTAAAAGCCAACGTATAGAGCATGCTCTTGCCGGTGACCGGATTCACAGGATTGTCGACGGAGTTGTAAGTAATGGTGGGTGTGATGGTGCTTGAAACGATTCCATTGAGCGCGCTTGGTCCTGCGAAGCTGCGATATTGAATTGATTGAAAGAGCAGAGAGGAGGCGTCGTTAAACGCAGTGATATTTGTGCGGGTTAATCCGTAGGTCAGACCGACACGTGTGAAAGAAAACTTGCGCAGCGGATAGCTTGCAAACAGTGTGAAGCCGGTGCTGTCCTGATTATAGTTCTGAATGAATTGCGGGTTGATGCTGACTTGCTGGCCCAAGAGCAGCGATTCCTGCTTCGCTTGATCGTAACTGTACCGGCTGGAGAAAATCGTGAACCCCGTGCTGATGGGCCGGTCAAACAAATAAGGTTCCGTGAATCCGAACAGGAAGCTGCGCTGCAAGCTGCCGAACTGCGCGGAAAAAGTGAGAGTTTCACCCAAACCGAGGAAGTTGTTCGTCTGATACGTCAGGCCGATAAAACCGCCTGCAAGTCCGCTGACGCCGCCGTTCAAACCGATGGACTGTTTCCCCTTTTCCTTCAACTTCAGGTTTAGATCGACTGTGCCTTCCTTTGTGTTGCGTTTGATTTCGACGGCTTTGTCCGCTTCGATGCGGTCGAAATAGTCCAATTGGTTCAGGCGTAGGATGCTGATTTCCCACGCGCGCTTGTCGAAGAGCGCACCTTCGTCAATCAGGAGTTCACGGCGGATGACTTTATCGCGCGTGGTCGTGTTGCCGGAAAACTCGATGCGGCGAACGTAATACTGTTTCTGCTCGTCAAAACGCAGTGTCAGATTGATTATTTTGTTTGCGTCATCAATGTCGAATTCCGGTTCGGCGGTGAAATCGATGAAGCCGAAACGTCCGTATTCGCTGGTGTAGTTCTTAAGCGCTTTGCGGAGTTTGTCGACGTCTAGAATGTCTCCCTGCTTCAGCGGGAAAAATGCTTTGAGCGCATCCACTTTGAGCGAGAGCTGCTTATCCGGGTCAGCGCTTACGATTTTAAGTGTCCCCATCTTGTACCGCTCACCTTCTTCGATGGGAATCGTAATGTTTACAGCCTTGCCGTTGGATTTGCCGAGCACGAGAGGCACACCAAGGCGGTTATTTCGGGTGTCAATATTTTCAATGATTGGATCTTTTACGAGAACGCGGAAATAACCATTGTCCTGGTAAAGGCCACGGATGCCGACTTCGATGTCTTCCACAAGTTTGTCGTGATCGTACGTCTTCGACATGACCGGAATAAATGTAATGTAGAGAGGAACACCGTAAGGACGATCATTGCGCATTGCGCGAATCAGCTTGCGATCGCTGAACGCGTGATTGCCCGTGAATTTGATCCGGCCGACTTTAACTTTCGGGCCTTCATCAATTTTGAAAATCAGAATGACCGCGTTGCTGGAAGCAATCCGTTCGTATTGCGGGGTAATTTTCGCGAATTGCCTGCCATGCTCGCCGAGCAATTCGCCAAGCACGACCTGTGCCTTCTTGATCTTTGTCGGATCGAACTGGCTTTCCACCGTCAGGCCGACTTTGCGTTCTTTGAAACGATCGAGAATGTCCGATTCGGAAATCGAGTGAATGCCGTCGTAACGAATGCGGCGAATCACTGGCCGTTCTTTCACTTCAAAAATAATGATTTTGGAATTTATGTGGTCTGGCGAATCTTCCACGCGAAGTTTCACGTCTTCAAAAAATTGTGTATTCCAAAGCGCTTGAAAATCGCGGCGGAGCGTTTCTTCGTTAAAGGTATCGCCCTCGCGGCTGAAGATGCGCGCCTTGAGGGTGTCGTTTCGAACGCGGCGATTTCCAATGAACTCAATTCGCTGAATGACGAAGACTTCGCCCTGTGCATTCTGCGTACCGGCTTGCCCTGTATTGTCTTCCGTGTCGGTTTCGAGTGTAACGAGATCCAGGCTTTCAGACATCAAATAGCGGTGCTTTGTGGAAGGCGAAGGCGGCTGCGGATGATTCTCCACCGGAGCTTGCGCGGGCAAAGATACAGCGCTCGCCAACAGCAGCATCACTGTGACGAGCCACTTCATTCCAGCCTGTTTTACGGCAATCGAAAAACAGACCCTTCTGTAAGCGGCCGATGAAGGCTTCAAGGCCGCGCCCCCAAACGCAAGTTGTTCTTCTCCTGCCGGACCCGGTGTGGGCCGGCTTTTTGCACATGCCTCCGGCGGGGCCGGACTAGCACGCGTGGTGTCAGATTCCTTAGTGGATAACCGGGGTTGCCTCAGCAACAGGTCGGAACGACAAGGCATCCCCTGCGACGTACATCTGCAATGTCGCTGGCCTTTGAATTCCTCCCTGAATCAGAGCTTCCGAGAGCGGGTCTTCAACATATTTTTGCAACGCCCTTCGCAGCGGCCGCGCTCCGTAACTGCGATCCGCACACGTCTTCTCGAGAATCCACTGTCTTGCTTCCGGTGACAGCACCACCTGCACCTGGCGGTGGATGAGTGTATCGTTCATCTGCCCCACGAGCAAATCAATGATGCGGAGCAAATCCTCGTCGCCGAGCGGATTGAAGATGATTACCTCATCCAGCCGGTTCAAGAATTCCGGATTGAACGCTCTCTTCACTTCGTTCATCACCAATTCTTCCATGGACCTTGCCCCGGCTTCATCCGCGCCGCCTTGGAAACCGATTCCAGTACGCTTCTGCAGGTGCCGTGCGCCGAGATTGGAAGTCATGATGATGATCGTGTTACGGAAATCGACTGTATTGCCAAGCCCGTCACTGAGCTGACCGTCTTCAAAAACTTGCAACAATATATTGAAGACATCCGGGTGCGCTTTCTCGATTTCATCGAGAAGAATTACTGAGTAGGGTGTGCGACGCACACGTTCGGTGAGCTGACCGCCTTCTTCGTAGCCGACATACCCCGGAGGCGCGCCGATCAACTTCGAAACGGAATGCTTTTCCATAAACTCCGACATATCGAAGCGGACAAGCGATTTCTCCGAACCAAAGAGGAATTCTGCAAGCCGCCGCGCCACTTCCGTTTTGCCGACGCCCGTCGGCCCCAGGAAGAAGAAGCAGCCAACCGGACGCCCCGGAGACTTCAGTCCTGCGCGGCTGCGCCGAATCGCGCGCGCTAGCGCGGTGATTGCCTTGTCCTGGCTGATAACGCGCTTGTGCAGTTCCTGTTCGATGCGCAGCAGTTTCTGCTGTTCGTCTTCCTTGATCGAGGTGACGGCAACGCCGGTCCAGCGCGAAACAACTTCTTCAATGTCCTCGCGCGAAACAATTCCGGTCGTGGCATCGTCCAGCTTGTAACGGTCGCGCAACTGGCGGAGATTCTCTTTTTCCTTGCGCTCTTCTTCTGAATAAAAACGCGCCTTTTCGAATTCGTGAGCCGCAATCGCGCTTTCCATACGGTGTGTGATGAACTTTACGCGCTTTTGTACTTCGCCGACTTCTTCCGGCACAGTCGCCTGGCGCAGCTTGACGCGCGCTCCCGCTTCGTCAATCAAGTCGATTGCTTTGTCGGGAAGGAACCGGTCAGGAATGTAGCGATTCGAAAGATAAACGGAATACCGCAACGCCTCATCGGTGTAGGTCACTGCATGGAATTTTTCGTACCGTTCGCGAACACCGTTAATGACTTGAACGGCTTCTTCTTCGTTCGGTGCAGGAACCTTCACGGCCTGAAAGCGCCGTTCGAGCGAACGATCCTTTTCCACAGACTTGCGGTATTCGGTCGGCGTCGTCGCGCCAATGCATTGAATTTCTCCGCGCGAAAGAGCCGGCTTCAAGATATTTGCCGCATCCAGCGAACCTTCTGCGGAACCCGCGCCAACGAGCGTGTGCAGCTCGTCAATGAACACAATCGAGTTCTGGCTCTCCATCAATTCCTTCATGATGGTTTTAAGCCGCTCTTCGAATTGTCCGCGATATTTTGTTCCCGCAACGATAAGCGAAAGGTCGAGCGAAAGAATTCTCTTGTCCGCAAGAAAAGGAGGCACATCCGCATCCGCGATTCGCTGCGCCAATCCTTCGACGATAGCCGTCTTTCCGACGCCTGGTTCGCCGATCAATACTGGATTGTTCTTAGTACGGCGGCACAAAATCTGAATCACACGTTCGACTTCGCTTTCACGTCCCACGAGAGGATCAAGCGAGCCTTCCGCGGCGGCGCTCGTTAAATCGCGGCTAAACTCCGCGAGTAGAGAAGTTTCTTTCGGACGCGATGCAGGAGTTTTTTCGCCACTAGTGCGGGCAAGCTCCTCGCGCAACGAAGAAAGCCGTAGCCCGCGCTCCATTAGGATTTCCGCGCCGAAGCACTTCTCCTCGCGCAGGATTCCGAGCAGCAAATGTTCCGTGCCGACATGTTTCACGCCAAGTCGCTCTGCTTCTTCTGCAGCCATATTCAGGATGCGCTTGCACTCGGCGCTCAGCGGCACTTCGACAGACGTAGAGATGCGTTCGCGAATCGTGATGCGCGCCTCGATCTCTTTGCGAATGGATTCGATCGAACCCTGCTGGCGTAGAAAACGGTTAGCCAGCGCCTTGTCCTCTCGCATCAAGCCGAGCAGCAAATGCTCCGTCTCGATGTAAGGGCTGCCGTACTGGCTCGCTTCGTAGCGTGCAAAGAAAATTACGCGCCGCGCTTTTTCTGTATAGCGTTCGAACACGTTAGCTCGTTTCTCCCCCGCCGGTCGTTTGGCGATCCGGCTTACCAGGGCCCCTGCTCGCAAGCGTCGCCGCTTTGCGAGTTTGCAAAACGCCGTGTTCCAAGCCGAGGATTCGGTCGCATCGTTCCGCAAGCCTCAGATTGTGCGTCGCAATCAACGACGTCAGTCCGTGCGTGCGGTGCAGCCGCTCCAGCATGTCAAACACGGCCCAAGCGTTCTGCTCGTCCAAATCTCCGGTGGGTTCATCAGCCAGCAGCACGCGTGGTCCGGTGACGAGCGCCCGGGCAATCGCCACTCGCTGCTGTTCCCCTCCGGAAAGCTCCCCCGTGCGGTGGTCGGCTCGTTCCGCGAGCCCGACTTCTGCGAGCCATTTCCGGGCCTTTTCGAGGCCGCTCGAAATAGACTCTCCCCGCAGCAGCAACGGCATCGCTACATTCTCTGCTGCCGTAAAATCCGGCAACAACTGGTGCCGCTGCCACAAGAAACCAATGCTGCGATTGCGAAAATCCGCCAGCGCAGTTTCGTTTTTATTTTCAATTTGTTTCGTTTCGAAGTATATAGCACCGCTTGTTGGCGTGTCTAGCGTTGCCAGCAGATGCAAAAGTGTACTTTTTCCCGCGCCAGAGGGAGCGACGATTGCAACCATCTCTCCTCTGCCCAATTGCAGATTCGCCTCTTTTAAAACGATTAGAGTGCGCTCTCCGTCTTCATAGACTTTGCGCAAACCGCGAGCTTCCAAGATGATTTCCGAGGGAATTTCTCCGGCGCTTGGCGCGCTCTCGAAAGCCGGACTGGATGTACTCGCATTCATACCGTTTCCACTTCTTGAAGCACTCCCCAAAGCAATTCTTCCGCCAGTTGAGCGGCCCAATCCCTGCTTACTTAGATGCCGAATATGGCCAATAACGTGTCCCGCTGCGGCCAAGCCTTATCTCCCGCTATAGGCATTGACCCATTGGGTTCCCTTTTTCGCCCGAACGCTACCTTCGGCTTTTCGTGCAAAAGATGGACCAATTTCAAACGTCCACAACTATCTGTATATAAACAGCTTATGGTGGGTTTTTTACGCTTGCCGAAGGTGAGGGATACCGCCGGCCTTACCCACCTGCCTCTTACCCAGCTTAGGTGCAAACTTTGGGCCAAATCCTGACGGGGCTAAAGCTCGGCACTTTACTCAAATCGCAGAATCTCGACCGGCAATAATCGAGCTGCCGCCCGGGCGGGCACGAGCGTCGCCCCTATCGAAATCAACATAGCCGCGAACGATATCCATAGCCCGTCAAGCAAGTTTGGATGAAATGGTACATACGCGACGGCATAAACCTGCGGATCCAGCGGTATCCAATGCCAAGTACCCGCTGTCCATGCAAACGCATAGCCCAAAACCAGTCCAAGCAGTGTTCCGCATGCTCCGATTGCAATTCCCTGCCAAAGAAAAATGGTTCGAATCTGTTCGCGGCGCGCGCCCATGGAGAGCAACACCGCAATATCTTTTGCTTTGTCCGTCACGGTCATAGAAAGAACCGCGAGAATATTCAGTCCTGCGACAAACGTAATCAGGCCAATGAAAATCGCCGTCACCAGCTTTTCCAAACGTAAAGCGCGAAACAGCGGACGGTTTTCTTCCATCCACGTTGCAACCGAAAATCCTTCTCCGGCTTGTGCTTTCACGGCTTCAGCTATCTGTCCGGCCTGCTCGGGATTGTTCAGCCGGAATTCAATCACGTTCACAACATCGCTCGCTCCAGATAGTTCCTGCGCTGCAGCCATATTCAGAAAACACCAATTCGCATCGTAATCGTAGAATCCGGAATCAAAAACTCCAGTTACTCGAAATCTTCGCGTACGCGGCAGCAAACCAAAAGGCGTCAGTCTTCCTTGCGGGCTTGTCAGCGTTACGTAGTCGCCGGGCGATATCTTCCAATCGTCGGCCATCTGCTTTCCAACTACTATTCCTTCCGTTCCGTCCTCATCCGCGGAAAAGTCCAGTTTTCCCGCAGCCAGCTTGCGCAGCGCATCGTCATTTTTTGCTTCGCTCGCGGCATCGATTCCCTTCGTCACGATTCCCCGCGCCTGTCCGCCAAAACTCATCAGCACCGTTTGATACACCGCCGGCGTAGCGCTTCGTACTCCAGGAATTGCCGCTAATTTTTTGGCAAGCGATTGATAGTCGCGAATGCCGGAAGAACCCGGTCGCGTGAGGGAAAGATGCGAAGTGACACTCAGCAGGTGATCCTGCAGCGTCTCGCGAAACCCGGTGTTCATCGCCAGCGAAATCACGAGCGTGCAAACGCCTGCAGCAACCCCAAGTACACTAAATAATGTCACCAGGCGCAGGACAGCCGGACGATTCGGTGACCGCAGATATCGCTGTGCGACAAACCATTCAATGGACATTTTTATGGACTTTATTCGGCGCCGTCCGCGCGTTGCATTGGGATTACGCGCCGTGCCCTTCGGAAGCCGCCTTCTCTTGTTCTTGAACCACGGGGCGCAACAACGGGAACAGAATTACGTCGCGAATCGATTGCGTATTGGTGAGCAGCATCGTCAAACGGTCGATTCCAATGCCTTCGCCTGCCGTCGGCGGCAGGCCATGCGCGAGCGCGCGAATGTAGTCGACGTCAAGCTGCTTTGGAACTTCATCGCCGCCTTGCGCAATCTGCGCAAGAAAGCGGCGCTCCTGTTCTGCGGGATCATTTAACTCGGAAAATCCGTTCGCGATCTCCATTCCTGCCACGTAGATTTCGAATCGCTCCGTGAGCGATGGATCGTCCGGCTTTTGCTTTGAAAGTGGCGAAATATCCGTGGGGAAATCATAGAGAATCGTCGGCTGGACCAGCTTGTGTTCGGCCATCGTCTCAAAAAGCAACCCGGTCCATTCGCCGTCGCTCAGTTGGCCCTTGCTCGCTGCATACGCCGCGCCGCTGGATTTTGCCCATGCGTTGTATCGAGATGTCGTTTCTTTTGCCCCGCCCGGCACCCCCAATTCCGCCAGCGTCGGAGGAATTCCTGCGCCTTCCGGCCAATATTTCACGATGGCTTCCCGCATTGTCAGCCGCTGCATCTTCCCGAAATCCAGTTCCACATCTCCGTACTTCACAATCGTAGAGCCGGTAATCGCTTTTGCTACACGAGCGAATAGCGCATCATTGAAATCCATCAAGTCCAGATAATTGCTATATGCCTCATAAAATTCCAGCATTGTAAATTCCGGATTGTGTTGCGTGGAGATTCCCTCGTTCCGGAAATTGCGATTGATTTCATAAACGCGGTCCAAGCCGCCTACCACCAACCGCTTCAGGTAAAGCTCTGGCGCTATCCTTAAATAAAGGTCAATGTCGAGCGTATTGTGATGAGTGACAAATGGCCGCGCCGCCGCGCCCCCCGCAATCGGGTGCATCATCGGTGTTTCCACTTCGGTGTAGCCGCGCTCGTCGAAAATTCGACGCAATTCCTGAACGATACGCGCGCGTGTCAAGAAAACTCTTCTCGAATCCTCATTCGCAATCAAATCCAGATAACGCTGCCTGTAGCGCAGCTCCACATCGGTAAGCCCGTGCCATTTCTCCGGCAAGGGCAAGAGTGCTTTCGAAAGAACCGTCAGTTCCTGCACCCAAACGGAGAGCTCGCCCGTTTTTGTTCGGAACAAGTGCCCGTGCACACCGATCGAGTCGCCCAGATCCAGCAAATGGAAGACTTCGAAACCCTTTTCTCCCACAACGTCCTTGCGAACGTAAACCTGAATCCGCTTTCCATTCCCCTGAATGTGAGCGAAGCCTGCCTTACCCATCAGACGATAGGAAACAATCCGCCCGGCTACCCGCACATCCACTTTTTGACTCTCGAGGTCCGTGGCGCTCGCATCCTTATATTTTTCCGCAAGGTCTGCAGCAGTCACAGTCCACCGAAATTCGTGGGGATAGGGGTTCAGCCCGGCTTCCCGAAGCTGCTCCAGCTTCTTCTGCCTTTGCTCAAACTGGTCCCTCGGCTCAAATTCCAAGTCGGCGCCCTCATTCCTCTGAGTTATCAGGGAGTCAAAGGGAGTATAGCGGCCCGCCGCCGCTGCCCGCAACAAACCTCTGGTTCTATTTTGGGACTCTGCTATACTCCTCGGGCCTCCAGGGGTACTGAGATTGACTGGCCGCCCTCTTTCTCGACGGGGAACTTCTGTGCGCGACGACTGGCGCGCATACCTGCCTGAACAAAAAGACCGCCTCAACAACAACTGCGCCAAAGAATTAGAAACGCTTTATTTCATGCTCAGTGTTTCGCTGAACGAAGCCCTTGAGCTTCGCCGTAGCGGCGCGCTTATGAAAGCTTACGAAGTAGCCCAGACTGCGCGCGGAGTCTGCCTCCGCTTTACGCAGTCGTTAGAACTCGTATTAAGCGGTCTGCACTGCCACGCAAAACATTTTGGCGTGGTGCCAAACGCGGCGCCGCTCGATGCTTCCAATTTTCGAGGCGGTCGCGAACAACGGACTGCTCGAATCACCGGCTTTCTAAACCGGGTTCTGCTTTCGCAGCGCTCTCAATTCATTCACAAGTCGGCGACACTTCGGGAAATGGTCGGTGATCTCAGGACGGAGTTCTGCGAAGCGGTGGACGATCTTATCAACGGGCATTACGTGCGTAGCGAAACGATATGGGAGGCGCTCGACAACGGTCATTTCGACCTTAATACGTGCCTTCGCGAGACTATGGTTTTGTTGAAATCCTTTCTCGTGGTCCTTCCTGAGGACCAGCTTGCTTCTTTCGAATCTCAGTTGAAGCTTCCCAGCGTTCGGACGGCTCCACCCAATTTCGCTTTCCGTCATAGACGTTTTGCCGCAGTTCCAGGAAAATAGCTTTATCCCGTAGCTGATGGGACTCCCGTAGCTGGAAGGTGTCCCTGGTCCTGCTGAGTGGGCCCGAACGACTGACGTAACCGGCAGTTATCTTTGCGCATCGCAGTACAGCTCAGGGACAACTCGAAAGGGGATTCGCGGCATCCGACGGTTTGGATGCACCGCAACTGGACCGTTGGCCCGAAATCGACCAACCGAGCCCAAGCAGGCAAGCGGTAAATCGCCTGTGACGCTCACCGAAGCGGAAGCCATCCGCCTGGCTCAAGCCGGGGACGGACCTGCGTTCGACTTTCTATACCAGCTTCATAGTCGCCGCGTTTACGCCCTCTGCCTGCGCATGGTGGGTAATCCGGCGGACGCCGAGGACCTGCTGCAGGAAGCTTTCCTTCAGCTCTTCCGCAAGATCGGAACGTTCCGCGGAGAGTCGGCTTTCTCGACCTGGTTGCACCGGATGACGGTCAACGTGGTTCTGATGCGGCTGCGAAAGAAGTCCCTCCCGGTTGCTTCGCTCGAGGAAACTACGGAGCCGGATGAAGAATCCGGCGGCCCCAGGAAGGACGTTGGCGCGCCCGATTTGCGGCTAAGCGGCGCGGTGGACCGGGTCAATCTCGAACGATCCATAGAGAAGTTGCCGCCAGGTTATCGAACGGTTTTCGTGCTTCACGATGTGCAAGGTTATGAGCACAACGAGATCGCGGACATCATGGACTGTTCGGTCGGGAACTCGAAATCGCAGTTGCATAAGGCGCGCACCCGCTTGCGCGAGCTTCTTCAGGAGGAAGCCCGCGATCTGGCCCGGCAGGAACGCCAGAGTGCAAAGACGCAGGGAAGCAACTCGGATTGAGTTACAATGCTCTTACTCCGGGGTGCTGCAACGAACCAGGTGCGTGGCGTTGCTCTAGTAAAGGGTTTCGTGCGAAGAATAGCCCAGATGCCTTTCTTCGCGGAGTGAAGTGCCATGCAGTGTAAGGACATCGAAGAAGTTCTAGAGAACGAAGGGTTTTCGCCGCTGCCCGAGAATGTGCGCGCACACGCTGCCACTTGCCGCGCCTGCAGCAGCCTTATCGCCGATTTTTCCGCCATCCTTTCTGTGGCTGAACAGCTCCCTGCAGAAGTAGAACCCCCAACTCGCGTTTGGGTTTCGCTCCGCAATCAACTCGAAGCCGAAGGCATCATCAAGATAGACCCGCAACAGTTAGTTGTTATTCCTCAGCTTTCCTGGTGGGAAAGCCTTTCCAGAATTCTTAGTGGTCGGGCTCTTGCCACTGCGGCCGTCGGCCTTGTGATTATTGCTGCGGCTTTTGTTCAAACCAGGCATGATGCGAATAGAGACTCGGGGGGCAATCTTTCACCCCACACCGTAGCCGTATCTCCCGTCCCTCAAACGCCCATCAATTCGAGTGAGCCGCTTGCCGACACTGGCCAAACGCTTCGTCAGGAAGAACAACAAATGGTTGTTCGTGCGGCTCAGCAGGCCGGGGCCGGTGGCGTGTCTACCTCCAACATCGACGTCGTGGACACTTCTCTCCGCCAGAATCTGGCTTCCCTGAACCTGTTCATTGAAGAGTGCCGCCATCGCCTGAAAGAAGATCCCCACGACGAATTGGCGCGCGAATATCTCTCTGTTGCCTATCAACAGAAAGCGGAATTGCTGTCCGCGATGCTGGATCGCGGAAGGAGCGTAAATTAACATGTTCTCGGTCATGATCGCCCAATCGAAGTGGAATCGTACGGTTCTTCCGGTGCTCGGTGCTGGCATGCTTTTCTTCCCCGCCGCCGCTTTTGGCGCCGGGCAGAAAATCGAGAAGCATTTCACGGTTAAAGGCCGCCCCGTCGTCTCCATTCAAAATGTCGCCAATGGCCGCATCGAAGTGAAATCGTCAAAGACCCAGGAAGTCATCGTCACCGGCTCGCAGCTCTCGAACAAAATCGGCGTCGAGACCGAACAAGCCGACGATCGCATTGACGTCACCGCCACGATTCTCGATGCATCCGCTCCTGCTGCGGAGCTTGAAGAAAATTTCACGCTGATTGTGCCCGAAGAAACCGAACTCCAGATCAGGACGCAAACCGGCCTCATCTACGTTGAGCAGGTAATGGGTGACATGAAACTGGAAAGCATTGCCGGTGACATTCACTTGAAGGAAGTTTCCGGCTACATCATCGTGCACAGCACCGGCGGTTCTCTCATCTGCACGCAGTGCGCGGGCAAACTCGAGTTCTCTTCCATCAGCGGCAACGCGCAAATCCTTCAGCCGGCTTTGAACAACGTCAACATTATGACCACGTCCGGTAACATTCTTTATGACGGCGATTTCTTCCGCACCGGCCTTTACACCATGAAGAGCGGCAAAGGTGTCGTTGAAGTGCGCTTTTCCAGCACGGATTCGTTTGACCTGAATGCGCAGACTAATCTCGGTACTGTGGACAATCGCGCTGAGGCATTCCTTAAGCCGGACACGCATGGAATTCGTCGCACTGCTTCCAAGTATGCACACGGTCTTTTCGGTAGCATCGGCAGCGGCCTTGCCAAAGTCGAGCTCTCTTCCTTCAGTGGTACAATTCGCATCCTGAAGCGCGATTAATTACGTTCGCGCCTGCATCGTGACTCAAAATTCTGTTCCTCGCGGCGTCGCTCCGCACCCCTCCATCATTTGCCTCGCCGGATTCATGGGCTCCGGCAAGACCACTATTGGTACGCTCCTTGCCCGCCAGCTAGCATGGCGCTTCGTTGACCTCGACGATCGCATCGAGGAATCCTCCGGTCTTCGCATCTCGGAATTTTTCGAGCGCTTCGGCGAACAGGCATTCCGTGCCCTTGAAGCAGACCAACTCCGCGCCATCCTCGGCCGTGCCGCAGAAATGAAGGAGTCAGTCGTGCTCGCGCTTGGCGGAGGTACTTACGCCCAGCAAGGAGCTCCTGAATTCCTTCGCGCGCAAGGAATCCCCGTCATCTGGCTCGACGCTTCCGTTGAATCGCTTCTCTCCCGCTGCATGACCATGACCGGCCGGCCGCTCTTCCGCGATGAAACAAGCTTTCGTGCGCTCTACACCCAGCGCGTCCCTTCCTATCAACTCGCTGATCACCGCGTGGATAGTTCCGGAGATCCTGCGCTTGTAGTTGCGCAAATTCTCCGTCTCGATATCTTCGACGGCCCGCGCGAGAACTACTTGGTCGTCGAGAAACCTCGCTCCTGATTTTTTTCCCTGCTCTTGCATTCCGTGTCATCCTCGATTGGGAAGCAACACGCAACCTCTCTTCTCCGGCAGATTGCGCGAAGCTTCCGCATGGGGGATTCAAATGAAAGTGCCTTCCGTTTTTGCAGCATCGATTATTTGCATTTCGGTTCTGGCGACAGCACTCTCCGTCTCTCTGCCCGCACAAAAAAATGCGCCTGCCAGCGTGCTTCAAGCCGACAAGGGAAAGTTCAACATTCTGCTCGATGGAAAATCCGTCGGAAAAGAAGAATTTGAAATCGCGCCGAACGGCGCCGGCTGGCTCGCAAAAGGCACGACGGAAATAAAAGCGGAAGGAAGCCCCACAACTCAGGTCACCGGCAATCTAACTCTTCAATCCAACGGCGCACCGATGGCTTATGACTGGGTCTCCAAAACTGATAAAACCAACAGCGCACACATCACCTTTGCCAACGGCATTGCCAAAATCGCTCTCGAAGTCCAAGGGGCGCAGCCCTACGAGCAGGATCTCAGTTTCAACTCTCCGCTCGTCGCTGTGCTGGACAATAATCTCTATCATCACTACGCAGTTCTCGCCCGTATTTACGATTGGTCCAAACGCGGACCGCAAACGCTTCCCGTCCTGATTCCCCAGGAAATTACGCCGGGCAGCATCACGGCGGAAGCAACGGGCTCAGCCACTTCAGGTGGCAAAACGTACGAAGGCCTTCGCGTCACAACCTCCGATATCGAAGTACTTCTTCTGCTCGATTCGAATCATCGCCTTATGCGCCTCGAAGTCCCGGCCATGAAGGTCGCCGTCGTTCGTGAGTAGTCTCCTTAAATAGCTTCTTCGAAAAATCTTCCGCCTCAAAACAAAAGGGCGTGCCGAAGCACGCCCTTACTCGAAAAACTTTTTTCGCCAATCCCGTTGCGCTCTAGCGAGCCAGCGGACGCTGAAACACGGGAACGCTCGGCCGCCGCAGCGGGTAGCCCTGCGGATGACCATGCGCGTGCACATGATTCAGCGCATGCCCATTCGAATGGCTCGGTGCATGACCGATCGCACCGCCATTCGCCGCCGCGGGCTGCGGTAGCCGCGACGGATTACCGATAGGGCGCAGATTCACCGGCGTTACGTTCACGTGATCGCTGATCGCCTGCAGGCGCTTCAGGATCGACTGCCACTGTTCCCAATCCAGCTGTTGCAGGAACGGCCGCAGTCCCTGGATGAATGGATCTTCCAGCAGCGCTTCGCCGTCCGATTCCGGAATGAAGAACCGGTTCAGTCCAACGTTCAGCGCTTCAGAGATTTTCTCCAGCGTGCCGAGGCTTGGCGTCATCTGTCCGCTCTCAATCCGCGACAGATACGAACGCGACACCTTGGACTTTGATTGCAGCTGGCTCTGCGTCATCCCGCGCGATTCCCGCAACTGGCGGATGCGCTGACCGATGTTCTCCACCGTCTTCTGGTTGGCGAACTTGTCGGTCACCGGCTCGGCCCCTGCTTGCACTTCGGGCTCTGCCTCCGGAATCAGGAACTCCAGCCGCTGCGGCAGGGCGCGAACGCATCGCCGGCAATTGCCAGTACGCGTTCTGTATTGCACCAAACCGCAGGTTTTGCAGCGTATGACTTCCCGGTCCATCTCAAGAGAGTTCATCGTCGCCTTTTCTAATTGTGCAGACACCGGTACTCCTCGCTGACTTTGTCCGGCGTGCGGATAGGAAAGAGAGAACGTCGGAACGTTCTATGGGAAGGCAGAAACTGGCGCACCGGGAGTGTCCTTCAACACGCCAATTTGTGTCAAGAGTATTTTCGTACTTTTTGAAAAATTTCTTCTGCGCTTCGCCGACTTACGCCTCGTTTTCGCCTGTGTTTATCATGCTTTTCGCCGCTCGGCTCACATTTCCACAACTGCTTGTGCTTTGTTTTCCACAGCACCACAATTCTGGTGGTCGCTTTTCAAGCGAAATTCTTGGGATGCAGTTCTCTTTTCACTTCAACTGCCTGCGTGCGGCCATTCTTGTGTTTCAAGAATCAACTTCTTGAAACGAAACTGCGAAAAAATCCTGCCAGAGAAGAGCGCATCTCTTATTTAATGCGGTTTTGCCAGCGTCCACAACTCTCGTTCACTTGTATTTTGCGGCAAAGAAGCAGCAGACAAAGGCATCGGATGAAAGAGAGATTCGTCCTCTCGAGAGATCTGGGAGAGCGCCTTTTCGAATTCGACCCGAATCTTGTCCGTGACCCTGTCCAACGCTCCCAAAACCTGATCCTCGCCATGTGCTCTTTCGGTGTAAGAACGCACAGTCAAACCCGTACGAGGATTGATTAGTTCCACCGAGATTCCGTATTCCTGTCCCGTTCGAGTGATTTCTCCCGCCAACAGCCCTCGAATATTTTCTCGCTGGCAGATTTCTCTCGCTAACTCACGCGTAATTCGCTGGTTTGTTGGACGGTTCATCCTCTCGAGGGCCGGAGCAATCCACGCTCGGGGAAGTACCTCGGCATCTCGCGATTGCTCCAGCTTGATGCTGAACGCTTCCTGAAGCGCGTTGTCAAATCTCGGATCGCCCGTGTGATTCTCAAAATCCGCAATCAATACGGAATCCCGCGCAGGAGTCGAAGCGCCATGTCCGTATACAAAAAGGGCTGCGGTCGCCATGGATGCTCCAATCACGGCGATCGCAAGATAGTGCCAAAGCAAGAATCGCTTTGGAGCAGCACTCTTTGAGACTTCGCCGGGAGGAACTTCCATTTCAGGCGCCAACCCGCTGGCAACATGGGCGATGCTCCAATGCTCGTGCGAATTTCCGTTCCCGTTGGCGCTCTTGGCTCCATTGATCGAAGTTACCGGTGCAAGGAACCGGTAACCTTTGCGCGGAATCGTCTCAATGAATCGCGGGCTTCCCGCGGAATCTCCAAGCACATCCCGTGCGCGATTCACCGCCTTCTTCAACGCAAGGTCGTAATCCAACGAAACGTTATCCGGCCACATCCGCTGGCGAAGTTCTTCGCGTGTGACCAGTTCCTGCGGACGTTCGAGCAGTGCCACCAGCAATTGCATCGGCTGCCCGGCCAGCTTCTGTTTCATTCCGTACTTGCGCAGCTCTCCCGCTTGGGGGTCGACCTCAAAGACGCCAAACTTAAGGATTCGAGACATACGGACAACACCCGGTCTGCCGCCATTCTTGTTCGAAATCGGGGGACTCTGGCGCGACTCTACACCTATATGCGGGTTCCAAGCCCCGTTTGGCTCAGGTACCGCCTCAAATTTAATCGAATCGATTGATGGATTTACGACGGTACCCACAAACAACTTCCCTGGTTCTTGACCTTCCCCCACAGCCAATGAGAAACGCGTAGGTCACACGCGGCTCCAGTCTCCCCCATGGTAGGTCGCCACAGTACAACTTAACTCGGAGGTTCCATGTTCGGAGGCAGATTTTCTATCGGGAGAGTAGCCGGCCTTTTAGGGCTTGTTGCAACTCTTTCTCTTTCTTTTGCAACAATTTCTAACGCCCAGTCCTACAACGTCACCGACCTGGGTTACATAGGCGGCGTTCCCAAAGCTACGAATCCCAATGGCATCAGTAGCGATGGCCAAGTTACCGGTTATAGCTATGTCAGCGGTTCTTCCGTTTACAACGCGTTTCTTTTTAATGGTGGTCCTTTGGACGACTTGGGTGCCTTGATCCCTAATGGCTTTTCTATCGGAACGAGTGTGAACGACTTCAGCGACGTCGTTGGCTATGGAACTCTTGCCCAAGGGGGAACTCACGCGTTTCTTGTCCGCAACGGAATCATGAGCGATCTCGGCACTCTCCCCGGCGGCGCCAACAGCATCGCCTACGCCATCAACAATGCAGGCACAATCGTCGGCTACAGCAGCTCCCCGAACTCCGGCCAGCGCGCTGCCATTTTCGCCAATGGCACAGTGACCGACATCGGGGCCCTCAACGATTTCGGCACCCCCGGCGCGGGCATAAGTATTGCCCACGCCGTCAACAACAAAGGCCAGATCGCAGGGTGGAGCTACAACTTTGATACAAGCGTGAACGGTTTTTCTACTCACGCCTTCCTATTCACCAACGGCGTCATGCGGGACATAGGCGGAATCACTGCGATGGGCGCTGGCTTAAATGACAACGGAAAGGTTGTCGGTACGGCCACATATCCCGACGGAGAAATCCACGCTACCCGCTTCGAAGGCACAGGAGCTTACACGGATCTGGGCAATCTTAAGTGCGTCATTCAGGACCCGATTACTCTTCTGCCGGGAATAGCCCTTGCCTGCATAAACGGTCAAGGCAATAGCGCGGCTAGCGCAATTAACAATTTCGGCCAGATTGTCGGTAACAGCGATACACAGACCGACGGGCAGCACGCTCTTCTTTATTTAAACGGCAGACTTCGCGACCTGAACTGGTACATTCCCGCTAACTCGGGCTGGGTTCTGCAAACCGCGACAGCAATCAACGATGCGGGAGAAATCGTCGGCAACGGCACGCACAACGGCGTCCGCGCGGGCTACTTGCTCACTCCAAACTGCGCCACCGATGTGACCGATTCTATCTCGGTCGCGCGCGGTGGTTTTAGTTTCAGCCCTGTCGTCCACAAATTTGGTCAGTTCATCACAATCACAAATACCGGCTCCGTCGATATCGTCGGTCCCATCAAGATCGCCATTGACAACTTAAGTAGCAACGCAAAAGCGCAGAGTACAACCGGCATCACCAGTTGTATTGCGCCACTCAACAGTCCTTATTACCAGGTCAATGTGACCCTCGCTCCAGGCGTCAGCGCAACCACATCGTTCGTTTTCGACGATCCAACAAAAGCCGCCATCACCTATGACACTCGCGTTTTCGCAGGAGCTGGATTGCCATGAGAAATCCGATGAATCGTGAAATGAAGGAGACCAAAATGAATTGCAAGAGACTTGCTAGCCCGTTGATCTTTCTCGCTGCTGCCCTCTTCGCACTTGTCCAGCAGCCGGCATTTGCCGATACTGTCACAAACGTTACCGTGAATACCTCCGGCTTGGGCGCAACCCCTGGCTCGGAAATTTATTTCATTCTCACCGATGGTAGTGGCACCGGCGACGCAAACAACACCGCGACGCTCACTAATTTCGCTCTCGGCGGCGGAATTGCCGGCGCGGTGGACACACTAAATTCGTCCGGCGGAATTACCGGCAATCTGACTTCCGGCGTTACGCTCGTGGACAATTCCTTTCTTAGCGCGTTCGGACAACTGTTCACAGCTGGAAATACGCTTTCGTTCAGCCTGGACCTGACGTCTAACGTGGACGCCGGCAGCACTCCTGATCAATTCTCCATGCTCATTCTCGATCCCAGCGGAAATCCGCTTCCGAACAGCGACCCGCTCGGATTCGGAAATCTCCTCGTGATCAACATCGATTCAGCGAACCCAACGATACTGAATTATGCGCCGGGCTTGGTGACATTTGGTTCTGCGCCTCCTCCGCCGCCACCTCCACCACCGCCACCCGTAACGACACCAGAGCCTTCTACGCTCCTGCTCCTGGGATCAGCTTTGATCGCGTTCGTCGCGTTCTTTGGGCGCCGCAGCCTCACGCTGCGCATTCCGTAAGTTCGTGTAACCAGCCGGGCGGAGCCTCGACCATTCACTGCCCTTCGGACGAACTTTACTCCTCGTCCGAGGGGCCGCACTTTTTGTGACCATCACTTCCGCGCTACACTATCCATCCGTTTTCTTGGGAGACACGCAATGCCGACTCGCGACGACGCATGGACACTTCTCTGCGAATACACGCAATCCGAATCTTTGCGCAAACACATGCTCGCCGTCGAAGCGTGCGTCCGCGCTTATGCGCGCAAGAATGGCGCCGACGAAGAAACCTGGGGACTCGCAGCCCTGCTCCACGATTTCGATTACGAACGCTGGCCCAACAGCGATCACGCCGCCGACCGCGAACATCCCGCCGAAGGCGCAAAAATTCTCCGCGAGAAGGGCTATTCCGAAGAAATCATCCGCGCGATCCTCTCTCACGCCGATTACACGGGCGTCACGCGCGAAACTCCGCTTGAAAAGACGCTCTTCGCCTGCGACGAACTCGCCGGCTTCATCACCGCGTGTTCCTATGTTCGCCCGTCAAAAAGCGTTTTGGATTTGGAAGCCAGTTCCGTGAAGAAACGCATGAAGGATAAAGCGTTCGCCCGAGGAGTCAGTCGCGATGACGTGATCAACGGCGCCCAACAGCTTGGCATTCCTCTCGACGAACACATCGCCTTCTGCATCGAGGCCATGCGTGCCGAAGCAGACGCCCTCGGCCTCCGCGGCAACATCCAGCCACAATCTTCCACTGCATCCTGAAAGCAATCTGGATTTGTGTAATTGTTACTGTTCGCTCGGCCGCATTCGCAGCACAACGAAACTTTTCACGCCGTCGGACAACTGAATTTCCAGATTATTCGGCACATCATCAATCGTCGCGTCGCCCCCGCGCAAAAATCCCCGTACTTCTCCCGTATTCGCGTCCCGCAGCATCAACATCGGATGTGCAGTCGCATCCCAGTGAATCTCTGCCTTGCGATCAGGCAAATCCGTAACACGGAAAACACTCATCGCCGATTGCGTCTGCGATGTTCCCTTTGCCTTTTGCACTGCAAGTTCACTCTCACCCTTCACAATGTGCATCGAATCCACTGCATCGATTGCTGGTGAATCCATCGGCACCACAAACGCAAAATGCTTTGGCTCATCGTTCGGCAAGTCCGCAACTTCATACATTTGGAAAGGCACACGAGAAAGCAATTGTCCCTTCGCATCCTTGGCTTCCCAGGTATATGGTCCCGCTTCAACGGACGCTCCATTTGAAGTTACCTGGAATGCCGGCTCGAGAATCATCTTTCCAGCTTCCATTCTTCCCCAAACGAGAAGTCCGGCTTTCGGGGCTGCTGGAGTCTTTGCGGGAGTGCCGTTCGTCGCCGCGTCCTGCGCTATGTCAAAACTCGCTCCCTGTGCCGCACGGAAACTCAGCACGGACTTGTAAACGTAGTCGCTAATCCATTGATTGCTGCAATAGCCCATGACGTCGGTATCCGTCGTCGGCTTCAGGTTTGCGCTGGCGGCAAACACATCCCAGCCTGGCACTCCAATCGTGCCGCCGGGGTAAGGATAGAGTGGATCGGGGTTGGCCGCTCCTCCGCACGGGCTGTGTTGCCGCCCGAAGTTGTGCCCTTCTTCGTGAGCCAGCACCCACTCTGCTCCGTTGTAATCCCATCCAATCGCCGCAGGCGCGCCGATATATCCAAGCCCGGCCACGCCACTGTTGTAACTCACGTTCACAAATCCAAAGTAATAACGATCCGTCACGCCATCCGCCGTGCGCTTCGCCAGCAACTCACTCAGCACACTGTTCCAGTTCGTTCCGTCGCTCTTCAGCAATGGCGCGGTTCCTGTCGTCGCCGAATTGAACGTTGGCCCCACCACCACGTCCACGCTGTCCGGCACCGGATAAAGTCTGTGCGCCGGATCGATCAGGTTTGTTTTTGTGCGACTCGCGCTTTCCACTGTGCCCGTGCGTCCGTCGGTCGTCTTGATCGGAATCAATGTGATCTTCCACTGGTGCACCGTCTGCACACTCAACGCGCCATACGAAAAATGATTGTTGCTCTTGTTCGATTCCGAAATCGCGTTCGTCGGATCCACATCCGCGCTTACCGTCGTCCCCGCCGTGATCCACGCAGACGGCACAGCCATGTTCCACGAACCATTCGCATTCGTCACATCCACACTCATCGGCACCGAACTTCCCGGCGCATTGATCGTCAGCGTGTTCGTCGTGCTTCCGTTCACAAAACTCACCTTTACCTGTGGCGTCGCTGTATTCGCCTGGTTCGCGAGCACAAACACGCGTACCCACGCGCTTCGTCCCGGAATCAATCCCACGTCATGCGCCGGGTAGTTCTGCGTTGCTTGAGTGATGTAGAGCCCGTCAATCGTCAAGTCGAGCCCGGAAGCCGCACTCACAGTGAATGAACTTGCCGAAGTCGCCGTCCCGCCGGGCGTCGTCACCGAAATTGTTCCGCTGGTCGCTGCGTTCGGCACTGTCGTGGAAATGTGATTCGCATCCGTTACAGAAAAAGCCGCATTTGTTCCATTGAACTTTACGCTTGATGCGCCCGCAAAATTTGTTCCCGCAATCGTGATGCCCGTTCCCGCTACCCCACTCGTTGGCGAAAAACTCGTAATCGTTGGAGCCGCAACTGTCACCGTAAACGAACTTGATGAAGTTGCTGTCCCGCCGGGCGTTGTCACGGAGATCGTCCCCGTTATCGCGCCGCTCGGTACTGTTGCAGAAATGTGGCTCGCGTCCGTCACAGAAAAAGTCGCGGTTGTCCCATTAAATTTCACGCTCGTCGCGCCTGTAAAGTTTGTCCCCGTAATCGTGACGCTCGTCCCCACCACTCCACTGGTTGGCGAAAGACTCGTAATCGTCGGAGCCGCAACCGTCACCGTGAAATTGCTCGCGGAACTCGCAGTGCCTCCCGGCGTCACAATCGTTACTTTTCCCGTAACAGCTCCTGTTGGTACTGTCGCGGTCGCGGAAGTTGTACTGCTCACGGAAAAAGTCGTCGCCGCAATGCCGCCAATCGTTACGGAAGTCGCGCCGTTCAAATGTGTGCCTGTCACTGTGACGGAAGTGCCTACAACTCCGCTCGTCGGCGAAAAACTCGTAATTGTTGGGCTTGCTGCTTGCTGAGGCGGTGGGGTCGAGTTGCCGCTAACGGCTCCGCCGCAGCCAATCATTGCGGAAGCGGCTAGAACAAGAAAACTCGCTGCAACGAGGCGTTGTCGCACTATCAATTTGGAGGCTATGAACTCTGCAGTGCGCTCAAGAGACAGCATGGCATCTATCCTCGTTGCGTCTTGTCTGCTGACGGAGAGGGGAATTGCCCAAAGCGCGTAATCCTGGCGCACTCAGGCTTTACTGACGCTGTATATAAGGATAGTTGTGGCGGTAGGTTACTGCACCTGCCCAAGAGACCAGTTTTTGACCAGTTGTATCGTTATTTTTCGAGGAATTAAGGAACCCTAAGCCAGCGGCAGGTCATTCAGCTTTCATATAATAGGGCGCTTTAGACGGATCTGTGAAGGTAGATAACAGTCGCCGCACCGAATAATATTCCGGCAAGAACAAGTGCTATCACGCCCGCGATAAACCACGTTGAAGGCCGTCCCAGACCGCTCTCCTCAACATGAGCTTCCACGCCTGCAAGCTGTTCGACAACAACTGCACCGGTAGCCCGTGCACTGCCATTTCGTATTGAGGCATGCGCGGCAACTTCGGAAACGCTTCCCACAAAACTGTATCCCTGGCGCGGAATCGTTTCTACATATGCAGGTTTGTCGGGAGAATCGCCTAATGCCAGCCGCAACTTGTTCACGGTCGTGTTGACGTTCGCGTCGTAGTTAACGTGCGTGCCTTCCGGCCACAGCTTGGCGCGCAAATCCTCGCGGCTTACAACTTCGCCCGGACGATCGAGCAATGCCACTAGTGTCTGGTAGACCTTACCCGGCATTTTTACGCGCGTTCCATCCTTGAAGAGCTCTTCGCGCTTCAGGTCAACCGTGAAGTTGCCGAAACTCAGAAAGCGCCGGGTTTCTTCCTCCTTGGTCTCCGTATAACTTCGTCCCGCCAGTGACTGCATGCCTGCCATCTCTGCGTTCATATATGCCACCTGGATTGGAATCCAGACGCACTCGCTTTTTCGACTGAGTTAACGAGAGCCCTTCCACAGTTAAGGAACATCCCGTTGACATCACTTTGGAACTCTTATATCTTGAGTTGTATATACAAGTCAAGCACCTTTATGTCTTCCGTCTTCCCCGACTTCGACCTGACTGGTACCGGATACTGCGCCTCCTTCAATTTTCGACGCACAGCCCGAGCTATCACCGTACTTTTTGATAGAGCCCTCCAGAATTCGGGTATCCGCTCCACTCAGTTCGCCATTCTCACAGCAGTCGCCAAAACCCAGCCCGTTTCCATTAGCCAGATTTCCGACGTCTTGGTGATGGACGCCACAACCCTCACCCGTAGTCTCAATTTGTTACGCAAGCAAAGTCTCTTAACCATCTCCGCCCGGGGTAAAATGAGGCAGCGTTATCTAAATTTGACGTTGGAGGGAGAAAAAGCTCTCGCCCGCGCCATCCCTTTGTGGCGAGAAATTCAACAAAAGTTTGTGGACCAGATTGGCGCAGACCACTGGCGCCAGCTTCGCGCCGAGCTCGAAGACCTGTCCAAACTGGCCGTATCTATGGAAAAGAATAAATCTTAGGACCGCGCTCCTGGTCTTGAGCCTATTAAGGCGCTAGGAGCTCTTCTTATGCCCATTCTAGCATTTGTAGCGCCGCGCCTTTAGGCCGGCATCTTTGGTTTATTTCCGCTTCCAATTTCAAACTGCATGCGGCGCCTCAAGATACGCCCACCGCTCCACCAACTGGCGACTCTCAATTCGCCAGATCACAATTCCCTTGAACTGAATTTTTTGTCCGTTCTTCGCATCGGTTCCGGTCCAATAGTTGCGCACCACGACTCTGTCGTCTTCCGCGATCAAATCCTCGATCGCCACGTGAATGTCCGGAAATCGTTTGTACGCTCCACCTACATATTGCTTCGCACCAGCCGGTCCAGGAGGCGTTCCCGGTGGAACATCGGCGCCGTGATCGACAAAGTTTTTCGCAAAGTTTACGTCCGCAATCGCCAGATTTTGTTTGTTCACAAACTCTTCGAAGTGATTGCGGACGAATTCCTTCATCTCGTCAGGAGTCATCCCTGTCTTTGGATTTTTCGGTTCCATCTTTTTTATGCCCGCGCCGCCTGCTCGCGAAATTCCGACGCATTCTCCGCAAGAAACGCATCCATCGTTCGCGCAGGCCTCCCGAGAAGTTTCTCCACGACGCCGTCCACTGTCGCCGCTCGTCCGCTGACGTAATAGTCCTGCAATTCGATCAGCGCCTTCACCTGCCATTCCGGCATGCCTAGGTCCAGCATCGCCTTCTGATGCGCTTCGCGAGGAATGTTTACGTGGCTCACCACCCTTCCCGATTTCTCCGAGATTCGCTTTGCAATCTCGTCTTGCGTCAGCGCTTCTGGTCCGTTCAACTCGTAAATCTTCCCGGAGTGGCCAGCCGCCGTAAGTGTTCTCGCGGCCACCGCGCCCACGTCCCGCACGTCTACGTAACTTGTCTTCGCATTTCCCATCGCATCATAAAACGCGCCCTGTGCCTTAATGCTCGGCGCAAGAAACGCCAGAATGTTCTGCATAAACCCATTCGGCCGCAAAAACACGAACTCCACCCCGCTCGCCTCCAACTTGTCTTCCACTTTCCGATGCCAGCTCGGAAACGACTTGCCACAATCTCCTGCACCCAAAGCCGAATTCAGCACAATCTTTTTCACTCCCGCTTTTTTGCACTCTTCAATCATGTTTCCTTCCAGTTCCACGAGTTGCTGCACCGGTGAGCACACCAGAAACACGCTCTCCACTCCCTCCAAAGCGCGCTGCAGACTCCCCGCATCTGCAAAGTCCGCAATCACCGTCTTCACGCCCTGCGGCGCCTTCGCCGCTTCTTCCTTCGAACGGAACATCGCGCAAAACTCGCCTCCTGTCTTCATCATCTCCCGCACAACTTCCCTGCCAACACTTCCACTTGCTCCCGTAATCAAAATCATCTTTCTTTCTCCCTGCCACTCGCTCGCGAGGCGGGCAATGCACGTTTGGCAGTGGTCAGTTTGAATTTCTTGGACCGCGACACGATAGGCCAGAATTCAAACTGGCCCGCTAGCGCATATTTGCGTGCAAGCCTTCGCCTCTTCACTCATGCTATAAAAGTGTTTCGGTCCTCGGAAGTACGCACAATTTTGTAAGCCCCTGCAAGGTTTGGAGTCCGCCATGAAGCAGCACTACGGCTGTCCCATCAAAGCCACTCTCAATGTCCTCACCGGAAAATGGAAAATACTCGCCCTCTGGTATCTCTCCTTCCGGCCCCAGCGCTTCGCCGAACTCCGCGATCTTCTTCCCGGCGTAACCGAAAAAGTCTTAACCACACAACTTCGCGAACTCGAAAAAGATGGCGTCATCTCCCGCAAATCCACTCACGATTCTCCGCCCAAAGTCACCTACTCGTTGACAAAATCAGGTCGCGATTTGATTCCTCTTATGGAAGAAATGTGCGGCTGGGGCACCAAACATCTCGGCATTCCACCTAACCTGCCTCTGCTGCCACGCCTCGCCCGCCGTTCGGCTTAAGACCGCCCGATCACATGTGCCGTTTTCATTCTGATTCGCATCGAAAAGATGCCCAATTCATCGGCAGATGCTGATAAAGTCTGCTGCCCAATACCTTTATCCTTAGACAGGACGATTCATGAGCAAAGATCTTCAAAACAAAGTAGCCCTCATCACCGGCGGCACCACCGGCATTGGCCGCGATACCGCCGTCCTCTTCGCAAAGCACGGAGCTAAAGTCGTTTTCACAGGCCGCCGTGAAACCGAAGGTAACGAAACTCTTGGCTTCGTCCGCGCCGCCGGCGGCGAAGGGCTCTTCCTGAAATCGGACGTTTCCAAAGCTTCCGACGTGCAATCCATCGTTCAAAAAACCGTCGAAAAATTCGGCCGCCTCGATGTCGCCTTCAACAATGCAGGCGTCGAAGGGCAATTGATGCCTCTAATCGACCAAACCGAAGAAAACTGGGATTACGTTCACAATATCAACCTGAAAGGCCTCTGGCTGTGCTTGAAATACGAAGTTCAACAAATGCTCAAACAAGGTGGTGGCGGAGCAATTGTTAACATGTCCTCAGTGGCAGGACTAATTGGCGCGGCAGGCATGGGTGTTTACATCGCCAGCAAACATGGCGTCCTTGGCCTCACTAAGACAGCCGCGCTCGAATACGCTCCGCAAGGCATTCGCGTGAATGCGGTTTGCCCCGCTGTAATCGAAACAGCCATGGCTGATCGCGCGTTCGGCGGCGACGCCGCCGTTAGCAAAGCTATGCTCGCTTTGCATCCTCTTGGCCGCTTCGGTAAGCCCATTGAAATCGCCGAAGCCGTTCTTTGGATGTGCTCCGAGAAATCTTCCTTCATGACCGGCCACGAAATCGTCCTCGACGGCGGCATGCTCGCCGGCCCAACTCCCAGACCCTGATCTGATAGTCAATGCCTCTCGCTCTAGCGCAACTTCAGAATTTTGCGACTCGTTACACCGCCGCATAGTGTAGCCGAAATCCCGAAGCAGGTGATCATTGCCGCTGGTTTCTATCTCGCGCGGAGCGGCAATTCCAGATAAGAACCTCGGTTCGACTCTCGATAAACAGTCCAAGTGACGTCGCCGGTCGCGGGATATCGCCGGAAAGAACTGGTGTCCGCACCTGCAAGAGCGATACGAATGCGATGCTCCTTGCGAAGCAGGACCGACATGGGCCACATCGAAAACTTCAATTCGGCGGGTTTCCCCGGTGTAAGAGGTAGCGAGCGGTTCCGAGAACTGCTCGAGGCATCGGCTTGCTTGCAGCAGACACCACGCAATTCTCCTTCATCCAGGAGAGTCACACGCCCGTCGGGCGCAACGTCTTCGAGATAAGCGATGAAGGCACCATCCGCCGCTGATGAGGAAACCGCGAGCGCGACGACGGGTGAACCTGAAATCTCCAGGTCGGTTGTAAGCGGAGAGCCGGTATAGACGAGAAGCATTGCATCCTGCACCGGTCGGTCAGGATAGAAGACATCTCGGCCCATCACCGCGGACCAGCGATTGTCCTCTCCCGTGGATGCCGTGAAATTCACGGCGTAGTTATCCGATGCGGTTGGAACCACAGGAGAAGCCGTACTGAGCGCATGCTCTCCCGCAAAATAGAACTTGGTTCGAGTGTCAAATCCTGGCGGCGGCCAGGTTCGCGTTTCGTGCCACTGCCGTTCACCCATTGTGAAGTAGCATATGCGGTTTTCGCTGCGCGTGGTATCAGTACGGAGCAGGGGATCGAAAAAATCCGCCATCATCCGATTCTGCTCTTGGACTGTAGGATCAGGAGGAGAATGCCGATTCTTAGTCTCAAAAGGGTCGATATTGAACTCCAAGGTATGAGAAAAGGATCCGATGATCACTTGTTGCGGATTTTTGAAGGTCAAATAACGCGACAGCGCTCCTTCGCAGGCCGTGCCATCCAGCCAGCCACACCAGATCTGCATCGCTACGTGAGACTGTTCAATTTCGGCGCGATGTCCCACGGGGCTTATCTCAGAAAGTGTGTAAGAGGAACCATCTGGTAAAGAGATAGGGTCGTCTCGCAATTCTGTGCGAGACAGCAGTTCGTCGGGATATTTGTTGTGCCGCTGGGCGAGCATGGCGGCAAGCTGCGTTGCATCGCGATCATCGTCAACCCGTTTTACGCCGCGCACCATGCGCCCCGCCCACCAGCAGTGTAGGCCGCCCAAGTTCTCCGTTACGCACACGTCTCCACTGCCGTCCAATTTTCTGATCAGATCGCTCCACGCGCGCACCATGCTCTGATTGAAAATTCCGCCTGGGAATATCTGCACACCTGTATCAAATTGACTCGAGGTTGCAGCGACAGCTTTGACTGCAGGCGCACGCGTGGCAGCTGCAAGCTCTGCTGCAGTCCCTTCGTAGGAGCCGCCAAACGTTCCAATGCGGCCATTCGACCACGACTGCTGCGCAGCCCAGTTCGCAAGCTCACCCAAATCGGAAACCTCTTCGCGCGAAAACTCGATTTCGCGATGTCCACCGCTGGCGCCCGTTCCGCGCGCATCGGCCACCACAACAATAAAATTGCGGCCGTTTAGATAGTCCGTCTGTGCGTCGCCGGGACCATGAGGGTCAGTCTCTTTCAAAGCCACCAGCAGGCGAAATGCCCAGCCGAATTGTCCATCTCGACCGTACCGCGTCGTTCGCAGCAAAACCGGCAATCGCTGGCCCGATTGATAGTCTTGCGGGAGCCAAACATCGGCGGCGATCTGAACTCCATCACGCATCTTTACGTACAAACTGCTGTTTCGACGAACTCCGGCGGGAGTCTTCTCCTCTCCCGGTAGTTTTGTAGTCGAAATCAGGAAAGCAATTGCGGCCGCAGTCAAAGCCGCCAAGCACAACAGTGCGAGGACCACCCGTCTTAGCCAGCGCAACATAGGTGCACTCTAACCCGCGAAAGAGCCTCAACACGAGTAGAAATCTTCACTACGCCTCGACTGGTGCAGCCAAAATCCCGAAGCGGTCGCGGCGTTTTTTTCGCCAAACGGCTCACTCAAAAATCAACGACGCCGCTCCCTCGGTGGGCCGCGCAGCTCTCACCGAAGCAGCACGCAGCTTTATGAACGCTTTCCCCGACCTCAAAATTTCGATGAACGATGCAATCTCGCGCGGCCCACGGGTCGAATATCACTGGAAGCTCGAAGGCACCAGCACCGGCCCCGGCGGCACTGGCAAAAAAGTCCGCATCGCCGGCTACGAAGAATGGAAATTCGGGGAAGACGGCCTGATCGAAGATTCCCTCGGCCGCCCGCCAACTTGCGCACGGCTTCGACACAGCTTGATCTCCAAGCGCTAGTCATTGAACAGCGAGCAATTTTTGGCAATCTACGCCAGTTGGTTCGTCCTCATAGAGATCACGCCGTATCTTTCGAATTGAGCAGCCCAGTTTCTCAAGCGAACTCGGGTAGGGGAGATTGCGCTCGCGAGCCGCTGACGGGGCAAAGTTCAATACATGAATTTTTTGTACGCGGGGCCCGTGCGGAACAGTAAAGTCCCACTCCATCCAAGAATCAATGACGGTGTACATCAACCCGTATTTAGTATCGACTGTCATGAGTTCAGGATTCTCGAGCAACGCTTTCAGAGCTTTCAGTTCGTCGCCGGTGAGGGTCTTCGACTTCGGAATGTCAGTTTCTTTTCCCGTGTATTGCACGGTATGACATTCGACCCGACCGTCAGAGAAAACGCGAATGTAAACGGAGGGAATAGCCTGCCCAATGGTGTGATGCTTATTGATGACCTGCAAAATCAATTTCACTGAGGATTTCGATTCCTGTGAGGATGCCTCAAGAAAAGCCGAGACCAAGACAAGCAACACCACCGAGCCCAGGCGTGCCATCACCCTCGTCCAATTTGTCCTGAGCGGTGCGATGCGTGAGGGACCAGTCATTACAGCGCAAGGATACCGCACTTAAGCCGTGCGAGTAATATCTTGTACGAATTTGATGAAACGCTCTGATGGGAAATCGCTAAGGCCATCCACTGGCGACGCCTAACTCTCGCTGCTAAACTATTAAAGTAAATGGCAACACTCACCCAAATCGCAGGTTTCGACGCCACCGGCTCGCGCCATTCGCGCCGCAAAACCTACGGCGTAAAAGTTGGCCACGTACAAGTCGGCGGCGGCGCACCCATCGTCGTCCAGTCCATGACCAACACGGACACTGCCGACGTCGAATCCACTCTCAAGCAAACTCTCGAACTCGCCGAAGCTGGCTCCGAAATCGTTCGCTGGACCGTCAACGTCCCCGAAGCCGCAGCCGCCGTTCCCGAAATCAAAAAGCGCCTTCTCGCCGCAGGCTGCGACGTACCCATCATTGGAGACTTCCACTACAACGGCCACGTTCTCCTCACAAAATATCCCGACTGCGCCCAAGCGCTCGACAAATACCGAATCAACCCCGGCAACGTCGGCGCAGGCCAGCGCCGCGACGAACAGTTCTCCACCATCTGCAAAGTCGCTGTCGATAATGGAAAGCCGGTCCGCATCGGCGTCAATGGCGGCTCCCTGAATCAAGAGCTGGTTATGGCCAAAATGCAGGAGAACACCGACAAGAATCTCGGCAAAGAGTCCGAAGACATCATCAACGAATGCATGGTCCTCTCCGCGCTGCAATCTACGGAGCTCGCGCTCGAATCCGGCCTGCGTCACGATCAAATCATCATTTCCTGCAAAACTTCCCGCCCGCGCGACCTCATCACCGTCTATCGCGATCTCAGCGGCAAGACCGAGCAGCCATTGCATCTCGGCCTCACCGAAGCAGGCATGGGTATGAAAGGCCAGATCTGGTCCGCCGCCTCGCTCGGCATTCTTCTCTATGACGGCATCGGCGACACGATTCGCATTTCGCTCACGCCGCGCCCCGGAGGCGACCGCCGCGAAGAAGTTTACGCATGCTGCGAAGTTCTCCAGGCGCTAGGGCTGCGTTCCTTTTCTCCAAGCGTCACCGCATGCCCCGGCTGCGGCCGCACCACCAGCACAACATTCCAGGAACTAGCCGAACGCACCCAAGCCTACATCCGCGAAATGATGCCCACCTGGAAAACACAATACGACGGCGTCGAAACCATGACCCTTGCCGTCATGGGCTGCATCGTCAACGGCCCCGGCGAATCCAAAGCCGCCAATATCGGCATCAGTCTCCCCGGCACCGGCGAAGCTCCCCGCTGCCCCGTCTACATCGACGGCAAAAAAGACGTAACCCTCGAAGGCACCTACGACGAACTAGCCATCGCCTTCAAATCCCTCGTCGACAACTACATCTCCACCAAATTCCCTCGCAAAGCTGCCCACACGGCCGGGTAAACAGTAGCCCGCTTAGGCTCAACGTTTTTCGGTGGGAGTGCTCTGCTTCACCGTCGGGACTTCGCAAGTATTGTTTTCAATTTGAGCTTCCTCAGAGCCTTCCCGAAAAACGGTGTCCCAACTGCATCGCTTCGCGTACCTTTTCCCATTGAATTGTAAAAGACGAGCACCCGATTCAAATGCTGAGCCGTGCGACCAGACAACAATGTCAGGCAAATCGTGCGACTTGAACTTGAGAAATCCGAACCGCTGAACCATGAAAGTGCTCAGAACCCGAACGTATGTCCCGCCCAAATCTCGATAAACCCAAAAAGAACAATTACCCGTCGGACTACAATCACACGCACCACCACCCTTGACCGCAATCAGCCTCGCCGCCTTCGATCCAAAACTGTAGGCATCAAACGCTCCCGCGCCCTCTTGCTCGCGCTCTGGGCAACGCTCCGACTTTGCTACGATTTCTTTTAAAATAGTCTTTGGGACCACGATATGTGTTCCCTTCTCCACGTTGGCGACTGTGTTTTCCCATACCTGCGGCGGAACTCTCTGCGGAGGTCGCGCTAATGCAGCACACGGAAGCAAGGACCAGACCAATGCGCTCAAGAAAAATTGCTTAATTTTCATAGAGTTCTCTCGATTGGACTCCTCTGCTCAACCGACTAGTTCGTCTGAGACGCTAGGGTCCGTATGCTAGAATTTCGTTTCTATGTTCATACACGGCACTGGGCGTTCCAAATGAAAATCACTCGCGAAGACGTTATCCGTGTCGCCGACCTCGCCTATCTCGAACTCTCCGAGTCCGAGCTCGAAACTTATCGCGCGCAGATTGACGAAATCCTCGAATACATCGGCAAACTCAACGAACTCGACACCACGAACGTCGCACCAATGACGCAAGTCCTCACCGATGACCAAACTGCCGACGCCACCCTCCGCGAAGACATCCATGTGCGCAGCGACGTTGTCGCCGACGTTCTAAAACACGCGCCCGATCCCGAGCCGCCCTTCTTCCGCGTCCCGAAAGTGATCGAGCGTTAGAGATTCTGTTGTAGGGCCCGCTTTCTGAAGCGGGCCGTTCTCGGCAAGATGGAATGATTTGAAGGAGTAGGGGCACGATATTTCTTGCCCTGCGGTGTAGGAAAGGTCGTAAATGTCAGATTCGTGGACAATCTCTTCCGTACGCGAAGCCCTCGCCGCCAAAAAACTCTCCGCGCGCGAACTCGCCGCCGACTTCTTCACCCGCATCGACGCGCAAAACCCCACACTCAACGCCTACCTCACTCTTTCGCCAGAACGCGCCTACGCCCAAGCCGACAAAATTGACGCACTCATCGCCGCGAATAAGCCGCTCCCCCCGCTAGCTGGCGTCCCTGTCGCCATAAAAGACGTCCTCTCCACGCGCGGCATCCGCACCACCTGCGCTTCGAAAATTCTCGAAAATCATTACCCCGCTTACGACGCCACTGCCGTCGAGCGCCTCGAATCCGCCGGAGCCGTCCTCCTCGGCAAAACCAATTGCGACGAATTCGCCATGGGTAGCTCCAACGAAAACTCCGCCTACGGCCCCGTGAAAAATCCCGTCGCGCTCGACCGCGTTCCCGGTGGCTCCAGCGGCGGCTCCGCAGCTGTCGTCGCAGCGGGCCTCGCCGTCGCCTCTCTCGGCACGGACACTGGTGGCTCTATCCGCCAGCCCGGCGCCCTCTGCGGCATTCCCGCCATGATGGGCAGCTACGGCCGCGTCTCGCGCTACGGCCTCATCGCTTTCGCTTCTTCGCTCGACCGTATCGGCCCCTTCGCCACAAACGTGAAAGACGTTGCCACAATTCTCCACACGATTGCCGGTCGCGACCCGCGCGATTCCACCTCCACCACCGCGCCCGTGCCGGACTACGCCGCCGAAGCCACGAAACCCGTCAAAGGCCTCCGCATCGGCATTCCCAAAGACTACTTCGCCGAAGGCATGCACTCCGGCGTTCGCGCCAAAGTCGAATCCGGAATCGCACTTCTAAGATCTCTAGGCTGCGAACTCATCGACATCCGAATGCCCCACACCGACTACGCCATCGCCACCTACTACATCATCGCCACCGCCGAAGCCTCCTCCAACCTCGCCCGCTATGACGGCGTCCGCTACGGCCTCCGAGCCGACGATCCCACGCTCATCGGCATGTACCGCAAAACGCGCGGCATCGGTTTCGGTCCCGAAGTGAAACGCCGCATCGTTCTTGGAACATACGTCCTCTCCGCCGGCTATTACGACGCCTACTATCTCAAAGGCCAAAAAGTCCGCGCCCTCATCGCCCAGGATTTCCGCGACGCTTTCACCAAAGTGGATGCCATCGTCACGCCTACTTCCCCAGTTCCCGCCTTCAAGCTCGGCGAACGCACCAGCGATCCGCTGCAAATGTATCTCGCGGATATCTACACGGTTACGGGATCGCTCGCCGGCGTTCCCGGAATCTCTGTTCCCTGCGGCAAAACGCCCGAAGAAAACCTTCCGGTCGGCCTCCAGATCTTCGGTCCCGCGTTCGGCGAAGCGCGAGTTCTCCAAATTGCGCACGCATTCGAACAAGCGGGCGGCGCCTCTTTGTAATTCTTTTGTCAAAATCACCTCACGAATTTCCGAGTAATTTTGAATCACCCTCAAGTAAAACGTTTAGCTAAAACGCCACACATCTTCCAAATCACGTAGCAATTTCGCGGAAGTGGGATATTTTTTCCGCCGCTCCGCGGGAACATCGATGAAGTACCAGCCTCCAAAACATCACAAAAAGCCGCCAAAACACCCATTTATTCAACAGATTTCGGGAAAGTACTAGCCTGCTCGTTTATTTGTTCTGAAACGGAACGACTATTGCAGGAGAGTTTTGCATCTTTTACGCTTCCTTCAGCATCGTAGGAAGTGAGAGGAATAGAAAAACGGACGCGATGCGGAAACGGTTTTAATGGAAACGTCACAATCTGTTTTGGGTTGCAGTCCGAGGAGCACGGCCATGGTTACGGTAAAATCGAGCCAGAAAATATTCACCGATTCGGAAGTTGCCAGCTTGACTGGCATCTGCATCGACCACATTCACAAGTTCGCCCGCTCGCGCCATCTCGGTTTCATCGCTCGCGCCGCGGAAGCCGCCGGCAAGGCCGACAATTGGCTCTTTACCCTGTCCGATCTCATGGTGCTGGTGACGCTGTTCCCCAAGTGCACGCACTAACTGGCGCTTGAACCCCGGTTTTTAGAAGGCTCTCGTCTCGTATGAGAGCCTTTTTCCTTTTTGGCCTGCCTTTTATTCGTGCTACATTCCAGCCATGCTGTGCCGCCCAGTGATTCCCCGGCTCGTTCTTTCTTTGGCATTCCTCGGCTTTGCCGCATCGGCTACGAACGAACCGGCTCCTCGGTTCAATGCGGTTACCACCGCCGGCGAAAAGTTCAACAATGCCAGTATCAAAGGCAAAGTCGTCTTGCTCGAATTTTGGACGACCTGGTGCAAATACTGCGTTGCCGAAGCCGACTACGTGGACAAGCTCGACAAAGAATATCGCGACAAGGGTCTGATCGTTCTCGCCATCAATGTCGGCGAGCCGAAAAAACTCGTCAAAAAGTACCTCGAACAGCACCCTCGCTCGTGCCGCATCGTCATGATGGAGGACACCAATCTTGCCGCCATGTACGAAGCGACGGTCTACCCAATCTATGTCGTCATCGACAAGGACGGCAACATCTCCGACGAACAGCGCGGCGCTGGCGGGGAAAACGCCCTTCGCAATCTCGTCACCCAAGCCGGAATGGAAATCGCTCCGCTCCCTGAATCTAAAGCCTCCTCCAATTAAACAGGCCAGGCTTGCGCAATTTTCGCGACCCGCTTCACTGCGCTGGCCGATTTCATTTCTCCGTGTAAGTGACCTTCCCGCCGCGGATTGTGGAGTGTACTTTGGAGAATGCCGTCGCATCCTGCGCCGGGTCCGCACTTAGAACAACCAGGTCGGCGTCCATCCCGTTCGCAATACGCCCGCTATGAGTCGCGTAACCGAAGCGCTGCGCAGGATTTGTGGTGAGTGAAGCAAGGATCTGCTGGAAGTTCATCCCAGCGCGGGTCATCCATTTGAACTCTTCTGAAGTGTCGAACACTTCGATGTAGCCCACGTCCGTGCCGAAGAGCACGTGTCCGCCCGCTTGAGAAAAAGCCTTCAGTTGCTGCGCCGCTCTGCCCATGCCCTCCTCGATTTTGTCGGGAGGAGTGCCGTTTTTCCTGGCTTCGACATCCCATAACGTCAGCGTGGGGGTCAGCGCCACGTGCGCTGCCGTCAAGCTTTTGGCAAAAGTTGCGTCCCAGAGTTCATCGGCGGGAGTTGTGTGTGCCAGGATATCGGCTCCGCTCTGAACAGCCACTTCGATTCCTTGGTTGTTGGAAACGTGGGCGAAGACAGGCTTCCCGTTGCGATGGGCTTCCGCGACGATCGCCTGCGCCAGATCCAAAGGCATGGTCAAGATGCTGTTTTGCTCGATGGAGTTTGCAAAAATCTTGATGCCGTCGGCACCGTCACGTATCTGCTGGTCCACTCTCTCTTTTCCTTGCCCGGCCGATTCAACCTCGGGAATGACGATGTGGTTGGCTTCGAGATATGCCTTCACGTAGATGGGCGTTCCACCCTTGCCCCAGAACGGCTCGCCGACAGTGAGAATCCGCGGTCCCTTTACTTCGCCGCTTTCTATACGATGGCGGATGAGAGCCGTGTTCTCCAGCACGGACGCGATGTCATAGACAGTAGTGAAGCCCCAGCGCGTCAGCATCTCCTCCAGTTGTGAAGTGAGCTGGCTGGAGGTGAGTTTTTCTGCGTGGAGCAGGCCAGGCGGAAGGATGTGAACATGGCTGTTCCAAAAGCCAGCAGTCACCACAAATCCTTTGCAGTCAATTACGGTCGCGCCGGGCGGAACTTTGACGGTTGCACTTGGTCCAACGGCAAGAATGCGTCCGTTGTGCACAAGGATTGAACCGTTTTCGATTGCCGGCTCGCTCGGGGACGGATAGATCTTTGCGCCTACGAGAACAAGATCCGAAGCACGGGTCACGCCGGGACAAAACGTCAAAAACAAGAAAAGAAGAGACAGAGCAAATCGAAGTCGCATGTTTGCACTATACGCTGCTGGTGCACAAGAGACAGCTTCACTCAGGCTGGTTCTATTCCTGTTCGTGAAGGTTTCCTTGTTCGTTTTCTGATATAACCCACGCAACGGAACTTCTCTCCCAACAAACAGTTTCGGAATTAATCCTTCCATCCATTCAGGAGAAAACGCCCATGCCCGTGCCAGATGATAAAGAATCCGCAAAACTTCCGCTGAACGACCAAGAATCTGCAAAGCTCGCCATGTCTGAATCGGCAAAGAAAATATCGGACCTGAAAGCCAAGCAGTGGGAGATTGCGAAAAACGCAGTAATAATTCTTGCGTTCCTAGCTGCCATTTCTCGCGGGGAACTAAAATATCCGCAACATTGGGAGTGGTTGCGATATTTCGTCCCAAGTCTCGTGTTTGCGTACTTTTGTACAATTTTTCAGCAGGCATCAAGGAATATGGGTAGATACATGACAATTTATAGGAAGGCAGCAGAGAAGCTTTTTTCTGCGGACGCATTTGAACTGTACTACCAGAAAGATCCGGACAACCTGATCGAGGACGAGGGCCGACTCTCTGCCTTTTTGTTTTCTGTGGTTGCAGTTTTGTTCTTGTTAGTTCTTTTCCAGATTTACGTGCCATCCAACAAGCCAACAAGTGCCCCTGCCGGCACACAGACATCCGCGCGCGTCGTTTCGCGTGCAGATTCGACGACTGGTGAAATGCGCTCAAGCCGGTCATGACGGTTTCTTGGTTGGGTCTGGCTCGGGAGCGGGCACGGCTGTGTGCTTGGTTGCGTTTGGGTTCTGGGCTGGGTGACCGTTTCGGTTGGGGCGAGGAAGATCGCCGAAATCAATACGCACACTGGCTGTGTTTTCCTCGTTGAGCGCGAGCTCGCGGTCAATGGAGGCGTGAGTGCGGAGGAGCAGGCTAGCGATGTAGGCCAAGACGGCAGCTCGTCGCGCGGAGATGCGGTTTTTGGCAAGAAGCTCGAAGATGTTAGCGAGGGAGAAGTTGACTCCTTGCGCGGTTTGGAAGTCCTGCGAGCCTTTGAGGATGAATTTGGAAAGATCCTGCTCGATTGGTTCGGCCTGCGCGAGTTTAGCGTGGCGGGAGCAGAACTGAAGTTCTGGATTCAGCGCTCCGCTGGGAACCGGGCCCCTCTCGGAAGTCGTTCCCGGTAAACATGGCAGACTGCAGCGCATTCCGTTAGCGAAGCGATATTCGCAACGGAGGTAGGCTGGTTTGGTGCTGATTTTGTTGGAGTTATTTTTCATGATAGACCTCTTTTTTTTGAGAGATAGATACAGCGAAAACTTAGGAGACAGGAAAGTACGGGCGAAGCTGGAGTGGGAGACCCCATACCCCGGGTGGTTTTGCATCGAATTCAAAAGAAATGAGTTACGGGAAAAGGGTTTTGCAAACGTGTGAAAGCAAAGGAGATGCGGAAGAGGGATTAGTGCGGAAGTTTTCGAATGGCGACTATACACGTCAAGGATAACATGGAACGTTTACTTTGTCAATAGCAGTACTAGTATTGGAACTGGAACAGTGAAGGTGCGCCACACACCTTTATTCCACGCAATCAAAAAGGCGAGTTGCGGTTCATTCATTCAAGGATTTTTAGGTTTATCTACGTTAAGATCCTCTCGATTCTTTAACGGTAAAGTCAACGAAGAGGTATGTTTCGGTGCCTGGCGCAATCCCAGGAATCAGCAAGAGTTCACTCTGGCAGGCTTGGAAGAGCATAAGGGTCGAGCTACGGCAAGCGACTATTCGGGATGCCGTCGATTTCTTAGACTACGATATAGAACCAGACATCTGGATAAGACGGCTTCTACGCCAAGTTAGCTCGGGAGTCTATGAACCTCACTCTCCGATAAGATTCACACTCGCCAAGACTGGCGGCTTCAGTCGAAGACTAACGGTTCCGGCCATCCCCGACATCGTATTGTTTCGCGCGATTGCGGATTTCGTACACAGGAAGGCACAAAAATATCAGCAGCCTCACGTGTACTATCGCCGTGCCGATTCCAGTCATGCCGCGAAAGCTGCGGCTCTGGCCGCAAAACTAGATCTTCAGAAGCTCGCTACACTCTATCGATTTAACTCAGCGAAAAGCTATCGAAACTGGAGAGATTACGAACAATATCGAAAGCTGCTAATTTTAAAAAAGCTCTATAGATTCCTTGTAGTTTCGGATATCACGAATTTCTTTGACAGTGTGCTCCATTCGGAAGTGTCAAATGCTTTTAGAAACTATCCGATACCCAGTAGATTAATTGGCCTTTTGTTTTTCCTCCTCGAACGGCTTGCGATAAGGGCCGATTATTCCGATTCGCCGCGAATTGGCCTGCCTGTTGACCAGTTTGAATGCTCGCGAACAATAGCCAATCTTGTTCTTTTCCCCCATGATCGGCGCGTTGTCGAACGGGTTGGCAAAGAAGCTTACGTTCGTTGGATGGACGATCAAGTCATTGGCGTTAATTCGAAGGCCGAAGGGTTAAAAACCATTGCTGCAATTGGGGCTTCATTGTCGAACCATTATTTGACAGCCAATGCGAAGAAGACACGCGTGCTCTCCTTGAAGCAAGCGAAACTACATTACCATTTGGAGATAAACGCTCGACTTGACGCTGTTGAACAAGTTATTGAAAACAAATCGAAGCCTAGGCGCGCCCTGGTTAGGGAGCTAGCTAAAATATGGCGGGCAGCAAAGCGAAATAAGGATCATGGCGAGTGGGAGAAGATTCAGAAAAGGTTCTACCGCCTTGCGGGGCTAACGAAGGCAAGATTTCTTAGAAGATGTGCGCTTAGAGATTTGTTAAGTACTCCGACGCTTACTGAGCGAATCGCAGACTATGTCAGATGCTCTGGCACTTCGAGAGACTATCTGAGTTTCCTTCGCAGGGTACTCAGACACAGAGAACAGATACATGAAGATGTTGAGCTAGTGCTTCTTGAAAACCTTCTAAGACTAGAGCTTTCCGGTAAGGTGGCGGCTTCTGTTGTAAGAATGGCCATGGGAATGATGGAGGAAATTTCAGAATCGAAGAGAAATTTTGTTTTTTCGGCACCAGCGTGCCTGCTTTTTCTTAGATTCGGGAACAAACGCGTGAAGGGTGCTCTGAAACGTTGCTTTAGAGACGGGATGCAAACAAGACACTCCCATCTTGTAAGGGCTGCTGCAATTACGTATGCAACCTATGGGAGTCGAGAATTCGCAGAGGTCCGGAATGCGGCTTCTCTCCTACTAAATAATCCGTTGGCGCTCATGGTACGAATGGTTTGGAGATTGAAGTCCCTCAAGGAGGTGCCCGAGCGCTTTAAGGCTCGCCTCACAATTCGAAGGGACTCTGTTAGCGGCCGGCATTATTTGGACATGCGAACTTATGTTGCGGCCAGGCTCCTAGCGCTGAATCGTAGAAAGGCTGTTCGACAGTGGCTGAAGGAGTGGGCAGAAAAATCGAAAAAAAAACACCTTTCGACCGCTGATCGCCGTCTTGTCGCAAGCTTGGTGTCGGGAAGGCTTTAGAGCATGAGTTCTGCCGCACACAGAATTAGTGTAGAGCCGCGATAAGAGGCGGCGCGCAGAGTCACCCTGCGATAGTGATTACACAGGCAAACCGGGGGTTGCGTTGAGGCATCCCAATGGGTAGGTTGGTCCTCATGAGAAACAGGTTCCTTTCAACGTTGAGCACGGTTTTGAGTTTGGGCGCGATTGTTGGCGTGGTCTTTTGCGTCGTCGTGCTGGTGGAAGGGCCTTGCGTATTTGAGGGCCATTTCACGCATATGCGGGTGTACGCGGCTCAGGCGCAGGGACCACCGCCACCGCCCGATACGAGTAAACCGAGCGCGCCGAATCCGGAACAGGGGCAGAGCAAGCCGGGGCTGCCCGGCGGGGCGCCTAACGGGAAGAAATTGGTTCTGAAAGATGGAAACTTCCAGTTGGTTCGCGAGTACACGCGCAATGGGGAACGGGTGCGCTACTACAGTCTGGAGCGCGGCGACTGGGAAGAGATTCCCGCATCCATGATCGACTGGGCGGCAACGCAAAAGGCGGAAGCCGCCACCATCGCCCGCAACGACGCCGAAGTGAAAAAACTGAAGCAGCAGGAAGAAGTCTCCCGCATGGACATGGCGCTGGACGTGGACGCCAGCCTGCTGACGGGGTCGGGCGCGTTTCTTCCCTCGGGCGAAGGCATGTTTGCCGCGGAAGGGAAAAAAATCACACTGCTGGAACAGGCGGAACTCGAATCGCATCGCGACAAAAAGCAGACGCTGAAGCAGATCCTGAGCCCGATTCCCATCGTTCCGGGGAAAACGAACGTGGAACTACAGGGCGGCCACGCGAAATTCCGCATCGAGCCTTCGCATCTGGAATTTTATCTGCGCGAAGCGCCGCCGGATCCGGACCGCGTATCGCAAATCCGCAAGAGCAGCCGGCCGGGCGAAGGCGATTCCGGCCCGGACGTCGAGCTGGTGCGCGCGACGGTGAAAGGCAACAAGCGTTTGCTTCAGCAGATCAAGGATCTGTTCGGCGAGAAAATGGACGAGACGCGCAACACGATTTTGCTGCAGCGATGGGAAGTGGCGCCGAATGTTTATCGATTCACACTAGGCGAGCAATTGCCGCCGGGGGAATACGCGCTGGCGGAGATTTTGCCGGACGGATTGAATCTTTATGTTTGGGATTTTGGGGTAGATGCCGTCAAGCCAAATAAATAAATGAGAAAAGATCGGGCAAGACTGTGGGGAAGAAGTAGAGAGCAATTCAGGACCGAACGTAGCCCCATCGATTGGGTTGTAGTCAGTACATCAAACCAGGATTTCTCCACTCCGCAGCCCGGCACGCAAAAAACCGCGCGACGGAAAAAGCCGGGCTACTCCGGTCGAAATGACAAGCAGCAGAGAGGCGAAGAAGAAGGCGGGCTAAAGCCCTGCCTCTACACAAACGAAACACAGGGATGTAAGAAGATCGAAGCGGCAGAGATTATTGTTTGGAAGATGGGACGCCGGTGAACGCTTCGCGCAGGACGGCGAGAACATCGAGGATTCGGAACGGTTTCTGCAAGAATGCGCTGCCTTCAAATCCCTGGCGGCCTTCGATTCCGACAGCCAAATCGCCGGTCATGAAAATGACGAGCGGCTTGTTTGCGCTGCAAGCCGCGAGGACTTGCGTTGCAGCTTCATGGCCGGAACTGATGTTGCCGCTGCCGTTTAGATTCAAGTCACAGAGCAGCGCATCAAAATTTTCGCTCGCCGCAAGTTTTGCGGCTTCCTCCGCTGAACCCGCGCATGCAACGCGCAGTCCGTGGCTGCTCAAACCTTCTTCCAGAAGCGAACGGATGCTTTCTTCGTCGTCCAGCACCAGGATGCTTTTCCCTTGCACCGCTGTAGGCACAGGACGTTTCTGGTTTACCGGCGTTGCATCGGCAATCTCGCGCGGAGACGGCGCTGCTGCAGATTGTTCCTGCGGAACGGCAGGAAGGGCAACGGTGAATGCGCTTCCGCCCGCGGGCAAAGATTGCGCTTCGATGGTTCCGCCGTGTTCGCGCAGAATCGCGGTACAAATACTGAGTCCAAGCCCGGTGCCGCCGCCCGGACGCTTGGTGGTGTAGAACGGATCGAAAATTTTCGCCAGGGCGTCCTGGGAGATTCCGACGCCGTCGTCCTGAATGGTGACCATCACTCGATTGAAGACGCTCGCTGCGCGAATCTGAATGCGGCCGGACTCGCGAACTTCGAGGATCGCTTGTTCGGCATTGATAACGAGATTGAGGAAGACCTGGATCAACTGGCTGGCGTCGCCGACCACGGCGGGCAGACCTTCTTTCGGTTGAAAGCTGACTTCGATGGCGTTGCGTTTCAAGGAATGCTCGTGCAGTTGCAGAGTGCGCTCGAGAATATTGTTGAGGTCGAGCGGTTTTTTCTGCGTGGCGGTAGGGCGCGAAAATTCCAAAAGATTCTGCACGATGCGCGCCGCGCGGCGTGCCTGGCGATGCGTGAGATCGAGCTGGCGCTTCATCGCTTCGTCGAGGCCTTCGCGTTCGCGAACAAGTTCGGTGACGCCGAGAATCGCGGTGAGAGGATTGTTGAGTTCGTGCGCGACGCCGGCAAGCATTTGTCCGATGGCTGCAAGCTTTTCGGACTGGATCAACTGTTCGCTGAGGCGCTTGAGTTCGGTAACATCGCGGCTGGAAATTACGACGCCGTCAATGCCGCCGGCTTCGGCGTGAAGCGGGCTGAAATGCGCGCGAATGTAGCGCCAGTCTCCGGCTTTGTGGCGAATGCGAACTTCGGCCGAGCCAAAATTCTGCTTGCCGGAAGCAATATCGGCGAAAAGCGATTTGGTCACAGGCTGATCGTCGGGATGAACGCATTCGGCGAAGGATTTCGCCATGGTTTCTTCGACGTCCATGCCGAGGACTTCTTTTACGTTGGGGCTGACGAAGGTGTAGCACGCCTGCGTGTCGACGACGAAGATGACGTCGGGAAAACTGTCCACGAGACGGCGGGCAAACTCCTGCTGTTTGTGAAGGCGGCGTTCGATTTCGCGGCGCGCGGTGATGTCCATGAGGGCGCCCTGGTAGCGGATGATTTTTCCTGAGGCGTCGCGAACGGCAGCGGCGGTGTTCAGGCAAGTGATGGGCTTTCCGTCTTTCCGGATTAAGGCAATTTCGCGGCCTTCGAGGATGGGCTGGCGGTCCACTTCCGCGCGAACGATGTTGCGGAGAGATTCATCCGGAAAAATATCGGTGACTTTGCGGGACAGCAATTCTTCTTTGGATTCATAGCCGAGAATGCGGACGAGCGCGGGATTTGCGTCGAGGATGCGGTCTTCCGGCGTGACGATGTAGATGCCTTCCTGAAGCGTTTCAAAAAGTTCGGTGAAGCGGGCTTCGTTGCGGCGGAGCGCGGTGACGTCGCGTGCGAGAACGGTGATGCCGTGCACGGTGTCGTCACGCACCATAGCGTGCGCGACGCAATCGAAATAGAAAACGGCGTTGCGGCTTTTCAGGCGGACCTGCACGATGCCGGACCAAGTGCGGCGCTCGAGAAATCTGGGCAAACCTTCCTGCGCGTCAGCAGTTCCCTGCCCGGCGGTTTCATCGAGAAATTCGCTCAGCTTTTTCCCAATGATTTGCTGAAAATTCTGGCCGACGAGTTCGCTGAAACGGCGATTGGCGGCGCGAATTTCGCCTTCGAGGGAGAGAGCGATCAGGACGTCGTCGAAGGAATCGATGAGGTCGCGGTAGCCCTGCTGAGAGCGGCTGATCATTCCGAAGAGCTGTTCGAAATGCTTATCGTTGGCGGGAGTAACTTCGCGCTGCTCAAGGCCGCGAACGAGGCCGCGGAGCTCGGAGATTTCCCGTGTGCGCCGCCAGACGTAGATACCCAGGAGAAGAACCATGAGGACGAGGCCAAATGCGGCGCTCTCGAGGCGGTAAGCGAAGCTGCGGAGCGCGGGCCAAGAGGTCCAGATAAAGGCGAAAACGACGACCAAGAGAATTACGTAGATGAGGCGCCAGAGATCCGCCTGGCGCTTCTCGAATTGTTCGAGGCGCGAAGAAAGGCTGACGCGATTCTGCTCAGGAGCAGAGGAACCGGTTTGCTTTGCCGGACCTGGCTTAGATTTGTCTTGCATAGAGCGAAGATCGCACCGGCACAGCAGCGCCGACCGACCAAATACCTCAATCATTAAATTGTAGGAAGGGTTAAGGCGCGGCTCAATGGAAGGTGAGAGAGGAGTGCCCGAAGCGTACCTGCATAGATGGACAACGCCAAACGGAGTCAATTCCAAAGAGAAACGGCGCTCTGGAGATGAACCAGAGCGCCGTTTGAGTTTTGGATGAAGCTGCGAGCTGCCGTTACTCGGCGGCCGCGTCTGCTTCGGTGTCGGCGTCGCCATCTTTGCCGAGGAAGTCGAGAGCCGCGGCTTCTTCGGCGGTGAGTTCGGCGGCTTCCGGAATTTCCTCGACTGGCGACTGTACGGGCACTTCCGTCAGCAACTGAAGGCTGCGGTAGTGCTCGAGCCCAGTACCGGCCGGGATGAGGCGGCCCATGATGACGTTTTCCTTGAGGCCGCGGAGGTAGTCCACCTTGCCGGCGACAGCCGCTTCGGTGAGGACGCGAGTCGTCTCCTGGAAGCTGGCGGCAGAGATGAACGAATCGGTCGAGAGCGAAGCCTTGGTAATACCAAGGAGGAGCGGACGGCCCGTAGCGGGGCGCATGCCTTCGCTGATGATGCGATCGTTTTCCTCGCGGAAGCGGAACTTATCCACCTGTTCCTCAAGAAGGAAGTTGGTGTCTCCAACGTCTTCGACTTTGACCCAGCGCATCATCTGACGAACGATGGTTTCGATGTGCTTGTCATTGATGTTGACGCCCTGGAGGCGGTAGACCTCTTGAATGGCGTTGACGAGATAGGCTTGGGTGAATTTCTCGCCGAGGACGGCCAGCAAGTCGTGCAAGTTGGACGGGCCGTCGATAAGGGCTTCTCCCGCTTTGACGTGTTCGCCTTCCTGAACGTTGATGTGGACGCCACGCGGAATCGAGTATTCCTTGGTGGTCTTTCCGTCTTCGCTTTCGACGTAAATCTTGCGCATGCCCTTGGCGATTTCGCCGTAACGGACGATACCGTCAATTTCACCGATGACGGCGGGATCCTTGGGCTTGCGGGTTTCGAAAAGTTCGACGACGCGCGGGAGACCGCCGGTGATGTCCTTGGTCTTGGTGGTTTCTCGCGGAATCTTGGCAAGAATGTCGCCTGCCTGAACGTCGTCGCCATCTTTGACCATCAAGTGCGCGCGCGAAGGCATGAGGTACTTCTTTTTGTTTTTGCCCGAGCTATCGCGAATCAAAATGGCCGGCTGATGCTTTTCATCGCCGGGAGGCAGAGTGACCACGTCCTGCGAAAGGCCGGTAACTTCGTCCACCTGCTCTTCGATGGTGACGCCGGGACGGAGATCTTCGAAGCGGATGGCGCCGGCGGTTTCCGTGAGAATGGAGAAGGTGAACGGATCCCATTCGGCAAGAATCTGGCCGTGGTTGACGGTGTCGCCTTCGGCAACGCGAAGACGCGCGCCGTATACGACGTGATAGCGCTCTTTTTCGCGGCTCTTTTCATCCACGATTGCAATCAAGCCGGAACGGTTCATGGCGATGGAAGTGCCGCCACGGCCTTCGACGTACTTGAGGTCGATGAATTTGACAATGCCGTGGTTGCGCGCTTCGATGGTGGAGCGTTCGGAAACGCGGGTTGCGGTACCGCCGATGTGGAACGTACGCATCGTGAGCTGCGTACCGGGTTCACCGATGGACTGCGCTGCGATGACGCCAACCGCTTCGCCGAGCTCGACCATGCGGCCCGAAGCGAGGTTGCGGCCATAGCAGAGCGCGCAAACACCGCGGCGGGATTCGCAAGTGAGTACGGAACGGATGCGGACGCGTTCGATGCCGGAAGCTTGCACGGCGTTCGCGAGTTCTTCCGTGATTTCCTGATTGACCTCGACGATGACGTGGGCTTCGAAGTCCTTGATTTTTTCGAGCGAAACGCGACCAACGATACGGTCGCGGAGCGGTTCGACTTCGACGCCAGCTTCGATGATAGGTTCGACGTAGATGCCTTCGCCGGTGCCGCAATCGAGTTCGTTGATGATGACATCCTGCGCCACGTCAACGAGACGGCGAGTGAGGTAGCCGGAGTCCGCGGTTTTCAAAGCGGTGTCAGCGAGACCCTTACGAGCACCGTGAGTTGAAATGAAGTACTCCAACACGGTGAGGCCTTCGCGGAAGTTCGAAGTGATCGGAGTCTCCATGACTTCGCCGGAGGGCTTGGCCATGAGGCCGCGCATGCCGGAAAGCTGGCGAATCTGCTGCTTCGAACCGCGAGCGCCGGAGTCCGCCATGACGTAGACAGGGTTGATGATGCCTTCCTTGTCGTGGCCTTCGAGCGCTTTAAACATTCCGTCCGCGACTTTTTCGGTGACGTCGCCCCAGATAGAGATGATTTTGTTGTAGCGCTCGCCGTGGGTGATGGCTCCGTCGAGGTATTGCTGCTGAACCTTGACGGCTTCTTTTTCGGCGTTTTCCACGAGCTTAACTTTGTCGCCCGGAATAACCATGTCGTCGATGCCGATAGAGATTCCCGACTTGGTGGCGTAGGTGAAACCAAGCGCCTTGAGACGATCGAGCAGCACGACGGTGCTTTCGAGGCCAAAACGCAAGTAGGCGTAATAGACGAGCTGCTGAACGCCCTTCTTCTTGAGCAAGCCGTTGATGAACGGCATATGCGACGGCAGGTGCGAATTGAAGATAACGCGACCGACCGTGGTCTGGATGAACTGACGCTCCATTTTTACCGGTTCGGTGTGCGTAACGTCCTGGTTGTCGTAAGCGGTGACGAGGTCGATGACTTCGCCTGAGTAGCGCAGACGAATCGGAGTGAGAAGTTCGACTTCGCCAGCTTCGAGTGCGAGGTTCACGTCTTCGGCAGAGCCGAATACGCGGCCTTCGCCTTTTGCACCAGGCTTGTTCTTCGTCAGGTAGTAAATGCCGAGAACCATGTCCTGCGAAGGAACGGCGAGCGGCAAACCATGCGCCGGAGAAAGAATGTTGCGCGAGCTAAGCATCAGTACGGATGCTTCGACCTGCGACTCAGGCGAAAGCGGAATGTGGACGGCCATCTGGTCGCCGTCAAAGTCCGCGTTGAACGCGGTGCAGACGAGCGGATGGATACGGATGGCCTTGCCTTCGACGAGAACCGGTTCGAACGCCTGAATGCCGAGGCGGTGCAGCGTGGGAGCACGGTTGAGCATCACGGGATGTTCGCGAATGACGTCTTCGAGAATGTCCCATACGACGGCTTCCTGCTGTTCGACCATTTCCTTGGCTTGCTTGATGGTGGTGCAGTGACCCTGCGCTTCGAGCTTGTGATAGATAAACGGCTTGAACAGCTCGAGCGCCATTTTCTTCGGCAGACCGCACTGGTGAAGTTTCAGTTCCGGACCGACGACGATAACGGAGCGGCCGGAGTAGTCCACGCGCTTGCCGAGAAGGTTCTGGCGGAAACGGCCCTGCTTACCCTTGAGTGTGTCGCTAAGGGACTTGAGCGGGCGGTTGTTGGTTCCACGAAGAACGCGGCCACGGCGGCCGTTGTCAAACAGAGCGTCAACGGCTTCCTGAAGCATGCGCTTTTCATTGCGGACGATGACGTCCGGCGCGCGAAGTTCCATCAGCTTCTTCAACCGGTTGTTGCGGTTGATGACGCGGCGATAGAGGTCGTTCAAATCAGAAGTGGCGAAGCGGCCACCGTCCAGAGGAACGAGCGGGCGCAGCTCCGGCGGAAGCACGGGGATGACATCGAGAATCATCCATTCGGGCTTGTTGCCGCTCTTGCGGAAAGCTTCCAGAACCTTCAGGCGCTTGGCGAATTTGATTCGCTTTTGCAGTGAAGGATCCGTCTTCATTTTTTCGCGGAGCTCTTCGGAGAGCTTTTCTACTTCGACGCGGCGGAGAAGCTCTTTAATCGCTTCTGCGCCCATCTTGGCGACGAACTGGCCGGGATATTCCTGCGCGAGCTTGCGATATTCCTCTTCCTGAAGAACCTGGCGTTCTTTGAGGATGGCTACTTCGTTGGGATCAACGACAACGAAGGCTTCGAAATAGAGGATGCGCTCGAGATCGCGCATGGAGATGTCGAGCAAATAGCCGATGCGGCTGGGCAGACCCTTGAAAAACCAGACGTGCGAGCAGGGCGAAGCCAGTTCGATATGGCCGAGGCGCTCGCGGCGGACTTTGGACAGCGTGACTTCGACGCCGCACTTGTCGCAGATAACGCCGCGGTGCTTCATGCGCTTGTACTTTCCGCACAAGCACTCCCAGTCGGTGACGGGGCCGAAAATCTTGGCGCAGAAAAGACCGTCACGCTCGGGCTTGAAGGTGCGGTAGTTGATGGTCTCTGGCTTGGTAACTTCACCGTGAGACCAGGAGCGAATTTTTTCCGGACTCGCCAGAGAGATGCGGATCGAATCGAAATCGGCAATCAGACTGGCGCGATCATACGGGCTGCTGCGATACAAGGTTGTTTCCTCCCTCCCCGGCTTTCGCCGGGGCTGCGATCCGCTGCGTTAAACAACGGACCGGCTGAGAACCCAAAAAATCTTCGACTGCTCAATTCCTGCCAAGCACCGGGGCACGATGTATCGTGCCCCTACACTTGGAATTAGTCGGCGGCTTTTTCGGCCGGCTTTTGGCGCTTCATCAGTTCGACGTCCAGGCAGAGCGACTGCAGCTCCCGAACAAGAACGTTGAACGATTCCGGCACGCCCGGCTCAATGCCCGGCTCACCCTTGACGATGGCCTCGTAAATCTTCGCGCGGCCATAAACGTCGTCGGACTTTGCCGTGAGCAATTCCTGCAGGATGTGCGCGGCGCCATAAGCTTCGAGCGCCCAAACTTCCATTTCGCCGAAGCGCTGGCCACCGAACTGCGCTTTGCCGCCGAGCGGCTGCTGGGTGATGAGCGAGTACGGGCCGATGCTGCGCGCGTGAATTTTGTCGTCGACAAGGTGCGAGAGCTTGAGCATATAGATGTAGCCGACGGTAACCGGCTGATCGAACATGTCTCCCGTCATGCCGTCGAAAAGATTGATCTTTCCGGCATGCGGCAAGCCCGCAACTTCGAGCAAGTGGCGGATTTCCGGTTCGCGTGCGCCGTCGAAAACCGGCGTGGCGAACGGAATTCCGTCCTTGAAGCCTTCAGCGATTTCGAGCAGTTCATCGTCATCGAGCTTGGCGATGGACTTGTAAATCGCGGTTTCAGTGAAGACTTCCTTGAACCAGCGGCGAAGCGCTTCGGCGCGAACTTCCTTGCTGAGAAGGCGCTTCAAGCTGTTGCCAAGTTCCTTGCCGGCCCAGCCGAGGTGCGTTTCGAGAATCTGACCGACGTTCATACGAGAAGGAACGCCGAGCGGATTCAGAACGATTTCGACCGGAGTGCCATCGGGCATGTAGGGCATATCTTCATCGGGCACGATGCGCGCGATGACGCCCTTGTTGCCGTGACGGCCTGCCATCTTGTCGCCGATGGAGAGCTTGCGCTTCATGGCGATGTAGACCTTGACGAGCTTGATGACGCCCGGAGGCAGTTCATCGCCCTTCTTGAGCTTTTCCTTGCGCTCTTCGGTGATCTTGCGCAGAACGTCGATCTGGCGCGAGGTCATTTCCTCGATCTCTTCGATTTTTTCTATCAGAAGAGGATCTTTTTCGTTGAGCTTGAGGCGCTTGAGGTTGCGCGTGGAGATTTTTTCGATCAGGTCACGCGTCAGCTCGACACCCTTGATCAAGAGGCGCTTGTTGGTCTTTTCGTCGTGCAAATCAGCCTGGAGAATTTTTCCGCCGAGGAGATCCGAAAGACGCTTCAGGCGCTCGTCGGTCAAGATGCGGATTTCGTCCGCGAGGTTCTTTTCCAATTTGAAGACCTGCGAAGCTTCGATGGCCTTGTGGCGCTCGTCTTTTTCTCCGCCCTTGCGGGTGAAGATCTTGACGTCCACGATGGTGCCTTCGATTCCCGGCGGGCAGTAGAGAGACGCGTCGCGAACGTCGCCGGCTTTTTCGCCGAAGATGGCGCGAAGGAGTTTCTCTTCGGGCGTCAGCGTGGTTTCGCCCTTGGGCGTAACTTTGCCGACGAGAATGTCGCCCGGCTTCACAACCGCGCCGATGCGGATGACGCCGCTTTCGTCGAGGTTGCGAAGGAACGATTCGCTGATGTTCGGAATGTCGCGTGTGACTTCTTCCGGGCCTAGCTTGGTGTCGCGCGCTTCGATTTCGTACTCCTCGATGTGAATCGAAGTGTAGTAATCGTCCTTGACCAGCTTTTCGCTGACGAGGATGGCGTCTTCAAAGTTGTAACCGCGCCAGGGCACGAACGCGACGAGCACGTTGCGGCCAAGAGCGAGTTCGCCACGGTCGGTGCAAGGACCGTCCGCGAGGACCTGGCCTTTCTTGACGCGATCGCCGACGCGAACGAGCGGCTTCTGGTTGATGCAAGTGTTCTGGTTCGAGCGCTTGAACTTGATAAGCGTATAGATGTCCGCACCGACTTCGCGGCTGAGAACGCCGGAGTGATCGGATTCGACGCGAACGATGATGCGCTCGGAGTCAACTTGATCCACGATGCCGTCGCGCTTGCAGAGCACGACTGCGCCGGAATCGCGAGCAGTGACTCGCTCCATACCGGTGCCGACGAGCGGAGCTTCTCCGCGGATCAGAGGAACGCCCTGGCGCTGCATGTTGGAACCCATGAGCGCGCGGTTGGCGTCGTCGTTTTCAAGGAACGGAATCAAGCTGGCGGCGACGGAAACGAGCTGCTTCGGCGAAACGTCGACATAGTCGACTTCTTCGCGATTCTTCAAAACGAAGTTGCCCGCCTGGCGGCAGTTGACGAGTTCGGTGGTAATGCGGCCCTTGTCGTCAAGCGCAACGTTGGCCTGAGCAACGACGTACTTGTCCTCTTCCCATGCGGAAAGATAGAAGCAGTACGGTTCGTACACGACCTTGCGGCGCTTGAGCTCATCGTTGAGCTCTTCGACGCGGTCCTTTTCGATGATTTCGCCGGCCTTGAATTCGCTGTCGCCAGCGTTCACGACCTGAACGTAATCGATGCAGCGGCCGCCCTTCACTTTGCGATATGGCGATTCGATGAAGCCGTAATCGTTGATGCGCGCAAAGCAGGAGAGGGAGCTGATGAGACCGATGTTCGGACCTTCCGGCGTTTCAATCGGGCAGATGCGGCCGTAGTGGGTCGGGTGAACGTCGCGGACTTCGAAACCAGCGCGTTCGCGCGAGAGACCGCCCGGTCCAAGCGCGGAAAGACGGCGCTTGTGGGTGATTTCGCTGAGCGGGTTGGTCTGGTCCATGAACTGGCTGAGCTGCGACGAACCGAAAAATTCGCGGATCGCGGCCATAACCGGCTTGGCGTTGACCAGGTCGTGCGGCATCGCCGTGGACATTTCCTGATACACGCTCATCTTTTCCTTGATAGCGCGTTCCATGCGGACGAGGCCGATACGGAACTGGTTTTCAAGCAGTTCACCGACCGCGCGAACGCGGCGGTTGCCGAGGTGATCGATGTCGTCGACGACGCCGATGTTCTTGCGCAGCTTGAGCAAGTACTTGATCGCGGCGACGAAGTCCGGCGATTCGAGCGTGCGATTATCGAGCGGCGTATCGAGGCCAAGCTTGATGTTGAACTTCAAGCGGCCGACGCGGCTGAAATCGTACTTGCGCGGATCGAAGAACATACCGCGGAAAAGATTCGTAGCGGTTTCAAGCGTCGGAGGATCTCCGGGACGCAGCTTGCGATAGATTTCGATGAGCGCTTCTTTCGAGGAGCGGATCGAGTCCTTATCGAGAGTGCGCGAGAGAACGACGCCGATGTCATCGCGCTCCGGGAAGAAGACGTCGACTTCCGTGATGCCGCCTTCGGCGAATGCTTGCCAGAGATCAGCGGTCAACGGCTTGTTGGCTTCGAGAAGAACTTCGCCGGTTTGACGATTGACGACGTCGGCGACGGAGTATGCGCCTTCGAGATCGGCGAGAGCAGCGCGAACCTGCGAGATTTTCGCCTTAATGAGTTCCTTCAGGAGGTTATCGTTGATGCGCTTGTGCGCGCCGACGACAACTTCATCGGATTTCGGATTCTTGATTTCGTGCGTAAGCTTGCGGTCCACGAGACCGGGCGAAACGTTCCAGAAGAGATCCTTGTCGCGCAGAGAGATGCGCTCCACCTGATAGAAGGTGCGAAGGATGTCTTCATTGGACTTCATGCCGAGCGCGCGCAAGAAGATGGATCCGAGAAATTTGCGTTTGCGGTCGATGCGAACGTAGAGAATGTTCTTGGAATCGTATTCGAATTCCACCCACGAGCCGCGATACGGAATGATCTTCCCGAGGAAGTAGCTGCGGTTGTTGGCGGACTCGAAAAAGACGCCCGGCGAGCGGTGCAACTGGCTGACGATGACGCGCTCGGTGCCGTTGATGATGAAGGTGCCGTTCTCGGTCATCAGCGGAATATCGCCGTAGAAAACTTCCTGTTCCTTGATGTCGCGAATGGTCTTCGCGCCGGAATCAGGATCTTTGTCGTAAATGGTGAGGCGAATGGTGACTTTGAGCGGGGCAGAATACGTCATGCCGCGCTCCTGACATTCGTTCACGTCGTACTTGAGCTGCATGGCGACCGGGTCGCCGCACTTGTTGCAGAAGGTCGGAGTGTTTTTGTTAAACGTGCCGCACTTGTGGCAGATGACGTCGCCAGTCTGATAAGGATTGGTGACGACGCTTGCGCCGCAATTCCGGCAGGTCGCGCGGAGGTGGTGCAGCCCCTTCAAGTTGCTGCACTTGCACTCCCAGTTGCCGATGGCGTAGTCCACGAATTCAAGCTGCGACATTTCGCGGAAATCGCGGATCGGAAACACGCTGGTGAACACTGACTGAAGTCCGCCGTCATCGCGCTCGCTCGGCAGTAAATCCATCTGCAGAAAGCGCTGATAGGACTTCATCTGGACTTCAATCAGGTTGGGAATTTGAATCGAGCTCTGGATTTTTGCGAAATCCAGCCGCTGACGTTCCCGGACGTGCTGATTGCTGTTCGACATGCGTGGTTTACCTCATTAAATTCGGGCAAAAATTCACCGAGAGGAGAAGAGACAAATAGCCGCTATGCGAAGCGAGTTGCCCGAACTCGTTGCGCACACGGCTACAGGCGGTCCCGGAGGGACGCGGGAATTGTTTGTAGTACCCAGCCTCGACGTGCGTAGTGAAATCCTTTGGCGCGACCTCTCCGCCCTTGGAGGCCACGCCATGATTCAAAACCGCAACCGATAAGACTGAAATCTGCGGGGCAGCCGCGGATTCCAGCAGAACAAGGAAAAAGGTTGATTACTTAACTTCGACCTTAGCGCCGGCTTCTTCGAACTTCTTCTTGATAGCGGCCGCTTCGTCCTTGTTCACGCCTTCCTTGACGGTTTTGGGAGCGCCGTCAACGAGGTCCTTGGCTTCCTTCAAGCCGAGGCTCGTGACTTCGCGAACGGCCTTGATGACGTTGATCTTGTTGCCGCCAACGTCGGTGAGAACAACGGTGAATTCCGTCTTCTCTTCCGCCGGGGCTGCAGCCGCTGCAGCGCCTCCGCCGCCAGCCGCTACGACCGTTGCCGCAGCCGCTGACACGCCAAAGGCTTCTTCCATTTTCTTAACCAGGTCGGACGCTTCAAGAAGCGTCAGGCCCTTGATTTCATCCAGAATCGTATCCACTTTCGACATGACTGCCAGTTCTCCTCTCAAGAACAGTATTGAAATTTTTCTGACCCGCGCCGGAATCCGGCACAAGCCAAACCCTTACGAACTAAACTTGTTGGCTTTGACCGCTTCGCTGACCGTAACGGCCAAGTTGCGAGGCAAAGCGTTGAGCGCCGTAGCAATTCTCTGCGCCGGAGCGTTGAGCAAGAACATGATCTTGCTGATCAACTCTTCCTTCGACGGCAGGTTTGCGAGCTGCTGAATTTCCAAGATGGAAATGACGCGGCCCTCGACGACACCGGCTTTGAATTGAAATGCCGGAACGTCCTTGGCAACTTTGGTGAGCGCTTTCGCGAGTGCGACCGGATCCGCATCCGTGTACGCGATGGAATTTGTGCCGCTCAAATTCTTCAAAAGGCTTTCAGCGGGAGTTCCCTGCCCTGCGCGCTCGGCCAGAGTGTTTTTGACTACTTTGTACTTGCCACCGGCGGCCTGTACGGCGCGGCGGAGTTTGGTGTCGTTTTCGACGGTGATGCCCTGGAAAGTCGACAGAATCACTGTAGAGACCTTGGCCAGTTCTGTTTTCAGCTTGTCCAAATCCTGCTGTTTTTCGCTTCGCTTTTTCATGATCCGGTTTCCTTCAATCCCTTACGCTGCGGCCGCGACGGCGGTTTCCGCTTCAGCCAAATCGATCCCGATGGCGGGACCCATGGTTGAAGTGAGCGTTATTTTCTTTACGTACTTGCCTTTCGCTGCAGCCGGCTTCGCTTTTACGACTGCGGTGATGACGGCGTGAGCGTTTTCGGAAATTTTCGGAGCGTCAAAATTAATTTTGCCGACTGGGCAGTGAACGATGCCGGCTTTGTCTACACGGAATTCAACTTTGCCGGCCTTGGTTTCCTTGATAGCTTTGGTAACGTCCGCGGTGACCGTTCCGGTCTTCGGATTCGGCATCAAGCCGCGAGGGCCGAGTACCTTTCCGAGTTTGCCGGCGGACTTCATCATGTCCGGCGTGGCGATGACGGCGTCGTAATCGGTCCAGCCTTCCATGATTTTCTGCACCATCTCATCGCCGCCGACGAAATCCGCACCAGCGTCCTTCGCTTCGCGCTGTTTTTCGCCGCTGGCGAGAACCAGGACACGCACGCTCTTGCCGAGGCCGTGCGGAAGAACAACGGTTCCGCGAACGACCTGATCAGAGTGCTTCGGGTCCACGCCAAGGTTAATGGCGAGTTCCACAGTTTCATTGAACTTCGTGTGATGCGTCTTCTTGATGAGCTCAGACGCTTCGCCGAGTTTGTACGGGCGCGGCTCGACGAGCTTGCGCGCTTTCTCGACGTGTTTGCCAGCTTTCTTTACCTTTGCCATTGCGACTGCTTCTCCAACGATCTCTTTTCGCCCGATGGTTCGTTTAGGCTTCCACGACTTCCAGACCCATATTGCGCGCCGTGCCCATGACGGTGCGGACGGCCGAGTCCAGATTGGTGGTGTTGAGATCGACAAGCTTGATTTTCGCGATTTCCATCACTTGTTTCTTCGTGACTTTGCCGACTTTGTTCCGATTCGGCTCCGCGGAACCTTTTGCGATATTCGCCGCGCGCAGCAAAAGAACGGAAGCTGGCGGCGTCTTCAAAATAAAAGTGAAGCTGCGGTCGGTATAGACCGTGACGAGAACCGGGAAAATCATTCCGTCCGGTTCTTTGCCGGTCTTGGCATTGAACTGTTTGCAAAAATCCATAATGTTCAAACCATGTGGACCGAGCGCGGTGCCGACGGGAGGTGCAGGAGTCGCTTTGCCCGCGGGTAATTGCAGCTTGATCGTCGTTTGTATTTTCTTTGGCGGCATGTTCCGTTCCCTTTACCTCAAAACTTCTTGTGGCGATGTAAAATCGCCGCTTAAATCTTGCCAAGCACTGCCGGGGCTAAAGCCCCCTTGAACTACACAAACCAGTTCGATCAGCCCAGCTTTTCTACGCTGGCGAAATCGAGTTCGACCGGCGTTGAGCGGCCGAAAATCGTCACGGAAACTTTCAATCGGCTGTGGTCGTTGTCGATTTCCTCAACCGTGCCGTTGAAATTCGCAAACGGGCCATCCACGATGCGGACTTGTTCGTTGCGTTCGTAAACAACCTTGGGCTTCGGCCGATCCTGCGGCGTGTGCACGCGGTTTATGATGGCGTCCACTTCGGCATCGCTGAGCGGCGAAGGCGAAGTGGCGGAACCGACGAAACCAGTGACGCGCGGCGTATTGCGCACGATGTGCCAGGTGTTTTCGTCGAGATCCATTTCGACGAGGACATAGCCTGGATACGACATACGCGACGAGACGACCTTTTTGCCGCTGCGAACTTCCACGACGTCTTCCATAGGAATCAGAACACGGCCAATCTGATCCTGCAGATTGAACGCAGCCACGCGGCTTTCGAGGCTCTCTTTGACTTTCTTTTCAAAGCCCGAATAGGTATGGATGATGTACCACTGCATTCCCATGTGATCCCAAACCCCTTATGCGTGAAAAATCTTCAAAACGTAATCGAGACCTTTTTGCGCTACCCATTCGACGATGGCCAGATAGATGCCAAAGAACGCGACCGTAGCGATGACGACGCCCGTTGTCGAAGTCACATCTTCGCGGCTTGGCCACGTAACTTTTTTCAGTTCGACGCGAACGTCGTGAAAAAATTCCGTCGTGTTCTGCAGCGAACCGCTTACGCGCTGCTGCAGTTCCGATGGCTGCTTTTCTTCGTCCATCTTTGCCACCTGCGTTGCCATACGTCCTCTTCCGTTTCCGTACTTCTGGTGTCCCGTACTGCTCAAACTCTGGCAGGGGAGGAGGGATTCGAACCCCCATACCCGGTTTTGGAGACCGGAGTCCTAACCGTTGGACGACTCCCCTAAAATCAAACCGGCCCTAGCCATTCCCCGAAAACAACCAGAAGTTATTTCACTTCCTTGTGTGGAGTGTGCTTGCGGCACGAATTGCAAAACTTCTTGGTCTCCAGCCGATCCGAGTGCTTCTTTTTGTTTTTTGTCGTTGTGTAGTTGCGATTTTTGCAATCGCCACACTGCAACGTGATGATTTCCCGCATGACTTGTTTCCCTTTTCTCTAAACCGTTTAGTTAAAAAACAAACTACTCCACGATTTCTGTTACGGCGCCGGCGCCGACGGTGTGGCCGCCTTCGCGGATGGCGAAGCGCAGGCCCTTTTCCAGTGCTACTGGCGTGATCAAAGTCACTTCGCAGCTCACGTTGTCTCCGGGCATCACCATTTCAACGCCCGTTGGCAGCTTCACATCGCCTGTTACGTCCGTTGTGCGGAAGTAAAACTGCGGACGATAGCCCGTGAAGAACGGCGTATGACGTCCGCCTTCTTCTTTAGTGAGAACGTAAGCTTCCGCTTTGAACTTCGTGTGCGGCGTGATCGAGCCAGGTTTGCAAACCACCTGCCCGCGCTCCACGTCTTCTTTTTCCGTACCGCGCAGCAAAAGTCCAACGTTGTCTCCAGCGATCCCTTCATCGAGCAGCTTCTTGAACATTTCCACGCCCGTTACAACTTTCTTCTGCGTCGGACGGAACCCCACGATTTCCACTTCTTCGCCGACTTTCACTTTGCCGCGTTCGATTCGCCCGGTAACCACCGTGCCGCGCCCGGAAATCGAAAAAATATCTTCGATCGGCATCGCCATCGGTTTATCCACGTCGCGAACCGGCAGCGGTACGTTCTTGTCCACCGCTTCCATCAACTCATCAATCTTGCCTTCCCACTTGGCGTCCCCATTCAATGCCTGCAGCGCCGAGCCGCGAACGATCGCAATGCTGTCGCCGGGAAACTGATACGTCTTCAGCAGCTCGCGTACTTCGAGTTCCACGAGTTCCAAAAGTTCCGCGTCTTCCACCATGTCGCACTTGTTCAGAAACACGACAATCGCCGGTACGCCCACCTGACGTGCAAGCAGAATGTGCTCGCGCGTTTGCGGCATCGGACCGTCTGTCGCTGCCACTACCAAAATCGCGCCGTCCATCTGCGCCGCACCCGTGATCATGTTCTTGATGTAGTCCGCATGCCCCGGGCAATCCATGTGCGCGTAGTGGCGATTTGCCGTTTCGTACTCCACGTGCGACACCGCGATCGTAATCCCGCGCTCGCGCTCTTCCGGCGCGTTGTCAATCGTGTCGAACGCACGAAACGCCACTTTCGGGTTGTGCTTCGACAACACCTTCGTAATCGCGGCTGTCAACGTCGTCTTGCCATGGTCAATGTGACCGATCGTCCCTATATTCACGTGCGGCTTGCTGCGCTCGAATTTCTCCTTAGCCATTGCGTCCTTCCTCGCGTCGATTCAAATCGAACTTTTTTTCAACTCAAACGACGAATTACCTAAACCGTTGGAGCGGGGGACGGGATTTGAACCCGCAACCATCACCTTGGAAGAGTGAGACTCTACCGTTGAGTTACCCCCGCCCGGTGCTGCACAAAATCCCCTGACTACTCCCCCGAAGCTCTTCACCGCCTAACCCGCAGCACAGAGTAAAACTGGAGCCTGGGACCGGGATTGAACCGGTGACCTCGTCCTTACCAAGGACGCGCTCTACCAACTGAGCTACCCAGGCCAAACCCATTCCCCACAACAGCGCCCTCGAAAATTACTATCTTTGCGGCGCACTTTGCCTTGGCGGCGTTTCCGTCGCAATTTAGACCGCTATCGAACATCGCTTAGTGCGATTGCCCTGCGGCTTGCAAACAACACCGCGATACAACTTGCGGTTAACGCCTGGAGCCTGGTGGACGGGGAAGGATTCGAACCTTCGTAGCCCGCAAGGAGCGGCAGATTTACAGTCTGCTGGTTTTAGCCACTCACCCACCCGTCCCAGAAACTTCTTGGGACGCCAAAATCGTGTCCCGTAGAACTTTGCACGAGCAGAAGCCTGAATCGCGCGGAAACACAAAACGGACTCGTGTCAAAAGACACCAGCCCGTTCAATTTGAACTTCTGGATCCGCTCCGCGCCTCAATCCCCTACGAACTCTGGCCCCGCGTTTGGTGGAGCTGGCGGAGGGAATTGAACCCCCGACCCTCTGATTACAAATCAGATGCTCTACCAGCTGAGCTACGCCAGCCTCGCTCAAACCGGGTAAGAATAGCAGAAGGGGCATAAGAATTGCAAGGGGGCCAAAATCGGGCTAGCAATATCACCGCCAAGTCTGTGGAAAAGCCGGGCAAGTTGTTCTTTCACAAAACATAGCTAAACCTTTTCCCTGTAATCAGTTATGGCCAATGTCACGAACCCCCAAAGTGCCAAACTAGAACTGTTGATAACTCAAAGCAAACAAGCGGCTTGAACGCGGTTTTTCGATGTTGGAGATGGCTCCTGCGTTACAAAAATCGAAATAACGTAAGATAGAGTTTCTCAAGGAGCATCAATGAGCCGGAAGAAATTAGCCGCCGGTATTTCTGCGATCGTTGTGTTAGCCGTCGGAATTTATTTTGCTTACGCGTATTGGGCAAGTTCGCAAGGGAATTCGCGAGAGAGTTTACTGCGTTCGCTGCCTGCAGATGCGACTGCGGTGATTTATGTAGATATTGCGGAGTTGCGGCAAGGCGCAATCTTGAAAAGCATTTCAAGCTGGAGTGCGAGTGCGACGATTGATCCGGAGTACAAGCAGTTTGTGAAGGAGACAGGTTTCGATTATGAAAAAGACTTGGACCGCGTAGGAGTCGCGACAAAAAGCCAAGGCACGGAACGAACTTATTTTGCGCTGATGGAGGGGAGATTCGATCGCAAGAAAATTGAAGCGTATTTGCGAAAGAACGGCGTCGCCAACAAAAAGGGAACCCGCGAGGTCTTTCTGCTAACACAAGCAAATTCCGATCCCTCGATTTCGATGGCCCAACGTTGGATCTTGATAGCGTTCTTGTCTGACCGAAGAATCGCAATCACAAACGCCGCGGACTTGAATTCTGAAATTGAATCGGCGAGCAGAGCCGCGGGGCACCAAGAATGGGTGGAGCGATTCGACCGACTCGCTGGGACACCGGCGTTTGCTCTCATTCGGCAGGACGCGGCAATCGGCGCATTGCTAAGCGAGCGGGCGCCAGGTGGAATGCGGTCACCGCAATTGGCGCAACTCCTGAATCAGTTGTTATGGATTTCGATTGCAGGAAAACCGGAAGGAAACGAGTTTCGTGCCGTTCTTGAAGGCGAGTGCCCAAATGAAGCATCGATGCGACAGCTTTCGGATTTCTTGAACGGAATTTCGCTAATGGCACAGGCGGGGCTGAACGATCCGAAATTGCGGCAGCAAATGGATCCGGCGGAGCGGGAAGCGTACTTACAGTTGTTGAATTCGGTCGATGTGATGCGGCTAGACCGCGGCACGAGCAAATCGGTGCGCATGGCATTTGTGGTGACGCCGGAAGCATGGGAGATATTGGCGAAGGCAGCGCCAATCGTTGCGCCCCACAACGACAAAAATACGCAAGAGCCTTCTGTTAAAAGCTCACCAAAGAAAAAGAAAAGCGCGAACCAACAGCAAACAACTCACTAACCATGAGCACTCCCTAATTGCAAAAAATTGGGGCGCGGACTCAAATGCTGGAGTGCCGCGCCCGTCTGAGATGTGCTTTTTCTATTTAGGAATCAGCGGCCGCCGTCGTGATCACCGTCGTGGTCATGATGGAAATTGAAGAAGTCCATCAAATCGCCGATAGCTGGACTGTTCCGTGGAACATATGGGTTGTCGTCAGACGCGATGGGATTCGGGAAGTTGTCGCGGCTGCGTTCCGTCAAAGGATCGAGATCCCAGTTCCGTTCGATAAATTTCAGGATCGAAACGTGATCCGTGTAGGTGTGGTTGATGTGGCCGCCCTTGGTCCAGGGCGAAACGATAATGAGTGGAATCCGTGGGCCATCGCCGAAAAAGTCGAGGGGCTGAATGTAGCCGGAGTCGTAGTAGCCGCCGCCTTCGTCGAAGGTAATTATCAGCGCGGTTTCTGCCATTAGCGATGGATTTGCGTTCAGGTGGTCCACGATCTTTTTGACCATGCCTTCGAAAAGATCGATCTTCGAAGAAGCTGGATGGCCATCGAGGAGGCCGTCGGGCTTGACGAAAGAGACGGCGGGCAGCGTGCTGTCATCAATGGCTGCGAAAAAGTCGGTTGCATCCTTGATGTGGGCAGAGCGTTGTGCTGGATCGCCCATAATGGCGTTCGAATAAGATTCGAAATTGCAGATGTTGCAGTAAGCCGCGCCAACAAGGACCAGTGGATCCTTGCTGGTGGGATTGTGCTGCAAGTTTACAGCTGCGTTGTACGCCCCACCGTAGTAGGCCCAGGAGACGTTCTTCTCGTTGAGGGCTTCGCCGACAGTTCGAACATTGATTGGCGGAATGGAAAAGCCGCTCGCGATTCCGGCGGTGTCGACAGTGCCGTCCGGCAGGAATCCCGGAGAATCGTTGTTCACCATGTAAAAGTGGCCCGGGGCGCAGCGTGGATGCGGGTGATAAGGAAGAGAGGCGAGATAGTCGCGAATCGGCTTGATGCCTGGCTGCGAAGGATCGCCACATTCCGTGAAGTTGCCGTTGAAGCCGAGGTCAACCGTATAAACATCGTCCGTGCCCGGTTGCGGATCAGGATTTGCGATCACTCCTGCAGGGGGCGTGGTTGGATTGCCTTTGCCATCGCTCCAAAAGATCGCATCGCCAAGACCGAGCATGACGTGGTTGGCGCCGGTGCCGCCCATCACAGATTGATGGAAGTTGTCGCTCATCGAGTATTCATCGGCGAGCTGCTTCAGAACAGGGACATCACCAGCTTGAACGTTGTAAAACGCCATGGAGTTACCGCCGCCGTTATCATCGATTTTTCCGCCACTCGCGGGGTCGGGAATATTCGTGTAGTTGGTAATCACGAAGGGATAGAGATCGCTCAAACAGCCGGAGGGATTCTGGCGAGTCGCGTTGGCGATACTGCAATCGGATTGCTGCCACATTTCAAACAGGCGGTGGGTGGTGTCGCCGGTGTAGGAATCGTAAGGCAGGTTAGTCCCTTTGAGAGGAAACGGTCCGTTAGGGAGCGTATTGAAATTGGCGACTCGCGTATCTGGATCGGGCTGAACGAAGGTCTGAGAAAAGCCAGTCGCAGCGCCGGTGGTCAATAGGTTTACATCGCCGATTTCCAGAGATGGCTCGACCGCAGCCAATAAGGCAGGTGGCGTTCCTGGAGGGAAAATCGTCGCGGTGGGAGCGAAGTTCAGTGTGGGTGAAGGAAGAGTCTGGTAAGGAGCTTTCTCACTGTTCTTCAAGTTGGTGAAGAACTTTGTTTTGAACGGGGCCACGGCTTGGAATTGCTGTGCCTTAGCAAAATGCGGCCCGGGAGTGCCGTCTGCATTTACAACGCCTTCCGACAGCAGATTTTTTACGAATTCCCCTTTTTTCGGTTGGTAGGTCGCAAAGAGGTGATCGAAAGTGCGGTTTTCACCGATGAGCACGATGACATGCTTGATCGGCGTCCGCGTATTCTCTTTTTCGTGAGCTTGAGCTGCGCCGGCGAATACACCACCCAAACTCAATTGCGCAGCCAAGATGCCCGCGAAACTCACTCGCAGACCTTTCCAACAAGTTGATGCGAACCGCTTAAAGGACATACACCCTCCCTCTGATTTCCATACATTTGGACAGACCACGGCTGGGAACTGTGAAAGCTAAAGGGAAGGAGTTAATTCAAGATTTTAATCGTGTGAATTAAAGATGAGCATACGTCGAAAAAGAATAGAACTAAACTTGGCCGAGGAAACTCTAATAGTTTGGAGGGCTGATTAATCGCCGGAAGGGGTAGAGGATTTCATGTAGCGCCACGGATTGACCGGGGCGTTGTTCATGCGGACTTCGTAGTGGACGTGGGGACCGGTGGAACGGCCGCTGATGCCGCAGTATCCGATGACCTGGCCGCGCTTCACGCGTGAGCCGGCAATCGTCGCGAAAGCGGACATGTGCGCATACCAAGTGGTGATTCCGAACCCGTGATCCACAACCACGAGACGGCCATACCCTGCGTGATTTTCAACGATAGTGACTACACCGTCCGCGGTTGCGTGAACGGGCGCGCCGTAATCGGAAGCCACGTCGACACCTGTGTGAAAGGCGCCTTCGCCACTGAACGGGTCAAGCCGTTCACCAAAACTGTCCGTGATGTGGCCGAGAACGGGCCAAACGGAAGGAGTGTAGCTTGAGTCGGCAAAACTAAAAGAAGGGATGAGGCGCAAACCGCCCGCAGAGATAGCAATGGCGGCGGCATTCTTCTTCAGAAAAGTGTATTGCTCAACGGATTGATCGAAGGCGTCTTCCGGAGTGACGGGATTGTCGGAGACATCGAAAGCCACCGGGTGATAACGGAGCACGCCATAGGTCATGGCGACTTCAGTCGCAAGAGACTGCAAAGAGTCGAGGCGCTGATTAGTGTCGTTTACTGTGGTCTGCAACTGGCGGGAGTGCTGCTTGACGGTTTCAAGCTCGTGGCGCATCGCGTTGTAATTGCCGACTTTCCAAAGCATGCGCGAATAAGAACCGATGCCGAACACAATGGTGAGCATTCCGACGAGAGCGAGACCAGCAACGCTGACGAGGGCGTACGCAGGGACTATCAGCTTCCGGAGATTCCCCGGTGTGGACGCGACAAAGAATGTATAGCTCTTGCCTTTAATCACTGCTGAGCCCCTCAGCTCCTGATTTCAATCACGAACGCGGGCTCTTGCCCTGTGCCCGCCGCAGAACTAAAAGAACTTCCTGAACTGCACTCTGTTTGACCACTTCGCTGACTGGAACCGTAAGTTTCGGTTCGCAACTCTACCCATATTAAATTTTGTAGAAACTGGGGTCAACCGTGTATTTGGGTAATTTTGGGACAGGCTGTGAATTGCTGTCCACTGGCCGAAGGGACAGGTGAGCAGGCTTATACTTGCAGAGTGAAGAAAGATGGAGCAAAACGGAGAAAGCAGCGGCCAAACAATAGCGAAGGGGCCGTGATTCGGAAAATCGAAGTGGCCGCTCGTTCCCTTGGGGAAAAAGCGAACAAGGGTTCTGGAATGCGGCTCGGTATTGGGGATGATGCCGCTCTCTGGCATCCTCGGACTGGGTTTGAAACCGTTTTGACGAGCGATTGGTTTCTTGAGGGAACGCATTTCTTAAGAAACTCTCATGCGCCGGATAGCGTGGGCTGGAAATGCCTGGCGAGGGCGATAAGCGACATCGCGGCAATGGGAGGTGAGCCACGCTGTTTCTTGTTGAGCCTAGGTTTGCCTGAGGACTGCACGAAGGAATGGCTTAACCGATTCCTGCGCGGACTTTGCCGGGCGTCGAGCAAACTGGGGTGCGTGCTTGCGGGGGGAGACACAACACGCAGCGGAACGATTCTTATCAACATAAGTGTCGTTGGCGAAGTGAAACAGGGCTGCGCCAGGCTGCGGTCGACTGCGCGAGCGGGCGACCGGATCTTCGTCAGCGGGCGATTGGGCGAGGCTGAGCTTGGGTGGAGAGCATTGCAAGGAGGCGAGAAAGCCTCTGAAGCGCGGCCTGTCCTATTGCTGCACAAACATCTTTACCCAGAACCGCGAATCGAGTTGGGCCGGTGGCTCGCGCAGAGCCGCACGGCGACAGCAATGATGGACTTATCCGACGGGCTTTCTTCCGATTTGGCGCGAATGTGCGAAGCGAGCGGAACGGGAGCGCGGATTTATTCGAACAGACTTCCTTTGCCCGATGGAGTGTTTTCCACAAAGTTCAGCGAGGTGGATCGCAGGACGGCGGCCATCCATGGCGGGGACGACTATGAACTACTTTTCTGCGTTGCGAAGGCCAACGCTTCGAAAATTCCCCGTAAATCGCACGGAGTTGCGCTTGCCGAAATCGGTGAGGTTACAAACAAACGCGGGGTTTTCTTGATCGAGAACTCTGGCGAGTCTCATCCGCTTCGTTCTGGCGGGTGGGATCCGTTCAAGAAATAATTGGAGCAACAAATCTTAGAGATTCGCTTTCAACTGTTCGACGTGCCGCACGCCGATGTGGTTCAGACTGTTAGTACAGGTCATTGCTTGCCCTCTTGAGTTGTACGTTTTCGGTTCGACGGGACAGTTGTAGTACCCCGCTTCCGTGAGTACATTGCATCTGGCGGTGCAAGCGGGCCCCCTCCCAGCGCTCCCTCTCGCTTCTCGTCCTGAAGAAAGATTGAATTCGTAAACGAAGCTTCTAGGAGGAAGCGTGAAAAGACTCTCCCTTATTTTTGGTTTAATGGCTGCGGCTTGTATGCCTGCCGCCGCTCAGACACAACAGGCAATTCGCATAGATTGCGGTGGACCTGCGTACACCGACGTAAAGGGGCAAGTTTGGCAAGCGGATAATAGCTACAGCAGCGGATTCACGGATATAGTCAATACAAACATAGCGGGCACAACGGATCAATCGCTTTATCAATCGGCCCGCTATGGGCTGGCGACGGGCGAACCAGTAATCTACTCCTTTCCAGTGGCACCAGGCGCGTATCACGTGAATCTTTACTTTGCGGAGACATATCCGCCTGCCGAAAAGGTCGGCGGACGAGTGTTCAACGTGAAACTGCAAGATGTCACCACGCTTCAGAATCTGGACATCTTTGCGGCGGTAGGGGCTAATTCAGCATTAGTGAAAGGAACTGACATTCTTGCAACTGACGGCCAGGTGAAGATTGAACTAGACAGCATCACGCAAGTGGCAAAGATCAATGCGATTGAAATAATCCAAACAGTGGCCATGCCGCAGTTGAATCTGAATTTTGTATATCCGGACGGAACGCCGGTAGCTGGGTCATTGAATTACAACGTTAGTTCCGCGAAGACGGGTGCGACAACTCTGAGCGGCAATCAACCGCTAAATTCCGGACGTGTGACCTGCCTGCTCATCTCTTCTCCAAAATTATTGGGACTCTTTGGGACGATGAATGTGAATCTGAGCTTGACGGATACGGCCGGCCACGCGTTGTGGCAGATTATGCTTACACTAAATCCGTCGAGCGCGAACTTTGCGTCGGTGCAGAGTTCGTCGCTGAACGTCGTGGTTCAGAAGCAGTAGAGATTCCCAGAGGTCGCGTCCTAATTTCTAAGGACGCAATGCGCCGGTTGTATTTCCTGTGGAGGTACTGGTCGCAGGAGGTGCAGCCGGCGGCTTTTGTTTTGGAGCAGAAGGCTCGTCCTCGGTTGGAGCGGTGTCCGGAGTATCCACGTGGACTGGATGATCGCCAACTTGTTGTTCGAGCGGTGTAACATTGGCGAAATCGAGCGGCGGAGTTCCGGCAAGCGAGGTCTGCATGAACTGGGTCCAGATGGGGAGCGCTGCGCGTGCCCCGGTCTCTTTTTTGCCGAGAGAATTCTGTTTATCGTCGAAGCCGACCCAGACGCCAGCAGTAATTTGTGGCGTAAAGCCGACAAACCAGGCGTCAGTGTAGTCCTGTGTGGTTCCTGTTTTTCCAGCGGCGGGGCGTTTCAATACTTTTGCTTCGATGCCTGTGCCGAATTGAATGACTTCTTCGAGCATTGCGGTCATAGTGCGCGCAACGTCCGGCGAAACCACTTCGTGGATGGAAGGGTGCGCTTCTTCGAGCAAGGCACCGTCGTAGCTGGAGACGCGGCGAATCATGTGCGGGTCGATGCGAATGCCGTCATCAGGAAAAACGGTGAAAGCGGAGACGTGTTCGAGGAGTTTCATGTCAGCGGCGCCGAGAGCCAACGGAAGATACGGTGGCAGAGGAGTGGTGATGCCGAAGCGTCGCGCTTCGTCCACGACCGTGCTGATGCCAACTTTTTCGGCGAGTTTTACAGCTGGGACATTGCGCGACCCAGCTAGCGCGCGGCGCAGAGTGATGTTGCCCTCGAATTTTTCGTCGTAGTTGCGCGGGGAATAAGGCTGGCCGCCACTGATTGTGGTGAACGGCGCATCAAGGATCGTATCGAACGGTGTAAAGCCTTTTTCGAGCGCATCGGCGTAGACGTAGACCTTGAACGAGCTGCCCACCTGGCGAACGGACTGCGTCGCGCGGTTGAATTTTGAATCTTCAAAGCTATAGCCGCCAACCATGGCTTTGATCTCGCCGGTGGGATTATCAATACAGACCATTGCTGCCTGCGGAGTGGGCTGCTGTTCGAGTTGGACACGCGCGGTCGTCTCGCGAAGCTCTTGAATTGAGAATTGCGCTAGGTCGCCAACTTTCAGAAGCTCACTTGGCTTTTTCTTGCCCGTCCAGGTCATGTCTTGTGGCGAAAGAAGAGCGCGGTACTGGCCGATCTTAATGGTGGCGGATTTGTCGTCGACGGCCATGACGAGGCCAGTGACGTAACTTCCCTTTTCGATGGCGTGGCGCCAGTCGTCGTCTTCGTAGGTATCGAGCTTGCCGAGATTATCCTTGATTAGATTGGGCAAGCCGCCTCGCCAACCATGGCGGCGATCGTAGGAATGCAGGCCGTCGCGGACGGCTTGATTCGCGGCGCGCTGCATTTTGACGTTGAGAGTGGTGTAAACGCGGAGGCCGCGTTCGTGAACGGCCTCGGTTCCGTACGTAGATTCCAAGTATTTGCGGATCTCTTCAAAGAAATACGGCGCGAGGTCGTTGCGCGGATACTGAATGTGCAGGCCGAGCGGAGTTTTCTTTGCGTTGTTCGCTTCAGCGGCAGAGATTTTTCCTTCTTCTTCCATGCGGCGGAGAACGAGGTTGCGACGATTCAAAGCAGCTTCCGGATTGGCAATGGGCGAAAATTTAGGTCCGTTGACCATGCCGGCAAGCAGAGCTGCTTCCTGCAAGTTCAGGTCGGTTACGGATTTCCCGAAATAAAACTGAGCGGCAGCGGCAAAACCATAGTTGCCGTGCGCGAGATAGACCTGATTCGCGTACATGGTGAAGATTTGCGGCTTGGTATAGCGACGCTCGATCTGCAATGCGAGCAGCATTTCCTGAATTTTGCGGCGGAAGGTGCGGTCGCTGCGGTCGAGAAAAAGATTCCCGGCGAGTTGCATGGTGATGGTGCTGGCACCGGCGGTGATCCGGTGATGAATGATGTTGCGCGCGGTGGCGCCGGCGATGCGTGGGAAATCGATGCCCCAATGTTCTTCAAAGTGCTGGTCTTCAATGGAAGTAACCGCGTTGAAGAGAATTCTTGGGCACTGCTCGTAGGTCATCAGAATTCGGCGCTGCAAAGCGAAGCTCCCGACAAGCTGGCCGTCGTCCGCGTAGACTTCGGTGACGACGTTGGGGCGATAGGTTTCGAGAGCACGGATTTCAGGGAGGTCGCTGGCGTAAACGAAAAGCAAGCCGGCGGCGGCGCCGAGAAGAATCGCGCAAAAAAGGAGAAAGGCGAGCGCGACGCGGTCAATCAATTTCCAGCCGCGAAGGCGCAAGGTGATCGGGGGGAGACTCAGCATCGAAAGAAAAGTTTAACGCAGATAAACCGTGGCGTGAGTAAGTTGAACGAAATCGTTTCCATGTTTTGTTCTTGCTGCGCTAGGAATTCGAAGGAGCAGTCCACGGGTGCGGTTTGCGAGCTTCGACGAAAGCGCAGTAAGTGCAGAGGAGAGCGATTGCAACGAAGAACCCATCGCGCACTAAAGTCATTGCGGTCAGCGGCTCTGGAGTAGCAAAGCAGCCGCAATCCTTGATGTCGAGGTGGAGAAGAAAAGCGCGGGTGAGGACGGACAGAAAGAGAACGAGTATCAGCGAAACTGCGGTGAGCCAATAGCGCGCTCGCCAGCCGATCACGAGAAGCAAACCAAGAGCCAGTTCAATGAACGGCAAAGTGTGCGCCAAAAGTGCTGAGCCGGACGCGGAGAGAACCTTGAACGTTTCGACTTCTGAGGCGAAGTTCGCAAGATTGGCGGTGACTGCGAATTTGAAAGCGAACCAGGGATGAAGAATAAATGTGGGATGGAGGATTTTGGAGTAAGCCGCATAAATAAATGTTCCGCCGAGAAAGAGGCGGCCGATCAGGACAACGGCGCGGCGAAGATTCATTGGACTGGACTGCATCATCGGCCGGGCTACTTGGAAGAAAGAAGCTGGTCGAGAAATGTGCGCAAAACGTCGTAGCTGACAACTCCGCTGACGGGATACGTTTGACCTTTGCAATGGATGACCGTCGTTGGGGTCTGCGTGACGTTATAGGTTTTTCCAAGAGCGATGTCTTTGTCGATGGCGGCGTCAATCGCAGGCGTCTTGATCATTGCGCGAATCTTGGTCATTTCTGCAGGCGTAAGGACAGACGCTACCGTACCGTCGACGTCTCCCGTCTGCTCCCACTTCTCCTGATTCTGAAAAAGAACCTGTTCTACCTGCTCGAGCTTGCCAAGCTGAGAAGCGGCACGGCCGTAACGGGCAGCGATACGTGAATAGGCGTGGCCAGGCAGCGGAAAATCGCGGTGAATGAAATAGACCTTACCTGTGGAGACATAGCTGTCCGCGATTTGGCGCGAGGTACCGAGATAGAGCTGCTTGCAGGCGGGACATTGAAAATCGCTGAAGGTTTCCATGACGATGGGAGCGGTTTTTGAACCCTGCGTTTTGTGCGGATCGACGTCCGGCAAATTTACGGATTGAGGATCGGCGGCGGCGGCTTGCGCAACTCGCCCGCCGAACGATAGATACGCGCCTGCGGCCAAGAGCCCGACCGCAATCACTCCCACTTTAATCCTCTGCCAGCTCACGAAAGCCTCCGTCCAAGTCAAACTCGAAATTGGGAAATTGGTGATGCGCGATTCTAACCCGAAAGCATCAAAAGTGCAGCCGCTAGAACGAGCGCTGGGTACCCGAAAGGTGAAGCTAGCCGGGCCTTAAAAGGATTGGATGCGAGAGGGACTGGGGAGTTTGTTCTCGAAAGGAAAGGGAAAGAAGGCTGAATAAGTCATTGAACGAGAGCATCTTACGGTCACCATGAGATAACTTGACAACAAGACACTCAACCTGTATACTCGTCGCGTTATTGAGCTTATGTCTTTGGGGCGTGACCTTGAGTCCTTTTCCGAGTAGCACGCGACTTTGGCTAGGCGATTTTATTGGCAAGACTGGGCTAGGCATTGGGAGGAACAAGAGTTATGAGCAAGATTATTGGAATTGACTTGGGAACGACAAATTCGGTCGTTGCGGTGATGCAAGGCGGCGAACCGGTGGTCATCCCGAACCAGGAAGGCGCGCGAACGACGCCTTCTGTGGTCGCTATCACCAAGACTGGTGAGCGGCTTGTTGGACAGGTAGCGAAGCGACAAGCGGTCACGAACCCGGAAAATACAGTGTATTCGATCAAGCGGTTCATGGGCCGTCGATTTGATGAAGTTGGCGAAGAGAGCCGGCGCGTTCCCTACAAAGTGGTAAAGGGACAGCACGACGATGCGCGCGTGGAGATTTCCGGCAAGGTGTATAGCCCACCCGAAGTCTCCGCGATGATTTTGGGCAAACTGAAAGCGGCTGCGGAAGATTTTCTTGGTGAAAAGGTATCGAAGGCAGTCATCACCGTTCCGGCGTACTTTAACGACGCGCAGCGGCAAGCAACGAAGCAGGCTGGCGAAATCGCGGGCCTTGAAGTTGTGCGCATTATCAACGAACCGACGGCTGCAGCGCTGGCCTACGGCCTCGACAAGAAGAGCGATGAAACGATCGCGGTGTACGACTTGGGGGGCGGTACGTTCGACATTTCCGTTCTCGAAGTCGGCAGCGGCGTGGTCGAAGTGAAATCCACCAATGGCGATACCCACCTTGGTGGCGACGATTTTGACCAGCGGATCGTGGATTGGCTGATTGACGGTTTCAAGAAAGCCAACAACATCGATTTGAGCAAGGACCGCATGGCTTTGCAACGCCTGAAGGAAGCCGCGGAAAAGGCGAAGATCGAGCTTTCGCAGATGATGGAGACCGAAATCAACCTTCCGTTTATAACGGCGGGCGCGGGCGGACCGATTCACTTGCAAGAAAAGCTGACGCGTACGCGCTTTGAACAAATGATCGGCGATTTGCTGGATCGTTCGATGAAACCGGTGCAGCAAGCGCTCGAAGACGCAAAACTTTCGCCGAGCGACATTCAGGAAGTTGTGCTTGTCGGTGGTTCGATTCGTATTCCGAAGGTGCAGTCGCTGGTGCGCAACTTCTTCGGTGGGAAAGAGCCTCACAAGGGCGTAAATCCTGACGAAGTTGTCGCGGTTGGCGCTGCGGTGCAAGGCGCGGTGCTTGCGGGCGAAGTGAAGGACATCTTGCTGTTGGACGTAACGCCGCTTTCGCTGGGCGTGGAAACGCTCGGTGGCGTGATGACGACGCAAATCGCGCGCAACACCACAATCCCGACTCGCAAGGTGGAAACGTACTCGACAGCTTCGGACAATCAGTCAGGCGTGGAGATTCACGTTCTGCAGGGCGAGCGGAAGTTCGCGAAGGACAATCGTTCGCTCGGCACGTTCAAGCTGGATGGGATTCCACCCGCTCCGCGTGGTGTGCCGCAGATCGAGGTCACGTTTGACATCGACGCGAACGGCATCTTGAACGTCTCCGCAAAAGACAAGGCGACCAGCAAGGAACAGAAGATCACGATTCAGTCTTCGACTGGTTTGACCAAGGAAGAAGCGGAAAAGATGCGCGTGGAGGCCGAATCGCACGCCGAGGAAGATCGCAGGCGCATGGAAGAAGTGGAATCGCGCAATCGTTTGGACGGTCTGGTGTACCAGGCTGAAAAGACGCTTCGCGAGAGCCGCGAGAAGCTGCCCGAGGCGGACGTGAAGGCCGCTGAGGAAGCGCTCGACGATGCGAAGAAGGCGATCAACGAAGGCGGGACGGCGCGGTTGCGTACCGCCACGGAAAATGTGGAGCGGGCTTTGCACAAATTGGCTGAGACGCTCTACAAAGCGAACGAAGCCGCTGGCCAAGCACAAGCTGCGGCGGCGGGCACCGGAGAAGCGGGTGGCTCGAGTGCAGGCGGCGCCAAAGAAAACAAACCCGGTGACGTGATTGACGCCGAATACGTGGACGTGGACGAATCGAAGCGTCCGAACTAACTTGACGTGAAAACGGCAGGGGCGCGTTGAGACGTGCCCCTGCATTTGTTTGATTGGATTGAAATGCCAACGACAAGCAAAACAGATTATTACGAACTGCTGGGAGTTTCGCGCAAGGCGAGCGTTAAGGATATTCGCACGGCGTTTCGAAAGCTCGCACGCAAGTATCACCCCGACCTGAATCCGGGTGATAAAGCTGCGGAAGAAAAATTCAAGCAGTTGCAGGAAGCCTACGACGTTCTCTCTGATTCCAAAAAACGCCAGATGTACGACCAGTACGGCTTTTATAGCGATAACGTTCCACCTGGAGGATACGGCGCTGGACCGGAAGGCGCGGGCGGTGATGTAAATTTCGACTTCAGCGGCTTCGATTTTGGTGGTGGAAGCGGAGCTGGAACAGGAGGCGGCAGCTTTCGCGACCTCTTTAGCAGCTTTTTTGGAGGGCGCGGCGGCACCAGCGGCGTGCAAGAAGAGGCGGAATCGGGCGCTGACCTGGAATACCGGCTTGAGATTGATTTCTGGGATGCGGTGCGCGGCGCCGTAAAGAAAATTCAGATCACGCGGCTCGATGCTTGCCATACGTGCCATGGAACTGGAGCGGTGGGAACGCCGCAAGTTTGCCCGACGTGCAATGGCAGCGGAACGATTCAACAGGCTGCGGGTAAGATGCGATTCAATGTTCCGTGTAACCGCTGCGGTGGTACGGGTAAGCTGCGCACGCCGTGCAAAACGTGCGGCGGTGAAGGACGTGTGCGCCATAACGAGACGATTGACGTGCGTATCCCCGCGGGCGTAGCGAACGGTGGGCGCGTGCGCGTTCCGGGCAAAGGCAATGCGGGAACGATGGGCGCTCCAGTGGGCGACCTGTATTTGACCGTCGAAGTGAAGCCACATCCGTTTTTTGAACGGCGCGGAAATGACCTTTACACAAAAATTCCCGTGACGGTTTCTGAAGCGACGCTGGGCGCGAAGATTGAAGTGCCGACGATTGACGGACGCTCGCTGGTGCGGATCCCTCCGGGGACAAATAGCGGCAAGACGCTGCGGCTGAAAGAAAAAGGCGTGCCGAGTGCGCGCAATGGCGAGCGCGGAGACCAATATGTTGAGATTCAGGTTGTTGTGCCACCGCCGACAGACGAGCGAGTTCGGAATTTGATGAAGGAACTGGAAACAGTTGCGCCGGAAGATCCACGCAAGGATTTGTTCAGCAAGGCTGGAGTCTGAAGAAATTTTGAGAGCGTTTTATGTGCCCACGTAGAAAAACTCGAGCGAAAGCCGGTTACATGATCAGCGCAGTGGCCGAGCTTTATAAATTGCATCCACAGACGCTGCGGTTATACGAACGTGTTGGATTGCTGAAGCCTTCGCGGTCAGACGGCAATACCCGGCTTTATACAGATTCGGATTTAGAGCGGCTGGAAGTGATTATTACGCTGGCGCGGGACATGGGCGTGAACCTGGCGGGAATTGAAATTATCCTGAACATGCGCGAAAAAATGGTTGAGATGGAAAAGCAGATGACGGAGTTCGCGACCGTAGTGCAGCAAGAGCTTTCGCGTGTATCTTCCATGCAAGCAAACGAGAAACCGCCTCGGCACGCCATCGTTACGACGCGGCATCGTTTTGCGCGCTGATTTTCTCCACACAATTTATCGCAAACATTCGCACATAAGCCGCTTGCCGCCGGCGCTTGTTACTCCTATTCTTTTTGCTGTGTTTCTGGGAACGTATGCGCAAGCGAGAGTGTAAATGAACACGGTTACCGTTGTGGGAGTGGGACCGGGCCCGTTGGCTTCGCTGACAAAAGAAGCGGAAAGTGAACTGCTTGGCGCGTCAAAGATTTTCTTCCGCACAGGGGCGCACCCCGTTTGCGAATGGCTGAAGCGACAGGGAAAGCATGTGGCGTGCTTCGACAAGTTGTATGAGACCGCGTGGACTCAGCCGGGCGAGATTTATGACTTCATGGTCAGCACGATCCTGAAGGAAGCCGAGTTAAACGGCAGAGCGACCTACGCCGTACCGGGAAGCCCCGTATTTCTGGAAGATACGACGCGCTTGTTGCGCGTGCGAGGAAAACAGACTGGCACCGATGTCCGGGTGGTACACGGATTGAGTTTTTTGGAGGAGGCGCTATTTCAGTTGAATGTGGATTTTGCGGACGGGTTGCAAGTAGTGTTGCCGTGGACGCACCTGGAAACGCACCGGTTTACGAGCAAATTGAATCTGCTGGTATGCCAGTTCGAGGCGAAGCGGTTGCCGACGGACGATCCACGGGTCGATTTGACCCGGAACTGGCTTCGAAAGGAATACCCCGCGGAACATGCGGTGACGCTGATTTGGACCGATGGAATGCCGGAATATTCCACCTGCACGCGGGAATTTCCGCTAAGCGACTTGGCCGAAGAATGTCAGAAAGAAAAATTTTTCGCGAGCTTGTTTGTGCCTGCGCTAAAGAGGAATTGACGCTTATCCATTAGTTTTTCCAAACAAGTTCATTCACAAGAATCCACATGAAAGGCAGCTTGCTGTTGCGGCCTCGCAACCGTATGCTTTCTTGCGATGGCTCTAGAGAACTGTCAACTCTGCCGCGGCACGGGATACAAAATGGTTCCGCGTCCCGATGGCGCTGGAACGATGGCTGCCGCGTGCGACTGCGGAATGGAAGAGCGCGCCGCGCTGGTGATGAATCGCGCGCGAATTCCGAAGCGCTACGAGCATTGCGATTTTGAGAGTTACAGCACGGACGTGAGTGAGATTCCGCAGCATTCGTCTTCACTCAAGGCCGCGAAGATGTTGGCGGAAAAATTTGTCGGCGAGTTTCCGGGAAGCGGCGAAAAGGGTTTGATGCTGATGGGGCCGTCGGGCGTAGGCAAGACGCATCTGGCCGTAGCGTGCCTCAAAGAACTGATTCGGCGCGGGCATCAGGGACTTTTTTGCGACTACCGCGAATTGCTGAAGGACATTCAAGCGAGCTACAACCCTGGCAGCGAATCGACGGAACTGCGAATTCTTGAGCCGATTCGCACGGTAGAAGTTCTTGTACTCGACGATTTGGGCGCGAGCAAACCATCGGCATGGGTGCTTGATACGATTGGACTCGTGCTGAACGCGCGCTACAACTCGCGATTGACGACGCTCATCACGACAAATTATTTGGATTCATCGAAGCCAGAGAGTAAAGCGACGCGATTGCCGCAAGGCGAAGCATTACGAGCCGTGCGCGAAGACAGCCTCGCCGACCGCATCGGCGAACGCATGCGTTCCCGCCTCTTCGAAATGTGCCGCACCATTGAAGTGAACTCGACGGACTTCCGCCGTGAAGTAGGTCAATCCTCCCGCGCGCGTGCCTGATCCTGGCACGCACTGGTTTTCCCCAAATTTTGAGGTCAATGGGAACAAGTGGCGATAGCCGTGCGTACACGAATCTATGCACCTTCATCTTAAGTTCTGGCCTTTCACAATGCTATTCGTCGCATTGGCACTATCATCTGATTCCTCATTGGGCCAAGTTCAGGAAAAAGGATCAGATGATGGCTCCATCTCAAACTTGCTCAGCCAAAATCAGTATGACCTCGCTACGAATGGCCGTGAATTTCTTCTTCGCGAAGCGGATCAAAATGACTTCTTTCTGCTTGGGGAGTTGCACGGCGACAACGAAATTCCCACTCTCCTCAGAGCACTCTGGCCGGAAATGTGGAAGCAGGGTTATCACCACATTGCAGCTGAAGTAAGTCCTTGGGCTGCTGAGCAGCTGGAACTTTCGTCCGCAGAAAAAAACCGCGAGGTGCTGGGGCTTTGGACGAAACAAGAAGCGATCGGAGTGCGCGCCTTTGCGCGCCCGAATGTCAGCGTCATTTGGGGATGCGATATGGAGGAAATCCAACCGCAGTTCCCGATTAGAGAGCTGGCAGTTTTGAATCCAGGCGATGCAAATCTACAGCGCATGGCGGAACTTGTGGATAAAGGCTACAAGCGAGAGCTGGCGCCGGAACTATACGAGCTCATTAAGAAAAGCGCAGGAAAGGCAGATAGGATCGCAAATGGCATTTCTCTTCGTGAAAACACATTGCGCACGCTGGAGATTGAGAGGAATCGGCTCCGATCTGACACAAAGATGGTCGCTCAAAAGGAGCGCGAGCTTTTGATGAAGGAACAGCTGCTGGAGCATTTGCGTTCCGACCCAGAGTCAAAAACAGTCTCGAAGGTGTTTCTTCGTTTTGGACGAAATCATATGCACCGCGGATACGATGCGAGAGGCATTTCAACTTTGGGTAATTTTGTGGCAGAGTTCGCCGTGGCCGAGGGCAAGAGTGCATTCAATATTGGAGCGTTTGGAGCAGGGGGCAAAGCATCGCTGCGGGGGGACACTTGGGATGCGGATGAGCGGCAGGACGAACCTGCGTTTGCCTTTCTCGCCAAAGAGGTAAAATACCCGGCTACAGTCTTTGACCTTCGAGCTCTTCGGGCGCTGCTACACAGAATTCCTCAAGAGAAACGATCCGTGCTTCAGACCAACCTGATCTATTGGACTGACTCATATGACGCGCTCATCTGCTACAAAGTTGTGACCCTGTTCAGCCGTAGAAGAGAACACCTGTGGAACTCTTTTAGGAAGAGCAGCAAGCATTTGCGTGTGGGCCTCGTTTCAGAACTTCGGCTTGATTGACACACCCTCATTTTGGCTAGTATCCTTGCAGGGTTGCAGCGTTTTTCACGCCGGCAGCATCTGTTTGTCCCATGAGCTGTTTCGCGGTCTGGTCAGGGGTGGTCGGACTTCGAATCAGCGACCTTGCATTACCCCACCAGGGGCTTTACCCCCAGCAGGGATTCCGCAAGGAATTAAAACGTCGAACTAGGGATACGTATCCCGGAGGCCAACAACCATGTCTTTTGACAATGAAAATACCGCATCTGCCGCAGCAGCCGCACCAGCACCTGAAACACCTTCCGAAGAAACAAAAACTGAAGTGAACGCGATTCAAGCGGAGCCAGCTGCAAATGCTGCTCCTACGGAAGCTCCATCCGTGTCTCCCGCAGAAACGCCGGCCGCTGCACATGCGCCGGATGCTGAAGCTGTCGCTGCAGCCGAAGAGGCAGCCGGTGCGGAAGAGATGAGCAAGCTCATGGCGGAGTACGATGAGCAGCAGGAAGCTCACTCTCAAAACGAAATTATCGAAGTAAAGGTGATTGCGTACACCGAGCACGGTGTCGTCGTGGATCTCGGCCAGAAGAACGAGGGCCTGATTCCCGCTATAGAATTTTCGGAGACGGAAATTCCGCGGCCGGACCCGAACGCGACGATCGAGGTGCAGCGCACGGGAGATAAGAAAGACGGCTATACGATTGTCAGCTATCAGAAGGTGCTGCGCCGCCGCACGTGGGAGAAGCTCGAAGCCGCGTTCAAAGCAAAAGAAACGCTAACCGGCAAAGTCGTGGACCGCATCAAGGGTGGCGTCGTCGTTGATGTGGGTGTGCGCGCTTTTCTACCTGGTTCGCAATACGACCTGCGTCCGACGCAGAATCTGGATGCGCTGATCGGCCAGGAAGTGCAAGTTCGCATTACTAAACTGAACCGGCGCCGCGGAAACATCGTGGTGAGCCGCCGCGCGTTGCTCGAAGAAGATTTGCACGTAAAGCGCGCGGAGCTGCTCGAAAAACTGACTGAAGGCCAGACCGTACACGGCACCGTAAAGAACGTGACGGAATACGGCGCGTTCGTGGACATCGGCGGGCTGGACGGTTTGCTGCACCTGACCGACTTGAGCTGGGGTCGCATCAAGCACCCTTCGGACGTTGTGAAGCCGGAGCAGGAACTCGATGTGATGGTCCTGAAGTTTGATAAGGATAAGCAGCGCGTTTCGCTCGGCCTGAAGCAATTGATGAAGGATCCCTGGATTGACGCGGCGGAAAAGTATCCGGCAGGCGGCAGGTTTAAGGGCAAGGTTGTCGGCGTAGTGGACTATGGCGCATTCGTCGAGCTGGAACAAGGCATAGAAGGGCTGGTCCACGCGACGGAAATGAGCTGGGCGAAGAAGTCAGTTCAGCCTTCGAAGGTTGTGAAAGCCGGCGAAGAGGTCGACGTCGTTGTTCTGGACATCAAGCCCAGCGACCGGCGCGTTTCGCTCGGCATGAAGCAAGCACAGCCTGATCCCTGGCTGCTGACAGCGGAAAAATATCCGGTGGGAACGATTGTGACCGGAAAAGTCCGCAACATCGTGGAGTTCGGAGCGTTCATCGAAATCGAAGATGGCTTCGATGGGCTTGTTCACGTCGGCGATGTGAGCTGGACTGGCCGCGTGAACAATCCACACGAAGTATTCAAAAAGGGCGAGCCGGTGACCGCGCGCGTACTGAAAGTTGACGCCGATGCGCGACGCGTTTCGCTGGGCATCAAACAAGTTGACGACAAGTTTGACGCCTGGGTGAAGCAGCACAGAGTCGGTGACCTGGTGAAGGGCAAAGTTTCGCGAATTGCGATGTTCGGCGCGTTCGTGGACTTCGGCGACAACATCGAAGGACTCTGCCACAACACGGAAATCACCGACCGGCGCGGCCGCGATGAGGGCCCGGTTGCCCGCACGACCACCGGACCGCTGAAGAGCGCGGGCCCGCTCGAGCCGGGTAAGGAATACGACTTCAAAATCATCAAGATCAGCCGGGATACTCGCCGGATTGGCTTGAGCTACAAGGCTGCGGTGAAGCAGGTCGAGCGCCGCGAGATCGAGCAGTACCGCACGAGCAAGTCTTCTTCGACCGCAACGATTGGCGATGCGTTGAAGCAGAAGCTCGCTTCGCGCGGATAATTCGAATCGATTTACAGGCGGGGCTCTGCGAATTGTGGGGCCCCGTAAATTTTGTTTTACCTCCGGGGCAATTTAATGATAGTAAGGGAAGCAATCGGTGGGCTTTTACCCCAGCTAAGCCCTTCCGCATCATGCATCTGCGGCGTATTATGTTCTGGCAAAATTGCGAGGCCTGTTCACGATGAGCAAGCAACCGACGCTGACAAAAGCGGATTTGATCGAAGAAGTGCTGCGTGTTACAGAATTGCCGCGCAAGGAATCTGAGTCCATCGTCGAGACGATTTTCGACAGCATCATTCAATCGCTGCAGAAGGGCGATAAAATCGAGATTCGCGGCTTTGGCAGTTTCCGCACGCGACAGCGGCGCGGACGCACGGGCCGGAATCCCAAAACAGGCGAGAAGGTGGACGTCCCCGCAAAGCGGATTCCTTTTTTTAAGCCGAGCAAAGAATTGAAGGATTTTGTGAACAGCGAGGAGGCAGCCAGCATGACGGCTGCGGCTGAAGCTGCAGCAGCGGCGGGCGAGACTCACCGCAGCTGAGTTGCGCAAAAAATTGTGGGTTGGGAACGCCGGCGATTGCCGGCGTTTTGTTTTGCGATATGCTTGCTTCTGGAAATTTGCGAGACGCGAACTGAGGGGGCTCGGGGGTTTGTACTTACAATCCCTGAAAAAATGGACTATCTCTGGACACCCTGGCGCTACCAGTACATCAAGAGCGCGATCGCCGGTGAACAACCGGAATGCATTTTTTGCGATGCAGCAAAGCGCACCGATGATGCGACAACGCTGGTGGTTCACCGTGGAGTCAGCTGCTTTATCATTTTGAACCGTTACCCCTATACCGGCGGGCATTTGATGATCGTTCCGTATAAACATATAGCTGAGCTTTCCGGACTGGATCCCGCGACACTAACGGAGATGATGCAGCTTGCGCAGCAAACCGAGAACGTGTTCAAGTCGCTTTACAAACCCGAGGGAATAAATTTTGGAATGAATCTGGGGCGCGCAGCCGGAGCCGGAGTATTGGGACATTTGCATCTGCATGCGCTGCCTCGATGGACCGGCGATGCGAATTTCATGACGGTCACGGGCGAAACGCGCGTTCTGCCGGAAGACTTGGCCACAACTTACGAACGCGTGCGCGCTGCGCTGGCGTAGGCGATTTTTTCGCGTGCGCAGAGTGCGTTACACTTTAGTGCTCGCAGGGTAAGGCGCACGTGAATCTCGAACTCACCGAAGAACAGAAATTACTACAGAAAAGCGTTCGCGAATTTGCTGAGTCGGAAGTGAAGCCGCGCGCGCGCGAAAACGATGAAACGGCACATTTCCCGCGTGATCTGTTTGCAAAAGCGGCGGAACTTGGACTGACAGGCGTTGCGCTTCCCGAAAATGAGGGCGGTGCAGGCTTCGACCACATTTCATACACGATTGTGATTGAAGAGATTTCGCGCTGCTGTGCTTCGACAGGCGTCATTCTTTCCGTGCAAAATTCGCTCTATTGCGATCCGATTCACAGGTTTGGGACGGATGAACAGAAAAAGAAGCTCCTGATACCGTTTGCGAGGGGAGAAAAGATTGGCTGCTACGCTCTGACTGAACCGCAAGCGGGGTCAAACGCTGCGGCATTGCAAACCAAAGCAGTGAAAAAAGGCGACGCATACGTTTTGAATGGGACGAAGGCGTGGATCACGAATGGCGGCGCGGCGGATGCAGCGATCGTTTACGTGAACACGGAACCGGCGAAGGGTGAGAAAGGGATCACCGCGCTCGTCGTGGAAAAAGGGACGCCGGGTTTCAAGGTCGGTAAGGAAGAAAAAAAGCTCGGCATCAACGCGACGGCTTGCAGCGAATTGGTGTTCACAGATTGCGAAGTGCCGGTATCGAATCGTATCGGGAACGAAGGCGAAGGATACAAAGTGGCGCTTTCAACGCTCGATGGCGGGAGGATAGGAATTGCCGCACAAGCAACCGGGATTGCGCGGGGTGCGTTCGAGGCCGCGCTGCAGTACTCGCAGGAGCGTCTGGCTTTCGGGCATCCGATTTCGCAATTTCAAGCGATTCAGTTCATGTTGGCGGACATGGCGACGGAACTAGACGCGGCCCGGTTTTTGATTCGCAAGGCCGCTTGGAAACAGGACACTGGCACACGCTTCAGCATGGATGCGGCTTCTGCGAAACTCTTCGCCAGCGAAATGGCTACGCGCGTGACGCATAAGGCCATTCAGATTCACGGCGGTAACGGCTACAGCCGCGAATATCCTGTCGAGCGCAACTACCGCGACGCACGTATCACCGAAATTTACGAAGGCACCAGCGAAATCCAGCGTCTCGTAATTTCCTCCTGGCTTCTAAAAACCTGAAGCCTTTCAACGTTTAACGGCTCGCCGCAAGTGGCTTGTACACAATCCCGATCGCGACGCCAGCGAGCACCCATCCGATGAAATTACTGACCGTGATCTCGATTCCCAGCTTGAGATCCATGTTCATGGTCACTAGATTGGAAATCGGATGTACGCACGCAGTAAAAAGTCCCACGAGCACGCCGAACTTCAATCCCTGAATCGCGCTGGACATGCCACCGCACCAGCCCGCGTAGAGCACTACAGCCGCCACCAGCGCCACTAACACGGAGGCCAGTCCAAAGGGCATGTACTTCATTTGCAGATCGGAGGTCCTGTAGAGTGCTGCTGAAGGGGCGAAATCCTTTCGTATGAGCCAACCTTCCGTCAGGAATCCCCAAGCGAAAAATACGATAAGGGCTGCAATAGCCGCTGACAGAATGCGAGGGTAGTTCATGCGTTCTCCTTTGGCCGAGTTTTGTCAGGACTTGTCGTCTTTGCTCGCGCAGGCCGCTCCAGAACTGGTCGTAGTATTCTCAGTAGATGCTGGAACTCGACAGCGATTTGGAATTCCACGAAGCACAGCTGGAAGAGTCTTTTTTTTCCAGGCTGCAGGCGCAACCCGCCGTCTGCCTGATCGAACCACGCGACCCCAAGGCTGAACCATACCTCATCAAAACGCAAGATTTGCGCCGTCGTCTGCAACGCCTCCTCGGCCCTCTCGATCCTTCCAGCAAACGCCTTAACTTGCGCGACTTTGCAAAAACAGTTCACTACCGCGTGACTGCGTCTGCGTTTGAACAATCCTTTGCTTATTACCAGCACGCAAAGCAGCGATTCCCCAAGAAATATCGCGCAATGATGCGGTTACGGCCGCCAGCAGTTCTAAAAGTGAATTTGCGAAATGCTTATCCGCGATGCTATGCGACGCGGCGAATTCCTGTCGACGCGTCAGGCGCACCTGCGGGAGGCTCTTACTACGGCCCGTTTGCTTCGCGAAAATCAGCAGAGGCATTTGCCGAGCGCGTGCTGGATCTTTTCAAAGTGCGTCGCTGCCAAATCAAAATTCGCCGTGATCCGGCGTTTCCCGGCTGCATCTACTCCGAAATGAAAATGTGTCTCGCACCGTGCTTCGGCGGTTGCAGCAAAGAGGAATATGACGTCGAGGTGCAGAGGCTGGTGCAATTCCTCGAAACGGGCGGCAAGTCTCTGCGGACAGCATTCGAAACTGAGCGTGAAAAAGCGAGCGAAGAGCTGGACTTCGAACGAGCAAGCGCACTCCACAAGAAGCTGGAGAAGATTGACGAAGCGCTACGGGGCCAGCCAGAACTTCCGCGACGAATTCAGGATTTGAACGCAGTGGTTTTTCAACGAGCCGCAGCTGAACAAACGATTGCTGCATTCCCCGTTTTTGCTGGCCGCATCGCGGAGCCGTTTCAGCTGCCTTTTTCGCAATTCGCCGGAGAGCCGCGCTCAGCGGAGCAGCTGCTGCGTTCGCGTCTGGAAGATCTCCCAACGGAACTGCCTTCCGATGATCTCAGCGAAAATCTTTGGCTTCTGGCAAGATGGTTTTACAGCAACCCGCGTGAAGGTGAAATTTTCTTTCGCGAAAAAACGTGGCCTTATCGAAGAATGTTGCGCGCTTGTGCGCGATTGCTGGCTTCGCCGGAACAGCCGGCGAAGGAAACGCCTGCTGCACCAGCGAGAGATGCCGAAGGAGAGAAAAACCCGTCATGAGCACCCGAGCCACGCTGGAGGGAACAAAACGGTTTGCCGAGAAATGGCTTAAGCGCGCAGCCGACGAACACTTCCGCGAGGTAAACGGACTCGTAGTTTCTTCGCTGGGAATCGGAACGTATCTCGGTCAGCCGGACCCTCACACGGACGCAGCATATACAGAAGCCATCGTGGCTGCGGTCGAAAGCGGAATCAACTTCGTCGACTCTGCCATCAACTATCGTTTCCAGCGGAGCGAGCGTTCAATCGGCGCAGCGCTGCAACAATTGGCCGCGAGAGGAATTTCGCGCGAGGAAATCGTTGTATGCACGAAAGGCGGTTATCTGACGCCCGACGGCACGATGCCGTCTGATCCGAACCAGTATTTCTTCCATGAATATATTCAGCCTGGAGTTTTCGCGGCCAAAGATATCGCCGGTGGCAGCCATTGCATGGCGCCGCGCTTTTTGGAAAACCAGCTTGGACGCAGCTTGAAGAACCTGGGCGTTACATGCGTCGATGTCTACTACCTGCACAATCCGGAGTCGCAGCTCGGAGAAATCTCGAAACAAGAATTTGCAAAGCGAGTACGCGAAGCTTTCCTCTATCTGGAATCCGCGGCTCGCGACGGAAAAATTCAATACTACGGAATGGCGACATGGAATGGTTTCCGGCAAGAAGCTCAGGCACGCGATGCCATGCAGCTAGCGGAGTTTGAAACGATCGCGAGGGAGATTGCCGGCGATGGGCATCGTTTTCGTTTCGTGCAATTGCCATTCAATCTGGGAATGACGGAAGCGCTGACGCTCGGCAATCAAACTGTGGCGGGAAAACAGCTCACAATCATGGAAGCGGCGAGCGAGCTGGGAATCACGCTTGTCGCAAGCGCTTCGCTCCTGCAAGGCCAAGTGGCGCGCAATTTGCCGGCGTTCGTTGCACAAGCATTGGGACTCGAAAACGATGCAGAACGCGCGCTGCAATTTGTACGTTCCGCGCCGGGAATCACAACGGCGCTTGTAGGAATGTCTCGAGTGGAACACGTGCGGGCAAACGCCAAGCTCGTCTCCGTCGCACCTGCAACCATCGATCAATTCAGCCAGCTCTTTGCGCGCGGCGAATCCGCGTAGAGATCTTGTCACGCATAGCTACGCTTTGCCCGGCCAGCCGTTCATCCACTCGCTGATCGCTTTTCCCAATTCCTCGATTTTTCCCCTAAAGAAGTGATCCACACCATCTACGACGACTAACTTGTTTTCTCCAGGTAGTCTGCTGACGAATTCTCTCAATCGGTTCACATCGCCAAATTCATCTTGAGAGCCGTGGACGAACAATTTTGGCTTCGCGCATTTCTCAAGATAAGAAAAATCGGAGTTATTCACCGGCGCGCCGATTCCGATTAGCCTTTGCACGCGTTTGTCTTCGCATCCAACGCGCAAGCCGACCCAGGAGCCAAAACTGAACCCTGCCAGCACTAGCGGCTTACCTGGAAATTCTGTGCCCAAAAAATCGAGCGCCGCATGAACATCGTCACGCTCGCCTTGCCCGCGATCATGCGCACCTTCGCTCAACCCTGTGCCGCGAAAATTAAAACGCAGCACGGCACCTTGACGAGCGTCCAGCGCTTTCGCCGCCTGATACACAACCTTATTGTGTAGTGTCCCGCCAAGAGAGGATGTGGATGGCATACGACTGCGGCAAAGTGCGGTTGTATTCCAGCCGGCGGCGTCCATAAAATTGCTTCCAGTTTTCCTGCCGGCCCATCAACGAAAATATTTTTTGATTCGTGGTTTGCGCTCATGAAGTGAACGAACAGTTTATCCGAATTGTTCGAACACAATAAAACGTGGCGGCTCAGTCCATCAGCCGCATCACAGTAATCACAAGCGAACTGCTATGGGGCATTTTTTCCACGTTCACGATTCTTGCGAGAATCTCGCCATTCCCATGCCAGGGCCTTGCATCCGATGAGACGAAAGTAACAAAGAGCGCTTCTCCAGGTGCATATTCTCGATTGCTTACAAAACGCATCCGGTCACCAGAGACTTCCAGTGTCATTGCTTCTTCAAACCAGGGTATGTGTCGCGGGCGCACGCGAATAGGGAGCGAGACACTCTGTCCGTAGGCATTGGGTGGCGCGAGAATTTGTTTCTGCCCGTTACCTCCGCTCGTTTGTTGCGGGTTACCCTCAAAGTGCAGGGCGATTTCTTCAAGGCTGGCGCTGCCTCCATTCAAATGACGACTACGAACAACTCTCGCTAAAACTTCCGGCTGGCCGTCAGGGGCATTAAGGTCAAAGGGGAATGTAACCCAAAGTGGAAAGCCTTCCCCATGATGCTCTTTACACTCAATGAGCAGACCGCCACGCGAGACGTTTCGCGTTTCGCAGACCTCCGACTGTTGTCCTAGAGGCGCAACCCAACGAAGCCTTACGGGAAGGCGCAAGCGTACCCGAGCGTGCTGGCGATGTTGCATGGCAGCTGTGCTACGGGATTGAGCGGCGGGTAAGGCGGACTATACACCCCCGGCACCTAAACGTGATACCAAAACTCCTATAACCCCTCGTACTAGGACAAAAATGATGGTTTTTCGGATTGCAGTTTAGGGGGGCGAATGTTAGCGTTTTTTAGATTTTCACAGTCCCGAAAGAGGATTCATGGGCGACGGCGCCGAACGCCGCGAAGCACGGCGATTCACGATGACCCTCCCTCTGCGGGTGTTTCCCCATGAATCGAGCGGACTCGAACTGAAAGCGCAAACCCGCGATGTAAGTTACCGCGGGCTCTATTTCCTCACCGAAGCGAAGTTTGACGTGGGCAACGCGATCGAGTTTGTGATTACTCTTCCGGAGCAAGTGACCCAATCCGGCGATGTTTACATCCGGTGCCAGGGACAGGTTGTACGAGTAGAACCCAGCGAGAATGGGCACATCGGCATCGCTGCAAAAATCGAGCGCTACGAATTCCTCCACGCCGCCGCTTAGTCCTAACCGCTGCAGCCCAAAACCGTCGAACCTCATCAGACACTGCATTCTCCCATTAAGGAACAGGCATTCGTGCGCTTCAAAAAAAGCTGGCTGCATCAAGCGTTGTGTTTTCCATTGGCCATTTTGTTCAGCAATGTGTGCTTGGCCCAAATGCCGCCTCAGACGCCCGCGTGGCCACCAGCTGGAGAAACGTCACGCAAACAGTCCGAAATTCCAGCAGGAATGGTCCGGATTAAGGGTGGCGAATTCCAAATGGGGATAGATCGTGCCGAAGTGCCACGGTATCATCGTTATTTCGGAGTCAACACCCCTGCACTGTTCGAACCCGAAACGCCACGCCACAGCATCAAACTCGCTTCCTTCTTTTTGGATCGCAATCTCGTTACAAACGCTGAATTTTTCGGATTCACTCGCCGCTTTCCAGACGAAGACCCGTCAGAAAAACTCGCCAAACTTGATCAGCCGTTTACGGAATTTGATCCGCGCAGCCGGTACGGCGATCGCAAAAACCTCAAACACTGGGTCGACGGCCAGGTTCCCAAAGGCCTCGAAAATCATCCTGTCACCAACGTCACCTGGTATGACGCAGTCGCATACTGCCAATGGCTCGGAAAACGCCTGCCCACCGAAGCGGAGTGGGAGTATGCCGCGCGCGGCGGCGGCAATCCCATATTTCCCTGGGGTGACGCTGCGGCCGATCCTTCCCGCGCCAACTATTCGGCAAGCGGCCATGGCACAACGACCTCCATCGGCACCTACGCACCTAATGGATACGGCCTGTACGACATGGCCGGAAACGTCTGGCAATTCACTGCCGACGAGTGGGCTCCTTACTCCTCTTCCCCCAAGCCAGCAAAAAATCCAGTCTCGGGCGGCGACCTTTTTTCTACGGGATTCAGCTTTCTCAGCGTAACAACCCGAAGAGTGATTCGCGGTGGCAGTTGGGGCGGAGCGCCCGTCAATCTCTGGGTGGAATACCGCGATAGCCATCCGCCCGATGGCGCACAGCCATTTGTCGGTTTTCGTTGCGCAAAATCGCCAGACTAGCTCGCTCTCCGCCCGAAGAGCCGCCACACGAGTTTGCTCCTTCAAAATTCGCGCGTACACTCTTGGTATAACGCGAATGCCAGGGAGATTGCATGTACCACTACAACGCCACGACCGCGCTTGAAGAATTGCAGGAAGACGCGCTGCTACCCCATCCGGTAAAGCTGCGCGACATGATTTTGCGCACGGAACACGGCCCCGAAGAAGCTCAGCGGCTCAACCAGGAATTTCAAGACTATCTAACGCGCTTCGGAGAAATTCAAAAGCTGGCGCGCAGCATCCTTGAAAAAATTGCCGCGGCAAAAAGCAAATCCGCGTGATCTTTTTGGGAGGGCACGGCTTTAGCCGCTGGGGTACGATGACTTCTCTGCGCTCAAATCATGCCCACTAAACCTCGCGTCTTGCTCCTTTCCGCATCCTCCGGTGCGGGACACGTCCGCGCCGCGCAAGCTCTTGAAAAAGCTTTTGCTGCCCGCGGCGATTGTCTCGTCGAACATGTGGACGTGATTCAACACGTCAGTAAAGTGTTTCAGCGTCTTTACGATAGGAGTTACATCAGTATGGTGCGCCGCGCACCGGAATTGATGGGCGTTCTCTATGAGCGCACCGACAAACCCTGGGAAAAAATGCGCCGCCGCCTCGCCGTTGACCGCCTAAACACTCAGCCGATGATTCGCATGTTGAAACGCGTTCAGCCGGATCTATGCATCGCCACGCACTTTCTGCCGGGAGAAATTATCGCGTGGCTGAAAGCCAAGAAAAAGCTGCAGACGCACAATGCGATCGTGGTTACCGACTACGACGTTCACGCGATGTGGCTGTGCCGCACGGTAGATCGCTACTATGTTGCGATCCCCGAAGCGATGGAATATTTGAGCGGCATTGGCGTGCCGCGAGAAATTATCCGGATCACCGGAATTCCCATAGACCCGCTTTTCTCCGCGCCTGTGGCGCAGGCCGCAGCTCGAAAGCATTTGAACCTCGATGCAACCGCTCCGGTAATTCTTATCGCGGCTGGGGGTTATGGGCTTGGCCCCGTGGAACAGCTTGTTCGAGACTTGCTGGCTTTGCAAAAGCCCTGGCAAATTGTGGCCATCGCCGGAAAATCTGAGCAAGTAAAGAAGAAACTGGACGACCTCGCCGCCCGCGCAGGCAACTTGTCTTCCGGCCAAGGACAAAGTAGCGCTCCGCGTCTTGTTCCCGTAGGGTTCACCAAGGAAATGGACCAATACATGGCCGCAGCCGATTTGCTTGTCGGCAAAGCGGGCGGCCTCACCACTTCCGAAGCTCTTTCCCGCGCGCTGCCCATGGCGCTCATCGAACCGATTCCTGGCCAGGAAGAGCGCAATGCCGATCATCTGCTGGAAGAAGGCGCAGCGATTCGCTGCAACAATCTGCCCGCAGCTGCATGGAAGATCGCCGGACTAATGAACGACACGCAGCGTTTGGCACGCATGAAAGAAACAGCGCGCAGACTAGGGCGGCCGAACGCCGCTGCGGAAATCGCAGCGGACGCTTTGAAGCTGGTAAGCTAAGAGCTCTGTTTTGACACTATTTTGTAGGGGCACGATATATCGTGCCCTTGCTTTAGGAGGCAGGGGCTTCAGCCCCTGCGTGGCGCATTCAAAAATATGGGGCTTTAGCCCCTGAAGGAAGCTTCTGAAAGAACAAGATCGATTATGCGACGCAATACCCTTCTCATTGACGCCGACGATACGCTCTGGGAAAACAACGTCTTCTTCGAAAAACTGATCGAGGATTTCATCACCCTCGTCGAACCCTGCGGTTTCACGCGCGCCTACATTCGCCACATCCTCAACGAAACCGAGCGCAAAAATATCCGGCAATATGGCTACGGCGTGCGCAGCTTCGGGCGCTCCCTTGAAGAAACCTACATGAAGCTCGCCGAGCATCAGGCCAAGCGGGAAACGCTGGCCGAAATTCACAACCGCGTCGTAGACCTCGAGCGCACCCCTCCAAAAATTCTCGATGGAGTTCCTGAAACGCTCGCCTATCTCACCGAGCGCCACCGCTTGATTCTGTTCACGAAAGGCGAACCTGCCGAGCAGTCGGCAAAAGTCCAGCGTTCCGGCTTGCAAGGCTTTTTCGAGGCCATCGAAATCGTCCACGAAAAAGACACCGTCACCTACACCGGCCTCGTCAGCAAACACAAAATCGTAAAATCGCAAGGCTGGATGATCGGCAACAGCCCGCGCAGCGACATCAACCCCGCCCTCAAAGTCGGCCTCAACGCCGTCTACATCCCGCACCAACACACCTGGCACATGGAACACGAACCAGTAATGGCCGGCTCCGGCAAACTCGTAATCCTCCCCGGCTTCCGCGAACTCCGCTCGCATTTCTAGGCGGACGTCACCCAGCATTCGTATGGATTCAAATTGCGGTGGGATCTATCTCAATCGCCATCTCTCGATAAGCACAAAGCGCATTCGCAAGCTGCATCTGTCTCGGCGTCCGGCATTCCGCCTCAAACAATCTCGGATTTCCCACCACAATTACAGCCGTCTTCGCGCGCGACGTGGCCACATTGAACCTGTTCAAGCTGAACAAAAACTCCATCCCGCGAGGCGCATCTTCCGGCGACGACGTCGTCATCGAATAAATCACCACTGCCGCTTCCTGCCCCTGAAATTTGTCCACCGTCCCAATCTTCATCCCAGGCAAGCGCTCCGAGAGGTCCGCTACCTGCGCGTTATACGGCGCCACAATTAAAATATCTTCCTTCTTCAACGCCCTCTTGTTTCCCTTGCTGTAAAACCATTCCACTTCGGGCTTCAGCAATCCATCTATAATTTTCGCTATTAATTCCGTCTCTTCCGCGCTCGCATTTCTATTGCTATGGTGCTCCGCCGGAACGAACCACAATCCCGAGGCCCTCATCCACGGATGCCCTTCCATCACGCGAGCTCGCGCCAGCTCATGCGAATCCAGCTTGTCTTCATAAAATAGCCGCGACGTAAACTTGCAAACATCGGGATGCAATCGCCAACTTTCCGGCAGAAAAAATCCGAGATCTTCGGGAATTGTCTTTCTTCCATCCAGCAAGTGTTCCAGCGCCGATTTTTCTGCTCCCTCCGGATGGCTCCCTTTCATTGGCCGCTCCAGCTGCTGCGGATCACCGAGCAAGACCATTCTCTCTGCTGCCTGTGACACTGCCAGCACATCAGCCAGTGACATCTGCCCCGCTTCATCAATGAACAGCATATCTACACATTCAAACGCCTTTTCCGGCGCCCACAGCCAAGTCGTACCACCCACAACGTTTGCTCTTCCCACCTTCAGCGCATTCCACACTTCATCGTTATCGACCCTTGCCACCGCCACTCCATGGCCCTCTTCGCCGTTGTTTTCGCGGTGGAGGCACTTCACAAGTTCCTCCATGCCTTTTTCGCGTGATGCTTCCACCACTTCATCCAGCAAATTCCGGATCACTTTGTGGCTCAGCGCCGTTACACCTACCTTCTTACCGCGTTTTACCAGTTCGCAGATCATCCGCGCCCCCGTGTACGTTTTCCCCGACCCGGGCGGGCCTTGAATCGCAAGTGTCGAATCTTCGAGCGCAATCCCAATGCGCTCCGCTGTACTCACCGGCGTTTCAGACGCGCGCCGTTTCAAGCTTTCTCCTGCCGCCAATCGCGGAGCCTGTCGCAGCAACAGATCTCGCCCAGCGCGATACTTCCCCGGAGAATCCAGTCCATTCTCAAGAACCCATCTTCCAATCCGTTGCAGCGCTCCCGCCTGCGCATCTGTATTTAACGGTGAGCCCCACATGAATGCCATTTCTGGATGCGCTCCATCCGACTTCTTCGTTTTCTTGACATCGACAATTCCTGCCTTCGTATCGATCGCCACAACTTCTCCGAATTTGTCTTCCACACTCCCGGAATACAGGTCCGCTCCGACACGAACACTTGTCTTGTGCGGTTCGTAGGAATATCGATCTGTGGATACGCTTCTGCCCCTTCCTGCAACCAGACGTTCCACTAAGCGCATTTTCGTCAGGCCAACACGCTCATCAAGCAACTCTTCGTCGTCCGCGCACTCATACCGGTAGCCGTCTTGCCAGACTCGCTTGTCCTCTCTCCTATGCCAGCTCACCAAATGCGCCAAAAGCCGCTGCGCATCCGCAGCTTCCTCGGCTTGCCCCTCCGCCTGTTCCAGAAGATTCCTTGTAAGCTCGGTGGCCTCATCCAGTTTCTTCTGCAATTTCTCGGAAGCGTCTCCGTTCTTCCACTCCGGCCTGGGAATGTTCTCGCCCCCTTCCAGCTTTTTCCTCTCTCCCTCCAGCCAGTCCCGCAAGCATGCTGTCGCAAAGCAATCGTCTGCGTTGTATCCCTCCAGGTCTACGCGCGCCTTTTCCGAAACTTCTTCCAGCCTTCCCAATTCCAAGCCGTGTTCCACAAGCCGCATCGCCGCCCGCGAATCTTCCAGCTTGGTTTTTCTTTCGTATCCGCAAAACGCTTCCAGCTTCTTCAGCGAATACGCTTCCACGCTTGCACGAAGCCCTTGCTTGAACACCAGATGCAAATCCACTATCGCTTCCGCCCTTAGCAAACGGTCAACCTCTTCTTCGCGTGTCGCATGGAGCGACGCGAGATTCACCAGCGTGGATTTCTCGTAGACGCCGAAGTGATACACGTGCATTTGGGGATTCGCTTTGCGGCGCTGCCCTATCTCATCCATCAGCCACTCAAATGTTTGCTTCTCTTCCTTGGAGTTCAGCGCCCAGCGCTTCTCGTACTGAAGCTCCCCCTCTGCGTTCCGAAACGCAATTCCAGTCAGATACTGCAGCCCGTTTTCGCCAACGAACCGGTCGCCTTCAAAATCCAGAAAAATGTCCTCGTTCGTCGGTTCCGGCAAGAGCGCCAACCCTGCGCCCGCAGCTACCGGCAAAATCGCTTCATGTACAAGTTTCTCCTTCGTTCTCCCGTCCACCTGCACCCGCGCCTGCTCTCGCACTCGCGCATAACCATCGCGGCTCCCACGCTCCGGACGTTCCTTGAGCGGAATTGGCATCTCCGCCAGCTTCACCACTGTTGGTCTCTTCCACTCGACAAGTTGTTCGCGCTGGTTTCGCCGGATTCCGGCTACCAGCGATAAATGATCGTCTTCGCGTCGTTGCACGTCGCACTCTTTGAACCATCGGCACACATTGCAGTGCTCCACAGGTTCTGGATACGTCCGCTCCCGTGCGTTTTCCCCAATCGAATCTAAAAATTTCTGCTTCACAAAACGGTAGTAAGCCGCAAACTCCGCAAAGCGGTATGCTTCTCCCGCAAAATCATTCCCTGGCGGGATAACCCACATGAATTCCGGCTCAGATCCCTGTAGCTTCACCACCAACTCCGTGTAGAGCGCGAGCTGCAGGATTGTTGTCCCTTTTGTCTCGCGTGCCAGCTTTGTGTCCGCCACCTCGTAAGACCAATCCCATTGCCCGCTTGGCTCTGGCACTTTCAGCAGCACATCGGGTCGGCCGTACCATGCCTCACCTGCTAGCGCGCCTTGCGCAATCGCGTCGGCGCCCAGCGCCATTAGGTTCCGCGTCTCTTCCAGGAGTCCTTTCGGATCTCCCTCGGCGGGCAGTTCCACCACATCCAGCTTTTTCACTTCTCGCAGATGTTTCAGATACTCGGCTTCGTGCCGCAAACCCAATTGCTGAATCACGGCCAAATCCGGCGCAGTCCATTGCGGCGCTCTTCTCTTTCCGCGGGCCACAGCCAAATCCAACGTGCTCAAATGCCGGCACGCCAAGTGGTTGCTCAAATCCGTGGCGCTAAGCCGAAGCTGTTCCCCAATTGTCTTCATTCCGTAAAACCTCGGAGCCATTCCTCTTGGGATACTAACCGAGTGGGAACCTACAGGCATTACATCGCTTCGCCATTCTGCTTCAAAGACGCAACTTAACTATTTCTTGACAAATGATAATAGACTGGTATACTTGGCACATTGATTAAATCGCATGCTGCTCGCCCTGGAAGTGCCTCAATCTCCCCTAGGCGCACTGGATCCACGCACTTCGTTACCCTCTTACAAACTTTCTCGCCCTGTAAGCCTTTTGTTTAGAACACTTACAAGCAATCTCCATCTCTCTCATTCCACGCCTCTTACGCATCTCGCTAAGCCCTTTGAAATGAACACTTGCGGAAATCTCCTCGGTAACCCCATTAGAATGAACACTTACAAAAAAAGTGGGGGAGGGGGTGCTGGGCCTTCCCATTTTGGCACTTGTCAGACGCGGATTGCCCCGCAAGATACTTCCAGCGGCATCCCCATACCGGGGACCCCATACCGAGGACAAAAACCGCTGAGGACACACCCATGAGCACCGCGACAACTGCACCCGTACAACAAACCGACTGGCGGCAGGAATGGTTTGAGTTTGAGAATGCGACGTATCTGAACCTCGCCGGCATGGCGCCGATGCCGAAAGTTTCGCTCAAAGCTGTGCAAGCCGCGCTCGAGGCGAAAAAATTTCCGCACACACGCGACGACTCCGCCATTTTCTTCGAGCTGCCGAACCGCCTTCGCGCGAACCTCGCCACGCTCATCGCTGCAAAGCCGGAAGAGATCGCCCTCACCACGGGCGCAAGCACCGGCACGATGGCCGTCGCATACGGGCTCGACTGGAAGCCCGGCGACGAGGTGCTCACCTCCAAGGCGGAATTTCCGCTGCAATACACCACCTGGAAGCCGATGGAAGAGCGCGAAGGAATCAAAGTGAATGTCGTCTCTCCACAGGGGAAATTCCTGACCGCGGACGACCTCATCGCAGCGCTCACTCCGCGCACGCGCGTCGTTTCCATCAGCCACGTGCGCTTCGACGATGGCTCCATGCTTGATGTGCCGCGTCTCGCCGAAGCGTGCCACAAGCAAGGAACGCTCGTGCTGCTGGACGTCAGCCAGAGTTGCGGCGCGGTTCCGATGGACGTAGCAAAACTCGGCGCGGATTTTCTGGTCTGCGCCGGATACAAATGGCTGCTCGGCGCATTCGGCACCGGATTCTTTTGGGTCAAAAGCGAACTGATTTCCAAACTCCGCGCCGCGCCGTTCTACTGGATGGCCGTCGCTGGCTCGGACAATTTCGCAAAACTCGATTTCGCGAATCCCAAGCCTTCGGATAGCGCAAAACGCTGGGACACTCCGGAATGGGCCAGCCACTTCAATTTCAATCTGGCCGCGCTGGATGCCGGCGTCGAATTCGTTCTTCGCGCCACGCCGGAAGCAGTCCTCGCGCACAATCACTCGCTGATTGATTCCCTGCTCACGCGGCTGCCGATAGATCGTTGCGTTGCGGCGAGCCCACTCGATCGCGCGCATCGCGGCCCATACGGCTGCTTCGTTGCGCGCACGCCGGAAAAAACCGCGGAACTTTACAAAAAATTGCGCGAACAAAATATTATCCTCAGCCTGCGCGAATCGAAGCTTCGCGTTTCACCGTATCTTTTCAATACGATTCAGGACATCGATCGCCTCGTCTCCGCAATCACCACATGAACCCAAAATGAATCCCGCGTCAGCCCAACATGAGTGAGGACAAATCTTGGCCAAAAATCGCCGTGGTCGGCGCTGGAGCCGTCGGCGGCTACTTCGGCGGAATGCTCGCCCGCGCCGGAGCGCCGGTAATTTTTGTCGGCCGCCCGTCCTTCGCCCAAGCCGTGCAAAAAGACGGCTTGCTGCTGGATACCACTCAATTCAAGGAACACGTACGCGTCACAGCCTCATCTGAACTTTCCGCAGCGCGTGATGCGGAGATTGTGTTGTTCTGCGTGAAGACGACCGACACGGCAAGCACCGCGAAAGAACTCGCCAAGATCGTTGCGCCGGGCGCGATCCTGGTGAGCATGCAGAACGGCGCGGACAATGCCGAGCAGATTCACGCTGCGTCCGGCCTCAATGCACTTGCGGCCGCCGTCTATGTAGCGGCCTCAGTACCGGCGCCTGGAACAGTAAAACACGTCGGTCGAGGCGATCTTGTGCTCGGTCCGGATACCGAAAAGACCAGAAAAGTCGCAGAGGTCTTTGTGCGAGCAAAAGTTCCCTGCCGCATTTCCGAAAACCTAGTCGGAGAGCTCTGGACCAAACTCGTTTGGAACTGCGCGCTGAACGCGCTCTCCGCGCTCGGCAAAGTTACCTACGGCGAAATCATCGCCAGCGCCGATGCAAAACAACTTCTCGAAGGCACAGTGTATGAAGTTCTGGCTGTCGCACGCGCGGCTGGAATCCAGCCGCCCGGCCTCGAAGATCCAAAAGTCGCACTTGCCGGCGCATACAAAATCGCCGAGCAAATGAGCGCAACGCGCAGCTCCACCGCACAGGACATGATGCGCGGCAAACTCACGGAGATCGATTCGCTGAACGGTTTCGTCGCGCGCAAAGGCCGCGAATTCGGCGTGCCCACACCACTCAACCACGCGCTTTATACGCTGGTGAAGCTGGCCGAAGTCTCCCCTTAGCCGCCTTGTACCTGCATGCAAATTGTCTCTTCGACTACGCCTTCGGGGGGAATGCTTGCGCCTTTTTCCACACGACCCTACTCTATATTCACCGGGGTCTTGGCCTACCCTTCATGAGGCACGAAAGATGAAGACGCGCAGTTGCCCTTTTTGTGGGAAACCCGTCGGCCCCACTCTTAACAGCTGTCCTTTTTGCCGAGAAGCCATTCCGGTAGCCCAAGCCCTGAAAAGTTCGTTTGGTATTCAGGGAAAGAAATACATGAGGCGAGGACTGCTTTATACCCTGATGGCCGGCGTCATCTACTATTTTGCGGGCGGATATAGCGGGATGAATCTTCCGGTCCCCATACCTCCCGCTGTAAACCAATTCCTGGTGCCGCTTTTGTTCGCCGCCGGCCTGGGTCTGGTTCTGTATGGCCTGTTCCTCTACATGCGCGGCTGATCGCGTTGCAGATATCCATCTATAAGGAAACGAAACTGATATGGCCAAAGTAACTGGACTTTCCGGAAACGAAATTTTTTGCCTCGCCCTAAAAAATTACTCTCCCGGCGAACTGGTTGTCGGCAACAGCGTTCAATCGATGGGCTTTCTCGGCTCTCTCGGCGCCGGTTTCAACAACATGCTTGGAGGAGAAGTTCCTCAGGTCACTCAAGCCATTCACGATGGACGCGCCAGCGCGTTTGCCCGTATGACAAGAGAGGCGCAGCAACAGCATGGCGCTTCCGGCGTTGCAGGAGTCGCCGGTGAACTCAGAAACTTCAGCGGCAGCACGGAATTCCTTTTTGTCGGTTCCTGTGTTCACACGGACTCTCAGGCTGGAGGATTTTTCACCAGCGCCGGCAATGCCCAGGAACTCTATTGTCATATGGACGCCGGCTATCAGCCGTTGCAACATGCTTTTGGCAACATTGCTTATTCCATGGGCATAGGCGGCGGTCTCTCAGGGGCATTTAAATCGCTCGGCCGCGGCGAAATAAAAGAATACAGCGACATCTTCAATTCAACGCGCCACAAAGCCCTCGATCGGCTCGTGAGCCAAGCCAGGGAATGTAAAGCCAACTCCGTCGTCGGCATCCGCACCACAATTCTGCCCTGGCACGGAACCCATGAAATGTTGATGACCGGCACCGCAGCTAGAAATCCTGCTTTGCCGCCCGAAGCAGACAGGGCTCCCGTCACCAGCGATCTCACTGGCGAAGAGCTCTGGGCCATGACTTCCCTGGGTTACGCCCCGGCCAAACTTCTGATGTCGACCTCCATCTATTCACTCGGCGTAGTCGGCGGATTTCTCGCTGCGTTCAAATCTTTCAGCAAAGGTGAAGTCACCGAACTCACCACACTGATTCACGACGCGCGCGAAATCGCCATCACTCGCCTCAAAAATGAAGCCGACCTGTTGAAAGCCGAAGACGTAGTCGGCGTCAAAACCTATATCGCCGAACTCGGCAGCGGCCTCGTTGAATTCATGGCTATCGGCACCGCCATCAAAAAACTCTCCGGCGTCGCCGTCGCCAACCCCGCACTCCCCGTTCACGCCATCGTCCACGACAAAGACACCTGGATCGACGGCGACTTCGGCTTCTCCCTCGACCGCGAAAAGTAATCCGCCAAAGGTTTTTCCTGGTGTAGGGGCACGATATATCGTGCCCTCTTCGTTCTTTCCTTTTCTGTCATCCCGACCGAAGTGAAGGGACCTCTCTTCGATTGCTGGTGTACACCCGGGTGTTTTTGTAAAGAGTGCGCAGCCCATTGAAAAGAAAAAAGATGAGTTGCCGCGGTCGGCAAAAGAGCGAGGGAAAGAGCAAAAGAGAGATGGTGTGAATGAGCGAGTTCCAGATTGGGAATAGTCTAGGTACACCCCGGTTGTTTTCGTAAGAGTGGCAAATACGGGACTTACAGGCGCGAATTGTAGACTGGGTGAAATTGGGTACCCCCACCCTGGGACAGTCCAGATGGTTATCAAAGGAAAGGAGTTGCGGGAGGGGCAATTTAGATCGTTGTCAAAACAAAGGGGATAGGAAAATTGAGCAAGAGCTGGTGATCCGGGCTGAAGCGAGGCAAGCACGAGACACGGTAGCACGGAATGTTAATAAAGTCAATATATTATTATGCGGTTAATTCGAATGAGGTGTGGAAATTTGTTTGAACGGACGGAAAAGTCAAAACCCGCACCCTTAAAACCGAAGGGATGCGGCACCCCAAATTCCTTACACACACAGAATTTCTTTGCCACTTGCCGCTGAATCGCAGCTACCGACAAAGTTGTAAATGATTGCGCAGTCTTTCTGCGTCGATTCCATATTCGGAGCAACAGAGGAAAAAGGCTCCAGAAATCGACTGGGCTGATGACAGGCGCGAAATCAGTTTGCTACTCGAAGAGATGAATCTCCCCAATGCGCAGACTCGAACTGCGCTGGAGGCAACGTTGTGGGACCGAGCCAGCAAACTCGTGACGGAGCGGTGGTCAATCATCGAATCTCTGGCTCAAGCACTATTGGCGAAGCCGACGACTTTGCAACCACCAATCGAAATTCAGCGTAACTGGTCGCATGGGCAAACGAACCTTGAAAAATGGACGAGTGGGCTAGAAATCGTGGAGTTCTTCGAGAAGATGGGAATCTCGTGCCACGTGCGAGCGGTGTCAGCGGGAATTTACTCTCCCGACCTGTAGAAATTTTCCTCATTCGTCCACAAGTGACCCTGTAGTTTATTCGCTTTTTCTTTGCTAAATTGAATTGGACGTAAAATCTGGAGAAAGATCGTGCGCGGTAGACAATACCAGCCCCGCCCGCAAAAGCGTTGCTGGTGCGGAAGTGGCAAGAAAGAAAAGAACTGTCATGGTTCAGCGCGGCCAGCTCCCCCCTTGCCTGCAAAGCCCAGCCCTCCGTCAACTCCTCCAATCATGCAGACCACAGGCACACCGTTTGGCATTCCGGGAGAAGAACAACGGATTATCGTCCAACCGATTTTCAAGGATGGCCCATTTGACCTGAATCCGGTTACCCTCGCGGGACAACACGGCCAGTATCGGGTCCAGTTCCTTCTCTCCCGGCCCGGATACACAATCGCGAAGGAACGAGAATACGCGTTCATCGACAATTTGGTGGGCACCTCTTATTTGAAAATCGCAAAGCCAGAAGCAGAGCGCGGCCCACACGATGTAGAGAAGATTGTTATTCAGGTTCAAGGGAAGAACTATCGAATCGTCGGTTCCCCTGACAAGGATGGATTACTCGGAAAAATAACCGTTGACCTCGAAGCGGCAAATGCGAACGCCGCAGAACGAGAAGCCTACGGCGCACTCGCGCCCTCTCTGAGCCTTTGGTCGTTGAACGCCGATATTCCAATTCACATTGAAACCATTCAGGTAACCGATCTAAGGACGTTGGTTAATTCCTTGCGCGTAGTTGCTCCACAATTCGAAATGAACTTCGCTGCGGGGCCTTCTCAATCCCGCGAGGAATTTTGTCAATACGCGAGCATCTATCGCGAGGGATTGAATACGAGCAGCGCATTCTATCGTTTTCTTTGCTTTTACAAAATTATTGAGAGTTTGATCGCTAAACGAGGCCGGGAGGCCCGTGCGAAAAAGAATGCGGGGCTGGACCCGAAGCGCTTGTACGAAGTTGTCCCTGAAAAGAACATAGACCTTCTTGCGCTCTTGAAACGACTCTACCCGTGGCGACTAGGATGGAATCAACAGTCCGTAGATCAAATGTTTCCGAAGGAAGTGCTCGGAGAAAAAGTAACTGCAATCCGCGACAAGCATTTCCGGCCAATGCGCCTTGGCATCGCGCACGCTCTGTTAGATACAGGTGAAATCACTGTAATTTTGGACAATATGGACCACATTCAGGCAGTAAACAAATGGCTGCCACTCTGCCGAATTTGTGCGCGTTGGATGTTATTGAGCGACTTCCCAGCCGAGTGTTCGTCGGGGATGAAATAGTCTTGGGATGGAGGCGAATTTCCCGATGTCTGAACCGACTCGAAATGAGACACAGCTAGGAATTGCTGAGTTGAAAAAGCGACTTAGTGCTGCGGGCCTAATCATTGTTCGGCAGCAGGAGAACTTCCGTCACGGTTCTACCTACTTCGAGGTCGGAGACGTTGAGAGTTATACAAACATCGCCTTGTCGGAAGAATTTCTCCGCGACTTGCCAAACACGAAAGAATACCAAGCAATGGTTGATTCGTACGTTCGCGCCGTTGCGGGAAGACTCAAATGCGGGTCCCCGGAACTGTTCTACTGTGAGTCGGGCGTTGGTGTTCAAGTCTCTTTTGAGTGGCCGATTCATAGCGGCGGAATTCAGGATGGCGTGTATAAGGCAGTCCTTCTGACGGATGTTACCAACCGAGTTGATGGGAAGATCGCGAAGTGCTCGGTGGAAGTTGGTGGTGGACGTATGCCCGCCGTCTTGGTTCAAGTCGTGAACGATCTTCGTTCGGCAATCGATGCGGGACAGATACAATTCTACGAACCTTCCGTTCACCAAGAGAGATACCAGCGCGTTGAAATGAAGGAACGCGCTCCACAGCCTCGGTTACAGCCTGATGCCGAACGCTTTCTATCCGGGAAAGCGTATACGTTGGGCTTCATGGCGGTTGATGAAGGGAGCGAAGTATGGGCAGTTGACCCTTGGGACGCCGAATATATCGGCACGACCACAAAAAATTTGTCCCTAGCGATGCGGGTACTACGAGAGAACGGGTTGTTGCAGGCGGGCACTAGCGCCGACTACGTGCGTCCAACAGACAAACTGCTCGCAGAACACTCAGCTAAGGCAAAAGAAAAAGCGCCGCTCTCTCATCCCCGGCAGAAACTCTCCCACAATTCACCTCCAGCAAAAGACGAATTGTTGAAGGAACTGCAACGCATTCTCGATCAACACCCGACGTTCGCTCTTATCATGCTTGATGTGGACAATTTCAAAAAAGTGAATGACACCAACGGACACCCGGCAGGAGACGGGTGTTTGGATAAATTCATAGGAGCGGTTGAGACAGTTGTTGGGCAGAGAGGAAGGGTCTACAGGTGGGGTGGAGATGAGTTTGCGATCTGTTTACCAGATTTCTCTACGGCGGAGGCTGTAGCAACAGCCGAACGTATCCGGGCGGCTGTGGAGCAAGCCAAGACGGGAGGAGATATTGAAGTTACGACCAGCGTTGGCGTATGTGGAAGTGATCGAACGGAATCCAAATCTCCAAAAGAGTTGTTTGATTTCGCAGACAAGGCGATGTACCAGTCAAAGCATTCGGGGAAAAACCGCGTTACAGCTTGGCCTCTTTCGTCTACTGAGCCTATCGAAACTACGCCGACAAGGCGCTTGAGTGAACAAGAACGTCGCAAGCTTGCCGATTCTGTTGTTCTCTCAATCAAAACGGACAACGGCCAGCAACGCAACTACACCATTAAAATTAAGAACCACTCCAAAGAACTCGACGTTGCAATCAAACGTATTTCTTTGTGGAGCGAAGATCAGCGTGTTGGTGACCCTGTTTTCCGCCCAGAGGGAGAAAATGCGAGGTGCTGGGACGTGGCCGCATGTAGAGAACTTCCAATCAATTTCGATGCCGGGGAGGTAGTGGCGAAACGACTGTGGGCGATTGAAGGGTCTCCATCCATGAACGGCTTCCACGATTACAATCTCATGAAAGGACATTTTAGGTCCAAGGTCCGCGTGGAGGTTTTGTACGAGGTTTTGGGGATTGAGAAGGAATATGATGAAACGCGAAAGGTTCAAGTTGACCCGATAAACAACACAATTACAGCAATCTGAGGTCGTTTTCTGCTACTACTGCTACTTCCGGGTGGGGTGTTTCAGCATCATTTCTAGCCGCATAGGAAAAGACTGTTTCTTCAAATCGTGCTTAAAAGAGGACATCCACCGGGCGCTAGTCCTTCGCGTCTTTCTCGGAAATCAGGGACAGACGGGACGTTTTCCAATTCTTCCAATCAATTCGAACTAATCTCCATAACCCCTAACCGACGACGGTCAACTGTTGACTGTCAACCTGCCCGCCACTAGACTCTGGCTGCTATGAAAACGTTTACTCGACGTACGCTACTTAAGACAGCGATTTCCGGAACGGCGGCTGCTTCGGTTCCTTCTCTTGCTTCTGCAATGATTACGAGCGCGGCGCCACAGGAGCTGAAAGTGACTCCGCGCAAGGGTCGCATCAAACAATCTGCTTCCCGATGGTGCTACCAGAAAATCGCGCTCGATGAATTGTGCAAGCGGGGCGCGGAGATGGGCTTGAAGGCGATCGACCTGCTCGGCGTCGAGGAATGGGAAGTTCCACGCCGCTACGGCCTGATTTGCAGCATGGGATACGCCGGGGGCGGCGACATTCCTCATGCGATGAATCGCGTGGACAATCACGCCAAGATCGAAGAAGCGTTCCGCAAGAATATTCCTATAGCTGCGAAGCTCGGCGTGCCGAACGTCATCACCTTTTCCGGCAATCGAGACGGCATGTCCGACGACGAGGGCGCAAAGAACACGATCCTCGGACTAAATCGCGTGAAGAAAATTGCAGAAGATAATGGCGTCACGATTTGTCTGGAGTTATTGAACAGCAAGGTCGACCACAAGGATTACATGTGTGACCACACGGCCTGGGGCGTTCGCGTGATGGAGGCTGTGAATTCACCGCGCGTGAAGCTTCTCTACGACATCTATCACATGCAGATCATGGAAGGCGACTTGATTCGCACGATTCAGGACAACATCAAGTGGCTCGGCCACTTTCATACAGGCGGCGTGCCTGGCCGGCATGAGCTCGATGACACGCAGGAAGTTCATTGGGATGCGGTGATGCGCGGGATTGCGAGCACAAATTATTCGGGGTACGTCGCGCATGAATTTGTTCCCACGCGCGATCCGCTCACTTCGTTGCGCGAAGCCGTTGATTTGTGTGACGTTTAGGAAGAAAAGAGAAACGCAGAGGGAAGAGCACAGAGTGCACGTCGAGTTAAGCCTCGACGGTGATTCACTGGGGTGAGCGGCGCTGGCACCACGCTGCGGCCCGCTTCAGAAAGCGGGCCCTACAACTTCGCGAAGCGGTTGATTTGTGTGACGTTTAGGAAGAAAAGAGAAACACAGAGGAAAGAGCACAGAGTGCACGTCGAGTTGAGCCTCGACGGCGATTCACCTAGGAGAGCCAGGTAAGCACCACGCTGCGGCCCGCTTCAGAAAGCGGGCCCTACAACTGCGCGAAGCTCTTGATTTGTGCGATGTCTAAAAAAGAAGAACGCAGAGGCCACAGAGGGAAGAGCACAGAGTGCACGTCGAATTGAGCCTCGACGGTGATTCACTGGGTGAGCCGCGCTGGCACCACGCAGCGGCCCGCTTCAGAAAGCGGGCCCTACAACTTCGCGAAGCTCTTGATTTGTGCGATGCGTAAAGACGAGTGCTTCAGGGGCTAAAGCCCCTCTGAAATTCTTTCGCTAATGTCGGAGCTAAAGCTCCGCCCCCCTGAAACCATGTGCCTAGCGAAAAGAAGGCGTGCGGAACGGAATATGCGCGATCACTTCCACGTCCATGACCTCGCCCTGTTTTTCTGCCGGACGAAATTTCCATTGCGCGAACGCTTTCATAGCGTTTTCATCCAACTGCTCATCAATGCCTTTTACTAACTGAATGCTGTCCACGGATCCGTCGCGCCGAATCACCGCATAGAGAACGACCTCGCCTTCCACATGCTCGGCAATCAACGTCGGCGGATATTTCGGGTCTATCTTTTTGATGGGCTGCGGTGAAACGATTTCTTCAGTGGCGGCCACTCGTCTGTCGGAGGAGCCGGCGTTCAACTCGGAAAAATTCAAAATCCAGCTGCCCGTCGCGCTATTCAAGTTCGGCATGTTCACATGAAGCGTGTACACACGCTTCGAAGCAAAAATTGCCTCCGGCTTTGCGCCGGGTGCGAGATCGGCAAAATTCGGCGGCGCAGTTCGCGCGGGCGGAGCTTCCACAGGGGCATCATGAGCAGGACGCGTTGCATTCGGTCGCGCGGCGGAGAGATCAAGCTTTGGTTTCGCACCGCCCAAACCAGAGGTATTGCTGCTTGGATTTCCGCCGCTGATGCTAACGCCGACATCGTTCTTCCCTGTCCCGCCTCCAGTTCCCGCGCCACCCGCGCTTGCGTGATCTCCGTTCGCGCCGCCGTTCGAAACTGCGGGCGCGCTGGTTGATCCACCCGGCACGCCGCGTTGTTTTCCTTCTGGACTGATAGCAATACGCGCCGCGACATTCCCCTGTGGTGGAGCGGCCGGTGCGGTTGGTCCGGGCGTCGCTGAAAGTGCAATCAACGTGGATGCAGCGCCGTTTGACGCCGCTTGCAAAGAAGCCATTTCAGGGGCGGCCGCGGCGTCGCCATCCTGTTTTCGTGTCGCAAGCCGTGGCGCAGCTCCCGTGTTCAACTCCAGCTTCGGCCGTGCGGGCGCATTTTGGCTTGCAGCTATCGGCAAGTCGGTTGGACGCACTTCGTTGTTTTGCATTTCCGGAGCGGGCGCCGTGACATCCGTCGCAACAGCCTTGCGTCGTTTCGGGCGCAGATTTTTCAGAACGCGTTCGCTAATTTCCAGATGCGGCCGCGCCGGCATCGCGCTCGGAGCAATCTGGACCATGTTCGGCATTTGGGGCAAAAGTTTTGGCGCTTCCGGCGGCGCTTGCGGATTGATGAGCGTCTGCCGCGGATGCGTGGGATGCACTGGATCGGTGAATATTCTCTGGCGCGGATGAAACGCGTCTGCGCCTTCCGCCGGGAGTGGTTTTGCTGGTTCACCGCGAGGGGTCGGCTTCGGTTTATTGCCACGCATCTCCAAAAGCGGAAGATCTTCGATCGGACCCGACCAGGTCAGGACAGTGTTGTCGAACGCGGAATTACGCTGAGGCGCGGAGAATTGCGGCATTGGCAGAGCCAGAAAAACCAAATGCCAAAGCGCGGCCGCCGCAACCGCCCGGCGCGGGAATTTTTTCTCGACCCAGGCGTCCTTGAAGAAGCTTGCGGAAAGAAATTTCCGTGACTCAGCCGACCGGCTAAGCGCCGCCGTCAGGCTGCTCGAAAAACTCTGTCGAAATGCACCCCAACTCACTTCCAACTGGGGTTCCATTGCACCGGCCAAGTGCACTGGCGGCGGGGCCGCATTGGCTTGGCCGAGAAGGTCGAACGCATTAGTGGCCTGACTCGTGGACATGAATCCTTAATTATATCGCGGAAGGGGCGGGGCGCCCGGAATGTGCAAATTTGAATAGATGAGCGCTTTACGTCTGGGGTTAGCCGCAAAATGGAAAATTTTTTTGCCTCAACTCATTCGGAAAAAGCTCAACGCGGCATCGCCTTGTTTAAGAATACGGTAGCGTTGCAGTTGGCCGAAAGATTCCGCGAGTTCAAACGATTTTCGGTGTTCAGCAATGACGATCGATCCCGAAGAAAGGAGAGTTGAGCTGCCTAGCGCGTTTAGCGTTATTTCATATTCCCGCTCCGCAGCATACGGCGGGTCTAGAAATACAAAACCGAAAGGCTCCCTGGGCCGCATCGCGAGTTTTGCCAATGCCTGCGCCGCATCAGACGCAATCATGTGTGCTCCAGATTCAATCTTAAGCGAGGCAAGATTTTCTCGGATTAATTTTGCTGCGGCAGGATGATTCTCTACAAAAACAACGTTAACCGCTCCTCGACTGAGCGCCTCGATCCCCACAGCGCCGGTGCCCGCATACAGGTCGAGGAACCGTGAATCGACTACTGCGGGGCCAAGAATATTGAAAAGAGTCTCGCGCAGCCAATCACTGGTAGGGCGAAGCGCGTGGCCTTTTAGACTTTTTAGGATTCGACTGCGGTAAGTTCCGGCAATGATGCGCATGGTTATCCGATGCGCGCCAAATGATAGCGGCGCTGCCAATGGTGCGGCAGCGCGCGCAAGATTTGATTCAATTCACTTCCCGACGAAGAATTTTCAGCCAACGCGAAGGCTTCGCGGCGTGCGAGGTCCAGAATTTCCCGGTCGCGCAAGGGACTCGCAATATGAAATCCCAAATCACCCGATTGCCGTGTGCCGAAAAATTCTCCTGGTCCGCGCAAAAGTAAATCCGTTTCTGCGATTTCGAAGCCGTTCGAAGTTCGAACCATTGTTTCAAGCCGCGCCCGAGCATTGTCGGTCATGCGTACTGGCGCGACCAAAATACAATGTGACTTCTCCGCGCCTCGGCCGATACGTCCCCGCAATTGATGCAGCTGCGACAATCCAAATCGTTCGGCGTGTTCAATTACCATCACCGTCGCATTCGGAACATCTACGCCCACTTCGACTACGGTTGTCGCCACCAAAATCTGCGTTTCATTTTTGCGAAAGCTCTGCATCACTGCTTCTTTTTCTTCGCTCGAGAGCCGTCCGTGCAGTAATCCAAGCTTCAACTTGGGGAAAACCTGTTTCGAGAGCCGTTCGTACTCCTCCATCGCCGCTTTCAGTTCCAGCTTCGATTCTTCAATCACCGGATAGACGATATAAGCCTGGTGCCCCGCGGCAACTTCGCGCCGCAGCGATTCCCACACGCCCGGCAAGTGCTGCTCGCTGGTCATGCGCGTCACAATCGGTGTACGTCCGGGCGGCAGTTCATCAATTACTGAGACGTCGAGGTCGCCATACAGCGTCAATGATAGCGTGCGCGGGATCGGGGTCGCTGTGAGCACCAACACGTGTGGCGCATGTCCATGGGACGCAGCCTTGTCCATCAATCGCTTCCTTTGCAAAACGCCAAACCTATGTTGCTCATCAATCGCCACAAAGCCGAGCTTTGCGAAAACCACGTTATCTTCAATCAACGCGTGCGTTCCGATGACAAGCTGCGCTTCACCGCTCGCGATCCTCTCCAGGGCCGCCGATTTATCCGCAAACTTCATCCCGCTAATCAGCAACTCAACCTTGTATCCAGGCTTTTCCAAAATTCGGCGTGCAGAAAGAAAATGCTGCACCGCCAGAATTTCCGTGGGGGCCATCAGCGCTGCCTGGCATCCGTTCTCTATCGCTATGACTGCGGCTTGAAGTGCGACGATCGTTTTGCCGCTCCCGACATCGCCTTGGAGCAAGCGATTCATAGGAGCTGCTTTTTCCAAATCCGCCGCGATCTCCGCCAGCACCCGCTTCTGCGCAGCCGTCGGCTTAAATGGCAAAATCCGTTTCAGCGCATCTCGTACTGCATCTTCGCGAACACGAAACGCAATGGCATTTTCCTTTCGCGTCGCGCGTCGATCGAGCGCCAGACTCAATTGATATAAAAACAGCTCCTCAAAAATCAATCGCTTCTGGGCTGGCGAACGAAACTGATTCAACGCGTCGAGCGATTCCTCCGGAGGCGGAAAATGCGTCTGTATCACCGCGTCTCTATGCGAAGGAAATTTCAATTTCGCGCGCAGCGAAGCCGGTAGTACATCCGGCATTCGCGGATCTAGATGCTGCAGCCCGCCATAAATTGCGCGGCGAATCGCTCTTGAGCCGAATGTACCGATCGCCTCATAGATCGGAACAATACGCCCAACTTCCGTCGAATCCAGCCCCTCGCTACTGATCAATTCCATCTGGGGATTCACCATCTCGATCCGCGCGGGCCGTTGTTTATCGACTTCTGCTTTGCCATGAAGAATGAGTTGCTGACCCGGCTTCAAACGGCCTTCCAGGTAACCGCCGTGAAAAAATTTACAGGGCAAAGAGCCGGTTTCGTCCTGAACGAGCAGATGATAAATAGCATCGCGTCCACGCATCGTGCGAACGGCTTGCCCGCTCGCAACAGTCACGCGCAGCGTATACACGGCATTCGGGCGCACATCACGAATCTGTGAAAACTTGATGCGGTCTTCGTAGCGGAATGGCAAATAGGAGAGCAAATCCTCCAATGTGTGAATCCCGCGCTTGGCGAGCAATTCCGCGCGCTGCGGGCCAACACCTTTGATCATCTGCACTGGAGATTGCAGCTCACTGGCCATAAGCATCTTTTATATCATTACCGAACACGATGAGCCGGATTGCAGATAACTTGCGCCTGCGGCATGCGTATTACTACAGTACAGGCTCCGCAGGTCTGCGCTCCAGGAGGAGTCTGTGTCCAGCATCCAGTTAACGGGTTCGGAAAAGCGCGCTTTAATCTTCTGGGTGCTGGCAGGAATAGCCGGCGTCTTCTTCGCTCAGCGCTATTTCTTCCGCGCCTTCCCCGAAGCAGCAGTGGATTTTAAGGTCACGCGCCCGCAGGCTCTCACTCAAGCGAAATCATTTCTCGGCAACCTCGGCGAAAACCTGGATGGCTATCGCACTTCAATTGAATTCAAAGTCCGCGAAGAGGAAAAAGTTTACGTCGAGCGCGAACTTGGCCTTCAACAAGCCAATCAACTCTCTTCCTCCCAGATTAGCCTCTGGTATTGGAACGTCCGCTTTTACAAAATTCTTCAGGAAGAAGAGTACGTGGTGGAAGTCAGCCCCAGCGGGCAGATCGTGGGCTACGAACACGTAGTTCCCGCGACGAAGCTCGGCGCAACCATCGAACGCGCTACCGCCCAGGAGATCGCACAGAATTTTCTGCTGACCAAGCTCTCCAAGAACGCAAACGAATGGACTTTCCTTCCGGAAGAAGCCAATTCCGAAAAAAAGCCAAATCGCCTCGATTGGGATTTCACTTGGGAAAAACGCGGCGCCAAAGTTAAAGACGCGCCTTACCGCGAGAAAATTCACATCGCAGGAGACAAACCGGCTGGCGCCGAGGAAGGTCTGCAGGTTCCTGAGGCATGGCAGCGCTCCTTCCAACGATTGCGCTCCGGAAACGATACGCTCGCCTTCGTTTTTTCCGTTCCTTACTTAGCCATTCTCGGTATTGCCCTCTGGCTCGCGATTCTTTTCACAAAGAATGGTAAAACGAAGTGGGCGCTCGCAGTAAAACTCGGCGGCATTGCAGCGGGCCTTGTATTCTTGCAAGCTCTCAATGACTATCCGCTTTGGGGAGCGAGTTATGAGACGAAAGACTCGTACGCCGGATTTGTCCTTCTTCAGATTCTCCGTGCGCTGGCTTTCGCCATTATCACTACTCTGACGATCACGCTCGTGCTCCCTTCCGCCGAGCCTCTCTACCGTCAATCGCAACCAAACAAATTGCGCCTTTCGAAAGCCCTCACGTGGCGCGGCATTCGCACTAAGGAATTCTTCTCCTCCGCAGTCGTCGGCATTTCGCTCGCCGCAGCGCACATCGGTTTCATCGTCGCCTTTTACATCGTCGCCACGCACTATGGCGCGTGGGCGCCGGCAGACGTCAACTATTCCGATTCTGTGAACACCGGCTTTCCGTGGATTTCCGGCATTGCCATCGGCCTTCTCGCTTCCATGAACGAAGAGTTCACCTTCCGCCTCTTTGCAATTCCCTTTCTCACCAGAATCACTGGCTCGCGCTGGATTGCCGTCATCGTTCCCGCATTTCTCTGGGGCTTTCTGCACAGCAACTACCCTCAAGAGCCGGCCTACATTCGCGGCCTCGAAGTCGGACTGATCGGCATCGTCGCCGGTCTCGTCATGCTCCGCTGGGGCATTCTCGCCACGTTGATTTGGCACTACACCGTAGACGCATCCCTGGTCGGCTTGCTGCTCGTTCGTTCGGACAACCTCTACTTCAAGATTTCCGGTGTCATCGTTGGCCTTGCCGCCGCCGCACCGTTGCTCTTTTCGCTGGCCTCATTCCTAAAGCGCGGCTCGTTCGAACCCGCGGAAGATTTGCAGAATTCCGCAGATCCGCCGGGCGAACTCTCTTTTGAAAGCATTGAAGAACGCACACAGCAAGCGCAAACCGGTTCCCGCTACCGACCGCTGACCGCTGCCGCAATCGGCGGCCTCGCAGTATTCCTCGTTCTAGGCGGTCTCGCCGCGCTTAAACTCAAACAAGAACGTGTCGGCGACTATCTGAAACTTCCCATCAATGCACGCCAGGCCGCTGCGCTGACAGATAGTGTGTTGCGCGCCCGTGGCGTTGACCCAAACACGTTCAAACACTCGACCGTCTTCCAGGACAACAGCGATGGCAGCGCCACCGAATTTCTCCGCGAAAAGATAGGCGTCGCCGGAGTCAACAAAATCTATCAGGGCGAGATTCCCATAGGCCTTTGGGCCACACGCTATCTGAGGGACGACGATCCCGAGGAATTTTTCGTGGTTCTCCGGCCAGACGGTTCTCTCCATTCCGTTCATCACACAGTCGCCGAGGGAGCGGCAGGGGCCTCCCTGACCAAAGAAGAAGCGGTGGCCTTGGCAGAAAAATATCTGAAGGAGCAAAAGCAACTCGACCTGACGGGTTGGTCGATGGTCGATTCCACGTCAAAAAAACAGCCGCATCGCACGGACCACAACCTCGTGTGGCAGCAAAACGCTTCTCTTGATTCAGGAAACAATGCAGTGGGCCATGCCTTTGCGCGCGCGGAACTAAAAGTTCAGGGCGACGAAGTCACCGACTATCGCAAGTTCGTGAAGATTCCCGACGACTGGTCGCGGCAGCAAAAAGAAAAGGACATGCCACGTTTGCTTTACAACATCGCAGGAATTCTAGTTTATGTGGCGCTGGCAGCCGCGATGCTGACTGCGCTGATCAAGAATTACCGCTCCGACGATGCGCGAGCGATTCCCTGGAGAAGAATCACGTTCTGGTCGCTATGGTCAGCTATTGCATACGTGTTCGTCCTTGCCTTCGGCGAACGTTTTGCCATCGCACTTCAGCAATATCAAACGGCCGTCCCCCTCAAGTTGTACGTCTTGACCACGTCTGTGGGCTTGATCCTCGGCGGGGCTTTTTCCATCGCCGCTCTCATTTTTGTCTTTGGCCTTGCGTGGTTTTTCTGCCGCCGCGCGTTCGGAGAAGATCACCTTCCAAACTGGACCTCGATGCCGGGCGATTACTATCGCGACGCTCTGATCATCGGGATTGCCGGGGTTGTTGCTCTCGCAGGCCTCCAAAGCGCAATCGGTTGGCTCTCCGCGCATTATCCCACTGCCCATCGCGCAGTCTCCGCCGCTTTCGGCAGCGACCTTGCCGCAATCTTGCCCGCGGCGTCCACAGTCGGCGCCGCAATCTCCCACGCACTTATGTTTTCCGCGCTCATCGCCGCCATCTCCGGATTCATCGCGGTTTACATCAAACCTTTGGCGCTGCGCATTCCACTTTTTCTCGTTGCAGCAGCTATTCGTATTGGCGATTGGGGCAGTCCTGCTGACTTTGCGAAGCAATTCCTGCTCAACTGCATCTGGCTGGGCGCCATTGTCTGCGGCATTCGCTGGCTGGCGAAACTAAACCTGCTCGGAGTCTTCCTTGTGCTGGCGGGAGGATCGCTGCTTGGTCCTGCTTTCACGTTTTTGGGGCACACGAGCACGTTTTACCGGGACAACGGTTACATGGCTCTTGGGGCCCTGGGAATACTGCTCGCGTGGCCACTATTCAAATGGCTGACCGCGCCACCTCAAAGTCAAACCTGAGGCTGGGCAACCCCGCCGACTTATCCACAATCCGAAACAAAAACGCCTCTCGTTTCGTTGTAAGAGATGGAGGTGGCTGCTCACCCGATGGGCTTAAGTGCGTCAAAACGGGATGAGGTCGCGTTGCTTTACGCCTGGCCGCGCACGTCAATTTGCGTTAAATTGTTCTTGTTCAACGTGCAGGGCTGCCGGACGCGAAGAGAAAGCGAATATGCCACTTTTCCGATGGGGATTGGCGTTGGCCGATAGTTCCGGCCGGACGAGCGGTTCTAGCGCCGCTATTGCGACGGTGACCTCTTTGCCCAACCTCGACGAGAGGGCCCTGGTATCCGAAGCTCAGGCCGGCAATCGAGCCGCTTTTGAAGAACTCGTCCGCCGCCATGACCGCGATGTCCTCCGCCTTGCATTGAACCTCATGAAGCGCCCTGAGGACGCACGAGACGTCTATCAGGAAGCCTTCCTCAAGGTTTACAGAAATCTTCATCGCTTCCGTTTCGAATGCAGCTTTTACACCTGGCTTTACCGGATCGTCACGAACGTTTGCCTCGATCATCTGCGCCGGCGTCAAGCGCGCCCGGAAGATCAGGCCCCCGAGATCCATCCGAACCGCATGGAAGAAGGCCCGCGCGATTTCTTCGACTACCAAAAAGAGCATCGCCCCACGCTTGACCCCGAACGCACTTTGATAGGGAAAGAAATTCAATCGCGCATTTCTCGCGCGATGGAACGCCTTTCGCCCCGCGAACGGGTAGTATTCGAGATGAAGCACTACCAAGGCTTGAAGCTGCGCGCAATTGGCGACGCGCTTGGCACGACAGAAGAAACCGTGAAGAATTCCTTGTTCCGCGCGACGCGCAAATTGCGCAGCGAGCTCGGAGGCTTGCGATGAGCAGCCAACCGAAGCTCACGCGTTGTGAAGACGTCGCTCCTCTTCTCGTTTTTTACACCTGCGACGAACTTACCGCCGGTGAACGCGAACAGATTGTCGCCCACCTCTCGACATGCGGCGAATGTCGCGCCCAGCTTTCTGAGGAAGGCGCTCTGCAATCCGCAATTGATAGCATGCCTCAGGCGGCCGACCAGTTCGATTCATCAGGCGTTCTCGCCCAGTGCCGCAGCGAACTTTCCGAATCCCTCGACGAACTTTCCGCCCCGAAAATAGACGAGGGTTGGCGACCGTTCGCTTTGGTTCGCCAATGGATGGCGTTGCGTCCAGGCTGGAGCGCGGCCTCGCTTCTTCTTGTCGGTGCAATTGTTGGCACGCAGGTGCTTCAGTGGATGCCGTTCACGTTCAGCACCGGCGGTGGAACTGGTTCTCCTGTCAGCGTTTTAGCCGCGCCAAAAATCACGGACGACCAGCTCAGCAAGATGGAAGTATCCAACGTGAATTTTTCGCGGCCTACCGGAAAAATCCAGTTGAAGCTCCAGGCCGAGCAGCCAATGACGCTGACGAGCGATGAAGACGACGCCGACGTTCGCCGCGTTCTCACTTTCGTCATCACAAACAGTGATCGTTTCGACGCTGGTGTTCGTCTTGATTGTGTCGAAGCGCTTCGCAGCGCTGCAAATAACGACGAACAGACGCGTACCGCCCTGCTCGCCGCCGCGCGCAAAGATCAGAATCCTGCAGTCCGTTTGAAAGCGCTTGATGCGTTACGCGACATGGTTGGCGTGCCCGCCGTGCGGGACGTTTTGCTGGAGACTTTGAAGCAAGACCCAAATCCGGGCGTTCGCGTCGAAGCGGTGAATCTGCTTGTTCGCGCTCTGGAATCCGTGAACGATGCACCGGAAGCGCTTCAGGAATCACCTGACACGGAAATCCTCGCTCCCGGTGCCGCCCCGCAAGGCCTGCCGATCGCCAGCAAAGATTCCGAACAGCGCATTCTTCGCGCACTTGACGAGCTCCGCCAGCACGACTCCAATCGTTACGTCCGTTTGCGAAGCGCCGCAGCTCTTCGCCAGATCGCCCTGCAGGATTTGCAGTAGTTTGAAAAACGCTTTGTAGAGCGTCGCAGAAAGTTTCGAAACAACATGATTCAGTGCTCGAAAATAGATTTCAGATCGCGGAGCGTTGCTTCGCTTTGCAAGGGCGGGTGGTTTCTGGCATTCGCTCTGGCCTTTACCGCACTTTCAGATTCCCACGCGTTCGCCAAGCCGAAATCGCCAAGCGCTCTCCCGGAAAAGTCCAGAGACCCTGGGAGCCAGCGCGCCACGGTTGACCGCAGCGGCGTCCTGAACACGCGCGACGGCCTCACTCTGAAAGTTATCGCCGACGAAGGCTCGATTCGAGTCGTGCCGCTGGATCGTGGCGCCTCACCTGTCGTTCGCTATTCCGTTCATGTGGAAACAGATCTCCGCGGCAATCAGGCGCAGAAAATCCTCGATCGTTATTCGGTAACCGCAAGAACTTCTTCTCTCGGAGTCGAGCTTGTCAGCGCTCTTCCTTCTCAACCGCCTCACGGAGCGCAGTTTTCCGTTCATTTTGAAATTGCGGTGCCCGCGAATTACAATCTCGACATAAACACGGAAGTCGGCGACATCGAAACGATGGACATCGGTGGAACGGCAACGCTCGTGACGCAAGGTGGAAATATCCGCACGATGCGCATCGGACGGAATGGTTTGCAAAATGCCTCCTATGGCAAGCCCATCGCAAAACTCGTCACGGAAGGCGGCCATATTCAGATGGGCGATGTCCTGGGTGACGTTTCCGCGTTCACGGCGGGCGGCCACATCATCGCCGGCCACATTTCGGGCGAAGCAAATCTCCACACCGGAGGCGGCCACATTCGGGCTGCTGGAATTGGCGGACGCGCCGATCTTGTCACGGAAGGCGGAAATATTTCCGTCGGCAAAGCCGCGAAATATGTCTCCGTTAAAACGGGTGGCGGCCAGATCGATTTCGGTGAAGTAGATGGTTCCGTCCACGCGCAAACTGGCGGTGGGGGAATCCGCGTGATGTACGTTGCGGGCCCCATGGAAGTGGAATCAAACGAAGGAAGCATTTGCCTTACTCGCGTTGCCAGTTCCGTACGTGCGGCGACCGGCGACGGAACCATCACTGCTTGGATTAATCCCGATACCCATCATTCTTCCGGCGCGGTTCATCTCGCTGGGGCTTCGCAGCTTTCTTCCGGTTCCGGCGACATCATCGTTTACTTGCCGCGTAATCTTGCCGTAAATATCGAAGCTATTGTGGAATCGGGCGGCGAAAAACAAGTTGAAGCTGATCCAGCTCTCGCGTTGACGTTCAACTCTTCCGGACCGGGCACGGTCAAAGGCTGGCTCGCGCTGAATGGAGGCGGCGCACCACTGAGGCTGAAAACAACCGCTGGCAGAATCAAACTGCAATTTATCGATTCAGAGACTGGTCTTCGCGATTCGCTTATCCGCGAGCAGCGCCAGCGTGTGGAAGACGTCGGTCCCATTGCTCCTGAGCCGCCCCTTCCCGCCTCGGCTCCAGAGCCAGAAATCGAGTATACGTGGATCAGGAGATTCGAATTGTCACTCCTTGGTGGCATCCGCGAGGATTCGGACGTTTTTCAGCGCAGCCTAACCTATGCTCCGCGCCCTGCTTATCCGCTCTCCGCCAGAAAAGGCGGCGTGCAAGGACGAGTGCGCCTCCAGGTTCGTCTTACTCAAGACGGCAAAGTTCAGGTCGAAAAAGTGGTCGAAGGTTCGGAGCCGTCTCTCGTGGACGCAGCCATCGCCGGAGTAAAACAGTGGCGCGGCAAACCGGCTTGGATGAGCGGCAAGAAAGTGGATGTTATTTCTACGGTTACGGTTGATTTCCACTTGCGTTGAAGCGCAGAAAAAAGTTTCGGTTTTGTAAGGGTATAAAGGGGTCCAAGTTTCACAGATTCGTTCTCGAAGGGAGTGCCAGCCATGCTTCGAAAGAGCCTGTTCGCTTCTGTTTTCTTCGCGCTACTCATCGCAGTTACAGCCGTTCCCGGTTTAGCCATCAGCAAGGATTTCGACCAAACCTATCCTTTGCAGCCAAACGGATCGTTTGAACTGCAAAATGTGAATGGTCCCGTCGAAGTGCAGGGCTGGGATCTTGACGCCGTGGAAGTCCACGCCGTCAAGACCGCCAAGCACAGGGATTCTGATCTCGATCGCGTCACGATTGAAGTGGCCGCCAAGCTCGACGCAATCTCCGTGTCTACGCGCTATCCTCAGGACGAAGGCGTAGAAGTCGCGGTGGAATACGTCATTCATGTCCCGTACGGCGCTCACATCGATCACATCGGCACTATCAACGGCTCGCTCCGTATCGCCGGACTTCCTTTTGTGGACGATCTCCATACGGTCAACGGCAACATCGAAGTTTTTGATGGCGGCGGCGATCTCCACGCACACACCACTAACGGCAATATTCACCTGGAGCTCGCGCATTTTCACGGCGGCTCCGGCGCGTCCGCAGAAACAACGAACGGGTCTCTGCTGGTCGCGCTGCCAAGTGACACTCAAGCTGATTTAGAAACTCGCTGCCTAAATGGAAATTTTTTGTCGGAGATGCCGATCGCCATGGAAAGCACTCTGAAGCCCCGTGAAATGCACGGACGCTATGGCAAAGGCGGCGCTCCCATTAAATTGCGCACTATCAACGGCGGCATCCGAATTGTCACTTTGCAAGCGACGGTTTAGAGAGACCTGCGTCTAAATTCGGCAGAAAGGAAACACGATGACCAAACGAACTCTTCTAATCGCCGCAGGAACTGCAGCCCTTGGTATTTCTCTTGCCGCTCTGCCGGCGCTCTCTGGACAGACCCAATCCAAGCAGGACAATTCCACCGCTGCCTTGAAGAAAGAAATCGCCGAACTCAAGGCCAAGCTCGCACAAGCTGAAGAACGTCAGGAATTGACTGAAGTGCAGCCATTCGTCGCTCCTGAGTTACCTGAGGTCGATCTGGAACGCCAGGTCATCGACATTCAAGAGCCGGAGGGTCCGGTAGCGCCAGATGCCCCAGGCCTGCGCAAATTCGTGATGTCTCTTGACGGCGATGGCGGCAGTTGGCTCGGCGTGGAAACTCAGGAAGTCAGCGCAGAAAAGGCCAAGGAACTGAAACTTTCCAGCGAACATGGCGCATTGATTGGCAAAGTCCTTTCGGACAGCCCCGCTGCAAAAGCCGGCCTTAAGGAAAACGACATCGTTACGGAAATCAACGGCCAGCGCGTGGAGGGCACAACGCAATTTCGCCGCATGATTCACGAGATTCCCGCAGGACGCGCCGTACAGCTTTCCATCTGGCGCGATGGAAGCCAGCAAACTGTCACCGCGACGCTCGGTAAATCCGAAGAACGTCACGACATGATGTTCAAGAAAGTTACCCCTCAGGCATTTGCGTTCCGTGTTCCGGAAATGCCGGAAATCCCGGATGTTCCCACGCCTGAATGGAGCGGAACGTTCCTCATGAATGCGAAGCCACGTCTGGGAATCGACGCGGAAGACCTGGGCGGCCAGCTTGGTTCGTTCTTCGGCGTACCTGAAGGAGAAGGCATTCTCGTTCGTAACGTGAACAGCGACTCCGCAGCTGCGAAAGCAGGTGTCAAAGCCGGTGATGTCATCACGTCCTTCAACGGCGAGCGGATTCGCACGGCGAGCGAACTCCGCGAAAAGCTTGCAGGCGTGGAAGCGGGAAAGACCGTCAAGCTCGGTATTTTCCGCAACAAGAGCAACATTACTCTGAACGTCGAATTGCCGGCTCCTATTTCAAAAGAGAAGCGCAAGATCGCATTTCGCACGAACATTTAACAGTTTGCAGACCGAATGACGAGGGCCCCCGCGATTTTGCGGGGGCTTTTGCTTTGGTGAACTGAATTCTTATTCTTTGCCGTCTTGTCCGTATTTCTTCAGAAGGCGGAAAGGTCTGCTCACAGCATCCCAGAACAAGGACCGCTTCGTTTCCGCGCCTTCGACCCAATCCTCTTCCGTCGGCGAGAGGGAAAGCCGAAACAAATAAGCCGGCCCCGCGATCAATCCACCGCGCATTCCCATTCGGAACAGCGCACGCTGCGGAAGGCTCGGCGGCGCAAACCCTGCATACGGCAGCCATTTTTTGATCCGTTCGCAAATCCGAATTGTTGCATGGTCCCTTAACACGGAATCTTCTATGCCCGGTGGAATCTCCGTGTGCAGCAATTCTTTCACCAGCCGCAACGCTACGTTAACCATCCGCTCCGCTCCAACTGCCTTCGCAGATTCCTTGACGACTTCCCAATTCAGCTTCGTTCCGCCTCCCGCCATTGCGGCGACGTCGGCAACCCACATCAATCGTTCCCAAAAATGTTTTGCCCCATGGATGCAGATCAAAACGAATTCGTCTTCCGCAGATAGGGTCGGAACGCGATTGCCGTCAAGTGCCACCTCCGTCCGGCGCGCGAAATAATCCTCCATTGGGAGGGGCCGCGGGAAATAGCGGAATGTATGCTCCGTGTGTAGTTCCACGAGCAATCGGGTTCCGGGCCTCATAAAGAGATATTCTCCGGGGATTTTGCCCGCCTCGATGGCCTCGATCGGAACGTCTGGATCGTATTCGGAGTCCATGAGCGCTCGTGTAGCTTGCATCAGATCCCGCGCGCGAATGAGGAAGTCCAGGTCCACATACTGTCGCAATCCAGGGTCACCATAAGCCCTCATCGAAAGCACAGGCCCTTTGACGACGATCGCTTCCACTCCCGCGACACGGAATTTTTGGAGCAAGCGAAATAACTCCGCGGTCATACTCAATGTGAACAAAAGTTGGGCGCGATGCCGCTCGCGTAAACTCTTTGCAACTTCGCTGGAAATTTCAGTTTCACTGGCGAGGCGGAGCTGGGCGTGAAGTTGCGCGATGACGCCATGCTCTTCGGCAAGTGAGAGCAGCGACTTCCAGCTTAGGTTTTGCGAAAGTAGCGCGCGAATTCGCTCGCTGTTCGGACGTGGCGAAGAACATTCAAGCAGCAGCGGCCACTCGACGCTCAGAAAATCGTTTCCGAATGGAGGCGTTTCCCCCAAAGTCCTCTCCTGAAAGTTGCGTTAAGTCTATGCGAGAACGGAAATGGATTCAGCGGGAATAGCGGTCGGAGATCTCGCCTGCCCGGCGAAATGCGTCTTCCGCCCGCGAAAAAGTATGTGGAAACAGTTCTGCGGCCTTCACCGCAATCTGCTCCAGTGGGGTTTTGCCGTCCATGGCCATAAATAGCCAGCGTTCAGCCAGCCCTGCTTCCGAAAGTACTGGCACGAACTCACCAGATCGCTTTCGAAGCGAAGAAGGAGAAATTCCGCCTCCTTGAAATGTGGACTGACGGTAGTCCACCGCGTTCCTGCCCGGCTTCGCTTCAGCTTTGAACTCCCACCGCCAAACATAATCCGTTCCAATGAGATCCGCATGAAGGTCTGCGCAAATTTTCTCATCCGCGTCCACTTCTACCGGCATCAACAATGGGAGAAAGACCTGCCCGTATACGCTGTCTTTCGTCCCAGGTTTTGTGCAGAATCCGATCTCGCCAAAAAGCTTTGTTTCAAACCAAACTGTAAACCCGTGCACCGTTCCTGCACGGGTGGTCTTGAAGCGCAGGGTGCTTCCCGCCTTTGGATTCGCTCCGGCCAAATAGTCAAGCACGTGCCATTCCTGCGCTCTGGAGAGCAGTTGTTCCGGCTTGCACTGCCGCTTGTACATCGTATTCAGCACGACTGGCAAAGCTGCTTCCAGATCCAATCCCGGAACGCTCTTCCACGGCGCGATGATTCTTTCGTAGTTTTCCGGGGCCTCCGCCAGAGCCGCAAACAATTTGTCGCGCTCCGGAATCATTCTTCCGTTTTCGGCAAGAAAGCGCTTCCGCGCGTCGTTCAAGGTGTGAATTCCCTGGCCAAATAAAGGCAGTGCCCCGCGAATATCGGACACAATTACGTTCGCACGCTCCGGCAGCAAAATCTGACGCGAATCTCCGCGCAGGAATTCAATGCGGCCGCCAAATCCATTTTTCGCGGCAAACTGCCTGCCAAACTCGACCACGCCTTCCGTATCGATTGCATATACCTTGCGCGCCCCTGCCTTGCACGCAAGCAATGCGAATATCCCCGGGCCGCTGCCGATATCGACAACGGAATCGTCTGGCCGCACCGCCCGCGCAATCGCCTCGCTGTATGCGGGAAAGCGCAGCGCGTCACCAACCATCTCTCCGAATTCATCGAGTGAATACATTCAGTCTTGCCGTACGGTTATAGTGGGGAATCGCGCTGTGTGGACTATGCGCGCATCAGTCTCAAGCAACTCACAAAGTCTTCCGATTCGCGCTGCGTCTTTGTGGGCAATGATTCGTTTGCACGGCACAAGATTGACTAGCCGGCTCAATAACTCAAATTCTGCCGCTCGTTGCTCTCGGGACAGCAGTAGATTCATATATGTATTTTGGACTAGATCCAGCAACGCTTCGCGCGCTGAAATCTCTTCTACCCAGGGCGCTGTTTCTTCCCCCGATCGTTCCCCGAGCAAATAAATCGCTCCAAGCTGCATCTTTCGAGTCTCAAATCTCGCTTGCTCTCCATCCAGTCCCAAAAATCTCTTTTCCCAATTAGGTGTCAGATTCGGCAAGGCCTCTTTAGAACCAAGCAACTTCTCAACCGAATCCGGCCACAAGCACACGCGCGGATAACCCGGTTGAACGTAAAATCTTCCTTCCTCTTCCTGCAATGCTGTGATGTCTTCGCACAGCACTGGCGCTCCTCGCAAAGCCAGCGCCGCAGCAGTAGTCGATTTTCCCGCGGCCGCCGGCCCGGAAATCACTACAGCCGTCTCGCCAATGCACACAGCGCTCGCATGCAGCGGCGTCACACCTCTAAGCCTCAATACAAAACCCATCACTGGTCCTAGAAAATAGGTTGCCAGATCTTCAATCGTCAAAGGCGCGGGGCAATTTCCCCAGACAGTCTCCGCCTCGGAGCCCACAAAAAACTCCGTCCCATCGCTATAAGAGAGTTGATAAAAGCGTTTGTCCTCATATTCACGAACAACAAAAGCGGGATCGGCACACTCTGGCGCCGCAGGCAGGAAATGAATCACTTCAGAAGTAAGCTTTGAAGCCTCTTCTACCCAATCTGGCTTTGATTTAGTTACAAGAAAGACCGCTTTAGACAAAGCTACGCCCGTCGCTTGCGTAAATCCAGGCAGTTCAACATCTGACCGCAGGCGCAATCCATAGGCGATGTAATTGTAGTTCACAAGAGAGGAGGGAGAGGGCCTGGTTTTCCCCGGAAAAGCTAGGCTCCTGTGCGCCGCATGCCTAGGGTCGAGCCGCCATCAAGCTGGCCGCGCGGACCCTTGGATTTTGTCATTTCGGTCAAATCCCCATAAACCTGCAACTTCGGGGCCTGATACACCTTTTTCGGCGGCACCGGTGCCGGCGATTTCATGCGTGGTCTCCCTTAAGGACTTTACTGAATCCCTCTTTTCATTTCAACGCTTTTTAGCCATCGTTCAAATGAGACCGGTCTTAGATTTGCGTAGAGGGCGTCCCTGCTGCTTCTTTGTAAGCAATTCCCTAGCCGTCGAACATCCACTATTTCCTGTAGCAGCCCGGAAAACTCTCTAGGAGCCGCTGGAGTCCATTTGCGCTGCTCAACCTGCAGTGCCAAAGGATCCTGCGCCAGAGGCGTCTTTGGCCGCTCCAGGGTCTCCTTCGGCAACGCATCTTTCATGGCTCGCCGGACCAAATGCTTGTTCATACACCACGGGAACGCAGGCAAACGCAGCAAATACCGGATCATTCGCGTGTCCAGCAGCGGGGCGCGAGTTTCCAGCGCCACTCCACTCCAGGCGGCATCTTCACCTTCCAAAACGCTTGGCCAGAAAGGCCCTTTCAACATCGCATATGCCCATGGATGCGTCGGATGCTCCGAAGCCGGTTTGAGCTGCAACTCTTCGAATCGCTCTCTCAGATTCAGCCGCTTTTCAAAGTCCTCTGCTATCCATTCAGGAAACGGTTCTGGCTCGTTTCGCCCTCCAAATCGGTTCTGAATCCTTGAACGGATTCCCAAACCGAGAACCGGCAAAGTTCCATTGTTCCAAATATGACGACCAACCGCTCCAAACGCAGATATCCATTTTCCTTTACTCAATAGATAGCGGAGATACGGCCACCCTTGTCCCAATAGAACGTCGTCTCCCCCATCTCCGGACAGCGCCACGCGCGCATTTGCCGCCGCCTTGCTGTGGCGCTCCACATGAAGCGTCTGAAACGGCTCGTGCCGAGGCTCCGGCATCGGAAAACCGGCCACATCCCATCCCGAGAACGGCTCGCACCCTCCCCCGTGCAGAAGCTCAAATGGAATCTTCAGGTATTCTGCGACTCGCCGCGCCTCCTCGCCCTCCTGATCGTCAAATAACGGCCGGTAATCAATCGTCTGCGCCCTTACACCACTGCGTGCTCCAGGGTTCACCGAAATTCGATTCGCTTCCGCCGCAACCGCCGCCGAATCAAGCCCCCCGCTCATGAAGACAACACTCATCTCATGCGGCAATCTGTCTTTCACTGCGCGATGTAAGAGGTCTCGATAGTGCTCGATGTATTCGTCCTCTTGTTTGTAAACGAGCAAATCCTCGATTGGCAGCTGCGCCACGCATCGAATTCGCAACCCGTCGCCCGAAAATTCCAGCAAATATCCTGGAGGGAGCCTTCGAATCTGGCGATATACCGTTCGCTCCGGCTCGGGGCACCACGACGCCACTAAATAATCCCCAAGAAAATTCTCATCCAGAGCCTCATCAAATCCAGGCGAAGCCCGCAACGCTTCCATCGTGTTGCTAATGCTCAGAGCACCATCACTTACGGAATAGAAAAGCGGCTTCGCTCCCGTCAGATCGCGAAATCCAGAAAGCTTCTTCGATCGCTCATCCCACAGCACAAACGAAAAATCCCCGTCGAGCTTGGCAATTCCATCTTCTCCAAAAGCGTGAAACGTGTGCAGTATCAGTGCCTCATCTGCAGCCGTTATTTCGACCTTTTCTCCTTGTTGTTCGAGCTGTCGGATCAACTCTTCCCGGCCGTCCAGGCGCACATCACCCAGCAACCACACCTGTCCATCCAAAGAACAAGGCTGTTTTCCTATTTGCGGCGCTGGGCCCGTTTTTAAGAAGGAAAAACAGAAGTGGACTCCAGGACGCTCCCAAACCATTTGTGCATCCGGCCCACGGAACGTAATCGCCCGCGCCATTTTCCCAACGCATAGCGCATCCTCGGCTTTTTGGCGCTCTCCTTCGCCAATCCGGACAATACCCGCATATCCGCTCATGATTGTGCCGGCGGTATCGAAGTAAACTCCGCTTCAAACGGCGCGTAGTGATCGTGGAGCGCCTCAGTTTCGTTAAGCGCCGTGCCCGCGCATTCCACCCACGCATGCGCTTCAAATTTCGGCGCGTCTTTCTTCACGCCAATCCGCAACTGCGCTTCAATGCCCTGCCGGCGCAGCAAATGCGCCAGCACCAGCGATTCTTCAAGACATGACGGATTCCCCAACCCATTCCTCGCCGCTGCGCGCACCATTCGCGCAGTCCATCGCACACACTCTGCATTTTGGAATGCACCCGGGGACCGGAATGTTTCGCTCGGATTTTGTAGTGAATTGTTTGTTGCTTGAAATCCCTGCAGCTTCAACCGCAGCGCCACCCAGGGCAGCAGCACCGCTGCGCGCAGAAACAAACCGCGCGCGGGCGCCGGCAACTTGCTAAACCGTCGAAGCCGTTCCAACATCGGCTGGGTACATCGAAAGCAGGCCGTTCTCGACAAGCCGGCCCAGCAATTCCGTCAGGTTACTCTGTAAAATCTCCGGCGTCGCGTCATACTCTTCCTGCAATTGCGCGACGGCTGCTTCCACATTCGGAGCGGCCGTCACCACCTGCCACATCCGCGTGCCGGTTTCGTCCAGTCCGAAATATCGCTCCGTCTCCAGATTCAAAAGGACCGACTCGCGGTCCATAAAACGCACCAAAACGTGTTGAGGTACAACCGCACGATCTGCAAGTGAAACCATTTGGATGACTGCCTCGTTTCCGGGGCTTGCAAATGCAGCAGGCTGGATCCCGCTTCGAGTGAACAACCGGCCCTTCTATTCTAATGCCACAACCCTCGTTCGGTCACCTTGCAACTTCCTCGCCAGCCTGCCCTACCCATTCCAACACTCAATCTCGCAAGTTGTTTCTCGTTTCGGGACGCGCTATAACTTCGCGGTGCCCGATACCGCAGTTTCAGTCGAATCTCTAACAAAGTTCTTTCCTCCCGCACGCAGCGGCTGGCGCGCCTTTCTCCAGCCATTCGAAACACCCATCATTCCTGCGCTTCAGGAAATCTCGCTCCAGGTTCATGCGGGAGAAGCCGTTGCTCTTCTCGGTGCAAATGGCGCGGGCAAGTCCACCATGCTCCGAATCCTTTCCACGCTTCTGCTTCCCACGAGCGGTCATGCCCGCGTCGCAGGTCACGACGCCGCGCAATCGCCGAGCGAAGTCCGCCGCAATCTCGGCTACCACGCCGGCAGTGACCTCGGCTTTTACGCGCGCCTCACCGCTCGCGAAAATCTGTTCTTCTTCGGTCGCTTGAATCGACTCTCTTCCTCGGCTGCCCGCGAGCGCATCGCGCAATTCGCCGCGCAATTCGAGCTCTCCGAAGCGCTTGATCGTCAGGTCCGCACTCTCTCCTCCGGCACAATTCAGCGCCTTAGCCTTGCCCGAGCTTTACTCCACGCCCCTCGCGTCCTGCTTCTCGACGAACCTACACGCAGCCTGGACGCCATCGCGGCAAGTTCTTTCCGTCATTTTCTAAAGTCGCAGGTTCTCAAGCGTGGTACAACTTCCCTGCTTTTCGCATCGCACTCGCTTCAGGAAATCGAACTGCTCGCCAACCGTGTCGCCATTCTAAAACAGGGCCGCCTTCTTGCTTTTGATTCGCCCGCCGTGCTCAAACAAAAAACTTTTTCTAATTCTTTGGAGGAAGCTTTTTTCCGCCTCACCGGGCATGCTCACGATCTCCCCGTTGAGGAGAGCCACCCATGACCACTTTCTTTCGCGAACTCTGGCTCTTCTTCCGCCGCGATCTCTATATCGCCAAGTCTTATCGCAGTCCGCTGATTATGGAAGCCTTCCAAGCGCTCTTCGGCACAGCCATGTTCTATTACGTCGCCCGTTTCGTGGACAGCCCCGAGCTTCGCCAAACGCTCCCGCAAAGCGGAGGCTATTTCGCCTTCGCTCTGGTCGGTTTTGTCTTTCTCGACTATCTGAACGCAGCGCTCGACACCTTTGATCGCAGCCTCGAAGAGGCGCGCGACACCGGCACACTCGAGCATCTGCTTGTCACCCAAACTTCCCTTCCCGCAATTGTCGCCGGTTCCGCACTCTATCCCTTCGCCGCTACAACCCTTCGCATCGCCGTCTACATCGCCTGGGGCGCGCTCTTCTTTGGATTTCCCCTCCACTCCGCCAACTGGTTCGCCGTCGTAGTTGTGTTGCTCGTCTCGCTGCTCGCGTTTTCCGGCTTGGGCATTCTTTCCGCGAGTTACCTGCTTCTTTTCAAACGCGGCAATCCCGCAAAGTGGCTCCTGCTCGGAATTTCCAGTGTCGCTGGCGGGATGCTGTTCCCCGTCTCCATTCTTCCCGATTGGCTCCAATTCTTGGCTCGCTTGAATCCCATCACTTATGCATTGGACGCCATGCGCGCTGCGCTCCTCGGCTCCATTCACATTCGTGAACTGCTCCATCCCCTCGGAATCTTGCTTCTATTCGCCGCGTTCCTTCTGCCGCTCGGCATGTTCACGTTCTCAGCCGCGCTGCGACGCACCAAATCGACCGGCACGCTCGCGCACCGCTAAAAAGAAAAAGCCGGCGCCCTTTCGGATCGCCGGCTCTTCAATCTGCCTGGAATAAATCTTTACGGCTTCTTTTTCTTCTCGTTCACTTTCGTCGAGATGCCGCCCATCATTCCTTTCAACTGATCAAGTCCCGCTTTGGCTTCCTTCCCCCACGGCCCGTTGGGATCCAGATCGATCGCTTTCTGAAACGCTTCCACAGTTCCCGGCTTCGGATTCACTTCAATCGAACTTGCCGTTTGCTTGTAAATGCTTGGGTCCGCCATCATGCATGTCGCCAATAGATACCAGGCTTGTGCGTTTTTCGGATCGAGTTCCGTGGATTTTTTCAGCGGCTCGATCGCTTCCTGGGTTTTGTTCGCTTTGTACATGATGATGCCGTAGTTCCGCCACGCCTGAGCCGCGTTCGCAGGATCGAGTTCGGCGGCCTTCTGGAAAGAAGCAGTCGCATCCTCCGTTTTCCCGGCTCTCCCCTGAACGCCGCCCAGGTTCATGTAGAAATTTGCCGCCGGCTTGATTTCAATCGCGGACTTGTATGCCGCAATCGCATCATCGGAACGGCCTGACGCTTCATACGCATCACCCAAGCGGCTATAAATCAACGGAAGATTTTGATCCTTCTCGGGAGCCGCTGCCTTCGCCGCCTCGAATTCCGTCACCGCTTTTTCGGCGTTTTCCTTCTCTTGCTGTTTCAACGCATCTCGTTGATCCGCCTTTGCCTGTGTGTAATCAGCCTTCGCCTGTCTGGACGCGGCTAATGCGACATCGCCCGCATCAAAGTGCTGCTTCATTCCCGAGGCTTTCTTGCCTTCTTCGGCCTGCTTTTTCACGGCCGCTGCATATTCCGGATTTTTTTTCGCCACCAACTCCAGTAGATTCAAATCGGCAGGAACGTTCTGCCCGCTCGCAACCTTTACCTGCCCAGCCAGATACGGATCCTTTTGATATGGCAGCATCACGTAGATTTTGTATGTTCCAGTCTTCAATCCCGAAAATGTGTACTTGCCGCTCGCATCCGTTTTTGTATCGGTCTTCGCGCCCTGTTCGCTTTCCAGGCTCACCGTGTAGTTAGGCCACGGCTTTCCTTCCAAATCAGACAGCGTTCCGGAGATTCCGGAATCTTGCGCTTTCGCTCGCGGTGCCACCGCAAACAGCATCGCCGCAGCCACCATGGCCGCCATTGCCCACGTCCTAGCCCATCGCTTCATGCTCGATTCTCCTTTTGCCTGCACGCTGCCTTCGCAGCCAATCATTTGCACGGGGAGCCTCCGCCGGACGGTTTGGGGAGGACCTCAGAATGCGCCTTATTATCTTCTCATCCGCGCCGGATTCCAACCCCGGGTAGCAGGTCAGTTTGAATTTTATGAATTGCGAGACAAGGAGTCAAAATTCAAACTGACTGGCTATCCAATCTTGGTTTCGTAATGGCGGGTCTTCAGACCCGCGCTTTTCTCTTACGCCCGCGCCAACGCCTTCCGTTTGTAAGGAATCGGGTCTGGGGTTCCCGCTTCCGCAAACGCCTTCAATCGCAACAGACAACTATCGCAAACTCCGCAGGCTTCTTGCTCGCTCTGGTAGCACGACCAGGTTAGATGCAGCGGCGCGCCAAGCTCGATGCCTTTGCGAATAATCTCGTTTTTCTTCATCGCAATCACTGGCGTCATAATTTCAATCTGCGTCTCTGGCCGCGTCCCCACATGAATCAAATTCTGAAACGCTCGATAATATTCCGGCCTGCAATCCGGATATCCCGAGCTGTCTTCTGCAACTGCCCCGATGTAAATAAAATTCGCGCCGATCGCTTCTGCCCAACTCACCGCCACCGAAAGAAAATGAGCGTTGCGAAATGGTACATAGGTCACCGGAATCGCGCTCTCGTGCGGTCCTGTTTTGTTCAATTCATTCTCCGGCACTGCAATCTTCTCGTCCGTCAGCGCCGATCCTCCAATCGCACGAAAATGATCTAGTCTCACCGTCAGCCGCTCGCGCACTCCATAAAAATCCGCAATTCCGTCAAATGCCTGCCGCTCTCGCGCCTCAGTCCTTTGTCCATATCCCGCATGCAGCAAGGCAATCTTGTCCGCACCATGTCGAGCCCGCGCCATCGCCGTGCAGACACACGAATCCATCCCCCCGCTCAACAGCACCACCGCTTTTTCTGTTCTACTCATCTCCGCTTTCTAAACGCCTTTCGTCGCTGGATGCCACACAAACTTATGCAACTGCAATCCCAGTCGCACCGACAAACCATCTTCCAGCATCCATTCCACCAATTGCCGCGGTTCCAATCCCTTCCACTTTCCCTCTGGATCGTCAAAAACCGGAGAAAATAAAACCTGTTTCACTCTCTCGCTCAGGTTATGCTCTCGTGTAAACTCCCGCGCAAACTCGTAATCCTTCCGAGACGAAATCACAAATTTAATTTCATCGCCTTCCCCCACCGCATCAAGATTCTTCATCTCAAACGTATCCGCTTCTCCCGAATCCGGGCACTTCACGTCCACAATTTTGATCACCTCATGCGGCAACCGTCCCACGAACTTCTCTCCGCTCGTCTCAATCATCACCGTATCCCCTGCCGCGACTAACTTTTCAGCCAGCGGATAAATCTCTTCCTGTAAAAGTGGTTCTCCGCCCGTCAATTCCACCAGAGGCACCGCAGCGGCAGCGCCGGAAACGTTTTCGCCTCGCCCCGCCAACTCATCTACACGCGCCATTACCTCATCCACACTCATCTTCTTTCCGCCATGAAACGCATACGCCGTATCGCACCACGTGCATCGTAAATTGCACCCGGTCAGCCGCACGAACACGCAAGGCAGCCCAGCCCGCGTCCCTTCACCTTGTATGGATTTAAATATTTCCGTGATGAACATAAATGAAGACCAATTGCACCAGACTTATTGAGACTGCACTTTTTTTCGCCCAATCCACCAAAATCCTAATCCCAAGGCCGCGAGCACAGCGATTAACCTCAAATATCCCGGCTCCATCCCCATCGCTCGTAAAACAAAGACATATCCAATCGCCACAATCGCCGTCGGCCCAAGCACAATCAAAAACGCTCGATTCATTTCGCAAAGCTTTCACTGAAATTACGGCCTATACACCGCGTGTGCCGTGTCTGTCTCCCAAATCACCGCTTCCGTCAATCGTGCACCTGGCGGCATCTCTTTCAACTGCGCGTGCAACTGATCGTAAAAGAATTTCGCTAGATTCTCCGCCGAAGGGTTAACTGTTTTGAACGAATCCAAATCATTCAAAAACTGATGATCTAACCCCGCAATAATTCCGCGCAATGCATGCTTCACATGCGTAAAGTCCACGAGCAAACCAATATTGTCCAGTTGCGGCCCTTCAATCGAAACCTGCACACGATAGTTGTGTCCATGCACGTTCTCGCACTTCCCTTTATATCCGCGCAGCGCGTGCCCTGACGAAAACGTCTCTTCCACACTTACTCGAAACATAGTTCTCCCAAAATCGCTCCAGCCTCTCGCTCTTTCCTCGGAACAATCTCGGCTATCTCAGGCGGGGCTCGGCGCTTCCATAAATCGCGCAACGTCAGACAATTCCTGCGTCTTTTTGTACGCTGGCAGCGACTCTATAAAAATTTTACCATACGCCATCCGTTGAATCCGCGTATCCAATAAAGCCAATATCCCGCGATCGGTCTTCGACCGAATCAGCCGCCCGAAACCCTGTTTCAGCGCCAGCACCGCCTGCGGTACCTGATATTCCGCAAATGGATTTCGTCCATCTTCTTGCAGAGCCTTCACCCGCGCCGCCACAATTGGATCGCTCGGCACTGCAAACGGCAGCTTATCTACAATCACGCAAGAAAGCTGTTCGCCCGGCACATCCACTCCCTGCCAGAAGCTCGCTGTCGCAAACAGCACCGCTCCCGTCGTGTTCTTGAATCTCTCAAGCAGCACCGATCGCGGGGCTGTCCCCTGCAGCAGCAGCGGAAACTCCACGCGCGTTCGAATCCGCTCGTACAAATCGTTCATCTGCGAATAACTCGTAAACAAACAAAACGCGCGTCCCTGGCTCAGCTCCAGCAATTCCACAATTTCATCTGTCGCTTTCGCCGCAAATCCAGCATCCCGCACATCCGGCATCTTCTTCGGCAAATAAAGCAGTGCCTGTTCGCCATAGTCAAACTCGGGCGGAAGCGCCTTCTCTCTCGCATGATCCAATCCCATCCGTTGTCGAATGTAGTCGAATCGTCCGCCAACAGTCAGCGTCGCCGAAGTTAAAATCACCGTATCGAATTTCTCAAACAGCCTCTCGCGCAAAATCTGGCTCACATCAATCGGCGTCGCAGCCAAAAACACGCCCTTATTTCGTCGTTCAAACCAATAAACAAAATTCCCTTCATTCGACTCAAACAAAAACGACATTTCTTGCCGCAATTCAAAACTCCGTCGCGAAAGCCGCAGTAATTCTTCCGGCTTCTGCGCCGTCGCCGCGAATTCTGTCTCCAGCGATTTCAGCGCTTGCGCCAATTCGTCATATGCCTCGCGGTTCTGTTCTAAAAACGCCTGCCGTTCCGCACGCGTAAACGGAAACTTTCCATCTCTTGACGGAAACGCTTCAAAAAATGTTCTGCTCCGTTCCCTAATCCTCTGCGTTCGTCGCAACAACGACGGCGTCCCCAAATGCAGCAGCCGCAGCGCAATGTCCGCATCCCGCGCCAATTCCTCGAATCGGAAATTCGAAATCTGTCGCCCGAAATAATCGCTCGCCACATCTTCGATCTCATGCGCTTCGTCAAACACCACCGCCGAATACTCCGGCAAAATACTTCCAAAATCATCCTGCTTCAGGGCTAAATCCGCGAAAAACAAATGATGGTTCACGATGACCAAATCCGCTTCTGCGGCACGCTGCTGCATTTTCGTCACGAAACATTGCTCGAACTCAGGGCATTTTCTGCCCGTGCAAGTCTCGCGCCGCGCATCCAGCCGCGGCCACAATTCCGAATCGTCCGTCAAAAACGTCAGCTCCGAGCGATCGCCTGTCTCCGTAAATTTGCTCCAGTCGCGAATCTGCCGGAACGCATCCATCTCCTCCATACCGCGCAGCATCGGCTGATCCGCCATCTGGTGCAATTTCGCTTTGCACAAAAAATTCGAGCGCCCTTTCATTACCGCCACTTTCAGATTCGGCGCAAAATATTTCTGCAAAAACGGCACATCCTTCTGATAAAGCTGCTCCTGCAAGGATTTTGTCGCCGTCGAAATCACCACGCGCCGTCCGCTGCAAATTGCCGGCAGCAAATACGCCAGCGTTTTGCCCGTACCCGTTCCTGCTTCCACAATCGCGTGCCGGTGCCCCTGAAACGCCTCATGCACCAGTTCCGCCATCTCCAATTGCGCCGGCCGGTGCTCGTAACCAGCCGTCATGCAACGTTCAAGCAATCCTCCCGGCCCAAATACCTCCTGCATACTCGGCGTCTGCGCTACTTCCCGCGTGGCTTCCTTGTTCTCTCCTCCTTCGCGCTCTGCAAATTCTTCTTGGTGTGTGTCCTCAGATGCGCGCACGACTTCCTCATCTTCCAATGGCACGTACACCCGTTCACTTGCGAGCTGAGGACCGGCTCCCGCCGCCGCACTCTTCTTCTTCGGCTCACGTTCGCTTTTTTTTGTTCCTTTCGCCAAGTCGCCCCGATTCCTTTCCTATCACAGCAAAATCTTCAATCCGCCAACTTATCACACCACTCCCCGCTCTCCCCAATCGCCCCCGCCGTTAGCACTTGAACAACCGAACGCTCTCTTTAACTGCCATGCCTTTCCGCAAGGCGCTAAAGTTTTTACGTATCCAGGTATGCCGAAGCTTGCGACGGGGCTCGCTCCGGCCGACTTTCATACAACCTGCGTGGGGTGCCAAATGAAACGTAATTCTCTTCGCCTCTTACTCCTTGTGGCTTTCGCGAGCTTTGCGCTCGCCTCTTGCAGCCACCTTCCGAACAGCACTTGCACCAGCGGTTGCACTGGCGGCAACGCAAACCTTTCTCTCACCATTCTCGATACCCCTCCCAGTGGCGCCACATTTCTCAGCTTCAACACTCCCATCACTGCCGTCACGCTGACGCCTGCAACCGGCACGGATGTCAACGTCTTCTCGCCGGCGACACCCGCTTCTTTCGACCTCGTCCGTCTTCAGAGCGATTCCGCTTCTATCGGAACATTTCAGGTGCCCGCAGGAACCTACACCAAGATGAACGTTTTCGTTGGCACTCCATCCACTATTTTTGCAAACACGACAAGCTCCGCCATCGGCAGTTGTGCTGCAAATACGGTTTGCAATCTCAATTCGGGCGCCCCCGGTTCCATTTCGTTTACCTTCACATCCAATCTAAACGTCACAGCGAGTACCAATATTGGTCTGGGCATCGACTTCAATCTCAACAACATTGTCACCACAACCAGTGGCATCAGCATTGACTTTACTCAACCAAACGCACTGACAATCGTTCCTCTCCCTCGCGCCGGCCAGGCCACCGGCACGCTTGACACCATCGAAGACTTTACCGGCACCCTTACCAACGTGAACGGCAGCAACATCACCATAACTTCGGCCACCCACGGCACGCTCACCGGCGCTGTCTCTTCCACCACCACTTACACCGGCCTCCTTTCGGTCAACAACGTCTGCGGCGGCTCCGCTCCAACAGCAAGCTGCCTCGGCACGAGCAAAACCGTCAGTGTTGACGCCACCATCTCTACTGCTGGCGTTGTCTCCATCACTGAGGTCGACTTTATTGACGACCCATCTACCGACGAAATCGAAGGCGTCATTTACCCCACTACCACTGCCAACACCTTTGGCATGATCGTTTCGGACGTCATCAACGCGTCAGGCAACGCAACGTTGAACCCCGTCGGTTCCGGTAGCCAGATCCACTTCACGCTTGACCCCAGCGCCACCTTCGCCGTGGATACACGCAATCTCGTCGCTTCCATTCCAAGCGGCTTCGCTTCCCAGTCGGACATGTTCCCTGGCCAGCAAGTGATGATTCACGTAAAAACCGCAACCAGTGGCTCTACGCTCAACGTCGTCACCGACCGACTCGTTCTGCGTTATTCCCGCCTGACCGGTACCGTAAACAACGTCAGTGGAAATGAATTCGGCATGCAGACCCTCCCGCCATTCCTCGGTACTTTCATCGGCACGCCGGAAGTCCAGACATTTCCGGGCATCACCGTCTTCGACAACATTTCCGATCTCACTACTCTAACCAACGGAGACACGGTCTCTTTCCGCGCGCTCTACTTGAATCCAAACACTTCCACGCAAGCTTTCCTGGCTGCAAAAGTCCGCAAACACTAAGGCTTTTTTCCGCCTCCGCAAAGGCGCGGGCTCCTCGATTTATCGAGGAGCCCGCTTTTTTTACTCTTCAAAAATCAGTTTGCTTTTTTTACGCAACCATCGGCGGCGGCACCACAGCACCCGACGTTTTCTGCAATCTCCTATACAGCGTCAACGCAATCGCTCCGAATCCCCAAATCATAGCGCCCAACCGGAACAGCATGTCCAGAATGTGCACATAGTGCAGGACCGGTACGATGACTCCAATAATCGCCATACCGAGCGCCATGCGCCCCACTCGCCCCCAAGTGTCTTCCGTGCGTCCCAAAATCCAGCGCCCGATCAATCCGCCTACCACAATCTGAGCGGAAAACAGCATCACCAGCCACAGCATAAATCCCACAATCCCCAGTGGAAGGCCCACAACCGTGACACAAGCAAGAAGCGCAGCAAAGAACCCGCTGATTCCGACGAGCACACCGAGGCCAATCGAAACGCCGGCATTTTCGGCTGAGGTCACGCAATCCCCCGCAAATTTCGGCATCAGCCAAATCAACACCAGCCCATACAAAATAAACGCCGAACTCCAGAGCAGCCGCCAAACGTAATACCCGCTCTTGCTCTCCATCCGCGAATCGGCATGGTGCTTCGTAAAACTTACCGGTCCGGCCGCCAGCTTCGCTCCGTCCTCCACGCGCGGCTCCATTTCCCCTTCGAATTTGACCGGCCCTGTTATCTGTGCCGTCGCCTTAATCGTCATCAATTCGCCCTTTGTTTGAACACCTCCATCCACCGTTCCCGTAATTCTCGTGGATTGATTGAACGCAACAACATCCCCGCCTACTCTGCCGTCAACTCCGAGTGTTTGACAGAAGCTGGTCAAGCTGCGTCCGACTTTTCCGTTCGAATCCACGTTGAGAGTCTCGGCCCACGCCATGACGTTGCGTCCAACATTTCCCGGGACCAGCAGCGTATTTACGAACGCCCGGATATTCCCGTCGATCTGTCCGGAAACTCGCACCGTCTCCGCTGCCGTCAGCAAATCTCCTGTAATGTGTCCATTCACTTCGATGTCTTGCCCAAATGCATACACATCGCCATCCACCGTTCCATCAATCACGATTCGGTGGCCTGTGAGCAAAACATCTCCTTTAATCGTTTCCGACTTCGTGATTTCGATCGATTCGCCTTTCCTCGTCTCAATCGCCGCAGCGTTTCCCGGCATCATTAGCGCGCCGCACATCCCCGCCATCAGCAGCGCCGCCAATGTTCCTCGCCTGAACCATCGCCGGAATAACACAGCTGCCATCCCTCCGACGACCAAAAGTGCGAGTATCTCCACGAGGGAAACCATCGATTGCCATCCTTTCCAGAAGGCGCCCTGGAAAATCACAAGGCCAAGTAAATTCGTTCCACCAAACCCCGCGTCATGCAACCGGTTCTGCACGGGCTCCACGTAACTCGTGTACAAAGCATAGATTCCCGTCGCCGCCAGCCCAAATGTCACCATCCAGATCCACTGCATGGACCTCCGCGCCGCCTGCTGAAAGCTCGCCAGCCGCGCAGGCAAAGGCTCCTCTTCTTCGAGCATCGCTCGCGTCAACAATCGCGATTCGCGCTCGAGCGCACGAGACAGGGTTTTGCAATCGCCGCACTCCTGCATGTGAGAAGACACTTCCGCCGCCCGTTCGCGGTCGAGTTGCCGTTCGAGATAAAGCAGCAGCGTCATCTCATCCAAATGCTGTTGTGCGCTTCCTTGCGGTGGTGTCATCCCGCACCTCCCACGGCCAGCGCACCTGAGCCTTCCAGCGCTTGCCGCAGCTCATGCCGCGCGCGCAGCAGCACCACGCCCACAAAGGCGCGCCGCACTCCCAGCGCATCGGCAATCTCGTCGTAACTCATGTCAGAGTAATAGCGCAGCACCAGAGCCATGCGCGCCCGCGAAGGCAATTTGTCCAAAGCCTTGCGCACTTCCTCGCTCGTTCGTTTCTCAATCAGCTGTTCCAGTTGATTTGCGTCGGGATGTTCCAGAGGAACGTCGTCCAGATCCTCGGTCTCTTTATCCTGACGAATTTTTCTCCGCCGCAAGAGATCCCAGCAATGATTCGCCGCCACTTTATACAACCAGGAAGAAAACGGCCTCGTCGGATCGTATTGATTCAATTTGCCATGCACTTTCATAAAAACTTCCATCGTGGCGTCTTCCGCATCTTCCCTGGTCGGAAGCGCCCGCCTGCAAAAACGGAAAATGGCCGGAGCGTAGTCTCGATAGAGCTCGCCCCAGGCCTCATTATCCCCTGCTCTGGCCCGGGCTATCGCCTCGGTCGATTCCGCTGTTCCCGGTGCGCCCATCCGCCCTGGTCTCGGTGCTTCCATATCCTAGTACGCAGCCAACCCCGCAAAAATTACCTGCCGGAATGCGGGCTTTCCTGTCGCCAGCACTCTATCAGAAACTCCCTATGTTCTTGCCTTTAGTACCCTTAGAAGTCAGGTTATCCGTCCAATAGTTGTAAGATATATATATCGGCATGAGCCCTATCCATTCACCTCAGCGGTTCCTGGCACTACTCATCCTCGTTGCTGCCCTGGCGACTTCGTCCTACCCTCAATCCCCAGCTTCAGACCTTCCGCCCGTCATTAAAACCACGACCCACTTGGTTGTTTTGAATGTGGTTGTAACGGACAAATCCGGCCATCCCGTTACGAACCTGAAAAAAGAAGACTTCACTGTGTTGGAAAACGGACAATCCCAGGTTCTCAGCACGTTTGAAACTCCTATGGCGTTTCCCTCTTCCACGGAAAGCGGAAATGACGCTCCATACGTGGGCTCGACGCCAGGAGGGGCTGTTGCGGTGACCGCTGCCCAACCCCGAACGATCTTGGTGCTCGATGAATTGAATACGATCTCCGAAGACACCATGTTTGCCGCTCAAAAGATGCACAAGTACCTGCTGGCGCAACCTCCCGTGCTGAGGCAGCCGACCTCCGAGTCGGCTCTGAATAAGCGCAGGTTGGAGCTTCTTGCGGAGCCGACTCGGGACCGCAACGTTTTGCTCGCCAAACTGAAGAAGGACTTCATCGAATTGCCCCCTCACAATCTGGAATCTGGCGGCGTCCAGGGAGCCGCCACCCGCCTTGTTGCCTCGCTGATGGCATTGGACGAAATCGCGCTTGCGAACGCCGCCCAAAAAGGACGCAAGAACGTAATCTGGATCGGTAACGCAATGACAATTCTGTCCGACACTCATATAAGCGCCGTCGACAATGCAAAGTTCAAAAATTGGGTCCACTACACGACCAATTGGCTGGAAGAGACCCAGACCACCGTATACACAGTGGATCCACGGGGAGTGGAAGTATCCCCAGCGACCGTTTCAACTGGCGGCCTTCTGCTGTCGGGAGGGATTCCCGCGGCGGGAATCGTTGGCCCGGATTTTACTTCGTCCGAACTCATCTTCGAGTCGATCGCCCCGGAGAGTGGCGGAGCAATCTTGCGCAGAAGGAATGACATTGACGTGGCCATCTCCGATGCTGTCAGTGACGGCGGCAGTTACTACACGCTGAGCTACTATCCTACGAACACAAAATATGACGGCAGCTTTCGCCAAATAAAAGTTCAGGTCGAACCGGCTAACCTGATGGCACGCACGCAGCGCGGTTATTACGCCTATCCTGATGGATTCCAGGAACAAAATGACCAGATTGATTTTGGTCTTTCGCGCGCCGTAATGAGCCCGGTCGAATTTCGTAACATAGAGTTTGTTGCGAAGGGCCGCATCGTTCCCGCGTCCGGCAAGCCGCTTCAGCAGAAAGGGACAAGTTCTCTACGCGCAAGTTCAAAATCCGCAATCGCCGCGCAACTTCCTGCCGCGCGCATTGATGTTGCAATCGACCGGGACTCTTTGTCCTGGACCGCGCAACCCAACGGCGACAAACATACGGAGTTTGTACTCGTCACATCGAGTGTCAGCACATCCGGCCAGGTTCTCGACAATCAAATCCACCGCCTCGAATTTTCACAAAAGAAAGAAATCTTCGACTTGGTTCCTCCAGAGCCGGTCAAATTTTTCGTCTTCGCGGACTTGCCCCCTAAAACAGATCACCTGCGCCTCGTCGTTCGGGACTCCTCTTCCGGCCACCTAGGGACCTTCGACCTCCCAGCCTCTGCTTTGACTCATTGATCCTTCTCCCACACGCATCCTCATTGATCTTGCCCTCTACATTTGCGCCGCCAAACCGCAGTGTGCCAAGCCCCGGAGGGGCGGCACTAGCTAGCCCAGGCCGTGAAGCCTGGGTGACCGTCGCCACGCCAATTGAGCGCCGTAGGTGCGGCACTTCCTGTACGTAGTAAACTTCAAGAGGTCGACCATGAAACAAAACCTAAAACTCCTAGTCATTGCGCTCGCCTTCTTTGCATTCCCCGCTCTCGCGCAAGAACACCCCACCCAACGCCTCGACGGCTCCAAAATCTCTACCGCCGAAATCGACTCCACCATCACGCGACTCATGCGCGCCACCGAAGTCACCGGCGCCGGCATCGCTATCTTCAACGAGGGCAAAGTCGCTTATGCAAAGGGCTATGGCCTCCGCGACAAAGAAAAGAATCTGCCTTTTACGCCAGACACCGTTCTCACTGCTGCCTCTCTCACCAAATCCGCTTTTGCCTGCATGGTCATGCAGCTCGTTCAGGAAAAACTCCTCGATCTCGACAAGCCCGTCTATCTCTATCTGCCCAAGCCCCTCCCCGAATATTCCAACTACAACGACCTCGCCACCGATCCCCGCTACAAGAAAATCACCGCGCGCATGATCCTTAGCCACACCACAGGCTTCCCCAACTGGCGCTGGTTTCAAGACGACAAGAAATTGAGCATCAATTTCGAACCCGGCTCGCGTTATGCCTATTCCGGTGAAGGAATTGTCCTCTTGCAACTCATCGTCGAAACCATCACCGGGAAATCCGTCCAGGAACTCATGCAGGAACGCATCTTCACGCCGCTCGGCATGACTCGCTCTAGCATGATCTCCGATGAAAAATTCGAACCCGACGTCGCCAACCGCTACGACGAATACGGCCGTCCTCTCGGCCGCGAGCAGCGCACGAAAGCCAACGCCGCCGGCTCCCTGCAAACCACGCTCAACGACTACGCGAAACTCCTCACCGCCATCCTGCAAAATAAAGTTCTAAACAAAGAAACACGCGACCTCATGCTCAGCCCGCAAATCCAGATTTTTTCGCGCACGCAATTCCCCACGTTCTCCACTGAAACCACCGAAGCGAACAAATCCATCCACCTCAGCTACGGTCTCGGCTGGGGCCTCTACTCGACTCCATACGGAAAGGCTTTTTTCAAAGAAGGCCACGATGAAGGCTGGCGCAATTACGCGGTCTCTTTCGAAAACGGAATCGGCATCCTCATTCTCACCAACAGCTCCAACGGCGAAGGCATCTTCAAAGAACTTCTTGAAACTCTCCTGAAGAACACATTCACTCCCATCGAATGGGAAGGCTACACGCCCTACAACCAGCTGCCGCCACGTCCGCCGCTAAAGGAACACAAACTCGTCTCAGTCCCGCCGGAACTTCTCGAAAAATACGCCGGCCGTTACGGTGATCCGCCGAATCTCATCCTGACAGTACGCCGCGAAGGCGATCATCTCTCCATCCAGGAAAACGATGAACCCAAACAGGAACTTTTCCCCGAATCCCAGCACCGCTTCTTTTCCAAATCGAGCGACGACGTCTTCAGCTTCCAGCTCGACTCCACCGGCCGCGTCGCCTCCATGACCCTCCACGCTCCGGGTCGCGACATCCTAATCAAACGCCTTAACTGACTATCCGACGAGAATAGTCATCCTGAGTGAGCCGAAGGATCTCTCTTCATTTCGTAGCGTACGCTTCAGCGTGCGTCCCCGCCGCAATTTCGTCTCGATTAATCCCGTAGGGGTTCAGCGCTCTCTAGTCTTTCCTTTCGCATGGTACTAGTATAAATATAGTACCTCTATTGACAAAGTAAACCGCTTCTGCTACCCTTCCACATGTTCGCTGCGTTCCGGCCCGAATTCTTCCCCGTAAGCCGCTCTTCCCATCTTCTTTGTTTTGACAATTATGCAAAACCCTCTTCCCGCATCTCTTTTGTTTTGAAAACCATACAAAACCACCCGGTGTGGGGGTATCACGCCATCAGGGCCACCAGGTCCCGCCAGGTAAATCCGAATGAACTTAATTCCGCCCCCCTAAGTCCTGCATTTGCCACTCTTAGGAAAACAACCGGGGTGTACCCCAACTATTCCCAATCTGGAACCCCTCCCTTCTCGTCTGCGCCAGTTTCGCTCTTCGACTTTGCCACGCCGCTCACGCTACACTCGAAGGTTCCAATACCACCGCGGACTCGCACTGTGCGCTCCCGGATGAACTCTATGACCCAAAAACTCCCATCCCTCGTCATCGTCGGACGCCCCAATGTGGGCAAGTCCACCCTTTTCAATCGCCTCACCGGAACGCGCCGCTCCATCGTCACCAATGAACCCGGCATCACCCGCGACCGAATCTACGGCAAGGCCGAATGGCGAGGTCGCGCCCTCGAAATCGTGGACACCGGAGGCATCATTCCTGACGACAAAGCGCTTATTCCGCAGGAGATTCTGCGGCAGGCACACGTGGCGATTGAGAAGGCGGCGCTGCTAGTGCTGGTGGTGGATTCGCAATCCGGAATCACTCCGCTTGATCAGGAGCTCGCCAGCGTTCTCCGCACCACTGGCAAACCATTCGTCATCGCCGTAAACAAAGTTGACGTTCCGTCGCAAGAATCACTCGCAGGAGAATTTCATTCTTTCGGCGTTCCCGTTTTTCCAATCGCGGCTGAACACGGTTCCGGCATTGATGATCTTCTCGACGCCGCTCTCGCTCAGGTCAAATCCGGCGACGCCAACGCGGAATCTCCAGCCGAACCCGAAACCACCGAAATCGCCATCATCGGCCGTCCTAACGTTGGCAAATCTACTTTGCTTAATCGTATGGCCGGCGAAGAGCGCTCCATCGTCTCTCCTATTCCCGGGACGACCATGGACTCCGTGGATACGGACGTCAAACACGATGGCCGCTTCTACCGCTTCGTGGACACTGCCGGAATTCGCCGCAAAGGGAAAACAAAACTCGTCGCGGAAAAACTCAGCGTCGTCATGGCTCGCCGGGGTCTTGAACGCGCGGACGTCGCTCTTCTTATCGTGGACGGGGAACAAGGCGTCACGCAAGGCGACGCGACCATCGCGATGTATGCCGAGCAATCCGGACGCAGCGTCATTGTCGTCGTCAACAAATGGGACCTCGCTGTCGAAGCCGCACAAAAAGCTGCTGACCGTGATTCCGCTTCCGCAAAAGGAAAAGCAAAACGCGCGGCGAATTTGAATCCACCGGTGGAAAAGGTGGATCGCGGCAAACTGCTTTTGGATTACGAAGAACTCGTTCACAAGAAACTCAAATTCCTCAGCTACGCGCCCGTTGTTTTTCTATCCGCAAAAACCGGAGACCGCGCTCAAAAACTCTATCCGCTTATTGACCAGGTTGCCGCCGCTCGCAAACGCAAGATCTCGACACCCGAACTCAATCGCTGGCTCAAGACCGTTGATCTGCAGCGTGGAACCACGCCTAAAGCACGGCCCGTCCGCATTTACTACGTCACGCAGGCCAAAACTTCTCCGCCGACATTCGTTATTTTTACGAATCAGAAAACGCCGCTGCACTTCAGCTTTCAGCGCTTTCTTGAAAATCAGCTTCGTGCAGAATTTGGCTTTATAGGCACTCCCATACGCTTCGTTCAGCGCCTCCGCAAAGCCGACCGGGATACCCGCTCCTCCAAGGACGATGAATAATGTCTGCCGTAACGAAAGATATTTGTCATCCTGAGCGCATCCAAGAAGATGCGCGAAGGATCTCAGCGTCCGCTTCAAGCACAGCTGAACCGTTAGCGGCGAACCCCTACTTCTCTGCGCTTCAAACTGCTAAAATCCCTGCGTCCCCACCCTGGATTCAGGAACCTATGGCCAGCAACGGCACAGCCACGCAGACCGAGAAAGACTTCTATCGCATCGGCGATGTCAGCAAAATCGCCGCGCTCAAGCCGTTTGTCCTGCGCTATTGGGAAACTGAATTCCCCATGCTCCAGCCCATCAAAAGCGCAAGCGGGCATCGTCTCTACCGCCAGGAAGATGTGGATCTCGTCCTCAAAATTAAACGCCTCCTCTATGACGAGGGTTTTACCATCGCCGGAGCGCGCCGCCATTTGCGAGAACAGAGCGGCTCCGCCGATTCCGATGCGAGCCATCACATCCCGCCTGGTCATGGAGCAACACAATTGCTGAATCGAAAAATGCTTCTAGATTTGCGCGATTCGCTCCGCGCTTTCTTGACCCTTCTTGAACGCAAGTGATAGCCTTGAATCAGTCGCGTCGCACTCTATTTTCCCTTTTTCCACGCGGCCTTTTTGACAGTCGGGGCGTAGCGCAGCCTGGTAGCGCGCACGCTTGGGGTGCGTGAGGTCCCCGGTTCAAATCCGGGCGCCCCGACCATTTCTCCATGTCATCCTCTAAAAAACTTCCACACATACTTCTAACGAATGACGATGGGTACGACGCGCTGGGATTGAAGGCGCTGGCGGCAGTGCTGGAAGATTTTGCAACGGTGAGTATTGTTGCTCCGAATGGAGAGAAGAGCGGGGCGGCGCAATCGCTTACGCTGCGGCAGCCGATTGTTGTGTATCCGAAAAGCGAACGGCACTGGGCCGTGGATGGAACTCCGGCGGACGCGGTGATCGTTGCGCTGCATAAATTGCTGCCGGAAAAACCGGATTTGGTGATTTCCGGAATCAATCACGGCGCGAATGCGGGCGAAAACGTCTATTACTCCGGAACCGTGGGAGCAGCGCGCGAAGCCGCGTTGCATCACATTCCAGCGGTGGCGATGTCGCTCATCGCGAAAAAAGAGAATCAGAATTTTGCCCACGCGGCACAGATTGCGCGTTCGGTTGCGGAATTAATTTTGAAAGAAGGATTGCCGGACCAGGTCCTGCTGAATATCAATGTGCCCGAGCCGTGGAAAGGCGGAGTGCGTTTCACGCGGCAATCAAAAAAAATTACCCGCAACCAGCTTTCGGAAGGAAAAGATCCCAAAGGCCGCACCTACTACTGGATTTTCGAGCAGAAAATCGAAAAAGATATCGAACCGGATACGGATTACGAAGCTCTTTTCGCCGGCGATGTGAGCGTGACGCCGCTGCATCTCGATCCCACGCACGATGAATCGCTGAATCATCTTTCGCATTGGGCGGAAGCTCTGGCGAGTCCATTCAAAAAATCATGAACAAAATGTACGACGTAGCCGTGATTGGGGCGGGTGTTTTTGGCGCATGGACGGCGCTGCAGGCCGCGCGGCGCGGGAAGAGCGTTGTTTTGCTCGAGGCATACGGGCCGGGCCATTCGCGCTCCAGCTCCGGCGACGAATCGCGGATCATCCGCATGGGTTATGGGAGGGATGAAATTTACACGCGATGGTCGCAGCGTTCGCTTGTGCAATGGAAAGAGCTTTTTGCGACTGTCAAACAAGAACTGTTTGTGAAGACGGGCGTCATTTGGCTGGACTGGGACTACAGCGAGCGAACCCGGCAGACTGTGAAGACATTTAAGAATTGCGGCGTTCCTTGCGAAGTTTTCGATGACAAGAAAGTCTTGCAGCTTCGCTATCCACAAATCAATCTGGGAGCCATAGGGTTCGCAATTTACGAACCGGAGAGCGGTGTTCTATTAGCGCGCCGTGCTGTACGGGCGACGTTAGCCGAGGCGATTCGCCTCGGCGTTTCTTACGAACATGCGCTCGTTCAACGTCCAGAAGGCATTGGAACGCTCGCATCCATAAAGACGGCCAGTGGAAGCGAAATCCGGGCAGACAATTTTGTATTTGCGTGTGGTTCCTGGCTTCCAAAGATGTTTCCGGAAATCCTGGGGCATCGCTTCTTCGTAACTCGTCAAGAAGTTTTCTATTTCGGACTGCCCGCCGGAGACAGCCGCTTCAGCGTTGGAAATTTGCCGACATTTCTCTTTCAGCGGCAAGAGATCTACGGAATGCCAAGCATCGAAGATCGCGGACTGAAAATTGCCATTGATAAGCACGGCGCGAATGTTGATCCAGACACTCAATCGCGAATCGTGTCTGAGGAATCCGCCGAAGAAATCAAGAAACATCTGGCGGGGCTTTTTCCAGCCTTAAAGGACGCTCCGATCGCGGAGACGCGGGTTTGCCAGTATGAAAATACTTCGAATGGCGATTTCTTGATTGACCGGCACCCGGAGATGGAAAATGTGTGGCTGGCGGGCGGCGGCTCGGGGCATGGGTTCAAGCATGGGCCGGCGTTCGGCGAATACGTGACCGGCCAACTCCTCGACGAGATTCCTGCTGAGCCCCGTTTTTCTTTAGCATCGAAAGCGACGGAGCAGCACCGAGCGGTGTACTAGCGGAGTGCGGTCTAAAGTGCGAAGTGGCTAGATCTGGCGTGACATTCCTGCAAGGACCCGGAGTTCGCTTAGAAAAATGAGATCGAAGTTGGCGGGACAATCGTTTTTCACCAGCTGTGCGTCTCGCCCGGAAGAGCAGCCTTCGATTTGGAGAATGACATCTTTTTCATGCTCTTCGCGAGCGGTGTTTTTCAAAGTCACAGTGAGTTTTCTCGAATCGAAATGTACAGTCAATTGATGCGGTCTTCCCGCGCATTTGATCCTTAGATCTCCAAGAAAAGTTTCTTTGATCGTCAGGGTCTCTTCACCGGTTACATCGTTCCAAGCTTTGCATTGTTCCGCCACGGCGTTGGTGACCCTGCGCCAAACCGTAGGAGCCAGAGAAATTGCCGCAGCCCGGTTCAGTTCAACGTCCTGGCTTTGCCCCTCTTCCGAAAGTTTCGCCGCAAGAAATTCTTCAGCTGACCTCTTTAAACGTTCGTCCGACATGGCCCATCGCTCCGCTCGTAGTTTACATGACACCTACCCAGCGAGTTAAGCGATGAGGGACAGAAAGTTCTCGCAGCAATCACCATCCGGCTGTTACTTTTGATTTTCAGGCACCAGTATGGAGCGAATTGCGGGTAGGCCCACTTCGAACGAGCGGGACGGGAGTAAACTTTGCTAGTATTTTTCAATGATTGCAGGGTTGTAACACTATGAGAGTAGACTGGCGGACATTATGAAAACACCAATTTTCAGCGGCATTTTGATTTTGGGTATTGCAGCAGTTCCCGCAGTGTTGTTGCGATCGGCGACGCCAGCCAATTCGGCGCCTTCGCGAACGTTTGATTTGACGTACAGCGCGGAGATTCACGACGTGCCAGCGGGCGCGAAGGAAGTGGACCTCTGGCTGCCCTATCCTCAGAGCGACGACTATCAGAAAGTGCTAAGCGCGAAAGTAAATTCGCCATTTCCTACCAAGATTGAAACCGCTTCGCAATATGGGAACAAGATGGTGCATTTGGTGGTGAAGAACCCGACGGCAGCGACGATTCCTGTAACTATGGAATTTACGGTGGAGCGCAAAGAGCGCGTACAGAAAAATTTCATGGAAGTGAAAACGTCGAACGGCACGGCGCCTCCGGAGAATTTGCAACGGTGGTTGCAATCGGATCATTTAGTTCCTCTGGATCAACGAATTCGTGAGCTTTCCGCGGAAGTTACGGCAGGGAAGAAAACGGACGTGGAGAAAGCTCGAGCGATTTACGACTACGTGCTGGCAAATATGAAGTACGACAAAAGCGGAACAGGCTGGGGCAACGGAGATATTTATTGGGCGTGCGATGCGAAGCGGGGGAATTGCACGGATTTCCACGCGCTGTTTATCGGGCTGGCGCGCACAGCGGGGATTCCTGCGAAATTTGAAATTGGACTTCCGTTGCCGGCGGACAAGCATGAAGGAGAGATTGCGGGTTATCACTGCTGGGCGGAATTTTACTTGAACGGCTATGGATGGGTGCCGGTGGATATTTCTGAAGCATGGAAAGATCCTGCGCGGCGGGAATATTTTTTTGGCGCGCATGACGCGAACCGAGTGCAGTTCAGTATCGGGCGAGACGTGATGCTGTCGCCGCTGCAGGCTGGAGCGCCGCTGAATTACTTCATCTATCCGTACGCGGAAGTGGATGGGAAGACGTTTGCGCAGGTGAACAAGAAGTTTGCGTTCCGGGAGGTTGGGACACAGGCGGCCTCAGCAAATTAGGAAGGTTTGCAGGAACACAGGACTAAGGGATCTCACGGGGCCAGCCAGACGCGACAACCCTAAATAGCGAAACTTATGGCGGTGGGGTACGTCTGAATTAGAGTATGGGGTTGGGACGGGGTGTGCCTAAAGCTTTTCTCACCGGAATTGATGGAGGAAATATGAGTTTTGCGAGGAATTTGGCGCGGAGCGTGTTTGCGCTGGCGACTGTGGTGTCGTTGGGGGTTTGCGCGATTGCACAAGAAAAGAAGCCGGCCGCGAAAATGAGCGGCGAAGCTGGCGCGACGGCGTTTCAGGTGCCGGTGGAGTACTACAAGCTGCCGAACGGATTGCGCGTGGTGCTTTCGCAGGATCACACGGCGCCGACGGTTTGCGTGGCGGTTTACTACCGGATCGGGTTTCGCATTGAGCCGAAGGACCGGACGGGTTTTGCGCACCTTTTCGAACACATGATGTTTCAAGGCTCGCAAAATTTGGGAAAGATGGAGTTCATCAAACTGGTACAGCAGAACGGCGGGACGCTGAACGGTTCGACGCGATTCGACTTCACGAATTATTTTGAGATTTTACCGTCGAACAAACTCGAGACTGCGCTTTGGGCCGAAGCGGACCGGATGAACGGGCTCGCGGTGACGGAAGAAAATTTGAAGAATCAGCAGGGAGTCGTGGGCAACGAGGTGAAGGTGAACGTGCTAAACCGGCCATACGGCGCATTTCCATGGCTGCAGATGCCGCAATATGCGAACACGAACTGGTATAACGCGCACAATTTTTATGGGGATTTGAAGGACATCGAAGCGGCGACGATTCCGGATGTGCAGAGTTTCTTCAAGACGTTCTACGCGCCGAACAATGCGGCGCTGGCGATTGTAGGCGATTTTGAAACGGCTCAGGCGAAGCAGTGGATAGAGAAATACTTTGCAGGGATTAAGGCTTCGCAGCTTCCCCCGGCGCCGGATTTGTCCGAACCGAAACAGGAGAAAGAAAAGCGCGTAAAGGAAACGGATGCATTGGCGAAGCGGCCGGCGATTGCCATTGCGTACCACATGCCAGAGCGAAATACGCCGGAATACTACGCGATGGGGTTGATCAGCCAGATTCTTGTGGAAGGCGACGACAGTTTGCTTTACCAGGAGCTGGTGCAAAAACGCGGTGTGACGGCAGGCGTGAACGGCGGAATCAATTACCTGGGGAACATGTTCAATTACAAAGGGCCGATGCTCTGGATGATGGATTTGCGCTACGACAATGCGACGAATCCCGACACGATCGTGCAGGCAGTGGATGGCGCGATGGAACCGCTGCGGACAAGGCCTGTGGACAAGGCGACGCTGGATCGCGCGATGGTGAAGCTGCGCTCGAGCTTGTACGACAGCATCGGGCAATTTTCCGGATTTGGGCTGGCGGATTTGCTGGCGAGTTTTGCTTTATTTGACGACGATCCGGCGCGAGTGAATTCGCTCGTGGGCCAATTCGAAAAAGTGACGCCGGAACTGATACAGAAGACGGCGCAGGAATATCTGCGGCCGGAAAACCGTACTGTGCTCATTCGTGAACCGAAAGCCGCCGAGGCGCCAGCAGCAGCGCCCGCGCCGAAACAGTAAAGGAGATGGCGATGAAATATACGACGAGTACGAAAACTTTACTGGCGATTGGAATGACGTTAATGCTGGCAGTTTTTACGAACGCACAAAAGCAGGCACCTCCTCAAGGCACTGCGCCGAAACCTTTCACTGTACCGGCGCATGAGAATTATTCGTTGCCGAATGGAACGAAGGTGACGCTGGTTCCGTACGGGAATTTGCCGAAGGTGACAGTGAGTGCAGTGGTGAGTGCCGGAAACCTGAATGAACCGGCGGAACTTACCGGGCTTGCGGATCTGATGGGCACGCTGATGAAAGAAGGAACGAAAACTCGCAGCTCGAAACAGATTGCAGAAGAATCGGCAAATATGGGCGGTTCTCTGGATGTGAACGTTGGCCCCGATGAAAGCGACGTTGGCACGGACGTGCTTTCGGAATTTGCACCGAAAGCGATTGCCTTGGTGGCGGATGTTACGCGGAACCCACTGTTTCCGGAGAGCGAGTTGGCTCGAATCAAGAACGACATGATCCGGCAGGTGACGATTCAAAGGTCAGTTCCGCAGAGCATCGCGCTGGAACGTTTTAGAAAGCTGCTATACGGCCAGCATCCATACGGAACCGTGTTTGCGACGGAAGACAGCATCAACAAGAGCACGCTTGCAGACATTAAGAAGTATTACGAGACGAATTTTGGCGCACAGCGGACGCACCTATACGTTGCAGGGCGATTCAACACGGCGGCCGTGAAGAAAGCGATTTCGGCAAGCTTTGGGACGTGGGCGAAAGGACCGGCTCCCGCGCCGGATGTTCCGCAAGTGAAACCGAATCACACACTGGATTTGACAGACCGGCCAGGAGCGGCCCAGTCCACGCTGTATGTGGGATTGCCAGTGCCGAACGCGACCAGCGAGGACAACGTGCTTCTAACCGTAACGAATGCACTATTGGGCGGGTCGTTCGGATCACGCATTACTTCCAACATTCGCGAGCAGAAGGGCTATACGTATTCGCCATCGAGCCAAATTTCGCGGCGTTACCACGATTCCTATTGGGTTGAGATTGCCGACGTGACAACCGCACACACCGGAGATTCATTGAAGGAGATTTTCGGCGAAATTGACCGGCTGCAAAAAGAAGCACCGCCGGAAGCAGAACTAAAGGGGATACAGAACTTTCTATCCGGAAATTTCATTTTGCAGAATTCGTCGCGGCAAGCGCTGATCGGGCAATTGCGATTCGTGAATTTGCAAGGGCTGGGCGATTCATGGCTTTCGACGTACGTGCAGAAGGTGAATGCCGTGACGCCGAAGGACGTGCAGCGGATTGCAACCGAGTACATCAAGCCGGAGCAGATGACGATCGTGGTTGTTGGAGACAAGGCAAAGATCAGCGACCAGCTTGCACCGTATATGACGGGCAATTCACAGACGCACTAAGGAGCAAGAGACTCAGGCAGGGCCAGGCTTGGTAGTTCGCCGGCGCTGTGGCTGCGCTGGTTGTGGAGGGGCGAGGCGGCGGTTGCGCTTCGCCTTTTCTGCGTAAAGGTGCTCGTCGGCTTCGGAGAGGAGCCGCTCGATGCGCTCGCCTTCTCCCCTATAAATTGAGACCCCGATGCTGGCGGACAAGGGTGGCTGCTCTTTGTCCTGAGCCATGACGGTGTGGATGCGTTGGACCACGCGCTCGGCTTCTTCCTGCTCTGCTTCAGGGAGGACCAGGGCGAATTCGTCGCCGCCATAGCGAGCGGCGGTATCGATCGTGCGGCAATTGACCCGGAGGGTGTCCGCAACGCGGCAAATGGCGCGGCTGCCGACGAGATGGCCGTGCGTGTCATTGATTTTCTTGAGACCGTCGAGGTCGAGAAGGAGCAAGGCGAACGGGCGGCCGCTGCGGTTGGTGCGCTCGGTTTCATTTTCCAGGACGTCGAGCAGACGGCGGTAGTTCGCTAGGCCGGTCAGGGGGTCGCTGACCGCGAGGTGGCGGACTTGTTCGAAGAGGCGGGCGTTGTCCAGAAGTGCGCCGCCGAGCGCCACCGCATATCCCATCACGCTGAGGCCCTGCGCAAGAACGAACGGAAAGTCCATAAGACGGGCAGATTGAGAAGCCGCAAGCTGGGCGGCGAAATTGAGCCAACTCGCGACAAAAATAGAGCGGTCAAACGCAGAAGCGTTGTAGGTGAGGCGGCGGCGGTACCAGATGAGCGCGACCAAGTAGATGGCTGCAGGCAGGAGCTGCTGGGGGCTGGGGATGAACGCGTATTGATGCGCGGACATCTCCGTGGGGAGCTTCCGCACGGCGGCGGTGATGAGGTAGGTGAAAAGAACGACGGTAAACAGAGCACCGGCGATTTCGCCTTTAGGATGGCGCGAACGGGGCAGGAACTTTTCCACCAACAGCGCGACCACCAAAAGGAGGGCCAAAATCATTCGGCCGAGCCAGAGAGCCACGGGTGCCCAGTGAATCTTGAGGACAGGCTCAGTAGGCAACTGAAAGAAGAAGAGGCTAGAGGCGACGAGAACCGAGCCGGAAAGAAGGAAACCAGAGCCAAGAATGAGCGAGATGCGGTCCTGGGTGCCCTGAAAGCGAACCAGGGTTACGGCCGAAAAGACGAAAGCCAGGAGGCCCGTGACAATCTGAAGATAGCCCTGGAGGGCGGCATCCGCCTCAAGGGGGATAGGCCTGATCCAGAGGGCGAGCAGGAGGATAGACAGGAATGCGACTACATGCCAAAAGGCAGGAGTAGCTCCACCGCGTCCGTTATTGAGAGAGGCTTCGCCCATATCTACTTTCTGGCCGGGGCGGGCTCTTCTATTTAATTAGACCCTGAAACCGGACCCAGAGTTACCCACAACTCGCGGTGTGTGTGAGAAAAAAGATACCGTACTGATAGAATCTTTTCTGCTGTACGAGAGTACAGGTGTGGAAATCGGGGGCGGGAGAGTAGTCAGGCTCACGAAAGATAGAACTTGCATGGGCACGACGGCTTACTGCACAATCAGGCCGCTTAAAACGATTCAATAAAGGACTAAAGCAACCCGCGAAAGATGGAGAAAATCGTGAGGAGAGCGTTTTGAGTTCGGGTAATGGCGCGACGCAATCAGGGCTGCGGAGATCGCTGACACTTTGGGACTTGATTTTGTACGGCGCGATTGTGCTCCAGCCAGTGGCGCCGATGTCGGCCTTTGGAGCGCTAAGCGACCGGGGCCGAGGCCATGTGGTGACCGCGATCCTGATCGCGATGGTGGCGATGCTTTCGACGGCGGTCTGCTACGGAAGGATGGCGCGGGTCTACCCCAGCGCAGGCTCGGCTTTTACCTACGTGGCGCAAGAGATTCATCCGTCGGCGGGATATATCACGGGATGGAGCATGGTAATGGATTACATCGTGAATCCATTGATCTGCACAATCTGGTGCGCACAGCAGGCCCATCAGTTCGCGCCCGGAATTTCGGTATGGGGATGGAAGATCTTTTTTGCGGTCGTTTTCACTTTGCTGAATCTGCAGGGAATCAAAACGTCGGCGCGGGTGAATGCGGGCATGGCAGCCGCAATGAGTGCCGTGGTGGTGATCGTTTTTGTGACTGCGACACGATACATCCTGGGGCATCCGCATAACGATCCGGGATTTTTTACGCGGCCGTTCTACGACCCGCAAACATTCACGGTTGGGGGGTTGTTTGGTTGCACTTCGTTGGCGGTGCTGACGTACATAGGCTTCGATGCTATTTCCACGCTTTCGGAAGAGGCAGAAAATCCGAAACGAAATATTCTTGTCGCGACAGTAATGACGTGTCTGGTCATCGGCCTACTTTCGGCGGCGGAAGTTTATGTGGCGCAACTTGTTTGGCCCGCATCAAAGCCGTTTCCTGATCAGGACACGGCTTATGTCTATGCGGCTGCGCTTACGTGGGCGCCGCTATTCAAGATTGTAGGTTTGACATTGCTGATCGCCAATTTCGGGTCGGGAATGGGAGCGCAGATTGGGGCGGCGCGGCTGCTTTACGGGATGGGACGAAGCAATGCGCTGCCAAAATCGTTTTTTGGAGTTGTAGATCCGAAACACGGCGTGCCACGAAATAACGTGCTTTTTATTGGCGTGATCGTTTTGATTGGCTCTTTCTTTTTGACCTACGGACGAGGAATCGAGCTTTTGAATTTTGGCGCGCTGATTGCGTTTATGGGCGTGAATGCGTCGGCGTTTATGCGGTACTTCGTTCGCGGAACCGAAAAAAAAGCCGTGAACTTTATCCCGCCTGTTTTGGGATTCGTTATTTGCGCCGGCCTTTGGTGGAGCTTGACGATGCCGGCGAAAATTCTTGGCAGCATTTGGATGGCAGCAGGAATCGCGTTTGGGATTTGGAAGACGAAGTGGTTCCGCGAGCCGCTTTCGTTTGAAGTTCCCGCCGAATAAGGTTCGGCACTCCTATCATGAGCCCGCCATTGCAATCGGAGCCGACTTTGCCGGATGATGCTGGCCACAGAGAAGCCAGCGTGAAACGAGCCAGCAAAGGCATCACGGTCACAATGCGAGATGTGGCGAAGGCGAGTGGATTTTCGCCCGCGACGGTTTCCATTGTTCTTAACAATGCGCCGCTGGCGCAGTACATAGCTCCCGCGACCAAGAAAAGAATTGAAGAAGCGGCGCGTAAGCTGGGATACCGGCCGAATGCGATGGCGCGATTCCTGCGCAGCAAACGGACGCACAGCGTGGGCGTGATGCTCATAGATATTACGGATCCGTTTTGCACGCCGATTCTGCGCGGGATTGAAAACTCACTGTATCAGGCGTCATACGTACCGATTCTGGCGGACGCGCATAATCAGAAGAACCGGTTTGAGCGTGCGCTGGAAATGCTGCTGGAACGTCACGTCGAAGCGCTGATCGTAGTGGCGAACTGGTCGTTTGTGGACATCCATCTGCTTGCAGACTTCAACAAGAGAAATATTCCCGTCACGACGATTGGATGGGATTTGCCTGGCGATACGACCAGCTCCGTGATGGTTGATAACGAAGCAGGCGGGCGGCTAGCTCTGGAGCATCTGTACAAGCTGGGGCACAGGAAGATCGCTTTCATTCGCGGACCGAAGATGCTGATTGACTCCGTACCGCGCTGGAAAGGGATCCAGAAGTTTGCGAATTCCGTGAACTACGAGATCGATCAGAATCTAGTGATGCAGCTGCCTGAGTCGCTTGATCCGAATTCGGGATTTGACGGAGGGTTCCGGCTGACGGAAGAGCTTTTACAAAAGAGGAAAAAATTCACGGCGCTGATGGCGTTTGACGATTTGACGGCGTTGGGTGCGATTCGAGCGCTGACCAAAGCGGGATTGAAAGTGCCGGAGCATTGCTCGGTTGCAGGATTTGACGATGTGGCGCTTTCGGCGATGTCAGCGCCCTCACTGACGACGGTGCGGCAGCCGCTTGAGACGATGGGAAATTTGGCAGTGAATGCCGTGCTGGAAGGAATCAACGCTTCACAGGAGAAGCGTGATTGGACGATTTCGCATCAGAAGACGAGCCCAGAGCTGGTGATTCGTGAATCGACGCGTGCGGTTTCTCTTTCCTCTTCGGACGACTGACGCTTTCTCGACAAACGAAACTCAGGGGCAACTGCCCCTTTTTGGGCCTTACGGACAGTATCCAGCCTGCATCCTCGCGCCTAGACTCGCGGCATTCAATCAACTGAGGAGGAGCCCATGAATTCCAAACGGCTCTTGTTGGTTTCCGGTGCAGCAATCGTGATGATCTTTGCAGCAGCTGCGAGCGCGGCGAATAGTCCCCTTCCTAATTCCATTTTCTCGGCAAGAACGGTTTACATAGACAACGAGTCCGGATTCGCGGAGCTTTCCAACGTCGCGTATTTGGAGTTGTCACGGTGGGGACGTTTCGAACCCGTGGAGTCCACTGCGAAAGCGGACTTGGCGATTGTCTTGACGGGCAGCAGTTACGTACGATTCGTGGCTGAAAGCGAAAGACCTGTGTATGACGCACGGAAAGTCAGTGTGCGCCCCGCGGAATTGCCAGAGGCTGCGCCCGCAGGATACACGCGCGTAACACTCCAGGACGTGAAAGCCGGTAAAACGCTATGGTCCGGCTTAGTGAAGACGGACGGTCCGCGAGTAAAGGGCAAACTGCTCGACGGCTTCCGTGAGGCTTACGACCAGGCAGACAAGATTCGCTATAAGAGATAGACCGTATAATCGCTCAATGAGCGATGTGGGCTGTTTGGGGCGTGAGATTGAAGCCGTCCACAATGAGGTCTGGTTGCGCAGTGCCCAGATCGGATTTGCGCAGGCGGACCTGAACTTCGCGGCGTTCGCCCGGCAAGAGTGAAATGTAATTGTCCTCCCAAAAGATGGGGAGAATTTCCGCGCCGTCTTTTCCCTTCACCAAGCGCAATCGGACCAGAAATGCGAGGCCGGAACCGGTGTTTTCAAGCGCGACATGATATTCGGCGTCGCGCTCAGCATGAGGTCCTGCTTTTAGCGATGCTTTGACTTTGGCAGCAGGCAGAGTTTGCAACGCAGTGAAATCAGCAAAGGCGGTTTGCGGCGTGTAATACCACTCCGTTTTTTCAAAATTTAAAACGTCGGATTTTGTGGAGAGCCAGTAGAAATTGCGGCTGATCAATTGGCCAGACGCGGAAAAGAGTTGCAGATTGAGGAAGTAAGTCGGAGAGATGTCGGAAGGTTCGGGTACGGCGAATGAGCGGACGACGCCGTCGGCGGCAACATCCACGTTCGCTTCACGAGAAAACTTTTCGTTCATGGAAAGATCGTAAAGTTTTGCGACAACTTTCAGGCCATTTTGTGGAGATTGCGCTCCGTTAACCACTGCGACCGTATGATCGTCGTGAGAAAACTGAACGTGGACAAGTTCAAGTGCTTTTTTGGAGCCGAAGTAACCGCCGGCGGGACGTAAATCGTAACTATAAAGATGCCAGATGAGTCCGGGCCAGGCATTGTTCAACATCCACTGGATGATGCCCGTGGATTTGTATTTGTTGCGGCCGTAAGCTTCGAACATGGCGCGTTCGCCTTCGTAGGCCATGGCCTGTGACTTCCACGCGAAGTCTGAGACGTTCTTTGCTTCTCCATAGCGCTTTTCGAGTGCATTGGTATAGAGCTCTATATTCTTGAATTTGCCGCCGCCTGCATGGAAATTCCAAACGTCGTTGACGGGCCAGAGCTTGTCTTCGGGAATAAAAGTTTTTAGTTCTTCGACCGGCGGAACGGCAGGACCTGGACTTGTTTCCGTGTTGAATCCATATGCGCCACCTGCTTTCGCGTCGATGATCCAATAATTCGCCGGGACGTAGTCGTACGGGCCGCTCATTTTCACGCCGGTTTTGCCGGTTACGTCCGTTTCTTTTGCCGTAGCTGAGGAAATGACGGGCTTGGGCCAGTGCGTTTCTTTCTCGACTTCGAGATAAGCCGTTTCGCGTTCCTGCGGAGGTGGATTGTCGCTGCCGTTGAGCCACATGAGAAGGCTTGGATGGGCGCGGAGACGAAGCATTTGATCGCGAAGTGAAGAAACGGAGATTTGTTTGTTTTCCTCGCTCCACTTGCCCCATTTTTCCCAAGCGTCGCAGCAGCACCAGCCGGCCATGACAAGAATACCGTCGCGATCAGCGCGCTCCAGGAAGGATTCGTCTTCAAGTTTTCCTTCGAGGCGGATTGTGTTCAAACCCATTTCCTTGACGTAGCGGAATTCGGCTTCGCGGCGAGACTCGTCGACGCGCAGCATCATGTCCGGCGCCCAACCGCCACCGCGGATGAGGATGGGTTTGCCGTTGATTTTGAGAAGGCGATAGCCTTCGGGCGTAAGTTCGGAATCGGTCTGGACGAGGCCGACTGCAATTTCTTTTGCATCGGAAATGACAGAGTCCGAACCAACGAATTCAAGCTTGAGATGATTGAGATACGGTTCGCCCATTTGGTAGGGCCACCAGAGCTTGGGCTTAAAGAGGTTCAGCAGCGCGGTGGTTTCGGGAGAAAAAACGACTTCTTTATGTTCATTGGGGGCGAGTTCAACTTGTTGCGAAAACTGAATGGGATCGCCCTGTCCCTGGAGTGAACCACGCAATGCACCTTTGACCGGCGAGGCGGTTGCGTTGGTGAGTTCTGCGCGGACCGTCAGGTGAGCGAAAGCTGCGTCGGGAAGCTGGAGTTTTGTTTCGACGACAGCATGACGCACGGTGACGGGTCCGCTCGAAGAAAGAACGACTTCCTGCCAAAGGCCCATGTCTTTGTCCGGTGGAGTTGGATTCCAATCGACCCAAGTGATCCCGAGTTCTCCGGCATGCGGGGCGGAAACGGCGACAGCGACTGCATTCTTCGCGCCGACTTTAACAAAATCGGTGACGTCAAATTCATAGCGGCGAAAAGCTCCGGCGACTGTATCCGAGCCCGCAAGTTTCTTGCCGTTGATCCAAATGTCAGCGCGATAGTTGATGCCGCGAAAGGCGAGCCAGACGCGCTTGCCCTTGTCCGAAGCTGGGACTTCGAATTCCTTGCGGTACCACCACGGAACGACGTAAGGACTGTTTGCCGGCACTTCTTCATTGGCAAACTGGCCGCCGATTTTGTATTCGACGCCGGGGACTGAGCGGAGATTCATGCCGAAGTAAGGATCCTTGTAAACGCCGTTTTCGACGAGGACAGCGAAAACGGTTTTGGGAGCGGAAGTGGGATACCAGCCGTCAGTGGAAAACCCGACCGTGGAAACTTGCTCGCCCGCGGCGGAGACTTTTGCGGAAGATTGAATTTTCCAGCCATCGCGGAGGACAGTGCTGTCGTCCGCACGAACCGCCGATACAGCAAGAAGGAGGAGCGCCAGGAACAGGGGAACGCCAAACACAGGTGTGCTGAAGGCAAGGTGCCGAAGTCTGGGTGAGCAAAGCATACGCAGCTCCTTGTTGCCATTTAAATCGATTAAATAAAGGCCAAACAACGCAAAGCCAAAATCCAGTTTGGCGAGGCGTAGTTTAGCCGCATGCACAAATTCACACAAGAGCTACAGAAAACAGAAGCGCTCCATTGAATGGAGCGCTTCGGGAAAGACAAAGATTCAAAAACAAATTTACTTTGCAGGAGGAAGCCACGCCTGATTGGCGTGCATGAATTCGGTATGGGCGAGTTCTGTTTTTAGACGAACGCTGACGAATTTCCCCTTTGGGCCGCCGTCGCCCGCGAACGTCAGGAGGTATTGATTGTTGAGATGCATCTGGAGTTCATCGAGATATGGCTTAAAGGAAACCGGAGCCGAGGTGCCGAGAAAGTAGGATTCGCCACCGGTTTCATCGCTGAGTTTGCTGAGGTTGTTCTGCGCCATATTCGCCAGGAAAAAAGAACGACTGCGATGCCCTTCCCCAGGTGAATAAATACTCCAGAGATTGATGTTTCCCTTTTCGGCGATCGAGATAGCCGTGTCCACATCCGGATAAATGGGGCCGAAGCCACCACGGAAATAATCAATGCCGGAAGAGATGAGTATGAGTGAGCGGCGATCTCCAGTTGATGGCCAACGTTTCATCCAATCGATAACGGAAAGATAGGGGCTGGAGTATGCAGCGGGTGAGCCGAGGGGGATTCGCAGGGCCTTTCCCGCGAGTTCATGGTCCGTAGTGAAATCCTGCGCGACGCGGACCGTGCCATTCGTAGCGTAACCAATGGCAATGGAGGTTGTCTGCGGCTGAGCGTTGATGAACTGCTTTACCTCGCCCCACTGGCCGGCGACTTCGCTGTCCAAGGAATCGTCAATCAAGATGGCGAGATAAAGTTTTTCGCCTTTGACCCATCTTGCAATCTGCTTACGTTCCTTGCCTTGAGAAAACTGCACGTCATCTTTGCCAATCGAGGGTGGAACTTCCTTCTTACCAACGGCGGTTACGGTGATTGTTGAGCTGCCGGACTCGGCAGCTGGTGGCAATGCGGCCGATGCGGTTGATTGAAGGATAGTGAGTCCAATAGCGAGGGAGACGACGGAAAGAAAAGTTTTTGCATGCATGAGCTGCACTCCTAGCTTTCATCGAATTTGAAGGGTCCTAAAAGGTTAGATGCGGAGAGAGCGGAAATGAGATATATCATTCTCCCGGCAATAAGGCAATTTTGGTTCCTGTCATGGCCTTTTAGGAATGAATTCTCGTACAAAGACTCTTGAGATAGTTGGCCGCACGGAATTCGACCTATGCGTGATCGGCGGCGGAGCGACGGGCGCCGGCACAGCACTGGACGCGCAATTGCGCGGATTGCGAACTGTGCTCGTAGATGCAGGCGATTTTGCGTCCGGGACCTCGAGCGCTTCGACAAAATTGGTGCACGGCGGAGTGCGGTATCTGGAGCAGGCCGTCAAATCGTTTGACCTGACGGAATATCGAATGGTGCAGCACGCGCTGCGCGAGCGGACTTACATGCTGGGCAACGCGCCGCATCTTGCGCATGCCGCGGAATTCCTGGTGCCAGTTTATTCGTGGCTGCAAGCGGGTTATTTTCGAATCGGCCTGAAAATGTACGACTTGCTGGCGGGGAAAAAGAATATTTTCCCGAGCAAATTTTTGACGAAGAAAGAAACACTGGCACGCTTGCCAGGGCTGAAGCCGGATGGATTGCACGGAGCAGTCGCGTATGCGGACGGGCAATTCGATGATGCGCGATATGGGTTGGCGCTGGTGCGATCGTTCCAAGAAGCAGGCGGAATAGCGGCGAATTACCTTCGAGTGACGGACTTTGTGCGTGAAGGCACGGAAAAGATTTCGGGTGTTGTTCTGCAAGATTTGGTTGCAGAAGCGGCTGTTTCGCTGAAGGCGAAAACAGTTGTGAATGCAACCGGGCCGTTTTCCGATAAGATTCGGCAGCTTGCGAACCGGGATGCAACGCCGCGGCTACGACCCAGCAAAGGCGTGCACCTGCTCTTTCCGATGGATTTGTTTCCGGGAAAAGATGCACTGCTAGTTCCGCAGACGGAGGACAAACGCGTGATTTTTGCTGTGCCATGGCAGCAACGGCTGCTTGTTGGCACGACAGAGGACGAAGCGACGCCGGAAACTCGAATGATTGTGCGGCGCAACGAGGCTGACTATTTGATGCGGCAGCTGAATCCGTATTTGATGCGGCCTCTGCGCGTGGAACAGGCCGTCAGTGGAATCTCGGGATTGCGGCCACTCGTTGCAGCGAAGACAAAACACGAAACGAAAGAATTGATCCGCGATCACGAAGTGGAAGTGGATGAAAAGAGTGGAATGATCAGTATTCTTGGCGGCAAATGGACGACGCATCGACTAATGGCAGAAGACACTGTGAACACGGTACAGCACAGCCTGGGAGTGGAAATTTCTCCTTGCATGACGAAATTGCATCCTTTGGATGGGGCTACTGGATTTTCCGAAGATTACTGGCAAACGCTTGCGCAAAGCCGTGGATTGACTGAAGCAACGGCGAAACGTCTTGCGAATAAATTTGGGACGAATGCGGCGAAGGTGTTGATGCTAGCAAAGGCGAACGGATGGTTGAACAAACCGCTCATAGATGGATTCCCGGCCTTGCGGGCGGAAGTGATTTACTGTGCGCGGGAAGAGATGGCGCAGACAATTGAAGACGTGCTTGCGCGAAGATTGGGTTTGCAGATGTACGATTGGCGTGCTTCGATCGCGGCGGCGCCTATCGTGGGTGAATTGCTGGCCACGGAGTTGAGTTGGAGCAACGAACGAAAATCAGGAGAGATTTCCGGATACGTAACGAAGTTGCGTGCATATCTGAAAGAACTTGGACTGAGCGAGGCGTGAATCCGTGAAAAAGTATATCGGAGCGATTGATCAGGGGACGACGAGCACGCGATTCATTGTGTTTGATAAGTCCGGACGAATTGTGAGCGTAGCGCAAAAAGAGCATGAACAAATATTTCCGCAGCCCGGGTGGGTGGAACACAATCCCGAGGAAATCTGGCGGCGAACGCAGGAAGTTATCTCCGAGGCTCTCGCAAAGGGGGGACTAGGCTCGCAAGATCTTGCCGCGATTGGAATTACCAATCAGCGGGAAACGACGGTTGTGTGGGAAAGAGCAACCGGAAAGCCCGTGACGAGTGCGATTGTTTGGCAGGATACGCGCGTTGCGCCGGAGGTGGCGCAATTCAGCGCGCAAGGCGGGCAGGATCGCTTTAGAGGCAAAACTGGGTTGCCGTTGAGCACGTACTTCAGCGGATTGAAACTAAGGTGGATTTTGAAGAATGTGAACGGCGCGGAGTCGCGCGCCAAATCGGGCGATCTGCTTTTCGGGAACATTGATACTTTTCTGCTTTGGAATTTGACCGGCGGTGTGAAGGACGGCATTCATGCGACGGATGTGACGAATGCGAGCCGCACGCAATTGTTGAATTTGAAAACACTGGATTGGGACGACGAGCTTTTGCGCGCGTTTGAGATTCCGCGCGCGGTTTTGCCTGAAGTGCGATCGAGCAGCGAAGTGTATGGGGTCGTTGCCCAGGGGCCGGCGAGCGGTGTGCCGATTGCGGGAATTTTGGGCGATCAGCAAGCGGCACTGGTTGGACAGGCGTGTTTTCGTCCGGGTGAGGTGAAGAATACTTACGGGACGGGATGCTTTCTATTGATGAATACAGGCGAGCAGAGCGTGGCATCTCAATTCGGCATGCTGACGACGGTAGCGTACAAATTTGGAAGTGCACCAGCGCACTATGCGCTGGAAGGCAGCGTGGCGATTACGGGCGCGCTTGTGCAATGGCTGCGCGACAATCTCGGCCTAATTTCGAAAAGCCCTGATGTCGAGACACTGGCCAAAACGGTGAAAGACAATGGCGGCGTATATTTCGTTCCGGCGTTTTCCGGTTTGTATGCGCCGTACTGGAAGGACTCCGCGCGCGGCGTGATTGTGGGGCTGACACGGTTTGCAAACAAGGGACACTTGGCTCGCGCTGTGCTGGAAGCGACAGCTTTTCAAACGCGCGAGGTCGTAGACGCGATGGAGAAAGACGCAAAGATTTCATTGGCCGGTCTGCGCGTGGACGGCGGAATGGTTGCAAACGAGCTTTTAATGCAGTTCCAGAGCGATATTTTGAATCGTGACGTTGTGCGGCCGGTAGTTGCGGAAACGACTGCGCTGGGAGCGGCGTACGCCGCCGGACTGGCAGTCGGATTTTACAAAGGCGTGGATGAGCTGCTGGCGAATTGGAAAGCGGATCGGACGTGGAAGCCGGCACTCGACCAAAAAGAACGTGAGAAGTTATACCGCGATTGGAAAAAAGCCGTGACGAGATCCTTCGACTGGGCTGAAAACTAAGGAGAGCAAAGAGAATGACATCACCCTGGCTCGGTGAATTTCTCGGAACACTGATTTTGATTTTGCTTGGGGATGGCGTTGTAGCGGCGGTGCTGCTGAAAAAATCGAAAGCGGAAAACAGCGGATGGATTGTGATTACTGCGGGATGGGCTTTTGCTGTGATGTGCGGGGTGTTTACGGCAATTGCGTGCGGGAGTAGCGATGCGCATCTGAACCCGGCCGTGACGCTGGGATTTGCGGTGCGGGCTGGATCTTACGGAAAATTCCTGCCGTATTTGTCGGCGCAGTTATTGGGCGCGATCGTGGGCGCGGCTCTGGTCTGGTTGCAATATTTGCCGCACTGGAAAGAGACACAAGACACTTCAGCGAAGCTTGGAGTTTTCTGCACGGCGCCAGCAATTCGAAATACCGTGGCAAATTTGTTGAGTGAAGTTATTGGGACTTTTGTACTTGTGTTCGTGGTGAGTGCGATTTTTTCGAAAAGCGTTTCTGCTACTGGACCCGCGGCAGGGTTCGGGCCATACCTGGTGGGCAGCCTCGTATGGGGCATCGGACTCTCTCTGGGAGGTTCGACAGGATATGCGATTAATCCTGCACGCGACTTCGGCCCGAGGTTGGCGCATGCGATTTTACCGATTGAAGGCAAAGGCGGATCCGACTGGAGCTATGCTCCTATTCCGATTGTTGGGCCGTTGCTTGGCGGCGCGCTGGCGGGTTGGTTACTGAGATTTCTTGCGATCAATTAACTGATCAACGAAATAAGGACAGTTGACGTTTTCTCCATTCCTCGCTTGAAGGTGCCACACGGAATGGACGCTCTACGCTACTCTGCTTGATGATGAGTAACGAAGCTTCTCTCCCTGCGCAGACAGCTGCACCGATGCATGGAGGTCCCTGGATTTACGGGCCGTGGCTTGATTTGATCATCGGTTGCGGAGCGTGGTCCGCGCCGTTTTTACTGCTCTCCTATTTTGTCGCGCGAGACAATCCAAGAATCTGGCCGTTCGCGTTCTATTTCCTGGCGCTTTTATTCAACTACCCCCACTTCATGGCAACGATTTATCGCGCGTATCACACGCGGAGCGAGTTTGCGAAATATCGCGTGTTTACGGTTCATGTGACGCTCTTGCTTGTGGTTGCGGGAATTCTGGTGCATGCGTGGTACGCACTGCTTCCCTGGTTATTCACGATCTACATCTGTTGGAGCCCATGGCACTACTCAGGACAGAATTTTGGATTGCTGATGATGTTCGCACGGCGCAGCGGCGTCGCGCCTACGAAGACCGAACGGCAATTGATATGGCTCGCGTTTGCGGCGTCCTATCTGATGCTGATGCTCAGCTTTCACACTGGGGCTTCGAACGATTTTTTGGTGTTGTCGCTGGGCTTACCGGCGAAAATCACTGTTCCGGTGCGCGCAGCTCTGGCGGTTTTCTTCGGGGGAGCGATCTTGTGGTCCTTCGGTTCGATGGCCAAGCGATCCTCCTGGCGTTCACTCTTGCCGTCAGCGATTCTTTCCGTCACTCAGTTTCTATGGTTTCTGCTGCCAGCAATCATTGAATTGACAAGCGGCCGTGACGTTCAACAAACGCGGTACAGCAGCGGAATATTGGCGGTACTGCACTCCGCACAATATTTGTGGATTACGAGCTATTACCAGGAGCGGGAATCGCGAGCGTTAGGAGCCAATGCATGGTCTGTCTCCCGCTATTTGGTGATTTTGATCGCAGGAGGGATTGCGCTTTTCATTCCAGGCCCTTGGATTGTTAGTCGCGCGCTTCATGTGGATTTCGCGGCGAGTTTTCTTACGTTTATGGCGCTGGTGAATATTCATCATTTTATTTTGGACGGTGCGCTTTGGAAGCTTAGAGATTCGAAAATTGCGACGTTGCTTCTAAATCCAGACGGCAATCAAAAACAACAAACGAATACTGGCAAGGCCGGCTTCCTCGGCGCGACCCGTTGGCTGGCTGGAAATTCGACTGGTGCACGAGTCCTGCGAATCTCCGCGATCGTACTGCTGCTGACGTGGGGAGCGTTTGACCAGCTGCATTTCTTTTACAGCAGCAGAGCGGATGACACCTCTGCCCTGACGCGAGCGGCCGCCTGGAATCCAGACGACAGCGCAGTGCAAATCAAGCTGGCGCGGGCGGAGATGAATGCGGGGAAACCAACAGAAGCCCTGGTGCCGCTCAGACGCGCAGCCGAAGTGAATCCGGCAAACATTAGTTTGCAGAAAGAGTATGCACAAGGATTGATCGCCGCCGGAAAAACTGCAGAAGCATACGCGGAGTATCAACAAATATTGCGTCGCGATCCAAAGCTGGCTCAGGGTTGGATCAATCTTGGATTACTGGCACGCCAACTTGGCCATAAGGCGGAAGCTGCTGACGATTGGCAGAAGGCTGTCGATCTGAGCCCTGAAAATGCGACGTCACAATTATATCTTGCCGAGGTCTTGGACCAACGCAGCGAAATACAGGCCGCAGCGCGGCATTACCGTGAATATTTGAAGATTGTGGCGACGCATCAAGACGAACACAAGAGTGAGCAGGCGCAGATTCTATCCGCCTTGCTAAAAGTGGCGGATGCCGACGCAGTAGCGCGTCGCGATTCCGATGCGCTTGTGGAATATCGAGGCGCGCTTGCAAATGCAGAAAAATCGGGTGAAACGGCTTTCGCAAGCCTGGCGCTCGTCCATCTGGCGGATTTACAGGAGAAGCAAGGCGATGCGGCAGCGGCGCTCGACTCGTATCAGCGTGGATTAACGTTAGATCAGAAATTGAATGAACCAGAAAGTACGGCCGTCGATTGGTTCAATTATGGACAATTCTTGCGACGGCAGAAGCAGCCGGGCAAGCTGGCGTTGGCGTGTTTTCTGCAAGCCGAAAAACTGGCGGGCGACAAGACCAATGAAGAAGGCATTGCCATAGAACAGGCAAAACGCGAGGTGGAAGCAAGTGTAGGTACGAACGCGGCAGCACAATTGCGAAAGGACTTTTCCCAAGAACTGCAGGATGCGTTAAATCTCCCCCCGGACAAACTCAAAGCTCGCCAGTAGCTTCCTCTGAGAAGGCCCAGGTTGCTCTAGAATAGTACGGCTGTTTGTAGCATCTGGATTGAGATGCTGGAGAATTCGATGAGTGTGATGCGGTCGCTGCTTTTGGCGGCTTCCCAAAACGCGTGGTTGCGTGAGCGTGCGTCGCGTTACAAATTCGTGCGGCGGAGCGTTGCGCGATTCATGCCGGGTGAAGAAATCGAAGATGCAATAGGGGCTGCGAAAACACTGGAAGCGAAGAAAATCGCCGGTGTGTTCACGTATCTCGGCGAAAACATCAGCGACGGCCACGAGGCGGATGAGGTAACAAAACATTATTTAGGCGCATTGCGAAAAATTCGTGAAGCCGGATTGAGAACGGAAATCTCGGTCAAGTTGACACAGCTTGGATTGGATCAATCGGCCGATTTGTGCTTCACGAATGTGAAAAAACTTCTGCAACAGGAAGACCCTGAGAAAACCGTGTGGATCGACATGGAAGCAAGTTCCTATGTCGATGGGACGCTCGATATATATCGAAGGGCAGTGGCTGAGTTTCCGCGCACAGGTATCTGCCTTCAGGCGTATCTTTTTCGAACTAAGAAAGATCTGCAGGAATTGTTCGTACTGAAGCCATCCGTGCGGCTTGTGAAAGGAGCATACAAAGAGTCCGCAGAAGTGGCTTTCCCCGCCAAGAAAGACGTGGATGAAAATTACTTCGCTCTGGGCCAGGAGATGCTTCGTGCCCAGCGCGATGGAAGGATGGTGCGAGCGGCGTTTGGAACGCACGACGTAGCGCTGATTGGACGGCTTGCCAATTTTGCGGCTAAAGAGGGAATGCCCAGGCACGCCCTGGAAATTCAAATGCTATATGGGATTCAGCGGGCCGAACAAGAGCGACTGGCAACCGCGGGTTACCGCTCGGGGGTGCTCGTAGCATATGGAAATTATTGGTATCCGTGGTTTGTGCGACGGCTCGCGGAACGGCCAGCGAATTTGTGGTTTATGCTGAAAAATCTTTTTGCAGGCTAAGCTTCGGTTTCACGCGATAGCGGCGTCTGCGATCGAAAGACCTGCGTCCAAAGCGGCGACGCCGGCATCCACTTCCGATTCTTCAATAATCAGCGGCGGGGCAATAACGAAATGGCTGACCCATGCCTGTAGAGCGACGCCGCGCTTCATCGCTTCCGCGGCAACTTGATCCACCACAAGCGGCTTGCCTTCGACTTTATCGCGCATGGTGTTGAAGGGCTGCTTGGTTTGCTTGTCTTTGACAAGCTCGACGGCCCAGAAAAGACCGATGCCACGGACGTCTCCGATCGAAGGATGGCGTGCGGCCAAAGCTTTCAATTTTTCACCGAGATACGCACCGATTTTGTTTGCGCGTTCGACAAGGCCAAGCCGCTGCATTTCGTGAATCGTTGCAACTGCCGGTGCCAGCGTCATCGGATGCGCTTCGTACGTGTGGCCGTGGGCAAAATAATGATCGTCGAAGTGGGCTGCGATTTTCGAAGTAGTGGCACAAAGACCCAGCGGAACGTACGCAGACGTGATGCCTTTCGCGGTGACGAGAATGTCCGGCTGCACATTCCAATGATCCACAGCGAACCATTCGCCAGTGCGGCCCCATCCGGTCATGACTTCATCTGCGATCATCAAAACTCCATGCGTATCGCAGATTTTTCGCAGCTTGGGAAAGTATTCGGCGGGCGGAATGAGCACGCCGTTCGTTCCTACCACGGGTTCAAGAACGACAGCGGCAACGTTGCTCTCATTCGTAATCATGTGTTCGACGTAGTCTGCGCAAGCGACGCCGCAGGAGGGATAGTTGTGTTTGATTGGGCAGTTGTAGCAATTCACTTCCGGCGCAAAGATAAATCCCTGTGCTTTGCCTAAAGGCTCCATGGCCCAGCGGCGGGGATCGCCCGTGGCTGCAATCGAAGCAGTGGTTGAACCGTGGTAAGAACGGTAGCGCGCGATAATTTTCGTTTTGCCCGTGTACATACGCGCGATTTTGAACGCGGCTTCATTGGCATCGGTGCCGGAAGTAGTGAAAAAGAATTTTTCGAGCCCTTTAGGCAAAACATCGAGGAGAAGATTGCTCAATTCCGCACGGGCGCTTGATGCGTACGAAGGCGCGATGTACGGGAGCGCTCGCGCTTGCTCTTCAATCGAGCGAATTACGGCGGGATTTTTGTGGCCGAGATTTACACACATGAGCTGCGAAGAAAAATCGAGATAACGCTTGCCGCTGGCGTCAATGAAATAGCAACCTTCGGCGTCCACAACATGCAAAGGGTTCCAGCTTTTTTGAAAGCGCCAGGTACCGTAGTTCAGTTTTTTTGTAGACTCGACGACTTGTGCCGATGTAAGTGACTCGCTCATGGGAAAGACTCCTCAACTTTAGGAAGAATTGCTTATTAGTGCTGTAGTCCAGAAAAATTAAGGTTCGACGACGTTGACCTGCGCAGCTTGAGCTGCCTCGCTAGGAGCTTTGCCCATAAGAACGCAATAGGCGCATGCTGAAATCAGGAATCCGACGAACCAAGCGTAATCATACAGCCACCGAAGAGAAGGCAAAAGCAGGCCAACAAGCGCAACCGCAACGCCTAGAACGAGGGCGGTCAGCGCCCGGAAGTTAAAGCCGTTCGAATACTCGTAGTTGCCTCCGCGTTTATAGAGCGCCTCCAAATTCAAACTGCGGCTGCGAACGATGAAGTAGTCTGCGATCATGATACCGGCTATCGGCCCCAGCAGACCTGAATAGCCTACGAGCCATCCATTGATGTAGCGGTCCGCGTTTGCAAGCAGCTTCCACGGCATCATCAGGACTCCGATCACGCCAGTGATGAGACCACCCGTGCGAAAAGAGATGAGTCGAGGATTGAGGTTTGAAAAATCGTTAGAAGGGGAGACCACATTTGCGGCGACGTTGGTATTTAACGTTGCGACAAGCAACGCGACAAGCGCGATGGATGCAATAACAGGCTCATGGAAGCGGCCAAGAAGCGCAACCGGATCCCAAATCGCTGTGCCGAACAACACGACGGAAGCCGAGGTCACCGCAACACCAATGAAGGAGTAGAGCGTCATCGCAGTCGGCAAGCCAAGCGCCTGCCCGGTCATTTGCGCTTTTTGCGATTTCGAGTAACGCGTAAAGTCCGGGATATTCAACGCAACGGTGGCCCAAAAACCGACCATCGCAGTGAGCGATGGAACGAAAACGTGCAAGAACTCACCAGTACTTTTGAATTTGCTCGGAGTGCTGAGCACCGGGCCTAGGCCGCCGGCTTTGCGCGTAATCCACCATAAAAGGAGCAGGCCAACTCCAAGCATGAACGGCGCGCCGATACCTTCGAGAAACTTGATGGTTTCAATGCCACGCCAGATGACGAACATGTTCAGAAACCAAAACGCGAAGAAACACGCCCAAGAAATTCCTTCGTGCCCAGCTACCTTCGGCCATAACACACCAAGCATGGAATAGATTGCTTGGCCGCCAATCCACGATTGAATTCCAAACCAGCCGCAAGCCACGAGCGCACGCAAGACAGCTGGAACATTTGCGCCGCGAACGCCGAAAGAAGCGCGGACATAAACTGGGAATGGGATTCCATATTTTGTTCCAGCGTGTGCGTTCAGAATCATGGGGACGAGCACAATCAAATTACCAAGAAGGATGGTTCCGATGGCTTGCTTCCAGCTCATGCCGCTGGCGATTAAACCTGAGGCCAGCATATAGGTGGGAATGCAAACGCTCATCGCTACCCAAAGTGAAGCGTAGTTGTATGTACCCCAGGTACGGCGTTCAAGCGGAATCGGCGCAAGGTCTTCGTTGTAGAGGCTTGCGTCGTAGCCAGCGTTCATGCCCAGGCCCCACCACGCGCCGTACGGCGCAAGTAGGCTCCGCGTCCCGCTTTGCCAAGATATTTGCCGCCTTCGACGATAAGTTCGCCGCGCGAGAACACCAGCCGCGCGTTGCCACGCACGCGAAAGCCTTCAAACATCGAATAATCCACGCGCATATTGTGCGTTTTTGCGCTAATGGTGTGTTCTGCCTTCGGATCCCAGACGACAATGTCCGCATCGCTGCCGGCAGCAAGCGTTCCCTTTTTCGGGTACATGCCAAAGATCCGCGCAGGCGCAGTGGAAACGATCTCTACAAAACGGTTCAGCGAAAGTTTCCCTTCGTTCACACCGTGATGGTGAAGAAGCTGCAGCCGGTTTTCGATTCCTGGGCCACCGTTGGGGATTTTCGTGAAGTCATTCTGACCGAGAATTTTTTGGTCTTCGAAACAGAAGGGACAGTGATCGGTCGAAACGACCTGAAGATTGTCGTCCTTTAGTCCATCCCACAATTTCGGGAGGTTTTCTTTTTCGCGGAGCGGCGGCGTGAAAACGTACTTCGCGCCTTCGAAGCCGGGCCGCTTCATTTCATCAATGGAGAGCAAAAGATATTGCGGGCAGGTTTCCGCAAATGCCGGGACGCCGCGGCTGCGCGCTTCACGCACCTGGTTGAGCGCGTCTTCAGAAGACAGATGCACAATGTAGACCGGAGCGTGCGCGATTTCCGCGAGGGCAATCGCGCGATTTACGGCTTCGGCTTCGGCGATCGTCGGGCGGGTTAATGCGTGATAGACCGGGGCGGTTTTTCCCTCGGCCAGCGCCTGCTGAACGATGACGTCAATCACGCTTCCGTTCTCAGCATGCATGCAAATTAGCGCGCCATTCTTGGAGGTCTGCTTCAGCGCTTTGAATATTGTTGCGTCGTCCACCATCAAGACGTTCGGGTAGGCCATGAAGAGCTTGAAGCTCGCCACGCCTTCCTTGACCATCTCGTCCATGTCTTCGAGGCCCGCACCAGCGAGGTCGGTGACAATCATGTGCAAGCCGTAATCAATGCAGGCTTTGCCCTGAGCTTTTTGCCTCCAGTTGTCTAGAGCGTCGCGCATGCGCGTGCCGCGTCCCTGAATTGCAAAATCGACGATGGAAGTCGTGCCACCGATCGCTGCGGCTCGCGTACCGGTTTCGAAATCGTCGCTGGAAGTCGTTCCTCCGAAGGGCATATCCAAATGCGTGTGTGCGTCAATCCCACCTGGCAAGAGCAACATGCCAGTGGCATCAATAGTTGTGTGACTGGCCACGGGCGCAATCCCTGCACGAACTTCCTTGATCGTTTCGCCCTCGACCAAAATATCCGCTGCGAACGTTTTTTCCGCGGTTACCACCGTGCCGTGCTGAATGAGAAGCCCCATCAGTCACACTTCCTTGCTGGCTTTGATGAATTTCCAGTGCGTTGTTCCCACGATTGCGGTGCCAAATGAGCGTCCACTTGTTCCATCGTAATGCAACCATCTACCGGGCAAACAAGGGAGCACAGATTGCAGCCGACGCATTCTGCTTCGTCAACGCGCGGAATGCGCGCCAGAGGCGTGGGATAAGGCTCTTTACCGTTGCCTGAGGTTGCGCGATCGAGCTTGGGGATCGGCGTCATAGCAATGCTCTGCTTGCTTACGGCTTCGCGCATCGCAGGTGTCGCGTGATGGCTATTGCTTGTCCCAACGCGGTCCATGTGGATACATTGATGCGCGCCGTCCCAGCAAGCCGTATAGCAAAGCTGGCAGCCGATACACTTCTCCTCGTGGATCTGCGCGACGATTTTGTAATTCAGGTTGAGATGCTTCCAGTCTTGCACCCGCGTCAAGCTGAGCGATTGGAAATCGGAAATTTTCGCAAAGCCTTTTTCACGCATCCAATTTGAGAGACCGTCGGCCATGTCCTCCACAATGCGATATCCGTAGTGCATCACGGCAGTGCAGACCTGCACGCTGCCGCAGCCGAGCAAAATGAATTCGACTGCATCGCGCCAATCAGAAATTCCGCCAATGCCGGAAAGCGGCAGCCGCGCTTCAGGATCGCTTTGCACTTGTTGAACCATGTTGAGAGCAATCGGCTTAACTGCCGGGCCACAATAACCACCGTGCGAGGATTTTCCATCCACGTTCGGCCGGGGAATAAGAGTATCGAGATCAATTCCAGTGATGGAGTTGATCGTGTTGATTGCTGAAAGCCCATCCGCGCCGCCGCGTTTTGCCGCTCGAGCAACCGTTCGAATATCTGTAATGTTCGGTGTTAATTTCACCAAAACCGGAGTTCGCGCCTTTTCTTTTACCCAAGTGGTGATCATTTCGGCGTAATCAGGCACCTGGCCAACGGCGCTGCCCATGCCTCGCTCGCTCATCCCATGAGGGCAGCCGAAATTCAACTCCAGTCCATCTGCACCGGCATCTTCTGATTGCTGCACGATCGTGTGCCATGCTTCGCGTTTTGACTCCACCATCAAGGAAGCGATTACGGCCTGACGAGGGTATCGTTTTTTTACTACGGCAATTTCTCTCAGATTTACTTCCAGGGGACGATCAGAAATTAGCTCGATGTTGTTCAGGCCCATCATGCGCTGGCCGTTCCAATCCACCGAGGAATAGCGCGAGGAAACGTTTGTGATCGGGTCGCCGATTGTTTTCCAGACTGCTCCACCCCATCCCGCGTCGAACGCGCGCATCACTTGTTCGCCGCAATTCGTCGGCGGGGCGGATGCAAGCCAGAATGGATTCGGCGAAGAAATACCCGCGAAATTTACGGAAATATTCGGGGAAACAATTCGCTCAGACATGGGCTTGCTCCAGCAATTTCGCAACGGCAAGTGCCGTGCGCTTGCCGTCCGCAACTGCGTCCACGACTTCCCTCCCACCATTCACGCAATCGCCGCCCGCGAAATATTTGGGATGAGACGTCTGTCCTGTTGTGCGTTCCACCGCGATTCGGCCATTTTCTGTTCGAACGCCACGGCAAGCGTGCAGGAATTCGAGCAGGGGCGATTGGCCAATAGCCGGAATTACAATGTCACAATCAATTTGAAAACGCGAATTCGGTATTTCTTGCAGCGATCCATTGGAATCAGGTTGGACGCGGGAACATTGAATAGCTTCGATGCCTGCGTGATTTTGCGACGCAAGAATCGCCACTGGTTGCGTCCACCAGCGGAACTTTACTCCTTCTTCTTTGGCATGCTCGTATTCAAACTGAAACGCGGACATGCTCGGCTCGTCGCGGCGATAAAGAATCTGTACTTCTTCAGCTCCCAGCCGCGCCGCAGCCCGTGCGGCGTCAATCGCAGTATTGCCGGCTCCTATAACAACGACACGACGGCCCACAGAGAGTTTTCCACCGGTTTTGTAGCCCTCGATGAATTTCAGAGCGTCAACTACACCGTGGAGATTTTCCCCGGAAATTTTCAGAGTGTGCATTGCGCCGAGGCCAATCCCGAGAAAAATGAAATCGTAGTCCTTTTCCATTTGCGCAAGCTTTGTTTCGCTGTTTATCTCGCTTCCAAACTGGAATTCCACTCCCAAAGAGCGGATGAGTTCGATTTCACGCAGGCTGTCGCTGGCGCGGAGCTTGTACTCTGCAACACCATAGGTGTTCAGTCCGCCCGGTAATGCCTTACTTTCAAAGATCGTCACTGCGAAACCGCGCTGACGCAGCTCTGCCGCAAATGCGAGGGAAGCAGGACCCGCGCCAATGCACGCGACGCGGCCCGCGTGTTGCGGAGCTATTTTTTGCGTGAGAGCCGGGCCGTTTTGATAAAACGCATCCATCGCGTAGCGTTGTAAGCGTCCAATTTCGATCGGTTGCTTGTTGTATCGGTGATAGACACAAGCACCTTCGCACAACACGTCCACGGGACAAACGCGCGAGCAGCTCGCCGCGAGAATATTTGCATCCAGAATAGTAAGAGCCGAGCCTCGCAAATTTCCCTGGGCAATCTTTTTTATGAATCGCGGAACATCAATGTGAGTCGGGCATGCGGCAACACAGGGTGCGTCAAAACAATACAAGCACCGGTTTGCCTCGGTGATTGCGGAATCTCTGTCGAAGGGCGGATGAATATCTGGGAAACGTGCAATGAGTTCCGGATTTGCTTCGTGCATGTTGGCCGTGGACACATCACCCTCCGGGCGATGAATAACTAAAATTCATGTGTGCGCCCCGTCCCATTCGCGGAGACTTCAGCGTCTTGCAAATAACTAGATACTATAGCTCTGCCACACAGGGAAAAGCATTTCGCTTCAAGAGGCTGAATGCTTCTGCATTTCTTCCTCAATATGGCGTTTTGTCCGATTTTGCCAGCCATTCCTGAAAAATGACCAGCGATTCTTCGCGCTGCAATTCCTCCATCGGGATTCGGCGTTCCTCTGCGGGGACCTGAAGTTCTTCGTAAATAAAGGCATCGTCGAAACCAGCAGCCGCGGCATCGGAAGCCGTACTGGCATAGTAGACGCGCGCTGGCCGCGCCCAATAAATAGCGCCGAGGCACATGGGGCAAGGCTCGCAGGTCGTGTAAATCTCGCAATCGTCGAGCTGAAAGCCTTTTAGAATTTTGCAGGCTTCGCGAATCGCTACGATTTCCGCATGCGCCGTAGGATCGTTTGTCGCTGTTACACGATTGACTCCTGTTGCGACGACAGCTCCATCCTTCACAACTACCGCGGCAAAAGGACCTCCACCCTCGCGGATATTTTCGAGTGCCAAAGCAATCGCCTGGCGCATGAAATCGGATGACATGAGAGTATCTTTCGCAACTCTGCCTGTTTTACGTTCGCACCGCAAGGGCCTGTTTCCATCAGTAAAAAATCAAGCGCATCAGATAAACATTTTGGAAGCGGAGTCTGAATTCTGCTGCGGTCCGGCTATCCGGCAAGCTCCGCCAACGTTTCGGCCAGGATCAATGTGCCGCGAGCAATATCATCGGGCGAAGCGTATTCATCGGGGCGGTGGCTGTAGCCGTTGCGGCACGGAATAAAAAGCATGGCAGTGGGTGTAATTCGCGAAATGAAAAGTGAATCGTGATAGGCGCGGCTGACCATCGGAAGATAGGCCAGCTTGTGCTTGCGACAGGAATCAGCAAGAGCCTGGACAACTTCGGGCGCACAATCCGCCGGCGCATCCGCATTGAGCAGTTCAGATTGAATGGCGACTTGCCGTTTTTCGGAGATCATCTTGGAAGCATGAGCGATTTCGCTCATGACTCCATCGCGCCGCGCAAGGTCCGTGTCGCGGACATCCAAGCTCAGTCGAGCCCGGCTTGGAATACTGTTTACCGCCCCAGGAAAAATGTCACAAATTCCAACAGTGGCAACGGTATCCATCGCACCCGTTGAGCGAGCGGCTCTCTCCACTTCGAGCACTAATTCCGCAGCAGCGCAGAGCGCATCCCTGCGTTCGGGCATCAATACTCCGCCCGCGTGACCACCTGCGCCTTCGATAACGATTCTTGCGCTCGCTGGCGCTGCGATACGTTCAACAATCCCCAGTGGGATCTTTTCACGCTCGAGAAGGGGACCCTGTTCGATATGGAGTTCAACGAACGCGTGAAAATGCCCCACCGATAGCCTGACGCCGTTAAGTTCTCCATCGAAACCTGCGGATTGACGAACTTCATCCAGAGACTTGCCATCCGCATCAAACAATTTAGACGCGGATTCCGCCGACAGCGCTCCGGAAAGCAACCGGCTTCCCAGGCACCCGACGCCAAACCGAGTCGGCTCCTCGGAAGTAAAGATCAGCAGTTCGATGGAACGTTTCTGCTGGAATCCACCGCGCTGCAGCGCGCGAATCGCTTCCAGTCCGCCGAGAACACCGACGACTCCGTCATACTTTCCCGCATTCGGAATCGCATCAATATGGGAACCTGTTGCAACAGCGGCTGCCTTAACCTCGCTTCCCTTCCAACGCGCAAACGTATTTCCGACGGCGTCCTGCCGGACATCAAGTCCAGCTTCTTTACACTTTGCGATGAGCCACGCACGTGCGCGAAGATCCGCTTCCGTGAAAACTATGCGGGTAACAACCGGCGGCTCGGCTTCGGAAATTTGGCCAAGTGATTCGATCTCCGAGATCAATCTTTCACGATCGATTGAAAGATTCATGTTCAACGCGGCGCGAGTGGATGCCGATTCCAGTCCTTATAAATAAGATATTTCGCCGGTTTTTTGCCAATGGCACCGAACCATTGCGGGCACCACGGACCCATCCAGATGAAATCGCCAGCCGTAACGGGATACCACGCATCACCGAGCCGGTAAATGCCGCCGCCTTCCAGCATGATGAGTCCATGCTCCATCACATGCATTTCGACCATCGAAAGCGCTGCACCCGGCTGGTAGGTCATTGTGTTTACAGCAAAATCGAAACTAGGTTGGTCAGGTAGCAGACACTTGACCTGCAAATCGGCATCATCGCCGAGGGCATGACTCTCTACTGAGTCTTCGGTCGAAACGATGAGTGGTGGTTGAGCAGTTTTGTCTAGGCTCTGATACGTTTTTTCTATCACTGCAACCCGGCTGGCTTTTTTCGCGGTCACGCGATGACTGAGTCCTTGCGGAACATAGGCAAAACCGCGCGCGCTAAGTTTGTATTGTTTTCGTTCCGCCTCGAGTGCGAGCATTCCGTCAAGCACATAAAAAAAACGTTGCGCCTCCGTGTGACCCATTTCTCCATCGGCTTCGAGCTCTGCCGTATATTCTGTGAATGCGCCGCCAAGAGCGGGGCTGATATGCACGATCGCCGCCGCCTTCTTCATCCCTGGCAAAGCGGCTCGCACAAACGTGTCGGGTGTCAGCAGCAAATGGTTACGTTGATGAGCACTCCTCGTTTGACCAAGATTATGCACGGGACTTCCTTCCTAAAAACTCTTGCGATGCCGCAAGCCGTGATAACAAATGGACACCACAGTCTATTGCCTTTTCGACGTCTTCCAGCAAAACCGTTTCCGCGGGATCATGGCTGATTCCGCCCGGGCTGCGCAAAAATACCATTGCCGAGGGAACTTGCTCCGCCAAAATCATCGCGTCGTGGCCTGCGCCGCTTGTCATTCGATGCGGTTCGCAGCCAGCCAGGCGAATGGCGGATTCAATTTGATCAGCTAAAAATTCGTCAAGTAAGACCGAAGCCTGTTCAAGCAACGCATTCCATTGAGCCAACAATCCGCGTTTTTTCGCGATTCCTTCTGCGAGTTCCGTCAGTTCGCGCACCGCGCTCATCCGCACTTCGTCCGACCTGTGCCGCACATCCAGACTAAGCCGAACTTCTCCTGGTATAACATTCGTTGCGCCCGGTTTTGCTTCAATGAAGCCAACCGTTGCAACCAAGCCTGGAATTTGTTTCGCGCGAGATTCGATAGCGACCATCCATTCTGCCGCGCCGGCAAGCGCGTCATGGCGTGCTTCCATGGGCGTTGTGCCCGCATGATTAGTTTTGCCAAAAAATTGCACTGCCAATCGCGTTTGTCCTACCAGCGCCTCAACTATGCCTAATTGCCGCTCCAATTTTTCAAGCACCGGTCCTTGTTCGATGTGAAATTCCAAATATCCCAACACGTTTCCATCGAGAGTGGCCGCGCCAAGTTGTTTATCATCCAACCCGAATTGCTGGATCGCTTCGCGCACGCTGATGCCGTTGTAGTCGCGGCGTTGCAGCAAATCCGGATCGATGCGCCCAACCAGTGCGCGGCTGCCAATAAACGGAACGCCGAAGCGTACCCCTTCTTCCTCTGAAAATCCGACCACTTCGATTCCGAAAGGCAATCGTGTACCGTCAAGTTCTTCGAGTAGGGCAATCGCCAGGACAACGCCCAGCATTCCGTCGTATTTGCCCGCGTTTGGAACTGTGTCCAGGTGCGATCCAATTAACATACGCGGCGATTTTGGATCAGCGCCGGGATAAAAGCCGCGCAGGTTCCCTGCTGCGTCAATCCTTACGGAAACGCCCGCCGATTTCAGCCAGCTGTAAACTGCGGCGTGGCAGTTATGCATTGGCGGAGAGAGAAATGTCCGCCGCAATGAATTCGTGTCTTCACTGAACTTTGCTAACGCCTCGCATCGCGCGATTACTTCGCGAGCGCCTGCCATCCGACTTTTCGTTGTCGTTTGCACGCTCATTACTCGCGGCAAATTCGTGCCTCAATGTACCCGTGTGGCTCATCCGTCGGCACAAAAATTTCATTGGGATTGTCCTGGCCAAATCTGGACAAATCCACGAGCAGACAATGCTTGTTGGGCATAACAAGTACGATCTCTCTCACTTCCGGTACGGCGCCAAGAACTCTTTCTGCCATATCGTGGAGCGTATGTTGCACGGACTTGCTCTTATGTTCGGCAAATGCAGTCAGCAGTAATTCTCTAATTTTTGTTCGCAGACTGGCAAAAGGCAGACTCGACGTATTGTAGGTCCAATCTGCGCGCAATGCCGTGCCAAAAAGGCGGTCCTTCGTTTCCGGCAGCGTCGTTAATGAATCCTTTATATAACCTTCGAATCCGGAATCAGCCGTCTTTAGAATGACGAGGTTATCGATGCCAGAGACTACTGAATATTTATCGCCGCGCTGATGCCGAACATGCGTTGTTTGGTTTTCTGAACCAGATTGCACGAACGTTGTAGGATGAGCGGCGCCACCAACTCTAACGTGATCCCATCCAACCTCAGAAACATTGACTTCGGCTGCGGAGATCTGCGGATTCCGATTCAAAAAGAATTCGATTATCTCCTTTGCGAAATCTTCGACGCAACTGGCCGCGGTACTCTTTGCCAGTGAATACACGGTATTTTTCATCGTGTCTGTTGGGAGGATCTTGCTGTTATCCCCTTCCGTAAAACAACTCTCAAAATCACCCTGTAACAGTATCTGTACTGTCCACTCGCTTAATTCGTGCCCATCTTTCCCGCGCTTCACGCGAACGAGCCGCACACGGGACTTCCCGTATCTGTTTTCGGCCAACTTTGCCATGCGGTCAGCTTCCTCGATACGTCGAATAACCGTTTGGACTCAGCAACAGCGGAATATGAAAATGAGATTCTCCGCCTCGCACTTGAAAAGTAATTTCAACGAACGGATATAGTCCTTGAACCCCTTGCGCTTCAAAATAAGCCGCGGTATTAAAAAACAAGCGGTAACTTGCCGCGACTAATTCCGTACCGTCAGGCAAAAGCTGCGCGCATCTACCATCCTGGTCAGTTTGGCTGGAAAAAAGCTGAACCCATCCTTCTGAACCACCACGCCGCTCCAGCCGCACGGGAACAGCTGCAGCAGGTTTGCCTCGTGTTGTGTCCAGGACATGCGTTGAAATGCGATTCATATCCCCAGCCATTTTTTCAGTCGCAGTTGTGTGATTTGTCGCTGTTCTTCCGCGGCTTCCTGCAATTCTGTTTCTTTTCCATTCTGCAGCCTGCGCTCGAGAATCGCCAGAATTTCAGCAGCCGATTTGCCCGTAGCACACACAATGAAGATGAAACCAAATTTTTCTTCATACGCTCGATTGCCATCGGCCAGTTTGGCCTTAATCTCGTCGTTCGCCGATGCTACATCCTTTTGTTCCTGCTCCGACCAACCAGCGGAACCCGCTCCAGGGTCAATACTCGCGCGTGATCCTCCAATTTTCGGATGACTCTTGAATGCTTCAAGCCAGTCTTCCTCTTCAAGCGATTTCCAAATCTTATCGGCGGCACTCAGTAGCGATATTTCTTCACGAAACGGTCTGCCACTCACCATTCCAGCCGCCCACGCGGATGAACCGCAACAGGCCCGAATTTCGCACGCACCCACAGCACTTTCCAACTCGTTCCATCGGGTAAGCACTTCGTTCATGCTCGGCTCGTTTCGGAGCAAAGCTTCGCTACAAATTCGGCGACAAGATTTTCGGCTACGGCGGCTCGATATTGCGAGGTGGAGCGAATGTCGTCAATCGGCCGAATTTGTCGCGCCACCGTTTGTTTAGCTTTTTCGATGAACGCAATTTCGATCCTTTGGTTCAGGAGAGCACTTTCCGTTTCTCCTAACCGAAGTGGTACGGGTGCAACGCTTCCCATTCCGATGCGTACGTCTTCAATAACCCCTCGTATCACCTTTGCGAGGGCGGCAACGCACACCTTTGAAATAGCCTGAGCGTTCCGCGCACCGGCTTTCCGGCAATAAGTAATATAGCCCGCATATTTTCGCCGCAAGCAAATAGCCTGGATCAATTCATCCGCGCCAAGTAAGTGCTTCTTGTAGCCCAAATGAAATTCTGCGTAAGGCACAATCCGCTCGCCTCGAACGGAGGAAAGAATGAGGTCAGCTTCGTACGCCAGCAACGCAGGCAAAGAATCCGCCGCGGGCGAAGCATTCACGATATTTCCGCCAAGCGTGCCTCGATTCTGATTCGCAATTCCTCCTGTCCAAGATGCCGCGTTCGCTAGCAGTGAAAACTCGCGCGCAATCGTCTCATTTGCCCGCAAATCGCTATAGGTACAGGCAGCTCCGATTCGCACTACCTCAGCAGAAATTTCTATCTGTCGCAGCTCCGGAAGATTCCAAATACTCACCAGCTTCTTCGCTGACAGCTTTCCAGCTCCGTATAAAACCATTAAGTCCGTTCCTCCTGCAATCGGTGTCCAACGTCCAGGCTCTTGCGCCAGCAGCGATTTCACCGCTTCCAGGTTTCCTGGCGAAACGAGTTCGTAATCTCGCGGGTCTGTCCTCATAGTGCGTTTTCGCCTCGTACCACTTTGCTAACAGACTCGAAAATCTGCATATATCCCGTACAACGACACAAATTTCCGGAGAGCCCCTCTTGAATTTGTTCCAGCGTTGGCCGCGGCTGCTTATCCAATAAATGCACTGCAGCTAAGATCATTCCCGGCGTACAAATCCCGCATTGCGCTCCGCCACAAGCAAGAAATGCTTCCTGTAGTGGATGTAATCTCTCGTGCCCAGAAAGACCTTCTATCGTGGTAATTCGTGCCCCGCTCACTTGTGCCATCGGCACAAGACAACTGTTCACAAGTGCTCCGTCCATCAGCACAGCGCACGAACCGCACTCGCCTTCGCCGCAACCTTCCTTTGCGCCGGTCAGTCCGAGTTCTTGCCGCAGTACATCTAACAATCGCTCCATGGGATATGCGCGCACGCTTTGCGTCTCGCCATTTATTGTGAGATGAATCAGCCTCTTTTCCGCAACTGCGTTAGCACCATCCATCAATTCTTCCCGTTCCGCATCGCCTGACAAATGTCTTCTGCAAGTAAAGGAATCACATTGATCTTCAATCCCGTTGCATCTTCGATTGCATTCACGATCGCCGGCGCTGGTCCGTCCATTGGCAGCTCACCGATTCCTTTTGCGCCGTACGCACCGTGAACATTTCCTTTTTCTTCAAAAAACACGCGGATCGGCGGCAAATCCATGGATGTTGGCATAATATAATTGGTCATTTGATTGTTGAGCATTCGCCCGTCGCGCCATACCACTCTTTCATATAACGCAAATCCGATTGCCTGCGCCACGCCACCTGCGATTTGTCCCTCCGCAAGCAGGGGGTGCAACACTCTTCCAACCTCCTGCAGGGCGACAAAGTCATTCACAGCCACGCTGTAAGTCGCAGGGTCAACCGTAACTTCGGCAACGTAAACGGCCCATGCAAACGCCGCATACGCTTCACCACGGTATTTTGTGTCGTCCCAAAAAACTCCAGGCGGAGCGTCATAGCGCGAATGCGATTTCAATTCACCATGCTCGGCAACATATTTCCGGCAGGCCTCTTGAAAATCTGCTGGAGAAAAATCCTCATGCAATAACCCCGAGCCCAAAAGTGTTTGTTTCAAACCAAGCGCCGCAGATTGCACCAACTTTCCGACGATCATCGCAGTGCGCGAAGCAACAGTTGGTCCACTGTTGGGAACTGCTGTCGTATCCGGTTGTGCAATGCTCACCATTTCGTACGGAATTCGCAACTCTTCCGCCGCGATCTGGCAAAGAACGGTATTCGTTCCCTGTCCAAATTCTGCGCTGGAAACCAGCACGCGCACCGAACCATCCACCACTCCCTCGACTCCGACCACGGAGCTCAAATATCGTTCACCTGAGCCAGTGAACCCCGCGCCATGCAAAAACGCAGCGATTCCCATTCCTTTTTTGATTTTTCTGTCCGAACATTCGAACTGCTTTTTCTTCTCGGTGTAGTTCGATAGCTCCAAGGCGCGATCCAGTAGATAACTCAAATCAATCTTTTCGCGAATCACCTGCTCCGTAATCGTCGTCTGCCCGGGCCGCAGAAAATTCCGCTTCCTAATTTCGACCGGGGAAGTTCCAACAACTTTCGCAATGCAGTCCATGTGCCGCTCCATAGCGAAAATAGTCTGGGGCGCACCGAATCCACGAAACGCACCGTGTGGTGGCATGTTAGTCGCTACGGCTTTCGCTCGAACGCGCACATTTGGCCAATAATAAGGACCGCCTGCATGAATCGTTCCACGCGAAAGCACCACGGAGGAAAGCGTTGCGTACGCTCCGCCGTCCATTACGATTTCTATTTCGCCGCCAAGAATTTTCCCGCCCGCATCCACGGCTGTGCGATGTCGCGTTCGCGAAGGATGTCTTTTCGTCGTTGCCGCCATGTCTTCCGAGCGATCATAAATAATCTTCACGGGCTTGCCGGATTTCATCGCTAACAACGCCGCGTGCCCTGCAATCATCGAGGGATATTCTTCTTTACCCCCAAACGCACCTCCCGTTTCCATCTGCACCACACGAATTTTTTCTTCCGGTAAACCAAATAACGCCACCAGCGCTTTGTTCACATAGTAAGGACACTGCAGAGAGCCCCATACCGTCACTCCCGTTTCCGCATCATACGAAGCAATCATTCCATTGTTTTCGATATAGAGCTGCTCCTGCGCACCTGTGAAGTATTCGCCTTCCACAATGTGAGCGGCTTCTTTCCATACCGAATCCACGTCGCCCTTTTCAATCAAATAGCTCTTAAAGATGTTATCCGTGCCCCAAATGATTTCTTTTTTCTGTTCGCTGTCTTCCAGCTCGAACAAAGCAGGCAAAGGTTCATACTCAATGGAAATCGCATCCACGGCTCTTCGCAAAAGATGCCGGTCCGGATGCGCCAAAAGCAAAATCGGTTCTTCTGGATGATTCACCGCGCCATCGGCGAGGCACGGCTGGTCATCCAAAATCAACGCGATGTAATTTTTTCCCGGAATATCCTTTGCCGCGACGATTACAAACTCATCCCAGGGAACGTCCGGTCCGAAACTAATCTTGCGAATTTTTCCTCGAGGAATGCTGCTGCGAACCGTAGCGCCATAAATCATCCTCGGCAGAGTCATGTCATCGACATAGCGCGCGCGCCCGATTACTTTGTCGCGGCCTTCTTTGCGAGGAACCGCTGTGCCGATAATATGAGTCTCTGCCAAAAGTTTTTAGTTCTCTCGATAGATGTTGAAGTAAGCCGCCACCTGCGACAACTCCCAGCCCAATCAAAATCCCCGTACGCGACATTCCCTTCCGATTGGCTCCCCGGGAAACTCTCCGCTTGCGAACACGCGCCTACCTCGTACATATGTCTCTCGCACGGTTCCGCCTAATTGTTTGCCGATATATGGCGAAACGCGATACCGAGAATATAATCGCTCTTCGCTCACCGTAAACTCCGCTTCAGGATCGAAAATCACGAAGTCTGCGTCATATCCCGCAGTAATCTTCCCTTTGCGTTCATCGAGGCCAGCCAGTTTCGCGGGGCCTTCCGCCATCCATCGCGCAATATCTACAAGCGTAAAGCTGCGCCGCCTCGCTTCGGTCCACATCGCAGGTAAAGCCACCGAAAGACTCGCGATTCCTCCCCAAGCCGTTAGGAAATTGCCTTCAATCAATCGTTTCATTTCTGGAGGACAAGGCGAATGATCCGTCGCAACCAAATCAATCACGCCCTCTCGCAGCCCTTCCCACAGTTGTTCCCGATTCTCTCGCATTCGAATCGGCGGCGCACATTTGTGCAACGTCGCACTATCCGCGATCTCCTCCCCACAAAAAAACAAATAATGTGGACACGTTTCCACCGTAACCTGCAACCCTTCTGACTTCGCCGTTCGCAGTATGCCGAGAGCTTTGCTCGTTGCCAGATGAACGATGTGCAGCCGAAAGCGAAATTCACGGCACTGCGCTAACAGCATTTCAATCGCAGCAAGCTCCGCTTCATCCGGTCGCGATTTCAAATACGTTTCGTATTGCCGCCAGTCCGCGTTCCCGAGCCTGCTCATTGCCGTTTCGATCTGCCCACTCAATTCCGCATGCACCAGCAGCGGAAGTCTAGTCTTCGCCACGTAAGGCAACGCCGCCCGCAGCTCTGCTTCCGAAACCATCTGGAAACCATCAATTCCAGGATCAATCAAAAAGCACTTAAAACCCGGCACGCCAGCCTCCGCCAGCAGTTCGATCTCCTTCTGGTTTCCGTTTTCAAGGCCGCCCCAAAGCGCCCAATCCACTCGGCTCGTTTTCCTTGCACACTCCCGTTTTTGTTCCAACGCCGCAACAGTAGTCGTTGCCGGTAAGGAATTTAGCGGCATATCTACAAGCAACGTGTAACCGCCAGCAGCGGCAGCTCGCGTCGCTGTGAAAAATCCCTCCCACTCCGTTCTCCCAGGTTCATTCACGTGAACGTGCGAATCCACCAGCCCGGGCAAAATCGCAAGATCGCCAAAATCCTTAATCTCTGCCTGCACAGGAATCTCGCTGGATGAAACTACGCCGCGGATCGTTTCATCTTCCACAAGAATCCCTGCAGGCCGCACACCCTCGGGTGTCACGACACGATTGGAGCGGAATGCGCGTAAGTTCATGCTCGTTTTGGAAAGCCTAGCACAACCAGTTTCTTGCGCGCGTTCTTCAAGTTAGCATTCTTCTTTCGCTCGTCTAGCCCGGTATAATGCCGCACATGAATTCGAGTCCTGATTATTCTGCTTTTCTCGCTGTCGCCATCGTGGAAGCCCGCAAAGGACTTGCGGAAGGCGGCATTCCTATCGGCGCAGCCATTTTCACCTCCGATGGAAACCTCGTTGGCTCCGGCCACAACCGCCGTGTCCAGAACAGCGATCCCTCGCTCCACGGCGAAACCGACGCCTTCCGCAATGCTGGGCGCCAACGCAGCTATCGCAACCTCACCATGGTCACCACGCTCGCTCCTTGCTGGTATTGCAGCGGGCTCGTTCGCCAGTTCGGCTTTCGAAAAGTCATTGTTGGCGAGAGCCGCAATTTCCAGGGCGGCGTAGACTGGCTCCGCTCTCTCGGAATCGAAGTTATAGACCTCAACTCAACCGAATGTTTCGATTTGCTCGCGAAGTACATAAACGCAAACCCTGCTGTCTGGAACGAAGACATCGGCGAAGTGTAAGTTCGGTCGGCCCTCGGAAATTGAAAACGGCGGCTAAACTGGCTGCCGTTTTCTTTCGTCGCTACCGGCTTGAGCCTCGGCCTGCTTTTTTTCACTTTTTTAAAAGTCGGCTCGGGAAAGATACCGCGAGATCAGCCCGCTCATTTGGGTGCTGTCTGCACTTTTCTTATGCCGTTATGCGTTTCTAGGAGCGGAATGATCGAACGAAAGAGATTTCCCGGCTCAAGCGGCAGGCGCTTGCGTAATCGGCGCTTCCGCAACGAGTAAACCGCTTAGGAATGGATGCTGGTTCAGCGTGTAAAAGAAAATAACTAAAGGGCAGAATCTACGGAAGTGCCAGCGGCAGCGAAGACTGTTTCCACGTCAAACTGGGCTATAGGAAGAAAGGAATTAACTACGGTCTGGTCAAACTGAGTTCCGCTCGAAGCTATGAGACGACGTGCTGCCTCTTCAAAAGGCAACCCTTTGCGATACGGCCTTGAAGAAACCATGGCGTCATAAGCATCGATCACGCAAACAATTCGCGAGACGATAGGAATTTCTGAATTGCGAAGCCCGGCTGGGTAACCGGAACCATCCACGCTTTCGTGATGATGCAGGATGTCCAGCGCAGCCGATTCAAATCCGGGCAACATGCGCAGGACCGCCCATCCGTAGTCGGGATGTTTCTTGATAAGCGCATATTCTTCCGCGTCGAGCTTGCCGGGCTTTCGAAGGATTGCGTCGGGAATTCCAACTTTCCCGATGTCATGGAGCAACGCTGCGACTTCAAGGTTGCGCAGCGTATTTTCGTCGAGCCCCAGTTCCTGGCCCACGCGTAAACCCCATTCCGCAAGCCTGGTGCTATGAACACCGGTGTTGAGGTCCTTCAAGTCCAGCAACTGGTTGAAGGCGCAAATCACGGAATTGCGCAGCACGGACGCCTGCTCTTCGAGCAACTTGATACGAAAAGCTTCCGGGGACGAAAGCAGCTCGCTTGCAGGCGTCAACAGTGCTATGCCGTTGCTCAAGGGTTCTCTACCAGCTCACGAACCATGCTGTGAGCGTCTGGTATGTATCCAGACGGCCGTGGTTGAGGTCTGGCGTCAGCTGACGCGCGTGCGACAAGGCACTAGCGGCTTTGCTTTGATTCAAGCCGGACTTTAGATCAAGGCAGAGGGCCACAGTGCCGGCGACGATGGGTGAACTAAACGACGTCCCCGATGAACTCGCGTACGTAGCGCCTGGATAAGTGCTGATGATGTTTTCGCCCGGCGCCGCGATCCAAACGTCCGCATTGCCATAGTTGGAGAAAGAAGAGCGCGCATCGTAATCGGTTGTGGAAGCTACCCCGACTACGTTTCCATTCAAGGCCGCGGGATACACGCGAGCGCTGGTATTTTCATTTCCGGCAGCGGCGACAAGGATTACGCCGGATTGACTCACGCGAGAAACCGCATTGGACAGAGCCTGAGAAGGAACCGAAAGATCGAAGCTCATGTTGACTACGTTTGCGCCATGCTGCTGCGCGTAATACAGAGCCGCGATGATGTTCGAAAGATAGGCTGTGCCATCTGAAGAAAATGCCTTCAACGGAAGAATCTTTGCTTTCGGCGCAACCAGGTGAATAAGACCCGCGGTCATCGTGCCATGACCGAACGCAACGTAAGGACTACCATCAAGAACAGCAGCGGTAGACTGGTCGAGCACTGCAGCGGTGGATTGCTGCACAACTGCCGGTTGTTGGTCCTGCGAATCCTGATCCACCGGCCCATTTGGCAATCCCGCGACGTCGGCCCATTCGGATGCTCCCGGTTGATTGCGCGTGAAGTCGTAGCCTTGCAGCAAAACAGGAACGAGCGCCGGATGATTCGGATCCACACCCGTGTCAATTGTGGCAACGATTCCTTTACCAGTGACGCCGAATCCGCCTTGCGCGTCTCTCAACCGGATAATGTACGTCGCGGGTTGAGCGGCGTAGCCATGCCAAACAACGGATCCGTAGTAGTTGACTGGCGCCGTATCAGACAAGCCAGTGCCGGGCTGCTGCAACCGGACTTGCGGCAACGGCAGAACCTGGTCAGATTCGACGCTCTGAATGCCCAGGATCGCTTCAAGAAGATTTGTGACGCCGTTCAGCAAATTTGCGAGTAGATTTTGCGAAGAAGTGACAAGATAAGTTTGGCCGATGTTCCCGTCCAGCGAACCTTGAACCTGACATCCAGCTGCTCCACAGAATTTGAGAACGCTCAGCAGACCACCGGTTGTTCGAACGATATAACGCTGCTGTGCGGCCTCTGCGCCGGCGCACATCATTGCGGCCAGAGCGAGAACGATCGTGAGTTTTAGGGTGAGTTTTCTCATATTGTTGGTCAGTTACAGGGACTCTTGCCGCCCGCCCATTTTGGAGATTTCAGAACTCATCTAGATTGCCGACGTGCTTGAAATCTGCCTATGGTACGAGTGGCTCTAAGTGACTGCTCCTTGGGTACAGAGTTTCTGGTACAGGAGTACCAGGGAAATTCTTACGCTGGCGGCTTCCTTGAATCCGCGCCGCGTGTAGGGCTGAGCACATAGGTAAGTGCATCCCGCAACGAAACGACAACCGGTTTTTCGCCCTTTCCCGGAAAGGTCAATTCCAGATCTCCGCGGTTCTCGATTTCTCCATGGAACTCGCCGAAATTGTTGGTCACCGTCTGGATGGTCTGCCCACGGCGATTCGAGAGAGTGACCAGAACCCCTCGCCCAATCGAATCCGGCTGAGAGGTGTCCATCAATTGTCCAGTCACCGAAAGGCTGGTTTCGCCAGGCTTCGTTTCGATGTTTAAGTCAATTTGGTACGGATTAGCCGAAAACAACATTTGCCGGCTTTGCATGCCGGTAGAGCGCGCACCCGCCATTGCGGGTGATTGAAAACTGTCGAAAACAAGCTCGGCAATCACTTCAGTGAATCCCGGTTTTGCATCGAATCCGGCATTTCCAAAGGCCGCTTTGACCGCGCGCAGCACATTTGCAGGCGGTTCGAAATTTGGTTCGTTCGCTGCGGAGCTCTGGACCTTTCGCCACATCGCCACAACGCCTAAGCAGGACTTGCAGCCCGAATCCAAATGCTTTTGCATCTCGTGTTGGGCGGCTTTCGCGCTAGTCCCATTCACAAAATCAATCCATTGCTCTATCGAATAGTGCTTCATAAGCCTTCCCCCTCAGAAATTGACCTTAGTTCCCCGGTGCGGTCCGGAGTCTCCGTTCTTACTCTAATGAGAAAGAAAGAGCCAAAAAAATACCCGTCGGAAAAACTTAATTAACCGGCTTATTTTCAATGAGCTGCCCTGTCAAGAGGAATGGCGCCCAATAGTAAGGGTGGGGATGACTTTCTCGGATCTCCTGCATGGCAAGGCGAAGGGAGCCAGCCATATCGTCCGACTGAGTAAAGTGCGAGTAGAAGGAGCTCATGAGTTCAGCTGTCGTTTCGTCATGTACGTCCCATAGGGAAAGGAGCAAAGTGGAAGCTCCGGCGCAAAACAGCCCGCGCTGCAATCCAAGTAGTTCGTCACCCTCGGCCACTACGTTCATTCCTGTCGCGCAACCGCTTAGGGTAACCAGACGTGCGGGAATCCTCATTTGGTACAGATCGTAAAGATAAAGATAACCATCCCCCAAGCGAATACCGGAAAACATTGGGTTGTCTTGGCGATAAGTACCGTGAGTGGCTACGTGGAGGAGGCCAATCGACGGTCCGCGCTCGCGCAGCGCTTCCGCTGTGGCCTGCTCTCCGAGAAGTAGTTCCGAGCCATGAAGCATGTTGGCAACTGCCTTCACTTCCGCATCAATCTCCGGAGCGTTTTGGTCCGCGATGCCAAAAACAAGGGGACGAGAATTTGCGTTCGGTTGCTTTTGCTGGCACAACGCAAAAATCGTCGCGCTGGGCGCGTAAGAAATCGAGAAATCGTCGCAGAGGTATTTCCCGGAATGGCGCAATGCATGAAAAGGCAGGAAATGAAGCGGCCCATGTGGAACAAAAACCAAGTGTTTGTAGTTGTCGAGCAGGGGACGAATGGGCGCGATCAGCTCGTTGTAAAGCAATTCGAGATGGGATTCTGCCGCTCGTTGCATTGGTTCAACGAATCGTTGCGTATATGCGGAACCCATGCGGAATTTCGAGAGCTGAAAACGCAGGAGTTGTAAAAAATTCTGAATGCGCGAGATTACGCTGACCGAGACGATCTCCATTTTCGTTGGAGAAACCACCGCCGCGATCAACCTGTCGCCCGTCGAGTAGTATTCGACTAGGGCCGCATGCGGGGGCAAGCTGGCTTTCAAGTACTCCAATGAAAAGTCTGTAGGTGCCTCAAGCGTCGCATTTTCACGTTCTTGCGCAGGCAGCTCGCGCAGCGTGCGCATCAGCTCCTTTTCATGCTCCTGCGCCTGCTGGTGAAGCAGCGCAATACGGCTTTCGGAATTGCTTTCCGCGCCGAGCTGTTCCAACTCAATGCGGTGGTAATACCAGTTGAGATCTTCGCGGAGGTCGCGAATGCGCCGAACCAGATTGCTCTGCCCGGTCTCTCCCATCGGCAAACTCTGCCCACTGCGAAAAATCATTTCACTCATGCTTCGGGATTTTGCGGCTTCGATGCAGGCAAACGCCTCCGGTTTAGACTGCTCACCCGCTGCGCCAGCCATGAAGATATCCACGAGCGCTTCATAAACTTGCAAGCGGTTTTGGCCAAAAGAGATTTTCAGCTCTTCCGTGTGGATTCGCGTCCGCATGGATTCAAGAGCTTGCCGAGCCGACTGGTAGTAGTCGCGCGCAGTTGCAAGCTCCCCTTTCTTGTGTGCGAGCTGGCCAAGAAGAAAGTGAACTTGATATTCAAGAACTGGCGTTTGCACGGACGACAAACGCTCCACGGCCGTATTAGCGCGCTTTTCTGCTTCCGCCACGTCTCCCAATTGGAGAGCAATTCGCGCCAGCAGCAGATGAGCGATCACCGATTTGCTGCGCAGGCGCGCTTCGTCGAAGAAGGCGGCCGCCGACACGCAAAGCCGCCTGGATTCAAAGTGGCGACCTTCGTGGAAAAGGAGCAGGGCTTGATACAAATCGAGAAGCCTGGGCCAAACGAGATTTGATTCCTGGGCGAACATTTCGCGCGCCTTCGCAAAAAGTTCGAGGGCTTGAACCGTTTTTCCCTGCTGCCCATAAGCAGTGGCTTCGTTCGCTAAAGTTTTTGCCGCTTCATACCGCATTCCCTGGGCTTCAAATCGTAAGTAACCTTCGTGGGCGATGTTGCGTGCTTCCTCGCTCAAATTCAGTTCCAAATAAACATCGGAGAGATCCAAGTGGCAAAGAGCAAAGTGATATGCGTCGCCCGTGGCTTCGCAAGCGCGACGTGCAGCATAGAGTCTCTCAATCGCACTGCCATACTCTCCGCGCAAGTAATACAAATACGCGACGTTGTAGTCGGCTTGGGCAACCAGCAGCGGCATGCCGGCTTTTTCGCAAACGTTTCTCGCTTGTTGATAGGAAGACAACGCCCGCGAAAAATCATTCAGACTGATGAGGCACACAGCCATATTACTCAGGACTACAGCAATGCCTTCGATATCCCGATGTTGGATCATTCCCGCGTACGCGCGCTCATAGTGCGCGAGAGCTTCTTCAAAACGGTCCTGACGGTGAAAAATATTTCCGACGTTGATTTCCAGCCGCGCAATTCGCCACGGATCTTCCAGTTTTGTAAAGATTTCCCTGGCGCGTTCTGAAGCTTGGAAGGCACGGTCATACTCACCCATCAGAATCAGAGGTTGAATGGAGCTACTGAGCGTGCGCGCCGCTTCCTTCTGATTGCCAACCTGCGAATAAATTTGAAATGCCTGATCGTGGTGATGAACTGCCTCTTTGCTATCGCCGCTTGCGTAGAGGGCGTTAGCCTTCGCACGGAGTCCAAGCGCAATCTCTTCCTTGCCGCCCAATTTCTCAGCAATCAGAAGCGCGGACTCCGCTAGTGCGCGGGCGTGATGCGTGTCCACGCGCACCCGTTCAACGACTTTCTTGGCCAATTCAGAGACGATTTCCGTGGCAAGTGAACTTTCGTTCTTCGCGAGTAATTCTTCACGTTCGGCCTGGGTCTGTGTGCGGGCCAGCTCCTCAATGAACGCTTCGCGGGAGGTAGCCGTCTCCCGATCGGAGGTCATGAGAAGCCCAATTCATCGAGTTGCTTGCGCAGATTCTCGATGCATTTCTGGCGCGTAAGACCGATTGAACCAACCGCCAAATTTAATTCGCTGGCAACTTCCGCATAAGGACGGGATGGGGATTCGAAGAAGAGCATCTCTACCAGTTTCCTGCATCGAGGGGCGAGGTTTGCCATTGCTTCACGCAGCATCTGTTCTTCTTCCGCTTGCCTAACAAACTCTTCTGCCACGGCAGGCACTTCGGGTTCGGGAAGTTCCTCTTCAGCGTCCCGGCTAACGAGCCGCTGTTGCTGCCGTTTCCAGTGATAGCACTTGTGATGCGCCACCTGGATAATCCATTTCGGCAGGGCGCGCGGTTCTCTTAAATCGCGAAGGTGCATGAGCAGTTCCATGCAAGTTCCCTGAAACACATCCGCAGCTTCCTGCGGAGGCAATCCGTATTTCACGGGGATCGAATAGATCAAGGCCTTGTACTTATCAATGAGCTGCGACCACGCTTCTTCCTGGCCGGAAAGACACCTCTTCACCAGCGTGGTATCGGGTATACCCCGCACCGCTGATTTTTCGGTATCTGTCACCACAGGGTTCATCTGCCTGCGGCCTCCGAGTAATTGCGCAGGAAGAGCGACTCCACGTTCCACAACGCATACGGTTCGAGGACAGCCGGTTGAAAATTTCCAATGCTATTCTTGGCGCCCACCAAAATGTCCGGCGCAGCGAGAAAAATGTACGGCTGATTCTCGTCAAGAATCTGCTGCACGCGATCGTAGCTCTTTTTTCTTTCCTCAAAGCTCTTTGCGACAAGTTGCTGCTCCATCAATTTGTCGATCTCCGCTTCCCATGCGGTCGCCGGATGAGTTTGTGAAGGATTCCAGAAGTGTGACGCCCCGCTCGAGAGCCAAACGTTAATGTCGACATTCGGATCGGCGTCGGGGCTTCCTAGGCCCAGCACGCAGGCGTCGTATTCTTTGGTTTGCGTGACGCGATCCAGGACCGAACGAAATTCCAGAAGAACGACTTGTGCTTTGATTCCCAACTGCTTCAAATCGTCGGAAATCAATGTCACCATTTTCGTGCGATTGGCATTAGAAGAATTGGTCATTATCGAGAACTCGACTGGATTGCCGTTTTGATCCACTAGAATCTGCTCGGAGCCCGCGCCATTTTTCCAGGAAAAGCCCGCCTGGCGCAAAAGCTCGCGCGCGCGATCAAGCGATCGTGGAAGATGCTTGATTTCCGTATTTGCCCAGCGCTTATTTCCGGGAGTCACAGGCCCCCAAAGCGCGGCGCCACGTCCTTGATACACCAAGCGGACAATCGCTTGACGATCTATGGCCGTCGAAATCGCTTGCCGGAACCGGACATCGCGAAACCAGGTTTGCCTGCGCGCAGCGTCGGGTGAAGTTTTCGCACTGGTTTCATTCAAATTGAAAAAAAGGAAGTTGTACTCAAATCCGGCGCCTGCGTCGGTCATCGCGTAACCGCGGGCTTGCCGGGAAAGGACGGAAAAGTTTTCTGCACTCAGCCGCGTAATCACGTCGGTTTCGCCCGATTGAAACCGCAACACTTGAGCGTCGGCACTAGCCACAAACAAAAATACAATCTCATCGAGATAAGGCAGCCGCATGCCCTTCGCATCTGTCTTCCAATAATAAGGATTGCGCTCAAGCACAATCCGCTCGCCCGCAACGTACTGTTTCAGGCGAAATGGCCCGAGCCCTGCCCATTCGCCGGGTGACGTGGAAAGAGACCAAAACTGTGGGAGCTTGCCCTCACTGTACGGTTTTTCCAAAATGTGACGCGGAAGAATTACGAGTCCATCGAAAAGCCGGTCACCCACTCCGTACGGTTTGGCCAGCCGGAACACCAAATGGTATTCATCTACTTTCCGCACTTCAATCGGCTTTCCGCCGACGATCAAGAGATCCCGCTGCGGCGCATGAATCGCTTCGTCCAGATAAACACGAAATGTAAACAGAACATCGTCAGCGTCGAGCGGGTGCCCGTCCGAAAACTGCAAGCCGCGGCGAAGCTCGATCGAGTATTCCAATCCGTCCTTGGAAACTTTGCAGCTTTTCGCCAGAGCTGGCTCCGTCAATTGCGAGGAGCGATTAATGTGTATCAGATCCGCCTGCATTACCCTGATAACCTCGCCCGAAGGCCCGTCCGAAGCAATGATCGGGTTCAGCGTTTTGGGCTCGTCGCGGAGTGAAAGCACCAGACGTCCCCCGCGCTGTCCGATGGCGTCATGAGTAACCAAAAATTCGGCCTTCGTGCCGGGTGAATTTTGCGGAAAGGCTGATAGGGAGAAAGACAAAAAGCACAGAAACAAGGTCGCGGTGAGCCTTGCTGCACTTCGGATCGCCTGCAAATACTTCCAGGTCATTTTGGCCTGCCCAGTTGTACGCGGTACCTACAAACCTATCTTGGCGGCACGCGGTTCTTCCTGCAATGAACTCGAAAGGGCCAGGTAGCCGAAAAAGAACGGCACCATGGCCAGGGCTGGCAAGTACATCCACCAATAAGAGGACAAGACGCTGTATTGCTGGAGGCTGCTGAGCAAATTGCCCCAACTAGGAGCAGGCTCCGGAATACCAAGTCCAAGAAAGGATAGCGTAACTTCCGCGAGAATGTATTGCGGAATGAGAATCGCAGCCTGGGTCAGTATGATGCTCCTTGTCTGCGGAAGAATGTGTCTTCGCAGGATATAGAAATGCGAAGCTCCGAATCCGCGCGCTGCACGAACAAAGTCACGTTCCTTTGCGCTCAACGCAACGCCGCGCACCAGACGCGCTGGCCGCGCCCACCCAAGGGCTCCAATCATAATGACAACAATCAGAAAAGCCTGCATTGGGCTCACGAGGAGCGGCAAAAAAGCTCGCACTCCAAATAGCAGATAGAGCCACGGCAGAACAAGGCATAGCTCCGCAAAACGCATGACGATGGAATCCGTCCAGCCTCCAAAATATCCCGATGCGCCTCCCATCAGAACGCCGAGGAACAACGAAATGGAAGCCGCAAGTAGTCCGGCAAAAAGCGAAACCTGGGCTCCGTGAAGAATCCGCGAAAAAAGATCGCGCCCATAACCGTCCGTACCGAACAAGTTGATGCTCCCGCTCTCGGTCCCAAACAGATGCAGCTTTCCTGGAATAATTCCCAATAAACGATAAGGAGCACCTTTCACGAAAAATTTCAGCGGGATTTGAGTCGCTCGATCCTCTTCATATTGATCGAAGAAACCTTCCTTTACGCGTTGCACATAAGCGAAGGGGCGAAGATGAATTTTTCCGCCCCGATCCACGCAATGAATCGCCATAGGCGGCGCATACGGCCGGTCGCGGTCCTGCTGCACCGGATCGTACGGAGCGACAAAGCCCGCTGCCAAAACAATAACGTGAAGAAAAGCCAGGAAAATCAACCAGACAGCGGTTTTGTGAAGTGATCGTTTCATGGATCACTCCGTCCGAATACGCGGGTCGGCCCAGAAGAGCGCGACGTCGGCAATGAAGTTTCCTGCAACCAGAAAAACCGTTGAAAGCAGGACCCCCCCGATAACTACGTACAAATCGCGCGCAAGAATAGCTTCTAAAAGAAAAGGGCCAAGCCCAGGCCAGCTGGTAACGACCTCTACCAACAGGGAGCCGCTGAGCAGCGCGCCAATGCTGAAACCAAAAAGCGAAATGAGCGGATTTGCGGCCGCTGGCAGAGCGTAACGCCACAGCAGTCGCGATCGAGGAATTCCATGCGCTTCCGCTGCGCGTATGAATCCTTCGCCGAGTACGTCGGCAACTGCAGCACGGATATGCCTGACGAGAATCGGTTGCGCGATAAGGACCAGAATTGTCGCAGGCAGAAACATGTGCTGCGCCAAATCCCACAAACGATTTGCGAACGGTAGAGACTCAGCCCCAACAGAAGCCATACCTCCCGCCGGGAACCATCGCGTTTGCACGGCAATCAACAAGAACCCGAGCGCGAGGGCAATATCCGGGATCACAAGCAAAATTGCCGATGTTCCCGTAATCACGTGGTCCAGCCAGCGGCCTGCGTATTCGGCGCTCCAAACTCCCAATGGTAGAGCGATGAGCCACGCCAGAAGGGTCGCCGTGATTGTGAGCAGAAGCGTGTTCCGCGCACGCACTGCAACGAGTGGCAGGACAGGCGAGTTGTATGCGAATGAATAGCCCATCTCGCCATGAGCTAGCGATTTCACCCACACCAAATATCGAACCGGTAACGGTTTGTCGAGATCGTAACGAGCTTTTAGCGCAGTGAGAGTCTCAGGAGAGATCTGCGGATTGAGCCGCATTTCGTCGAAATAATTTCCGGGCGCCAGCGTTGTGAACAAAAACGTGACAACGGTTGTGGCAGCCAAAAGCATCGCGGCATGCAGGAAACGGCGCGCCAGGTAACGCATCAAACTGCCGGCCTTTTTTCGTGGCTGGAAGAGACACCGCTCGCACCAGCAATCAAGGCTCGCGTTGCCATGTGTGCTGGATTTCTCATGACTTCCCGCATCGGCCCGCTCTCAACGATGCGGCCGCTCTGCATGACAATAATTTCGTCTGTAATTCTTGCGGCCATAACCAAATCATGCGTAATAAAAAGAACGGCGGGCCTTGCCGCAAGCGGAATCGAGGGATCGGCGAGGTCCAACAATAGATTCGCGATTTGCGCCTGAACAGAATAATCGAGGGCGGAAAGTGCTTCGTCAAGAATCAAGATCTTGGGTTCGAGCGCCAGCGCTCGTGCGATTGCCAGGCGCTGGCGCTGCCCACCGCTCAAGTCTGCGGATTTCCGATCAAGAATCCTGCGCGGAAGCCCGACTCGACCCAGGAGTTCAGCAGCGCGCTCCTTCCTTTCTTCTGAATTCAACTTTGTCTGCAGAATCCAAGGCTCTTCCAAAATTTCCAAAACTGTGAAGATGGGATTGAAGGCCATCGCAGGGTCTTGAAATACGAGTTGAACTTGCGGCCGTATGTTTTGCAGTTCACTTTCCGATAGAAACTCGAGATTACGCCCCTGAAAGCAAATGGAACCTGAACTAGGTTTTTCCAGGCAAGCGAGACATGCCGCAAGGGTGGATTTACCTGACCCGGAAGCGCCAACGATGGCAATGCGTGTTCCCGGCTGAACTACAAAACTGACTTGATCGAGAGCGCGAACGGACATCCTTGCGCCACTCAAATGGCGCGAAGAATATTCCTTCACCAAACTTTCCACGGAGAGCAACGCTTCCATATTCGCCAAGCAGTCCCGCGTTAACCACCAAACTTGAAGCAGCGGACTTTCGCGCCGTTTCCAGCATTTGAAAATTCCGGCATGCGCTCGCTGCAAATCTGCATTTTTTCCGGACACCGTGGCGCAAATGCGCAGCCCAAAAATTTGGCTGAAAGATCCGGTGCGTCGCCTGGAATAACAGGTATGTGCGCCTTATTCGGTGAATTTTTAATTTGTTCTAGCCTTGGCCGACAAGTCAGCAAAGCCTGTGTATAAGGATGCTGCGGAAACCTCAGCACTTTTGCAGCTTCACCCTCTTCGACAATTTCTCCTGCATACATGACCATAACGCGGTCTGCGAAACCGTTTAACAGTTCAAGGGCATGTGTAATAAATAGAATCGCGAGATTACGTTCTTTTTGCAGCCGCTTGAGGAGTTCCAAAATTTCGCGCTGCGTCACAGAATCAAGAGAAGCTGTCGGCTCGTCCGCAATCAGCAAACTGGGTTTGCACACGATTGCCTGTGCAATGGCAATCCGCTGCCGCTGGCCTCCGCTTAGTTGGTGAGGGTAGGAAGCATAGACTCGTTCGGCTTCCGTACCAAAAATCGAGTCGAGCAAACTGCGTACTTCGCGCCGCCGCGCAGCTTTATCTTCACTGGTATGCGCCTTCAATACTTCTTCGATTTGCAGGCCAACACGCATTGTTGGGTGAAGCGCTACACCCGGCTCCTGAAAAATCAACGAAACGCGACTCCCGCGAACGTGCGCAAGTTCGTTACGCTTGAGTTCCAGCAGATTTTTCCCCTGCAAGAGAACGGCACCGCCGTGAATCGCTGCATTGCGCGGAAACATGGCCAGCAACGACGCACCGAGCGTGCTCTTGCCAGAACCAGATTCGCCCAACACGCCTACGATCTCCCCGGACTCGATTCGAAGACTGGTCTCGCTGAGAGCAAACACTTCACCACCGTCTCGCATTTGGTAGCGGACACTAAGATCTCGAACCTCTAACAGCGGTTCCATAGTGAGAGAAGCCTTCTGGACCGGACAATTCATGCTGGGTCAGAAATCCGAATCGAACAAGAAAGCCATTCCGAGACGCGAACTAAGAGTAATCCCGATGGCCCTTGGCGGAAGAAAGATCCGCCCAACTTCTGCATATCTTTATGTAAATAAATAGCTTAGGGGAGAGTATTTTTCAGTCGGCATCCTCCCCTTATAAGTCGAAAGGCTAGTTCTAGTACCAGATCCAGAATGGGGCAGGAAGCTGGACTAGCCGTTTGGCGAAAGGACTGAATATGAAACGGCTTACGGTGGCGAGTTTAATTCTTTTTTGGGCGCTAGTTGCGCAGGCTAAGGACAAGCCCGGATACGAAAAGGGCGTGTTGCTCCAGATGGACTCTTCTTCCTGCGGCTATGCGGAAAAAGACGGGAAGACGATCGCCGGCGAGATTTTTGGAACCGACGGTCAGCACAAAAATACAAAAGAAGTTTTGTGCCAGGAATACGTTTTGAAATCGGATCGCGTGATCTACCGTATTCGTCCTAAAGACGACAAGCATCCTGCTCTTTTGCCTGTAGGTGAAACGGCGGAATTTCGCATTCACAAAGACAAAATGATTCTTCGCGTTCCCGAGGGCCAAGACAAGGAACGCGAATACTTCGTAATTTCCATGACCCCACGCACGGATGTTGCGGAAAATCACCGGACTGTCGCGCAAGCCGACCGTCCGTAATGTTGAAGAAGGATCTCAATCGGCGCTGCGATTGAGTCCCAACTCATCGCGCACAAGTAAACTGGTTTAGCTGAGAATTTGAGAGGAATGGTCGGGGCGAGTGGATTTGAACCACCGGCCTCCTGGTCCCGAACCAGGCGCGCTAGCCAGGCTGCGCTACGCCCCGACAACCGACGCGGCAAGCTGTGCTCTCACCGCAGAATCCTCAGAGTAACACACCCATGCGTCCCGGCCAATAACGCACTCAACAGGTCGCTCACTGAATTGATTCATTCGAAGCAGATTCTAGATTGCTGGACAAAAAACCGCCGGAGAGCTTTCACTCTCCGGCGATAGTCTCGGTGATTTGGAATTTAGCTTAGAACTCGTAGCGCAATGCGAACTGCATAACGCGCGGGTTTGTGAGCAAGCGAGTGTAGTTGCCAAATTGCGATCCAAATGAGTCAATCGCGTTGTTGGTGCTTTGGGCGTCAAACCGAACGGAGTTGGTGACGTTGAAGACTTCCCAGCGCAATTGTAGGCTTTGCTTCTCGGCCCATGGCATCGCCCAACGCTTGGAAAGGCCGAGGTCCGCGCCAAAGAAGCCGTTTCCACGAAGGAAGTTTCGGGAGCCAGCTTCGCCCGGCAACGGCTCGCGGAAAAATGCTGCGGCAGCGGTTCCGCCGACCCCGAAGATATTCACAGTACCCGATGTACCTCCAGTATCTTTGAACGCTCCTGTTTGGATCTGATTGGGCGGGACAACTGGAACAGCGTTGCCGGATAGATCCCAGTTGGTTGGGAAGTTAAAGCCGTTGAAGACGCTTATTGGGAATCCGCTGGTCAGCCGGAAGAGTCCGGAAAGTTGCCATCCGCCAATAACCGCATCGAGTCCCTTGTTGATCTGTCCGCCGATAGCGCGTCCACGACCAAAAGGAAGATCGGCGACCCAGTTCGAATTGAACTGATGTGTGGCGTCAAAATCCGAAACGGATCGGAAAAGATTGGGTGACCAAGAGTTGATCACCTGGTTTCCGCCAATTCCGCCAAACGTGCCAGCGCGCTCCGCGTCGGACGAAAGGTCGATTGATTTCGAGTAGGTGTAGTTGAAATCGAATTGAACTCCATGGCTCATGCGGTGCCGAAGAGTTACTTGCAACGCGTTGTAGTTGGCCGATCCGATAGACCGCCAGGAGTACAGAGCCGCATATTGCGGCGTAAAGAAGGTGAATGGTCCACCGATTCCAAAATACTGGCAAGGAGGATGGCCAGCCTGACCGCAATTTGCATCACCGGTAGCATCGGGAATTCCCGACTGGTCCAGAAACTGAAGCGGCGTGGTCTCGTTGAAGTTGCCACCGCAGAATAGGTCGAAGGCCGCAAAAAGGGGGTCCGTGGTTGATGCTGGACCACCCTGACCGCAGCCACCGGTAAGCCCTCCCAGCAAGTACGACCCGCCGTTGGTGGGCCTTTGGAGCACATCAGCCCAATACTGCGCCACAGCCGGGCTAACCATCGAATCGGCGAAATTCGCATCGGTAACACCCTTGCCGCCAGCGGCGGTAGAACGATAGAGCTTGGCGAGGGCTTGCACTGCGGTGAAGTAGTCCAAACCCGATTTCTTGTCTTTGAGGTCGAGGGGCATCGCCAAGTCTTCTGAAGTGAGCAAGCGATGCGACAACCTGCCAACATATGCGAGTTCAACGGCAAATCCGCCTCGCAATTCGCGGGCAACAGAAAGGTCAAGTGTAAAGGAGTAAGGAGTCTTGAGGGAGCTGTCCAGACCCGTCGTGGCGGAGAAGAGGCCCGAGGGAAACGGAACTGGGAAGTTTGCCCCTGGTGACGGCAGGAAGACCGTGGTGCCATTGTTGTCGGTTGCGGGAATCGTATGAATGTCAGTCAAGCGAGGCGCACTGGCCACGGTTTGCAGCGCAGCCTGGTTTGTTAGAGTAGTCGAAAGACCAAAAGAACCATTGCGGTCAAAATTGTCGGCAATGCCTTGTCCGAAGCGGTCGTATACGATGCCGAAGCCACCGCGAATAGAAGTCTTGCCTTCACCGAATAGATCGCCGAACAGGCCACTTGTGAACTTCGGAGCCCAAGCAAAAGCGACGCGAGGACCAAGGTTTTTGTAGTCCCAGTTCCAATACCCGCTCTTGCTGTTGGAGGGGCCGCACCAGTTGAACGCAACGGGCTGATCTTGGTTGGAGGCAATCCCGTTTGCGCCCTCAGCGACACGATTGTTAAACCACTGTCCCAGATTGAACGTTGGGCAGACCTCCAGACCCTTTGTTTCCCAAAGTGGAGAGAACAAGGAGTATCTGAGTCCCAGGGTCAAAGTCAGGCTTGGTTTCACCTTCCAAACGTCTTGGAGATACGTTTCGTAGTCATCAATGGCAAAGTGACGAGTCAAGGCTGCCCCCTGCGGCAGCGCGTTTCCGCTTCGGGCAAAGTTGTATTGTGCATCCACCTGCGAAACCATGCCCATCAGCGCGGTCAACGGAAAGTCGTAGGAATTCGCGAAGCTTCCATCCACGCCCGGATAAGGTGTATTCGTTGCAGGATTAATGTTGTTGGAAGGATTCAGCGGCGAACCAGTCTTGCCGGCAAATCCGGTCGTGTTGAACCAGCCAGCATTGGCCACACCATCGCTAAAGGAAGAAAGCGTGCTTGAGCGCGGGTTTCGAATGAAAGAAAGCAGCCCGCCGAACTGCCAGGTGTGCCGCCCGCGGATCCAGGAAACGTCATCCGCAAAAACATGGATCGGACGCTGAAAGCGGTTACTCCTAGTAATTGCGCCGGTCTGATCGTTAAGGCCACGGAAGAGTATCCACTGCTGGTCCGAATTGCCAATCGTGCCGAGGCTTTCACGAATGTATCCGTAGCGAAAATTGTTAATCAACGAAGGTTTCAGAACACCGGAGTAGTTGACAATGATTCCCTTGTTGTAATTTACGATGGATTGGGATGGCGGCTCGCCGGGCAAGAAAGGCGCGCCGGCGTTGGTTTCGTTCCGAAGCGCTCCGGACACGGAAACATGGTGCTTGCCGTCGCGGCTGATGTTGTAGTCCATCTTTGCGATGTAATCGTTTCGTGTGTCTGAAATCGGAGCGGCAAAGTTGAATCCCTGATAGTTAAATCCGTCACCGACGTTGGTGTTATTCGGCGTGGGCCACGTATTGAGATACGACATAACGGCGGCGCTTGGGCCAACGTGTAGCGGATCGATTTGAGCGATCTGCTGGGGAGACAGCGCGTTATAGGCAATATTCCCGTTCGGAGCTGGAATAGTATATTTCGTTCCGCTCATGCCCGTAACGGTCCCGCCTGGACAATCCGTGGCTATCGTCGGGCTCGAGGAATCGCACTGATAAAAGATGACCCCATCACGTAGCGACGCACTCGGAACTGTGACCGTCTGACTCACTTGCTCCGATCTGCGGGTCCCCTCATAGTTCGTAAAGAAATAGAGACGGTCTTTCATTATCGGCCCTCCCAGGGAGGCGCCAAAAATATTCCGGATCAGCTTGGGAGCTTTGTTGCAATCGTTTGGATTGGCCAGCGTACAATTTTCAAGTTCGCTTTGTTTCACAAAATAGTCATTCGCACTCGTGTACGTATTGCGGTGATATTCGTATGCAGAGCCGTGGAACTCATTCGTACCGCTTTTGGTGACGAGCGCAACCTGGGCACCGCTCGTCCCGCCCTGGTCCGCGTTGGAGTTGGAGGTGGTTACTCGGAATTCCTGAACGGAGTCCAGGGTGACGGGCAACACAGATGTAAACGCATGCCCTCCCTCATCGTTCACACCGATGCCGTCGAGCGTCACGTTGCTTTGGTCACTGCGCGCTCCATTCACAGCACCGCTCCGCGTGTCGCTGGTGGGTACATCGGCGCGATTACCCGTATAAGCAACTCCCGGTTGCAGGGTCAGCAGATCAGGCACATTACGGCCTTCCATCGGCAATTGCTTTACCTGATTCTCGCTGAACGCGATTCCTAGCGACGCATCCGTAGTGTTGAGCGTCACGGCCTGGGCCGAGACTTCCACGGTCTGTGCGGCAGATCCGATCTCAAGCGTAACGTTTACGGTCGTCGGGTTATTTACCAACAATTGGATATTTCTTTGTTCGTACTTCCGAAAATTTGCCATCTCCACTAGCAGCGAGTATGTACCGGGAGCGAGGCCCAAAAACTCGTATTCTCCGCCGGCTCCCGTGGTGGTCGCGCGTTCCAAACCCTGTGCAGGGTTCGCCAGTTTTATCTGGGCACCTGTGATAGCGGCTCCCGTCTTGTCGGTAACGACCCCATGTAGAGAGGTCGTGCCTGTTTGCGATAGCGTTATGCCTCCGCACAGAGCGACCCCCAATCCCAACTGAAATACCTTACGCAAAATACGAGTCCACTTCATGTACTGCTCCTTTCGCGCACCGGTATGAAATTGTTTGGGCTACAGGCAGGAACACTCTGAGGAAGAAACGCTGACGGGAAAGTGTGAAGGAAAACCCCACTCGCCGTAGGACACTTTTCAACTACCCCAGGTACCTCGTCCCACCACCACTCTCCGTCAAGTGAGATAGTTTTTAGGACAGATATGCCCGCTATGTCAAGAATTGTTATTTCGATTTAATAAGTTCGTTTTGATGATTTTGGATTACAACTTCTTGATTCAGAAATTACCTAAACGCAAGAGCTTTGCGTCGGTAATCGCCTTAATTTCGCGAATCGGTTCCAAAATCGAGGCGGGCACTTCCCCGTCCAGCCTTACAAGCGACACGGCTTCGGCCCCTCGCGAAGCATCGCGCCGACCCAATGCAAACGTCGCAATGTTAACACCCAACGTGCCCAATGTGCTCCCAACCATTCCAATTACGCCTGGCTCATCGCGATTCCGCAAAAAGAGGATTGTTCCCTCCAATTGCGCTTCGAGCGGAATGCCGTCAATCGCCAAAACGCGTGGCGAACCGTCATGCAACACGGTACCTTCGGCCGTAAAACCAATCGATCCGCTTTTTTCCGGCAACGCGGACACTTCGAGCGTGTTCGGGAATCCGTGCTCACGTCTCCGCGTCTCTTCCTCCACAGCCAGCCCGCGAGCCGCCGCCACCGCCGGTGCATTCACAACGTTCACCTTTTCATCCAAGACCGCATTCAGTACGCCCGCAAGAACTGCGCTGCGCAAAAGGTGTGTCCCAACTTCCGCGACTTCTCCCGCGTAGCGAATCCGAATTCGCCCTGGCCGCGTGTCCGCCGCCTGCGTAACCAGCGACCCCAATCTTTCCGCAAGCTCAAGATACGGCCTCACGCGTCTGTATTGGTCTGCAGAAAGAGCGGGCAGGTTCACTGCATTTCTGATGATTCCTTCCGCAAGATAATCTCGTATCTGCACCGCCACCTGCGTACCGACTTCCTCCTGCGCTTCTTGTGTCGACCCGGCAATGTGCGGGGTTCCCACCACATTCGGCAGCCCAATCAACGGCGAGTTCTTCGGAGGCTCTTCAACAAACACATCCAAGGCCGCTCCGCCTAGTCGTCCGCTCTTCAGTGCTTCTGCCAGATCGGCTTCGTTGATCAACTCTCCGCGCGCCGCATTCACAATCCGCGCGCCTTTTTTCATCTTTGCAATCGACGCCGTATTGATCATGTTCGTGGTCGCCGGGCTCAAGGCTGTGTGCAACGAAATGAAATCGCTCTCCGCATAGAGCCTGTCCAGCGGCACAAGTTCAACTTGCAGTTCCTTCGCCGCGGATTCACTGATATACGGGTCATACGCAAGGACACGCATATCGAACGCTTCCGCACGCGAAGCTACTTCACTCCCGATTCTTCCCAATCCGATCAAACCCAGCGTCTTGCCGCGAACTTCTGTTCCCGATGATGACTTCTCCCATCGCCCTTCCCGAAGTGCCGCATCCAGTTTTGGCACCTGCCGCGCCAGCGCCAAAAGCAATGCGAAAGTATGTTCCGCTACGCTAACCGCGTTCCCGCCGGGTGTACTCATCACCAGCACGCCGCGCCGCGTCGCTTCCTGCAAGTCAATGTTGTCCACGCCCACACCCGCGCGGCCCACCGCGCGCAACCTCGGCGCTTTCGCCAGCAAATCCGCGGTCACCCTGGTCGCGCTGCGCACAATTAACGCGTCCGCGTCCGCCAGTTCCGGTCCAATCGTGTCTTTCGTCGTAACAACGACACTCAGCCCCGGCGTTTTCTTAAGGAGTTCCACTCCCCGCTCGCTAATTTTGTCCGCAACAATGACTTTCATGAGTCCCCTTCGATTTTCTGGCTGCAAGCCGCCCCGTACACGGGCGGTCCCGCGCTTCTACTTGAAACTAACCAAATTAAAGGCCCACAAGCGGAGTGTCAAATTAGAAGAAGAAATACCCCAGCCCTTGCTCTGTTATAGTTTCAGCAGGAGAGCTCCATCGATGAGTCTCAGCGAGACGATCCAGAAAGATATTGTCGCGGCAATGAAGGCCAAGGAAGAAATGAAGCTAGGCGTCCTCCGCATGGTCAAAGCGGCAATTCAACTTAAAGAAGTCGAAAAACTGCGCAAGCTTGACGACCAGGAATCCATTCAGCTGCTGCAGACTCTCGTGAAGCAGCGCAAGGAATCCATCGACCAGTTCGCCAAAGGCGGCCGGCAGGATCTCGTTGACAAAGAACAGAAAGAACTCGCTCTCCTGGAAGTCTACCTTCCTGCTGGTGCGTCGCAACAGGAGATGGACGCCGCTGTCTCCAAAGCCATCGCCGAAACAGGAGCAAACTCCATCAAGCAGATGGGCGCGGTCGTCAAAGCGGCGAAGACAGCGCTCGAGGGGAAAACAGTCGACGGCAAAGCGCTTAGCGATCTAGTCCGGGATCGTCTTTCAAAATTAGGCTGAAGAAATCTCTCGCCCCGTGGCCCCAGCTTCAACTCAAACCGACCGCAACGCGCTCGCCCTGGCCGTTCTGCGTATCTGCGTCGGTATTCTCTTCCTCATTTTTGCCGAATACAAAGTCTTCGGCTTCCAGTTCACACTGCACGGCGGCTTTCAATATTGGATCAGCCACTTCATTGAAGATGGCGCTTATCCGTTCATGAAGCCCATCCTCAAAAATTTTGTTCTGGCGCACGCAAAGCCAATAGCTTTTCTCGTTGCTTACGGGGAACTCGCTATCGGTCTCTCACTCGTCTCCGGAATTCTCGTGCGCTTCGCCAGCTTCTTCGGCCTCATCTTCATGCTGAGTCTTTTGTTTTCGACAAACTACCCCGGCTCATCTGCACCGCTCTGGCAATACTTCGGCGCTTCCCTCGATCACTCCGTCCTGGCTCTTTGCTTTCTTACATTTTCAATCGGCCGCTCGGACGCAGCGCTCTCTCTTAACAACTATTTCGAAAAAAGAGCGATGCCTGAATCTTAGAGGGCCAAAATCAAGATTTTGGCTTCAACACAGCCGTGCTGCGCTCGTCGCTGGCAATCATTCGGTAGAGTTTCTTGAGCTCGTCCAGTTTTTCCGTAGGGACAATCAGTTCTTTAATTTCGAACGTGCGCGTGTAGAGCAGAACATCATTTTTCTTCTCTGTTTTGCTATGGTAGCTCGCAAAGCTGTAGTCCACGTCCACAGGCGGCGGCAAATCATCAACCTCATAGCCGGCAGGTAAAGTAATCTCGAACGAATCGACGTCTTTTTCGGGCCCGTTAAAAATTACAGGGAATTTCCTCGGTTCTTTTTCTTCCATCAAACCGTTCGAACGCACCCCTAGCACGCGTGGCCGGACCATCAGCAAATTTCCCGCCGGTTTGGCATAGGCCGTGGCCGCCAGATTGAAAACATAGCCAAAAGGAAGATCGGTCGCATCGAGATTCAACATCTGCGCGCTGGTGATGTCGAACATTCCGATGGAGTGTGCGACTTCCTGTTCGATACGCTTCACGCGGTCTTTGCTGCTTTGGACGGAGATTTGCTCGTAGCGTTCGTAAGTCGCAAAATCACCCTTGCGCATAACGTTCATTTGCCCGCGGAGCGTACCGTTCGCATCGAGCGTCAAGTGCCCAATGTGGCTTATTCCGTTACTGGCAGCGGGGAGTTGCGGCGTCAAGATTAGTTCACCTCCATCCGGCGTAACCAGGAATGCATAGCTCGTCTGTAGTTCCCCACTTAAGTTTCCTATGGGAGTTTTTTCGTCCGTGGGGTCAAAGATCAAAAGTCTTCCAAGTTTCGGATGATTCAAAACCGCCATGTATCTAGTGTCCTGAACCTGATCCGGCAGCTTGATCGCGAGGATGGCGTGATCGAATATCCTCATCGGAGGCGTTTCAGGTCCGACTGCTCCGCGCTCAGTGTTGATAAATACATAATACGAATCGATATCCGCGAGCTTAAGCATCGTGCTTAGCAGCGTCGCCTTATCCTTGCAGTCCCCATACTTGTGTGCGAAAACATCAGAAGCGGCATGAGGTTGCCAGCCTCCTATGCCGAGCTCAATCGCCACATACCGGATATCTTTCTGCAGGAATTTTGAAATCGCCTGCAACTTCTTTTGCGTCGTGTCCTGCCCAACCGTAAGTTCCGCAAATTTCTGACGAATTTCTGGCGTGGCTTCGCGCCTTCCGTTGGCAAGATCTCTCTGCCACTTTCCCATGTCGTCCCAGGTCAAGAAACTATTGCGGCGTGTCGCGCCCGGCCCAAGAAATGCGACCACCATTCGACCAGCGAGTCCACTGAACGGCGGCATATGCTTCTCTACCCGGATTGCCGGCACATCGCTCACAACCCATTGCCACTGATTGCCACCTTTGTCGTTCGGTTCCACTTTTGCATGATTTAGCCATACCGCCGAATACTCCCAGCCCGGCGGCATTTGAAGTGAGTACCTGGCTTCCTTGACCGGAATCGTTTCCTGAAAATTCCATTCGTCTTCCAGCACAAAAGGACGCGCCTGATATTCAATCTCATACCCAACAACGCTGCCCGGTTCACCGCCCGGAATTTCTAACATCTTTAGCTTCGCGTCCGACGCTAGTTCCCAGCCCGCCGCACCCGACCTCTCCACTGCATCCTTATCTTTGACCTCATAGTCTTTTCCCTGCTTTGGGATGCACCAACCATGCATGCTTCCAACTCTTTGTTCACTATTCATATAGGCATGAGCGACGGCGTATCTACGACCTTCTGGGCGCAAAATCTTATATACCCTGCGCGCGTATCCCTTCATTTTTCCGTCCGGAGTAACCGTTGCCGCATCCTCTGCATAGAGCAGCACCGCGTCCGTTTTTTCGTCGTACGCAGGTAAGGGAGCACTCGCTGCGGCATGCATCCACGCAGGCGCATCGGCTTTTGCCGACAAAGGTGCAAACGCAACTAAAACTGCAGCAACTGCAGATGGGAAAAACACATTTCGAAATGCATTCATAGGATCCTCAGTTGCTCGCCGCGGCAGCCGATGGCTGTAACACCACCTGCTGTTCATCCTGCGTTTTCACAAATTGGAAAAATCCGCGCAAGACGGAATAGTTTTCCTTGCCAACTAGGAACAAATCCTCCCGAAGCATTCTTTGCACTTGCACTGTCGTGTCTGTTTTCTCTGCTTTCATGGAATACTCGGCGCCTTTTAAGTCGCGATCGACGGCAGCGGGTACACTCTCCGCCTTCCACCCGTCCGGCAAGTGAATGCTCACGTCATCGGTAGCTTTGTATGGAAAATGAAAATAAATTGGCCAAGTCCGATTGGCGTGTTCAAACATATGTTTTTCGTTTGCTGAAAAAAACGAAGTCGGCAACATGAGCCGTTTTCCTGCTGGCGATGCCCATCCGGGAATCTTCACCTTGAATTCTGCGACCACGGGGTTTTCGGAACTGTTCCAGTCCGGTCCCTTGGTCAGTTCCACCTCGCTTCCCGCGGGAATCGTATCCTTCACCCCTTCTTCCAGGAATTTCTTGCGTTCGGTATCGTCCTGATTGCGCTCTTCCAGTCTGCGCCATTGACCTTCCAATCCACTGTATGTCGCGGTGACCGTTCCCTCAAGATCGCCTTCCGGTGTTAGTTTGAAATCTGCTTTTCTTTCAATTCTTGAGTCCGAACTCGGTGGGAGAGGCGTTTCAATCCAGCTTCCGCCTTCTTTGTCCAATTTCATACCAATGGTGCCGGTTTCCACCCACGGCAACATGCCGAAGGGCGTAAACGCGGCGCCTGGGTCGAAATAACGGTCTTGCCCGCTCACCTTCACGACGACGATGTTGTCCGAAAGTTCGCGGCCATCCGTACGCTCTTTGCGAAAGAAATATTCGTTTCGCTGGGCCACAAAGCACGGATAGGCTTCGAACCCCGCTGCACGCACCAGTCCTAAATAGAGCCAGGTGAGTTGCCATCCGTAACCGAATTGATTCTTCCAGAGTTCTTCGACGTTTCCAGGTTCTTTCAGATTTTCTTGTTTGATCTGCTCGGAGGACATACGCGGCAAATAACTGAGGTTCTTGATCTGTTGCACTCGGTCGTAAATCTTGCGTAGTTTTACTTCAGGGGCATCACCAGGAGCCACGATCCCGTTCACCGCCTCTTCCATCGCTTTGCGTTTATCTACGAAACCCTCTGCTTTGCCGTTCGTTTTTTTCCCCCACTGTTTCCAATACTTATCGACATTCGGCTCGAACGGTTCGTCGCGATAAATGAAAACCACACGGAATTTGAGTTCATTTTCGGGAGGCATGTGGTCTTCCGGAAGGAACGCCGGAATGTTGATGGAGGTCATATGGACTATGCCATCCGGACCTTGCTTCGGTTGCTCCGTCCCCACTGGCAAACCGGCAGGCCAGCTCCACTGCACATTCCAGGGGTAGTAAGCATAAGGCTTCAAGGAAAAAACGGCTTTCTTGGTAAACAGCTCCTCGCTGATAAGCCAGTACGACCGGAAGATGTAGTTATCTTCGAGATCTATGTTGTAGTGGTATTCGACGATGCTGCCCGGCTGTACGTCCGGCAGCGTAAATTTCTTGGCAAGGTATTTTTCGCCCTTTGTCTTCTCGACGACCTCCTCGTAGACCTTGCCGTCAAAATTAGAGATGGTTCCATCTGGTTTGATTGTGCGCGCACGAATGGTGCTGATGGATGTTCTTTGCTTGAGAAATGGAATCTCGACGTTGGCGTACTTGCGGCCCTCTTCTGTGAAGATTTTGATGCGTATGTAGTTGTATTCGGACGCGCCCCGCCCTCTCTGCACACCCGCGTCGTTGCGATCCACTTGCTTATACAGGATCACCGCCGGGGCACCGGGAGCTTCTGGCAAGCCCGTCATCTTCAAGTCTTCTGGAGTGATGGGTTGCCATTCATCCGCCCGCACCGGCAACACACCAGCCAAAGTCGTCGCCATTACCCCCAATAAAACTAACGACACCACTCGACCACGTCGCATCAACATGAGGCTTCTCCTTGGAAGCAGATGCAATTCTTTTTCCTGTGCAGCTTCGTGGATTTGGACCCGGAGTCTTGCTTTACGGTAGGACTTGCCAGGGCCTGGTCCACGGCTGCCAACCTTTTCCGATTTATTTATTGCCAAACTACAGGCAGGTCACTCCCCTGTCAAGAGCACCGTATGGAACGCGGCAACACTGGCCTTTTAGCCACCGGGCTGCGTTTGTACGGGCTGTAAGACTATCTGTTGTTCGTCTCGCGTTCTCACCGTTTGAAAGAAGCCTCGCAGTGACGGATAGAACTTTTGCTCCATCAGCACAAAGTTAATCGCCAATTCCCTTTTTATGTGTAGTGTGTTGCCAACACGCAACATCGAGTAGCTGTACTTGGCGGCTTTCAAATCCACCATTTGTGGATTGGGAACGGCTACGACCTGCCATCCATCCGGCACTGTGACATTGACCTCATCGACTTTGTCCCAGGGATGTTCAAAATAGATCGCTTGGTGACGGTCCGCATGTTCGAATACGTGCTTCTCTGCGTTTCCGAAAAGCCCAACGGGAAGCAGTAAGCGTTTGGAGCTTGCAATGGCCCACCCCGGTACCTTCATATGAAATTCCGTCGTCATCGTCGGAGACGAGGTTTTCCAATCCGGTGGCGTTGTGAGCTGCACTTCGCTGCCCGCCGGAATATATTCCTTCACCTGATCTTCAAGGGTCTTCCTGCGCGCTTCTTCATCTTGCACTGCTCCGTCGATCCTCCGCGCAAACGCTTCCTGCCCGCTGTACGTTATGGTCAGCTTTCCTTCCAATGTGCCGTCTTCACTGAGCTTTAAATCTGCTTTCCGCAGAATCTGCGAAGCCTCTGCGGAACCTAGATCCGTTTGAAACCAGGTTCCTCCATCCTTGTCTAGCCTTAGAGCCGGGACTCCGGTCTCCTCCCACGGTAAAAGCCCAGCCGGTGCAAACTTTGCTCCGGGGTCAAGCAACATCTCTTTGGCTCCGACTTTCACCAGAATTCCCGTGAAATCCATCTCGCGAAGGTTTTCTCTTTCTTTCTTGAAGAAAAACCTCTTGCGGTTCGAAATCGCCACTGGTGATGCCTCGAACCCTGCCGCTCGCACCATTCCCATAAACAGCCAGTCAATCTCGTGTTTTGTCCCGGCGCCGCTTTTCCAGACATCTTCCGCGTTGCTGTTTGTTCGTATTCCGGCTCGTTGTTTTTCCTGCTCGGATAGGTATGTTCCATAAGTAAGATTCCGGATCTGCTGCACCCTGTCGTAGAGTTTCTGTACCTTCACTTCCGGAGTGTCTGAGTTCGATACAGTCTCTGCCGTGATTTGTGAAAGAAATACTGTTTTCCCGGCAAACCCTTCCGCTTCTCCGTACGCCTTCTTACCAAACTGCTTCCAAAACCGATCTGGGTCTTGCTCCTCCCGTCCCATGGAATAGATGAATTCCACTCTCTGTCTCACTTCATCCTCTGGAGGCATACTGTCTTCCTCTTCAAATGCCGGAACGTTCTTCACCTCCATGCGCACGATTCCCCTCATATCCGCTGCTGGCGGCTTTGTTCCGTTGGGCAAACCCGCAGGATAGTCCCATCGCACTGCAAGTCCGTGCTCCACGTACGGCTCCATTGTGAATCTTGCAACCTTCGTAAAAAGGCGGTCGCTCAAAATCCACAGTGCGTTGTAAAAGTACCGGTCGCGAAAATCCACGTAGTATTGATATTCGATGATGCTCCCTACTTGAACGTCGGGCAGTGTGAACGCCTTTGCCAGGTACTTGCGCCCGGCAGTTTTCACGATGGTTTTCTCGTAGACCTTTCCATCGAAATTGACGATGGATCCGTCTGTATGAACGGACCGTCCGCGAACGCTGCTGACATCCTGGTTTCCTCCGACAATCGGAATATCCACATTCGCGTACTTTCGGCCCTCTTCCGTCAGAACTTTGATCCGCACGTAATTGAATTCTTTCGAACCGTAAAGCTTGTCCGCACGGTCCACTTGCCTGTAAAGAATCACCGCGGGCGCTCCCGGTGCTTCCGGCAAATCGGTCATCTTCAACTCTTCCGCAGAAATCGGCAGCCAGTCGTCCCCGCTCGCTTCACGAGGCGCAAGAATCGCGCTACTCACCATCAGTGTCGTCGTTAAAAAAACACTCGCACAAAAGCGTTTCAGCATCGAGTTTTCCTTGGATGATTCGCGCAACAGTTCTGATCTATGAATCGAATTCCCCGAGAAATTACAGATGAGTTAATCTACTGTCAAGAGTTCACCGGCACGGCAGCGGGTCAGTTTGAATTTTTTTGGATCGTGACGCAATAAGGCTAAATTCAAACTGACCCACTGCTCCGGCCTGAGGAGCTGGTCGCCCGCGCCGAAATCCCATCAGGATTCTCTTCCCCATCGCCCTTCCCTGCGGCATAATCCCCGCGCACCTTTCCAGCACATTCTCGCCGCACCGCGAGGGAGGACGATGTGAACAACCGCCCCTGGAGTTCAACCGCGCCCCCAGGAGAATTTCGCACTTACATCGCTCCCGAAGAATCGCTCGCAGAATTTACAGTCCGCGCCGTCGTCCTCGGCGCGCTCTTCGGTCTCCTCTTTGGAGCCGTCACCGTCTACGTCGGCCTTCGCGCCGGTCTCACCGTCTCCGCCTCCATTCCCATTTCCGTTCTTTCCATCAGTATTCTTCGCGCGTTCGGCCGCTCCACCATTCTCGAAAACAACATCGTGCAAACAACCGGCTCCGCCGGCGAATCGCTCGCCGCAGGAGTGATGTTCACGATTCCTGCGCTCATCTTCCTGGGATTCGGCAGGGAATTTACTTTCTGGCGAATTTTCCCGCTCGCACTCCTCGGCGGATGGCTCGGCGTTCTCTTCATGGTTCCGTTGCGCCGCCAGCTCATCGTCAAAGAGCACGGCAATCTCTCCTTTCCGGAAGGCACCGCTTGCGCTGACGTTCTCGTCGCCGGTGAGCGTGGCGGCTCCTTCGCGGGACGCGTGTTCTGGGGCCTCGGCCTCGGCGGCGTCTACACTTTTCTAATGAACACGGTCCAGGCTTGGACAGGTCAGCCTGAAGCTCGCCCCAGCTGGTTTCCTGGTGCTTCTTTCCGCGCGGCCATCACTTCGGAATATCTCGGAGTCGGCTACATCATCGGCCCGCGTGTCTCAGGAATTCTCTTCGCGGGCGGCATCATCTCCTGGCTCGTCATCATGCCCGCCATCAAGTTCTACGGCCAGCTCGCCAACGGCGTACCCATCTATCCCTCTACAGTTCCCATTCCGCAAATGACTCCCGATCAAATCTGGGGCACGTACATTCGCCCCATGGGAGCAGGCGCCGTTGCTGCAGCAGGACTCATCACCCTTCTCCGCACCATGCCCACGATCATTTCCGCGTTGCGCGCCGGCCTCAAAGATGTCCGCGCGGAAGGCGCAGGACAAGCCACCTCCACAAGCCGCGGGGTCGAGGGGTTTGTACTTACAAACCCCTCGTCTAGAGTCGATCGAGAAGTTCCTATGCGCACGGTCGTCCTTGGCTCCATCGTCATCGTTGCCATGATTTGGGTCCTCCTTACCTTCCATCCAATCCCAGGCGCGGAAACGCATTGGTACCAAAATTTGTTCGCGGGAGTTTTCGTCGTCGTCTTCGGCTTCCTCTTCGTCACCGTCGCCGGACGAATCAGCGGTCTTCTCGGCAACTCCTCCAATCCGATCAGCGGCATGAGTATCGCTACGCTTATGGCCACGTGCGCCATCTTTTTCGCCGCCGGTTGGACCGCGTCGAACTATCAAGTCCTTGCGCTGATGATCGGCGGAATTGTCTGCATTGCCGCCGCGATCGCCGGTGCCACGTCGCAGGATCTGAAAACCGGCTATCTTGTGGGCGCGACTCCCTACTGGCAACAGATGGGCCTGCTCATCGGCGTCACCATTTCCACCCTCGCCATCGGCACCACGCTCAACCTGATGAATCAAGGCTTGCAAAAATACATCCCCACACAAATTCCTGTCGCCATCCAATCATTACCCGCCGGAGTAAAAATCGAGCAGGACACATTCGCCTATCAGGGAAAGTCCTACATTCTCCTCAACTCGCTCGGCTCTCACGAAGTTCCCGACGGCGAATATCTTTTTGATCGCAAATCACAGCAAATCGAATATCAGTGGGCACAAGGCATTGGCAGTGATAAAGCTCCCGCTCCACAGGCGCGCCTCATGGCCACTGTCATCAGCGGCATCTTGAATCAACGCCTTCCCTGGCGTCTCGTTTTAATGGGAGTCGCTCTCGTCATCGCAGTAGAAATTCTCGGCGTCCGTTCTTTAGCCTTTGCTACAGGTTCCTATCTTCCACTCGGCACCACTGCCGCGATGTTTATCGGAGGTTTGATCCGCGTCCTCGTCGAAGCCACCACCAAGAAAAAAGACGAAAGCGAAGCCAGCCCCGGCGCTCTCTACTCCAGCGGACTCATCGCCGCCGGAGGTGTCTTCGGCCTCCTCGGCATCGTTATCAATCTTTTTCAAGACCCCGAAATCTCCACACGAGTCCCCGCTTGGGTCACAACGGTTCTGCATCTTCCCTGGCGGCCGGATCTTTTTTCCTTCGGTCCGAGGTTTTGGCCCACGGTGGCAAACAGCAATCTCTTCGGAATCTTCATGTTCGCCATTCTCGGCGCATCACTCTTCTACTTCGCGCGCAAAAAACTCGACTAGCCCTCACGGGACTAAACGGGATAAGTGCTGTCGTTCATCTCGGCTCTCCAAATAACTCGCCGTGCTCAGCTCTTACCCGCTGGTCGCAGTTCGGCATCGGTCTTATATCCGTTCAATACGCCGCGCATCAGGTCCGCGTATTCGCGCTCAAGGAAGTATTTGCGGAAGAGGAAGCGGCCAAATGCTCCAAGGTTGCCCGGGAAGTTGTGTTCCTTGAGCTTGAACGAGTAAGTCCAAATGATGTGCGTGCGCCCGTCGCCCATATCGGAGTAGTGAAAATCGCCAACACCGTACTCGATGGGGCGAGCCTTTTCTGTCGTGTAATTCCACACAATATAGCGGAATCGCGATGAATTTTGGCCGCGCTCGCTCTGCAGCACTTCTTCCTCCAGCGTGGAACCGTCGGTGAGGCACGTGAGCCGGCGCGAGCCTGGTGCGCCAAATTCTCCTTTCGTAAGCATGTAGTCGCCGGAAACAATCGGGAGAGAACCTGTTTTTTGAAAAGTGTCCTTGAGCGGTTTATCTACGGCACTTAGCACTACAGAGAGTGCTCGGCCAATAGTGATTTCCTCCGTATGCGTCACAAGCTCCTCAGCGCCGCCGATAACCGGGTGAGGCGTGTCTATGAAACCCAGCGCGGGGGCGCACGTCTGCGCGGACAGGCCGGCGGAGAAAAGAACCAACAGAATGGCTGCGAAAAAGCAAAAACGGTCGAGATGTAGATTGAACATATTACGCTCCTCGGATATTCCGATAATCGTAATATATCGCGGTGAACACAGGCGGTCAAGTCTTCCTTATCAAGGACATGCGGGCATGCGATGGATTATCATGTGGCCAATGAAACGAACTCCTTTGCGCGCCGCGTCCGTGAACGAACGTCAAGCCGTGGCGCTGCACGAAGCCGTGGACAAAATCATGCGACGGTTCAAGCTCGAGCCAGGCATGCTCGTCGGCAGCGCATACAGCGATCTGCACGTGAACGATGTGAGCTTGCTCGCGGTTCTCGCCGAGACTGGAGATTGGAACATTCGGAAAATCACGCGGACGCTCAATGCCCCATTCTCGACGATCTCTTCCGCTCTTGACCGGCTCGAGGCAAGAAAATTGGTCGCCCGCCGCCGGCGGCCCGGGGACCGCCGTGTCGTATACATCGAACTCACATCGGCAGGAATTCGACTGGCCAAGAAACTACGCTCTACCCAGATCGAAACTTGCCGCTCAATGCTCGCGGGACTCTCCGTGCAAGACCGCGATGAATTCATTCATCTCGTTGCCCGGGTGGCCGGAAGCTGAATATATTCCTAACTAAGAGCTTTTTGCTCATCGAGTGATGAACGCTAGCAGGTCCGCATTGAGACGATCCGTGTGCGTGAACATCAGGCCGTGCGGCGCTCCTTCATACACCTTGAACTGACTACCCGGAATCAGTTGCGCGGTTCTGCGTCCTCGTTGTTCGATTGGTTCGGAGACATCGGCGTCTCCGTGAATGATCAGCGTCGGTACGGTGATGGCCGCTAACTCCGTGCGAAAATCTGTCTCCATGCCTGCGCGATTGCAATCAATCAGCGCTTTCAGCGAGGCTTGCAGACACATTCTCACCACCCATTGCATCATCTCCGGCGAAGTCTCCGGCACGAAGAATGGCCGGGCATTCTCACCTAGCCACTTCGGAAAATCCTTGGTCCACGATGCCCTGAGTTTCTCAAAGATGGCTTTGTCGGTGCCGTCTGGATTGTCAGGCGTCTTTAAGGCGAAAGGCGTTGCCGTACTGATGAGGACGGCGCGGGCGACACGGCTGGAGCCATGTCGCGACAGGTAGCGAACGACCTCGCCGCAGCCCATCGAGTGGGCCACTAATGTCACCTCGCGAAGATCCAGTTGCTCAATCAACGACGCCAGATCGTCCGCAAGCGTGTCGTAATCGTAGCCATAGCCTGGTTGACTGGAGCGGCCATGACCGCGCTGATCGTAGGCGATACAACGCAAACCCTGTCCTGATAAATGAATCATCTGGTACTGCCACATATCGGAGTTGAGCGCCCAACTGTGGACGAAGACCACCGGCTTGCCAGCTCCCCAGTCCTTACAAAACAGCGTTGCGTGATCGCGTGTTTCGAGAAATGGCCTGGACAGAAGATTGCTCTTCGCGTCTGCGCTCTTCGTGCCATTGGCCCAGATAGCGTCCGAGTCAGTAGCCAATAACGCGGCGCCTGCGGTCGCAGAAATAGCCGATGTAAGTAGATTTCTTCGATTCATGATTTTCTCCTTTGGCGAAAACTCTTGTTGCATGTTCTTGATAACCGATGCCTGGAAGCGAGTCGATAACCTGGGACGTAATGTTTGCGGCGTTTTCTGTGGATCGAAAATATAGTCAGGAAATGAGATCAAGAGAGGTCAATCGGAAAGATAGATATTAAATTTTTCGGAGGGCTTCGGCAGTGGCGGAGTTGGCCGGGAAAAAAGTTTCGAGTGCGAGTTCGGAGAGCGTGATGTCTACTGGCGTACCAAAAACGGTGGTGGTGCTGATAAAGGCGAGAACACCCGATTCGGTGATCAGTTCGAAAGGAACGACTACGCCCGCATAGTCGCGATTCGCAGCAGGTGAACCGGCGGACTTGCGTTCGCTGGGAACGGGATACGCGCGTAGCTCGTTCATAAGCTCGACGAGAACCGGGTCGGCGGTGATCTCGATCTGTTGATGCAAACGCGCGAGTAAATGCGAGCGCCATTCCGCCAGATTTTCGATCCGCGGAGCAAGGCCACCGGGATGCAAGCTTAGGCGAAGCACGTTGACCGGAGGTTGCAGCAACGCAGGATCTGCGCCGGCGAGAAGTGGAGCCACGGTGCGATTCGAGGCTACTAGCATCCAATGGCGATCGATGGCCAGCGCCGGATACGGCTCGTGCCCCGTAAGCACCAAATCAACAGCTTTGCGAGCATTCTCCAGCGCTGGCTCAGTAAGCCTGTGTTCTGGAAAAATCGGAGCATAACCCGCCGCAACCAGGAGAACGTTGCGTTCACGCAAGGGCACATCAAGTTGAGCCGCAAGGTGAAGAACCATCTCGCGGCTTGGCTGCGAACGGCCGTTTTCCAGAAAACTCAAGTGTCGCGTGGAAATTTCTGCGTCGCAGGAGAGGTGAAGCTGGCTCAAACGGCGGCGCTGTCGCCACTCGCGAAGAAGTTCACCGACAGGTCGTGTGGAAGCCATCACGAAGCGACCATAGCATGGGCGCGAAAAGCAGACCATTACGTCCGAGGTAATCGCCAGAGTCAATCGCCAGAGTCAATCGCCAGAGTCGATCAATCGTTCTCTCGTACCGTCGTCCCCTCGCCCATTTTGCGTAAGGGCACGATATCGAAGATTCGGGGCAGCAGCCGGAATATCGTGCCCTTCTTCGCTAGACAATCCTCTGACTTGCCTCGCAACGATCCACTCGGCTGGGCGCCCCAGGTTCGCTTCCCAAAACCTGGGTCTTGCGCCGCGCCAGCTATAATTGCGCACGCGGGTGGCTGTCACCTCTGGCTTGTGACCGTCCGCAGTTTGTTCAAGGACCGCTATGAACACCAGGAAGATCGCGATCCGCGCAGTGCTGGTTCTCATTGGCCTGCCCATTGTGCTGGTCTTGTTGGCTTTCGGATTTTTCTACTCCGTTTTCTACTTTCCGAATTGGACCAGCGCCACCTCGGCCACCATCGTTTCCTCCGGCCAAAAGCGAGAGTACCTGCTGTACGTCCCAAAGAGCTACGACCGCACGAAACCGGCCCCGCTTGTCATTACCCTTCACACGTCGATGTCATGGGACAGCTCCGCAATGGCCATCAGCCAATGGAATCAGGTGGCCGACGAGAACGGGTTCATCGTCGTCTATCCCGAGGGAACCGGTCTCGGTCCCAAGTCATGGGAAATGGCAGGAAGCGAAACACCATCGCGTATGCCCGATGTCATTTTTATCTCGCAGTTGATCGACAAGCTGGAAGCGTCCTACAACATCGACAAGACGCGGATCTACGCAAACGGAATGTCGAACGGCGGAGGAATGGCGTTCGTGTTGTCTTGCACGATGTCGGATCGAATCGCGGCGGTCGGGATGGTTTCGGCTGGGCTCGACCCGGGGTGGAGTTGGTGCGCAGACCATCGACCGGTGCCGGTGATTGCCTTTCACGGAACCGCCGATCCTGTCTGTCCGTACAACGGCGGCTCGTCGAAACTCGCCGGCGGCACATTTCCCAGTGTTCCCGGCTTTATGGCGAATTGGTCTCGGCGAAACCAGTGCGGACAGAATCCGATCGAATCTGCGGCCGCTGCGGATGTTACGCGCCTCGAATACACGGACTGCGCAGACGATGCCGGCGTCGTGCTCTACACGGTCAAGGGAGAAGGCCACCAGTGGCCTGGCGGTAAACGAGTAGCGGCGGAATGGATGGTCGGACGGTATAGCCGCAGCATCGACGCGACGAGGCAGATGTGGGCGTTCTTTCGCGAACATCAACTTGCGAAGAAGTAATCTCGGCGAGCATTACGTCGAGCGGCAAGCGCCGAGAGACGGCGCGCGTGCCCACGTTCGCTCCCAAGAACCTGGGCCTCATTTTTGAATTTCCTCCCCACTCGCGAAAACCGCCTCGGTTCTACCCAATTGTTTCTCCGTCCTGCGGCGAAACATGTTTGAGTCCCTTGTAGGGCCCGCTTTCCGAAGCGGGCCGCTCAGACCCAAAAACCGCAGCAGGCAACCGAGCAATAAAAAAGTCCCCCAATTCTTTCTCCCGGGCGCTCCAGGTCAGTTTGAAATTTCTTGGATCGTGACACAAGAAGTCGAACTTAGTTGCTGTACCAATTGGGCGGCCGGTCTGGTTTTTGAGCGGCTGGCCAATTGGTACAGCAACTAAGGAGGCGACTGCCCGCGTTCGCTCCCCAGAACCTGGACTCGCAGAAAGAAGAACGGCCCACCTCTTGTTGAAATCGCAAAAGCTAGGCCACCCAAGAAGCCGATTTTTGAGGTGCGCCGAATTCCGATTCCAAGACGTATTTCGCCAGTCATCTCAGTCAAAAGCAAATCACGACGATGATTCTGCCTATGTTAGGCTGCTCGCAGATTGCCTGTGACTCGAACTCCTGACATCGCTTATGTATCTGCGCCCGTCGTCAAATGGGCACGAGAACGGGCCGGTTTTTCCGAGGAAGAACTCGCAAGCCAGCTTGCAAATGTAAAGCCTTCAAATGTCGTGGCATGGGAAAGGGGCGATTCATCGCCGACGTTTTCCCAAGCCGAAAAGTTGTCGGAAAAACTACGCGTGCCGTTCGCAATCCTGTTCATGGACAAACCGCCTGAAATTAAACTTCCAATTCCCGATCTCCGCACGGTTTCGAGCGTAAAACAAAAGCCAAGCCTGGAATTCTTTGACGTCGTTTGCGACGCATTACTGCGTCAACGGTGGTACCGAGAATTTCAGGAGCAACGAGAAGCTGACAAATTGCCGTTCGTCGGAAGTTTCCGCGCTGGTGACAATGTTGCTGCTGTTGCAGCAGATATGGCCGACAAGCTCGAAATTAACGAGGAACTGCGACGTGAGTGCAGCACATGGCAGAACTTTTTTGTTTCTTTCGTTCAACGCGCGGAACATCTCGGCGTTTTGATCATGCGCAGTGGTGTTGTACGACACAACCCCACGCGCACGCTGGCGGTCGAGGAATTTCGAGGGTTTGCAATCAGCGACGACCTGGCACCTCTTGTGTTCGTCAACAGCCGTGACGCCAAGGCCGCACAGATTTTCACGCTTGCCCACGAATTAGCTCATATCTGGATAGGTGCCAGCGGGATTTCAAACCCAAAGCCGAAGTCCAGGCCAACCGAAAAGTACGCGGAGATTGAACGGTTCTGCAATCAAGTTGCCGCACAGCTACTAATTCCCGCTGATAGCTTTGAGAAATGGTGGACAGATCAAAAGAACGTCACGGAAAACGTTCGTGCCATAGCGACACACTTCAGAGTGAGTACGATTGTCGCTCTCAAAAGGAGTTTTGACCTAGAGAAGATAAGTTTTCCCCTATTCTCCAAGCTGCTCGACGACGAGTATAAGAAATTCGAAAAGCTGAAAAAGGAGGACGAAGAAGGCGGCGGTAACTTTTGGGCGTCGTTCAATGCGAGGAACAGCCCAACTTTTGTAAGCGCGATCTTGACTTCTGTCCGCCAAGACAAGCTTACCTATCGTGATGCTGGGGGGCTTCTCGGCATTAGAGTAGAAACACTGCTGAAGCATCCGGCGATTCGGCAGACGAGCAGGTAATCGTGATGCCGCGTTACTGGCTCGACTCGAACGTCCTGATTGAAGCTCACCGCAGAGCATATCCAATGAGCATTGCGACATCGTTCTGGACATGGTTGGCGGGACAGGTTCAGCAAGGCTATGTAGTGGCTCCACGGCGCGTGTACCAAGAGATTGCGGAAGTTGAAAATCATAAAGATGAATTGGCTCAATGGGTGAAAAATAGGCGCGACAAAGGGTTATGTATTGCACCCTCTAAAGCCGTTCAAAAGCGCGTTGGCGAGATAGAGGTGAATGTCTTCCAAGTTTACGAGGAAGCGGAAGCTTGGGACTTTTCGAGAGGTGCTGACCCTTGGGTGATTGCTCACGCACTCGAAGATGCCGGAGTGGTAGTAACGAAAGAATCTGACTTGCGCCCCGAAGCGAAAAAAGTTCGTATTCCTGACGTTTGTAAAATCTTCGACGTAAAATGCGTTGACACTTTAGAAATGATGAAACTCTTGAAGGCGAAATTTTGAAGCGGCTAGAAGCGAAACGTACTTGACACGTTTCGAAGAGCGAATGCTAGGATTGCTCAGGAGGGATGAAATGTACGGACCTGTCCAAAGTAAGCGTGACGAATACAAAAGAATAATCCTTCGAATTGCGGAGGCAATACGCAAGTGGACGAGCGAAAATCTGGACAGCACAGAAACCCGACGCTTTGAGCTAACCAACGATGGGTTGGTTCTGAAAGTATTCATTCGGTCTATCAAAGCGAAAGAACGCCTTCAACGCTTGCAACAAGAAGCAATTCCATCGGGATTCGTACGCACGATACCTTGGCTGGAAGATAGCGGCGAATGGTCAATTTGGTTCGGCTTTTCTGAGCCTATGGAATCTCCGAACTACGTTCGAGTGAATCCAACTTGGAATTTCCCCAATCCTCTACGGTGAAAATATGAGCGATAGCCCAGGCTACGGATTTGTACCCTCTCCAAGTTCTCCAAAGAAGGAATTGCCAGAACCGCCGAAGGAAAGTCCCTCGGTCGTAAACAACCATTTCACGGTCGCTATAGACCCTCACGCAGTTTTGCTTGTCTTTCTGGTGGTGATACTCGTAATTGGTTTAATGCGGTTGAGTTCTGTCGGGTTGAAGTGAAAATACACTTTCGGGCAATCCGAAATAACCTATCCGAAAACTCCAGCGGACATTAAGCGAGACGCCTCAGCGGAACCCTAGTCCGCTGACTTTCTGTAGGTCTTCTCGAAGACTTTAGTCGCGAAAAAACGAGAGATCTTTCTTATAGATCCGCGCTAGCTGTTGAAGCTCGATGAAATCGACGCGCCTCTCACCCAACTCACACTTTGAAATGAAGGTGCGCGCCTTGCCCAGGCGAGTTGCTACTTCAACCTGGGTCAATCCCGCTTGTTTCCGAGCTTGTACGAGGCGACCGAGGAAGCCCCTGTAGGCCTTCTGGTATGCCTTGTCGTTGGCATTCACATAAGAAGGTATATTCAATTCTTGACGTATTCCCCAAAATAGGGAATCATTGAATTCCCTATTTTGGGGAATACAAGAGCCAAAAACTGCAGTTAGCGACCGGGCACGCGCTTAAAGCTGGAGACAGTCGCAAATTCGAAGTCCGCTGCCGCACCGGAGAAGCCGGTGCATTACTTTGTTCGGAATTGCTTTCGCGCGTACACAAGAAGGTACCAGATGGGTGAGTGGAAAACACAAATCAGCCTCCGAGTCCGCCAGGCGTTGCGCACCGAACTCGAAGAATTCGCGGCCCACGAAAAGCGCAAGCTCGGCAATGTCGGCGAAGTCCTTCTCGAATGGAGCTTCGATCAACTCAAAGCCGCAGGCTCCGTTGATCGCCTCTTGAAATACAAGATTCGCCCCCAAAGTGGACATTCGAGTGGTCCTTGTGAGCGCAATAGGGAATAACAAGAAACCTAGTCCGCTCATCAGCACGGGCACATAGAGGATCGGAATCGCGTATGCGGCGCCGACTGCCCAGCCGGCTCTTTTTACCCAACCAGAAACCGTTCCGGATCAAGCGGTACGTACTTTGCTCGCTGACGGCGCGACCGCCTTGGCTCGTAGCAGTATTCGGAACGCCAAGCCATGGCTTATGAGAAGAAGAGGCACGTAGGCCGCCAAGATGAAATAACCAGCGCCCAACAAGCCTGGGTTATCTGGGAGTGATATGCGGCCTCCCAGGTAAAAGGCGAAGAGCAGGTCGGCAGTTCCGAAGATATTGAAAATCCACGTCAGCGCTGTCCCCGTGTAGGTTCCGAGAGTAGCCAAGGCGAGCAAAGCCAGAATGGCTGTTATGAAATCACCGTAAGCCACTGGTTGAGCAAATGCTGCCGGCAACTCTGGAGAGACAACACCCGGCACCACAAATGCCAATCCGAGGAACCTGAACCCATGCAGCAGCAGGATGGGCTTCAGATTCTCGCCGCTGGGGCGTTCCCTTAGCGCTGGCCAAATATAGTGCCACGCTACTGCTCCCCAAACAGCCAAGCCGAACGCAGCACTGATTCCGAATAAAACTGGAGATGGCATGATCGATCCTTTCCGGTGCAATTCGCGCTACCACTTCTTGAAATGTGTCTAGCTCCTGAAATTTATTGGGTGGCAGGGTTCACTTATTGGTTGGGTTATCTCTCAGCAGTATCCCGAGCGGCAGGAGTGGCCCGACCGGAATGAACTGCTCGTCCACAAGGTTTTCTTTCGAGAGAGGCAGGCTTTCCATGAGGGCCTGAGCCTCCGCCACGTCCTTGCAGTTCAGCAGGAAGATGACGCCCTTGCCGTCGCCGCGCGTGAACCACTGCTGAATCTTGCCGTCGAGATACAGGGGAACGGTCGCACGAATTTCGGCGGGCATGATTTTCATCACTTGCTCGACCGTAACTCCCGGTTTTGGCGTAAGGATCGTCAGCACTCCCGTGATCTTGGGCTGCGGCGGTGTGGACTGGCCTTGCGCCATGGGCGCCAGGACCGTCACGAAACCCAGCAGCAGGTACAACATTTCAATCTTCATTGTTCAGCTCCTTTGATTCCTCGTGAAATCTTCATGTGTTGGTACCCTTTGGTACCAACACTCGTGATGGTACGATATGGTACCAGCTTCGTCAAGGAGAAAAGTGATGGCTACAACATCGATGTCAAAACGCCGCCAGAAAGGCAGCGACGAAACCGCCGTGCGCGAGCGCATCCTTAAAGCCGCCTTTGCGGCGTTCACGAAGAGCGGCTTCGCAACGACCAGCACGCTTGAGATCGCGACGCGCGCGCGCGTCTCCAAGCGAGAGCTTTACGCGCTCGTTGGCAACAAACAGAAAATGCTGATCGCCTGCATCAGCGAGCGCGCCAAGCGATTTGGCGTGCCCGCTGACCTGCCCGTGCTGCGCGATCGCGACACCCTGGAGCAAGTGCTGGCTTCTTTCGGGACCAGGCTCGTCCGCGAGATAAGCGATCCCACGGTCATTGCGGTTTACCGGCTGGCGATCGCCGATGCGGTCCAGGCCCCCGAAGTGGCGCATGCGCTCGACTCTATAGGACGCGAGGCAAGCCGCGCCTCCTTGCGTGAAATCATGGCCCGGGCCCAGGCGTCCGGATTGCTCATAGGCCGTCCTGACGAACTTGCCGAGCAGTTCGCCGGGCTGCTCTGGGGCCTTTTGATGGTCAACCTGCTGCTCGGCGTCGCCGAGCGACCGAGCCCCCGCGAAATCGCGGGACGTGCCCGCGACGCCACAGCCGCCTTCCTGCAACTCCATCCGCCACCGAACAACGCGCCAGCCTGTTGACAACTACCTCATTGCAGAGAGGTCTCATCGGAAGGTGCGTGGCGCACTCGATATCTGGAAAAATCTCTCGGGTGTCCTGCCCTTTGCGCTTTGTATTTGCACGTTGCTTGCGTCCCGGACGAATCTGCGGGACAAAGGGTGGGCTCTCTTGTTCTGACGTTTCTTTTCGTTCGAACTAATTTCCACAGCTCATTCGAATTACCTAGTAAATATCTATTGACTCTGACAACATACTTCTGCTACTATCATATGTGCTTGGTTCGTCGCCCTTCTCTGGCCTAACGGCATTTCCCCATTCTCTCGGCCTCAAACAAAATCCTACTAACTCCTCTGCAATCAACACTTGCAGAACCGTATCAAAACAAAGGACTTTAAGTCGTTTATATTCCGCACTTACGCAAAACAGGGTAGGAGTAACCTCCGTATCCTTAACCAAAAACCCTCCCTCTTCCCCAGCTCTTTCACTCTCTCCTTCGCTTCGCCGCCTGCAAAATGCTAATCGCACTCCATTTTTCGCGCCGCTCGACCGTCGCAAATCCACCCCACTTGTAAGCGGCATTTCCGCACCGTACACTAATATTTCCCCGGCGTATTTCGCGCGGGCTCAAGATATGGCTACACGCCCTGGCGTCAAAAACTACCGCATCAGCTTCGATTTTTACGTCACGCCGGGTGTGAAGCTTCTCCTTATCGCCAATTTCGCCGTCTTCATCTTCGAAGCATTCACTCACTACTATCGAGGGACTGGAGGCTACGAATCGCTGATCAAGCTGTTCGGCCTCGTTCCTGCCGGAGTTTTTCCCGGCCTTCGCATCTGGCAGCCCTTCACCTATCTTTTTCTCCACGACGTCACGTACATCTGGCACATCCTGCTCAACATGCTCATGCTCTGGATGTTTGGCCGCGAAGTCGAACTCGTTTGGGGACGCGCGCGCTTTCTCCGCTACTACTTTCTTACTGGCGTCGGCGCTGGCCTTCTCAACGTCATCGTGAACAACTTTCCCCATCTCTGGGGCCGCGATTATTCGTACGTCCCCACCATCGGAGCATCAGGCGCAATCTTCGGCATCATGATCGCCTGTGCCGTTCTCTTCCCGGACCGCCGCGCCTATCTTTTTCCGATTCCGGTCGCTCTGAAAATGAAGTGGATTGTCGCCATCATGGCGGGAATTACTTTTTTCGGCACCGTCGGCCTCGGTGACAGCAAAGTCAGCCACATCTGCCATCTCGGCGGCATGCTCGTCGGCTATCTTTATCTCCGCCGCGATTCCTATCTCTATCGGCTGCGCAATGAAGTTTCGGATTGGAAGAATCAACGCAATCGCAAACGCTTTGAGGTTTACATCAACAAGCACAAGGACGATCCGCCTTCGCGTCCCGATCGCTGGGTCAACTGATTTGGTTTAAGTAATTATTGTCAAAAAGATTTGAAAAGATTTTTGTGCTTTGATGATTTTGGCAAAAAGTTTTTGAAAGAATTCTACTTCGCTCTTTAAAAACTTATTTGCTTCTGCCAATGACGTGGAATTTCATGAAGTTGGTCGTTCCGCGAACGCCCATCGGAGTTCCCGCTACGATGCCGATCACGTCTCCTTTTCTTACGAGCCGCTCTTTCAATAATTTTTTCTCCGTCAAAGTGGCCAGCGTGTCGATCCGGTGCTGATCGCGAGTCTCTAGCGGCAACACTCCCCAAATCAGCGCCATCCGTCGCAGCGTTTCCGCTTCCGGCGTCAAAGCGATGATTGGCACTCGCGGCCTGTAACGCGAAATCAGCCGCGCCGTAAATCCGCTGTGCGTGAAAACGACGATCAGCCGCATGTGCAATTCACGCGAAGCGTGGCACACCAGCTCCGCCACCGTTTCCGCAACTTTCAATTTTTCCTGCGGCATCGGCCGCGAAAATTCCCGGATGCTTCCTTCCGCCGCCTCGATGATTCGCGCCATCATGCTCACGGCTTCCACGGGATATTTTCCGCTCGCCGTTTCCGCGGACAGCATCACCGCATCGGATCCGTCGAAAATCGCATTCGCCACGTCCGATGCTTCTGCGCGCGTTGGCCGTGGATTTTCCGTCATGGACTCCAGCATCTGCGTCGCCGTAATCACCGGACGCCGAAATTCCCTTGCGCGAAAAATGATCTGCTTCTGTACGACCGGAACCTGCTCCGGGCTCATTTCCACGCCCAAGTCTCCGCGCGCCACCATGACGCCATCTGCGACACGCAAAATTGCCTCGAGATTTTCGATCGCTTCCGGTTTTTCGAGTTTCGCGATGACTGGCGTTTCTTTTTTTGCGCGACGAATCAACTGTTTTGCGAGTACGACATCTTCGGGACGCCGCACAAAACTTACCGCGATATAGTCCGCTGCATGCGCGAGGGCAAATCGCAAATCTTTTTTGTCTTTTTCCGTCAGCGCCGGAACGCGCAATTTTACTCCGGGCAAATTGATGCCTTTGTTTTCTCCGAGCGCTCCGCCATTCACAACTTCACAAACCACGTCCGACTTTTTCACCTGGCGAACTTTCAATTCGATCAGGCCGTCTGAAAGCAAAATCCGGTCGCCCGCTTTTACTTCCCTTGGCAGCGGCTCAAACACGGTGCTGACGCGCGTGGAATCACCCAATATTTTCGCGGTCGTAATCGTAAATTCCTGGCCCGTTCTCAAAAGCACCGGCCCGCCGCCGGCGAGGACGCCCGTGCGAATTTTCGGCCCCTGTAAATCCGCGAGAATCGCGATCGTCTTTTTCAACCCTGCCGCAGTGCTGCGAAGTAATGAAATATTCTTGGCGTGTTCTTCGTGCGTGCCGTGGGAAAAATTCAGGCGCGCCACGTTCATGCCCGCTTCCAAAAGCTTTTTGATGATTTTGGGCGAACAACTGGCAGGACCGATGGTGCAAACGATTTTGGAGTGTCGAAATGGATTCACGTGTCGTTCCGTGCTTGGCCGCGTTTGGCGTTAGCGCAGATAGATAAAGCCTAACTCAAACGGCCGTGTTTCGATGCGATAAGGTCGATTTATTTTTGCGTGATTCGGATGTAGCTGGCGCGTTGCTGCGGTCCGTCTTACTTAGATACAGCGAACTCATTCACAATCCGAATCATCAGATCGACGCCCTTTGCGAACGAAGCCACAGGAATCCGCTCGTCATTCCCGTGCATGCGCTTGAGGTCATCTTCCGAAAGGGGAAACGGCACGAGACCATATGCCTGAACGTTGTGCAGACGCAACTGTGAGGAATCCGTTCCCCACGTCGATTGGTACGGCAACACCGGGACGCCGTTAAATTCCTGGGCCGCGGACTTCACAATCGCATTATAAAAATCGTTTTCCAGCGAAGACGTGGGGGCCGCGAGTCCGGCATTCGGCTGGATTTCCAGTTTCACTTGCGGGTCGTTTACAAGTTTGTTCAATTCAGCAAGCAATGCATCAATTGTATCGCCGGGCAGCAAACGAATATTCAAGGTCGCGCGCGCTTCGGCGGGAATGACGTTGACGCGTACTCCGGCAGAAAGCATGGTTGGAGAAATCGTGTCGCGCAGCATTGCGTTCCACGTTGGATTCATATCGGAAATCACACGTGCTGCATGCTCACCGCGGTCCGGAGTATCGAGTGAGCGTAACCACTTTCCAATTTCATCGTCCTGCAATGGCACAAGCCCTTCGAAATACCGCCGCGTCACCGCGGTCAGATGCACAGGCGCAGAATAATTTCCGATTTTTTCGATTGCCGCCGCCAGGTGCACAACCGGATTGTCTTTAAGCGGAATCGAAGCATGCCCCGAAGTTCCGCGCGCAACCACGTCAACGTTGTAGGTGACCTTTTCGCTGGCTTGAACAGCCGCGTACTGCACTTTGCCGTCTTTCGCAATTACCACGCCGCCTTCATTGATCGCGAAACCGGCCGCAAATTTGTCCCAATTCTTTGCGATCAAAGTTTTGATACTAGAGTCGCCGAACGCTTCTTCATCGCACGTGGCCAGAAAAATCACGTCGCGATTCAAACGGGCACTGGTTCGCTTCAAAGAAACGAACGCGGCAAGATTTGCAGCCAGCATTCCCTTGTCATCCACAGCTCCGCGGCCATAAAGGTATCCGTCCTTCATCACCGCGCCGAACGGGTCCACGGTCCATTTGGACTTATCCACTCCCACCACATCCATGTGAGCCACAAGAAGGAGTGCGCGCGAAGGATCGGCAATTGCCGTGCTTCTCAGACGCGCAACCACGGCGCTGCGCCCGGCACCGAGCGGCAAAATTTCCGCGGTGATTCCTTCTTTTTGCAAGACCCCGGCAATGTATTTCGCAGACGCATCTTCGTTTCCCGGAGGATTCGTGGTGTTGATCTTGATTAGATCCGCGAGCCAGCCCAAAGCTTCCTGGCCAAGCGCCGTCGAGCTCGAGGTGGTTTTTGCCGGTGCAGCTAGCGCCGGAGCCGCGGGCAAACCCTGTGCGCTTAGAGTCTTTGCGCCGCCCAGAATCGATCCGGCAGCAAGAATTCCCGTAAGAAATCGCTTCTTCCCGATCACCACACTTCCTCCTTAGCCAAAAACCCGAAATTTTCCACGTGACAACCGTTTTGCCGGGAAAGTGCTTCATACTAACATGCAGATGTAAATGCTCAGCCCGTGCCGACGGATAAACGTTCCAAAACTTCACGGTCTGCGCCAGTTCGTGCCGCTTGCGGTTCCAGTTTTGCCGAGGATGGGGGAAAGAATGAAGAGAGTTGCAGCAGGGCTTCTGACTGCAAGTTTGTTTGTGACGCTGGGCGCGATGTCCGTGGAAGCGCAAGCTCCGCCTAGTCCACAGCCCGGGCAATCGCCACAACAGGCTCCCCCCCCACAATCGAGCACAACGCCGGCACAACAGCCGCAATCGCAAAGCGGTGGCGTTTCGATTTCGGTGGAAGTTCCTCTCGTTACAATTGAAGTGGGAGCCAGCACGGCGAACGGTGATCTTATTACCGGCCTGAAGCGTGAGAATTTCCGCGTTTATGAAGATGGCGTGCCACAGCAAATCACAAACTTCGGACCGAGCGATTCGCCCATCACCATGGTTCTTGTTCTGGAATTCGGCAGCAGGAGTTACGGGCTCTTTGGTTATCTTGCGAAGTATTGGTCGCAATACCTGTTCGCCAATCTAAAACAGCAGGATTGGATCGCGCTCGAAACGTTCGACATGCGAACTCGCGTCGAACAGGACTTCACGCAAAACAAGGAGGAAGTCCTTTCCGCGATCAATCATCTTTATTTTCCAGGCTTCACGGAATCGAACGTTTTTGACGCACTTCTGGAAACAACGGACCGGCTCAAGGATGTAAAAGGAAAAAAGTCCATCGTGCTGATTGCCAGCGGCGTGGACACGTTTTCGAAGCACAATCTCGATCAGACCATGAAGCAGCTTCGTCAATCGGACGTTCCGATTTTTTGCATTGGTTTGGGAGAATTCCTAATGACCAGATCCAACATGGGATCGCTCCGGGAAATGGACTATTTGCAGGCGCAAAATCAGTTGAAGACGTTTTCGAAAGAAACCGGCGGTTATGCATGGTTTCCCCGGTTCGAAGGCGAAATGCCGGAGATTTTCCGCGCGGTCACGGCGTTCTTGCGCAACCAGTACAGCATTTCGTATTCGCCGAGCAACCGCGCGCGGGACGGTAAATTCCGCAAAGTAAAGATCGAGCTCGTTGCTCCTGATGGATCGCCCCTCACTGTTCAAGATCAAAAAGGAAAGAAGCAGAAGTACGTGGTTTACGCGCGCGAAGGGTACAACGCACCCAAAGGCGCCGACTGAGGTTAGTAACCACGGCTGAGGTCCACGACGTTTTTCATTGGTTTTCCGTTGAACCAAAGTTCCAGCAATTCCACGAGCAATTCTGTTTCGCGATGCCACAAGCGATCGCTAACGGCGCTCGTATGAGGCGTTATGAAAAGATTCGGCGCTTTCCAAAGCGGGGAATTTTCGGGCAATGGTTCAGTTCCTGTTACGTCCAATGCCGCACCAGCTAAATGGCCTTTTTCGAGCGCAGTAATCAAAGCAGCCTCATCCAGGAGCGAACCTCGACCGACATTAATGAGGCGCGACCCACGTTTCATCAGCGCAATCTCTTTGGCGCCAATCAACTGCTTCGTATCTTTTGTTTCAGGCGCTGCAATTACCAGGTAATCCGCATCCGGCAACACTTCGCTCAGTTGCGACGCCGGCACAATTTTTTCTGCAAGGGACGAATCGCCTTTGACGGACCGCGTTACTCCCCAGACTCGTATGTCGAATGCTTTCGCCCGCTTCGCCAGCTCTTGTCCAATCGAGCCAAATCCGACAATCAGCAAAATCTTCCCGTTCAGTTCCGTCAGTTGCTGTGGCATATCCCAAAGCAGTTGTTGTCCCCAGGTAGATTTATCCTGAAAGCGCACCGAGTCCGGAAAATTCCGCCCCATAGCGATCATCATGCCTATCGTGTGCTCGGCCATCGGTACGGAGAAAACGCCGCGCGGATTTGTCACGAGAATTCCGGAGTCGCGCAATTCCGGGTACATTAACTGCGCCACTCCAGCTGCCGTCGAATGAATCCATTTCAGCTTTTTCGCGTGCTTCAATTGTTCGGCGCGCAACGAATACCCGATAAAAATATCCGTATCCGGCAATTCAGGAGGAAGAGCGTCGTAATCCGGCAGGTGAAGAACCCGCAGCTCCGGCCATCGTGTCCGGAGCGTTTCCGCCATGATTGGTTGCGGCCTCCAAAAATGAAACGAATGCCACACGCAAATCGTCAACTTGGTTTCGTTTGGTTTAGTGCGATTCATTTTTTTTCGGAATAAATTGCGTTTTACGAAAGTATCCGCAAGTCGGTACCGCTCATTTCGGCGGGGGATTTTTCGCCAATCACTCCAAGCAGTGTTGGCGCAATGTCCCGCAGCGCCCCGCCGCTTCGCAACTTCAACTTGGTATCTTCTGTCACCAATACAAAAGGCACTGGATTCGTCGTGTGATAGGTGTGCGGCCCGCCCGTTTTGGGATCGATCATCGTTTCCGCGTTCCCGTGATCCGCGGTGATGATCCATGCACCTCCGCGGGGTTTCAGTGTTTGATAAATTGTTCCCAATCCCGCGTCCACGGCTTCCACGGCTTTGATCGCCGCTTCCAGTTTTCCGGAGTGGCCAACCATATCTGCGTTGGCATAGTTCATAATGATCGCGTCGAATTCGCCTTTTTCAATCGCCTTCACAACTGTGTCCGTAATTCCCTCCGCGGACATTTCCGGTTTCAAGTCATACGTCGCTACTTTTGGCGACGGTACCAAGATACGTTCTTCTCCTTCAAACGGTTTCTCAACGCCTCCGTTGAAAAAGTAAGTGACGTGGGCGTATTTTTCCGTCTCGGCCGTGCGCAAATTCTTGTAATTCAGTCCCGCAAACACCTGCGCCAGAATGTGCTCCAGTTTTTCGGGCTTGATGACGGACTGCAGCCAAGGCCAGTTCTTGTCGTACTGCGTCATCGCCACGTAGAAAAGGTTCTTTGGCCGACTGGCATCCGCAAATTTGTCGAAATCGGGAGCAGCAAGCGCGTAAGTTATTTGCCGCGCGCGGTCGGCCCGGAAGTTGTAAAAGATTACGGCGTCGTCATCGCGAATCATTCCCACCGGAACCGACGAAGCCTCACTACCCTTCGTAATCACAATCGGTTTTACGAATTCATCCGTTACGCCGCTCTCGTAGCTTTTTTCGAGCGCTATTACCGGATCGTTTGTTTTTGTTTCCGCTTCCCCGTGCACCAAAACGCGATACGCAAGCTCGATGCGTTCCCAGCGATTGTCGCGGTCCATTGCGTAATACCGCCCGACCACCGTCGCGATTTCTCCCAGGCCGAGTTCGCGCATTTTCTGCAGTAACTGCTGCACGAACTCCTTGCCGCTGTACGGAGGCGTGTCGCGTCCATCCATGAAGCAATGGACAAAAACTCTTTCAACTTTGTGCCGCTTCGCCATTTCCAGCAGAGCAAACAGATGATTGATGTGCGAGTGCACTCCGCCATCGCTGAGCAAACCAAGAAAATGCAATTGTCTCTGCCGGCCGCGCTCCATTGCCTGTTTGAAGAGTGGCACTTCGTCCAGCTTTTTGTTCGCAACAAGGACGTCAATTTTCGTGATGTCCATTCGCACGACGCGGCCGGCTCCGATATTCATGTGGCCGACTTCGCTATTGCCCATTTGCCCGTCCGGCAATCCAACGGCAGGTCCGGACGTGCTGATTAACGCATTCGGAAATTTCCGCAGCAATTCGTCATAGACAGGCTTTCGCGCCAGGGCGATCGCGTTGCCTTCGGTCTCCGCACGGTATCCCCATCCATCAAGAACTGTCAGCACAATCGGTTTCGGTCGTTTTGTCATAGCCAAAAAGGATACACGGCCATCGCAGGCGTTGTCACACCGCAAGGATTTCCTTGATTTAGGCCGTCAGGGATTTCAGCTTTGGCCCACCTGTCCTTTGGGACGGTGCGCATTTTGCCGCAATTCCGCTTGCGACAAAGGGGCAAGCGCGGTTATTGCGGTACGCTGAATCAAACAAGCGAGGCGCCCATGCCCATTCCTTTTGATCTAGACCTCCCCTACTTCCTTTGGACTATATCCAAGGTCATATTCAGTTCGAAAGATCGTCTGCGCAAAAATGCCAAGCCGATCCCGCTTCGCTTCGAATATGAGGAGCTTTCCGAGAGCCAGCTCACTCCCGCTCAGCGCGAGTACATGAAACCCTTCGACGATCAATTCGCCAAATTGAATTACCGCCCGCAGTACACGTTTCGGGCAAACAATTTCGGTTCAAATCTTTTGCGCCGCTACATCCATCCAACGGATACCGCCACAGGCGCTCTGACCATCATCGAAGTAAAGGCCAACGTCAATGGCGTGGAAAACGTCCGAAATGTGTTCGCACTCGAATTTGCAACGCGGCTTGCCAACGGAAACATGTTTCTGACTTTCAATAAGCCACAGCCATCCCTGCTGGATTCTCCGCCATTTCGAATCACTCAGGATTTTCCCAATGTCTCGAATCTCGCCGAACTAAAAAAACTCCACGATGCAAAAGGGCGCACTCTCGGTCCGGCCAATACTCCGCCGCAGGACTTCCCCAGCGTCTGCAACCAGCTCAACGGGGAGCACGAACGCAACGCCAAGTTTCAGCTTGAGCGCGGCATCTATCAACTTTCTCCTGGCGGCGATGCCTATTTTGTTACAGACAAGGTCTTCGATCGTGGCATTCGCAATCACTTCCTTCCCTTTGGCAAACGCATCTCGCCCGTACATGCGATTCTTTCCGCGCTTATCGGCGCCGTCTTTTCCCTGCTTGGAGTTTTGAAAGTTGCGCCGTGGCTTGCTTCCCAGCCAGCTTTGGCCGCTGGGGGCTCGGTGTTCGTGCCGCATCTGGGAATTCTGCTTTGCTATAGCATTGCAGGCTTTTTGATCGGATACATCTGTGAATATCAAAAACTCACATGGATCATGCTGGTGACGTACCTGCCCGCTCATCTCGTTGCCGGTTGGACGTTTGGCTGGTTTCCGTATTCGACGGCGGCGTTTCTGTGCGCATACATGGCATCGCAATCGCGCCAGCGCGCTAAACTCGTGCTTCAATCTTGATCCTGATTCTTAGTGGTTCGCGCAAAACTCGCGCAGTGCAACAAGCAACCGTTCCACTTCTTCCGAAGTGTTGTAATGAACGATTCCGACGCGCAGCACGCCACCCTTTTGCTCGACGCTGAGCCGTTCCGATAAATTCAGAGCGTAGAAATTTCCATCCCACGTGAAAATTCCGCGATCGCCGAGGAAGGCCGCAATCTCCGTGGGATTATGTTCGCCCAGCCGAAACGAGAGCGTCGAGCACCGTTCACCAAACCGCGCACGTTCCGTAATTCCAAAAATCTTTATCCCCGGCAGCGCTTCCAATCCGTCGATTAATTTTGTCATTAGTACCCGCTCGTATGGCACTGTTGCTCGATATGCTGCTGCTAGCGCTTCGCGACGCGTTTTCGATGTTGGATCGCAGCGTTGCCCCAGCTCTGCGATGTAGTCCACCGCCGCTCCGATCCCAGCGATTAATTCGTGTACTTGTGTTCCCGTTTCCCAGCACTCCGGTGAGGTATTTGTTGCAGGACGCACTTTGTATGCCTTGAATCGCTCCAAGTGTTCTTTCTTTCCGAACAACGTTCCCATATGCGGTCCGAAGAATTTGTACGGGGAGCACGCCAGAAAATCGCAATCCAGAGCCTTCACGTCAATCAATCCATGTGGCGCGAAATGCACGGCGTCAATGAACATCAGCGCGCCTGCGTTGTGCGCCATCTTTGTGATCTGCGCCACAGGGTTAATCGTTCCGGCCATGTTCGACGCATAACCAACAGCCACTAACTTCGTTTTGCTAGTGATTTTCTTTGCCAAATCGTCCAAATCCAGCGTGCAGTCCGCTTCGCGAATATCCGCTTGCCGCACAACGACGCCTTTTTCTTCTAACGCTCGCCACGGCCCCACGTTCGCATCGTGATCCAGCGTGGTTACAACAATTTCGTCGCCTGCTTTCAACTCGCGGCCAATTGCACGCGCTAATCCAAATGTAATCGTCGTCATGTTCTGGCCGAACACGATCTCTTCCGGTGCGCAATTGAAGAAATCCGCCATCGCACCTCTTGTCGCGAGAATCATTTCATTTGTTCGGCGGCTCGTTGCAAACATGCCGTATGTATTGGCATTTGCGTTCGTCAAATAATCTTCAATCGCACGCATCACCTGCCGTGGCACTTGCGTTCCCGCCGGCCCATCCAGAAAAGCTGCTGGTGCTCCGCTCACTTCCATCTTTAACGACGGAAATTGCTCGCGTACCCACGCAATGTCGAGCGGTTTACTCCCCATTTCCTGCATCGCCGGTGTGCTCATTCGCAGTCTCCCTGCTTCTTCGAGTTCGTTAGTTTCTCACACTCGCGTCAGCGCTGCTGCTTCCGCCTTCGTGCTAGCATGATTGCTGAAATTCCCACTCATGCCGCGAGCGCCGGCTATCAACTCTGCGCTTGGTTTTTCACGGTGTCCACCATGCCGGATTTTTTCGCACCCACAGAGCGCACGCGCGTCGTGCGCGAGCCGCAACGCGCTGTTTACGATCGGGGCGCAATTTACGAAATTCTCGACGAAGGTTTCGTCTGCCATGTCGGTTTTACAGCCGATTCGCAGACCTACGTGATTCCAACAATGTACGCGCGCGTTGAAGACTCCATTTATTTTCATGGCTCTGCCGCCAGCCGCATGCTGCGTAATATTTCGAACGGCGTTTCCGTTTGCATTACGGTCACGCTCACGGACGGCCTCGTCCTGGCACGCTCCGTTTTCAATCACTCCATGAACTATCGCTCCGTCGTCGCGCTCGGCATTGCAAAACTTGTTGACGATCCGGCCGAAAAACTTAACGCGCTCCACGCCTTTACCGAAAAAATTCTTCCTGGACGCTGGAACGACGCGCGCCAGCCCAACGAAAAAGAACTAAGAGCCACGAGCATTCTTCGTTTACCGCTGACAGAGATTTCCGCGAAAGTCCGTATTGGTCCGGTTGAGGACGATACTGACGACTACGCGCTGCCTGTTTGGGCTGGCATCGTGCCGTTGCGGCTCGTTGCAGACGCACCCATTCGCGATGAACGCTGCGACAGCTCACTCACAATCCCCGACTACACCGCTAATTTTCGGAGATAACCGATGCCCGACTTTTCGCCTGCGCCAATCAAACCAATCGTCGCATTCGCTGCGCTCGAAGCCCTCGACATTCGCGTTGGCACCATAGAACGGGTCGAAGATGTCGCCAAGTCCGAAAAACTCCTCAAGCTCATTGTCAATTTCGGTGACCACTCGCGATCTATCCTGGCTGGAATGAAAAAAGAGCGCGCAAACCCGCGCGAAATCGAGGGCAAGCAAGCTCTTTTCGTCGTAAATCTGGAACCGCGCAAAATGGCTGGAGAAATCTCGGAAGGAATGCTCTTCGACATCGGTTATGCCGATGGCATCACGCCAGTTCTTGCCACGCCAGAAAACCCAGTCCCTAACGGTACTCGCACGGGCTAATCATCCTGCGGTCGCCACTCGCACAAAATCCGCCAGCAGCCCATACGCGGTCGCCTCAATTCCAGGATTCTGCTCCACGAGCGACAATCCAAACATGTCCAAATCAAATCGTATGGCTGAGCTCGTACCTTCCAGACAGGCCAGCGGATCCGTAGCCAGCAAAAGCTCCGGCTGCACGGAACATTGGACTGCATCTCCACGTCTTTCCGCACGACAGACCAATTTGTAACGCATGCCCGCGGTTCGTACCGACCGTATTTTCTCCTCGCTGAGCTCGCGAATGCCTGTGCGCTTTACCTGCTCAATCTTTACGTCCGCGCCCATCAGCACGATCGCCAAAGCGGTCAGCTTCACAGCGGCGTCCCACCCATCCAAATCCGCGGAAGGATCGGTTTCCGCGATTCCAAGCGATTGCGCCCTTTTCACGGCGTCATCGAATGTTTTTCCTTTTTCAATTTCTGTCAGAACAACATTTGTCGTCGAATTCAGCACGCCGGAGAATCCGCGAAGCTCCGTCGCCGGCAACCCCAGCGGGAAGAGCGAAAAAATCGGCACGCCGTCCATCACCGTGGATTCGAACAAAAATTGCCGGCCTTTTTCTCTTGCGAGCGCCGAAAGCTCGCGGTAGGCATGAACGATCGGCCCTTTGTTCGCTGAAATCGCGTGGGCGCCGCTTTCGAGCGCCGTTTTCAAATGCTCAATGGCCGGCTGCCCAGTTTGCACGGCGAGCGAACTTGCCTCAAAAAATACATCCGCTTTTGACCGCTCCAGCCATTCGCGCACGTTTCGAGGTTGCAGTACACTGGCGGTTGGAGCGGGCCAGTGATCGTTCAAAATGGCAATTGGATTGAATCCATCCGGTTCAGCCATCCATCCGACGCGTCTGGTTCCCACGCCGGTGAGCCGCCAACGAATGTCGTATTTTCTGCGCAGCTCCGTCTCTTTTGCGATCAGCAATCGCAAAAAAGCACGCCCAACATGGCCGAAGCCGACAAGAGCAAGGTTATACGACGGCATTCGGCCTCCGGGTCATTTTGTTTGTGCGTTTAGTTTCGTTGCTGCATCTGAAATCAGCATCGCTTCATTTTCCAAAACGTGTGCCACACGCGCCGCGGCTTCTTCCGCTTGTTTCCATTTTTTCTGTTCCAGCGCTTCGCGCACTGCGGGAATCGCTTTCGCTGCGTAGCCCGTATACGCGCCCGGAGCGTACAACTCGTGCTTGTACCAGAATCGTCCAGGCAATCCCTCTGGCGTTGTCAGTTTGTGTTCGCTTTGCATCAGCATTTCGTTGATCTCTTTTAGCGAGGCCCTTGCTATCGCCGCACCGCCATTTGCACTCGCCGCTGTCAGCGCTTTTTGATATTCCGCCGCGCTGCGATTTAACTTATCGACCGCGTTATCCAGCGGCGCAAAATTGAGGTGTGGCGGCACTTCTTCCTTCGACGGAGGAACATATTTTTCTTTTGGATCAGCGGTCGCCGTAAACGCGCCCTCTTCAATCTCGCGATTCCGTTCGGTAACCTTCGCCTGCTGTTCCGTAGCAAATTTCTTCACTTCGCGCACGTACATCTGCACGTCATCCGCAAAATCGCCGAATTCAAACGGAAGCAAATCCGCGTCGGCCAGCCGCATCATCGCGGTTCCACCGGTCTGCGAGAGCGCTCTTCCATACGTGAAATCCGTATCACTGAAATGTGTGTACCAGTAGAAATCGTCGTAAATGGAGTGATAAATTCCGCCACCGTCTTCTCCGCCGAAACCAATTCCCAGCGCGGCTACTCCCGCAAAATTGTTGAATGGCGCGTGATCCGAGCCTCCGCCGAGCATGTCCAACCGCAGATCGGCGCGCGTGCGTGCCTCCCGGCGGTCCTCATCGGAACCCGCAGTGCGAATCGTGCCAAGTTGCGCCCGTTTCCACACGGAAAGTTTCGTTTCCGGGTCCTGAATATCGCGCGCAACGTCGTTCATGAATTTTTCCAGCGTCTGTGAACCTTCGAGCCTAAGATAGCCGCGGCCTGTGCTGTCTGAGTTGATGTAAGCCACGGCGTGCTTCTTCAAATCTTCGACGTGCGTTTCCACCCATTCCGTCGATCCCAGCAGGCCTGGTTCTTCGCCGTCCCACGCGCAATAAATCATCGTGCGCTTCGGCTTCCATCCCTGTTTGACGAGTTCGCCCATCGCGCGGGCTTCTTCCATCATTGCCACTTGCCCAGAGATCGGATCTTCCGCGCCATTCACCCACGCGTCATGATGGTTTCCGCGAATTACCCACTCATCCGGATACGTTGACCCGGGAATCTTTCCAATTACGTCATAAAGCCGCTTGATGTCCCAGTTCGACGCCACCTTCATATGAACTTTCGCCGGTCCGGGTCCAATGTGGTAGGTAATTGCCAACCCTCCGCGCCACGCACGAGGAGCTACTGCCCCGCTGATCGCTTCCAGCAAAGGCTGAGCGTCGGCATAAGAAATCGGAAGCACGGGAATTTTCGTCAGTGTTTGCGCATCTTTGATCGCCACTCGCTTTGCATCGGGCGTAGCACCAATTCCCGGAGTTAGCGGATCACCCATGAAAACGGCGCTGTCCTGCACGCTTCCGCGCTGTACACCATCTTTTGGCCGCCACGCGCCTTTTGGAAAAATTTCGCCTCCAGAATATCCGTCGTCGCGCGGATCCGAATAAATGATGCAGCCGACGGCGCCGTGTTCGCCTGCAACAAGCGGCTTGATGCCGCGCCATGCATGCCCATAGCGCGCAATTACAATCGCGCCCTTCACGGAAACGCCGCGCCGCTCCAGTTCTTCGTAGTCTTCGGGCACGCCGTAATTCACGTAAACAAGCGGGCCGGTCACGTCTCCATCGATCGAATACGCGTTGTAGGTCGGCAATTGTTCCGCAGTCTGGTTTGAAGTTGGATCTTCAGGGAGCGCGGGCTCCTGCATTTTCGCTTGAAAGCGCGGACCACCATCGACAAGCTCGATGAGCCGTTCTTTCGGCGTCGGAAAGAGCACGTCGAAATTTTCGATCTGTGTTTCCAGCCCAAACTCCATGAATTTCGCCGCAATCCATTCGGCATTGTCCCTGTCATAAGGCGATCCGACGTTGTGCGGCCGCGCGCTCAATCGCTGCATGTAATCCCGCAAATTCTCCGGTTTGGGGATCGTTTTGAATTTTTCTTCCCATTGGCGTTCCGTACGCGATGAATCCGCAGAAAAACCGAACAGTGGCGCTTCGTCTCCGCTAGTTGAACGCAAGAGCGGCACACAAACGACGAGCACAAATATAACCAAACAGAACAAAAGAGTGCGTTTCATGTATCCCCCGATAAATTAGGAATAGCTTGCTCAATTAAAAACAAATTTATTCAAAATAAATTCACCGATTAGCGGATATCTTGCCCATTCGCCTTTATTGGCTCTCAAACCGTACATAATTCCGAGCACCATGCTCGAAATTCCAGCGGCCATGGCTATCAGCCAGAATGCTCCGAAAAACAGCAGGAAAGTAACGGGTGGATCCGGAGATTTTTCCGGCGGAGGAAAACTGCCAGTCGCAAATAGAATTGCCAACGTGATGAAGACGCCCCCCATCAAGACGATAAAGCAGATAAAGTGCCAGGCCAGCGACTGGAGCGCGTGAAACAGCACGAATTTTGAGTCTCGTTTGATCAGGAGCATTATCAACGGCGCGAGGAACCCGGAAAATATTCCCAGAATGTGAGCCAGCATTGCGTATGTTTTTTCGTCGTTCGTCGGATAGTAGAAAAAATAGGCGGGCAAAGAAGAACTCACATCACTCTCCAAAGCGAACAATTGAAAGAACTATGCGCGCAGGATTATTCCGCGATCAGGCCGTTGCTGCAAGTCGAGAGTGCGCCGCCTTTTCCTTCCGGCAAGTCAACAAGTCGATTTGGCTCTTACTCTTTTTTCTTGTGAGTAGTGTTCAGGATTTCGTCCGGGATGCGCAGCCGCTCCACTGGACGGCCCGCAACGATGTGCGATTCAATAATTTCGTCCACATCCTGCGGCTTCACGCCGCCGTACCAAATTGCTTCCGGATATACGACCACAGTCGGCCCGATTTCGCATTGGTCAAGGCATCCGGATTTGTTCGCACGAACCAGTTTGATGCCACGTTTCTCCAATTTCGTTTTGAATAGCCGCTGCAGTTCGCCCTGCCCCGTCGGATCGCAACATCCTCGCGGATGGCCTTCCTCGCGCTGGTTCATGCAGATAAAAATGTGCTTTGTGAATTTCGGCATAGTCTCCGTAAAGACATTCTCTTATTTCGGATTAGGAACGAATTCGTAGCCTACTCCACGCACGGTCAACAAATGCTTCGGCTGCGAAGGTTCTTTTTCAATGTATTTGCGCAGACGCACGATGAAATTATCGATCGCTCGCGTATCCGTATCCTCTCGTAAATCCCAGACATCTTCGAGGATTGCTTTGCGAGAGACGGGCTGCCCCGCGCGACGAATCAGGTATCGCAGCAGTTCCATCTCCATCAAGGTAAGCTGCATCGTCTCTTTACCGACGTGCAGTTTCAGTCCCTGGAAATCAATCGTCTTATCTCCAAACTTGTAAAGTGGCGGCAAATCAGATTCGGATGACTCCGCAACGTTTTCTTGGTCCGGCGCGCGCCGGGCCCAGTTCTTGCGCCGCAACATGCTGTCCAAACGAGCCAGCAAAATCGCCAGAGTAAAAGGCTTCGTCAAATAGTCATCCGCTCCTGCTTCGAATCCTTTTAAAACGTCTTCCTGCCTGCCACGCGCAGTGAGCATCAGCAGCGGAATATAGTTTTGTGCTTCTCTTAATTCTCGCGCCACAGTGAACCCGTCTTTCCCTGGCAGCATGACATCGAGAACCAACGCGTCGAACTCTTGCTTTTCTTTCAGCAACCGCTTCAGCGCTTCTTCGCCCTTGTCAGTCACTTCGACCGCATGGCCCTCTTCTTCGAGATTGAAACGCAATCCCTGCGCGAGATGCTCTTCGTCTTCCACGATTAAAATGCGGCTCATGCGCGGTACACCCGGGGCAAACGGACGAAAAACGTGCTGCCATGGCCCTCGCCGGCGCTTTCTGCGTACGCGTCGCCGCCGTAACGCCGCGCCACAGACCGGACGATGAAGAGTCCGAGTCCCGTGCCCTTCACCTGCTTCGTTTTCGCGGATTGTGCGCGGTAAAATCTTCTGAAGATTCTCTTCAATTCTTCCTTTGGAATTCCCGTTCCGTTATCGTGAACGCTCAGCGAAATCGCATCGAGCGTTGGCGTAGTTATTTCGACAGCGATGTCTTTTTTTTCGTCGGAATATTTCACCGCGTTATCAAAAAGATTGAGGACGAGCGTGCGCAACTCTTCTGAATTTCCCCGCACCAGAATTTCATCTTCGGGGACAGTTTCCAGATGCAATTCTTCCGGCTTCAAGCGGTGCCGCGCCTGCGCAACTTCCACCGATTCGGATACCAGTTTTCCGAAATCCACCTCGGTCCAATTCTTCCGCGTGTTGCGTTGCCTGACTTCGCTCGCTTTAAGCACTTGCTCTACTGTACCGAGAAGACGGTCCGTATCCTCCAGCATGTTGTGATAGAACTCGCGCCGCTTCGTTTCATCCAGCTGCCGGCTATCCAGCGTTTCGATGTAAAGCCTCAGCGAGGCAATGGGAGTTTTCAGCTCATGCGTGACCGCGTTGAGGAAACTGTCGTGCTGTTCGTTTCTCCGGATTTCGCGGACCAGGAAAATCGTATTGACTACAACTCCTGCCGTGATGAAACCGAACAAAATCACGCCGAGAACGAGCGGAACCACTTCGCGCCAATTGAGAACGATCCAGCTGACATTGAGCGCGATCGTGAGCGCGACAAGGCAGGCGCCGAGCGTGATGAAAAATGCGGTCGCTTTGGCGCGGCTGGTGATCTTCATGGGAGATGCTTTTGCTCAGCAATCCCAATGATAGATGAAGAAGGGAACGAAAGTCCTAGTCGCCGGAGATTGCGGTGGTCATCTCTTGCGGTTCCGGAGTGGCAAGACGAGGCATGGCCAGCTCAGCTGTGGTTTGCTTCGCCTTCTGCAATTTTATGTCCCATGCAAGGCCAAGTGCCTTCAGTGTGCGAATGCCGTACCAATTGATGTCGAACTCATACCACGCCAGTCCGTGCTTTGCAGCTTGCGGAGATGCGTGATGATTGTTGTGCCAGCCTTCGCCGAACGTGAGCATTGCAACCCAAAAACTATTTGTCGAAGTGTCTCCGGTAAGAAACCGCTGCGAACCCCACATGTGAGTCGCAGAATTTACAAGCCACGTGGAGTGAAGTCCGACAACAGTGCGAAGAAAGACTGCCCAGAGCAACGCGGACCAGCCGAACGCGGCAAAAATAATGACGGCAAGCACGACAGGCGGTACCCAATGGTACTTACTAATCCAAACGTAATATTTATCCTTGCGGAGATCGGGAACAAACGGAAGCAATTCTTCCGCGCGCGCATGCATCGCTTTTCCCGTGATGATCCATCCCATGTGCGCAAAAAATCCACCGTCATTCGGAGAATGTGGATCGCCTTCCTTGTCTGTGTTCTGGTGATGTACGCGATGTGTCGCCACCCATGCAATTGGTCCCCCTTCAATCGCAAGCGTGCCGCACGTGGTCAAAATGTATTCCACCCATTTGGGAGTTTTGTAGCCGCGGTGAGTGAGCAAACGGTGATAGCCCATTCCGATGCCGAGGCTGCCGGCCATCCAATAAGTAATGACTGCGAGGATGAGACCTTTCCAGGAGAAGAAGAAGAATGCGAGCACAGCAAGAGCGTGCAGCGCGATAAAGAACGCGGTGACACCCCAAATGACCGGGCGAGAAAACGTTTTGTCGTGTTGGAAAATGCTCATAATTCCCCTGGCGGTAGAAAAGAATTGCGCCGAACACTTTAAAAACTATCATGCCGGGGAGAATCGCTCTGTAATACCTGTGTAATCCTTGTCGGAAGGACAGTGTCCGTTTGGACAAATTTACAGAGTGCGAGTGGAATCAGAGGTCTGGCAGATTTTGGGCGCGCATATCCCTGGGATGGAAATCGACGCGAATGGCGATAGCGTTTTCGCGATTGGGCATCTCTTTTTTCGCGCTGGCGCGGCAATGAAACACAACTTTCTCGCTGTCCGGATTGATCGCGGGTCTGCCTTCAATCAGGCGCGGAAAATGAAATTCGGTGCGGATGGGATCGGCATCTGCTCCATCAAGAAATTGGACTGTAGCGAGATCGAGCGTAAACCCGCTGTCGAGCTCGATGAAAACTGTGTCGTGCAAATCCTCTTTTGCGTCGCGCAAAACGCGCATCGGCTCATCGCCTTCAATCGCAATCACGTAGTCCGGGGATTCTTCAACTTTCAGCGGCGGCTGTGTGCCCGTCACGTTAATTCGCATTCGATGCATTTTTTCGAGGGCGAGTCGCATCGTCTTTGCGGACATCCATTTCACGTAATAATTGGGAGTTCCGCCTTTGCTGATTTGCATGCTTTGCACTGTCGGCGAATTTTGGGAATTTATCGGCGACTCGGAAACTACGTGCGTGAGATTGTCCGAATATTTCTGAGAATACTTTGTTTCGATCGTGACTTTTGACGGAGCCCAAGGAGAATCTTCAAAGATTTTGTTCGCATCAGCGGCAGACCACTGGCTTGCGGGTTTGTCCCAGGGAGCGTTGTTTGGAAAAGAAAGGGCGAAAATTGAGGCGAGAGCGATGCGGGCGAGGAACATGGGCTGTGACCTCTCAGGCTATCTGCTCTGACGCGCGGTGAGTGAGGCGGGTTGCATGTTTAGCTTTCTCGGAGTTCATAAAGTCACAAGGTCATTGTTTCACGGGCGACTTCAGCGGCGCGAATGGGTCCTTCGTCGGGACGAATTCCACCGGCACTTCAGTTACAAAGGTTTTGAGCCAGGTGGTGCATTCGTCCATACCGGGCTGTTCGGAGGGAACATGGCTGAGCAGGATAAGCGCTTTGTGGCGGCCCTGGGCAATGGCGTCTGCGACGTATTCGACGGTTTCCCATTCGCGCGATTCGCCGGCGATCAAGAGTTCGACGTCAGGCATTTCGAGCGCGCCGGCCTCTCGATGAAATCCGGCGGAGCCGGGACTGAGAGCGATGCGCTTCACTTTCATGTCGCGGTCGGCGACGACACGCATCACGTAAATGCCGAGTTTCTTTTTGAGTTCTTCGGAAAGTTGGCCGATGGTGGTTTCGGGAACTGTGAATAGATAAGGATTTTTCGGGTCCTGGAATTTTTCCCAGCCGAGTTTGTGAATGACTCCCGTGAGGATTCCGTCCGGCTTGCGCATGTGCCAGTGATCGTGAAATCTCCAAACGACGAGATGATGTCCCTCGATGAAGGCTCGCTTTTCCGCGAGGACAGGATCGCTGTCGCCTTGCGGCAATTCCTTGGAAGTGTCGAGATGATCGAAGAAAGTCGGCTCGTGAGTGATGACGAGATTTTCGCCTTTGGCAGCGGCGCGTTGAAGAACATCCATCGTGGCCATCATGGTGACTGCGATTCCAGTCACTTTCGCGTTCGGATCGCCACCTTTGAAAGTGTCGACAGTTTCGTTGTGCCATTCGACACCGACGTTTTTCTTGATGCGTTCGATGACTTCGTTTGCGGTGATTTCTTTCTGAGCTTGGGCGAACGCCGAAGTTGCACAGAAAAAGAGCGAGCAGAAAATTACTGTATGCTTCATGAAGCCTCCGGGGATTGGAGCGATTTTGACATGTGGATGAAATGGCAAGGCGCGGTCAGCACAACAAAATCCGGCAGCGGCGAGGTTCCGGTGGCCACGTAGCCGAGTTTTTCGTAAAACGTCTGCATGATTTCGCTTCGCGCGCTGATGATTCGCAGATCCATCGTGACGCAGCTTTCTTTCATTGCAAACTCTTCAGCGGCGGTAACGAGCTCTTTTCCGATTCCGGTTCCCTGCCGCGACGGCGTGACGCTCAACAGGCCGATATAGCAGCGATTTTCTTTTTTCTGGACGTAGACGCAGCCGACGATCGATCCATTTTCCTCGTGAACCAGGAAACTTCCGGAGCGCATGTTGAGTAATACGCCTTCGCGGTCGATGCGGTCTCCCTGGATGGCGATGCGCTCCACAACGAAGGCTTCATTGATGAGCCGCTTGAGTGAATCGGCGTCGGAAATTTCCGCAACACGAATTGTTTTAGATCCTTTTCAGAGACTCACGAAAAAATGGAGCGGCCGGGGAATTTGGCGGCGGCGCCGAGTTCTTCTTCGATGCGAAGAAGCTGATTGTATTTTGCGATGCGGTCGGTGCGCGAGGCGGAGCCGGTTTTAATCTGGCCGGCGCCGGTGGCGACGGCGAGGTCGGCGATGAAGGTGTCTTCGGTTTCGCCGCTGCGGTGCGAAATGATGGAGTTGTATCCAGCCTTGCGGGCGAGTTCGATGGCATCGATGGTTTCCGTGACGCTTCCGATTTGGTTGAGTTTGATGAGGATGGCGTTGGCAACGCCTTCGTTGATGCCACGGGAGAGGCGCTCTGTGTTGGTGACGAAGAGGTCGTCGCCGACGAGCTGGATCTTTTTCTTGGAAGACTTTGCGCCAACAGAATTGGTGAGCGATTTCCAGCCAGCCCAATCATCTTCGGCCATGCCGTCTTCGATGGAGACGATGGGATATTTTTCGACCCAGTTGGTCCAGTAAGCGGCCATTTGGTCGGAGGAGTGTTCCGACTTGTCAGATTTTTTGAAAATGTATTTGCCGGCGGATTTGTCGAAAAATTCGCTTGAGGCGGGATCGAGTGCGATGGAGACCTGTTCGCCGGGTTTGTAGCCCGCGGCGGAAATAGCTTCGAGAACGATTTGAATGGCTTCTTCGTTGGATTTGCAGCTGGGAGCGAAGCCGCCTTCGTCGCCGACGGCGGTGTTGTAACCGCGCTTTTTCAGCGAGGATTTGAGCGCATGAAAAATTTCAACGCCCCAGCGGAGAGCTTCAGAGAAGGACGGAGCGCCTACAGGCATAACCATGAATTCCTGGAAATCAACGGAACTGTCGGCATGAGCTCCGCCGTTGAGAATGTTCATCATCGGAACGGGAAGGATCGCAGCGGATTTTTCGCTGGAGTAGCGGGAGAGATATTTGTAGAGCGGCTGCTTGAGGGCTCCGGCGGCGGCGCGGGCGGCGGCCATGGAGACGGCGAGAATAGCGTTGGCTCCGAGACGGGATTTGGTGGGCGTACCGTCGAGCGAAATCATTTTGTGGTCGAGGCCGCGCTGATCGGCGGCGTCAAGACCGGCGACGGCTTTGGCGATTTCGTTGTTGGCATTGGCGACGGCCTTTAACACGCCTTTGCCGAGATATTTGGACTTATCGGCGTCGCGGAGTTCGAGGGCTTCGTGTTCGCCGGTGGAGGCTCCGCTGGGAACGGCAGCGCGACCAAGGAAGCCGGACTCGACGAGGACGTCGGCTTCGACGGTGGGATTGCCGCGAGAATCGAGGACCTGGCGGGCGTGGACTTTGGTGATCTTAGTGGACATTGCTATGAGTTCTCCTGAGTGGAAATGAACTGAAGATTGTAGCAGAGGGAGGAAGAAGGCTGAGAAGTCAGCCGAGAAGCAAACGGCACATTCCCAATTTGGGAAGAATTTAGGTACACCCCGGTTGTTTTTGTAAGAGTGGCAAATACAAGACTTAGGTGCGTGAATGACAGTTGAAGCCCGCGGTAACGTGTGGCGCTGAGGTCCTTCGGCTCCCGATGGTCGCTCAGGATGAGCATCCTTCGCCGGATGCTCATTTTTGTAAGAGTGACAAATACAGGACTTAGTGGCACGAAACTGGGTGAAATGCTTTGGGATTGGGGCGAACTGTAACGAAGAGATGTTAAAGGGGGCTGAAGGGGGGAAGACCAAGAGGAAACAACCGAGCCATTGGGTTCCAGCGCCCGGGGCAAGGAAAAGTGGGGAACGACCATTCGAATTGGAGCTGGATTACACTCGCCAGAATAGCATGGATATTTTACTAAGTCAATAGATATATGTACAGTATTGTCTGTGAGTTATACCGGGCTTCCAATTGTTCAGGGCTATGTGGGACGGAAACGCCTGGATGATGGGTCAATCGAAGATGCCGCCCTAAAGGGACGGCTCTACAAAACCGTGCGATGGATGGGAGGCGGCAGGGCTGATATCGAAGAGGGCCGGCTTCGGAAAGCCGGCCCTACACAGGCCTGGCAGTGTTTTCGCGTCGGATGCGTTAGCTAGTCGGGAACGGTGAAGGCGGTTTAACGTGTGGGCAAAGATGGATTTGTTATGCTCAGCGCATGCCCTGGAATCCCTCAGAAAGAAAAAGGAGATCCTCAATGAAAATCATATTGGCGATGGCGGCAGTTTTGGTTGTGCCGGCCTGCAGTTATGCCCAAGGTGCGAAGGCTTGTGAAGAGTTGAAGACAGAGATTGCGGCGAAGCTGGATGCAAAAGGTGTGAAGAACTACACTCTGGACATTGTGGCCAAGGATGCGGACGCGGGAGACGCAAAGGTTGTTGGGACATGCGAAGGCGGAGCGAAGAAAATTTTGTATAAGAAGGGCGAGGCGGCAGCGAAGAAAGAGCCGAGCTAAGGAGTAGAAGCGAAATCAAAATTGGAGTGCAAGGGGCCGCTCTTTTGGGCGGCCTTTATGTTTCATGCAGGAATTCCTTCGGGGGACAGCCTGGGAGCGGGCTACATCGAAGAGGGCAAGATGTATCGTGCCCCTACAGATTGGAAATCATTAGTGAGGTCAGTTGGATTTGGAGCCGGAAAGAGGGCCGTTGTTGCCGAAAAGGCCATCCCAGTAGCCGGTGAGGCCGGAACCGCTAACGGTGATGCGGAATTCAAGTGGGCCGGAGGGAGAGTCGGCGGAAATCCAGAGACGATTGGCTCCGGCAAGAATAGAGCTGACGGAGATGGGGCCATTGGATAGGCCGGTGAGGGTTGCTCGCAACTGGCCGCCTTGCGATTTCTCGACGTGCAGGACCGCTTTGACGGCCTCTGCAGAACGGTCGTTCTTGTATTCAAGCGAGTAGTCGCCAGCGGGCGAAAACTGCAGAGGCTGGCGAAGTGCTTCAATTTTTTCCTGGAGATTCCGGGCGGCAGCATCGAAGGGTTCCAGGGCGAGGGACTTTTGTAACTGATTTGAAGCTTCAGGCAAATCGCGATTGGCGAAGAGAAGATCGGCCACTAGATACCATGAATGAGATGAATCAGGGTAGAGAGCGGTTTCGAGACGCGCGACGGCGATGGATGAGAGAAGATTTTTTTGCTGGAGCTTGCGCGCTTTTGTCATGAGAACCCATTCGGCGTACCACGGGCTTTCGCTGCCGGTATTGGATTGTCTGAATTGATTTGCTGGGGCGACATCGCCTGCTTCCAACGCTGCATCTATTTTCTCGATAGCCAATTTTGTTTTAGCGGTTCGCGCATTTGATTGCGCCCCTAGACCGGCAAGTTGCGCGGCGGAGAGCCAGCGGCCTCGGAGCATCACACCGGTAATCTGCTCCACATTCTGGATATTTTCGAGGGGATTTGCGGAGAGCAGGAGCAGATCAGCCTGTGCACCTTCTGCGACAATACCGAATTGCGGAGCTCCGGAAATATTGGTAGCAATGAATGCGCCGGCGTTGGCAGTGGCGGAACGTAGCGCTTCGTAGGGTGAGACGCCCGCTTCGACAAGCTCGTGCAGTTCTTGATGAACGGACAAACCGGGAAAGCCGTAAGCGGCCGCGTCCGTGCCGAGAACGAGCGGAACATGGCGATCGGAGAGAAGTCTGACGAATTTGTAGAGGATTTGCTGAACCTGCTTCATCTGCTCGACTTGCTGCGGGGTCTGATCGTTGCGTTCATGGCGATTATTTGCGGGCATCCACTGAGAATAAGCAGCGGGAGAGAGTAAGGCAGATTCAGAAGAGTGCAGGACAGCGTCGAGATTTTCCAGTTGGGCGATGTTGGCGGGATTTACGTTGAGATTGGGAGTGACGGTGATGTGCGACGCAGCGATTGCATCGGCGAAGGCGACGAGTTCGGCGTCTGATGGCGGTTGATCGAATCTGGCGAAGAGCAAGTCTTCCAGATGGGCGGCGAGGACTTGCGAGGATTTGAGAACTTCGAGTGCACCGACCTGGCGATTGATGTGGCCGACTACGGGGATTTTTTCTTCGCGGGCGGTTTGTAGAATTGCTTGAAACACATCGGGTCGGAGCGTGCCGTAGAGCTTGATTGCGTCATAGCCGGAGCGTTTCTGTTGACGGACGATGGCGCGACCCTGCTCGGGAGTTTCCGCGGTGAGGAAGAGTTCATTGAGCGGGGGGAAGCCGTCTACTGTGTGACCCGCGGTGTAAATGGCAGGTCCGAGAAGTTTTCCTTCGCTGACCTGACGGCGCCAAATGAGATGCAGCGGGCCACCGTCCATGTTGAGAACATTGGCGACACCGTAGATTACGTAGGCAGGAAAATCGTCTGGGGAGAAGAGGTGGACGTGCAAATCCGCGAGCGCAGGCATCAGGAACTTGCCATGGCCATCAATGGTCTTGACGGACTTGGGAACGGGAATTTCGGACGCTGATATTCGTGAGATTTTGCCGTGTTCTATGAGGACAGAACGGTCCGGCAAGACCTGATTGGAATCCATGGGGATGACGGTGACGTGGGAGATCAGGAAAGAGTCGGTGCCGGACTCAGAAGCTGGACGGGCTGCAGACCCAGGCGCGAGAACGAATGTGGAGAAAAACAATAGGGTCAGCGGAAGTACGAAGAGTTTCGTCATTTGAGAGATTTGACGGCTGGGGAGGGCGGATGTGAGCGCAGAGAGCAAAGGCAGAAGGGCTATTTCTTGATCTTGCAGATGCGAGTTCAAACTAAGTGCGGGCAACATCCAAGAGGGGCACGATTTTCCGGCTGCTGCCCGGAATCTTTGATATCGTGCCCCTACAAAAGCGAAATCGGGAAAAAAAAGGAATCAGGGAGTGGGGGCGAGTTCGCGGAGCCAGATGTTGCGGAAGCGGACGGGATGGTTGTGGTCCTGGAGGGCTAGGGGGAGTTTGTCGGCGTGGGGTTTGTCGGGTTCGCCGGTTACGGTGGGGCCCTGGATTTCCACGTTGTCCTGAACGAGGACGCCGTTGTGAAAGACAGTGACGCGGCCGAGATGGATCAGTTTGCTGTCTTTATCGAATTTGGAGGGGTGGAAGACGATGTCGTAGGTTTGCCACTGGCCAGGAGGGCGCGAGGCGTTGACGAGTGGAGGATATTGGCCGTAGACGGCGGCGGCCTGGCCGTCGGCGTAGGTTTTATTGTTGTAGGAATCGAGGACCTGAATTTCGTAGAGGCCCATGAGGAAAACGCCGCTGTTGCCGCGATCCTGATCGGTGCCGACGGCGGGCGAGGGCGTGGCGAATTCGACGTGAAGCTGCATGTCGCCGAAGGATTGCTTCGTATACATGTAACCTGATTTCGGAACGGTTTCGAAATAGCCGGTGTCTACTTTCCATTTGGCGGGCTGGCCGTCTTTTGTGGACCAGGCGGAGAGGTCTTTGCCGTCGAAGAGGACGATAGCGTCGTTCGGGGCTTTACCGGGAGTGTCTTGCGTGGAAGAGACGCCGGGATCGATGACGGCTGGGACGGGGCGATTGCGATCGTGGGGTTTCCATTGGGTGGGAGTTTGCGCGCAGCCAATCGAGCAAAGAAAAAATCCACAAAGCAAAGTTGAGTTGATGCGAAATCGCGTATTCATGGCAGGCTCCGCGCGAAAAATCACCGGCGAACAATACCTTACATCGGAACCTCAGCGAAAATCGAGGACAAGAATTGTGATGTCGTCTTCTTGAGTGCGGCCTGAGGCATGACCGGAAAAAGTTGCGATGGAATGGAGCAGACGGTCGGCGAAGGCGGCGGCGGAAAGTCCAGAGTGGCTTAGCAAAAACTGTTTGCAACGCAATTTTCCGAATTCTTCTCTTTGCGCGTTCGCAGACTCCAGCAGGCCGTCCGTGTAAACCAGACATCGGGTTCCGAGAGCGACAGGGAGTTCCAAGAAGGAATAGGCTGCTTCGGGGAAAAGTCCGAGCATGAGGCCGTTTTCCTCAAGCTCGACGGCGGCACCGGTTTCTTTCGAAGCGAGTAATAACGGAGGATGACCCGCGGCCGCGTACCGCAGAACGCCCTTTTCCAAATCCAAAAAGAGATAGGCAGCGGTGACGAAATGCTCTTCAAATTTTCCGCAGAGGGCCTGGTTGAGGCCGGTGAGAACGTGCGCGGGATCGTGGGCCTGGGCGGTCTGACCGGCAAATGCAACTTTCAGCATGGACGCGATGAGCGCTGCGGGGACGCCGTGTCCCGTGACGTCAGCGACAAGAATGCCGAGATGCTTTTCATCAACGAGAAGAAAATCGTAGAAGTCGCCGGCAACGGCACTCATGGGAGCGTAACGGGCTGCGATTTCGAGCCCGATACAGGCCGGCACAGTTCGGGGAAGAATGGAGGATTGGATGCTGCGTGCAATTTCGAGCTCTTTGTTGATGGCAAGCAGCCGCTGTTCGTTGGCGAAAATGCGGTTCAGGGAAATATAGGCAAGGCAACAAACGAAAATGAAGAAGCCGATAAATTCCAGGTTGATGCCGGGAAGAATTCTGAGGTTAAGGAGATTTACATGAATGATGAAAAGAGCCCAGACGAGAAAACCGCCAACGAAAATGCGGAATTCGCGGCTTGAGCGCGAAGCCGAATCTCCTGAGCCAACGAAAAAGAGCAGCGCGCCTGAAACGACAGTCGCAAGGACAACGACATTATTCGCGAGGCCCAGCACGGATAGACGCATTCCAGATGCGGCGCCAATAATTCCAAAGATTGCAAAAGCGGATTGCGCGTAAATCATCCAACGGACGAACCTCTTGAGGTTCTCCGGCATGACTTGGTGAAAAAAGAAACTAAAGGGCACCAAGATCGTGCAAGTGATGAGCCAATTGACCTGCGCCCAAAACGTATCAGTTTGGTGGAAAAGCAAGCGGACGAGGCCACAGCTCGCGAGCATCCTGATTGCATAAAGAGAACAGAAGAAGGCGAAGTACAGGAGTGTGAGTTCGCGTATTCTTCTGCGGAATAGAAACAGCACGATGGCGGCAAAGGAGAAAGTCAGGAGAGCCGAGGCTACCGCAATATTTGCGAGTTCGAATAGGAGCAGGGAATGCGGGAGAGAAACGTGCGTCAGTTGTGATTGTGCCGCATAGAGCAGATAAGCCATTTGGGAGGGAAGGCTCGCTTAGGCGGTGTCGGGTTCTTCGATCAGGGATTCCTGACGGACGACGACGATGATGCCGGATTCGGTGACATGATAGCGGCGCTTGTCGGCTTCGAGGTCGTAGCCGATTTCGGTACGCTCGGGCAAATTGACGTGACGGTCAATGATGGCGCGGCGGATGCGCGAATGGCGGCCGATGTTGACGTGGTTGTAGAGAATGGATTCGCTGACTTCGCTGAAGCTGTTGACGCGAACATTGTTGCCGAGAACGGAGTGCTGCACGCGTCCGCCGGAGACGATGGAGCCGCCGGCGACGATGGAGTCGATGGCGACGCCCATGCGGTCGGGATCGCCGAACACGAATTTTGCGGGCGGGTATTGATGCTGCCAGGTGCGGAGCGGCCAGGCGCTGTCGTAAAGATTGAAAACCGGCGAAACGCTGACCAGATCCATGTTGGCTTCGTAATAGGCGTCCAGCGTGCCGACATCACGCCAATATTGGGAGGTGTTGCTGTTTTCGTCGACGAAGTTGTACGCAAAGACGCGATGCTTGGTGATGATGCGTGGAATGATGTCCTTGCCGAAATCGTGATGGGACTTAGGATCTTCGGCGTCAGCAATCAGAATCGGGATGAGTAGTTGCGTGTTGAAAATGTAGATACCCATGGAAGCGTTGCAGAGACCGGGCGTGTGCGGGGACTCTTTTGGCTGGGCGGGCTTTTCTTCGAAACCGACAAGACGCCAGTCCTTATCCACTTCAATGACGCCAAATTGATGAGCGGCTTCCCCAACGGGAATTTGAATCGTGCCGACAGTGACGTCCGCCGCGGAGTCAATGTGCTGCTGAAGCATCTTGGCGTAGTTCATTTTGTAGATGTGATCGCCGCTCAGAATGAATACGTGCTTCGAGCGTTCGCTGCCGATGGAATAGATATTTTGGTAGACGGCGTCGGCGGTGCCGCGATACCACTCTTTGCTGACGCGCATTTGCGGGGGAAGAATTTCGATAAATTCGCCAAGGCCGACAATGGAAGACCAGCCAGCGCGGACATGGCGGCTTAGGCTGAGCGCTTTGTATTGCGTGAGAACGAAGACGCGGCGGAGATCGGAGTTGATGCAATTGGAGAGAGTGATGTCAATGATGCGGTAAGCGGCACCGAAAGGAACGGCGGGCTTGGCACGGTCTCGAGTGAGCGGCCACAAGCGTTCGCCCTGGCCACCTGCGAGAAGAACAACGATGGCATCGCGCATATCCGTCATGGAGAGACCTCCGGGCGGGAAGCTTAGCGGCGTGGGCATTCTAGCAGGGGAAGAGGGTTGGGAGGCAAGAGAGAGATAAGGAATTCGAAGCGGCTCTCTCGTCGAGTGATTCTCAGAGGTCAACGTTTCTCGAAGTTGGGATCAGGGAGTGACGCCGGGGGTAATAGGGATTATGAAAGAGTTAATATAAACGGGCAAAAAAGCGAAAAACGAAGAATTTCGTAAAGATAGCTTGACAGGACAGGCTGAATTGAATAGAAACAGCGCATAAACCGCATCAGGGTGCGAAGAAAAACGTATAAAAACGCAAAAAGTATGGCGCGGGGCAGTGACCACGCGCGGCTGAGCATGCGATAATTGAAGTGGGCAGGGCCCGCAAAGGCGAGGCTTTGCAACGCAGCCAATTTGAACCGGAATTGGGGTGAAGGTACACAGTGGCAGAAGTCATCATTCAAGAGAGCGAGTCTCTGGAAAATGCACTGCGACGTTTTAAGCGCAAGGTGCAGCAGGAAGACATCATCAAGGAAATCAAGAAGCATAGCTTCTACATGAAGCCCGGTGAGAAGCGCCGGGCAAAGGAAGCGCTTTCGCGGAAGCGTTTGCGCAAAAAGCAGCGGCGCGAACAGGAGTAATCCTGTTCGTGTTGCGGCTCGGCGCCGCCTCCGTGATTCAGGCCCCGGTCAGGTAGACGATTGGTTGTGGTTAGCACTTCCGTGCCCGCAGGCTCAAGGGACCCAGCCCGGTTTCCTACGGCTATAGGTATCCCAGATTTCGAACGCCTATCGAGCAAACTGTGCGCGTCCCCGGATCGAGGCAGGTCAAGGGGGAAGCGGCAGATGGAATTCCATGACAAGGTCCTGAAGTGTTCGGAGTGTGGCGCCGAATTTGTATTTACGTCCGGCGAACAGATGTTTTTCGCGGATAAAGGGTTCAAGAACGAACCCAAGCGATGTAAAGGATGCAAAGCGAAGCGAGCAGAAGGCGGCGGAGGCGGTGGCGGCGGGCAGATGAGGTCGGAAACGAAGACGACCTGCTCGCAGTGCGGCAAAGAGACGACGGTTCCCTTCCGGCCAACGCAAGGGCGGCCGGTGTTTTGCAGGGAGTGCTTCCAGCAGAGGCGTGCTTTAGGCGCGGCGTAGGAAGCAGCGTTTTTTGAGAATTGGCGAAGTGAAAGCAATGTCCCGGCGAAGGGAGATGCCTTTTTAACTAAGGCGCCCGAATCGAAATCGGTCGTGAGTCCATTTGAGTTTTATTTTTTGACGCCGCGATTCATCCAAACTCAAACAGGCCCACTACTCAAATGCAGTGAAGTGTCATTTTCGTGCGGGCAGGCGTATGATACCCGGCGAAGTCCCCAGTAAAGCCAAACGACCCGGAAGGCCACCCCATGGCTCACCGCTTCACCATCGGAGTCGAAGAAGAATTCCAAATTATTGACCCTGCTACATGCGAGTTGCGTTCGCATGTGATGCAACTGGTGTCGGCGGCTTCGCCTTCGATCGTGGACCAGGTGAAGCATGAGATGCACCAATCGATCGTGGAGACGGGAACAAATATTTGTGAGAACGTGGCGGATTTGCGTGTGGAGATGCACCGGACGCGCGGCGAACTGGTAGCGGCGGCGGAACGCGCGGGGCTACAAGTCGCGGCGGCGGGAACGCATCCCTTTTCAAGCTGGATCGACCAGGTGATTTCGCCGGGCGAGCGATACCAAAACATTGTGGAAGAATTGCAGCAACTGGCGCGGTCGCTGCTGATTTTTGGGATGCACATCCATGTGGCGATGCCGGACAAGCAGACGACGATCGATATGATGAACATGGTGCGGTACTTTTTGCCGCACCTGCTGGCGCTTTCGACGAGTTCGCCGTTTTGGATGGGACGGAATACGGGATTGAAGTCGTTTCGAACGACGGTATTCCGCAGATTTCCGCGGACAGGAATTCCGGAGCAGTTCGAATCGTGGAGCGCATACGAAAATTTCGTGAATTTGCTGGTGAAGCTGAATTGTATTGATACGGGGAAAAAGATTTGGTGGGACGTGCGGCCGCATCCAACATTTGGGACGTTGGAATTCCGGATGTGCGACGTGACGACGAAAGTGGAAGAGGCTGTGGCTATTGCGGCGCTGACCCAAGCGCTGGTTGTGAAGTTACATCGGCTCTACAAAAGCAACCAGAGTTGGAGGCTTTACCGGCGCGCGCTGATTGAGGAAAACAAGTGGCGCGCAGCGCGGTATGGGATTGAAGGGAAACTGATTGACCTCGGGAAAGAAGAGGAAGTGCCGATGCGAGCACTTCTACCGGAATTGCTAGAGCTGGTGGACGACGTAGTGGATGATTTGGGAAGCCGTAGCGCAGTGGAATACGTGAATACGATTTTGCTTGAAGGAACGAGTGCGGAGCGGCAATTGCGCGTATTCGAACAGACTGGAGATTTGAAGGCGGTGGTGCGGCATATCGTGGCGGAAACGCGCGGCGGAGTGACGGAACCCAGGCAAGCGTCTGCGCGCGCGGTGAACTGAGTTTTCTACAGAAAGTCCGGGCAGAAGTTACCTCAGGAGCAAGCACATGAAAAAAGTGGGACTGCTGTGCGGTCGAGAGTACGCGTTTCCTCCGGCGTTTTTGAATCGCGTGAATGAGGTTGGGAAGAAAGATGGAGTGACGGCGGAGTTTGTGAAGCTCGGCGGAACGAAAATGAATGAAGCGGCCGAGTACGACGTGATCGTGGACCGGATTTCGCATGAGGTGGAGTACTACCGCGGATATTTGAAGCATGCAGTGCTGCAGGGGACGTACGTCATCAACAACCCGTTCTGGTGGACGGCAGACGATAAATATTTTAACTATTCGGTCGCTGCAAGGCTGGGAATTGCGATTCCGAAGACTGTGCTTCTGCCGCAGAAGGGATATCCGAGCAATGTGGATATCACTTCTGAATCGCTACACAACTTGAAGTATCCGATTGATTGGGATGGGTTGCTAGATTACGTGGGACGGCCGGCGATTTTGAAGCCGTTTTCGGGCGGCGGGTGGAAACACGTCTATAAGGTGAATAACAAAGAGGAGCTGTGGGCGGCGTACGACCAGACTTCGCCGGTGTGCATGACGTTGCAGGAGTTCATTGATTTCGACAAATATGTGCGGTGCTTTACCTTTGGAAAGTTGGACATCGTGCCGGTGCATTACGACCCGAAAGAGCGGAAGTATCTGGTGGAGCACGACTATTTGCCGGCGAGTCTGACACATCGTGTGGTGAAGGATGCGCAGACGATCAATCAGGCGCTGGGCTATGAAATGAATACCATCGAGTTTGCTGTGAAAGGTGACGTACCCTACGCGATTGATTTTCTGAATCCAGCGCCGGATTTCGAACGCGACCGGATTACGGACTATTACTTTGAGATGGTATTGGACAAGATGTCGAGACTGGTGATTGAGCGCGCGTTGAATGGTGCGCCGTCTAATCCGTGGCCGAGATGGGAAGAGATGCTGGGCATTGGGGCGGCGGGCGGATTTACCGGAACACCGAAAGCGGCGGCACAAACGGCGGGAGCACAAACGGCGACTGCGCACGTGAAAGCGATCGTGCCGGACGCACAGGCAAAATGAGCAGCGGAACTTCACCGATAGCGAGCGCGAAAGATCCTGCGGAGCACTGGCACGCTCTGTTGAAGCCACGGGTCGCGAGTTCGCGCGAATTCACAGAAAAATTTTATGCGCGACTGCGCGCGGAGAAATTGACATTCGGGAACCGCGTGCACTGCCCTTTTCTGCGGCCATTCTTTCTTTCGCCGGAGGATGAACAGCGAGTGAGAACCGTGGCCGAGAAAATGGCGGAACTCGGCGAGCGAGTGACAGCGGCGGCGCTGAACGATCCGGCGTTATTCAAACAATTTCATTTGCGCGAGGCGGAAGAGCGCCTGGCGCGGATGCATACAGGATACGGACCGGCCAGTACGGCTTCGCGGCTGGATGCGTTTTTGTTGCCGGACTCGCTGAAGTTTGCGGAATACAACGGGGAGTCTCCCGCTGGTTCGGGGTATACGGAAACTCTCTCGGAAGTCTTTCGCGATTTGCCGGTGATGCAGGAGTTCGCGAAGAGTTTTGAGATTCACAGCTACCCACTGAGCGCGAAATTGCTGGACGCGCTGATTGCAACGTATATCGATTGGGGCGGAGATTCGAAAAGGCCGCAGATGCTGATTACGGATTGGCGCGAGGTGCCGACGTGGAGTGAGTTTGAAATATTGAAGGCGCGATTCGAGCGGATGGGCGTGCCGGTGGAAATTGCCGATCCGCGGGATTTGGTGTTTGACGGGAAAACGCTGAGCGCGAATGGCAAGAAGATTGATCTTGTTTACCGGCGAGTGTTGATCAATGACATCCTGGCGCGTCCCGCCGAGTGCAAAGCACTGGTGGATGCTTATGCGGCGAATGCAGTGTGTGTGGCAAATAATTTCCGGTGCAAAATTCCGCATGTAAAGGCGTTTTTTGCGGTGCTGACCGATGAAAAGAACGCGGGATTGTTTTCGTTTGATGAGCGCGAAATGATCCAGAAGCATGTGCCGTGGACACGCGTGATGGCGGACGCGCAGACGGCTTACTATGGCGAACACATTGAACTACTAGACTTTGTGCGGCATGAGCGAAACAAATTGGTGCTGAAGCCAAGCGATGAGTATGGCGGAAGCGGTGTGACACTCGGCTGGGAAACGGATGAGAGCGCATGGGACGCGGCGATTGAGAAAGCGATTTCGCCGAACGGCGGTGCGTGGATCGTGCAGGAGCGAATTCCGATCCGGCGCGAAGTGTATCCGTGGGTCAAACCGGACGGCCAAGTGGAATTTCGCGACATGCTGGTGGATTTTGCGCCATATTTGTTCCGTGGGAAGTTGTGCGGATTTTTGACTCGGTTGAGCGCGACGGGGCTCGCAAATGTGACGAGCGGCGGCGGGCAGGTGCCGGCGTTCCGCGTTAGCGTTCGCACAGGCGTATCCTGAGGTCGGATGTCCACAGCTGAAGCGAGCGCTAGCCTGCAGATAGAAGGCGGGGCGCGCTATTCGCAGCCAACCATGCAGCCGAGCGCTTGAAGTAACCGGCTACGTTTGTACACAAAAAAGATTTCCAAACAGGCTTAGCCTCGCCCCGCTCTAACGCGAAACGCGCCAGCGCATAGCCGAACAATTCCTCAGAAAGATAACCGAGCCGGCGGGCCGACCAGCCTTGCGATTGGTAACTGTCATGCTGCTCGAATCGAAACGCTGAATTGGCCGTGAAGATGCCAAATCCAAGAAAAACGGTCAGGAGGTCGTTTAGCGGCTCCATGTCTGGATCATCGCGTGGCACCAGGCCAGGCCGAAGAAGAATGATGTGACCGATTTCGTGGGCGAGGACCGCAACCAGAGACATCGGATCCTTCATTTGGGATTCGTTGATTGAGATGTGCGCTTTCGATGAGGGGTCATGAAAATAGAGGCCGCCAGCCTCGGAGCTCTTGCCGGAGAAGAATGGAACGAGGCCAGAGGTCCGTTCATTAGCGGATGCCAGTAAAGTCAGCTCTATTTCGGCAGGATTGACTTGCATCGCTATCGCGACTCGCTCAAACATTAGCCGCAACGCCGCTTCGGATCGGTCATACGGATCAGGGAAATGCTCGGGCGTGGGAACGGTTACCGTGGCGTGTAGAAGACGATGCGCGCCGAGAAGAGTTGCCAGTCGGAGAAACCCATTATCAACCCATTCTTGCTTTTCAGTAGTGATGGGGAGTGTGGGTTTGGTCAGTCCGAACATCGGATAGTTATACCAAAACGACCACGTGAATCGAAACGACGCCGGAAGATACGGATCGAGAGTAGGGCGCTACAAAAATCGAGGAAACCTCAGTAAGATAATTAGAATGGCTTTCGGACCTGTACAACCAGAACTGATGCCGGGCGCGAAGAACGCCGTGGAGACTTGCCTTGCGGTGCGTCCGGAGGAGCACGTAGCACTGATTGCGGATGAAGCGAGCTCGACAGTGGCGGCGAGTTTGGCAGAGGCGCTGCGCGAGCGGAAGGCTGCTTACACTGGATTGCTACTTGAGGATTTTGTGCCGAGGCCGATGAACGGCGCGCCGAAACCCGTACTGGATGCACTAGAAACGGCGGATGTTGGGATTTTGTGTATGAATCCGCAGCCCGGGGAACTTTCAGCGCGGATGGCCATTGTGCAAGTAGTGGAGCGCCGGAGAATCCGTTACGCACACATGGTGGGAGTGACTCCGCAAATCATGCAGATGGGAATGCGGACGGACTATAAAAAGGTAGATCAATTGAGTGACCGGTTGCGCGAACGGATGTTGCGTGCGGAAACGCTGACGGTGAAGACGGAAGCGGGAACTTCGTTTGCGGCGCATTTTGACCGGGGGCTCGATTGGGTGAAGACGAGCGGGCTGATCAGTCCGAGATATTGGTCAAATCTGCCTGCGGGAGAGGTTTTCACGACGCCAGCGACTGTGGACGGCACATTTGTTTGTGATGCAACAGCGGGCGATTATTTCAACGGAAAATATGGGGATTTGCAGGCGACGCCGATGAAACTGACGATTGAAGGTGGGCGACTGAAGAAAGTGGAATGCGAACGGAAGGACCTGGAGAAAGAGTTTTGGGACTATTGCCATACGGATGAAAACAGCGATCGAATCGGGGAGCTGGCGTTTGGGACGAATCTCGGGCTTTCGGAGATGATTGGAATTCTTCTGCAAGACGAAAAATTTCCGGGTGTGCATATTGCATTTGGCGATCCCTATGGAAGCCAGACGCATGCAAATTGGAAATCGAAAACACACGTGGACGTGCTGACGCGCGAGTGCGACGTGTGGATCGATCGGGACCAGATTATTGAGAAGGGGAAATATCAGCTCGACCATCTTGGATTAGCTTGAAGTTAGAAAATTGAAAATGGGCAGTAAGCAAGCCGCCGACAGAATAGGCGGCTTTTGATTTTGAAAGGCTTACTTTGCGTCGTGGTAGATAATGCCTAGCGTGTATCGCGTGCCACGGCGGACGCGACTGACTCCGTGGCGGATGGACACGCGATAAGTTCTTCGCGAACCTTTGACGGGACGATAGCGCGTTGTGAAAACGATACCGTGCCCCTGATCCACGGTGATGACTTCGGCGCGGGATTGAGTGCGCGGGGCATTTTCCACGAGAACGAATTCGCCGCCTTCCCAATCGCGCCCTTGTTGACCGAGCATGACAACCAGTTGTAGTGGAAAAGCGATCTCTCCGTACAAATCCTGGTGCAGGCAGTTATATCCGCCGGCTTCGTAGTGAAGGATTAGCGGAGTTGCCTGTTTTTGGCCAGCGTTATTACAGCGCTTCAAGAATTCTTTATGATCAAGCGGGAACGGTTTTTCTTTTGGACCCAGTTGAGAAATCCACTGATTCGCAATTCTGGCGAGGTGCGGATAGGTTGCGGTGCGCAGTGATTCGATGATGTCCGGCAACGGATAGCGAAAATATTTGTAGTCACCTTTGCCGAAGCGGTAGCGTTCCATGATGACATGACTGCGAAAAGAATTTTCGTGCGCGAAGAGTTCGGAGAGAGGATCGCACTCAGACGAAGTGAGGAGTTGGCCAGTGAAGGCATAGCCGGTGTCGGAAAGTTGGGATTCGACTCGGCTCCAGTCGATATCGCCAACTCGTTGTGTGAGCGTGTTTTTCATGCGCGTACAGTCCTTTTTAGACTAGCCCAGCAATTCAATCTATCCGAATTGGTGCGGCAAACCCTGCGGGACAAGAACACCGACGAGGGTCGTGGCGCACACTCGAGTTGACAGTCACTAGTTTGTGGTTTTGCTCAGTATAGATGGGAGACGTATTCGCGCATTTGGTGCTTCCAGTAAGGCCAGTCGTGGCCGCCTTGTGGGCCCCAGTTGTCGAGCGAATGGCGAATGCCTTTGTGGGACAGAATGCCGGAGAAATGATATGCAGGGCCGGAATTTTCCCAGGGGCCGGTGCCGGTGGTCAGATGAATGTCGCAAGAGGCGAGTTGGTCGTAGACCCAAGGATCGGAAAGATTCTGGATGTAGTCGGCGGGATTGTTGAAGTAAAAATTGTCGTCGTACAGGCCGTCCATGAAGTTGCGGAGATCATAGACGCCGGACATGGCGAAGCAGCGCTTGATGACGTCCGGATGTTTAAAAAGCGAATTCGCGGCGTGATAGGCACCGAAAGATGCGCCCATGGTGGCGACGTCGACTTGCGACTGGCAATTGTCCCAGATGAACGGAATAACCTCTTCGCGAAGGTAGGAATCGAACATAGCCTGGACGTAACTGCGGTGAAACGGGTGTGCGCCTTTGTTGTAAAAGCTGTAGCCGTTGATGGAGTTCACAGAATAGAACTTGATGCGGCCAGCGTCGATGAAATCGGCGAGCGCGCCGATCATTCCCTGCCCTTCGAGTTCCCACTCGTCACCGGCGCTGGTGGGAAAGCCGAGAATAGGCGAGCCATAGTGTCCGTACACGACCACGCCGAGTTCGATGCCGAGACGATACGAATACCAGCGGTGATAGTCGCGTTGCATGGGAGGGCCTTTCGACTGCGCGCAAGTTCAAGCGGGACAGGCGAAAGTATGCCAGCCAGACGGTCCGTAGAGCAATGTTCCCCAATTTAGCGAGCCCGCATTTCTGGAAAATTCACAAAAGGCAAAATGGAAACGCAAATGCAAGTGTTCCTCGGGAAATGCGATTGGCTTAGAGTTTGGTGACAGATAAGGCGCAGTATTGTTAGAGAATTTTCTGCACCATTTTGGTACAGTGCCGAGCGAGTACCGCGACGCATCTCGTGCCGGAAATGCCATTGACCTTGCTGGTTTCGGAGAAGCCATTGAAAAAAGCGGCTAAGAAAAAAACCAACGGCGGGAATGGAAAGAATCATGACAAAGCATTGCGCGAGCACCTCGTCTACTTGCTGAAAGGCGGCGGAGCGCACGTGCATTTTGAAGATGCACTTAACGGATTCCCAGAAAGCAAACGAGGCGTATTCGCGAAAGGGCTGCCGCACACAGGGTGGCAGTTACTCGAACACGTACGGATCGCGCAGTGGGACATCTTAGAGTTCAGTAGAAATGCCAAGCACGTGTCGCCGGATTTTCCGGCTGGATACTGGCCGAAGACGCCGCTTCCGCCGGATGATGCGGCGTGGGAGAAAAGTTTGAAGGCGTTCCACAGAGATTTGAAGGAGATGATCGCACTGGTGAACGATCCGAAGACGGATTTGTACGTGAAGATTCCGCACGGAGATGAGCAGACGGTCTTGCGCGAAGCATTGCTGCTTGCGGATCACAATGCCTACCATTTGGGACAACTAGTGGATTTGAGGAGAGCGCTTGGGGCGTGGCCCGAAGAATAGTGGTCTGTGGCCGAAGCCTAGGCCCAGTAAAGGAATGTCGTAGCAAACATCAGTTTCTTGCCTATTTTAACTTCAATCAGAAATCAGCGCAGTGGGATCGCACGAAGAAAATCTCTGCTCAAACAGAGTGGCTTGGGCTTGCAAGAATACGGAATCGCGTTAGGATAGGGCTGGAAATCACCGAAAAATCGGAGGGCGTATGGTGCAAATTGGCGTCGAAAGCGTAGGCCGCCGAGGATTCCTCAAGGGAATGCTCGGAGCGGGCGCGTTTGTGCTGAGTTTGCGCATGATGCCGGGAGGCGGACCTGCGGGACACATGGCCGAGGAGATGGCGGCGGGAATGAAAGGACCGCTCTCGCCCAACGTGTGGCTAGCGATTGATACGGATGGGGCGGTCTACATCATTGCGCATCGCAGTGAAATGGGAAGCGGAAGCCGGACTGCCGTGCCGAGAATTGCTGCGGATGAACTGGATGCGGATTGGAACCGCGTGAAGATTGTGCAAGCAACCGGCGATGAAAAATACGGAGATCAGGATACGGACGGCTCGCATTCCGTGCGTGGATCTTTTGATGCGATGCGGGAAGCGGGCGCAACGGCGCGATTGATGCTGGTGCGCGCGGCGGCGAAGCAGTGGGGCGTGCCGGAAAGTGAATGTTCGACGGATTTGCATGTGGTGGTCCACAAGTCGAGCGGGAAAAAACTTGGTTATGGCGAACTGGCGACGGCTGCGGCGAAGCTGGAGGTTCCGAAAAAAGAAGAGTTGAAGCTAAAGACGAAAGCGCAGTGGCGTTACATCGGAAAAGGAACTTCGAGTTACGACTTGAAAGATATGGTGACCGGCAAGGCGGGATACGGCATTGACGGCCGCATGGATGGAATGTTGTACGCGAATGTGGCCCATCCCCCTGTGCTGGGAAGCACGGTGAAATCGGTGGACGACAAGGCGACGCTGGCCGTGAAAGGTGTCAAACAGACGGCCGTGCTTGATTCGTGGAAGCCGCCAATCATGTTTCAAGCATTGGGTGGCGTGGCGGTGATTGCGGACAACACCTGGTCGGCAGTTGAGGGAAAGAAAAAACTGAAGATTGAATGGAGCGATAGCGAGCACAAGAGCTATTCGTCGGATACTTACCGGAAAGAGATGGAAGAGACTTCGCGGAAGCCTGGAAAGGTGGTGCGCGAAGTTGGGAACGTAGATACAGCTTTTGCGAAGGGCGGAAAAATCATAGAGGCGGAATATTACGCGCCGATGCTGGCGCATGCATCCATGGAACCGCCAGCTGCGCTGGCAGTCTACAAGGACGGAAAAGCGGAAGTTTGGGCAGCGACGCAGAATCCGCAAGGTGCCAGAGAGGCAGTAGCAGCTGCGCTGGGATTGAAAAAAGAAAGCGTGACGATGAACGTCACGCTGCTTGGCGGAGGATTCGGGCGGAAATCGTTTCCGGATTACGCGGTGGAAGCAGCGGTGCTTTCGAAACAGACTGGAAAGCCAGTGAAAGTAACGTGGTCGCGCGAGGACGACATCAAGTTCGATACGTTTCACTCGTGCGCGGCGATGTACTTGAAGGCGGCGCTGGGAGCGGACGGAAAACCGACGGCGTGGCTGCAGCGCAGCACTTTCCCGCCGATTGCTTCAACGTTTGACGCGAATGCGAAGACAGCGGACGCCGGCGAAATCGGTCTTGGCTGGAGCGATCTGCCGTACGCGATTCCGAATCATCGCGCGGAAAACGGCGAGGCAACGACGCACGTGCGAATCGGATGGCTGCGAAGCGTGTGCAATGTGTTCCATGCATTTGCGGAACACTCGTTTGCAGATGAACTGGCGCATGCTGCGGGAAAAGATTCGCGAGAATACATGCTGTCGCTGCTGGGGCCAGATCGCGTCATTCCGAAGGAAGAACTAGCGAAGGACTATACGAATTACGACGGAGATTACACGCAATATCCGATAGACACCGCGCGTTTCCGGCGCGTAGTGGAAATTGCCACGGAAAAAGCGGAATGGGGGAAGAAAAAGAACGGGAACGGATTCGGTATGGGATTGGCAATGCATCGGAGTTTCTTGACGTATGTTGCGACGGTCGTCCAGGTAGAAATTGGCAAAGACGGTAAATTGAAAATTGGGCGTGTCGACACAGCGCTGGACGCGGGAACGATTGTGAATCCCGAGATGGCACGCCAGCAGTATGAAGGCGCGGCGACGTTCAGCACGAGCCTAGCCCTTTACGGCGAGATTACGGCGAAGAATGGCGCGATCGAACAATCGAACTTTGACGGTTATCCGATGACACGGATGAACATGGCTCCGCGCGAGACGCGTGTGCATTTGGTGGAGAGCGATGCGCCACCAGCGGGAATCGGCGAGCCAGGCGTGCCGCCGTTCACGCCGGCTCTATACAACGCGATTTTTGCGGCGACGGGAAAACGCTATCGGGAGCTGCCATTGTCTAAATCCGGGTTGGTGTGAGTGCCCTCGCCACTGGCAGAAAATCATGAGTCACTTCATGATTTTCTAATAGTTATACCATTTAGCTAATTAGTATCCAGCGTAAAGTGACTTCGCGGCAAAACAGGCCCAATTCGCTCAGAGTGTGTTAGTCGCTCGTGCAACACTACAAACAGACCGACCCTAACTTTGCGGTATCCCGATGCGCCATTCTCGCATTTTGCTAGTGACCGCTCTGGCCTTAGTGGTGGCTCATGTAGTGGTAATTGCCACTCTGGGGAATAGACCGCCTGGACCAATTCTCTCCGACATAATTCAACTTCTCCTAGGGGCGTTTGCAACGCTGGCTTCATTTCAGGCGGCGAAGCGAAGCAGTACGTTTGGACGCGTTTTCTGGAAGCTGGCCGCGTGGGCATTCGTGGTGTGGTGTGTCGGGCAAATTATAGGCGGCTACTACGGCAGCATCGTAAATAGAGATACTCAGCTCATTTGGTACGTGCAACTGTTCTATTCCGCATGGCCCGCGCCCCTTGCCATGTGCATTTTTCTCGATGTGAGAGAGGAGAAAGAAGGATTCGATTGGGAGCGGATCCTGGATTTCGGCCAAGTGGCGATTGTTTTTATTCTGGTCTATTTCTATTTTTCCAATCTTCCGACCCACGGGGCGCAAGTGGGCGCATGGAGACTCTCCATTACAACAGATGGATTGTTGGCGACGGGATTCTTTTTGCGCTCGATCGTGGAACGGAAAAATCCAACGCACAGGCTTTTCTGGAGCTTCGGTTGCTATCGGCTTGTGGCGCTGTTGACAGATCTCTATTTCGTCGCGGGCTTCCCCGAACCGATTAACGGGGCCTGGTTTGACCTCGTATGGAGTATGCCCTGGCTAATCCCGATTGTAACGGCTACGCAATGGAGCGGGGAGAAAGCGGCGGAAGCAGGAACTGCCAGCGGAATGTTGCGCCGGCGATTGCAGATTACGCAGTTCCTGCCGTTGATTTTTCCCCTGCTGATCATATTAATGGCGGCTGAGGTTGCGCGGGGCCAAGTGGTGGTGGCGGGAATTGCCGTACTACTTTCGCTTGGCACTTCCTATGGGCGGCTAATTCTTACTTCCCGGGAGCAGCAGCGCTCGGCCGATGCTTTGGCAGAAAGCGAGGAGAGATTCCGGACGGTTTTCGATGGTTCGCCCGTGGGAATGGCAGTGATTGGGATGAATGGAAAAGTCGTTGCGAGCAATACTGCGTGTAGGGTGATGCTCGGACTTGGACCGGACGAAGAACTAACAACGGAGATTTTTGACGGGCTAACCCATCCGGACAATCGCGAACAAGATGCGGCGCGTTATCAGAGCCTGGCAAAGGGCGAGATCGGACAAATTCGCCAGGAGAAACGCTACATTCTAAAAGATGGCCGAACCGCATGGGCCGATTTGCATTTGTATCTACTACGCGGAAGAAAAGGAGAGCCGCGATACATCATCGGCATGGCGGTGGACATTTCCGAGCAGAAGACGCTTGAGTCCCAACTGAGGCAAGCGCAGCGGATGGAAACTATCGGACGGCTGGCGGGAGGAGTAGCGCACGACTTCAACAACTTGCTGACTGTTATCAAAGGATATTGCGACCTAGTCTTAGAAAAAACGCAGAAGGAAGTAACCATCCAGAGTCACATGGAGCATATTGACCGCGCGACGGATCAGGCGGCTTCCTTGACGAGGCAATTGCTGGCGTTCAGCAGGCAGCAGGTGCTGCAACCGAAGGTTTTCGATTTGAACGTGCTTGTGCTGAACGCAAAGAAAATGTTGCAACGGTTGATTGGCGAAGACATCGAGGTCATCACGATTACTTCCCCGAACCTTGGTTCCGTAAAAGCAGATCCGGGACAAATTGAGCAAGTGATTCTGAATCTGGTGGTGAACGCGCGAGATGCGATGCCCGACGGAGGAAAACTTACGCTAAAGACAGCGAACGCGGAGCTGGACGAGGCGTTCGTCCACGCGCATTGGGGCGCCAGAACAGGGCGATTCGTGTTGCTTACAGTGACGGATACCGGCATTGGAATGAGTGAAGAGGTTTTGGCACATATTTTCGAGCCGTTCTTTACTACCAAAGAGTTGGGAAAGGGCACAGGTTTGGGGCTCTCGATGGTGTACGGAATTGTGAAACAGAGCGGCGGCTCTATTTGGGTGAACAGCAAACCTGGAGAAGGCGCGAGCTTCACGATTTATCTGCCAAGAGTCGAAGAACCTCCAGAAGACATGACGAGAGCTACGCGTCCGAGCGAAATGGTTCGAGGAAGCGAGACAATTCTTCTCGTGGAGGATGATGCGCCAGTGCGAGAATTGACATGCGACATATTACAAGCCCAGGGATACGAAGTTCTCGTCGCAAATGGTCCAAATCAAGCGCTGGATCTTTGCAATCGATACAACAAGCAGATTCATCTTGTCCTGACAGACCTGGTAATGCCAGGAATGAATGGGGCAGAGATGGCGGATTTGGTCGTAAAGTTGCGCCCGGGCATACAGGTGTTGTTTATGTCGGGGTACAGTGACAATGCGCTTTTGCAAAATGGTGCTCAAGACAAGAAGTTGAATTTCCTGCAGAAACCATTTACGGCGAGCGTTCTCCACAAAATGGTGAGAGAAATTTTGGATGGCCGAGTGAAGTAACACCCAGCAGACTAAACTTGCATCTATAAGACACCTGAATTAGGTTTTGCTCCGGCTATTTTTGCCGTTTGCTGGAGGCATACTTGCGAAAGTTCGTTTTTATGTTGTTGATTGTTTGTATATGGGTCTTGCCCAGTAGCGGGCAGCGGCGGCCTGTGTTGCCGCAGATTGATTTGCCCCATCCCTATTACTACCGCGAACTTTATTTGCCGCAGTTAACGAACGGGCCAAGCAGCCTCACATGGGCACCTGATTCGAAGGAGTTGGTGTATTCAATGGCAGGTTCGCTTTGGCGGCAAAAGCTGGATTCGAAGGAGGCAGTGCAGTTGACGGATGGACCCGGTTACGATTACCAGCCGGATTGGTCGCCTGATGGGAAGAGCGTGATTTACACGTCGTATCAGAAGGATGCCATGGAGTTGTGGTTGATAGATGTGAAGAGTGGAAAGACGACGCAGTTAACTGCCAACGGAGCAGTGAATCTGGAGCCGCGATGGTCGCCAGACGGGAAGAAAATTGCTTTTGTTTCAACGCAATACAACAGCCGGTTTCATATTTTTCGCGCGGACGTGGAGGGTGGAAAACTAACAAATGTAGTGCGGCTGACGGGGGAAGCAAAGAGTTCTCTGCCTCGATATTACTACAGCGCGTATGACATGGAGATCAGTCCAGTGTGGACGCGGGATGGCGCAGAAATTCTGTTTGTCTCGAATCGCGGACACAGCCATGGGACAGGCGGATTCTGGCGAATGAAAGCGGAGCCGGGCTCCGAAGCCCGGGAAATTCATTACGAAGAAACGAATTGGAAAGCACGTCCGGATTTTTCTCCGGATGGGTCGCGAATGGTTTACAGCTCGTATCTGGGGAGGCAGTGGCACAACTTGTGGCTCATGCCGGCAGGCGGCGGAGATGCGTTTCCAATTTCGTACGGAAATTGGGATGAGACGTGTGCGCGGTGGTCACCGGATGGAAATGGACTCGCGTTCATTTCGAATCGTGAAGGCGGCACAAAGATAGCAATACAAGAAACTGTGGGCGGCACTCGGTTTGAATTAGCAGTAGAGACTCGCAAATTTCTTCATCCACGGAAGACGTTTGCAATTTGGGCCAAGAGCGAGGTGGATTCGGATGTGCCAGCGCGAATTTCAGTCACAGACTCGGCTGGACGATCTTACGCCCCAGACGACACCTGGATTTATGCGGACGATGGCTTTGATCGGAGCGAGCGAGCCTTTGAACGCCACTATTTTGAAGGCGGCGGCGAGGTCAGTGTGCCTCCTGGCATCATTACGATGGAGGTGAGCCGTGGATACGGTTATCAGCCCGAACGGTTGACTGTAGACACAAACAAGATTCAGTCGGATATCGAATTCAAATTGAAGAAACTGGCTCGACTCGATCCGGGCGAGGGTGAGTGGGTGAGCAGCGATTTGCATGTTCACCAAAATTATGGGGGAACGTACAAAAACGATCGAGTAACGCTTGTAAAGCAGGCGGAAGCAGAGGGCGTGGATATCGTTCACAACCTGGTTGTGAACAAGGAACAACGTTTCCCCGATCTGATTCGCACTGCTGAGCCTGATTCTCCGTCTGAACCGGACTTGCTGGTGGTTGCAGGGCAGGAATTTCATACGAGTTATTGGGGGCATCGTGGTTTGTTGAACATGAAGGAGCGTTTGTTATTGCCCGGATACGCGGGATATCCGAATACGGCGGCGGCGAGCTTATTTCCGATGAATGCGGACGTATATGACATGGCACACGAGCAGGGCGCGTTGGTTGGAGCCGTGCATCCATTCGATGAAGAACCAAATCCGTTTGCGGACCCACCGCAACGGATTACGGACGAATTGCCGGTGGATGTAGCGCTGGGAAAACTGGACTACATGGAGATCGTGGGGTTCAGCGACCACAAAGCTACTGCGTCCGTTTGGTACCGGCTGCTCAATTTGGGATTTCGGATTCCGGCTGGGGCGGGAACAGATGCTACGGCGAATTATGCGGCACCGATTCGCGGAATGGTGGGAATGGACCGGGTGTACGCCTGGGTTCCGGCATGGCCGCTGAACTTGGCGATGTGGATGAACGGTCTGAGGCATGGACATACATTTGCGACGAATGGACCGCTGATTAACTTCACGTTGGGGAAGGAGATGGTGGGGGATGAGTTGAATTTGAACGCACCTCAAGATGCAGTTCGCTTTGACGCACGGCTACGCTCTGTGGTTCCGGTAGATCATCTGGAGGTGGTTTGCAACGGAAAGGTTGTGAAAAACCTGAAGCTCGAGGGCAAACGCGACATTGCAGATGTCGAAGGGACGCTGCCGATTGCGGAAAGTGGATGGTGCTTGTTGCGGGCGTGGAGCGAGAAGGCGGAGTATCCAGTGATGGACAACTATGCGTATGCGACGACGAGCCCGGTGTATGTGAACGTGGCCGACAAGAAGCCGAGAGCGCCGGAGGATGCGAAATATTTTGCGGCGTGGATTCAGCGGACGATTGAGGCGACCGAAAAATATCCCGATTGGAATTCCCCGGCAGAAAAAGAAAGCGTGATGAAAAGATTGCGAGATGCGAAAAAAATCTACGAAGAAATGGAATCAAAATAGTTGTGTTGGACTTTCTGCGAATTGGAGATAGAATCCAAGGACGGGGAAGCAGTTAACGGGACACACGTGCTTCGTCCGCAACGAGAGATCAGTTCTTTCCTGGATGTAGCAGAGCAAAGCGTACCGCGGGCGGAATCGAAGAGCGGCGCGCGACCCGCCTCATTTTCAGGTAAATCGATTTATTACTGGAGATTTATTGCGTCCGGGAGGGCGCGCCGATGATTCTAGGTGTGCCACGAGAGAGTTATCCGGGTGAGCGTCGAGTGGCAATTGTGCCTGCGGTGATCCCTGCGCTTGCGAAAGCAGGAATCGAGGTTTTGGTGGAGGCAGGCGCAGGAATGGAAGCCGGCTATCCCGACCGAGACTTCACAGAGAAAGGCGCGAAGTTTGTAGCGAACCGTGCAGACATTTTCCAAGCGGCGGACATTGTGGCGCAGGTTTTGTGTTATGGGTCAAACGACGTAACTGGCAAGGCAGACTTGCCGTTGATGCGAAGCGGACAAGTCATAGTAGGTTTCCTACGGCCGATGGGAAAGCTCGAGGAGTTACAGGAACTCGCAAAGACCGGAGTAAGTTCGTTCGCCGTGGAATTGATGCCGCGCACGACGCGAGCGCAAAGCATGGATGCGCTTTCCTCCATGGGCACGATTTGTGGATACAAAGCCGTGATAATGGCGGCGGACACCTTGCCAAGAATTTTTCCAATGCTCACAACCGCCGCAGGCACGATTACACCCGGGCGTGTGTTCATCATCGGAGCCGGCGTAGCGGGATTGCAGGCAATCGCTACGGCAAGACGCTTGGGCGCAGTCGCTTCCGCCTATGACATGCGGCCAGCGGCGAAAGAACAAGTGCAGAGTTTGGGGGGACGATTTGTTGAGTTACCCATCGAAGCGAAAGATGCGCAGGATGCTCGCGGCTATGCAACGGCGCAGGGCGAGGAGTTTTACCGGAAGCAACGTGAGCTGCTGGGAAGCGCGGTGGCGGAAAGTGATGTGGTGATTACCGCAGCCGTCATTCCGGGGAAAAAATCCCCAGTGTTAGTAACAAAAGAAATGGTCGCGCGAATGGCGCCGGGGTCGGTGATAGTGGACTTGGCTTCCGAACGCGGTGGAAATTGCGAGCTGACACAAGCCGGAAAAACCGTGAAAGAGCACGGTGTGACGATCATTGGGGTGTTCAATTTGGCGAGTTCCGTTCCTTACCATGCGAGCCAGATGTATGCGAAGAACCTCTCGGCGTTTCTGCTGAATCTGGTGAAAGACGGGAAGCTGCAGCTCAACGAGAAGGATGAGATCCATCGCGAAACTCTGCTGACGCAGGATGGCGAGATCGTGAATGCACGCGTACGCGAATTTGTGGGATTGAAACCGCTCACCGCGGAAGCAGGAGTGAAATAGCAATGAAAATGGATTTGTTGACGAGCTTGTACGTGTTCATGTTGGCGGCATTTATCGGATTTGAAGTGATCAAGCGGATTACGCCGTTGCTCCACACGCCACTAATGTCGCTCACGAACGCTCTGGACGCGATCGCCGTGGTCGGAGCGATTATCCTGGCTGGAGAACATAAGACAACACTAGCGGCGATTTTGGGAACGATCGCGATTGTTTCCGCGACGAGCAATATCGTTGGCGGATTCCTGATTACGGACCGCATGCTGAAAATGTTCAAGCCGAGCGGGGCAAAGAAAGCATGAGCGGGATTCTCGGCAGCGATCTTTTGATCGAAATCACGTACCTCATTGCGACGGCCCTTTTTGTTTTTTCGCTGATGTGGATGAGTTCGCCGACGACGGCGAGGCGAGGCGTTTTTGCCGGCGAAATTGGTATGGTATTGGCTATCGCCGGCACGCTACTGCATCACGGCATAGTTGATTACAAACTGATTTTGATCGCGTTGGTACTGGGAACAATCATCGGCATTCCGCTCGGTAAAGTGCAGATGACGGCCGTTCCGCAGCGAACTGCCCTGAGCCACGCGTTCGGCGCACTTTGCGTGACGCTGGTAGGCACGGCAGAGTTTTACCTGCCTCGTGAAACGCCGATGTCGCGATTTATGATCGCGGTATTGTGCATGGAAGTGATTCTGGGGGCGCTGACGATTACGGGCAGCTTGATGGCGGCGGGAAAACTGCAGGAGTGGTTGCCTCAGCGGCCGATCACTTATAAAGGACAGAATTTCGTCAATTTGGGGTTGCTGGGCATTGCCATCATAGTGGCGGTGATTTTGGTGATGCATCCGGAACGGACACAACTTTTTCCCGCGATCGTTGCGATTCCACTTGTTTTCGGCGTGATGATGATCGTGCCTATCGGTGGAGCGGATATGCCGACAGTGATTTCGTTGCTGAATTCCTACGCTGGACTTTCGGCGGCAGCGATGGGATTTGTGTTGAACAGCAAATTGCTGATCATCGCTGGTGCGCTCGACGGTGCTTCGGGATTTATTTTGTCCATGAACATGTCCAAAGCGATGAACCGGTCGTTTTCGAACGTACTGTTTGGCGCATTCGGGCAAGAACAGGTAGCAGCTGGAGGCACGGCAGAGGCAAAACCGGTGCGGAGCGCAACAGCAGAAGAAGCCGCTGCAATTCTTTCGGCTGCAAACAAAGTGGTGATTGTGCCTGGTTATGGCATGGCTGTGGCGCAAGCACAGCATAAAGTGCGCGAACTTTTTGATGGTCTAACGAAACGCGGAGTGGACGTGAAATTTGGAATTCACCCTGTGGCGGGGCGCATGCCTGGTCACATGAACGTTTTGCTGGCCGAAGCAGATATTCCGTACGACAAATTGCTGGACATGGACGAAATCAATGGAGATTTTCCGCAAACGGATGTGGCACTGATCATCGGCGCGAACGACGTGACGAATCCTGCGGCGCGAAACGAACCAAGCAGTCCTATTTACGGCATGCCGATTCTGGACGTGGACAAGGCACGAACAGTTATGGTGATTAAACGCGGCATGGGCGCAGGATTTGCCGGAATTGAAAATCCGCTGTACTTCCTCGATCGCACGCTGATGTTATTCGGAGATGCGAAGGGATTTGTCGGAAACATAGTGCGGGAATTGAGCGGCGGCGCGGGTCATTAAGCGGCCAAGATTTGAGTCATTTTCACGCCTAAATCAAGCTATCCATTGCACTCTCTACTTTAACTAAGTCCTTTCTTTTTCAATAAGTTGGCGTTATTCTAGCCGAGGTTCACTCAGTCGATTTGGAAGGCGTTTTCTCATGCAGAAACTGATGAATAAAACCAGGTGCGGGCGGAGCTTTGTGTGCCTCGCGGGGAGCTTACTTTTGGCGACGATCGTTTATGGTGGACAAGCCGACACTGCGAATAAATCTGCAAGAAACGACGGGCTGACGCCGATTCGCGAATACATTTTCAAGAGTTGGGACACGCTGACCAGGTCGATGGAGGATTGCAGTACTGTCGTAGATTCGAAACTTGCGGAAAATTCGGTGCTATACCTTCCAGCTGATTTTGAGGTTCCAACCAATGTGCAAGAATTGCAGAAGCGTTGCCACGTGCAAGTGAAAAAATTGCCTGAAAAAATTACGCGGCCAGGGCAAATCGATACGACGGCGCTGAGTCCGCAGGGATTGCTCTATCTCGAACATAAATATGTCGTACCCGGTGGAAGATTCAATGAAATGTACGGGTGGGACAGCTATTTTATTGTGCGCGGGCTGCTGCAAGACGGAAAAGTCGAGCTTGCGAAAGGCATGGTCGAGAATTTCTTTTTTGAGATTGAACATTACGGCAGCATCTTGAATGCGAATCGAAGTTACTACTTGAGTAGATCGCAGCCGCCATTTCTAACCTCGATGATTTTGGGAGTTTACGAAACGGAAAAGGCAGCAGGGCGTGACGACAAGAAATGGCTGGAACGCGCGTACGAATACGCGAAGAGGGATCAGGCGATGTGGGTGCGCGAGCCGCATCTTGCCGGGGAAACCGGTCTTTCGCGGTACTACGATTTTGGAGATGTACCTGCGCCGGAGAGCTTGAAGGACGAGACGGATCACTATCGGAGAGTCGCTGCGTACTTTTTGAACCATCCGGAACAGGATCACGGATACCTCGTGCGAAAAAAGCCAAATGATCCGGAACATGGCGCGGGGAAGAGCTACCTGGTAGAGATTTGCGACGCCGGTCACGCCATGGACAAAGCCGGGTGCGATGATGCGGAAGAAGTGACATTGAGCAAGGACTTTTATCGAGGGGACAGGTCCATGCGCGAATCGGGGTTCGATGTATCGTTTCGTTTCGGACCGCATGGAGCGGGGACGCATCATTTTGCTCCGGTTTGTCTGAATAGTCTGCTCTACAAAACGGAAAAAGATCTGGAAACGATGGCGAAACTGCTTGGGAGAGCGGAAGAGTCTGAAAACTGGGCAAAGCGTGCGGAAGAGAGAAAGCAAAACATCCAGAAGTATTTGTGGGATGCCCAGCATGGATTCTATTTTGACTACAACCTGGATAAGAAGGAGCGTTCTTCCTATATCTATATAACCGCTTACTATCCGATGTGGGCGGGGCTTGTGACTCAGGAGCAAGCACAGGCTTTGGTGAAAAACCTTACGAAATTGGAGCAACCCGGCGGAATGGTGATGAGCCCGTATGAAACAGAAGGGCAGTGGGATTTTCCGTACGCGTGGGCACCGACGCAGATGATCGCGATGGAAGGATTGCGGAAGTATGGATTCAATAAGGACGCGGATCGCATCTCCTATAATTTCACGAGCATGATCGCTGAGAATTTCCGGCGCGATGGAACGATTCGAGAAAAATACAACGCAGTGACGCGATCCTCAGAAACTGCCGTGAGAGCCGGCTATAACATCAATGTAGTCGGATTTGGATGGACGAACGCGGCGTTCATTGTGTTCTTGTATGAGATGCCGAAAGAGCTTGCAGAGAAGCTAGCCCACGAGCAGACGGCGACAGCAACCAACTAATTTTCCTCTGGCCACTGTTTATCGAATCGCGGAAAGAACGCTCTCGTCTGCCGGTGGCATTGCGCCTTCTTGCGAAGAAACCCATGCCCCCATTCGGTTCGCGGCTAGATTCATTTCTTTAAGCGACGACTGGCGCAACCAATGGTGTACAAGCGCCGCCGTGAAAGCGTCGCCAGCTCCAACCGTGTCCGCAACCTTCACCGTGAAACCGGGATGTTCATCCTTTTGTTCGGCGGAAACGAGCAAGCTGCCGTGCTGCCCGCGCGTCACGCAAACCAGCTTGATTGCAAATTCCTTAGAGAGCCAGCAAGCCGCCGAAACTTCCGATTTGAATTGATGCTGGAAGAGTTCAATGATTCTTGGCAGCTCTTCATTATTGACCTTCACGATGTCCGCTTGAAGAATAGATTCCCGCAGAATCTCGACAGAGAAAAACGATTGACGAAGGTTCACATCAAAAATGCGAGCCGTGCCCGCACCCGCAAAATGCAAAAACTGCTGAATCGCAGTCCGCGAAATATCCGAACGCTGAGCCAGAGAGCCGAAGCAAATCGCATCCGCCGTCCGCGCGAGAGCTTCCCACTCGGGAGAACACGTCAAGTGGTCCCAAGCTACATCCTCGGCGAATTTGTATTCCGCCTGCCCCTTCAAATCGAGCTGCACTTGCACTGTGCCGGTCGCGTGAGTCGAATCGATTTGAATCTGCGAAGTGTCGAGCCCCGACGATTTGAGTTGCCAGATGGCTTCCTGTCCCAGACGATCCTGTCCGACGCAACTCGCGACGATCCCACGATCCCCGAGCAAAGCCGCCATGTACGCAAAATTTGCGGGTGCGCCGCCGAGTTGCTTGCCGTGCGGAAACATGTCCCACAAAAGTTCTCCAAGGCCCACGACCGTGAACGGAACGGTCATGGCTTGGCGTCTTCACGGGATTGCAACTGCTCTGCCAGCTTCAATTCCCTTGCGGCATCTTCGGTGCGACCAAGATCACGGTAGGCCTGGCCGAGAAGATGATGCGGAATCGCATTGTTCGGATCCATCGCGATAGCGCGTTGCAGGGAACGGACGGCAAGTGCCGGCTCACCTTTTTTCTGGAGAACTTTCCCCATCAAAATATATGGACCAGTAGCTGTGGCGTCGAGCCAGATGGAACGCTGCAAAAGTTTTTCGGCATCGTCGAATTTTTGGACGCGGGAATATGCGTCAGCAAGTTTGTAGTAAGAAGCGGGATGCCCGGGATTGATGGCGAGTTCCTGCTGAAACTGGATTATCGCATCCGGAATTTTCGATTGATAGAGATAGAGTTCACCGAGAAGAAAATGGGCTAGCGGAAGTTTTGGATCCAGGTCGACGGCCTTTTTGCCATATTCCTCAGCTATGGGACCGAAATCGAGGCGAAGCAGCATGCGCGCGGTGAAGAGGTAACTTGCCGCGGAATCCGGGGAGACTCCAAACATTTTCGCGAATGCGATTCTCGCCTGCGGATAGTTTTTCGTTTGGATATAAGAGACACCGAGGATATAGGATGCGTCAACGTTTGCGTTGGGATACCACGACTGAACTTTTTCGAGATAAGGTATGGCTTCTGCCGACTTGCCTGCAAGATACAAAGAAAGCCCTGTAAGTTGAGTGGCCTCGCTGTCGTCTGGATTTTCCTTGAGAGCGCGCTGGAGATTGAGAACGGAACTTACATAGTCGCCCTTCCGATAGTAGGCAATTCCGAGTTCACGCGAGAGCCCCTTCAAATCCGGATTCGTTTTTGCGAGTGCGTTAAGTTCGTCGATTGCCTCGGTGAACTTGCCCTGTTCAAGAAGGCGATGGGGCGAAGCGAAAGGAGAATCTGATTGTTGGGCTGAGATAGAAATTACGCAGAAAGAGAAAAAAACAGCGGCGAGCAAGAGACGAAGCACGAACGGTGACCAGAGTCTGCGCATGAACGAGCGTGAGCCGGGGAAGATTAGAGCATAAAAAACGGGGAGCCCGCGAGGGGCTCCCCGTTTTTCGGGGTGTAGCAGGTTAAAAAGTTACACGGACGCCAAACTGAAGTTGACGCATGCCGACGGGCGAACCCGGGGCTGAATCGGCCTCGATGTCAGTGATCTGACCAGCGGAGCCTCCGCAATCCACGCATTGGTTTCCCGGAAACCCGAGAACGGGATGGTTGAAAACGTTGTAAGCGTCGAAGCGGAATTGCGCTTTGACGCGCTCGGTAATGGTGAAGTTTTTAGACAACGCCATATCATCGTAGAAGGCGTGTGGACCGCGAAGGGTATCAAATCCAGCATTGCCGATCTGGCCGCAAGCGGGAAGAGAGAAGGGACCGGACGTCGGACGGGCGAAAGTGCAGGAGTCGAGGCCCGCCTGGGCCGGAGAAAGATTATAAGAGAGCGGGGCGACTGGCGTGAACCAGTATGTGCACTCATTGGTGCTGCCCGGGCTACACGGTGCATGAGTAATTCCCGTGTGAATGTTGCCTTTGATGATATCTGGACGGCATGGACCCGCGTCGGAAATAGTGCCGCACTCACCGATGCTAGGAGTAAACGGGAGACCCGTGCCGTAAGTAGTGGTATTCGTAATCTGCCAGCCACCGATCACTAGGTCGGCCACACGGCCCGCGTCTGTCATGAACCTCTTGCCTCGGCCTACAGGCAACTCGTAAATCGCGTTAACCACCAACACTTGATTGCGATTAAACGGATTCGGACCCCACGCCAGTCTCTTGTTCACGGAGTAGTAATTACTGTCGTAAGCGTAAGCGTGAGAGAAGGTATAGTGCGCAAGGAACTGGAGACCGCCGCTAATACGCTTTTCGGCTTTCACCTGCAAAGCGTTGTATTTGTTGTCGGCGTCATTCCCGTAATAGCTTGTGTCTACCGCGCAGCAGGGCGGAGTCGGGAGCACTTGGCCGTTCGGGAAACCGGGGCTCGGTGGAGTAGTGAAAGTAAAGCCTGGATAAGTGAAAGCTGGAACGCCGTTGAGGAATAGGCGACGGCGGTCTGCTGGCGTTTGCGCTGGCGAAAAGCCTGCGAGAGCACAAGTAGTCGGTGTCGGGCAGGTCACAACGTTGGTGCCCGCGCCGATTGCCACTTCGTTGTTGTTGTAGGAGGGGCCAGTACCGGCAAAAACGTGAGTCCCCTTATTGCCGACATAGCTGACAGTGAGATTCAGGGTCGGTGTAACTTGACCGCTGAACGGTGACGTTCCACTGTCAACGGTAGGAAGCCTCTGAACGAGGGGGCGTGCTCCTGCCGAGGTTTTGCCATCGACACCGTTGATGGGTAATGTGCCGTTCGATGAAATGGCTCCCAAGACTGGCCCAAAATCAAATGCGGGCGGTCCCTGGGAGAGAGTGAAAATCGCACTGCGGTTGTTCGATGCGGCGGTATTAAAGCTCGTGTCCGAAAGGTCCTGCCGCGCGAGAACCGGCAAGTTCTGGGTAACCACGTGGCCGAAGTTGGAGCCAAATACGCCGATGTCGAAGCCGCGACCGTACCCCATGCGCAGGACGGTCTTGGAATCGAACTGGTATGCGGCGCTGAGGCGCGGAGCAAACGCCTTATAGGTGTTGTCGACATTGCCATTCGAGCCGACACCGCCAAAACCGGCGACCCTAATCAGGCCGTCATTCAGGTTAGCAAAACCGCCGTTGCCCTTGCCGTTGACGGTTTCGGGGAAATAGATTTCCCAGCGCACGCCGTAGGTCAGGGTGAATTTGGGGCTGACGCGCCATGAGTCCTGACCATAAAAGAACGTACGTTTCTGGCGCTCGGCGGCATTCAGACTGGTGCTTACAAAGCGCTGGAACTGGGTGACGTCCCCGAGAATGAACGTAGCCAATCCGAGGCCATTCGATCCTGCATTCCCGGTTCCGAGTTGATCGAAGAATAGCAAGCCAGCGCGGCTTTGATCGCTAGGCACACGAAGATTCATCGCGTAGCGAATGTCGGCACCAAACTTGATCGTGTGGTTGCCCTGCGACCGCGTCCAATTGTTTACAAACTGGAATTGCTGTTCGCTCTCGGTCAGCGGGCAATTGCAACGGGCGGCATCTAAACCGTCGCCAAAGGCAAACGTTCCGCCATTGTTGTTACCCAAAGCGCCGTTCACCCCGCCATTGTTGCCGTTATTCTGAAACAGGAATCCGGACAAGCCCCCGGTAGTCGGCGGTCCGGCAATCCCAGGCCCCGAATTAAGTCCGGGGAAGCCGAATGTGTCCATAGGCGACTTGGTTCCGTCGGAGTACGCCGTTTTCGGGTTGTACTTGAAATATCCGAAGCGGAAGTCCGTGAGCCACTTGGTACCGATTGGCTTAGTGAAGCCGGTCGCCAAGCTGTAGTTGTGAACATTCGAACTACCGTTCAAACCGCCGGGTCCAAACCCGACGCTTCCGAGTTGACCAAGTCCGCCGAGACCGGACAGAGAGAAGTAATCGAGGCTGAAGCGCCCGAATACCTGGTAATTGCGCGGGGCGTTATAGTCGATGCGTACATCGAACGATTTTTGATCAAAGGGTCCCGCCCCACTGTTCACAAAATTGTTATTAACGCCGCTTCCTGTTGGTGTGGGGAATAAAGCGAGGACATTGCCCACGTTCTGGCTGATCATGCCGATGGGAATCATGTTGTTGGCAAAAGGCGTCCGGCCTGAACCCGTCAGGGAGTTGCCGGTGGTGGGATTGAATATCTGGCCGCTAGGAACCCCGCCGACTGGTGGTCCGAACGCGTTCAGATATTCGCTCAAGTCACAAAAATTTGGAGTCGCGCTCTGAGCGTTCGTCGCCGGATTGCATGATTTATCGACTTCCGCTGTCGGTACCGTGTACAAGTTCGTGATGCCAGCGGTTTGCTTGGTTCCCTGATAGTCGCCGAAGAAGAAGAGCTTGTCCTTCAAGATAGGCCCACCGACAGAACCGCCAAACTGTTTCCAGTTCGCGGCGGCCAAGGGCACGCCAGGCGCGTTGGTAAACGGATCGCGCGCTTGCTGGTCACTGCTGCGATAGAAATAGAAGCCACTGCCGTGGAATTCGTTCGAGCCAGACTTGGTTTGAACTCTGACGATTCCGGAGGTGCTCTTGCCGGACTCTGCGTCGTAATCCTGGAGGGCGATCTTGGTTTCAGCGATAGCGTCGAGGTTAGGGTTCACCACGATGATGCCGAGGATCGGATCTTGGTTGTCGGTGCCGTCCAACTCGAAGTTGGTACCAGAGAAGTGCTGGCCATTGACTTGAATCTGCCCGCCACCTTGGGGATTTTCCGTGGCTGCGTGGTTGAAGCCAGGCAGCTTTTGCGTGCCAGGCGATAGCAACTCGAAATTGGTGAAGTTGCGATTAAGAATTGGCAAGTCTTCCACATACTTCTGGCTGAATTGAACGTCGACGTCGGCGCGGTCCGTCTTCAACTGTGGAAGTTCACCCGTGACCTCGATCGACTGCGTGATGGAACCCACATCCATGGTTACGTCAACTTTGGCGGAGCTGTCCGCCGAAACTTGAACGTTCTTGACGTCGTAAGACTTAAATCCCTGCGCTTCGACGTGGACGTTATAGGTATCAGGAATGAGGTGAGTGACAGTATAGTTGCCGCTGTCGTTTGTGGTGGTTTCATCAGCCGTATTTTTGGTAACCGAAGTGACCGTTACCTTGGCTCCTACGACCGCCGAGCCTTGACTGTCAACGACAGTTCCAAGGATACTGCCAAACACCGCCTGGGCAGATGCGCCAGGTGCGGCAAAACCAAAGGCCAGACAAAGTGCTATTAAACACCCTACAAAAAAGCTTTTCTTCATTACACCCCTCCTGAACATGCCCTGCTACACCAGCACATCGGAGCTACCCCCGCCCGATGGCAATGCGTTTCGTTCAAATTGAAACTTGACCGAGTGTTGCCGACAGGATCAATTCTCTAAGCGTAAGGGCGTGGCCAGGAACAAAAGACTGCCAAACCCAGAGCGGAATGCTAAAGAACCTGCGCCTGCCCCCGTTACTGCCCGTCAAGTCGTTTTGGAGTGAGTCGAAGCCCGAACTGCATCGCTACAGTCCCGAAGCCCAACCGGTCGACGCAAAGACACCCCTTGCGACACTTTGAACGAAACAAATTTATGCTGCGAGTTATCGGTCTTTTTGCTAGGTGAGGTAAGTCTCAGAAGGTTTGATACGGTTACATCATTTAAATCTATACATTGCAAGCAGATGCGGAAGTTGGTAGGCTCATGTTACATTTGTGTCACCGGAGTCACATTGGCTGACCGAGCACAATTCCTCGCTGAAGTGGAGCGTTTGGTAGGGAGCCATACCCTGCATGGCTCTGAGTCTTTGTGTAAGCTTTTGCGTTACCTCTCCAAGCAAGCCGTGGAACACCCTGGCATTCCCGTCAAAGAATATCAAATTGCAACTGAGGTATTTGGCCGGCAAACCGACTTCGATCCGCAGCTGGATTCAATGGTTCGCGTGCAAGTGGGAAGGTTGCGGTCGAAACTTGCCGAGTACTATAGCTCCGAAGGAGCGAACGACTCTACCGGTGTGGAAATCCCCAAGGGCAGCTATGCGGTCGTCATTCATGATCGGGCGACCATCACGCCAAACAATGGCCACATAGACCTATTGCACAACGGTACCAAAGATCCGACCCTGCCCAGAAACTGGGTATTTGCCACGGTTGGGCTGAGTTTGGCACTCGTGATTGCCACTGCCTTGGCGGTGCATTTCTATATGGTTCGCCGCGCCGACGCGCCTGCTCCAGAACAGGCGGCTCAAGCTGCAGCTCCTTTCCGGATTTTTTGGCGGGGTGTCCTGACCGGGCCCGAAGAGCCGTGGGTGATTTTCAGCAATGCCGCGTTTGTTGGAGCACCCAGCACAGGGATGCGGTACTACAACGCAGCGAAAGACAGCCAGAGCCCGATCCTCGACCACTACACGGGGGTAGGGGAAGTGCTGGCGGTGCATAATCTGGACATTGTGTTCGCTGCACTCCACCAATCTCTCCGCGTGAAACGCGGAAGTCTTTTTTCTCTGGACGATGCAAAAAACAATGATCTGATTTTTATCGGATCGCCTTCCGAAAATCTTACATTGCAGGATATTCCGAGCACGCGTGAATTCATCTTTCGACCGATCAAAACCGGTGAGCATGCTGGGAACGTAGCGATTATCAACACGAAACCGGAACCCGGCGAAGCGTCCCAGTTCGTGGCAAACCCCTCCAACGTGCATCTGACAGAGGATTTCGCCATCGTTGCTTTCGTCCATGGGATAAATCCTGAACATTCGGAGTTGATCCTTGCCGGAACCACAACCATCGGGACGCAGGCAGCAGTAGAGTACGTCACACGCGAAAATTATCTGGCCACTCTGCTGCAGAAACTTGGCGTCAGCGAACCGAGCCAATTAACGCCATTCGAAGCTGTGATCCGTGTGAAAGTGGCAAAGGGTGTGCCCGTAGAGTCCGACCTCGTTGCTCTGCGAAAGCTGAAAAACTAGCGGCAGTTAGTTCATAGGCGGAAGAAGTTTGGGATCAAGGGATTTCGCCTTTTCGAACTCTTTTACTGCCTCTTCCTTTTTACCCTGCTGTAGCAGGGCAATTCCTAGTTCGTAGTGTGCTGGAGCAAAGTCCTGCGACGCGTTGATCGCCGAACGAAACTGCGAAACCGCGCCTTCGAGATCGCCCGCAGTGCGCAAACGCTTACCGGAGTTCGTGGCAAAAACAGCCGCCTGTAAATCGGTTTTCCGTTTGGCGAGCTCGACACCAGCTTTTGCTTCAGTAGCCGCGCCCTCTGCATCTCCCAACTGACGAAGAACCGCAGCAAGTGTCGTGTGTGCGCCGGCGAAGTCAGGTTGCAGGCGGAGAGCTTCGCGAAGGGTTGAAGCGGATTCTTGCAGTTTTCCCTGCTGTTTGAGCACAGTACCTAGAGTGTAAAAAGCTTCGGCATAGTCTGGCTTTGCATGGATCGCTGCGCGAAGTTCAGTAGCAGCATTATCGAGATCACCCTGCTGCCAAAGCGTGACGCCCAGCGTGTACGGAGCATCTGGCTGTGATGGATCGAGCAATTCCGTCTTGCGAAATTCTGCAATTGCTTCAGGAAGTTTGTCCTGGAGCTTCAGGGCAAGACCAAGATCGTAGTGCAGTGTGGCGTTGTCGGGCGTTTGCTTTAATGCGGACTCGAACTGCTGCGCGGCTGCAACAAAATCCGCTTTTTGAAGGAGGGCAGCGCCGAGATTTGTCTGATAACCGGTATCGTCGGGTCTAATTTTCAACGCAGCTTGAAATTCGGCAATGGCACCGGGAGAATCTCCCGTTTGAAGGAGAGCGAGGCCAAGATTGTTATGTGATTCGGGATCTTTCGGACGCTGAGACGCGACGGATCGAAAAATAGCGAGTGCTTCGTCGCCGCGCCCAGCCCGTTGCAACAGTAAACCCAGCATTTTTTGTGCGTCGTAATTTGAAGGCACGAGTTTGACGTAAGCCTGAAAAGTAGAGATGGCCGCAGGCACATCGCCGAGGTCGCGCTGTGTGAGCGCAAGGTAGTACTGTGCCGGTGCATTTTCTGGATGCGCTTGAACTGCCTGTTCCAGAAGAGGGTGCGCAGCAGAAATATTCTTCTGTTCGTACAGCAAAACACCCAAGTGCAAAGCAGCGTCAGTGGACTGCGGAGCAAGGCGTATCGCTTCGCGGAATTGCGATTCGGCTTCGTCGGATTTAGATTGATTGACGAGGAGTACACCGAGATCATCGTGAAGTTCGGCGGAGTCTGGATTAAGCTCAACGGCGCGTTTCATCGCGGCCACAGCTCCGGGAAGATCGTGGTCGAGTTCAAGAGAACGACCAAGGGCGCGGTAAGCGTTGGCGTTGGTGGGAGCGAGCCGAACCGCTTCTCTACCTTCTCGAACGGCGCCTGCGACATCGGGTTTTTGCAAGAGAGCGATGGAAAGATTTATATGCGCTTGCACGAACGTGGGCTTTAGACGGATCGCAGTCCGGAGCTCCTGAATGGCGGGATCAAGATCGCCCGAAAGAAACAGAACAAAACCGAATGAATCGTGCGCTTCGGCGCTTCCTGGAGCCAACATTACAGCGCTTTGAAATTTTGCCATTGCCACAGTTAGATCGCGCTGCTTCAGAGCTTCCATTCCTTCCGCATAAACTCGATTTGCCTGCAACGCGACGGACTCGGATACCTGCTGGGAGACCACAACAGTATTCGCGAACAAGATCAACAGGATGGTGAACGCGTGGCGCGCAAATATAGAACAAGAATTTTTTGCGAAACGAGAATGCAAGAAGCCGAGCCTTTCCGAAGCAGCCGGGAAACTCATACTAGCATCAGATGCGCAATAAAACTCCACACGCTGCCGGAAAGCCTGCTTGACCGAGAGTTGTGTGGGTTCTACGATTTGTGGACTCCATGAATCCTTCCCTTTCGTTTGTTCAGCGTATTTTTCGATTTGCGAAGATGATCTTTATTTGCTCGCTGCTGGTAATACAAGGAGCCACTGCCGCGCAGGAACGCAAACCGGCCAGCACGAATGGAGTTTCCTATTTCACGGACGAAGCGGAAAAACGTGGGCTCACCGCGCAAAATGTCTTCGGTGGCGTAGACGCAAAAAAATACATCATTGAAACGACCGGGACAGGCGTAGCCATCTTCGACTATGACAATGACGGCTGGCCGGACATTTTTGTGGTGAATGGCACGACTCTGGATCCGTTGCAAGGCAAAAAACCGCCTACGAATCATCTCTATCACAACAATCGCGACGGGACCTTTACGGACGTAACAGAGAAGGCCGGTTTGGCCGGGCACAGCGGCTGGGGACAAGGAGTTTGCATCGGCGACTACGACGACGACGGATTCGAAGATATTTACATCACCTACTACGGGAAAAATGTTCTGTACCACAACAACGGCGACGGGACCTTTTCCGACGCGAGCGAAAAAGCCGGCGTTGCAGGAAGCGGAAAGGTGTGGAGTACAGGCTGCGCGTTCGTAGATTACGATCGCGATGGGAAGCTTGATTTGTTTGTAACGACGTATGTGGATTTTGACTTGTCTACGGCGCCGGGACCTGGTGAGCGCGCCTCCTGCATGTGGAAGGGTGTGCCAGTAATGTGCGGGCCGCGCGGACTGCCCTGGGGGAAAAATATCCTCTACCACAACAAGGGCGACGGAAAGTTCGAGGACGTTACGAAGAAAGCAAAAATCGACCAGACAAATGGGCACTACGGATTCAGCGTTTCCACTTTGGACTACGACGACGACGGCTGGCCGGATATTTATGTTGCGTGTGACAGCACGCCGAGCATTCTTTATCACAACAACCACGACGGAACGTTCACGGATGTAGCCGTCGTTGCTGGCGCTGCTTTTAACGAAGATGGAAAAGAGCAGGCAGGCATGGGCTCGACGATCGGCGATTACAACGGCGACGGCAAGCCGGATATCTTCAAAACGAATTTTTCTGACGATACGGCGACGCTTTATCGAAACAACGGAGATGGAACGTTCGACGACGTGACGTTTGCGGCGGGGCTGGGACTTCATACGAAATATCTCGGCTGGGGAACGATGTTCATGGACGTGGACAACGATGGCTGGCCTGATTTGCTGCTCGTAAATGGACATGTTTATCCGGAAGTGACAAAGCAGCATCTCGGCAGTGACTACGAAGAACCACGCGTGCTCTATCACAACCTCGGAAATGGAAAATTCGAGGATGTCTCTGAAACATCTGGTCCGGGGATTACAACGGTGCGCTCGTCACGCGGGCTTGCAGTGGGAGATCTTTGGAATGACGGGAGAATGTCTGCCGTTGTCAGCAACATGAATGAGCCGCTTAGCTTGCTTGTGAACCAGGTGAAATCGGAAAATCACTGGGTCGGAATTCGAACGATTGGGACAAAATCCAACCGAGATGGGATCGGTGCGAAGATTCGCGTGCAAGCCGCAGGACGAATCCGGGTAGACGAAGTCCGCAGCGGCTCAAGCTTCGATTCGAACAATGACATGCGCGTGCACTTCGGACTGGGAAAGGCGGCAAAACTGGACTGGGTGGAAATTCGCTGGCCAAGCGGACTAGTGGAAAGATTCGACGGATTAGCCGTGGATAAAATCCACTCACTTAAAGAAGGGAGCGGCAAGCCGCTCCCGACAGGCAAGTGATTTCCTTAAGTAAGGCAGCACAGAAATTAGCGGCGTGCCATACGCAGCAAGTCACAGCCCTTCACAAGTCTCATTCGAATCAAATTCGCTTCGTGTTTCGAAAAAAACAGATTTCCTTGTGACGCCGCAATCAGGGCCGCTCTCTGCCAGTTCCCTTGCATTACTCCATGCGCCGAATGCGAGTGTGGACCAAGCAGCAAATGTCCAATTTCGTGTGCAATCGCAAAACCGAGCATATCGGCATCACTTAGCTCCGCGTGTGATTTGCTGGTGGCAAGGTTATCGTAATAAATCGAAGCGTGTATTCCACACCCAGATTTATCCTGAAAAGACTGCCCGAAAACTTCCTCCTTTATAGATATTCCCCGTCTAACTATTCGAACGGCGAGGTGTTCCGGCCAAGTAAAGCTGCTGCAATCCGGGGAGGCTGGGGAGAAATTTGTCCTGTCCCTCGGGCGGCAGGCTACCCATTCAACCTGCACACCCGCCTGTGCCAGAACGACCGAGACACGGTATTGCCCGCGCGATAAGATCTCCGGTGACACTTCGGCATCATTGAACAAGGAGATCTGGACTTTAGGAGGTGAACCCTCTAACGCCCGAGCGTGAGCTGGCAGGAGCTGCGGACTTGCGTAAAGCAGGGTCAAGGGAAGCAATCGCCTGAGGAGTTGCATTGTTTGCCTTTTTGCCAGCCGCCCAAGGCCTAATCAGGCTTAGCAGGATGGTCTCGGGGCAAACGTTGAATCCCAAAGGCGGGTACCACAATGCAGCGGCAGTAAAACTCAGGCCATTTCGTTATAACGGGCTAACTTATTCAACTCGGGGCATTTGCGCAGGCGTATTACTGAAAATTATTTGGGGAGCATAAAACTTTCTACGACTGCCTTCGTATTAGTTATTAGGGTGATTCATAGTTATGGAACCAACCACGAATGGAAGTGTTCGGTTTGGCGTATTCGAGTTCAACCGAAGCTCACTTGAGCTGCGCCGAAACGGCGTGAAGGTCAAACTTCAAGACCAACCTGGACAAATTTTGTCAGCCCTCTTGGAAGTACCGGGTGATCTAGTCTCACGTGAGGAGCTTCGGAAGCGTCTTTGGTCGGCGGACACTTTCGTTGATTTTGACCACAGCCTCAATACGGCCATCAAACGGCTCCGCGACGCTTTAGGGGATTCAGCGGACAATCCCATCTTCGTTGAAACGCTCTCTCGCAGGGGATACCGCTTCATGGCCCCGATTACCGAGCCCACCAATGAGCACAAAAACGGACATGGACTGAAGGTTACGGCCATTGTCGCCAACTCCGCAGTGGGTGCCACGGGCAGGTGGAGCGCAAGGTTTCTTTGGTGGGGACTCGCAGGACTTGTGATTACGACAGGTGCCGTTTCCGCCGGATGGCATGCCGGGCATCGCGCGATACGACCCATTCAGCCGCGAGAGATTCGGCTCACCACAAACTCAGCCGATGCCCCCATAGAAGGGGGAGCAATCTCTCCTGACGGACGCATGCTGGTTTATCAGGACAAACTTGGGATTCATGTAAAAGACACTTCCAGCGGTGAGACCCATCCAGTCTTGTTGCCGCCTGATTTTACAGTTACCTGGGCGAGTTGGTTTCCGGATCAGAACCACATTCTTGCGGCTGCGGCGACGAACTCCAAGGAGCGAATCGGACTTTACAAGGTGTCGCTTCTCGGCGGAATGCCACAGAAATTGATGGAAGATGCTGAGACGGGGCGCGTATCGCCTGACGGTAGAAAGATTGCCTTTACCCGGGGAGAATTTCCACGGCGCGAAATTTGGACGATGAACGTCGACGGTGGCGGCGCACACAAAGAAGTGGAACCACCTGGATACATCTTCGGAGTGCCTGTCTGGTCTCCGGACAGCCGGATGTTTGCATTTTTGCGTGTGATCTATTATCCGAGCTGGAGCGACGAAGACGTTCGCATGGAAACACATTTTGTAGGGAGCGACAAAAGCCAAACTGTCTTGACAGACAGGCAAATTACCGGCGGCATAACCTGGCTTGCAGACGGACGGCTGTTCTTTACGCTCTCGGAAGCTCCATCTGCCCAAGGCGATACGAACTTATGGGCAATGCCGATAGATTTGCGGACTGGCCTTGCAAGCGGCGAGCGGGTGCGGATCACTAATGGACCTGATCACAAACCCGTGATCGATTCTTCTGCAGACGGAAAGAAAATTCTGTTCCTGCGAACAAATATTCAACCTGCAGTATACGTTTCCGAGATCGATCAAAAAACCAAAGTGGTTGGCCACCCGGAACGGCTGACTTTAGATGACCGCAAGAATCTTCCTTATGAGTGGACGCCGGATGGAAAATCCGTTCTTTATATTTCCAATCGTGAAGGGAAATTTCATATTTACCGCCAAGCTCCGGGTGAAGGATCGCCGGAACTGTTGGACACCGGTTCGAACGAGCCTAATATTTTGCGGTTGAACCCGGACAGGACGGAAATTCTGTATACAAGCGATCAGCCCACTGAAACGCAGCCGTATGTAGCTGCAAAAGAGCTGGGCCGCGGCGAAGGCGATAAGCGCGTTGATAATCTCTCGATGCATTCGCAAAGTAGCGACGTGTTTCGAGTCATGAGCATGCCTCTAAGTGGCGGCAAATCTCAGGTACTACTCGAGTGGCCGCAGATCAACAATTTTCAATGCGCACGGGCCCCAGCGCGGGAATGCATATTCAGCAGCTTCACGAATGAGGCTCTGGAATTTTACGAATTTGATGCCCAAAAAGGGAAACCGACTCTGATGTTCCGCATTGCAGATCCGGAATGGCAGCTTTACAACTGGACGTTATCTCCTAATGGAGAGCTTCTTGCCTTGGCGAAAAAACTTCGCGCACAGGAAGAAGCGGAAATTCAAATCATGTCGTTGCGTGGCGGCTCAACGCGCAAAATTGTGCTCAAGGATTGGCGAATGATCTGCACCATCGACTGGGCAGCCGATGGAAAGAGTATTTGGACAAGCGCTTCACCCCGCGTAGGCGAAGAGCTGCTCATCAACGTGGATTTGCAAGGCCATGTGAAGCCGGCGGTGAAAGAAGGCAGCCCTTACGTAGGGTGGGCCATCCCTTCGCAAGATGGAAAGCGGCTGGCGATTTGGGAAGCGAGCGGTGCTTCCAACGTTTGGATGCTGGAGAATTTTTAGCGAGGAATGACGTCAGGATTTCTTTTTGGCTGGAAGGAAACTCGCCGTACGTGTAATTCCCTGCCCTTCCGTAATGTAATAAAGCTGATTCGGCTTCAAGCCTTTGTGAGAATCAATCTGCCCGCTCGGCCAACGAATTTCCAGCACATCTATTCCTTTCGCTTCTCCAATTCCGAAATGGACTCGTAAATCGTTTTGCGAATAATAGCCGCCGCCACTGCGCACTTCGTCAATTTGGCTGTGCGGTTTCTCTTGGCCGGGAACCCGCGTGACGCAAGTAATGCGCGCACCAATTCCGCTGCGGTTAGATTTTGTGCCGACCGTACGAATTTTAATCCAGTTATTCTTGTTGTTCGAATCGCAGCGAATTAGTTGCGGCGGCGCGTTTACGCAATTCACGACAAAATCGAGGTCGCCATCGTTGTCAAAATCGCCGAACGCACAGCCCCGTGAAGCGGAAGGTGCAGAAATTCCTGTCCCAGCCAACAGCGAAACATCTTCAAAATGCCCGTTACGCAGATTGCGATAGAGAAGCTTGCGCTGCGCGTATCCAGCTTCCGTAGTTAGTTGCTCTACTTCGGGATAAACGTGGCCGTTGCAAAGAAGAATGTCCGGCCAGCCGTCGTTGTCAAAATCAAAAAAACCGCAGCCCCAGCCAAGATACTGCGTGTGCTTGCCGAGGCCTGCCGGGAACGTCGCGTCTTCAAACGTTCCACCACCGAGGTTGTGATAGAGCGACGGCGTGTCTCCTGCGAAATTCGTTTTCACGATATCGAGGTTACCATCCATGTCGTAATCGGCTGCGGAAACTCCCATGCCTGCCTGCGGTTTGCCATCAGCGCTGAGAGCGCAGCCAGCTTCCATGGCGATGTCCGCAAACTTTCCGTTTTTCTTGTTTTGATAAAGAGCGCTCGCAGTCGAATCATTCGCGACATATATATCCGGCCAGCCGTCGTTATCAAAATCGCCGGTGAGCACGCCTAGACCATATGTGCCGTTGGCGCTGAGGATTCCGGAAGACTCAGAAACGTCCGTGAAAGTCCCGTCGCCATTATTGTGAAAAAGAATATTCTTGCCACCGAGGAGGCCCGGAGGTCCGCACGCGACCATTACACCTTTATATAGACATGGCCCAGATTCAGGTACAGGCGCTGTCGCCAAATCCATATCAATGTAATTGGCGACAAAGAGATCTAGTTTGCCGTCGCGATCGTAGTCCACAAACGCGCAACCGCTGTTCCAGCGTTTTCCATTGCCAGCGACTCCAGCTTTTTCGCTGACGTCGGTGAATGTTCCATTCCCATTGTTATGGTAGAGAACGTTCTTACCGAAGTAGCCGACGAAGAGATCGTCGTTGCCGTCGTTATCGTAATCACCGATACACACACCTTGCCCCCAACCGGAATGGGCAACGCCCGCTTTGAGGGTGATGTCAGTGAAAGTACCGTCTCGATTATTTTTGAAAAGCCGCGACACTGGCTCTTGTCCTTTAGGAAAACCTTCAAGACGCCAGCCGTTGACGAGAAAAATGTCGAGCCAATCGTCGTTATCGTAATCGTAGAAAGCAACGCCACAGCCCGTCGTCTCGAGCAAATACTTGTTCTTGTGTTCTCCACCATAAATGGTTTTTGCGTTGAGTCCGGACTCTTTTGCAACGTCGATGAAATTTACACCAAGAGGAGAGGTTTCCGGCTGGGCGTCATGAGATACGGCACGTGCAGACGGCATGCGAACAAGAGAGAGAACGTTTTCCAGAGAGAGAACCAAAGCGGACCGACTGAGGGATTTGAGAAATCCGCGGCGTGAAGAAAACAAGTTGACCCGTACCTTCCCCTGAACGCGTGCTACACTCTGGCCGTTTCTTTTATAGACAGGGCCGCAAGCGTTTGCAAGTTATGATGCGTTGCAGAGGCCGCCATGATTGCTGCGATTCGCATGAAATTCCTTTTGAAAATTAGCCGCAGGTTGACTCTCCTCGTCACCGTTTTGGCCTTTTGTACCTTCGGCCAAAGCATTCCAAACAAAGGGGGCGGCTCTCTTCTGATTCAGCGCCCAGCCCGCACTTGGGAATTTCTATGCGCCGTCGGAAAGCATGCCGGAGTCTTCGGAAACGAATCAGGCAGAGTAGAAGCCTGGGTTTACCCTCTCAAGGTGTTACGCGATTTTCAGGTAATAATTCACCATGACGGAAAGGATCTCCCTGCGGAATCACTCATTCGAACAGTCGAAGCACGGCCGGAATCGACCACGCTTGTCTATGCAGGGGATACATTTACGATCCGAGAGAAATTTTTCGTACCAGTAGATGAACCCGGAGCTGTGATTACGTTCGAAGTGGAAACAGAGCAGCCGCTGGAACTCGAAGTAATATTCCACCGCGACTTTCAACTCGAATGGCCAGCCGCAATCGGCGGCACATATGCAAACTGGAACGCATCACTCAATGCGTTTACGTTTGGCGAGGAAAGCCGCAAGTTCGCTGCGATTGTTGGTTCGCCAACCGGGCAAGGTCCGCACCTTGAATACGAAACGAACTATTCAAGTACGCACGAGGACTCGCTTCGACTCGGCGTGACGGCAAAGGGGAAAGAGACAAAGCTTGTGGTGTTGGCAGGCTCTATTCACGGCATGGCAGAAGCCGAAGATGCCTACAAGAAACTGACGGCATCATTTGCTGAACTCGAAAAGCAATCGGCAGCGTACTACACGGACTATTTAAAGAAGACTGTGAGCCTGGATCTGCCTGACAAACAACTTCAAGAAGCCTATGACTGGTCGCGTGTGAGCTTGTTGCAAGGCATGGTTGTGAATCCAACTATGGGCACGGGATTGGTAGCTGGGTATAGAACATCTGGAGAAAGCCAACGGCCCGGTTTTGCATGGTTTTTCGGAAGGGACGCGTTTTGGTCGACGCTTGCCCTAAATAGTGAAGGAGATTTCACCAACGCGCGGACAGCTCTCGCCTTCGTCGCACAATTTCAGCGCCAAGACGGAAAGATTCCACACGAAATTGCACAAGGCGCTAGCTTCGTGAATTGGTTCAAGGACTATCCGTATGGATTCGCATCGGCGGACGCCACACCGCTCTACATCATCGCGATGAACGATTACGTGCAAGCCAGCGGCGACATAGAGTTCGCGAAAGAAAAATGGGCGAGCCTGCAAAAAGCTTACGAATTCTTGAAATCTACATATGATTCCCGGGGACTTCCTCAAAATTTGGGAGTCGGTCATGGATGGGTGGAAGGTGGTCCTTTGCTGCCGGTAAAGAGTGAGTTCTATCAGAGCGGCCTTGGAGCCGAAGCTCTGAGATCGCTTTCAAATCTGGCCTTGGCTACGGGCCAGAAAGGATTGAGCGACTCACTGAGAAACGAAGCCGAGAAGCAATGGTCTCTGGTGCAGGAAAGCTTCTGGATCGCGGAGAAAAAGCGCTTTGCGTTCGCGATCGGCAAAGACGACGAGCCGATTGATGAACTGAACATTCTCGCAACCGTGCCTATGTGGTTTGATTCAGCAAAGGACATGACCGCTTCCCACATACGAGACAACCTGAACCAGTTGACGAACTTCGATATTCAAACCGATTGGGGCGCAAGAATTATTTCGAACCGCTCAGCGATCTACAGCGGTGGAGGGTACCACTTCGGCTCGGTGTGGCCGCTGTTCACGGGCTGGGCTTCCGTTGCGGAGTACCGTCATCATCAGGAATTCGCCGCGTATCAGAACTTGCGGGCAAATGCGCTGCTGGCACTGGATGGTTCTCCCGGGCACGTGACAGAAGTGCTTTCGGGAGACTACTACCAACCGCTTTCTACGAGTTCGCCACATCAGATCTGGTCGGCTGCGATGGTGATCAGCCCAATGTTCAGAGGAATGCTCGGATTGGAGCGGGACGCCGCGAGCAAGACTTTGACTTTCATCCCTCACGTGCCGGCCGACTGGACAGACTTCAAAATTGACAACGTGCAGGTGGGGAAGAGCGCAATCACACTCAGCTATCACAAGGTTCCCGGCGAAATTACACTGGAAATTACGCGGACTGGCGATGCGTGCACACTTGATTTTGAGCCTGCGATGGCGGGTCCAGCTATGGAAGCCCGCGCGGAGATCAATGGCCGTCAAACTCCTGTGGACTATCTGTTTGATCCGGAACATCACCACATGAAGTTGGCGTTTGCACTGCAAGAGGGAAAAAACGTAATTCGCTTGCATGTGAAGAATGACTTTGGACTGGCCTATGACTTTCGGCTGCCGGAGCTTGGCAGCAAGAGTTCGGACCTGCACGTGCTAACGCAAACGGGCGATCAATATTCAATGATACTGATGCTATCGGGGCACGCCGGAGCGACCTACGATTTTGCAGTGTGGGATCCTGAAATCATTGAATCGCTGGAGGGGGCCGAGCTTCTGAAACAGCCCAGAGGGGCGACGAAATTGCGGGTTCATTTTGAGGCGAAAGATGATGAGGAGTTTCCCCGCCAAAGTGTTGAAATTCATTTTCGCCAACCAAAGCTTGGCAAAAAAGCGAAGCTGAAAGAGTGAATCAGGCGATGCCGAGCTTCTTCTGCATTTCTTCGAGGGAGACGCCCTTGGTCTCGGGGTACACGAACAACACGACAAGAAATTGGATGATGGTCATAACAGAAAAGAAGACAAACGGATAACCGCCGGATTTTGCGGCAAGCGGCGGAAATCCAAGAGAAATTACTCCGGCCATGAACCAATGAGAAAAGCTACCAAGGCTTTGCCCTTGCGCACGCACGCGATTTGGAAAGACCTCGCCGATATACACCCAAATCACTGCTCCCTGTGAAAACGCGAAGAACGCAATGTACGTCACAAGCAACCAGACTAAGTATTCTTTATGCTGATGAGTTAGAAAAATCGCTGCGACTCCGGCGAGACACGACGCTGTGCCGACAGCACCGATCAATAACAATTTTTTGCGTCCAACACGGTCAATCAAAGTCATCGCGATCATCGTGAACACCAGATTGGTAGCACCGATCGCCACCGCCTGCAAATCAGCCGACACTTTGTTAAACCCTGCGTCCGCAAAAATTTGGTTCAAGTAGTAAAGGATGGCGTTGATTCCAGAAAGCTGGTTGAACATGCCGATCGTAACAGCGAGAAAAATTGGAAGTCGGTATTGGCTGGTGAAAAGTGAATCATGCTGATGATGTTCCGCATCAATGGAGGCAACGATTTCTTTCAATTTCCCTTCGTAATCCTTCTCTCCAATCAAACGCAAAACGTCGCGAGCTTCCTCAATACGGCCTTTTTTGGCAAGCCAACGCGGGCTACGTGGAATGCCAAACAGCATCACCAGGAAAAATAGGGCTGGAAGCGCCGAGATCCCCAGTTTCCAGCGCCATTCCGTAGCGCCAAGTTGCATCGTGCCGATAGTGTAATTTGAAAGATATGCAAGAAGAATTCCGAGCACAACATTGAACTGAAAAAACCCGACCAGCCGTCCTCTCCATTTTGCGGGCGAAATTTCCGCGATGTACATCGGGCCAAGAACAGATGAGCCACCAATGCCCAGACCGCCGATAAAACGAAACGCAACCAGCGCGTCCCAATTCCACGCGAACGCGCATCCGACAGCGGAAATAACGTAAAGCATGGCCATAAAACGAAGACTGTCCCGTCGTCCGATGGCATCGCCCGGAATACCTGCAGTGAGCGAACCTATGATCGTGCCGATCAACGCGCTTGTAACCGTCACGCCCAACGCGAACGGAGTGAGGTGATACAAATCCGTCAGGGCTTGAGTTGTGCCTGAGATCACAACAGTGTCAAACCCAAACAACAGTCCGCCCAAAGCAGCGACGACTGTGCTTTTCAACAAAGATGAATTCAGCATGCAGACACCTGTGTGAGTAAGATCATACGGGGGCGGGCCGCGCTAATCCCCTTGCAATTCCGCATGGCCGATGCACCGCCGGGCATTGTATGGGATTCGCATTGCAAAAGAAGATTTATTTGAGAACAGCCGCAATCAGGCGCCGTTCTTGCGGGCAACAATGTGAAAGGTCAGCTTGAGTTTGTCTCTCACGCGGACCGTTCCGCCCCCTACTTTTATCGGCGTAATGCCGAAATCGCTCTGCAAAAGAGAGACTTCTGCGTCAGCGGCCAACGTAGCATCTTCATGCGTTTGGACATGAACCAGAATGGTCACCGGCTTTGCGACGCCATGCAAATTTAGAGTTCCTTCGACTTGCAACTCGAAAATCCCATTCTTGCTCGACACAGATTTCACTTTGGAAGAAGAAAACTTGATCTGTGGGTATCGGCTGGCGTCCAGCACCTGCTCCCCAAGCATTGTCGTTTGAACTTCCTTGCAATCTTTTTCTGATTCTCCCGGATCCATCACCGTCAGCGACGCAGTTTCTACGGTGAAGGAGACTGAGGAGTCTTCTATTTTCGCTGAGTCCAACTGCACTTCGCCGGCAAACTGTCTCGCAGAAACAAGATGATCATGACCAAAAGCTTTCAGAAAGCCGTCGCGCGCTACTTGAATCTCAATCTTGCTCTTCTGTGTGTCTATGGAATAAGCCGAACGATTTTCAGAACTAACCGCTATGGGCATACCCACAACAAAAGCAAGCAGCGCTGCGAAATTTCTCATATCAACCTTTCGAACTCTCTGTCATCGCATCTCGTGGAGGCAGAAACTCAGACTGTCATAGAAGCAAGTCCGTATTGTAAATATTCTTTTACACTCAGATGCTGCTTTTCACGATTCAGGTGGCTCCAGCAGATTAGAATTCATATTCCGTTTCGCCTAGAATGGAACCTTGAGCGTCGCTTCCAGGTGGCTTAAATTTGCAATCATGCCAATCAAGACCGTCCGATATTCCCGCGTTGTCGCTGTCGCACTAAGTTTTTTGGCATTCCTGCTTATCTCTCAGCTTGCAGCGGCGCAATGTGGAGAAGCTCCAAAGACAGACATTGAAGCCAATCCAAATCGGCCGACAGTCGCTAATCCCGCGGATATTACTCAGTATGGTGTTCTGGAGGTTGAGTATGGCTACGACCACGTGATGGGTTTGCAGCAAGAGCGGGAGAACAACCTTGTGGGCCTGTTCAAGTTTGCGGCGACGTGCAATCTGGAAATTCGCTGGGACACGGACACCTTACTTCGACAAACAGTTGGCGGCGTGACGCAAACCGGATTCGGCGACAACGCGCTCGGCTTCCAATATCGGTTCCTGCATCAATCGAAATTCGTTCCTTCCATGGCCATCAGCTATTCCTTGGAATTTCCAAGCGCAAGTGTTTCAAAGGGGCTGGGAACAGGAAAATACGATCACCAAATTCGGTACCTCGCAAGCAAAGACGTTCATGGATTTCATTTTGACTTCAATACCGCTTATTTTTTCTTTGGACGACCTTCCGGGGGCGGTACGGATCAAAACGTTCAAATGAATCTCACGTTTGCGCACACCGTTTATAAGAAATTACAGATCACAGGAGAATTCTACGGGAATATGTTTTTCAACAACGGAGCGCCACCGTTTGCGGACGGATTGTGGGCGCTTACCTATAGCGTCACGCCGCGCCTGGTAATCGATTCCGGCATCGATCATGCCTTGAATTCCGCCGCACCCTTTCACCGTCGTTATTTTGTTGGAGTGACTTATTCAATTGCAGACATCTATGGCGCAATTCATCACCACTAAGCTCTAATCCTAACCCCTGAATTTGAACGGGATCCGGTGTTGACCGCCATTTTGAACTGTGATTAATTGGCTTGCCAGACCATAAGCGTTCCTTATTCGCACCCAAGTTCGATCGCTCCTCTCCTGCTTGAGGTCCTTAAATCTTTCGCTTTTATTGGAGGAATTCCGTGAAAAAGTTTGTATCTCTGCTTGTCGCAGCAGTCCTGATTTTGCTACCCACGAAGGTTCACGCCTGGGGAGTCGAGGGCCACGAAGTCGTGGCGGCGCTAGCGGAATCAATGCTCAGCGATGCCGCCAAAGCGGGCGTCAAATCGGTGCTCGGTGACGTTACGCTTTATTCCGTCGCGAACTGGGCTGACCAAGTCAGAAACCAGCGCGACGAGACCTACAACTGGCATTTCGTTGACATCCCAAGAAGCGCGGCGGGTTTTCTGGACAGCCGGGATTGCTTTCTTCCTACGAACACTCACGCAGGGGCCGCAACAGATCACATGAATTGCGTGGTGGATCGAATCACGTACTTCAAACAAATTCTCGCTGATCCCGCGACTCAGCCAACCGATCGCCAGGAAGCTCTCAAATTTATCGTTCACTTCGTGGGGGACATACATCAGCCCTTTCACGCCATAGGAGATGAGCTCGGCGGCAACCTCATCCACATCACAGAGTTCGGTTCAGCACAGTGTGGTTCTAGACCTTGCAATCTTCACTCCGCATGGGACACGGGGATGATTGAACACACTGGCATGGACCGCGATACTTACGTCCAGCATCTGCAGCTGCTGATTTCGAGTTCGCACCTAACAGCAGACGGCACTCCGGAGAACTGGGCGAACGAATCGCATGACTTAGGAAATGCAGCCTGGCTGAATCAAGGTGGTGTCCTCGACGATGCTTATTACAATGCCCAGATTCAGGTTGTGGACAAACGCCTCGCGCTCGCAGCTCTGCGACTTGCTGCGCTACTGGAAGACGTCTACGGCTCTCACAATGGCGGGGGGACTACGACACCAACGGGGCAAAAAGCTGTTGCAACTCGAAACGTAAACCTTCGCACGGATCCATCAACTTCAAATCCGAAAATCGAAACCTTGCATAAGGGTGATCAGGTAACGCTGATGGACACCGCCGCAGTCAACGGTTTCTACCATGTGCAGGCCGCAGATGGAAAACAAGGCTACGTCTATGCTCACTATGTGAAGGTCCAACACAATTGAAGTAGTGGGCCGCAAGATAGGCTGCAATCCGCTAGCCAGAAACCAAGAACATTGGGGCGACCACATCAGCTTTTTCAAAATCTCAGAACTGTATTGACAGACGTGAACCCAATCTGACAAAACATCCATTCCATGGCTACCTCTGACTCAAGTCTCGCGTCTCGTGTTGTCAACATCGAAGATCTGCGCAAAATCGCCCGCCGGCGATTGCCGCGAGTGGTGTTCGACTATCTCGATGGCGGCGCCGATGGCGAAGTGACTCTGCGGGAGAATTGCCGCGTCTTTGATGATGTTATTTTCCGGCCTCGCCAGGCAGTAGCTATGACCGATTGCGACCTGCGCACTCGAGTTTTGTCGTTCGATCTTTCGTTTCCAGCGATCCTCGCCCCGGTTGGTTACAGCCGGCTGATGCACCCGGGTGGCGAAGTGACCGCCGCTGCAGAAGCCGGCAAAGCGGGAACGATTTACACGCTCTCCACTATTTCTGGGCACCCCCTCGAGAAAGTGCGTGCCGCCACAAACGGGCCAGCTTGGTATCAGCTCTATTTGGTTGGCGGCCGACCGGTGGCGGAACTCGCGATTGAGCGCGCAAAGAAAGCCGGGTTCAACGTTCTCGTGGTCACTGTAGACACGGCGGTGGCCGGCTTGCGCGAACGCGATCCTCGCAACGGGATGAAACAGCTTTTGGGCGAATCTCTGCTTTCCAAGCTCCCTTACCTTCCGCAAATCCTTTCGCACCCCGGTTGGCTTGCCTCATTCATTCTGGACGGCGGTGTTCCCGATCTCGCAAACATCGTCATTCCGGGCAAAGGCCCGATGCCGCTGGTTGATGTAGGCGCTGCGCTCGCTGCCGCAGTCGTCACCTGGGAAGATTTCCGCTGGCTGCGGGAGTTGTGGCCTGGGCCGATTATCGCGAAAGGCGTGCTCACCGGGGATGATGCGCGCCGCGCTGTGGACGAAGGCGCTGCGGCAGTGGTCGTTTCCAATCATGGCGGAAGGCAGCTCGATACGGTTTTCCCCACTTTGAGAGCGTTGCCCGAAGTGGTGGCGGCAGTACGTGGTCAAGCCGAAGTTTTGATGGACGGCGGCGTTCGCCGAGGAGCCGATATCGTGAAAGCGGTCTGCCTTGGAGCGCGCGCTGTTTTGTGCGGCAGGGCTTATGCTTACGGATTAGGTGCCGCAGGAGGGCCTGGCGTGGCCTGTGGAATCAAGATTTTGCGTGAAGGCGTCGAGCGGACCCTTCGATTGCTTGGGTGCCCGTCCGTGAAATCGCTCGACCCGTCTTACATCTCTGTTCCCCACTACTGGAACGCGACTCATTAGCTTTTGTTTGTCTTAGGGAATTGGTGGGCCCGCCTGGATTTGAACCTGGGACCAACGGAGATCAATTTGTTCTCATTCTGCGGGGCGCCCCCCTAAGCGTCACAAAACTTTGGGCTTGCACAGACGCTTGAGCCATCAGCCACGCGGTCTACGAAGACCTAGGCGTTCTGCAACCTGGTGCTGATAGCGGCTCATGCGTAGTTCTTGTCCATTTTCGAGCAAGACGAGGTGATAACCATGAAACCACGGATGAATTTCCTTCACGTAACGCCGGTTCACTATGGTGGAACGATGAATCCGAACAAATTCCTTCGGATTGAGGCACTGCTCCAGTGCGGATAGCGACTCTCGAACGGCGTATTGACCAGCGGCCAGGTGCAAGACTGCACTATTTCCAGCCGATTCTATCCATTGAATATCAACGGTTTTAACGAATAGGATTCGCCCGTTTTGATTGATGGACAGTCTGTCTACATAGTTGGTCTGAGTCGCTGCCTTAGCCACGGTTTGTAAAAGCAACTGCATCAATTCTCGATGCGGGCTCGAGGAAAGTCTCTCGCGGGCTCGAGTCAGAGCCCGATCGAAACGGGCTCTCCCAAACGGCTTGAGAAGGTAATCCAGGGCATTGCTGTCGAAGGCAGCCAGAGCGTAATGATCATATGCTGTTACAAAAATAGTGGCCGGCATTTTTTCAGCACCCACGCGTTCGATAACTCGAAAGCCGTCCAGCTCGGGCATTTGAACATCCAGAAATACCAACTCGGGTTGCTGGTCAAGAATCGCAATGACAGCTGATTTTCCGTCACAACATTCCTGCACAACCTCGATATCGGGATGATGCCGCAAGAAACGACGAATACTCTCGCGAGCCGGCGGTTCATCATCCGCTATCAATGCGCGAATCCGCATCAGACAGCCTGCGCCTCCACACCCGACGTTCGCTTCAGCACCGGCCGGGCGGGAAAGGAAATGTATACAGCAACGCCCGAAGGCGAGAGATTTCTCATGCTAAACGACTGATTCAGCCCATAAAGGGAGGCGAGCCGTGTTCTCGTATTTGACAGGCCCACGCCGCGCGTGACCAGCCCGTCGAAGGTGTCACCCATCGAACTGGTCAGATTTCGGATATCGATGAGGACCTGAAGGTCTTGAACCGAGGCGCGGATCGAAATGAGGTCCGATTCTTTGTGAGCGCCCACTCCATGCTGAACGGCGTTCTCTACCAGTGGCTGCAGAAGCAAACTTGGCACCGCGCATGAGCGAGCCTCATCGTCGATGTCAAACACGAAACGAAGACGATCTCCAAAGCGCCGCTGCTGAATCGCCGCGTAATGCTCGACAAAGGCAATCTCGCTCCCCAAGGGAATCTCCTCCTTGTCCAGCGTTTGAAGCGATGTACGCAAGAGTTCGCTTAAAGACAGGAGCATCTCTTCCGCGCCCTCTGGGTCGGCATAAATCAGCGTCATTGCTGCTTGAAGAGTATTGAACAAAAAGTGCGGCTGCAACTGTGCGCGAAGTGAGTTGAGATGGGCGGCAGCAAGCTGCACTTCAAGCTGCGAGGCTCGCAGCTCGCGGCGGCGGGATCGATCATACGCCTGATAAAGATGTATTCCCGCGATCAGAACCCAGTACGTCACTAAACTGATTTGCGTATGCTGCGTGAAGTAGTGACTTTCCGCAGAGGCAAATGACCGGCGGCCTCCGCGCGAGTACCAGCCGATCGCTCCCTCGACGAACACACCGACGAGAGTAAGAGCAATGCTGGCCGGGACGTGAATGGCGAGGGAGCGCTTCCACGTGTGAGCATCAATCGGGCACTGCCGACTGAGCCAGACGACCACCGGACAAAGTACCCCGGTGAGATACGCCAAGGTCAACCAATAGTAGCGAAACGACTCCGATTGGTTGTGAACTGCGTCATAAATGTACCACTGGCTAGCCGCAAACGTAAGGGCAAGCAGCCCGATCGATACGAACGCAAGACGGCCGCGTCGTCCGAGTTGGGGAACGCCGATCACATCCCAAATGTAACGTGCTTTTTGTGCCGTGCCAAACCATATCGAAACACTACGATTCAGACTCTCGCGGCTACGATTCGTCACCGAACTATCGCTTCCCCTCGGCTGCCGCTTTAGAGTGCGGGCAGAAAGGATGGCGGTTTGTCGGCATGAAAAGCACCAACGGCACTCGTTATGTGATCTTAGTTTTCTACTCTTTAGTATGCGGCTTGATGCTCCAGGCGCAGAACACGAGCTTTCATGGTGCGCCGTCGGCGGCGAAAGATCTGACCCCTTCCTCGCTCGCGGACGGCGCAGAAAAGGGCAAACCGCTATACGAACGTTACTGCGCAAGCTGCCACGGGGCGGCTGGACAAGGGTCTGGAAACGTTCCCTCACTGTCGAAGGCAACTATCAAATCTGTTTCTCCCGGAGAACTCTTCTGGTTCATCTCAAAGGGAGATCCCAAGGATGGAATGCCGTCGTGGGAACAGCTCTCCGAGACGCAGCGTTGGCAAATCGTCAGCTACCTCAAGACATCGGAACCTCTCGGAGCGGCTGCGCCGGCGCCGGTAGATACTGAAACTTTTCCCGAAGTTGGGCCGGCACCGAAACTGCCGTTTACCGACTATCGATTCGAAAAACCAGGACAGATCCACAAGATCACGTTAAAAGACTTACCTGCTCCGTTCGACACGCCTTCCGCTTCCAACGGTCCAACGATTGTTCCGCGACCTCAAAGCGCTTGGCCCAAAGCACCGGCCGGATTTGAAGTGACGCTCTACGCAAGCGGTCTCGACAATCCTCGCCGCATGCGTCGAGCTCCCAATGGGGATCTCTTTGTCGCCGAAGTGAGCGCCGGAAGAATTAGGATCCTTCGCGGGATCGATAACGCAGGACACCCGAAGCGCATAACAGTTTTCGCTGGCGGTCTGGACAAACCGTTTGGCATCAACTTCTATCCGCCGGGACCCGATCCGCGTTGGGTCTATGTGGACACGACCACCGCAGTGATTCGCTTCCCGTATCGCAATGGGGATCTACAGCCACGCGGCTCATCCGAGCACATTTTGGACCTCCCAGAAGCCGGTCACGAAAGCAGAGACATCCAAGTCGAGCCTGACGGACATAAGATACTGATTTCTGTGGGCTCCTTCTCGAACGCGGATGATGCGGATAACCCATTGGAAAAGAACAGAGCGAACATTCTAGAGGTCAATCCCGACGGCTCTGATCTGCAGGTCTACGCTTACGGAATTCGAAACCCCTCATTCATGGCATTCGATCCTAAGACGAAAAATCTCTGGATGACGGTGAACGAACGTGATGGACTTGGTGACGATCTCGTTCCCGACTACATTACACATGTGCAGCGCGGTGGCTTTTACGGTTGGCCGTGGTGGTACATGGGCGGCCACCAGCAGCCGGGCCTGGAGGGGAAACACCCGGAACTCAGAGACAAGGTCATTACACCGGACGTACTCTTACAGCCCCACAATGCCTCCGTGGGAATTGCTTTCTACGATGGCAAACAGTTCCCGGCGGAGTTCTGGGGCGATATTTTCGCTGCTGAGCATGGCTCATGGAACAGGAGCGTTCGCACCGGTTACGAAGTGATCCGAATACCCTTACATCAAAGTGGTGAAGCAACGGGAGAGTATGAGGATTTCTTGACAGGATTCGTCATAGACAATGAACACGTCTGGGGAAGGCCAGCGGGGATTGCGGTAGGACTGGACGGATCCCTCTTTGTGGCCGACGATACTTCAAACACCATCTGGCGCGTCAAGTATGTCGGTCACTAGTGTTTACCTTCGCCCGTTGAGAGGTGGCCAAACCCATGTTTGGCCACGCTGCCCACAAGCAGTTCCCCTGGAATCGGTGTAACGCGTTCCGATAATTCGGAGATCACCGAGTCGACTTCTTCCGTCGTGATAAAGGTTCAAATAGCCAGGGCTTCCACAGCTGATTCAATCTTTGCGAGTTGTCGATTAGAGCCGAGCAGCGGACGACAATCTCGTTGTTTTGTTGGGAGTTACGGTGTGGCGTGCCGACCCAAGCATGCCGGCCTGGCTAAATCATTCTGGGTAGGTGGTTCGTCTAGTCTCTACTGCGTCCTTACTGAATCGCGGAGTCCCGTAGTTTTGTCTCAATGTTCTCAAGTTCGACGACGGCACGAAAACGGGCAAATCAACTGATTGAAAATAAAAACGTTGGTGGGCCCGCCAGGATTTGAACCTGGGACCAACGGATTATGAGTCCGCTGCTCTAACCGCTGAGCTACAGGCCCGCTTCTTTAACATACTACACTGGGCTCGAATTAAGTGCCGCTTTGGCCGCGGAGCAATCGGATTGGGTCAGGCTCACTGGCACCGTTCCGGCCGCTCACCGTGCGATCGGCGTCCTCACTTGCACTATCGCCTTCTCCCGGTGCGAGAAAAAGATTCGTCTCAATTCCATGCTGCCGCGTGTAGAGATCGTAGTAGCGTCCGCCCAACTTATAAAGAGATTCGTGTGTCCCGCGCTCGATAATTTTTCCGGCTTCCACCACTAAAATCTGGTCTGCGCGCCGAATCGTGGAAAGCCTGTGTGCGATAACAAACGTCGTGCGCCCCCGCATCAGGTAGCGCAAGCCTTCCTGAATCAACGCTTCCGATTCCGAATCGAGGCTCGAAGTCGCTTCATCGAGAATTAAAATGCGCGGATCGGCCAAAATCGCGCGCGCAATCGACACACGCTGTTTCTGCCCGCCAGAAAGTTTCACGCCGCGCTCACCGACAACCGTGTCATATTTTTTCTCAAATCCTTCCGCAAATTCATCCACGCGTGCGATTCGGCATGCTTCGAGGATTTCTTCCTCGCTTGCGTCAGGCTTCGCAAATGCTACGTTTTCCCGAATCGTGCCATCAAACAAAAATGTATCTTGTAATACCACGCCCAGTTGCGTGCGGTACGTTCTCAGTCGCACGCTCGCCAAATCCGTTCCATCAACTATCACGCTTCCCTGTGTCGGCGTATAAAACGCCGCAATCAGGCCAATAATTGTCGATTTTCCAGCGCCAGAGGGCCCCACCAGCGCGGTCACAGTATCCGGCTTCGCCGTAAAACTCACCTCAAATAACACCGGTTTGTTCCCATCATAAGCAAAATCCACATGCTCGAATTCCACCTTACCCTCAACTCGCGGCATGTCCACCGTGCGGCCTGATGCTTCGTCTTCGATCTTCTCGCTCAAAATCTCTTTCGTCCGCTCTAGCCCCGTAAGCGCTTCGGTGAGCTGCGTTCCAATTGCCACAATTTGAAACACCGGCGCTACAAGCATCGCCAAAAAGGCCATATACATCACAAGCGTCCCCGGAGTCATCGTGCCGGCAAGAATCTGTCGTGCACCTAAAAACATGATGATTGCGCTGACGACACCCATCAGCGTCGTGGCAGATAGGCTCATCAGCGAAGTGGCTGTAAGCGTCTTCAGTACGTTGTCCAGCAAACGCTGCACGCCAGACGCAAAAACTTTTTCCTCGCGCTCTTCCGCGTGATAACCCTTCACCACGCGCACACCGCCAAGCGATTCGGTTAGCCGCCCTGTCACTTCGGCACTGATTTTCGGTCGTGCGCGGAAAATCGGACGAATCGTCGCAAACGCCTTGTTAATTCCGAATCCAAACGAGACAAGCACGCCAAACGCCACGAGCGTCATAACCGAGCTGATCTTCAACAGAACAATCAGCGCAAAAATCGCCGTCAGAATTCCCCCGGCAAGCTCCACTAATCCCGTGCCCACCAGATTTCGCACGCCTTCTACATCCGACATGATCCGCGAAACCAGTACACCCGTTTTGTGCGAATCGTAAAAACTCACTGGCAGCCGTCCGATGTGCGCCTGCACTTGTTTGCGCAGTTCGGTAATCATGCGCTGTGCCGATTTCGAAAAAAGCTGCGTCAGCGTGAAAGAGGTAATTCCTTGGATGATGGTCGCGGCGATAACCACAAGGACTATGGGAAGCAGTAGCTGCGTCTTGTGCTTGCCTATGACATCATCGAAAAAGAATTTAGGCGAAGCGGGCAGCGCGAGCCCCGCCAACCGATTGACCACCATCAACAGAAACCCAAGCGCAAGAATTCCTCGCCGTGGCTTTAGAAGCGCCCAGGCATCTGGCAGCGACTTCCATGCCTGCTTTTTCTTTTCCGTCTTTTTGTCAGACTTCGACTCGGACTCGTCCGTCATAGACCGCCTCGAACTACCCCTCTCGTGACTCCACGTTTGATGCCTCATATCGCCATTTCACTATATGCCCAATCGGCGTGCTTACCGAATCCTAAACGGGCCGTCTATCCGCTGGGGCAAGTGTCAGTAAAATTATTCCTTGCGCGCGAACACGCTGCGCCATCACGGCCGAAGGAGAATCTATGCGCAATTTATCCCGTCTTTATCTGAGCTTTTTGGCTGCGTCATTATTTCTGGCAGGAAACGTCCAAGCCCAGTTTAAGAACGGCAGTCAGGCCACGGAGCTCGCTATCCCCACGCTTAGCCAGCATGCTGTAATCACACAACGGATCGGCTTGACTGACGTCACCATCAACTATCACGCTCCGCTGGTCGGCGGGCGAAAACTTTGGGGCGCTGCCGTCCCTTATGACAGGGTCTGGCGCTCTGGTGCCAACCAGAACACGACCGTTTCTTTTTCGGAAGACGTTTCTATCGAAGGGAAGCCACTCGCCGCTGGCACCTATGGTTTGCATACGATTCCTACGGCGGATCAGTGGACCATCATCTTTTCGAAAAATTCCACTTCCTGGGGCAGCTTTAGCTATGACGAAAAAGAGGATGCACTGCGCGTTCAGGTGAAGCCGCGCGAAGCTGAATTCCGCGAATCGCTCGCGTACACGTTCGACGATATCAAGCCGGACTCAGCTCTCGCTACCCTTCGCTGGGAAAAGCTAGCGGTTCCGTTCCGCGTCTCAACGGATGTCAAAGCCCTTACATTGCGTAGCATCAAAAATCAGTTGCGAAACACGGGCGGCTTTTCCTGGGCCGGCTACGACGAAGCGGCAAACTGGTGCCTCGATAACAACTATGAGCTTGAGCAAGCACTCAAGTGGGAAGATACATCCATCCAGAACGAGGATCGTTTCGAAAACAATCTGAACAAGTCAGAAATTCTGGCTGCGATGGGCAAGAAGCAGGAAGCGGAAGCGTCCAAGAAAAAGGCTCTCGAAGTCGCAAGCGGAGTGCAGCTGCACGTTTACGGTCGCGGGCTGCAAATCCAAAACAAACAAGATGAGGGTTTTGCGATTTTCCAGATCAACATTCAGAAGCGGCCGAACGAGTGGTACACCCACGGCGAAATCTCTCGCATCGCATCAGCCAAGGGCGATTTTGATACAGCAATAAAAGAAATGAAGCTTGCTCTCGCGGGCGCGCCGGATGCGACCAAGACACAAATTCAGGGCCTGATTGCGCGACTCGAAAAGAAAGAAAATATCAATCCGCGCTAACCTTGAATCTGTGAGACACCGATCGTGTTAAGAAGTGATGCCGCCGAAGCAGAGGTATTTGATCTCAACATAGTCGTCGATCCCATATTTGGAGCCTTCGCGCCCGAGACCGGACTCCTTCACGCCGCCAAACGGCGCAACTTCGGTAGAAATAATTCCGGTATTGATGCCGACGATTCCGTACTCCAGTGCTTCGGCCACGCGCCACACACGCGCTATATCACGGCCATAAAAATAAGCCGCCAGACCGAACTCCGTGTCATTCGCAAGAGCGACCGCTTCCAATTCATTCTTGAAGCGAAAAAGCGGCGCGACTGGACCAAAAGTTTCTTCACGCGCGACCGCCATCGCAGGTGTGGCGTCGGTCAAAATCGTCGGCTCGAAAAATCTCCCTCCTAAAGCATGCCGGTGCCCGCCAACCAGCACCTTCGCACCTTTTTGCTGCGCGTCTCGAATATGACTTTCCACTTTCTCCACCGCAGCATCATCAATCAGCGGCCCTTGTGTCGCACCAGATTCAAGCCCGGGCGCCGGCTTCAATTTCTTCACCGCCACTGCTAGCTTTTCCGCAAATGCGTCGTAAACAGAATCCTGCACAAGCAACCGGTTCGTGCAGACGCAAGTTTGTCCCGTATTGCGATATTTCGACGCAACCGCGCCTTCCACGGCTGCATCCAGGTCGGCATCATCGAAAACAATAAACGGCGCGTTGCCGCCCAGCTCAAGCGACAACTTCTTGATCGTTCCCGCGCACTGCGCCATCAAGACTTTTCCAACTTCCGTCGAACCCGTGAACGAAAGCTTTTTGACAATCGGATTCGACGTCAGTTCGCCGCCGATTTCCTTCGCAGGCCCGGTCAAAACATTGAACACACCCTTAGGAACACCTGCTCTCTCAGCGAGTTCCGCAAGTGCTAGCGCCGAAAACGGAGTCTGCGCTGCAGGCTTCAACACCACAGTGCATCCCGCCGCAATCGCCGGCCCGGCCTTGCGCGTAATCATCGCTAGAGGAAAATTCCACGGGGTAATGCAAGCCACCACGCCAATCGGCTGCTTGATTACTACAATTCGCTTGTCCGCTTGATGTCCGGGAATTGTATCGCCATAAATTCGCTTAGCTTCTTCGCCAAACCATTCCAGAAACGCGGCTGCGTATGCCACTTCTCCCTGTGATTCGGCCAGTGGTTTGCCTTGCTCCAGCGTCATCAATCGCGCCAAGTCTTCCTGATTCTCCATCATCAGGTCGAACCATTTGCGAAGCACCGCAGCCCGTTCTTTTCCGGTTTTCTTGCTCCAAGCTGGAAATGCCTTATTCGCCGCGTCAATCGCTTCACGTGTTTCTGCTGCGCCAAGCTTCGGAACGCCGCCAATGATTTCCCCAGTTGCTGGATTGTCTACAGAAATCGTTCCACCAGATTTCGCTTGCACCCATTGACCGTTCACATAGCAAGCCTCGCGAAACAACCGCGAGTCCTTCAGTTGATTTGCAACGCTGTCGGATTTTGTCGCTGTGTCTTGCATCATCTAACTTTCAAACGGTCGCCTGAGCCAACTGCTTCTTCTCTGCCACCGTTGCCAAGCCTGCCTCGAGCACGTCCATTCCTTCTTCCAGTTGTGCATCGGTCACAACAAGCGGCACCAATATACGCATCACGTTTCCGTAAGTTCCTGCCGTAATCGTAATCAGTCCATGCTCGTAGCAATACTTTGATAGCTCTTTCGTTTCCGTGTCCGCCGGTTCTTTCGTACGAGCATCCCTCACCAGCTCAATCGCGCACATGCCGCCCAGCCCGCGCACCTCACCAATCAATTCCCATTTTTTCTGCCAGCTACGAGCGCGCGCTTCAAACTTTTTTCCAATTTCGGTTGATCTTGCCAGCAATCCATCCTTCTCAATCGTCTCTAGCGCCGCCAAAGCCGCGGCGCAAGAGAGTGGATTGCCTCCGAACGTCCCACCCAATCCGCCCACGCCCGGTGCGTCCATCACTTCCGCACGTCCCGTCACCGCTGCGAGCGGCATTCCTCCACCTAATGACTTTGCGCTGACCAACAAATCCGGCTCAATGCCGAAATATTCAGACGCAAACCATCTTCCGGTTCGCGCGATGCCAGATTGCACCTCATCGGCGATCAAAAGAATCCCATGTTTCCTGCATATCTTGTGAACCGCAGCAAAGTACTGGCGCGGGGGTACCACAAACCCGCCCTCGCCAAGTACAGGCTCCGCAATCACAGCAGCAACATTTTCTGCGGCAACGTGCCGTTTGAACGCATCTTCCAAATGATGCGCGAACTCTTCCGCAGTCGTTCCCGCCTCGCTCCGGTATTGATAGGCATAAGGAATCCGATAGACATCGCTCGCCATAGGCTCAAAACCGGCTTTATAAGGATGCGGTTTGCTGGTCAACGACATCGCCATCAGCGTCCGGCCGTGAAATGCATCTTCAAAACAAATCACGGCGGGCCGTTTTGTGTAGGCACGCGCGATTTTGATCGCGTTCTCTACCGCTTCCGCGCCGGAATTGACCAGCACAGTTTTCTTCGGAAATTTTCCTGGCGTCAGCGCATTCAACTTTTCCGCGACGGCGATATAGCTCTCATAGGGCGTCACGCTGAAACACACGTGCAAATACTGTTCGATCTGTTTTCTGACGGCATCCACAACGCGAGCGTCGCGATGCCCGATGTTCAGGCAGCCGATGCCGCCGGCAAAATCAATGTAGCGGTTGCCATCCACGTCTTCGATTACGGCGCCCTCGGCCTTCGCAGCGAACACCGGCGTCGCATGAAACGGCCCACGCGCCACGGCAGCATTCCGCCGGTCCATCAATGCTTTCGATTTCGGTCCTGGTATTGCCGTTCGAATTTGAATTGTTCCCATTTCTGTTGTCCTTCCGTTCCAAATCTCAATCTCAGTACCAGCCGATTGGTGTCTCGTCCAAATTGACGAACACCTGCTTCGTCTCGAGATACTCTTCCATTCCCCAAGGCCCAAGCTCGCGCCCGAATCCCGATTGCTTATAGCCGCCCCACGGCGCTTCCACATAGGTCGGCTGCATGTGATTTACCCAAACAATTCCCGCACGCAGCGATTTCACCACGCGAAACGCTTTGTAAATGTCCCGCGTCCACACCGCTCCTGCGAGCCCATACGGCGTATCGTTCGCGATTCGAATCGCATCCGGCTCGCCGTCAAACGGAATCACCGAAGCCACTGGCCCGAAAATCTCTTCGCGCGAAATCCGCGCATTGTTGTCAACGTCATAAAAAATCGTCGGCTCAACGTAGTAGCCCTTGCCAATCTGTTTCGGTCGCCCGCCCCCAATCGCTGTCTTCGCTTCCTTCTTCCCAACTTCCAAATACGAGCTCACTCGGTCGTACTGCTCTTTGCTAACAAGCGGTCCCATCTTCGTTTCGCGTTCCATCGGCGGCCCAAGCTTGATTCGCTTGGCTTTCTCCGTCATTGCTTCAACGAATTTCGAATAAATCTTCTTCTCGACGAGAATTCTGCTGCCCGCGGAGCAAACCTCCCCCTGATTGATGAACACGCCAAACAGCGCGCCGTCCACTGCCGCTTCCCAATCTGCATCCGCAAAGAAAACGTTTGGCGATTTGCCGCCTAGCTCCAGCGTTACGCGCTTCAGCGTGTCCGCAGCGCTCTTCACGATAATTTTCCCAACCGCTGCGCTTCCCGTAAACGCGATCTTATCCACACCCGGATGCGCCACCAGCGCTGCCCCAGCCGTCTCCCCAAATCCGTTCAGAATATTCACAACGCCCGGTGGCAAGCCGCACTCTTCAAACCAATTCGCAAACTCGAGTGCGGTCAGCGGTGTCTGCTCCGCCGGTTTCAAAACGCACGTACAGCCCGCAGCAATCGCCGGGGCCAATTTCCACGCGGCCATCAGCAACGGATAGTTCCATGGAATGATTTGTCCCGCTACGCCCACTGGTTCGCGCATCGTAAAACTCAGCGCGTTTGCAGGCACGGGATTCACGTGCCCCGTCACCTTGTTTGCTAGTCCACCGTAATATTCGAAACAAGTCGCCACGTCCGCGATGTCGTACTCCGCTTCAACAATTGGCTTTCCCGTGTTGTGACACTCCAGCTCAGCCAGCATCGCCGTGTTCTGGCGAATTTTTTCCGCCAGCTTGAAAAGAATCCGTCCGCGATCCTGCGCCGTCGTCGCCATCCACGGCCCCGAATCAAACGCAGTCCGCGCCGCCTTCACCGCGCGCTCAACATCCGCCGCGTCCGACGCCGCCACCTGGGCGATCACTTCTTCCGTCGAAGGGTCGTACACGGAGAAGGTCTTCCCGCTCGAAGCGTTCTCCCATTTTCCGTTGATGTAATTCTGATAAGTTCTCACGCTCGTCGTCGTACCGCTCGACATAACTTCCTCCCAAATCCTCAAACAAACTCACTCAAACTACGCAGCAGCTCTTGCTGCCTGTTTCTTCCGCCCGTACACAAAAAAGAAAAACGCCGCCGCTCCAATGAACAGCAGCGTCCCGCCGACCATCCAAACTTCGTACGACAAGAGCGAAGTAATCTGCTGCGCCGGGAAAAACGCCAGTGCAATACCCAAAATCGTCGTCAACAATCCGCTGGCCCCGGAAACGAGGAGAGTTCCCTTGCCATAACGCTTCTTTTCGAACTCCGGCTCCAGCGCAATTCGAATCAGCGCATAAAACATGTACAAAAACGGAATCAACTGGAGCACAACCGCCAGCGAAAGCAGCCGCTGAAATGATTCCTGCACACCTGAACCCCAGAAATTCATCAGTACAAGCACCAGCGACACCGCCGCGTGCACAATCAATGCGGCGTACGGCGTCCGGTATTTCGGATGCACTTGTCCAAGCCACGCCGGCATGTACGAATCCAGCCCCGCCACAAACGGAATTCGCGCCGAACCACCCAGCCAGGCCGAACCAATTCCCGCAATTGATAAGCTCAACAAAAACGCAAACGGCGCAATAATCCAGGCGGCTCCCACCCGCGACGCCATATGCGAAACCGCCTGCACAATTCCCTGCAACACGCTGATTTGTGATTTGCTCACCGCAATGAGCAACGTCAGAGTCGCACCGATATACAAAAGGCCGGACAGCACTCCGCCCCACGCCACAGCACCAGGCAGCGTCTTCGCCGGCTCCTGAATCTCATCGCCCATGACCGACGCCAGTTCCAATCCCACAAGCCCAAAGCAAATCACGCCAAACGAATTCAACACGAATCGCGGATTCGCCGGAATCTGAAAATCCGCCCAGGTTACAGTCGTGCCGAACTTCGTCCACACAATCAAACCCAATCCCATCAATGACGCCGCCGCAACAAATGTCCCGATCGCGCCGATGTTATTGATCCACTTCCCCACGCCCAACCCCACCACATTCAAAACCACCAGCACCAACAACAAAAACAGACAAGCGCTCAGGGCAAAGTATTTGTTATCTGCCAACCCGTGATGACTTTCTCCCAGCACGAACACCGACACGCCCACGAAATACAGCAACACCGTCGGCACATACATCATGTTATTCGTCCAGTAGCACCAGCCGGATAAGAATCCGTGAAAGTCTCCGAAAACTTCCTTCGCCCACAAGTAAACGCCACCCTCACCCGGATAACGCTGCGACAACTCAATCACGGCGATTCCCTGCGGCCAGAAAAATAAAATCAGCGAAATAATCCAAAGCCAGATCGTCACGCCGCCGTTCGCCGCAATCGACGGCAACACATTCAAATTAAAAACAGCCACCACAAAGAGCAGGACGAGATCCCGCTGCCCCAGCACGCGCTTCAAATGCGGCTGTGTTTCCGTGATCCCGTCCGCCAAGTCAGCTCCCTTTGTGTTCTTCCCCCGCTACTCGCGTTATTAGTGCCCCGCAGCCGCGGTCACCATCCCGCGTTCCGCTTGAGCTTTCGCGAGTCCCGGTGCCACTTCCTCAAACGCCACGAGGTGCTTATCAATGTCCGCTTCCGTGTGTTGCACGGAAATCGTCCACTGCTCGTCCCACCAATACGGCTGCGCCAACACGCCGCGATTCACCATCGCGAACCAATAGTGCCGCCACAGATCCACGTCAATCTTCGTCCAGTCACGATAATTGCGAATTTCTTGCGGATAGAGCATCAACGCGCCGTTAACACCTGCGCTCGCCACATAAGCGGTCAACCCACTCTTCGCAACAATCGTTCGATAACCTTCCGTCAGTTTCTTGCTCAGCTTCCCAACATGCACATAAGCATCGCGCGTCAGCACTTCGCGGAACGTTGCCAGCCCCGCGGCCATCGCCACGCGATTCGTGTTATACGTCCCGCCGTGAAACACCTTGTGATCCGAGATCAAGGTCATCACTTTGCGGCTCGCGCCAAATGCGCCCAGCGGCAACCCGCCGCCGATCGACTTCGCCAGGCAAATCATGTCCGGCTTCACGCCGAAATAATCGCTCGCGCCGCCCCACGCCAGCTTCGCGCCCGTTTTCACTTCATCGAAAATCAACAATGCTCCGTGGGTATCACAAATCTTCCGCAACCCTTCCAAAAATCCCGGCTGAGGAATGCACAAGCCCACGTTCATCAAAATCGGCTCAAGAATAATCGCCGCTATCTGCCCGGAATATTGCTTGAATCGGTTCTCCACGCTGCCCAAATTGTTGAAGCTCGCAATCAGAACGTTGTCTACCGCCGCTTTCGGCACGCCTCCGCCGCCCGGCACGGAGTTCGGCGCATTCTCATCGCCGTATTCCGTATCTTTCGGCTTCACGCTCACCAATGCCGTGTCATGCAGCCCGTGATACGACCCTTCAAACTTCACGATCTTATCGCGCCCTGTCGCCGCACGAGCGATGCGGCAAGCGTGCATCGTCACTTCCGTTCCGCTGGAACCAAACCGCACCATGTCCACCGGATAGCGCTTGCAAATCTCTTCCGCCAACTCCCATTCCTGGTCGTGCGGCATGCCGAACGTCGTTCCCAGATCTAGCTGCTCTTTTACCGCCTTCACCACCGCAGGATGACAGTGCCCCGCCATCAGCGCACCAAAGCAAAGGTTGTGATCGATATACTCATTTCCATCAACGTCGTGAATCCGCCCCGCTTTTCCATCCTTCACAAAAATCGGATACGGCTCGTAGTGCCGGTAATTGCTCGCCACTCCCAGCGGAATCCTCTCCAGCGCCCGCTTGTGCGCTGCCGCCGACTTCGGCGTCTTCTTTTCATAGGTTGCGATTTCCTTTTGCAGTGCTTCGTACATAACTTCTCTCCAAATCAAGTTCGCCGCATCGCAGCAAACCTTTTTGCGGGTCTCTTCCCCGCCGTCAGTATCTTTCCGAAATTCTTTCCTCAGACGCGCACAAGCGCGGCCCTCGCGAGCCGCGCCTGCGTAAACGTTCTTTAACAGTCGCCTAGAAGAAAATCTTAAATCCGAACTGAATCAACCGCGGATCCCGCGCTTTCGTCACGAGTCCAAACGTCGAATCGGAAATATTTCCGTCCGGATTCGTGAATTGCGTGTGATTGAACAAATTATAGAACTCCGCGCGGAACTCCGTGTCCCAACGCTCGTTGATTCTCGTCTTCTTCGAGAAAACCATGTCCGTATTGCTGATCGCCGGCCCGCAACAAAGTGCGTGCGGCCCGTTTCCAAACGTCCCCGGATCTGGCGAGGAAATGTTTGAGGTGTCAAACCATTGGCCGCCGTTCGTCTTCGGATTCAGGAAATGAACCCTGCCGTTAACCTGTGGCGTGTTCGCATCCTCAAAGAAGAAGCTACTTTGCAATTCGTCGTCATTGCCGTCCCAGAAGCGAATCGGAAACCCGCTTTGATACGTAATAATCGCAGAAACTCCCCACCCATTCGTCAGTTTCCCGGCAAATCCCGTCATGCTGTTCTTCGGGAGCTCCCAAACAGGACTAAATACAAATCGGTGCTTTGCCGAAAGGAGAGAGACACCCCGTGTCGCTCGCGGATCGATCGGATTCAATTCATTTTCAAAAGAAGCTCCTTGGTCAATCGCTTTGCTCCACGTGTAGGAAGCCTGGAACATCAAACCGTGTGAGAAATTCTTGTCCAAAGAAACCTGCAACGCGTTGTAATTCGAATTCGCGTTAGTGTCTTCCGCAAATATGTTGCTGAAGATCGGAGTGCCATCCGCGGGGCATCCAGTATTTGCGATTGGGTCGCAATTGGGCGAAGAATAAGGCCGCAGGCCGACCAGATTAAGTGTGGTGTCTACGCTCGGAGTAAACAGGCAGCCCGAAGGGGCGCCAACTTGTGGACAGGGAATATTGGGGCCACCTGGAGTCGGTCCAGGCATATAAGGCAAGTGAAATGGCTGGCCCGCCGGAACCGTGACCGTATATTGGGTGTCAGACCCGAAGGAGCCGCAAGTTCCGGGGGCCGAGTATTTATTGATATCCAAACAGGTCAGTGCGTTGCCATAGTTGAGATCGCGCGACGCCAGTAAGCGATGCGCCTGCGTTCCAACGTAGGCAATCCGCACCAAATAATCTTTGCCGAACTGGCGTTCCAGCGTGAAGTTGTATTGCTCCGAATACTGTGACCGCAAGTGAGGCTGGAACTCTCCGAAGAGCAACGCCGGACGGAAAAGCGACCAGTCCACGCAGCCGGCCGGTCCCGCCGAATCAAAGCACGGCGTAGTTGGTTTTTGGTTGATGACGCCCGTCGCGTTGTTCGGTACCTGCGTTCCATCTTGCAAGACATACGGCGTGTTAAATTGAGGATTGGACAAAGACACGCTGACGCCAAACGGCGGCTCGGCGCTAAATTGCTCAAGCACTAGCTGTTCAATTGGATTGTAGAAAACTCCGAAGCCTCCGCGGATTGTCGATTTTCCTGGGCCCCCGGTTAATTTCGCGAGCCAGCCATCTTTTGCTCCTGGACTCCAGGCCAGACCAATTCGCGGAGCAATCGCCTTGTAATAAGTGCTGGTCAAGCCTTGAGGCACTCCCTTGTCACCGGGAAAAACCAGTCCCAGCGGGAAATAGGCGTTCTGCGCCGAACTCTCTCCGCAATCGCCGGGCGAGACAACAGTCCCTCCCGCTGTGTTGTTGATCGTGTCCGCTCCAGCTTGTGACAACCAGCAGGGAAATTGCGTCGTCGCCTGCCCCGGTCGGAAAGTCTGAACTCGGTTTTTTGTGTCTATGTACGGCGTGTTCAGTTCCCAGCGCAAGCCGTAGTTGAGCGTGAGGTTGGACTTGATCTTCCAGCTGTCCTGAACGAACAGATAGACGGACGTATTCCGAATGTCTTCTCCCTGCGCCGCGCCCTGTGAATAAGATGTCGGAACGCCCAGAAAATAATTGGGGAAAGAGTTTACGGAATTTCCGAACGAGTCCACCAGACCAACGTCGTTGGCACCGCCGGGCGAGAACGAAAAATCACCATTGATATTGAAATACAGGAATTGATCGAATCGCTGGCGGCGTACGTCGCCGCCGAACTTGATGCTGTGCGATCCCATGACCTTGCTGTAGTTGTCCGACCACTGGAACGTGTTTCCGATCTGCGGCAACTCGCCTTCGAAGTTGTTTCCAAATATCATTCCACCCGCGTTGATAAATGGCACGCCTTCGCGTCCCGGAAGGTTCGTCGTAATTCCCGCGGAGGGATTGCTGGGATCGGCAAAGCAATTCGCTGCAGGAATAGCGCTGCCGCACGCGTCGTGGAGGCTGGCAAGAGTGCTGACCGGATGATTCAGGCTTCCCTGGCCTTCCCGAAAATAGTTGAATCGGAATTCGTTGACGGCATTTGAGCCAACCGTCCAGGTGTGACCGATATTCCACTGCTGGATCCGCGTTTTGAAGAGTCCGCCAAATCCGGGCAAATCCGCTCCCGCCGCCTGAAAATTTGAAAATGGATCAGTCCGCTTGTCATCTTCAAAATAGTAATAAACCATCAGCTGTTGCGCCTTGTTGATGGAATGATCGAAACGCATGGTGAATTGATCCGTGCGCGTATCCTGTCCCGGCGCAAAGCTCACAGCTCCTGTTCCAAATGGCGCCGCATACTGGTTGTACAAAGCAACGGCAACGGGATCAAAGCATTGCGTTGGTATTTTGTTGTTCGGAAAAATTGCGGAGAACGAGGTTCCCGGCGCAATGGCGGCTCCATTAGCCGCAGCCACCGCAGCAGAGCATCCCGGTCTTGCGTTCAGTTGATCGGCTAGCGTTTGGTCTCCCAGTGTTCCGGAAAAAGGAACTGGCTGCGTCCCGGTTGCGTCCGGCTGGCTGAAATTGCCCCCAGCTTCTGCGGCGGTCGGCAGAAACACTTGGCCGGACGAAATCCCCTTAACGATCCGGTCGCCTTCATAGGATCCAAAAAGAAAGGTCTTATCCTTCCTGACTGGCGCGCCCAATGTCGCTCCAAACTGGTTTTGCTTGTAATCCGGCGTGGTGTCGTCAAAAAATCCCTTCGTATTTAAAACTTTGTTACGGAAAAACTCGTAAACGTCCCCATGCACAGCATTCGTTCCGGACTTCGTCACCACGTTCACAATCGATCCAGAGTTCCGCCCATACTCCGCGTCAAATGTGTTCGTTAGAACTCGGAACTCCTCAATCGCATCGGGAGAAGGCTGAATTGCAGGCTGGTTTACAAAAATGTCGTTCCCGTCGCCGCCGTTTACCATGTAGTTATTCGATCGTCCGCGTCCGCCATTTACCGAAACCACGCCAGGGTTATCGCTGCCGTAAAAAAGGTCCGCACCAAGCTGCGATTGCACTCCAGGCTGCAACTGCAGGAGCTGATAGGTATTGCGCGTATTCAGGGGAAGTTCGCGCACGGACTTATCCGTCATCACAGCACCGAGCTGCGTCGTTGTTGTATCAATCACAGGCGGTGCGCCCGTTACTTCTACAACTTCCGATCCGCCACCAAGCTGCAACGGCGCGTCCGCATTCACAACTTCATTCAAATTCACAACGATTCCCTTTTGCAGGGACTTCTTGAATCCTGTCTGCGCTACTTCAATCGAATATGTGCCAACCGGCACTTCAAGAAATAGGTATGCTCCGTTCGAATCGGATTCGGTCGTCCGGCTGGTATTCGTTCCTTCATTGATCAAAGTAACTTTGGCGCCAATCACTGCCCCGCCGCTCGGGTCCGTCACCGTGCCGCGGATTCTGCCGCCGGTGCTCTGCCCACTTGCTTCGGGCGCACACACCATTAAAGCCGCCACAAGCAAACTTGCACACAAAAACACAAATGTCCGTGATCTCTTTTCGAAGGACTTCATCACTTCACCCCTGTCCTCGAAGTTTCTCTTTTGCCCTGTATCTTCGAGGTTGCTGTGCCCCGCAAACCTTACTATAATCCTGCAAACTTATGGGATGACGGTCATAGTGTCAAGAAAAAAGAATTCATCAAAAGCATCTGAATCGCACGATCCCGAACCGCTCCTTCGCATCAGCGAAGTTGCTCGCCGTGTTGGCATTTCTTCCTCCGCGCTTCGCGCGTGGGAGTCGCTCGGCCTCGTTGTTCCTCAACGCACACATAGCAGGTATCGTCTCTACAGCACCGAAGATGTTCGCATTCTGCAGCGCGCCATCTTTCTTCGCCGCGCCCGCGGCCTCAATCCCGCTGCCATCGTTCACGTTCTCAAACGTCAGGGCGTCGTCTCCGTTCCCGCGGAAAGCGTTCTCTCTCCCGGTCAGCGTTTTCGCCGCCTCCGCCAGAAACGAAATCTTTCTCTCGTCCAGGTCGCCCGCGCGACCGGAGTCTCCGTCGGGTTTCTCAGCGCACTCGAACGTGGCCAGATGCGCGCCTCCGTCGCCACACTGACTCGCATCGCTCGCTTCTATCGCACCAATCTCGTTTCCTTCTTCGACGACTCCAAAAAAAACTCCCGCCTCGTTCCGCCCGCCGATCGTCGCGTCCTTGAAACAACAAAAGGTGTTCGCATGGAGCTTCTCGCCTGGGGCAACAAAGCCATGGAGCCGCATCTCTTCCGCATCAAGTCGGGAAGCGGAAGCGGCGAACCCTACACACACGAAGGCGAAGAATTCCTTCACGTAATTCGTGGCACATTTGAAATCTGGATTGGTAACGACGAGCACTATAAGCTCAAGGCTGGCGACAGCCTCTATTTCGAAAGCTCCACGCCGCATCGCTGGCGCAATCCCGGCGCTTCCGAATCCTGGCTGCTCTGGATAAACACGCCGCCAACGTTTTAACCTGCTGGTCAGTCCGAGGGAGGCCTCATGAAACGCAGTTTCTTTTTCATCTCACTCCTCTCGCTGATTTTTTTCTGCACCGCCTGTCAGAAAGAGCAAACCAAGTTGAATCTCCTCGTCTGGGAAGGTTACGCAGACGATTCCTTCATCAAAGCCTTCGAACAAGCCCACAACTGCAAAATCTCCGCCTCTTATATGGGCTCCAGCGACGAGTTAGTCTCAAAACTCCGCGGCGGTGCCGCCTCAAGCTACGACGTCATCTCCCCTTCCAGCGACGTCGCGGCCATGATCGTTCGTTCCAACCTAGCCGAGCCACTTGATCTCTCGAAATTTCCCGAGTACGCAAAGCTTTCCGCAAAACTGCGCGATTCCTCACTCGTCAAAGCCAACGGGAAAACCTACGGCGTTCCTTTCATGTGGGGACCAAATCCAATCATCTACGACACAACCGCTTTTCCTGCTCCGCCCGACTCGTGGGCCATTCTTTGGGATCCAAAGTTCAAAGGAAAAATCTCTCTGTGGGACGAACTCTCCAGCGTTTACATGGCCGCGCAAGTTCTTGGCTACGACAAACCCGATCCCAGCCATCTTTACAGTCTCTCCGACGACGAACTCCAGACGGTAAAGAAAAAACTCATCGAATTGAAACCAAACGTTCGCAAATATTGGTCCACTGGCGCCGACCTAACCAATCTTTTCCAAAATCACGAAATCATCATCGCGATGGGCTGGCCGCTGAATACTAACGAATTGCGCAAAATTAACTTCCCCATCGGCGAAACCATCCCAAAAGAAAACACCACTGGATGGATTGATCACCTCATGATCAGCGCCTCCAGCCCGCACAAGGAACTCGCCGCCGAATTTCTCGAGTACATGATTGAGGCAAAGACGCAAAAGCTCGTCAGCGATGTCACGCATTACACGCCGACGAATCCCGGCGCTTCACAATTCCTCACGCCAGATGAAGTGAAAAGCCTTCACCTCGACAACCCTGATGCTTACATGCAGCGCATCTATTTCTGGCAGGATGTTCCCCGTCGCGCGAAGTACAACGAAATTTGGAATGAGGTCAAAGCCGCGCAGTGAACGCCGCCGCTTCACCATCAGTGGATTCCGTGTTGCTCGAAGTCCGCGCCGTCAGCAAACGCTTCGGCGAAAAAGAAGTCCTCAAAACTCTTTCGCTCGATATCACGCAAGGCGAATTTCTTACGCTCCTCGGCGAGAGCGGCTCCGGCAAAACCACGCTCCTCCGCCTCATCGCCGGATTCGAACAGCCCACCACCGGCGAAATCTGGATGAGCGGCCAACGCCTCGACACGCTTCCTTCCTACAAGCGCCGTGTGAACACCGTCTTCCAGCAATACGCCCTCTTCCCCCACCTGAATGTCAGCGAAAACGTTGCTTACGGTCTTCGCGCAAGCAACACTCCGAAATCCGAAATCGCTCCACGCGTCGAACAAGCCCTCGCCATGGTTCGCATGTCGGACTACGCGAACACAAAGCCGACAAAGCTTTCCGGCGGCCAGCAACAGCGCATTGCGCTCGCCCGCGCTCTCGTCAATCGCCCCAAACTTCTTCTTCTCGACGAGCCGCTCTCCGCACTCGACGCAAATCTCCGCAAAGAAATGCAGGGCGAACTAAAATCCCTTCAACGCGAAGTCGGCATCACCTTTCTTTTCGTCACGCATGATCAGGAAGAAGCCATGGCCCTCTCCGATCGCATCGCGCTTCTCAAGGACGGCGCACTCGAACAAATCGCCTCGCCTCGCGAAATCTACGCCCACCCCGCCACCGCTTACACCGCCCAATTCATCGGCCAAACAAATCTTCTACGCGCCGCCGTCCGAGCGAACATCGCCAACTGTGACGCCTTCAAATTCCCCGCAAACGCCCCGGACGGCGCCGCCTTCTTCTCTCTCCGTCCCGAATCCATCTCCCTCGCCGCCGATGCCCCACAAATCCCCGACGCCATAGAATTCCGCGCCACCATCCGCCAGCAATTCTTCAACGGTTCCACGGAGCTTCTCGAACTCACCTGCGCCAACAATCAAACCCTCCGAGCCCGCATCGAATCCCGCGGCCCCTTATCCGGCGAACACGAATTCATCTTCTCCGCCTCCGCCGCAATTCCTGTCAAACCCTAGCCATGTACTCCCGTCTCTACAAACTCGTCATTTCCCTCCCACCGCTCTTCTGGGTCGTCCTCTTCCTCCTCGTCCCTTATGCCCTCATGTTCGCCCACTCGTTCTGGCTCACGCAGGACGGCGTCATCCTCCACAACTGGAGCCTCCACCAATACAGACAACTTTTCTCCCAACCTCTCTACACCACCGTCTTCTTCCGAACCATGCGCATCGCTGCTTCCGTAACCATTCTTTCTCTCCTCCTCGGTTATCCGCTCGCCTACTTTCTTTCCTTCCACGCCGGCCCCCGCAAAGAATTTCTCTATCAACTCGTCATCGTCCCTCTCTGGGTCAGCTATCTCGTCCGCGGCTACGCCTGGAAAACCATCCTCGGCACCGAAGGCGTCCTCAACGGCGCACTCCAATATCTCCACATCACCCACGAGCCCGTTTCCGCTCTTCTCTACAGTCCATTCGCCGTCATCCTCATGCTCACGCACATCTACACACCCTTCGTCTTCCTCCCTATCTACGCCTCGCTCGAACACATCCCCCGCCCAATCCTCGAAGCCTCCCACGACCTCGGCGCCAATCCACGTTCAACATTTCTCCGCATCATCCTTCCTCTCTCCATGCCCGGCCTCCTCGCCGGAGCCACGTTCGCTTTCGTCCTCACCCTCGGCGATTTTCTCGCCCCGCTTCTTGTCGGCGGCTCCAGCAGCACCATGATCGCCAACGTTGTCCAATCCCTTTTCGGCGCAGCCTACGATTGGCCGCTCGGCGCAGCCATCTCCGTCTTCATTCTTCTCATTACGATCAGCCTACTTTTCTTCACCGAACGTCTCGAAAAGCGTTGGACCTTCCAATGAGCGCCACCACTTCAGCCCGCCGTCCCATTCTTCTCACGATTTACTCTGCGATCGTCTTCGCCTTCATCTATCTCCCCATCCTCGTTCTCGTCGTCTACTCCTTCAATCGCGACGGCGTCGGCGGATTTCCTCCACACAATTTCACGCTCGATTGGTATCGCCAGCTCACCTCCGACTCCGCTATTTGGAATTCCGTCCTCAACTCTCTTTACGTAGCCGCGGGAGCCGTCATCGTCTCGCTCACGCTCGGCCTCCTCGCCGCACTCGCGCTCGACCGCGCTGACTTCCCCGGCAAAGCGCTCTTCCGCCGACTCGTTCTTCTTCCTCTAATTCTTCCTGGCATCATCACTGGCCTCTCCTTATTAATGTTCGCCGTCGCCGCCGGACTCGGCCGCGGCCTAACCGCTGTTTTCTTCGGCCACGGCACCGCACTCATCTCCGTCGCCACAACAGAAATCTTCGCAGGCCTCCAAAAACTCGATCGCCGCCAGGAAGAAGCCTCGCTCGACCTCGGCGCCACGCCCTGGCGCACCTTCTGGCTCGTCACGCTTCCCAATCTCCGCCTTTCGCTTATCGCCGCCGGCCTGCTCATCTTCACGCTCTCCATGGACGAAATCGCTGTCACTTTTTTCCTCATCGGCAGCGACAACACACTCCCTCAGGAAATCTGGGGCCGCCTCCGCCGCGGCATCACTCCCGAAATCAACGCCATCTCCACCCTCATCCTCCTCACTTCCATCATTCTCATCACCATCTGGTATCGCCTTCGCACCCGCTCCGAAAAATCCTCCGCGTAGTACCCACTCTTCATTTCGGCGCTTCTTTCTCCTCTGTGCTCTCCGCGGCCTCTGTGTTAAAAACACACATTCACCTTCCCCGGAGCCCCAAAATGCGCCGCTTAATCCTCACAACACTCCTGACATTTCTTTCTGTGCTGCCCCTTTTCGCTCAACAATCCTCCCTCGTCATCATCAACGCCCAACTAGCCGACGGCACCGGCGCTCCTCTCCGCCGCGCCAATCTCCGCATTACCGGCCCGCGAATCACCAAAATCGGCGACTTCAAACCCGCAAAATCCGATCAAGTCCTCGACGCCAAAGGCCTCGTCCTCGCTCCCGGCTTCATCGACATTCACAATCACTCCACCCAAGGCCTCGAGTCCGATCCCCTCGCCGAATCCCAAATCGCCCAAGGCATCACCTCGCTCATCCTCGGAGCCGACGGCGATTCCCCTTGGCCCATCCTCCCCTGGCTCGAAGCCCGCCAGAAAAATCCCGCTGCTGTCAACGTCGCGGTCCTCGCAGGTCACGCCACCATTCGCGAACTTGTCTTGGGCAAAGATTTCCGCCGTACCGCAACTCCCGAAGAAATCGAAAAAATGGCTACGCTCACCGCTCACGCGATGCACGAAGGCGCCATCGGCCTCTCCAGTGGTCTCGAATATGACGTCGCCAGTTACAGCAATACAGACGAAGTCGTCGCCATGGCCACCGAAGCCGCAAAGCGCGGCGGTTTCTACATGACGCACATTCGCGATGAAGGAAACAAAAGTCTCGCAGCGCTAAAGGAAGAAATCGAAATAGGCAAGCGTGCTCGCATTCCCATCGAGCACTCGCACATCAAACTCGGTACCGTCGACGTCTGGCACAAAGCCCCCGAATACATCGCCATCATCAACGACGCGCGCAATCACGGCGTCGATTTTCTCGCCGACTGCTATCCCTACGAAGCTTGGCACTCCGGTATCAAAGTTCTGATGCCGGACAAGCAGTATCAAAATCCCGCCAGCGTCGAAAAAGCCATCGCCGACAACGGCGGCCCCGAATCCGTCGCCATCACCGAATTCAAGCCCAATCCTTCTTACGCCGGCCACACCCTCGGCCAGCTCGCCAAAATCAACAACATCTCGTACGTCGAAATGTACAGCCGCATCGTCCGCGAAGGTGACGCTGCCGACACCGAAGCCAGCATCATCGGCCACTCCATGGTCGAAGACGACGTCAAAGCTTTCTACCAACTGCCATGGGTCATGGTCGCCAGCGACGGCGGTATTGGTTCCGAACATCCGCGCGGCGCCGGCACCTTCCCGCGCGTCCTCGGCCTCTACGTCCGCGAAAAGAAATGGATCACGCTTCCCGAAGCCATCCGCAAAATGACATCGCTTCCCGCCAAGCGCCTCAAGTGGAAAGATCGCGGCACACTCAAAATCGGAAACTTCGCCGACCTCGTCCTCTTCAATCCCGACACCGTCCTTGATCGTTCCACGTTCGAAAAACCCTTCGAACTCCCCACCGGTATCGAAAAAGTTTTCGTCAACGGCCAACTAACCTGGGACTCCGGCCATGCCACCGGCGCCAAATCCGGAACGGTCCTCACTGTTGGGGGAAAAATTGTTGGAGCCGCGAAATAATTTTCGCTAAGTGGAAAACTTCCGCACGCACAGCGCAATCGGCAATCCGATGCACACAATGTGCGTAATCAATCCAATCACAAGCAAATTGAAGTTGAACGGTCCCTTATGAAACGCCGAAAGCGGCAGCACTACCTGCTGCATGAACTGATGCACGATAAGCCCGTACAATACTCCCGCCAGCACGGCATTCTGGATCAGCCACGGCATCTTCCGGCTCGCCAAATAAAAAACCGTCGTCGCTCCGAACGCAATCACGAAGTGCAAAAACAATCCCAGCGCCGCCGTCTTCGTTCCTCCCGTAAATGCATCCTTTCCCAACAACCCGCTCGCAACCGACTGCAAGATTCGAACGGGCGGAATATTGTTCCTGATCTTATACGTCAGGATCGCCGCAGTGATATCCATCGTCCCCGCAATCAAGCCACCCCATAAAATGCCCAAAGCTGAATTCCCCTGCCCCATGCTCATTCTCCCCTAAGCTGTCATTGACATCCCGCGAGCGCCCAAGTACTTTGACGCGCGGCGAACTTAGAAAACTGTTTGAAGGAGCATCTCATGCGCCCCCAGCGCTGTGTCACAACTTTCATTCTTGTCGCACTTTTTCTCGTCGCGCCCACTCTTGCACAGCAGAAACCTGCCGATCCCGCCAAAGCCCTCGAAGACTTCGACGACTTCATCAATCAAGCGCTCAAAGACTGGCACGGCGCTGGAGCGGCCGTCGCCATCGTCCAGGGCGACAAAGTCGTCCTCCTCAAAGGCTATGGCTATCGCGACGTCGAGAAAAAACTTCCCATCACTCCCAAATCTCTCTTCGCCATCGCTAGCATCACAAAATCCTTCACGGTCTCCGATCTCGGCATGCTCATGGACGAAGGCAAAGGCAGCTGGGATGTTCCCGTTCGCACCGTCTTCCCCGCCTTCAAACTCTATGACTCTGTACTCACTGAACAGATGACCGTCCGCGATCTCGTCACGCACCGTTCCGGTCTCCCGCGCCATGACATGGTTTGGTACAGCTCCGATTTTTCCCGTGACGATCTTATTCGTCGCCTCCAATATCTCGAGCCAAACAAACCTCTTCGCTCAACATTCCAATACAACAACCTAATGTTCATGACCGCCGGCTACATCGCCGGCCTTCTCGACGGCAAAAAATGGGAAGACTCTCTTCGCGCACGAGTCCTCACTCCTCTCGGCATGAACACCACAACCTTTTCCTTGAAAGAACTTCAAGCCAGCCCCGACTTTGCGCTTCCTTATCAAAAAGGCCACGACCTCAAAGCCGAATTAAAGCGAATGCCCTTTGAAGCCACCTGCCCGGACACCTGCGCCCTCGGCCCTGCCGGTGAACTCAACTCCAACGCCGAAGACATGAGCCACTATCTTCTCTTCCACATGAATCACGGCAAATACGATGGCCAGCAACTTCTTTCCGAAAATAATTCTTCTCAAATGCAAACGCCGCAAATGGCCATCGCCGGCACGCCGGACTATCCCGAACTCGGCGAAGGGAGTTATGGCATGGGCTTTTTCATCTCCACCTATCGTGGCCACAAACGCATCGAACACGGCGGAAATCTCGATGGCTTCAGCTCCATTTTCACTTTCCTGCCCAATGAAAAAATCGGCGTCGTCGTTCTCACCAATCTCGATGAGTCACCGCTTCCAGACGTTATCGCGTTCAACGCCATCGATCGCCTCCTCGGAATGGACCAGGTGCCTTGGAGCAAGCGTTTTCTCGATTCGGAAGTTGCAGGCAAGCAATCCGAAGCCGACGCCAAGAGCAAAGGCTATGATTTGCGCAAGAAAGACACCCACACATCGCACGACATAAAAGATTATCTCGGCGACTACGAAAATCCCGGTTATGGAGTTGTTTCCGTTGCGGAAGAACCCGGCGGGCTTCTGGTCAAGCTGAACAAACTCGCCCTTCATATGAAGCACTATCACTACGACGTTTTCGAAGTTCCTTACGACCCGCAGGATCCCTTCTCCAAACAAAAGTTGGCTTTCTTCGGCGATCTCGCCGGCGACATTTCTTCCCTCTCTATGCCACTCGAACCGCGCGTCAAAGACATCGTCTTCACGCGCATGCCCGACAAACAACTCACCGACCACGCATTTCTTCAGACCATCGTCGGCCAGTACGAATTCCCCGGTGATCCCACACCGACCACCATCTCGCTTCGCGGCGATCACTCTCTCGTTATGGGCCAGCCCGGCGCGCCCGAACGCGAACTCCTGCCCCGCCGCGGCACTACCTTCGACCTCAAAGGTCTCGAAGGCTTCTCCATCCAATTCAAACGCGACGCCTCGGGCAAAGTCACTGAAGCCGTCTTCTACACCCCCGACACCGTCCTCATCATCAAACGTAAGTAGTGTTGGTACCGCTCCGACGATCGCAATTTGGACTGCGGCGGCCCGAAGCCGTAATCCGCACCGCGCTCTAACCCCGAAGCACAAAGGGAAAGCCGTCATTTCGAATGGAACATGCCGACGCTTTTGCTTTTCCGATTCCTTCTGAGGAATCGGTCGGCTTGTGCAGAGAGAAATCTCTCTTCGATCGATCCGAGGCACAAAACACAAATGGGAGTCATTCCGGCTTGTCATCCTGAGCGCATCCAAGAAGATGCGCCAAGGACCTCAACGTCAGCTCCCAGCAACTCATGAATTGGGGGACCGCAGAACCCTTGCGCTCATCTTGGAGAGATCGAAAGTACTTGCTCGCTTATTCTCTTGCGGCGTAAGCTCTTTTCCGCCAATTTCAGGAGGCCCCAAATGAATCGCTTCATCACTTCGTTCGCTCTGCTAGCTCTTGCGCCAGTCATTTCTTTCGCCCAGGCTGCGCCCGCCACTCCAGCTCCATCCACAACACCCGTCGCCGACGCCCTCCGTGCCGGTCTCGCCCGCTATTCTAAGAACATGTCCGCCGCAGCCGACGCCATGCCCGCCGATAAATTTTCTTTCAAACCCACGCCCGACCAGAGCACCTTCGCTCACCTCACCATTCACATCGCGGAATCCAACAATCTCTTCTGTTCAAAAGTTTCCGGCGTCGCTGCACCCGAAGGCCCCAAGCTCACCGAAACCGATTCGAAAGACAAACTCGTCGCCGCCGTTAAGAGCTCCTTCGACTTCTGCTCCACCGCCCTCGCCAAAGTCGACGACTCCCACCTCGCCGACCAAATCCCGCTCTTCAACGGCCGCAACGTTTCCCGCGCAGGCGTAATCCTGATTCTTTCTGGCTCTTGGGCCGACCACTACTCCGCCCAATCCATGTACCTCCGCCTCAACAGCGTCCTCCCGCCCACCGCCCAACCCGCAGCGCACTGATTTCGCGGGGGCATTTGCCCCCGCATTTGGTTCCTCTTCCCTTACACGCTCTGTGGACTCTGCGTTGCGAAAACACGGTTAGCCGTCAGGTGAAGCCCTCAGCTCCCCGCCAAACTCCCTAACGGTCTCGCGCTCCCTTTCCCAAACCTCTCCGCCCACTGGATCCTTCCCGTCATCTGCATCACCACGAACAGCGTGAGGATCGCCCCAATCGTCACCGCCAGTCCGGTAAACCCTTCAAAGAAAAACGCATACGAAAACAACACCAGATAAATCAGCTGAGACAGCCCCGCATCCACCAGTGCAAACCGCAAATTCACCACCAGCCGCAAATAGCTCACCACCAAAAGAATCGACACCAGCGACGAAATCACAAACGCCGCATGAATCGAAGTGTGATCGCACAAATACGCTAGCAATAGGTGGAACGCAAAAAACGCCGCCGCCAGAAAGAAATAGTTCATCGGATGCAAATCAATTCCACGCAGCGTGGATAAAATGAAAACAAGGAAGAAAAAGAAAAACAGTGACACCGGCGCAAAATACGAAATCCTGCCCGCCAGAGGGCCTGGCTGCAGCTTCTGCGGCATTTTCAACGCCACATTGAATCCGCTCACCAGGTTTTGGTAATCCCACTTCAACTCCCAGCCATCTACCGTTCCATGCTTCTCCGTAGGCGAAAGCGTGTTTTCCGGAAAATCAAACCCGTCGAAATCCGTCTTCATCGTCAAATGGAAATCATTGATTCGCGCCACGCCGTCGCCGCTCGACAATTGATAACTCCAACTGTCCAAACCCTGCGACCGATATCCCGTCTTGATCGTGCTCGTAGTGCCTGCCGCAATATGCGCGTCCGCTGACACCTCCGTCCCGCCAATCGATATCTTCAGTGGCGTGCCATCCAGCTCAATCTCAAGTCCGTCATAGACAGCCTGTTTCGCGGGAAGCGGCAGCTCAATCAGAATGTTCTGATCTTTCCCTGTCGAATTTTGAAACGTATACGTTCCGCCAAATGCAACCTTATAAGTACTGAACCACAGCAACCCTTTTTGCCTGTAATCGATATGAAAGTCCGCGTTAATTCGGCTTGAGTTCAACTCAATGTCGTGCGGAATGCTGACCGTTTCCGTCTTCTGGATTTTCTTGCCTTTCTCTTCCACTTCTGTCGTCTTCACCTCTTGCGTGTAGTAAGTCACTGAAGGCGGTTTCTGTCCTTGTGTCGTTCCCCACGTGGAACCCACCCGCGACGACAAAACCGAACCAAGATTGTCCGTCCGCACGAAAATCGACGTACCCAAAATCATCCACGCAATGCAAGTGCACGCAAAAATGCCAATAATGGCCGCAATCCGTTTAAACATGTCGGGGTTTCCCTTCTGCCTTCTCCGCCGCAAACCCAGCCTAACGCAATTCAGTTGGCCATGTCAAGTACTTTGTATCGCAGAGTTACCACATGAAATCCCCCCTCTCCTACTCACAATTGGAAGCTATTTCGAAACTGCTCTTTAGGGGTCGGAGCTTTAGCTCTAACAAAGCCCGTGGAAATGGTCTTAATCAGGCAAATACAATCTGGAGACAGGCTTTAATTACTTGCTGATCACACCCAAATGGCTCGCCACGCACAGCCACCGCCCATCCTTTTTGATCCACGTATCCGTGAACCGCCCATTGTGCGCGAATGGCTTTCCATTTTGCGTCCCCTTCTCCCGCGTCGCTCCCGTAATCACAACCGTCAGTCCATGCTGGTGAATCTTCATCCCCTCGGACATTTCCTGCGTCAGCTTGATCGACATGTCTTTGATCGACTCCAGAAACTGGCTCTTGTTCAACAGGCTCCCGTCGTAGTCCGTCAAAACAAAATCTTCATCCAGCATCTTCTCCATCGCTGCGGCATCGTGATTCAACTGCATCTGATTCCACAGATTTTCCATCGCAACGACCTTCGACGCATCGTCCGATTGTGGCGCGCCTGAATTCGCGCCAGGCGAAAGAAACAAACTCAGCAACAGCATAGATAGGAGTGCGTAGATACACTTCATCGGGAATCCCCTTCCTTCCACGCTTGAGAACTTTCAGTTCCGTCATTCTTCCACATCCGGACACATCGTTTCCACTCTCCCGCGTCGCAATCAATCCGGAACCATTCCGGGAAATTCCTGCTAACATGATGCACGCGCGAATGAATCACTGATCCGCAAGCCAAGCATGAGCAAGACCTCAACTACGTCGGCCACTGAAGAATCGAACCCTTTACGTTCTCAATCGAAACTGAGCGCGGCACTCCTCACAGCCACAGAACAACTTCCAAAACAATTGCATCCCAGGCGCAATCAACATTCGTGGTCCGTCTTTCGGTTCGCTCTCGGAGTTTTTGGCGCCGCGCTTGTGATCCTTCCCCTCGCTCTTCCGCAAAGTTGGATCGCTGCGATTTTCGGCTTGGGATTTTTTCTTACGGCAATTCTTTTGCCTCCTGTCCTGAATGGCCCCATCGAGGAAACGCAAGCCCTCGAATCCAACAGACAAATTATCCTGAAAGGCGCCGCATTTTCTGCTTCATTCGCTGCTCCGGAACCAGTACAACTCTTCGTAAACAGCGAACAAATTCTTGCGATGAAGCCGAATCTGCAACCGGCTGTTGTGCTCCGTACAGCTGATGTCTCTTCCTTATTCCTTCAACGCAGCGGAAATTGCTGGCTCCTGGTTCTTCAATGGGCTGGCAAAGAATCCGAGTTTTCCTTCCACGGCTTGTTCGCTGAACGCAATGCGCGAAAAGCGGAAGCCGCTTTGCGCAGTCTTGTGCGAACCGCAGCACCAGAAAAACCAAAAGCGCGCGCTGCCGGCGCGTAGACACCGGCTCAAAACTTAATCGGTTTTCTGCGGTCTTTTTCCCACCCGGTGTGGCAGAATAGGGGTATGGCACGCGGTTGGGAAAGCAAGGACGTGGAATCCCAGGTGGAAGAGAAGCGCGCCGACCAATCCCCCAGCGAAAAAGCGCAGAAAACGCAGGATCAATTGGAAAAAGACCGCGAACGCCAAGGACTCGAACTCTCCAAAAAGCACATACTCGCGGATCTGGAAACTGCGACCCACCCCAATCACCGCAAATCGCTTGAGGCCGCGCTCGAGCACCTCAACGCCAAAATTGAATCCCTTAAGTAAATTTTTCTGGAAAAATTTAATCTGTAAAAACCACGCCGACGGCACTGTGGCCTTTTTCTGCGTCCGCGTCCACTCGCACCACGTAACCGCGCAGTTTCATCGCATGCGTGCCATCTTCACCCGGCGTTTCCATCGTCACTTGCAATTCCGATTGCAGCCGCGGACTGTGATGCAGCGAAATCAGCGCGCCCTGCAACGAAAGATCCCGCACGATTGTCTCTTCTTCAAACTCCTGCCCGCTCTCTGTCACGCCGCTTACCTTCGCGCGAAATTGTGCTTCGCGTCGCAGCGCCGTGCGCGTCCCGGGCATATGCGCTTCCATTTTGTTTTCCGTCGAGCCGAGCGTAATCACCATTCCTTCGCTCGCAGCAAACACCGAATCAAACTCTTCGCGCGCTTGCCGCAATAATCCGTCTACCATACGGTCCGTCGAATCCGGATCATGATGAAACAGAACCAGTGTCTTGGCGCCAGCTTCGCGCGCCACTTTCACGCCTTCGAGCCAGGTCGAATGTCCCCAGCCTTTTCGCACGGTTGCGAGTTGCTCCGGCGTGTACTGCGCGTCGTTGATAAAAATGTCCGCACCTTCCGCCAGCTCGCGGATGGACATGTCCAGCTTCGCATCGCCCGGCTCGTTGTCGGTTGCATACACAACCGTCCCCGCCGGCGTTTCAATCCTGTATCCCAAACATCCCTGAGGGTGATTCAATTCCCGCGCCGTAATTTTGTTTTCGCCCACAGTGAACGATTCGCCCGCCGCCACTTCCATGAACTTCCGCTTCGCGCTCATCGCGGACATATCCACCGGAAAATACGGCATCGCCATCTGCGTTTCAAACACCTGCTTCAAACTGTCGCGCCCCAAATACTTCGACCGAAAACTATAAAAATGAAACGCATTGTTTTCCGCATAAAGCGGCATAAAAAATGGAATTCCCTGAATATGATCCCAGTGATAATGCGTCACTAAAATGTGCGTTTCCGGATTTCGCCCGCCCGACGGCACACTCCACCGCGTTCCCAGCGATCGCAAACCAGTCCCGCAATCCAAAATAAATTGCGTTCCGTCCGGCGCCACCAATTCCAGACAGGGCGTGTTCCCGCCATAGCGCCACGTCGCGGGATCCACCGTTGGCGTGGAGCCGCGCACACCCCAAAAACTCAATTTGGTGACTGGGACCGACATTTTCTCGAGCAATGCCCCTGGAACGAATCGCCTCCCCGCCGCAATAGCGGGAGCTGAGGAAGCTCATTCGATACTCGCAGTGGTTAACACTACCGTCAATCGCTTCGCAAGGCCGTAGTGTCAAACTGCCCAACAATCCCGCTCTCCGCATTTCTGTCCTCCGGGAGTAAGAGCCGGTCCGAAGACCGGCCACTACATGACAATCCGGGTCCTCCAAACCTTCATCCCGAATCCTGTCGTCTTTGCAGGGCGAGGGATTCTGCTTTTCCCGATCTTCCAGCTTTTGTAGTGGCGGGCCTTCAGACCCGTTCTTTTTGTCTGACGATATCGAGACCGCCTCGCTTCCTCGCATCGCCACTAGCGTTCCTGCCTTCGCCGTGTCATAAAATAAACCTTCATGGGCGCCCACTCCCATTCTGGCCACGACCATTCTCACGATCACGGCCATTCCCATTCGCACGGTCATTCTCATGGCCATTCGCACGCAGGCCATTCTCACCCACCGCTCAAACCGTCTGTTCTCGCCTGGGCTATGGTCGCCACCCTTGGCCTGGTCGTCGCCGAAGTTTTCGGCGGCATCCTCGGCCACAGCGTCGCGCTACTGAACGACGCCGTCCATAATCTTTCCGACGTCCCCGCCCTCGGCATTTCCTGGATCGCCATGCGTTGGGCGCAGCGCCCCGCTGACTCCGACAAAACCTACGGCTATCATCGCGCGGGAACGCTCGCCGCATTCACCAACGCCGTGCTCCTCGTTCTTCTCGCGGCGTGGCTCGGATGGGAAGCCATCGAGCGCCTCCGCGCTCCCGTAGCTGTCATCGAAAGCTGGATGATCTGGACTTCCCTCGCCGCGCTCGCCGTCAACGGCGGCATTACGCTCGCCGTCATGCGCGGCCACAAGGACTTAAATCTTCGCAGCATCCTCGTTCACAATTTCGGAGACGCGCTCTCCAATATCGCCATCATCGGCGGCGCTATCGCCATTCACTACACGGGCCTCAGTTGGATTGACCCGGTCCTCGGCCTCGCCATCGGCCTTCTCGTCTTGTGGTCCAGCATCGGCATCTTGCGCGATTCGGCACACATTCTTCTCGAAGGCCGTCCGCAAGGCGTGCAAGTGGAAGAAGTCGCGCGCGCCATCCTCACCGTCCCCGGCGTTCAGGAAGTTCATGACGTGCACATCTGGTCGCTCGGCGGGGATCACAACGCTATGAGCTGCCACGCCCGCGTCCCCGACATGCACATGGACGAATGCGAAACCGTCCTCGTCGCCATTCGCGAAAAACTCCACGTCACTTTCGCGATTGACCACGTCACCATCCAGCTCGAACGCGCCGGCCTCCCCGCCCAATCCGGCTACGTCATGCCCGAACCCGCGCAAAAATAATCCGAACGACTGTCATCCCGAACGTCTGAAAAAGTTGTCATTCCGAGCGAAGCGAGGAATCTGCTTTTTCATTTTTTTCCTTCCGTATTCCTTAGCCGCCGCTCACGGCAGGCACGATCGAAATCTCAGACTCTGTGGATACCCGACTCGCCAGTCCGCCGGTGTACCGTACATTTTCATCGCCGATAAAGATGTTTATGTGTTCGCGAACTTGTCCCTGTTCTGTGATCACGCGATCCCGAACTCCCGGGTGGAGTGCCCATAGCGCGGCCAACACATCGCCCAAAGTTCCTTGTACGTTTTCGAGCGCGACCTTGTCGCGCCCCTCCGTGAATTGCCGCAAGGCGCCGGGAATGTAAATAGTCACCGCCATATTCAACTCTTTTTCGTAGTGCGGTGCGTTGTGCGGTGCGTTGTGCGCCGCTTTTGACTAGAACGCGACTTCGACGATCTCGACCGAGTCGAAGCTGGCGGCGCGTCCTTTTTCTTAATTAAAGTGGGCCCACCCGAATCATCCTCTACTACCGCAGCGCGCACGCACACCACCGACGGCATGCCCTCCATAATTTTTTCCCATGTCCGCCCTTCATCGCGCGAACCAAAGAGCTGCCCGCTCCGCGTCCCAAAATAAATCCCCACGGGATCGAATAAATCCGTCGTCATCGCATCCCGCAAAACAGTTTCGTAAGCGCGTTTTTGCGGCAATCCGCGCATCAGCGGCTCCCAGGACGCCCCGGCATTGCGCGTCCTGTACACGCGAAGCTTCCCATCGCAAGCGCATCGGAACTCATCCGACTCCACCGGCACGATATACACGCATTCGGGATTTCTCGGATGCACATTCATAGCGAAACCAAAATCCGAAGGCACTCCATTGGCGATATCTTTCCAGTTCTCGCCACAATCGTCAGACCGATACAGTCCCCAGTGGTTTTGCAGGAAAAGCCGCTCCGGATGCGCCGGATGCATCGCAATCTTGTGCACGCATTGCCCGAATTCGGGATTCTTGTTCGGCAGAAACATGGCCCGCACGCCGCGATTTTTCGCCGCCCACGTTTGTCCGCCATCATCCGTCCGATAAACGCCCCCGGACGAAATCGCCACGTACATGCGCTCTTTATTGGCCGGATCGAGTACAACCGTATGCAAAGCCAGCCCGCCGTTGCCCGGCAACCACCTCGGCCGGTGCGGATGATCAAAGAGTCCGCGCACCAACGACCAGCTCTCCCCAGCGTCGCGGCTTTCAAAAAGCGCTGCAGGTTCCACGCCGCAATAAAGCAGATCCGGTTCTTCCTGGCGGCCAATTGTAATCTGCCAAATATTTTTCAACGAAACGCCCGCCTCGACTGGGAACCGTATCGTCGCTTCCTGCGGATTCGTCCAACTCTTTCCAAAATCATCACTGAAGCGCAGCAGCGTGCCCCAATAATTTTGCGTCGAAGCCCAAATCCGGTGCCGGTCCGCCCGCCCGTCATAGGCCATCGCATAAACGCAGTGTCCATGAAAATAGGGACCACCAACTTCCCAACGACTGCGCTTCTCGTTGGAGCGAAGGATAAACGCTCCCTTCGTCGTTCCCACAAGCAGGATGAAATCTCCCTTTCGTACTCGCGCGTGCCTCACACTGTGCAGCACCGTGGTTCGTAGCGCGTTGCGATCCACGTTCGGCTCTGCCGAAGCGATGGAAGCCGACTGCACCGCTTCCAGCGCCGCCTGGATTTCTCCCGCGCGCTGATAACGCTGCGTTGGCTCCTTGGTCAAACAGCGTTGGATGACCGCCCAAAGCCCCGGCGGCACCGGAGGACCAAGCGGATTTGGAATTTCCCGCAGGATTGCCGAAGTAACTTCAAAACCGGTGCGCCCTCCAAAGGGCAGCCGCCCGGACACCGCTTCGTACAGCACAACTCCGAGCGCCCACAAATCGCTGCGATAGTCCGCCTGTTCTCCGCTCAAAATTTCCGGCGCTAGATACGGCAACGTCCCGCTGAAGCCGGTTGCCTCATCAATCGTTGCAAGAGTGTGCGAGGCCACATCGAAAATTCCTCCACCCACTCGTTTCGCCAGCCCGAAATCCAGAATTTTTACTAACCCATCAGGAGCCACCACGACATTCGCCGTTTTCAGATCGCGGTGAATCACGCCCCGGTCATGCGCTCGCGCCAGCGCGCTGGCGATTTGTACGCCATAGCGCAAAACCGCTCCAGCCTGCAAGCCCGCGTCTCGGCACAAGTCCCGCAAAGACTTGCCCTCGACCAGCTCCATCACAATATAAACTTCGCCGTCCGTCTCTCCGACTTCGTAAATTGTGCAAATATTCGGATGAGCCAGCGAAGAAGAAGCCCGCGCTTCATCCAGCAAATTCGGTCCGGCGGATGGGGAGGATGTACCCGCTGCGGCACCCGTTGTAGTGCCCTTTCGGACCACTTTCACCGCTACTTCGCGGTGCAGCACCTCGTCATAGGCGCGATAGACAACTCCCATCCCTCCTTCCCCGATTTTCGCTACCACACGGCAATGCCCGAGGACTTGGCCGATCACGAAGCGCTCCTTATCCCGCGCCTCATGCTAAGCCGCACTGCGCACCCCGTCAACAAACTGCATTTAGTTAACGGTCCGGGGACAACCCCCACCGCGTTGTCATCCCGAGCGAAAGCGAGGGACCTGCTTTTTCTGTCTCTTCCTTTGTGGCGGTGATTTGATATCGCCATCTTCTGGGACTCGTAGAGCGCAGAGCAGCCACCTTTGCGAAAATCGTAAAAGGTAGGCCACCCAGGAAGGTATTGCCGATTCATGAATGCGCCGTCCGCTAGTGTCACCGTGGAGTTATGTAGGGTGTGGGCGTTCCTCAAAGACTACCCAAGTGGCAGCCTGAGCGAATTTCTTTTTTGGTGCATTCTTCTTGCCTTTGGTTTTTTCACCGCAGACCACGGCATGTGCAGGTTCCTCGTCCAGCGGCTGAGGGTGAACTGTTTGAACGTACTGCCTAGCAAGACCAGCAGTAATCGAGGCAAGAGCATAATCTTCATGGCCCTTTAAAACGCTGGACGGCTCACGTTTGTCTCGGTTCAAAATTTTCAATAACACAACTGACATGGGGTCACCATCCCGATCATCTTCAAACGCCGCTGAACTCGGTCGCCAACGTTTTTCATTGTCGTCGAAAATGATGTGATCGGGAGGAATCCGACGAAGAAGTGATTCCTCGGCCTCTATAGATAGGTCATCGGGGAATTTTTCCGTGCAGTAGGACATTTGGTTGGACTAGTCAGAGAAGTCGGCCAATCCACTGTCTTAGAAGATTTACGTCTTCATTTCCTTCAGCTTCTTGCGCAGTGCGAACATCTTCCGCACAGAACGAAAACTTTTCGGGAGTATCAATATCAACCTCGATGTTTATCCCCTTGGTGTGCCACTCCAATTGCACACCGCCGCGCACCTTTGGCACAACCTGAGGCGCGGGAGTGCCGACAGTCATAATTCGCGATAGAAGGCTGACAGCAAAAGTCACATTTTCCTTGCTAATAGCTCTCGCATTGTATGAATTCCAGCCGTTCGGCAGTTCAAGCAGATTGATCAGACGATTGATGGTCTGAATGTACTGTGGGCTCACAATCGAGAAAGCATTTGTCACAGCGACGGACCGGGCCGACTCCAGATTGAACAATGAGCTTCCAGTGTAGACTCGGCAGACACTGTGCTTTTCTGACTTAATGGGAAACACCTCAGCAAGTTTCCGGCTCGGACGATAGTCTTCAGCCCAACGTGTCGCAGCCTTATGTTTCGGCTTATGTCCAATGTCCAGCCACGCATTCGCTTTTAGTAGTGTTTCGGCCACTTTTCTCTCTCTTATTCTTCCTGAAGAACCCTGAGACTAGTCTTTGCGAGTGCACTCCGAATACTTTTTGCCTTCGATTCAGCCCGAGCGACCGCTTTTTTCAAATCTTCCAAGTCACCTTCATCCATGACAAAAAAAGCTTCTTGTAGTTTCTGTCCCGATCGGTGATAGCCGACCTTGAGCGTGTGCGTCAGGACAAGCGCTTCGGGCGCATCATCTACATTGCTGCCGAAAACTGGCCGCAAGTCAGTCAGAATTTTTGCCCCATGAAATGTTCGCTCGTGGTCATACCGCAATATGGTGGCTTTGGCCAAACGGGCGATCGAGGGAATACCGATAAACTCTTTGATTCTTTCACGAATGCGCGTATCCCCATCTGTGGCATGAGGAAACTCTTTGCTGGCAGACTCCAGAGAATTTGAAATTGCATCAAGGAAGTCATCTACCGACATCTCGTAATATGCCTTCGCTTGGTTGAGGCTCAGGATCGCTTCAACTATTGCCTCGAGCTCCTTGCGAGATATGCCGGGAATCTGTCCAAGATCCTCATCAGAAACGCTGCCACCATCCTTCTTTTCAGCAGCCTCGCTCAATGCTCTGTGCAATGCGACTGCAACTTCGTCAGGAAGCAGAGCAAGGCTCGTCAGTCCCTTCACGTGCTCCTCAGGGATCCGTAGCACTTCTATTTCTCCTCAGCAGATTGGATGCGTGTCATACCGTCGGCGTACGTGGCTAAACCTCGCAAATCGCCGCAAATATATACTATAGACCAGCAAAAGTGGCTCTTTTCTACTGGGAAAAAACACCTTAATCGAATCGTGCACCCTTGACCCCCGGATGGCTCAAGCACCGAGAATCCTGGCTTTGACGACGACTACTGAGAACGGTACCTCCGCCAGTATAGAATCGAGTCACCGTATAGCTAAGTATCGGGAGACTAACAATATAGTGTACCTCAAATACGGCCGGAACGATTCAAGTCACCAGTCTTGCCCTGCACGACTGGCCCAAGCCCACTGACTTTTGTCCCTCTTTTCGAAGAGTTTAATCGCGGAAAAACGACAGGTCTTTCTTATAAATTCGCGCTAGTTGTTGAAGCTCGATGAAATCGACGCGTCTCTCGCCCAATTCACATTTTGAGATAAAGGTGCGCGCTTTGCCCAAGCGCGTTGCCACTTCAACCTGGGTTAACCCCGCCTGTTTTCGGGCTTCCACGAGGCGAGCGAGAAAGGTTCTGTAGGCTTTCTGGTATGCCTTGTCGTTGGCATTCACATAGGAAGGTATATTCAATTCTTGACATTGTTCCCCAAAAGAGGGAATCATTAAAATTCCCTATTATGGGGACTCAGTGAGTGAAGGGCTACAGCTAGCAACCGGGTAAGATGATGGGCGAATGGAAAGCACAAGTCAGCTTGCGGGTCCGTCAGGCTTTGCGCGCCGACCTTGAAGAATTCGCCGCTAGTGAAAAGCGCAAGCTCGGCAACGTCGGCGAAGTCCTTCTCGAATGGAGCTTCGATCAGCTCAAAGCCGCAGGCTCCATCGATCGCCTCCTCAAATACAAGATTCGGCCTTCGAACAGCCATCGTAGAGAAACCTAATCGTCATGTCCACCCTCATTCCGCTCCTTTTCCTGGCCGGCGCCGCTTCCCTCTAGTTGACGCGCTTCGGCGGTGCGTCAGTTTCCGATAAGCCGACTTCCCGGCACCCATCCGCACGATGCCCAACTGGATTGCTTCCGAATCACGGCGATACGGACGTCAGGAATTGCAGCCTTGAACTTTCAAGGACTTCATCGCCGCATTAGCGCCACGAGTCCGGTGGCACTAGGTTATTCGCGCGATAGTAGACCACAAGCTGGCCATAGTGCTCGCCGCTGTGCTCGATGGCGAACATCCAGATGGCGGAGTTGTGGGCCATCCGGTTCCCGAAGAATTTTGTTGTATTGTCCAGCCCCGCGTCGCCCTGCTGTTGAATCACTTTTGCTCCGTCCGCGACGGCCTCTTGCACGAACTTGACCACGTCGGCCTTCGTCTTGAAAGCGTCGCGCGTAGGATTGTCGCCCTCGCCGAAGTCAGGCCCGACATTTGATCCGGAAACCCTGCGTATCAGAACGAAATCCAGCGCGGCGGCGTGGAGAAGATTCAGGGCGAAGGTGCGCTGGTCCTTCTGCAGCTTGTAGTCGTATTTGTCCTCGGGAAAATCCTTCGCCATCGCGACGAGTTTGTTCCCAATGTCGTTCCACCTGTCCAACATCTCATCGGATCGAGTGCGCGCCGGACTCGGAGCTCGATTCTGCGTCTGAGCCTGACTGTTAAGACTCATTCCGACGGCAGCAAGCAGAGTGGCCGCCACTAGCGCAAGTGTGGACCGTTTCATTGTAGATGCTCCTTTTTTTGATACGTTTTCAGGAATTCCCCTTGGCTTAGACGGAACGCTATTCCCAAGGTTTATGCAATTTCGCATCGAAACTCGAAAAACTTGCATGCGACTGGGAACTCAGGGCCGAAACCCGGGGACAGGAACGTGTGAAGAAATTGGCGCGCAGTTCCTGCGGTGTCTCTATCGTGGGCGCAAGCCAAGCCAAAAACGCAAAGGGATGGACCGCCCCAGGCATTGTCTGGAATTAAGGCAGCCACCTGCCCGTGAGCAGCAGTAACAGCGATTGCACAAGAAATTCGCGGAGGCGCAGCGCCTTGCCTCACGGCAGTTGTGAACTTAGAATTATTTTTGGCCACATTACACTTGGCACACTTAGCCGCCGGGCGGTCTTTTTGCAAAGCAACCAGTTCCCGCCGACCATAGCAGGAGACCTAATCAATGACGCTCGAATGCATCAATCCCCATGATCTGCCGACTCCAGCAACGTACACCCAAGTCGTCGTCGCGACGGGAAGCAAGTTGGTATTCGTCTCGGGCCAGGAGCCCGAAGATATACACGGCAAGCTCGTTGGCCGTGGCGATCTTGCGGCTCAGGCGCGCCAGGTGTTTGGCAATCTCGGCCGTGCACTCGCTGCTGCCGGCGCCCGGCCTGAGCAGGTCACCAAGATCACAATCTACGTCGTCAATTACAAACGCGACGAATGCTTGCCGATTATCGAAGAGGCCCGGATAGCGCTGTTCGGAGATCACAAGCCAGCAGACGTGGTGGTCGGCGTAGCAACGCTGTCCCCCGGCTACCTGATCGAAGTTGACGCGATCGCGGTCACTGACCATACCACCGAGAGCCCGACAAGGACGCGGTAGATAGGCCGTTTTGGAAATGGGAAATAGGGGACGGAAATAGGGGACAGACGGAACATTTTCTAAGACCACCCAGTTCGAACTAATTTCCACAATCCATTCGAATTACCTAATAAGTGTCTGTACCAAAAAGTATTGACTTTTGATTCTATCTGTGCTACCTTCCCCTGTGATTCGTTCGACTCTTCTTTCCCTCCCCTCCGCGGCTCAACTTCCTCATTCCGTCGTAACAACTCCTGTTGGCCATCCCCTTTGTTTTGATACTCTTCCAAAACCCTATTCCCGCAACCTCTTTTCTTTCATATTCTTGCAAAACGCCCCGGGGGTAGTATGGGTGCGTCCAACCAGAGGCGGTTTCCCTTCTCTAAGTCCTGCATTTGCCACTCTTACAGGAACAACCGGGGTATACCTAAACTATTCCCAATCTGGGACTCGCTCCCTCCCCTACCCCCTCGGACGCGGGATGTGCTATAAACTTGCCCGTCGTGGAACAAGCCGTGAAGCGCTTCCCTTTGTCCGAGCCACCCGCACGGACCGAGCCTGTGCAGTCTTCCCCGGAGCCGGCAAACTTACCGGCAGCGGTGGGCCAGCCCGTTGCGCCCGAGGCGGCTGCTTCCGAGTTGCGAGGGGAGTACGCTCTGCGCTATTGTCCCGTGTGCTCGCAGAGGCTGGAATCTCGCCGGTGCAAGCTGATCTGCAATCTGTGCGGCTACTACATGTCCTGCGCGGATTACATTTAGCACCGCGGCCCAGGCGGCGAAAAAACAGGGATTTTCTGGAATTCTGGTATGCTGTTCGGCTCCGGATACGGTTGCCGCCGGACTTTTTCCAGAGTTGAAGGGCTTTCCAAAAGAATGAGGAGGAAACGAACGTGGCATTAAAGATGACGAATCGCGAAGTGGACGGCGTATCCGTGGTGGCCCTGGACGGGCGCATCGTCCTCGGCGAAGAATCGAACGCCTTGCGGGAAAAAGTGAAGAGCCTTCTGGCGGAAGGCCGCAAAAAGATCATCCTCAACATGGACAACATTACTTTCATCGACAGCGCCGGCCTGGGCACGCTGGTCGCGGCGCATCACAGTGCGAAGTCGCAGGGCGCTTCGCTGAAGCTGTGCCACCTCGGATCAAAGTTTCAGGAAGTTTTGCAGATCACGAAGCTACTCACCGTGTTCGATGTTTACAACACGGAAGCGGAAGCGGTGGCGAGTTTTAAATAAATTTTTGGCCTCCGGCCAAAAATTTGGTTTATTGTCAAAAGTTTTTGAAGTTAGTTTTTGCTTTCGTGGTTTCCATGAAACAAAAAAAAGGGCGCTCGCCTCAGCGAGCGCCCTTTGGCCTTTGAAGGAGCCTCAAACGCGGTACATCGTAATGCCGCTCAAAAGTTTCGGAAAAAAATCCGTGGATTTTTGCGGCATTACCTCGCCCGCTGTTGCGATTTCGACGACTTTTTCCACGTCGCACGCGTTGAGAAAAAACGAAATCTGCGCTTTGCCGGAGTCCACTGCATTCATTGCATTGTTTGCTTCGCGTTCATAGGTAAGATTCGCCTCTTTGGTTACGGATTGCGGCGTGATGCCAAGGCCAGGTTCCAGAATTCCTTCGTGGAGCAGCACAACGTCTAGCTCGCGCTGGCGCGCCGAAACGTTCGGCAGAAGTTGCGCGAGGTCCGCCCCGGGGCGCAGCACGAGCAGGTAGAACGCGCGCTGGCCGTCTCCGGCGGAGGGATATGCGCCGATTGCGCGCTGCGCAGTGGCTGCTTTCAACCGGGAAAGAAAATTTTTGCGTGCCGATTCTTTTTGCGCGTCATCGGCGAAGGCAAAAACCTCCGTGGCGAACCACGGCTCAAGATAGCGGCGCACCGCAGGCCAGGAAAAGTCGTGGACGTTTGCTACGACGCGATGCGTGGGCAGAATCACGAGGCCTTCGCTGCGCGTATTGATGAATGTCATCATCGCGCTTTCGTACGGCGCGTTGGGATCAATTGAACCCGCTTGTGCGCGGCGCTCGTTGCGATAGTTGAGCGCGGTTTCGTAGCGATGATGGCCGTCGGCGATGACGAGCTTTTGATCCGCCATCGCGGATTGAATCGCGGAAACTTTTTGTGGATCGGAAACGACCCAGAGACGATGCGTGACGCCGTACTCATCGTGGACTTCGGTGGCGGGCGACGCAGCGGATTCCGCTTCGCGCAAAATCGCGTCCACGCGCTTTTGCTGATCAGAGTAGAGCAAAAATAGTTGGCCGGTGTGCGTTCGCGTGTTGCGAAGAAGTTCGAGGCGGTCTGCTTTCGGACCGGAGAGCGTATGCTCGTGGCGGAAAATCACGCCGGCGGAATATTCTTCGAGTTTGCCGGCACCGATAAAACCGCGGCGAGTGCGGCGTTCAGTTGAACTGGGTACGGTGAATTCCTGCGTGTAGGCATAAAAAGAAGGTGCGGCGTCCTGCTCGATTACATTTTTCGCTTCCCAATCTTTGAAGGCCGCCGCCGCGCGCGAATAGACGTTGTTTCCCGGCCCGTCGCCTGGATATTCCTTCCCCTTTTCCACCGTGATCAAATTTTGCGGATGCGCCTCGTAATATTTCTGCTGCATTTCCTGAGAGATTTTGTCGTAGGGCTGCGTGAGCACGTTTTGGAATGGAGCGAGTTGCGGATTGTAGCGAAATGCGCGGAAGGGGAATACCTGAGCCATGGGTTCTCCGGTAGCAATTTTGACGACAACAGAAACTAATAGTGTACGCGAAGGGCGGCGCGGATTGCGACGCGCGTATTACAATTCCTTTATGAACAAAACAAATGATTGGAAAGTGCGGGCGCTGATTTTCGATCTGGACGGGACGCTGATCGATTCCAAGATGGATTTGGTGAACAGCGTGAACGCGACGCTGCGGGAATTGAAACGCGAAGCGCTGCCGACGAATCTCGTTGCGAGTTACGTGGGCTCTGGCGCGCCGACTTTGATACGGCGATCGCTTGGCGGAAATCCGAGCGAGGAAGAATTGAAGCGAGCCCTGGCGTTTTTTCTGGTGCATTACGAAGAACACAAGCTGGATGAAACGCGGCTGTATCCAGGGGTGAAAGAGACGCTCGCAGAAATGAAAAGTTTGCCGATGAGTGTGCTGACGAACAAACCGGTAAAAATCAGTGTGCAAATTCTGGAAGGGCTGGGTGTGGCTCAATATTTCCGGTGCATTTATGGCGGAAACAGTTTTGAAACGAAAAAGCCGGACCCCGAAGGAGCGAAACAGATTTTGAGTGAACTGCACGTTTCCGCAACAGATGCGGCGATGGTTGGTGATTCGGAAGTGGATGTACAGACGGCGCGCAACGCAGGAATGGCTTCAGTATGCGTGAATTTTGGATTTGGAATTCACGATCGCGCGGCGCATCCGGCGGACATTTATGTAAACCGTTTTGACGAATTATTGCGGCTGGTCGACGGGCTCAGCTGAGGAATCGGGAGTTTGATGTTGTGGCACAAGCGGATGTTCTCGGACTTCGGACATATCCAAAATAAAGAGTTCCTGGTTTTGAGTGAGGACGAGAAGTCTTTTTCCGTCTGCTGAGAAATGCGCATAAGCCAGACGCTCTGGAAATAGCTGTTCCTCCAACTTCGCGCCTGTAAGCGAGTCATACACTCCCAAGCGACCAAATCCTTCGTCGAGCGAAAAAAGATTTGATTGACCGTTCGCGGAAGGGGATGCGCCTTTTGCACGCACGATGACTCTTCCATCGGTCAAGGAAATCACGGACAACCGAATATCGTCTTTCTCCAGGAAGAGAAAATTCCCGACGGAAAATGCAGACGAGAAATTGAGGGGGCCATCTCCGAACTGGACAAGAGCCGCGGCAATTGACTTACCGGTGCGAGCGTCCAGCACTTCGAAGACGGAGTCCTGCCCCATGCGTTTTGTGTGGTTATAAGTTTCTCGAACGGCTGGATTGTCTTTGATGGCGTTTCTTGCGCCGAGGCTTTTGGCTTTCCACCCCAAGACAATCCGGTCACCCTGCGGATCGGAAAACGGCACAGGCGAATCTTCCTCATAGCGGTGCAACCAGAGTTGCGCCCCAGTCGCAGGATCCAAACCGCGCAAGTGATACTGAAAGCTGGAAAAATCTTCTGAAATGGGAATGCGGCCGGAGCCGTTTGTAGCGAGGGAATACTCGATGAACGAAGTCTGACTCTGGTGAAGTTCCGCTGTTTCCTGTGCGGTCCAAGCGGGCTGCGTCGTTTGGGTCTGCGCGTCACCGCGAACAACCCGATGGGCCATTTTTGCCTTCCTGGCAAAAAGGAAGAGTGGGTGGCGGGCATCTTGCAAATTCACACCGGCAAAGGAGGGTTGTTGAAAAAGAACTTTTCCGGATGCCACATCGAAAGCCGCTCCCGCACCCTCGATCGCAACGGACAGGATCGTGAGCGAATCATCCACATTTGCTGCACGAAGCGGAGGAATTAAACCCACAGGCAAGCGAACCGCCGTCAGGGGTTTCGATTCGCCCATTCTGAAAAACTGCAGAATATTCTCCCGAGTTAAGGCAGCGACTTCATCTCCGTGAATATCGGCGGCGAGACTATTCGAAACAAGAGGTGGATGACTTAACTGCAGGTCAACAATCCGAATAGCAGAAATGGGAGAGGCGCGAAAAATGGCGTGACGAGAATCGCTGCAGAGTTCCGCGAATTCACCCGAGACACCAGACAAAGGAGTTGATTTGGCGTTTGAAAGTGAAGCCAACGACGGGAGATCGGGCTTTGTGGGGTCCAGAAGAAGGACTTGTTCATCGAGAGTGACGCCGGAAATGGAGCGCATCCGATGGTGAATTTCCGAAGGCAGGCTCTCCTTAGTGAGCGTGGCCAAGTTTACGCGGATGCCCGAGGTGTCATCGCCCGCGATTACGAATTTGCCGTCCGGAGAAAACCAAATCGGATGATGGAGCAATCCTCGGTTGACGAGCGGTTGCAAATCGTGCGAAACGATGTAGCCAAATGGAGCGGAGAAATAAATGTCGTTCTCAAGCGGAATCGGAACGAACGTTTGCCCCGAAGGGGGAATATGAATTGAAGTGGAGAAGATCTTCTGATCCGAATCCAATCTGTAGAGAACGAAATCAAAATTGGGAGTGTAACACCCGAGCAAATCGCCGCCAGCGGAGAGGGATGCGGAAAGGCAACCTGAAGGAATTTTTAGGGCTCGGGATTCGAGTTGTTTTCCATCGGAGACGCGCCAACGGGACATAGAGAGATCAAACGTAACCAGGGTGAGTGTTTGGGAGTCTGATGAAAACCGCGCGGGATAGGCGTATAAACCGGAGATGCGGGCAACGAGTTGAAGCGGTTCGCGAGAAACAAGCGTGATGCCGGCGGCGTCCTGAATGAAAAGAGCTTTGCCGTCGGGGCTGAAGCGGATGGTTGTGTTGCCGTGGAGCTCAGGCGGAAGTTTGACGCGCAAAACAACGCCGCGGAGGCGCTCTCGAGGCTGGGGCAATTGTGCGAGAGAGGGAGAAGGAAAATAGCCGAGCAAAGCACAGACGGTAAACACGAGGGACGTGGAATAAAATGCCGCGCGGCGTAGCATCATTGTCTGAAGGGGAAATTATCATCAACAAGAACGGTGAACAACCGGTGGAAAGAACAGAAACGCGAGGCACTGAGAGCTTGCGAAGAAACAGCGCACAAGGCAGACTCTGCGCGTGCTGATTGGACTGTTTTCAGAGCTGGATGCGCCGGGCGGCGTGCAACGCGCAGGGCGGCACATGGCTGCCGTGATGACAGAATTTGCGGCGAGCCGCGGGATGGAGTGCCGGCTGCTAAGTCTGAACGATTCGCCGGAGCTGCACCGGATGACGGCGAGCGGGCGGGAATTTGTTTTTACGGGATGCGATCGCGCAAAAGGGCGATTCGCGATGACCGCGCTGAAAGCAGCGCGCAGAAAAGCAAAATTAGTTCTAGCGGGGCATCCAAACCTTGCGCCGGTGGCGCGGTTGATGAAATTTGCGGCGCCACGAATGAAATCCATCGTGTGCACACACGGAGTGGAAGTGTGGGAGCCACTGCCACGATTGCGGCGACGCGCTTTGCAGAAGGCGAGCTTAGTACTCGCACCCAGCCAGTACACGGCGGATCACGTTAAAACGGACCAGGGAGTTTTGGAAGGACGAATGCGTGTGCTGCCATGGGCGCTCGATCCACAATTTGAAGCGCTAGTGACAAGCGCGGAAAAAACAGGAGTGCCCGAAAATTTTCCGAAGGGTCACGTAATTCTGACGGTGGGCCGCTGGCTGACGAGCGAGCGCTACAAGGGAATGGATACGCTTATCACAGCGTTGCCGAAATTGCTGCCCCGATGGCCGGAGTTGCATTTGGCTGCCGTAGGACAAGGCGATGACCGCGAGTGGCTGGAACATTTAGCGCGGGAAAGCGGCGTGAGCCGGCACGTTCATTTTCTGAGCGGTCTGAGTTATGCACAATTAGCGGCGTGTTATTCGGCTTGCGAAATGTTTGCGCTGCCGAGCCGCGGCGAAGGATTTGGACTGGTTTATCTAGAGGCGATGGCGTGCGGAAAGCCAGTGATTGGCGGAGCACACGGCGGAGCGCCGGAAGTGATCGAAGATGGAGTGACCGGATATTTGGTACAGCACGGAGATGCAGTTCAGCTGGCGACGTCCATCGAAACGCTGCTAGCAAATCCGGAGATGGCGCGAGAGATGGGAAGGCGAGGCAAGCAGCGCGTTGAGAATGAATTCAGATTTAACGCCTTCGCGAAATCGCTGAAAAAAATCCTGCGCGAGTTATGCGAATCCTGAATGTGACGGAGTCTTACGCTCCGTTCTACGAATTTGGAGGGCCGCCGGCGAAGGTGGAGGCGCTGTCGCGCGGGCTCGCGGAGCGTGGAAACGAAGTGACCGTGTTGACAGCGGATTGGGGAGTGGAGAAGCGGATTGCCGGAACTGCCCAAGAAAGTTCTTTCAAGCGTTCGCCATTCGGCTGGGCAGGAGAAGACCGCAGGGTGAAGGCGCTTTATCTGCCAACGTGGCTTCGATATCGCGCGACGAGCTGGAATCCGGCGATTGGAAGATTTTTGAACGCGCGACTGAATCAGTTTGATGTCGCGCACATTTTCGGGCTATACGATTTGCTTGGACCAGCGGTGGCAAAGGCCTGCCGGAAACAGAAAGTGCCATACGTCGTGGAACCGATCGGGATGTTTTTGCCGATCGTGCGGAACGTGCTGCTCAAGAAGATTTATCACTCTTTCTACGGGAGAGAGATGCTGTCAGGCGCAGTGCGCGTGATAGCGACTTCCGACCAGGAGGTAGGCGAACTTTTAGAGGGTGGCATTGCGAGAGAAAAGATCGAACTGAGGAGAAACGGCGTGATGAAGCCGGAGTGCGTACCGGAAAGGGGAACTTTTCGGCGCGCAAGGGGAATTACAGATGATGCGCTGGTGGTTCTGTTTCTGGGGCGGCTGAGTGAAAAGAAGACCCCCGATTTGTTGTTGAAGGCGTTTTCTGCCCTGGCGCCAAAAATAGACGGACGAACCATGCAATTGGTATTTGCCGGGCCAGATGAACAAGGAATGGAAAACCGGCTGAGGGCGTCTGCGAACGAACTTCAAGTTGCCGAACGAGTGCAATTTACCGGACCGATCTTCGGTGAAGAAAAATGGGCTGCTTACCGGGATGCGGACGTGTTTGTGCTGCCTTCCCGGAATGAAAATTTCGGGAATACGGCAGCGGAATCGGCGGCGATTGGCACGCCTGTGATCGTTACGGAAAACTGTGGAGTCGCGCCACTCTTGGCGGAAGCGGGATTGATTATTCCGCATGACGAGGCAGCCCTGGTGAAGGCTCTGAACACATTGCTCCGGAATGAGACATTGCGGACGCGGCTGGGGCGCCAAGGGGTGAATGTGGCGGCAAGAATCGGCTGGGAAGAACCCGTGGAATTAATGGAATCGCTGTATAGAAAGCTTGCAGAATTCAAGTAAGGGTTGGAGAATCTAGCTGTGTGGGGCTTGGGTTGGCAGACGGAAAACATATTGTGTTTAAGTTTGTCTGGAGAACGACGAACGCGCTTCTAGTGTTGTGCCTTGCGGGCATGGTGTATTCGGCGGGCTGGGAGTATTCGGTACGGCAGTATCTAAAGGGATTTTCTGACGCGGTGGTACCTGCGACGGCGACACCTCAGCAAAAGGTAGAGGCGATTCTGAGCTGGATGCGGAGCGGCCCACCCCGGGCGATTGCAAGCGATCCGGATGCGCTCCCGCAAAGAGATCCCGAAACAACGCTCAACTACAAACAACTGCTGTCCGTCTGTGGGACAGCGACGAATGCATTTTTGAATCTGGCGAGAAGCTCAGATTTGAATGTGCGACGGCTGCTGCTGCTGACGCCGGAGCGAACGACGAAACACGTTGTGGCAGAGGTATTGCTGGACGACAAGTGGGCAATCGTAGATCCGACGTATCGGATATTGATGCGCGACAAGAAGGGAAACCTGCTGACGAGGAAGGATCTGCAGGATCCCGTGATTTTCGCGGAGGCGACGAGTGTGGTACCGAATTATCCGGCGGTTTACAACTACACGACATTCGCGCACGTACGAATTGCCAAGCTGCCGTTGCAAGGGCTGGGATTGCGGCGGCTTCTGGACAAAACGCATTCAGGCTGGGACGAGCTTTTTGACTGGAGTTTGTTGTTAGAGCGGGAATCATTTTTTGTGTTGTGCGTATTTATCGCCAGCTCGCTTTTCTTTTTGCTGATGCGCGAAGTGCTGGCCTGGTATTCCGACCGCAGGTTAAAGATTCCACGCTTTCATTTGCGCGAACATTTCACGCGGGCCGGGGCCGCGTTTTTCGGCGCGCCGGAGATCAAACAATAAAGTGTGCGGAATTTGCGGCGTAGCCTTCGTCACGCGAAGTTCGGATGCGGAGACGCGAGTGCGAACGATGGCGCGTGCGATGGAGCATCGCGGGCCGGATGAGGACGGATTTCTCGTAAACGATGCGCGAGCGCCGGGGCTGGCGCTCGGAATGCGGCGGCTGAGCATTATTGATCTGGCGGGCGGCCAGCAACCCATCTGGAATGAAACGCACGACGTCGCCGTAGTGATGAACGGTGAACTTTACAATTACCGAGAAGTGCGCGAGCGGCTCGCGCGGCTTGGCCACAAATTCAAAACACAATCCGACACGGAAATTCTGGTGCATGCGTGGGAAGAGTGGGGCGAAGAGTGCCTTGCGGAATTGCGCGGCATGTTTGCGCTAGCGATTGCGGATTTCCGGAAGCATTACACTTCGGGACCGGTGCTTTTTCTAGGGCGTGATCCGCTGGGAATCAAGCCACTCTATTACACACAAGGGCCGGAGGGATTTGCGTTTGCATCGGAAGTGCGCGCGCTGCGGGCAGGCGGAATGGCGAACGGAGCGCTTTCGCAGGATGCACTGACTTCGTATTTCTTGTTTGGCAGTGTAAGCGAGCCGGTGACGATGTTCGAGAGCGTATTCTCGCTGCCGCCAGGGCATCGGATGCTGGTGTACGTGCCCGATCGCAGGAAAATTCCGCGCACTCATCCGTGGTGGGATCCGCGACGGAGTCCGGCGGGGCGTGATCCGAAAAAACCACAAGATTTTGCGGAGGCCGCGAAGAAAGTACGGCCGATGTTACAGGATGCGGTGCGAGCGCACTTAATTGCGGACGTTCCGGTTGGACTATTTCTTTCGAGCGGACTGGATTCGAGTGCGATTGCGGCTCTGGCCGCGAAAGAGCATCCGGGAATTCAGAGCTTCACACTGGTTTTTCCAAAGACCGAGTATGACGAATCGGAACTAACACGACGCGTGTCGGCACATTGCGGGACGCAGCACAAGGAAGTGCCGCTTGAGGGCGGCGCCGTGACGGACCGGATGGATGAAGTGCTGGGAGCACTGGATCAACCGAGTATGGATGGAGTGAATACCTATTTTGTTTCGTGGGCGGCGCGCGAAGTTGGATTGAAGGTGGCGCTTTCTGGTTTGGGCGGGGATGAGCTGTTTGGAGGATATCCGACGTTTGCGAGCGTGCCAAGGTTGGAGCGGCTAGCGGCAGTTGCTCATATTTTTCCGGGCGGGATTCGGCGTTTGACGCAAGGATTGGTACGCAGTGCACTACAAAGTTCGATGACGCGAGATGCAGCGGGCAAGGTTGCGGCGGCTTGGAGTGATTCGGGACGATTGCCACACGCCTATTTTTTTGCGCGAGCGTTGTTTGCGCCAGAAGACCTGAAACAGTTTATTGAGCCGCGATTCCGGCCAAGCAGCATTGCAGCGGATGGAACGACGCTGGAGCCGACGTGGATGGGATGGCTGCAGCGTGCCTCAGATGAGGCAGGGCGCATGGATTCTATAGGCGCGGTGAGTTGGATGGAGATGCGGTGTTACATGGCGAGTACGCTGCTGCGCGACACGGATTCGGTGAGCATGGCGCGGTCGCTGGAAGTGCGCGTACCGCTTCTGGATACGCCGCTGGTGGAATTCATGTGCACGCTGCCAGATGAGGCAAGGCACAAGAAGGACCACCAGAAGGCGCTGTTGGTGGACGCACTGCGAGACTTGCTGCCTGCGGAAATTGTCGGACAGAAAAAAAGAACGTTTACCTTGCCATGGGAGCAGTGGTTGCGTGGAGCGCTGCGGCCGAAGATAGAGGCAAGTTTTGCGGAGATTGCTGAACCCTTAAAGGAACACTTAAAATCAAAGGGAGTGCAAGCAGTGTGGGGATCTTTCCTAGCGGGAAAAACGACGTGGTCCAGGCCGTGGGCGATTTTTGTTTTGAACGAATGGTGCAAACGAAATATTCCGGCGTGAGAGAGCTTTGCCGGACGAACGGCTGCGGTACACTAATTTCCTTACAAAATGAATATTCTTGGGATTAACGCGTATCACGGGAACGCTTCGGCGGCGATTGTGTGCGATGGCCAGTTAATCGCGGCGGTAGAAGAAGAGCGTTTTAATCGTGTGAAATATGCGGCTGGATTTCCTTCGGCTGCGATTCGGTATTGCCTAAAAGAGGCGGGGCTGACGCTGGCCGATGTGGATCACGTGGCGGTGCCGCGGAATCCTTATGCGCGACTGTTGACGAAATTGTTCTATGCAGTGCGGATGCCCTCGTTCGCGCGCGAACGAATAAAGGTGCTGGCGAAGTTTACTGGGATACGCGAGGCGTTGGCTGCGGCATTTGATTCCGACCCGGATAAATTAAAGGCGAATTTTCATCGCGTGGAGCACCATGTGGCGCATTTGGCGAGCTCGTTTTATTGCTCGCCGTTTGAAGAGGCTGCTCTGCTCTCCGCGGATGGACTGGGAGATTTTGCGAGTTCGATGTGGGGCGCAGGATTCGGGCCGCGGATGAATGTGCATGGGGCGATTGCGTTTCCACATTCGCTTGGGCTCTATTACAGTGCGATCACGCAGTACCTAGGATTTTTGAAATTTGGTGATGAATACAAAGTGATGGGGCTGGGCGCATACGGCGAGCCGGAATTTCTGGAAGAATTTCGCGAGATCGTGAAATCGAACGGTGCGGGATTTGAGCTGGCGCTGAAATATTTTACGCATCACCGCACGGGACCGGAGATGAGCTGGGCGGAAGCAGATAAAACGCCGGTGCTGGGGAAATTGTTTTCGGAAGAGTTGCCGAAGCATCTTGGGCCGGAGCGCAAGCCGGAAGAGGCGATTGAACAACGGCATAAAAACCTGGCGTCATCGCTCCAGGCGCGGCTGGAAGAAGTTTATTTAGGAATGCTGAGGCATCTCGCCGAAGAGACTCAGATGTCGTCAGTATGTTTGGCTGGCGGAGTGGCGTTCAATTGCGTGGCAAACGGGAAGATATTGGACGAGACGCCGTTTGAAAATGTTTACGTGCATCCTGCCGCGGGGGATGCGGGGTTGGCGGTGGGGGCTGCGTTTTATGTTTGGCATCAAGTTCTTGGGAAGCCGCGAGCATTTGTAATGGAACATGCGTACTGGGGGCCGGGATTTTCGGTTGAAGAGACACGGCAAGCGATTGAGAGCGCGAAGCTGCAGCAAGGCGGTTATGCAATTGTGCGGATGGACGAAGAGAAACTTTTAGAGCAGACAGCGAAGATTATTGGCGAAGGGAAAATTCTTGGATGGTTCCAAGGACGGGCGGAGTGGGGTCCGCGGGCGCTAGGAAACAGGAGTATTGTGGCTGATCCGCGGCGGCCAGAGATGAAGGAGATTTTGAACCGGCGGATCAAGCATCGGGAGATTTTTCGGCCGTTTGCGCCATCGATTCTGGCGGAGGCGAGTGGCGAATGGTTTGAGAAGTCACATCCTTCACCGTTTATGACGATGGCTTACTCCGTTCGGCCCGAAAAGCGGGATAAGATTCCCGCACCGACACATGTGGATGGAACAGGACGATTGCAAACCGTGACAAAGACGGCGAACCCGCGCTACTGGAAATTGATTAAGGAAGTAGAGCGACAGACGGGCGTGCCCGCGGTGCTGAATACTTCTTTTAATGACAATGAGCCGATTGTTTGCAAGCCGCAAGAAGCGATTGATTGTTTTTTGCGCACGCAGATGGACGCACTGGTGCTTGGGGATTTTCTGATTACGAAATCGTGAACGATTCCTTGATAAAACGGCGGAAAGAAGCGGCCGCATGAAGATTCTGCTGCTGAATCTTTATTTTCCTCCGGATACTTCGGCGACCGCGAAGATGGCTCAGACCGTTGTGGATGCGCTTTGCAAAGAACATGACGTGACGATTGTTTGCGGGCGTCCTTCGTACGATCCGATGGAACGACGAGGCTGGCGGGTGTGGCGGACGGAGACGAGCGGCAGAGTGAAAATTGTGCGAGTTGGATCGTCGGCGTTTCCGCGGTTCAACATGAAGAAGCGCGTGATCAACTATCTGAGCTACGTCTTTTTTGCCGTACCAAGCGCGGTGTTTGTAGGTTGCGATGCAGTGGTGGCGATGACGGACCCTCCGTTCGAAGGAATTGTTGGCGCGTTTGTCGCGATGCTGAAAGGCAAACCGTATATTTACAACATTCGGGACATGTATCCGGACATGGCGGTGGGCGGATCGATTGTTGAGCCGGGATTGCTAGCTCGAATTTGGGAAAAGATGCATCGTTGGGCGCTGCGACGCGCTGCATGCGTGATTGTGCTAGGCGAGGATATGAAGAATCGCATCCTCGCCAAAGGGATTGATGCGGCAAAGATAGAAATTGTAAGGGATGGTACGGAGATTGTTGCGGATGGTGCGGCACCCACACTGGATATCGATGTAGTCCAAAAGATTCGCGGCGAATTTCGATTTGTGTTGCTGCATGCGGGAAATCTTGGATTTTATGGAGCGTGGAACACTTTGCTGGCGGCCGCAAAAGAACTAACGGCGGATGGCGTTGGATTCGTGTTCGTAGGCGAAGGAGCGCAGCGGGACGCGCTGGCTGCGGAAGCACAGCAGATTTCGAACGTTAGGTTCTTGCCATTTTTTCCTGGAAGCAAGATTCCTTCGGTACTGGCGGCGGCGGACGCGCATCTAATCACGGTCAAGCGAGGGCTTGAAGGGGTGGTCGTGCCGAGCAAGATGTACGGAATTCTGGCGGCAGGAAAACCGATTGTGGCTGTGGCACCGTCAGAAACGGACGTCGCAAGCCTGGGAGAAAAGCAAGGATTTGGAATCGCGACCAACCCAGACGTTCCTGCGGAGCTTGTGGCTGCGATCCGGGCACTTGTTGCGGATAGCAATCGCTTAAGACAGATGGGTATAGCCGCGAAAGAGGCGGCTCGCGGCTATGATAGAGTCGATGAATTGCAAAAATTTGTTCGAATCGCAGGCCGAATAGCGGCTGCGGCAAAAAATTGAGGAGGTTGGAGAAAGCGTGAAGCCCGCAGAAACGTTTTGGACTGGAAAGCAAGTTCTGGTTACGGGAGGAGCGTCGTTCATTGGATCGACGCTGACCGATCAACTTTTGGCGCGCGGAGCGAAAGTGCGCGTGGTGGACGATTTGACGAGCGGCCATTTGGATAATTTGAAAGAGCCGATGGCGAAGGGATTAGTTGAGTTCGTCAAGGCGGATTTGCGCGAGCCGGGTGTGACGCGGTCCGCGATGCAGGGCATTGATACGGTATTTCATCTGGCGGCGGATCATGGCGGTCGCGGGTACGTGGATTTGCATCAAGCGGGACCAGCTTCCAATTTTTTTCTGGATGGAATTATTTTTTGGGAGGCGATGCGCGCGAAGGCGAAGAAGATTGTGTTCGCGTCGTCGGGATGCGTCTATCCGAACTTCATGCAATCGGATGTTAAGAAAGAATTATTTCTGACCGAGGACCTGACGAAAGGTCCAAACGACGCGGATAATACATACGGCTGGGCGAAGTTGATGGCGGAGTTCACGCTGAGCGCGTACTACAAAGAGCACGGCATTGGAGCGGCGTCGTGCCGGTATTTCACCGTGTACGGGCCGCGTGGCGTAGAGAATCATGCGGTCATTGCTATGATTGCGCGAGCGTTTATCAAGCAGTCGCCATTTGAAGTTTGGGGCGACGGAACACAGATCCGCAACTGGACCTACATTGACGACATTGTAGAAGGGACGATCCTGGCCGGAGAGAAAATCAACGACGGAACAGCGATCAACCTGGGCACGATGGAACGCATCAAGGTGATTGACGCGGTAAAGATGGTTTGCGAGATGACCGGGCACAAGCCGGAGATCAAGCTTCGGCCGGACATGCCGACGGGACCGCTAAACCGCGTGGCGGACAACGCGCTGGCCAAGAAGCTGCTTGGTTGGGAGCCGAAGGTGAAGTTTAAGGACGGGCTGAAGCGGACGATTGACTGGTACTTTGCGACGAAAAATAAGGATGAAGTGAATCGAATCTTTGCACGGATGCTGACCGAGCGTTAGGCGCAACTCCTCGCTTCGAGCCGTGTTTACTCATGCGTTGAGAGAGAGCTCTACAGAAGAATACTGATGGAATAGGGCGACTTTCCGCGCTAGTTTATAGTCTTACCAAAGGGCAGTAAGGTTTGCTTGGGAGCCGGACTCCAACCCGGCATAGAGTTCTACCAGACTGGCATATCCGTCCCGGCCAGGTGCGTAGCTCAAGAAGTTGAGGATGGATGGCTGCTAGTCTAATCGCATTTTTTGTCGCTTTAGTCGCATCGCTGGTTCTCGCGGTACCAGTGAGGGCTTTGGCGTTGCGTGTGGGTATGGTGGACCTCCCGGGTCCACGAAAGGTTCACTTACAACCGATTCCGTTGCTAGGAGGTTTGGCGATTTATGGAGGCGTGCTGCTCGGCGCATTCTCGCTTTTCCAGGGCGAGGCACGCGCGCAAATCGGAGGCATTCTGGCTGGGGCTACGCTGATTGCAGCTGTCGGAATTCTGGACGACCGAGGCTGGCTTCATCATCAGGTGAAATTGTTTATCGGCATGCCGCTTGCGGCTTGCATTCTTCTACTGAGCGGGATTCACGCGCAGGTATTTAGCGTTCTTGTGGGAGGGCGGCTCGGCGAAGTGCTGGACGCGGTGCTGTCCGTGATTTGGGTGGTCGGAATTACGGCGTCGTTCAGCATTCTGGACCATATGGATGGTTTGTGCGCAGGTATCGCCGCAATGGCGTCGATTTTCTTTGTGGCGCTTGCCTACTTGAACGGCCAGACGCTGGTTTCCGTTCTTGCTGCGGCCGTGCTTGGAGCTGCTGCGGGATTCCTCCGATGGAATTTCAAACCCGCGAAAATCTTCATGGGCGACGGCGGTGCGATGTTCCTTGGCTTTTTGATGGCAACACTTGGGTTAAAACTACGGCTAGAACACGCAAATCACTTCTCATCGTGGCTGGCGCCGGTGTTGGTGCTGGGCGCTACGATTTTCGACACGACGCTGGTAACGATTTCGCGAAGCCGGAGAGGCTTGCTGCCATTTGCGACGCCTGGAAAAGACCATGCCGCACATCGATTGGCCAACCTGGGGCTGGGTCAACGCGGCGCAGTGCTGGCGATGTATTTGGTGGGAGCGATTTCCGGATCGCTGGCGATTCTGGTGAGTTACCTTTCGACAAAGCAGGCAGTTTTGGTGGCGCTATTCACAGTGGCAACAGTGTTGGCAGGCGTAGCCCTCCTGGAGCGCGCTCCATACGAACGCCAAGCGAAGAAGGCTTCAACGGCTGCTTAAACTGCACAGATTGTCAGATTCAAGTTGCAAGATTGCCTCGTCCATCCCGTTTGCCGCACGCACTGGATTCGCTATACTTAAGGGCCGCCCGATTGGCACTGCAAGTGTGCGTGCACAGTCTGGGCGGGTTTTTTTGTAGACCTGGGACCCATCCAGGACCGTCAAATGGGGTGCGGCGGGCTAAATTCTAGAAAGATCTAAGAGCGTGGGTGAAACCAAGCAAGTCTCTCTTGCGGGGCAGGAGAATCGTGAAGTCATTGTAGTTGGCGGGTCAGCAGCGGGACTTTTCACCGCAGTGAAGCTGGCGCGCGGTGGCCGGGCTGTTCGGGTGCTGGACTCCAAACCCGAGCTTGACCCTGCGCCCCGCTCATTGATCGTTACCCACCATTTCCGAAACCTGCTAGGAGCGGCGGCAGCGACAAGCGTAAAGAACGAAATCCGACGGTTTGAGCTTTTTACTGACGGCAGATCCGCTCAGATTGCGCTGCGCGACCCGGACCTGATTATCGAGCGCGCCAAGCTGATTCCCGCGCTGGCAGCGGAAGGAAAACATCATGGAGCCAGACTTTCCTACGACACGAGATTTTTGAACCTGGGGCCGAATGCGCGGGCGCTGCGGCTGGAAGTAGAAAGCGGCGGGCAAAAGGAAGAGCTGCACGCGGATCATGTGATTGGAGCGGATGGCGCGACGAGTCGCGTGGCACGAATGGCTGGCTGGCCTCCCGTCGAGACGGTGCCGTTAGTTCAAGCAATTGTGAACCTGCCAAAGGATTGCCCGCCGGACACGACGCGAGTGTGGTTTGTGCCAGACGATACACCTTATTTTTATTGGCTGATTCCCGAGAATGAGCAGCGGGGTGCGTTGGGAATTATTGGGGAAGGCAGCGGACAAGAAACGAAGAAGCGGATCGAGCAGTTCCTCGAGAAAAGAGGAATGAGGGCGCTGGAGTGGCAAGGCGCGCGGATACCTGTTTATCGAAAGTGGGTGCCGGTACGGCGGAGAATTGGAAACGGGGAAGTGTTTCTAGTCGGCGATGCGGCAGCCCAGGTGAAAGTTTCGACGGTGGGCGGAATTGTTACGGGATTTCGCGGGGCGCAGGGAGTTGCTGATGCGCTGCTGGAGGAGTCAGGAAGCACGGAACTTCGTTCGCTAAGGCGGGAACTCGGAACACACTGGCTGATTCGGCGGGCGCTGCACTACTTCCAACAAAAGGACTATTCGCAACTGGTGGATTTGCTTAATGCGTCTACGCGGGAGTCTCTCGGGGAAATCAATCGCGATGAATCGACGCGGCTTCTGTGGAACGTGATCCGCCGCCAGCCGCGGCTTGTTCTGCTTGGGCTGCGAGGGCTGCTGATGGGAAAGCGTGCGCAGTAAGCACACTTTCTTCGGAATGCTCCGCGCAATTCACTTCATTCGATACACTGTTTGAGTTTCCCAAATCTGGAACGCGGAGATTCTGGTTTGCGCTTATCGGTGATAGGTTGCGGCTATGTAGGACTCGTGACGGGGGCTTGCCTTGCCGAGGCAGGCCACGAAGTGATGTGCACGGATATTGATGCCGCCCGCATCGCACAGTTGAACGCCGGCGGTGTTCCCATTTACGAAGAGCATCTGGATGAGGTGCTGTCTTCTGCTCGCAAGGCTGGGCGTATTTCTTATACAACCGACACGGGAGAAGCGATTCGGTTTGGCGACGCAATTTTTATTTGTGTGGGCACTCCTCCGCGCGAAGACGGAAGCGCGGACCTTTCCGCGATTGACCACGTGGCGCAACAAATCGCGGCGGAAGCGAAAAGTTCAAAGCTGGTCGTGGAGAAAAGCACGGTGCCGGCACGAACCGGCCAGGAACTGAAGAGGGCTCTCGAGGCATATTCCCGCGGAGGGAACGTTACATTCAGTGTGGTCTCGAATCCGGAATTTTTGCGCGAAGGAACGGCGGTGTTCGACTTTTTTCACCCGGACAGGATCGTGGTGGGAGTAGATGCCGATCCTGCCGGAGAGAAGATGCGGGAAATCTACCGGCCAATTCTCGACCACAAGTTCTATTGTCCTGTACACAAGGGCGCTTGTCCGAGTGAGCCTAAAGCGGAATTTCTGGTTACAACGATCAATAGTGCGGAACTCATCAAGCATGCGTCCAATTCTTTTCTCGCCTTGAAGATCAGCTATGCGAACGTGATTGCCGATCTGTGCGAGAAGTTGGATGGAAATGTGGAACAGGTGACTCATGCGATGGGCCTCGATCCTCGCATCGGCACGCAATTCTTAAAAGCCGGACTTGGCTTTGGGGGATTTTGCTTTCCAAAGGACATACAAGCGTTTATCCAGCTGAGTTCTTCCGTTGGCATCGATTTTGAAATTCTGAAAGCGGCGGAGAGCGTAAACAAAGAGCGTATCGAACGTTTTCTGGAAAAAGTGAATAAGGCTTTGTGGGTTGTGAAGGGCAAGCGCCTTGCGGTGCTGGGGCTGGCGTTCAAAGCGAACACGGACGACATCCGCTTTTCTCCGGCAATCGAGGTGATCAGGAGATTGCTGGAAGAGGGCGCGCAAGTGCATGCGACGGATCCTGAAGCGGCTGAGAAGGCGAAAAAGATTCTGCCGGGAGTTGCGTTTCATGCGGACCCATATGAAGCAGTGAAAGAGGCGCATGCTGCGCTGGTCTGCACGGAGTGGGCGGCATTCAAGAACCTGGATTGGGAACGCGCCGGAAAGGTGATGGCGCGGAAGCTGGTTGTAGATGGCCGGAATCTTTATTCGCCAGCGAAAATGGCAGATTTGGGATTTGAATACTATTCGTTTGGACGCGGCTGACCTACATAGCAGCGGCCTTTGCGTACGCTTCTCTGAAGTATGCAACCGTCAGGCGCAAGCCTTCTTCCAAGTTTACCTTTGGCTCCCATTTTAAGAGTCGCTTGGCTTTAGTGATGTCCGGGCAACGGCGCTTTGGGTCGTCTTGTGGAAGCGGCTCGAATACGAGTGCCGGCGCGTTCGGGAAATGCGAGCGCACACGCTCCGCAAATTCGAGAATCGTGATTTCGCTGGGATTGCCAACGTTCACCGGCAAGTGTTCGTCAGACAACATCAGGCGATACATCCCTTCGATTAAGTCCGAAACGTAGCAAAAACTGCGGGTCTGCTTTCCGTCGCCGTAAATCGTGATCGGACGTCCGCTGAGCGCTTGATAGACGAAGTTGGGTAGAGCGCGGCCGTCGTTCAAACGCATGCGAGGACCGTAAGTATTGAAGATGCGCACGATGTGCGTGTCGAGGCCGTAATGGCGGTGAAAGCCCATTGTGAGAGCTTCGGAGAAGCGTTTCGCCTCGTCGTAAACGCTACGAGGACCAACGGGATTGACGTTACCCCAATAGTCTTCGTGCTGCGGAGAGATCTCAGGGTCACCATAACACTCGCTCGTGGAGGAGAGAAAGAATTTGGCACCCTTTTCGCGTGCCAGTTCAAGTGCGTTAATCGTGCCGGCTGAGCCGACGCGCATTGTTTCGATAGGATGCTTTAGATAGTCGGGGGGGCTTGCTGGGGAGGCAAAGTGCAGAACGTAACCGACAGGGCCGTCCACATGAAGAGCGTCGCTGACGTCAGCTTGCTGAAATTTGAAATTAGGATTGCCTTCCAGATGGCGAAGATTTTCCGCGGCGCCAGTGATGAGATTATCGAGGGCAAGAACTTCCCAACCCTCCGCCAGCAAACGATCGCAAAGATGTGAACCGAGAAATCCCGCAGCTCCTGTGACGACCGCTCGCATGAAACCTCCGTGAGTTTCGAATATCAGTTTATCGTTCGTATAGAAGATTGACCACCCGAGAGTCACGGGCTACGATGCGCAGACTCAAGATGAGGCATCAAATTCCACAGCCAGGTCAGCGGGGAGCATGTCGCGCTGCTTTAGTCGCGGCGCTTCTTCTGATTTGCTTAGGCGGCGCGATTTTTCTTCGCGTGGGCCACTGGCTGGTACGGGAAGATGCCTTGCAAAAGAGCACAGCTGTCGTCGTACTCTCCGGCGCAATGCCGGAGCGGGCACTGCAAGCGGTGGAAATTTATCGCGCGGGATATGCCTCGGAAGTCTGGATTACGCAGCCGACGCAACCGAAACGGACAATGGAAACACTGGGGATTCCGTTTGAGGGAGAGGAAGAATACAGCCGGCGCGTACTGGTGCATGAGGGCGTTCCCGAACAAGCGATTCGAATCCTTTCGCCAACAATAGTGAACACAGCCGATGAAATGGGAGCGATCGCAGATACTTTGAAGCGAGAAAAAGGGACCGCGGTCATCGTGGTGACTTCGAAAGCGCATACTCGCCGGGTTCATGCGCTATGGAACAAGCTCGAGAACGGGCGGGGACAAATCATTGTGCGCGCGGCGGCCGCGGATTCCTTTGATCCAGGAGGTTGGTGGCGAACGACACACGACGCGCTGGATGTTGTCCGCGAAATTCTCGGATTATTTAACGTGTGGGCTGGGCTTCCTCTGAAACCTTCGAGCTGAGGGAATGGTGCAATTTTGATGGATGGAAACACAAGCTCAGGAGTGAGGCATGTGGCAAAAGCTGTTGTATCCGCGATTATTTTTATCTTTTTCCTCGGCACAACGATATCCGCACAGGAAAAACTTTCTTATTTTCGATCTGTGACGGCGGAAGAGAGCACATATAAAGGCTCAATTACTTGTATCGCGTGCGATGTTGCTGTTCGTGGAGACGTGAGCGGAGAGATTGTCACGATCTGGGGCGACGTTACAGTGTACGGAAAAGTTCAAAAAGACATCGTTGCTGTGGGCGGCGCCGTACATTTGAAGAACGGAGCAGAAGCCGATGGCGATGTTGTTGCGATTGGCGGGCAGATTACGACTGAGGGAACGGTTATCACTCCCGGAAAGGGCGGATACACGGCGATTCCGTGGATGCACATGCCGGGACAGCGAAGCATCGGATGGCGTGGCGCGGTAGCCTTGCTTGGATTTCATATAGTTTGCGTATTGTTGCCGGCGTTGATTCTGCGGCCTCGCGCGATTCGTAGCGTGGCGATAGCCTCGAGCCGCTGGGTTGTGACGGGTTTGCTCGGGGCTGCTGTGGTTGTCGCGTATTCGTATGGACTGTCTGCTCTCGACTATTATTTGAACGTTTCGGATTTAGTGGAGGGAATTCTGGGATTCTTGTTTCTTGCCATTCTGGGAATTGGAATTGCGGGAATTGCATTTGCGATTGGCGACCGGTTTTTCCCAGGGTTGCTGTTCGCGTCATCGGCAACGGGCATAGCGGTTCTCACGATTCTTGAGTTGATTCCCTATGCAGGTTTTGTGGCGATGGTTCTGGCGGCCAGCTGGGCGACGGGCGCAGCACTTTGGAGCGGACTGGGATTTCGCGGGCCGCATCCACCGAAGGTTCCCAAAGCACCCTCAACCCTAAAACTGATTTCCTAGAAAAAGAAAAACCGCTTTCGGCGTTTTTCGGAACGTTCGTCCTCAACTTCAGGGACAAATGGGAGAGTGCGGCCTTCGAACGCGGCGAGCGGATTATCCACGAACAGTGCTTGCGCGGTTTCTTCTCCGAACTGGGAGGAAACAAATTCGTATGCGGGGCGCAAGGTGAGCGGGCGCGATTTTGTGTTGTGGGCGTCGCTCGAAACAAAATGCACAAGCCCTTGCATGATCCAGGAGATCGAGTCGCTCTTCGCGCCCAGGCCGAAGCTGCCAAGCAGCGAACCGGCAGTAACTTGCGCGTAGCAGCCGACTCGGACCCATTGCGCGAGGCGCTCGGGTTTCGCGCGTAAAATTCCGTTGCGTTCGGGATGCGTGACGACGGGGCGCAAACCCGCTAATTGCAATTGATGCAGCATTTGATCCATGGCGGGCGGGATAGAAAATTCGTTGAATTCGACAAGGAGATAATCTTTTTGATTGAGGCAAAACTGCGCAGGAGACTTTTTTAAGGCTGCCAAATTTTCCGGATTCAAATGAAAATCGCAGCCGGTTGCAAGCTGAAGCCGGTCACCGAGTTTTGATTGAAGTTCGTCGCGGGCTGCGCGAACACGCGTGTAATCAAAAGCGTATTCAGTGCTGGAGTGAGGCGTGGCAACGACGTGCGTGATTCCGTCGGCGATAGCGCTTTCCGCCATGGCGAGCGATTCTTCGATGGTTTTCGCACCATCGTCAAGGCCAGGCAAGATGTGGCAGTGGAGATCAACCATGTCGTGTTTCGCTCAATGCTTTAATGCCCCCAAAACTTCCCATGCTCCCAACAAAAACATCAATACAGAGAAAACCTGGCGCATGCGGCGCGGTTCGATGCGTTTGGCAATTTTGGCTCCGATGATGCCACCTATAAAGAGTCCTGGAATCAAGAGGAGACCCGTGACCCAGGAGACATAACCGGCTTTCGCGTATGCGAGCACAGCAAGCAAACCTGTGGGCGGGATGAGGGCGACGAGGCTGGTACCTTGCGCCTTGTGCTGATCGAATGCCAACAATAAACCGAAGATTGGTATTAAGACAGTTCCGCCACCAATTCCAAAAAGACCCGAAAGGATTCCACCTGCGACGCCGGCCAGCAGGAAACCAATTGTTTTTTTCATCTCAAGCGCCGCCTTCCGGCGCGGCGGCGATTTGTGTAGCTGACTTTTTGTTAGAGGTTTTTGCCCAAAGCAATACGGCCGAAAGCATAAGAAACGCGCCAAAGAATTCCTTGAGATGGGCGGAAGTCATCGGCACGGCAATTAAGCCACCGAGGTAGCCACCGGCCAACATACCGATAGCTGAGAGAATTCCAGCACGAAAATCCACGTCGCCTTTTTTGCGATATTCAAGAAGGGCGCCAAGCCCGATCGGCGGGAGTAGAACAAAAAGCGAAGTGCCTTGTGCGGCGTGCTGGTCCATATGCAGGATGTGAACCAGAGCAGGCACGAGCAGAATGCCACCTCCGATTCCAAGAAGGCCAACCAAAATGCCGGCGCATAGACCGATTAGAAGGATGATCAGAGTCATTCCAGTTAGTTCTTTCTCCGTCGAACAGTTGCCCCTTAAAGAACTTTCCAGTGTGATTTTGGCTCATCCTGTGGACTCTGCCAAGCTTTCTGCAAGGCCCGCGTGTTATATTTTAATTTTGGGGTAACTTCGATGTGCCAGTTTGTAGCAATCCATCCAAAGGAATGTGTCCGAGCTTATGCCTGTTGACAGAAAGCCAGAATTCTTCAAAGGTGCACAATTAAAAGTTGGGATTATAGGTTGCGGCTATGTTGGCTTGCCGCTCGCGCTGCGATTTGCGGAAGCCGGGCACAAGGTCATCGGCTTTGATACGGACCCCGCAAAAGTCAGCCAACTCAATGCAGGACGCTCGTACATCGAGCACATACCACAAACGAAAATCCAGCAATACGTGAACACGCGCCATTTTTCAGCGACGACGGATTTCGCGAAGCTCAAGGAAGTGGACGCCGTCTTGATTTGCGTTCCCACGCCGCTGGACGAGCGCCGCGAACCGGATCTTTCGTACGTGAAACAAACAGCCGAGTCCATTCAGCCTCACTTGCAAAAGGGCCAGCTAATCGTGCTTGAATCCACGACATACCCCGGTACCACGGAAGAACTGGTTCTGCCAATTTTGGAAGCGAACGGGATGCGTTGTCCAATTGCGACAGGACCGGCCAGCGAAGATATTCCCTGCGACTTCTTTTTGGCTTTTTCGCCAGAGCGGGAAGATCCCGGCAACAAACAGTATGGACTTGCACAAATTCCCAAGGTTGTCGGGGGGCTGAATCCTCCGAGCGGGCGCGCGGCGCAGGCTTTGTATGCTCAGGTGGTTTCCCGAGTGGTTCCCGTGAGTTCCACACGCGCAGCGGAAATGGCCAAGCTGCTCGAGAATATTTTCCGCTGCGTGAACATCGCGATGGTCAATGAGCTGAAGCTGTTAAGTCTTCGCATGGGGATTGATATTTGGGAAGTGATTGACGCGGCGTCATCAAAGCCGTTTGGCTTCATGCCCTTTTATCCAGGACCGGGGCTGGGCGGACATTGCATTCCTGTGGATCCCTTTTATCTCTCATGGAAGGCGCGCGAATATGATTTCGCGACGAGATTTATCGAATTGGCCGGCGAGATCAATACGTCGATGCCATATCACGTTGTGGATGCAATCGCGGCCGCGCTGAACAAACAGAAAAAGAGCTTGAATGGGTCGAAACTGTTGATTCTGGGTGTTGCGTACAAGAAGGACGTAGATGATTTGCGCGAATCGCCGACTCTAAAAATCATGCAGCTTCTGCAGGAGCGCGGGGCGCACGTGGATTACAACGATCCCTATTTCGCGCAACTACACCGGATGCGTCACTACAATTACGAAGGAATGAAATCAGTCCCGCTTTCGGCGCAGACGCTCGGCTCTTACGATTGCGTGATCATAGCAACAGATCACTCGACCTACGATTACAACGCGATTGTGGATGGTTCTAAGCTGGTTGTGGACACGCGCAATGCAACACGGCGCGTGATGCGCAATCGGGACCGAATCGTTCCCTGCTAACAATTCCAGTAATGGACTTTAAGTAAGGCGAAATTCAATCGCCTTTTTGCTGTAGTTCCACACGCGCTTCCGCGAATGGAAGAACGGCCTGCAGGAGGACCGGCGTGTGCGCCTGGTCATGCGCGAGGTAGAGCGTGAAGTGGGCGTCCTTCATTTCGACACCATTGTCGAAAACACGAATCTCAATCGTTGCTGTCGTGTAGTGGCCGGCCGGAACGACTACTTCGGACGTGCCGATCAGTTTTGCTCGTACGTCGTATAGTTTTCGGCCATCGAACACAGGACTCTTCACTTCTCGCGTTTGGTCCCAATTGATTGAGCGCAAGTACTGCATCATGCCGAGAGGATCTCTCGTACCCGGCAAAACGATAGCAGAAGAAACTCCAGGAGCGGATGGTTCTTTACCTGTAGTTGTGAGCCTCTGAACGGATTGCACCTTTTGACCACGTTCGTTGAGGTGCATTTCATACTGAACGCCGGTGAAGGCATTCCCCTCGCTGAAGGAATCAAAGCGGTCATCCAAATCAAAAATGAGGCGCATGGCATTCTGTGTTTTGGCCGTAGCCTGGAAATGCCAGGTGGCTCTGCCGTTTGTTTCTTTTTTGTCCACGACTTCCAACCGCAGACTGGCAACGTTACTGACTTTGGCGAGGCTGGCTGAAAATTGCAAAACTTCTCCGGTTTGAGGAGCAACTGACGGTTCAAGCGCGGTCTTCTTCACGGCCGGTTCGGCGGGCTGGCCCGGCGCGGATGCTTTTGAAGCTTCTGGACTCTCCTTCTCGGATTCCTTTGCAGGTTCCGTTGCGTGGGTAATTGGGGTAAATGCCACGACTGGTTGTGAGCTGCCTGACCGGAAATGCAGCCACAGAAACGCTGCACCAGCAAGAAGTATTGCCGCAACAATCGCAAGGACTAGTGTGATTCGGCCGCTCATGTTTCCTTTGAAACGCATGTGTTCGGTAAAAGGTTGACAGTCTGTCTTTCGTCGTACAATTTTCATCTAAGCGCTGCAGGATTGCGGCGCGTTTCGCTCCGAAGAAACAGGGTATCAAAACTCGCAGCGAGGGTGTGCATAGGGCACGAGTTGGGAACGAATCAGGCACGAGGCACCCTGGCGTGCAAAAGTGCTTTGGACGGGAGCATTCGCAATGCGCTATGTAGTGACTGGCGGGGCCGGATTTATCGGTTCAAACACTGTGGACGAACTCGTCCGCCGAGGCGACAGCGTGGTTGTGCTGGACGACCTTTCCTCAGGCAAAGAAGAGAACCTCGCGGAGATTCGCAACAAGATTTCATTCATCAAGGGAAGCATCACCGACCTTGAAATCGTCCGCAAGGCAATGCATGAAGCGGACTTCGTGCTGCATCTCGCAGCGCGTGCATCGGTTCCGCGCTCCGTCAAAGACCCACTGGAGACGAACAAAATAAATGTAGAGGGAACGCTTAACGTTCTGGTTGCCGCGAGGGACGCAAAGGTGAAACGTGTCGTATTTGCAGCTTCGTCTTCCGCATACGGTGAAACGGCAACGCTGCCCAAAGTGGAAACGATACAGCCGGAGCCTATTTCTCCTTATGGCGTGTCCAAGTATGCTGGTGAGCTATATGCGCAGACGTTTGGCCGCGTCTACGGCCTGGAAAATGTCTGTCTGCGTTATTTCAATATTTTTGGACCGCGGCAGGATCCGAGTTCACCGTATTCGGGAGTGCTTGCGAAGTTTTGCACGGCGTTTCTGGAAGGCACTCCCCCTTCGGTTTATGGCGACGGAGAGCAGTCGCGCGATTTCACATTTGTTGATAATGCGGTTGCGGCAAATTTGCTGGCGTGTGAAGCGCCAAACGTTTCCGGGAAAGTCTTTAATGTCGGCACAAGTAACCGTGTAACGCTGAATCAGACGATTGCGCTACTTGCAAAACTCACAGGGACGGCTTTAGAAACAAAGTTTGAGCCGGCCAGGGATGGTGACATCCGGGATTCGCAGGCGGATATCACACAAGCGCGCGAACTTTTGAAGTATGAACCCACCGTTGCTTTTGAAGAAGGCCTTAGCCGAACACTTGATTGGTATCGCGAATCCCAGGCAAAAGCCCTTGCAAAACAAAAGAGCGAAGCCTAGTAGACAGCTTCGCCCTCCTGTTCTCGTTGAAGTTTCCGTCTTACGGCTGAGCCGTCTTACCGTAGCTGAGTGGATCGCCTGATTTCGGAACGTCGTAATTATTCCAGAACCAGAGCGGTTCCAGCTTTTTCTGTTCCGGCCACACCTGATTCAGGGTGTCCCCCTCGAACAATTCGCCATTCTTCATGACCCAGTGAATTGTGTTGGTGTTGTGAATATCGTCCAGCGGGTTTTTATCAAAAATAATCAGATCTGCCAGTTTTCCAGCCTCAATTGTACCGAGATCTTGCGGACGGCCGACAATCTTCGATCCATTCAGTGTTGCGCAACGAAGAACTTCCATTGGCGTCATGCCGCCACTTGCGAGCATCCACAGCTCCCAGTGATACCCGAGCCCTTGCAGTTGGCCGTGGCTGCCGACGCCGACGAGTCCACCCTCGCGCTGTAACTTTGCAACTTGCGCAGCAAGCTTCGGGAATGCGTATTCGTCTTTGCGGAACCATGCCGGCCGGCGCTTCGTTTTTTCGTCGATTTCGTGATGCGGAGTGAAGTGACTGAGTTTCGCGTTGTCATGAACTTCGCTGTATTCGTACCAATAGTCTTCACCGAATGGCCCGCCGTAGTTGACGATGAGCGTCGGCGTTTCCGCGATGCCCGACTTTGCGAACATTTCGAGAACGTCTTTGTAGAGTGGTGTGACAGGCAGTGTGTGCTCGTTGCCGTGGAAGCCGTCTATAACGTGCGTCAAGTCGAGCTTCAAATCAATGGCACCTTCCGTGGTCGGCATCATTTCCAGTTCTTTAGAAGCCTGCACCATAAACTGGCGCTGCTTGCGATTCCCAACGATGTAGCTCTTGATGTTGTGCGTGCCGTAATACTTGCGGTATTTCGTGAGCACGCCTTTCACTTCTTCCATAGATTGGAAGTTGTTGTCGGAAAAAACTCCAGGGCCTGTTGAGAATGCGCGCAGTCCGATGATGTCGCCGCTATCCACGAGGTCTTGATACGCAAACATGTCGTTTGAGCCGGTTTGCACATCGAGGCCAGACGTCACGCCGTACGCAAGATTGGCCAGGAACGCCCAATTCTGCGTGTCGAGGATGCCGCGACGAATTTCAAACCAGTGTGCGTGAGTATCAATGAAACCGGGAGTAATCGTCTTGCCTTTGACGTCGAGCACTTTCGCACCGGCGGGAGCGCTTCCCTTCGCGCCGACGCTCTTGATGCGATTGTCTTCGATGACGATGTCGGCGTCTTTCAGGACTTCGTCACCTTTCATGGTCACGACGGTAGCGCCGCGCAAGACAACTGTTCCCTTCGGAGTTTTGCGAGGAACTTCGAGGTCAACGGCAATTTCCTGAACGTCTTTTTCCTGTTCCTTGAATTTTTGTGGTTTCTTCTCTTCTTTTTTTTCGTCCTTCTTGTCAGAGTCCTTGGCGTCGGCATCTTTCTTATCGCCGTCTTTTTTGTCGACCTCTTTCTTTTCATCTTTCGGCGGTTCAAAAGAGACAGAGCTCAGCGGCTGGCGGAAATAACTTGCGCCGACAGCCCACGCAATCGTCTTTCCATCATCAGCCCAGCCGAAATAATCCGCACCGATATCCGTCAATCTCTTTAATGGCACGGAAGGTCCGCCCGTATTGACCGTGGGAGCTTCCCCACCAACAGCCGGCATCGCGACCAAATAGAGCTGGTTGCTGATGTGCGCCAATGCCCATTGGCCGTCCGGACTCGGTACGATGTCGTCGGCAGGCACGGGCTCTTCCGCAAAATAAATTCCTTGTCCCTTCACTTGGAGGTGAGTATGGCGATCCGTGCCGTCATACCGTAGCGAAACGAGCCCGGCAGGTGTGTATACGTAAATGCGGTCTTTATCGTGCGTGAAGTGCGGGCCGCCCGCGCCGCGCGCCGGCAAAATCAGGCTTGCATCGCCGCCGCCGGAAGGAATCCAGATCAAATCGGCATTGCCGGTCTGGCCGCCATCGAATTGGCTGTTGTCACGGTCGTAAGCATTGCCGCGTAGGAGCACGATGCGGCTACCATCGGGCGACCACGCGGGATTGCTATATACAGCGAGCGATTTGGAGAGTTGTTGCGGCGTTCCGCCCGCAGTGGGAATTTTCCAAAGCTGTCCACCATCGCTCGTCCAACTGACGTAGGTAATCCACTGGCCATCGGGCGACCATGCAGGCTGATATGCGCGGGCATTTCCGTTCGTTAATTGGGTTGGTTTTCCATTCGGCATGTCGAGCGTATACAGGTGCGTCATCGCGGAGAATGCGAGCTTTTTGCCGTCCGGCGATTCGACAGCATCCTGAATCAAGCGCACCTTCAACGGCCCTTGTTCGACGCGCTGAGGAAAATCGAGCTTCGGACCAATTTCCTGCGAAACTTGCGCCGTGAAAGGAATTACGGTTTCCGTACCGGTGGACAGATTCAGACGGCGGATTTTCCCATCCTGGTTGTAGACGATTTCTTTTGCGCCAGGGAGGAATGCATAGCCGGGAAAAACGTCGCGAGTGAATCGCGCTTCCTGATCATCGCGCGTAATCGGATAGCGTACCCAGTGATCTTCACCCGTTTCCAGATTGCGCATGCGTAGGCCAGACTCGGTTTCGTAACGCGAAACGTAAAGCATCACTTTTCCGTCCGGAGAAAGAACCGGCCGGAATGCACTTAGAGATTGTTGAATGATGGAGTCTTCGTCGCCGGTCTTGCGATCTTTCCGTTTGATCTCCCATTGCGGCAGCATCGCGTTGTAAGAAAACGGACCGTGCCGCTCCGCGTAGTAGAGATACCTTCCGTCAGTGGAGGCGACTACGCCGACGTCGTTCGGTCGATCTCTGCGCTGGATCGTGGGTGTAGGCTTTGCCTTGGTAATCTGCACACCAGTGCCACCATCCACGTGGTACATCCAGATTTCGTAGGACGCGATTCCCGCTGCAGCTTTCGAAACGAAGATGTATTTTCCGTCCGGCGCCCAGGAAGGAGAGACGAAATCGCTGCCGGGATCCTTGGAGACTTGTTTCGGATCGGTTCCGTCGGCCTTCATGATCCAGATGTTGTCGCTGCCCTCGCGGTCGGAAAGGAATGTGACCCACTTGCCGTCCGGAGAGAATTTCGGCTGGCTGTCGAACGCCATTCCGCCGGAGATCAACTTTGCCTGGCCGCCTTCGATGGGTAGCGTGTAAATGTCGCCGAGCAATTCGAAGACGATCGTCTTGCCGTCAGGAGAAACGTCGAGCGAAAGCCAGGTCCCTTCGTCGGTTGTGAACTCGATTTTGCGGTCGCTCTTGAGCGGGAGAGGCGGCTTTTTCTCGTCCTTTTTGTCCTTGTCGTCTTTCTTTTCTTCTTTTTTTTCTTGCGCCGAAACCAATCCTGTTACTTCAAACAAGCCTAAAGCCAGGGCCAGCGCCATCACACACACGAATAGTCCCCGCACAGCGAACTTGGACGCGTTCATTGCGTTCTCCTTCGATTTGCGATTCAAAGAATTCAGAAAGCGCCTATTGGCGATTGGCAACACACTCGCCACTGGGCCCACCCCGTTCTAGCCCCCTTAGACGCGAAACGCTGGGAAGCGTCTCACACTCAGCCCTTCTTGGACAAATCCTTTGACGCGAATTGGCGGTCGCTACACACAACCCCGGGCACATGCTAGGCTATCCAACTGCTTCAATGCCCGAATGCTCCGTCTAGTCGCCACGCTCCGTTCGCAGCGCAAATTCTCGTCGGCGCTTTCGCTTGCCTTTTGCCAGGTTACTGGACTTCTGTTTTCGCTGCAGGCACAAGCGCAACTCGTCCGGTTGCCCTCCGGAAAGGGCGACATCGTGGAAATTTCCGCGGATGGACCTCAACGCAAGCAAGGCGACCTCTTTATTGCAGATAAAAATGTTCTGATTCAGTACGGCGAGATTTCCTTGCGGGCCGATCACGTCGAATACAACAATCGCACTCATGAGACGATCGCCACCGGCCACATTATTTTTGACTATGACAACCAGCACATTGAGGCATCACAGGCTCTATACAACCTGAGCACGGCGACGGGGAAATTTCATGAAGTGCGTGGCAACGTCAAGATTGCGCGCCGACCGAACCCGATGGTTCTTGTCACGGACAACCCCCTGTATTTTGAAGCGCGCGACGTAGACAAGCTGCCCGGCGATGTTTACATCGTTCGCCAGGCTTGGATCACTGTTTGCGACCCGGAGCATCCCAAGTGGCAATTTTTTGCGAGGCGCGCCCGCATCAGACTCGATAAAAACGTCGCCCTCGTCAACGCCAACTTCCGTCTCTTTCGAGTTCCTCTCATTTGGGTGCCATACGCGACAGCCCCTGCAGGGCCGCGCGTGAGGGAGACGGGCTTTTTGATTCCAGATGTAGGGAACAGCAATCGCAAGGGATTTATCCTTGGCGATTCGTTCTACTGGGCTCCGAAGTCGTGGTTTGACGCAACTTTGGGCGGACAATATCTGAGCAAGCGCGGTTCGGCCGAGCATGCGGAGTTCCGCGCAACGCCGAACGAAAACACCACATTTAAGTACACCTACTTTGGCGTGATCGATCGCGGACTTCCGGACTCGAATGGAGTCTTGCAGCCGCAAGGTGGCCACCAACAGCAGCTCGAAATCCAATCGGTGCTTCCGAATAATTGGCGATTCGTCACGGACTATAACCAGCTTTCCTCGCTTACGTTCCGATTAGCATTTGCTGATGCGTACGGTGATGCCATTAATTCCGAAGTACGAAGTTCGGTTTTCCTTACTAATAATTTCAATGGCTTTAGTCTTGATTTTGCTGCGCTTAACGACAAAAGCTTTCTTACGATTAATCCGGAGACCAGCGTTTCATTGCGCAATCTTCCGGAAGCGAGATTCGGTTCAGTAGAGCAAGCGCCATGGCGGAATCTTCCCGTTTATTTCAGCTTTGATTCGTACATTGGAGGTTCGAGCCGCGAAGATGCGAACCTCACCACGTCTGCCGTTGTGCAGCGCACGGAATTTGCGCCGCGCGTTACGATTCCCCTGCACTTTGGCGCATGGCTCGGCCTCACTGCAAGCGGCACCGTACGCACAACACGATATGGTGCATCACTCGACGCCGCCGGCAACCTGGATGAACAACCGGTCACCCGCAATGACGGTGAATTCACGCTGGAGATTCGTCCGCCGACGCTGGAGCGTTTTTTTGACCGGGCTTCTCTTAAAAAAGACAAGCCACGGCATCGTTACAAACACACTATCGAGCCGGAAATCACTTTCCGCTACGTGGGAGGTATCAACGATTTTGAACGCTTTATTCGCTTTGACTCAGACGCCACGCTAAGCAACACCACTGAGATCGAATATGGAATTACGCAACGCCTTTTTCTAAAGAGTGGAGACGATCAGCCGGAGGAGCTCGTTTCTTGGAAAATTTCCCAAAAACATTATTTCGATCCAACATTCGGAGGAGCGATCGTTGACGGTGAACGCAATGTGCTTCAGGCGCTCAATTCGATCACACCGTTTGCGTTTGCGTTGGGGCCGCGCAATTGGTCACCAATCGTCAGCGACATAAAAATCACGCCCGGTGGGAAATATGACGCCGAGCAAATTTTGGAATACGACCCTCAGTTGCAAAAAGTCACTGCCATCGGCACGCTGGTCAAAGTAAGGCCGTATTCAGAGTTCTTTGCGACGGTCGCTCACTTCCGTTTTCAGGACGACCCCGCGCTTCAACCCCTTTCAAACCAAGTTCGCGCACTGGTTGGGTATGGAAGCCTCAATCGAAAGGGTTTTAATGCGACGGCTGGAATCAGTTATGACATTACGAACGGCGTGCTGCAAAACCAGATCGTGCAGGTGAACTACAATGGCGGCTGCTGCGGCATCGCCCTCGAGTATCGCAGGATTAACCTCGGAGCGGTTCGCACGGAAAACCAGTTTCGCGTTGCGTTCATCATTGCGAACCTCGGCACGTTCGGGAATCTTCGCCGGCAGGAAAAAATCTTTTAGATCTCCAGTGTCATGTCTTACAGAATCGGCCTGTGCTAGATTTCTTGTCTCATGAGCAAGACCGATCTTGCGTTTCTTTCCATTCCCGAGCTCGGCCGCCTTTTTCGTTCCCGTAAACTTTCGCCCGTTGAACTGGTGAAGCATTTTCTAACGCGCGTTGAACAGCTCAATCCGGAACTCAACGCATATCTCACAATTACTTCCGAGCTCGCGCTTGCGCAAGCCAGGAAAGCCGAAGAGGAGTTATTCGCTCCGCGCGGACGCAAGTCCCGCCGGGATCGAGGGCCGCTACACGGAATTCCGGTTTCGCTGAAAGACAACATTCGAACAGCGGGAATTCGGACAACGGCTGGCGCAAAATTTCTGAAAGATTTCATACCGGAAAAAGATGCGCAGATTGTCACGCAACTCAAAGCGGCCGGGGCGATCATTCTTGGAAAGACAAATCTGCACGAATTCGCGTACGGCGTGACCTCAAATAATCCACACTACGGGCCGACGCGCAATCCCTGGGATACCGCACGCATACCTGGCGGCTCAAGCGGAGGCGCAGCTGCGGCTGTCGCTGCCGGTTTATGTGTTGCTGCGATCGGAACCGATACGGGCGGGTCCATTCGCATCCCGGCATCCCTTTGTGGCGTAGTTGGATTCAAGCCAACGCTAAATGCAGTTCCTGTGGATGGTGTTGTTCCACTTTCGCCGACGCTCGACTGTGTCGGTCCTCTTGCGCGTTCCGTTGAGGACGCGGAACTAGTCCTAGATGCCGTTCTTGAGCGTCGTAAAGAAAAAACCCCGCGCCGCAAACAGAAGTTCACGCTCGGAATCCCCAAAGAATTTTTCTTTGATGTTCTTTCTACGGAAGTGCAAACAGCATTCGAGTCATCGCTAAAAGCTCTTCGTAAGGCCGGTTGCAAAGCAAAGGAAATTTCCATTCCGTTACTGGACAACACCGAAGATTCCGGCAATAACATCGCCTGGGCCGAAGCCACGCATTATCACCAGCAGATGGGCTGGTTTCCAAAGAATTCTTCGGAGTATGGAGAAGATGTTCGCGCCCGCTTGGAAATCGGAACGCGTGTTACTGCCACCACCTATCTTGAGGCGCTCGCTCTTCGCGTGAAATTCATTCAACAATTTCACAGCGCCATCGCGGACGCCGATGTTGACGCCCTCGTAGTTCCCACGACTCCCATCGCCGCGCCGCTCATTGGCGAAGAATCCACCACCATCAACAATAAAGATCACGCCACACGCGCACTGCTCCTACGCCTCAACCGTCCTGCGAACCTAGCCGGTGTTCCAGCCATCTCCATTCCTTGTGGCCTCACGCCTTCGCGCTTCCCCCTCGGCCTCCAATTCATCGGGACCCAAGCAAGCGAATCCCTGCTCGCCCAAATTGCCAGCGCTTTTGAACGATCCCATTCTTTTGCAAAATTGAAGATATAGGTTTCTGCGCATCCAAATTTGGGGAACCAATTCAGGCTACTTGTCCCGCGTTTCCTTCGAGCATTCCAAATCCTTCGCTCGCCTGCTCCACGGTAGGAAACATTCCGAGAATCTGGTCCACTTTCGTCAGCCTCAAACTGTATTCAATCATGGGCTGAGGCGCCGCGATCCGCAGTCCGCCGCCAGAATCTTTCAGTTTCGTAAGGCATCGCACAATTGCGCCAATCGCCGCGCTGTCCGCATGAGCCACGCCGGCCATGTCGAAAATAACGCGCGTCTCGCGCGCCGCAATCATCCCGTCTACTTCGCGCTCCAACCGCGCGCACTCCGGCCCACAGTGAATGTTTCCCTGGATTGCGAGCACAACTATCCCCGCTTCCAGCGGCCGTTTCGTAAAGTGAAGGATCATCGAGCCGCGCGCTCCTCGCCTTCATACGGAAACTGCCGAATCAGCCTTACGCAGTCCCCGAGTGCCGAGAAAACCGAATCACCCCAGCCACAAGGCACGAACGCAGCTTTCTTCTGATTCACCGCCTTGTCCGCCTCTGCATAAAATCGCACCCGTTGCCCAGGTGGTGGCACGGCAAACTCCTTCACCGTGATTGCAAACGTCACGTCGCCAGTCTCCTGCTGCTTCACGATGGAAAACTGATGCAGCCACATCAATTGCTCGCCGGGACTCGCCTGCAGGTAGACCCAATCGCTCATCCGAATCGTCCTTGCACTCTCTATTCTGTTTCGCGTGGATACTAGGTCACGCATCGATGCAAGTCAACGCCCTGCGACAAGAGATCTTCGCTAGGGTTGAGGCGCCCGAATGCAGAGAATAAATTGGATTAGGTTCAGGCTTAACGTGCTTTTAGTGAGCTGGCACGCGAACGATTTTGTCCGCTAGAAACCCACCGGTGCTAACAACGTCGTTTGTGGCGGTCAGACGTCCCGTTGCTTTGTCTCGTGTAAAGGTAAGAATCAGTCCTGCCGGACCAATCACGACATACAGTCTGTCTCCCGCTCCGTTCACAACCATTCCCGTTGGGCTGGCGGACGTTGCATAGGGTGAACCCGGCAGCGGAGTTGCTACAGTTCCGCTCAGCGAGTATCCAAAAATCCCACCATTGTCCTGGTCCGCCGTGTACACCGTTTGTCCGTTTGCATCGAGTGCCACTTCTTCCAGGTTGGCTCCATTCGCCACTTCGATTTCCTGCACCTTCGATAGACTCCCATCGGTCGTCGAAACATCCGCCACATAGAGCCGTCCATCAAACGTGGACGCCGCCAGCTTGTTTCCTTCATCGCTCAGGCGAACTCGCACAAGTCCACTGCTCGAATCCGTGGGTTGCTCCGGAAGCGTGACCGTATGCAACAGATTCAAACCCACGATGCCGATAGAGAAAATGGAAATCGTGTTGTCCGCATTGTTAGCGACAAACAGGAATTTTCCATCTGGACTGAACACCAGATCCTGCGGCAAAGGGCCGGTTTGGAAAAGATCGCTGCTGAACAGCAAGTCGCCTTGAATCGTTAGAAGCTGCACCGTGTGATTGTTAGTGTCCGCAATGGCGATCGGTCCCTCCGGAGAGATCGCAATCACAGAGGGATTGTTGAACGCGTCGGTAATTTTTGTCAGCGATACCGCGCCGCCGGCCTCGATGTCCGCCGTCTGAAAACCGAGCGTATTCGGATTCAGCGCCGTGAGCACCGCAAGGACAGTTCCTTTGGGATCCGCCGCTCCGCGAACCACAGGAAATTGGAATTGTACCGAGCCGCCGATAATCGGCGCCAGTTTTCCGTTTTGCGCGCTGAAGCCACTGAAATCTCCGGAAAAGTTGTCCACGAAAAACCATTCGGTCGCAGCTGTCGGGATTGGCACAGGCATCGGTCCGCCGCCACCGGGGCCTTTTTGTGCGCGATACGTGCATGCGCCCGCAAGCATAGCCACTGCGCAAAGAAAAACTGTGCTCAGTCGCCGAAACTTTCCACCTTTTGCCCCGCAAGTTCCCACTTCAGCCTCCCCTCAACCGGCTTGTGTTGCACAAGCCAGTTGCCTACAACAAACCCAAGCGTCCCCGTTGTAATTCCCGCCAGCACGTCCGCAACGTAGTGATACCTGCCCCAAATGGTTGAGGCGCACATACACATCGCGAGCGGCAGCAGCGTCCAAAAGAGCCAGCGGCGGTGTTTCCATGCACCCCAAAGTGCGGCGACAGATCCCGCGACGTGTTCCGAGGGAAATGCAGCGCCGCGCACGCGGCCGAAATGTTCGATGAAACTGATCGCCGCCGTGAATGGACCGCCGTGCAGATCGCTATGCCACATGCCTGCCATCGAGAACCACGGACTCTCGATCGGAAAAAGCATCGCGACGCAATACCCGATGACATATCCCGCTGCCGAGTACGTCATGGTCGCCCAGTACGCTTTCCAATCGCGGCGGTAGTACAAAACGCCGCCGACGATCAGGAGGTAGGTGAAGTAAGTAATGTAGGCGAATTGAAAAAAATCGTTTCGCGCTGGAGTGGCCAACTGCTCGAGCCAAAGCGCCGGATGAACGCCTGTAAGCCAATAATCAAAGCTAATCAGCTTCGCGTCTTCCCAACCCGGATTCACGATGTGAACGAGACGGCCAAGCTCTTCAAAGCAAAAAAGAAAAAACAGATGTGGGTACCAGTGCCGCCAGAAGTGCCAGAACTTGGTTGCAAGTCTTTCGCCCTCGCGAGCAGCACGCTCTTGACTGCGCGCCGTTACTCGGCAGAGACCAAGGACGAGAATCACGACAAACACTTGCGTTGCCGCCAATCGAGCGGGGTGACTCAGGTTTCCGGCAAACACAGTAATCAAAACGCTGGACAATGCCAGATAACCAAGAGCAATCCATTCGAAGACACCACATGCTTCCCAAGCTTTGTAAAACTCCTCGTGAACCACTCGCATCGGGTTTCGCGACTCGGATTTGGGAGGAATTGGGGCCGGCCAAACGAGCGCGGGCTCTTTTGCAGCGATGTTGGTTCTCTTGTTCATCGCGCTCTTTCCGGAACCATTTTTGCGAGTTTCACTTTCTCTTTCGTTGCTGCGCGCCACCTTACAGTTCTCCATCCTTGGCGTTTCGCGGCGGCCTTCAAACCAGCATCGGGATTTACTGCCGTAGGTTTTCCAACACTGGCCAGCATCCATTGATCGGCTGTGCTGTCGCCGTAGGCACTGCACTCGGCCAAATTCAATTTCCACTTCTCGGCAAGCCACCAGATGGCGATTGCTTTAGATTCACCAAACATAGGCTGCCCCAGGATTCGGCCTGTCCAACGGCCGTCTTTTTCTTCCAACCGGGTCGCGCACACGAAAATTTCGGCCGAGGTATTTCGCTTTGCTAATTCCTGCCTCAAACAGCCTGCAATCTCTTCCGCGAGGAATTGGAGCGTGCCTGTGACAAACACTATTCGCTCGCCATTTGCCGCATGCTGCACAACACATTCGATTGCCTCGGGCAAAAAAGGCGAACCATTTACAACGCGAGCCGCTCGGTGACCGGACGAGCGAACCCCACGCAAGTACGCCTTATTTCCCTGCTGCACGTGCATCAGGCCATTCGGTGCGAGGCGGACAGCTTCCGCCAGCCAGGCAAAATAGTTTCGCCAGGGAATTTTTCCTTCGTGGCGTAGCATGCGAAAAAATCGGCGCTCGAGAGAAGGATTCTCTATGAGCGTTCCGTCAACGTCGAAAAAGGCCGCGCGATTCATGCTGTCCCCCGCACCATGCGGGCTTCGCGCGGCGGTGTGGAAGTAGCCTTTGCGAGAAATTTCCATCCTTCAATCAGCACTGGTAATCCGCGCACGAGGCAAAATGCAGCCGTCGTCCAGGTAAGAACGTGCGCCAACGTTCGGATGGTCATGTGGACGTCGCCCGCAAGCGTTCCAATTAGCGCTACCGGCCCACGCGTCAACGCAAGTTCAAGTCCGAGATAGCAGAAGCAGAGGCACTTCATCGCGGCGTATAAACCGCGGCTCCAGCGGGAAGCGACAAGCGCCCTGCCCCACCACGTCTGTAGCATGCTGTTCGCGCCCCAGCCGGAATGGCCCGCTTTCATCGCAAGCCCACGCAGAAAATCCGTAGCGGCACCGCGCGCAAAAAACAGAACCGGCAGCCACAACGACACCATCCCCACAACAGCGAAGTAAGTGAAGTAAACGTTCTCGATCATGCGATCGCCGAGCACGTCGAGCTGCGCGCCGATCGGCGTAGCCATTTTTTTCTTGCGAGCAAGATGGCCGTCCAATGCGTCCAGGCCGATCGCCGTCACTGTGAGCGCGACTGCCAACAGGTTCGCCCACGTGCCATGGCCGAACAAACTCACCGCAGCGAATCCCACCGCCACGCGCAGCACGGTTACTTTGTTCGGCGTCCAGCCCGTGTTGAAAATTCCCGCCATCGCGATTCTCCGCAATGATAAAAAGCAGCTTTCCTGCCAACCCGATGCACAGCAAGTGGCTAGTTTCCAATGAGTTAGAACAAGCACTCTGCAGGAGCTGCCGAAAGTACGCAGTCCCCACACGCCAGTTGTCTGCCTTTCCCCTCCTCGCGCGTCTAAGCAGGTTTGCTCCGGTTTATGGGACAATCCTTGGGGCATTTCGCAGGTGTTAACACCTGCGACGATTCGGGGTCTACTTCATCCAATATGATTCGAGGTTATTTCTCGCATGCATGCTGACGTCTCTTTTGCTGCGGCGTTCTTAGCCGGCCTTGTTTCGTTTCTTTCGCCGTGCGTTTTGCCCCTCGTGCCCGGCTATATTTCCATGCTATCCGGTGTCGGCATGGAGCAGCTCCGCCAAGGGCAGCAACCGCGTGGCGGGCTTTTTGCTTCCGCGTTGTCGTTCGTACTTGGATTCTCAGCTGTTTTTATTTCTTTCGGAGCCTCGGCAAGCGCTGTCGGTTCTTTTTTGCGGGAAAACCGTTCCACGCTCGCACCCATCGCTGGCGCGCTGATTCTTCTCTTCGGGCTGCACCTGCTCGGCGTTCTCATCAAAATAAGTTTCAAAATCGGGATCGCGGTTGGTTTGGTTTTTGTCGCGCTCGGTGTCGCTTCCCTAATTCATGGCGATGACCTGTTCCTTCGAATGGGGGCTGTGCATTTCTTTTCGCTTTCTGTCATCGGATTTTTCGGTCCAACTCTTGCTCGCTGGTTGAATCGCGACGTCCATTTGCGCAACAACACTTCCAAACAGCCCGGCATTTGGAGCGGTTTTCTCCTCGGCTTCGCATTTGCCTTCGGCTGGACTCCTTGCATCGGCCCGATTCTTGCCACAGTGCTTGCACTTGCCGCCGCCAGTGAAACGATTTTTCGGGGAGTTCTGCTTCTCGCCGCCTATTCCGCCGGACTCGCGATTCCGTTTTTGCTCACTGCGGTTGGCATCGGCCAATTCCTGAAGTTTTATCAACGCTTTCGAAAGCATCTCCACGCCGTCGAACTTTTTAGTGGCGCGCTTTTGCTGTTTGTCGGCGCATTGATTTTCGTGAACAGACTTACTTGGCTCGCAGGCAAGCTCAATGCATTGAATACATTGGTTCTGTGGCTGGAACATGTCTTGACCGGTGCCAAATAGCGCCAGCCTGCAGCTATACTGAAAAGAAGAATTGCTTTGAATATCGTCTTGAGGAAGGTAATGAGAAAAACGACTTTAGTTTTTTTGATCGCAGCGGCATTCATGCTTGCAGCAAGCGGCTGCAAAAAACACACTGGCGGCATGAAAGTCTATGGAAAAGACATCAGCGTGGCGGATTTTAAAGGCAAAGTCGTTCTCGTAAATTTCTGGGCGACCTGGTGCGAACCTTGCAAAATTGAAATTCCCTGGCTCATCGAAATGCAGAATAAATACGGGTCAAAAGGATTCACGGTACTCGGCATTGCGATGGATGACGAAGGCTCGAGCGTTGTCCAGCCGTTTGTACAGACGAAACGTTTCGACGTAGACGGCCAGCAACTACAGATGAACTATCCGATCGCGCTCGGCGACGACAAGGTCGCAGACAAATTTGGCGGATTACTTGGCTATCCCACCAGCGTCCTGATAGGCAAAGACGGCAAACAGATTAAGCGGGTCACAGGGTTGATCAGCTATGACGAAGTTACGAAAATGATTGAAGGACAACTGTAAACGCGATGCTCGATGAACGGGACTTTCAGAAAAAATGCGATGCTGCGTTGGAAGAATTGAAACGGCGGATGCTGACGGCCGGCGACGCGCATGGTTTTGATGTGGAAGGGGAGAGCGGCAAGCTCGAAGTGCTGTTCGAAGAGCCGGAGGAAGCCAAATTCGTAATTTCGCCGAATACACCAATGCGCGAGATATGGATCTCCGCGCTGTCGACCAGCTTTAAGCTGGGTTGGTCGGACTCGAAAAACGCATTCGTGCTTGAAAAAACAGGCGAAGACCTGACTGGCGTAATGAGCCGCGTTATTTCGCAGCAAATCGGAGCCGAGGTGAAGCTATGAAAAAACTTCTATATCCAACGCTCGCGGCGCTGCTTGCTGTTTCGCCAAAAATTGTGAGTGCTCAAATTCCCGCGGCGAAAGACGTCGTCTCATCCGCTGCATACACCTCCTACGAACCAGTCGCGCGCGGCAAGGAATTCCAAATCGCAGTCATATTAAAAATCCGCGACGGATATCACATCAACGCGCGCAAGCCGACTTTGGATTATTTGATTCCCACCGATCTCAAAATCGAATTGCCCGCAGGGTTCAAGGCCGGTGAAGTGAGCTATCCGGAAGGCACCTTGAAATCATTTTCGTTTTCCAAAACCGAAAAGCTGAACGTTTACACCGGCACTGTGATTCTGCGTTTGAAAGTTACTCCGCCAGCCGATGCCCCGCTGGGCTCGCAACACATTCCTCTCAAGCTTCGCTATCAAGCTTGCAGTGAATCCGTTTGCTTGCCACCGGTGCGGCAGGATGTCGATACCGCGTTCACCGTAGCTGCCACAGGGAAAACAGCTCACGCCGAATTTTTTAAACAGCAATAGCAATCTGCTTCTCGCCTCTGCCAAACTCGATTCATGTTTGGCGGAAAAATTCGCGGGTGGGTGGTTGCGTGTGTGTCTTTGTTGGTTTTGCTGGGCGCCGGCTTTGCGTTTCTTTCCTACCGCGCTCGCCACATGGAAGAAATTCTCCGGGAAAAAGTGGAGCAGGAACTTAGCGAACGCTTCCAAAGCAAAGTAGAACTGAAAGCGCTACATGTTTATGTGTTTCCACGCATCGGCGTTGTAGGTGAAAGCCTGACCTTGCGTCATCACAATCGCACAGACATCCCGCCTCTCATCCAAGTCGAGCGGTTTTCCTTCACTATGGGACTCATCGGATTGATCCGCCCAATCAAGCATATCGACGTCGTACACCTCGATAAATTGCAAATCACGCTCCCACCGCGCGGCGATAAAAACAAGCAGCCTGCGCTCAAAGAAAATCAGGAACAAACCAAATTGAAGTTGCCGAAAACCGTTGTGGGCAAAATTGTTTGTCACGACGCGGACATCTTCACAACGCCAACCAAGCCTGGAAAAGAACCTCTCGATTGGGAGATCCACAATCTGGTTTTGGACAAAGTGGAATCCGATAAACCATTTGGTTTTCGCGGAACGCTCACCAACGGAAAACCAATCGGCGAAATCGCCACGCAAGGTCAGTTCGGCCCGTGGGACGCCGACGACCCTGGAAATTCACCCGTCGCCGGCGAATACACATTCAAGGACGCTGACCTCGGTCCATTTCCTGGTATCGCCGGAACACTATCCTCCGCAGGGCAGTTCAACGGACCGTTGAACGAATTAACGGTGAAAGGGGTGACCGACACTCCGGACTTCTCGCTCGATAAGGTCGGAAGGCCAGTGGCACTTCATACTGAGTTCGATGCAACCGTGGACGGCACGAATGGCGACACACTCCTGCATCCGGTTCGGGCCACCCTGATTCGTTCTCTGATTCTGGCGGAAGGCAGGATTGTGCTGGTCCCAAAGGAAGGACATCTGATCGTGCTGGACGTGAGCACGCCACAGGGCCGCATCGAAGACATGTTGAGCTTGGCGATAAATTCTGAAAAACCGCTCATGACCGGCCCCGTGAAATTGAAAGCAAAGATGACGGTTCCTCCCGGTAAAGCTAAGGCTCTGGAAAAATTGATTCTTGATGGAAGTTTCGGCGTTGAAGATGCTAAATGGTCCAGCCCGGAGCTGAGAGAAAAATTGGAGTCACTGAGCCGCCACGCGCAAGGCAAGCCCGAGAACGAAGACGTAGGTAGTTCAGTCTCGGATTTAAAAGGATCGTTCCATCTCGAAAAAGGCGTGATTGAATTTCGCAGCTTGACGTTTGGGGTGGAAGGAGCACTGATCGATCTTGCGGGGACTTACAACATTCGTGGCGGCGATCTGGATTTTCATGGCCACTTACGATTACAGGCGAAGCTTTCACAAACCGTCACAGGCGCGAAATCATTTTTTCTGAAGGCGTTCGATCCGTTCTTTGCAAAGAACGGCGCAGGGACGGAGCTGCCGATCACCATTACAGGAACGCGCGACAAGCCAGTGTTTGGTGTGAGCGTCTTTCACAAAACGTTCAAGAAGGAAGTAAAGACATCAGATGCTGGCAAGAAAGGCGAAGCAAAACAGTGAAGTAGCCTTTGGGGGGTTTTTTGCCTGAAGCTGCGTTGAGATCAAGTTTTCTTACTTTGGTTTTAGAAAACAGTCGTGGACATTACCACTAGGCGGTAAGACGGTTGGAAGAAATGGGACGAAGTTGCCAGGCTTGGAGCGAGGCGAAAGCGTTGTGGGGATCTTCGGTCGAGCGAAAACGCAGAGGGCCGCTTGGTCGGCGATAAACGCGGACGGTAAAGGCACGATAGCGGCCAAAAAATAACTCAACTACAGATCCATCTATAAAAAGATGGAATTCAAATCCGTTGAAAGCATGTACAGGCATTTCAGCGGAAATTCCGTTGACGGTGAGCACCGCCGGCGACGGTGCTTTGAAAGACAGTTCGATGGAACACCATGGGCCGGTTTGATCTTCCAGAATGTATGAACACCGGGAACAACCTGCCTTCCATAGAATTTCGCCGCACAGATTTTCAATTTTGATGTCCTGAAGAGAGCGAATCGATTCCGAAAGGGATGGTTTCTCCGGCTTGATGAAGGATCTTTCGCGGAGCAGTTCCGTTTCCGGCAGAGGCTGCATCAGAAGCGCACCGGACGTATCCAGAGTCAAAATTCTCGGCAAAGCCATGCAGCCGGCCCAGCCTGCGGCGATGAGTTCCGGGTCGGGGCGTTTTTCTGTGATCCAACCCCAGAGGATGCGATCGCCTTTGGCGTCGAGCTGCGTTTTTTGGGCGTAGTAGGCGCCCTGGTCGAGCCAGCCCCGTTTTTGTGGATGGAAGACGAGTTCTTTCAGATCGAGTTCGCCGACTTCCCAGATGACTTGGCCCGCAGTGGAATAAAGCAGGACGTGTTTTTTGCCGAGTGGGAAAAAATCAGGGCACTCCCACATTTCGCCGGAGTCCACAGGATTAGTGTTTTCCCTTTCCGTCCAGTGGCCCGAAGCCAGAGGATGCAGATACTCCCAATTTCGCAAATCCTTTGAGCGATAAAGAAGGACGCGGCCGCCCGCTTTGAATTGACCAGAAGCAATACCGAGATACCAGAGTTTTGCCTTTTCGTCCTGCCAGAGAAACGGATCGCGAAAGCCGGCGATATTCGGATCATTCGGCGGCTGAATCACCGGTTCTTTCCACTTCTCCCAGGTGCGGAGTTGCGGATCGGAAGAGGTCGCAAGGCACTGTACCTCGCGGAAGTTATGATTGCCGTCCCGCAGCGTTGCGCGTTCTTTCGAAGTCGCTTTTACGCCCGTGTACAAAATCGTCGCAAGGCCGTTGTCGTTGACGGCGCTTCCGGTAAAGCACCCATCCGCGTCGTCCCAACCTGGAGTCGGTGCTAACGCCACGGGCAGATGCTTCCAATGAATCATGTCTTCGCTGACGGCGTGATTCCAATGCATGTCGCCCCAAACGGCGGCGTTCGGGTTGTACTGGAAAAACATGTGGTACAACCCGTTCCAAAAAATCGGGCCGTTCGGATCGTTCATCCAATTTTTTGAGGGAAGCAAATGGAATTGCGGACGCAGAGGGTCGGCGGCGAGCTTCTCCTGCAGCGAATCAGCTAGAAAACATGCGTTTGCGGAATTATGGAAGGGATGAAGCGCCGCCAGGGAACCAGAAACAATAGCTGTTTTTAAAAACGCGCGGCGAGAGGAGCGCAAAGCAAACCTCCCCGGAAAAGAAAACTACGCGGGTGTGAATTCCCTGAGCGCATCACGCAGACGCCGCACGACGCGCTCCTGTCCAAGTACCACCATCGTATCAAAGAGTGGCGGCGCAACAGCCTGGCCGACAATCGCAACGCGGATGGCGTTGATGAGCAAGCCAGCTTTCACTCCGCCTGCTTCTGCAACCGCGCGGCTCGCATGATCGCAGGCATCATGATTCCATTCCGGCAAAGCCGCAAGCGCATCGGCCGTTTTCGAAAGCAGCTCTGGAACTTTCGGATCCTTCCAGAATTTGTCTTTAGCCGCCTGCTCGTAACTGAACTCGTCGGAGAAAAACGCGAGCGACCAGGTCGAAAAATCCGGCAGCAAACGAACGCGCGGCCGCAACAAATCCACCGTCTTCGAAAACCATTCGTGTCCCGCGCCGCTGGCCCATTCTTCTTTCCAAAGACCGCTGCGCTTTAATTCGGCTTCCACTTCCGGCAGCAATTCCTCAATCGGCAGTTTTTGCAGAAACTGCGTATTGAACCATTCGAGTTTTGGTCGGTCGAACACGGCGTTGGTGTGGCTCACGCCTTCCAGTGAAAATTTCTCCAAAAGCTCACTAGTACGCAGGAACTGTTCGTCACCCCCAGGCGCCCAACCAAGCAGCGCGAGGAAATTGCGAAACGCTTCCGGCAAGAATCCTTCCGTGCGGTACATGTTCACATCGGTCGCGCCATGACGCTTCGAAAGTCGCGATTTGTCCGCGCCCAAAATCAAAGGTACGTGCGCAAACACCGGCGGCGTAGCTCCCAGCGCGCCATAAAGCAGCACCTGCTTCGGCGTATTCGAAATGTGGTCCGCGCCGCGAATCACATGCGTAATCCGCATGTCCACATCGTCCACAACCACGCTCATCTGGTACATCGCCTGACCAAACTCAGCGCCGTCTTTGCCCGAACGCACCAACACAAAATCCTCAATCTCATCGTTCGAGAATTCGCGCTCTCCAAAAACCGCATCAAAAAACTTCGTTTTCCCGCCAACGGGAACCTTGAATCGAATTGCCGGCTTCACATCCGGTGTTGAAGGCTTTCCATCGCGGCACGAGCACCGCACGATGCGCCGAACCTGTACGGCCCCCGCACCCTCTTCCGCGTGGTCTCCGCCTACGTACTTTTCCGGCGGGCAATAACACAAAAACGCGGTTCCATTCGCGAGCAGCTTTCGGGCGGAACTCTGGTACAACTCCGTTCGCTGCGATTGGTAAAACGGTCCCTCGTCCCAATCCACGCCAAGCCACTTCAGCCCCTGCAGAATCCCATTGACCAGCTCCGGCTTGTTCCGTTCCGCATCGGTATCCTCAATGCGCAGGATCATCGTCCCGTGAAACCGTCGCGCAAAAAGCCAATTAAAGAGAGCCGTCCGGGCGCCCCCCACGTGCAAATAACCCGTCGGAGAAGGGGCGAACCGCACTCGCGGCTGATTGGGCGTCAAGTTGGGCTGTTCTGTCATGAGAGGCGAGGAATCTCCATCAAATTGCAAAAGTTCAGTGTAGCGAATCGCGCGTTCCGTCGCAAAAGAAGCTTAATAAGAGTTAGGTATGAAAGCGAAATCCGCGGAATCAGTCGGATTCAAGTTTGTGCCAAATAATAGCCTGCTGATTCTTCAGTCGTAATTCCTTCGTGGAACGGTCGTAGGAGAAAGTCAGCTTCGCTTCCCCGTCGTCTACCTTGTACGTAATGTTGTAGAGGACTCTAACCCCATCTGGCACTTCTTCGCACTCCTGGATAAGCCCTGTGGACTCGGTGGCGCCGCCTGTTCCAAAAGTGACGGTTACAGGAGAAATCTCCAGAAAACGGTCACGATGAGCAGACTCCGAAGTGACCCAAATTCCCAGTAAATTCTTTGGCACATCGTTGTGCACGGAGGACTTCCATGTGGCCCAGAAGGTGAATACGAACAAAACTCCCAAAGCCGCGAAATAGAAAGCGTACTTTTTGACCGTAAATTGCACGAGATTTTCTCTGTGGAAGCTCATTTTTCCTGTCCCGCCAGGACCGTTTCTGGAATGGAAGCCGGGCTTACGTCCACATCTTCTTTTTGCATGACGCGGAAGAATGCATCCACGATTTGCGGGTCGAACTGGGTTCCCGAACCGCCGCGCAAAATTGCAACAACTCGATCCAGCGGCATGCCTTTGCGATATGGCCGGTCGGAAATCAGCGCATCGTGAACATCAGCCACTGCGAAAATACGGCCGTGCAGGCTGATATTTTCCCCTGCGATACCGTAAGGGTAGCCCTTGCCGTTGAACCATTCATGATGTTCGCGCACAATCGGCAAAAATTCCTCAAATCCCGGAATCGGCTTTAGAATGCGCACTCCAATAAGTACGTGCTCCTGAATTTGCAAGCGCTCTTCCGGTGTCAGGGCGCCCGGCTTGTCCAGCAACTCCACGGGGACGCCAATTTTTCCCACATCATGGAGTAAACCGCCCGCATGTAAGATATCGATTTCTTTTCCAGAGAGACCCATTTCGCGACCGATCTTAATGGCGGTCATTGTGACTCGCTCTGAGTGACCGGCGGTCCATGGAGACTTCGCATCAATCGCGCGCGCCAACGCCGTGAGTGTTCCCCAGCGCAACTGTTTCAGTTGGCTGATCAGTCCAGCGTTTGAAAAAGCGACAGCAACCTGATCGGCCACTCGTCGTGCTTGTTGTGTGTCTTCGTGAGACCATTCCCTGGCCGCAGCGTGTCCAAACGCAAGTACGGCGGAAGGCTTGCCATCTACAAGAACAGGTAAAACCAAAAGGTACCGCATTCCCTGAGAAACTAACGGCAACAAATATTGAGGATAAAGATCGCCTGGGCCGACAACGAAGCTCTCAGGATTTTGTTTTAGCGCATCAATGTCCTGATCAGTCGTGATGGCATCGACAAACCTTAAATCACCTCCTGAACTCGCTATGTAAGCGTTTGTCTTACGTTGTTCATCTGAACCGATTACCGTAATTCCAGCAACTTCGTAGGAAAGCAAATCCGGCAACCGCGAAAACAACGCTTCCACAATGTGATCGAGATCCCATGAAGAAAGTATGGCCCTGTCAATTTCATTTAGAGTCTTGAGTGAACGCACGTGTGATTCAATTTGTGCGGACATGAGATTGAACGAAGTACCCAATTCCTGAAACTCGTCATTGCTTGCCACTGCCACGCGTGTTTCCAGTTCTCCCCGCGCTATTTTTCTGGTTCCTTCTCGCAGTTGTTCCAGGGGAACGAGCGTGCGCCGAATTTGGATCAGCGACAGAAATAAAACAACCCACATAGCGAGCAAAATCACCAATAGGAAGCTTCGCCGAAAGTGTCCTAAGGCAGAAAGGGAGGCATTTTCTTCCTCAATCGCTGCGATGGTCCAGTGGTCTTCCATGAATCGAGTCTTCATGGGAAGTTTCCAATAGTGCCCGACGTAGGTTAGATCGCCTTCCTTCCAATTGAATCTATCCGAAGACCTTTCTGCGGTGAAGTTGGGAGCGCTACGCGAACAGTAGAGAATTTGATCGCTCTGGCCGAATACACAGAGATCCATGGACTCGGAAAGGTCATCGCTGCTCCATAAAAAGCTGGGTTGCACTTCTCCGAGAATGTATTGGCGGCCTGCTTGTCCTTTTCCTAATTCTCGAATCAAGTAGATACAGGTGGCGGAATCGGAACATTTTCGAGCGGAAAGTAGTGTCTTGCCGGAATTGAGGAACATTTGTTCTTGAGCAGACAATTGAATGGGCTCAATCTTGCGGCCAGACAAAACTTTTGTCCCACCATCCGCAGATAAAAGTGCAAGACTGCTGAAGTGAGAATCGGTATTTGCAAATGATGCCGATTGCCTGTTTGGAATGACATTCGCGGTATCGGTAGACAAGATTCTGAGGTTTTCATCCAGCAAAAGGATGCGCTCAAAAATAATCATCCCTTCGTCATGGCCCGCTTGACTCAGCCGGCGATAGCTTTCTTGTTTCATCTCTTTCGAAACGCTGATTAGACTGACCAGGGCAAGAACGGAAATAGGCAGGAGCGCACAAACAACGAAGAGCCAAAAAATGCGGCGTGCGAGTCGGCTATGTAGGTAAGTAAAATCGAGCCTCATACGTTTCCTCAGAATTGCGACGCCAAGCCGATATAGCCTCCGTTTGAAGCGCGGACAACGTCATCCTGGCTGCTTTTTGCGGTGAGCGGACCTGCGCTCTTACCGTCTTTTCCCATGCTGTAGAGATCATAGTCGTCGTTCAAAGGAACCAGGAATTTGTCCTTCCGCGCTTGGCCATTGCCTTTCATGGTTGCGTGATTCAAATACTGGTAAGGATTTCCCCACGGATCGGTCAAAGCATCGTCGCCAACCTGAGCAAGCATGTCAGGATAATTACCATTGACGGTCCAATATAGAGTCACATCGGATTGAATCGCGTGAATATCGCCAACTGCTCTTGCGATATGTGCCTGATCAATGGACGCCATTAGAGATGGAATGGCGATCGCTGCAATCGTGAGTATGATTGCTATGACGATCAGCAGTTCGATCAGACTGAACCCGTTTTGTTTGCTCCTGGGATTTCGATTTGAAACTCGTGCGAACCTTGGTGGAGCCTGAACTACCATCGGAATACCTAAAAAAGAGCATGCACTGCCGAAAGAGCTATCGCTCGCGGACACGCTGCGGAGACGGAACGCAGGCAGCAATTGCAATCCAATTCCTTCTTTCTTTGGTAAGACTAACGGCTTGAATCTACTTTACGAGGCACCTGGGGAAGAGCCTTACCTTGGCACATTTAGAAATATAAAACTGCGAGCGGTCTGACCCAATAGCTCTGGATAGCTACGTTTATGGTACGGATGCTTCGTTCCGCCGAATATACGTTACTGGCTAATATACAGCCGGCCGCTTGACATCCGGTTCTTGAACGGTAACTTCGAGATGTCGTTTGATCTATTCAATCGACAAGTCGATTATTTTGCCCTTTCGCGCTCTCCGAGGAGGCAAATAGCTTTGTGCTTTGAGAGTTACTACCGTGAGGCTGTCTCTTTGGCCACCAGTACCCCAGTACGGTTGCACAGGTAAAATTTCGTGGCACATAATCGCAAGTACTTTATTTTGTGTGCGGCTGGTGTGTCTTTGGACCGGTTTGGGGTCATTACTCTAATGCAAAATCACCGGACATTTGCTCGCACGCGGCGCTTTCTTGCGCTCGATCAAAATGGTCGCTTTACGTCTGCCGCGCAGACTTGAGAGTGGATGCTGCCTTGACAGATCACGGATTTATCGCGCTTGCCCTCTTGGTCGCCACTTCTCTCGTGGCCGGCTTTTTCGCTTACATTCACAGCGTCAAACGCCAGACCTATCTGCTTCTGTGGACGGCTGGCTGGAGCCTGCTCGCGCTGCATTATTTGGGATCCGCTTTCATGAGCAAGCCGCTCGAATCCACGATTCAAAATTCGCTGGATCAATGGCTATTTGGTGTGGCTGGCGTGCTCTTCTTTTTGGGCGCGCAACTCTACGCGCAAAGAAAGCCTTGGCTGACTGCCGCGGCCATTGCAGCCGGTGCTCTCGCTGCCTGGTCGATCGCCAACTATTTCCTGCGCTTCTCTGTCTCGACTCTTTTCCTGGGAAGCCTCGTCTACCTCGCCGTAGCTGCAATATTCTGGGTAGAAAGCCGTCGTCAGGAAACGCTCGCTGATCGTTTGCTCGCTGTCGTCTTTTTCGCGTGGGCCATTTTAGGAGTGTCGTTCGTCGTCTTTCAACAACGACTGCAGGATTGGCACATCAGCCTTCACCCTTCGTCATCGTTCCCTGCAGCGTTTGTCGCCATTCTCATGGTAATGGCGCTGTACGAGGAAGAAAAACGCCGCGTTGAGCGCAACATGCTCGCGCTTTCCAATTTGAATCTCGCGACTTCGAGCTTCGTCGGTGGAGAAATCCACCGAATGCTTTCGCAAGCATTGGATCGCGTTCTAGGCGTTGTGCGCTTGCCAGCGGGCGCGCTCTTTCTGCACCATGGCGATCCGCAAGGTCCAACTTCCGTCGTCGCTGCCGGTCTGGATGACGAATTCTGCCGTGTAGTGCAACAAGAAGGATTAGACGACTACCTCGTCGGCCTCGTTGCCCGTCTCGGCGGCCTGCTTGGATTTCGCGATTTGCGAGACGATTCCCTTTCCGCGCTGGAAAAAGAAGAGCCCATTCGCAGATTCCGCCAGCTTGCTCTGGATCAGGATCTACGCAGCATCATTGCCATCAGCTTGCAAGCAAAAGAGCAAGCATTCGGCGTGCTGCTCCTCGGATCTCCGGACAGCAGAAAATTTACGCCCGCTGAATTGCGGCTGCTCTTCGCTCTCGGCCACCAAATCGGCATGGCCGTGGAAAACAGCATGCTCATTCAACAGACTTCGCGCCGTTCGGAGGAATTGCACGTCCTGAACGAAATTGGCCGCGCGCTGAGTTCCACTCTTCAAAAGGAAGAGCTCTTCCGCAAGGTCTGGGAAGAGTTGCGCCGCCTGTTTGACGTGGAGAATTTCTACATCGGCTCAATCGACGGCACGCGCGACGAAATGCGCTTCGACCTCGAAATCATTGACGGCGTTCGCATGCCGAAGCGCGCGCGTCCCGCGGGCAATCACATCACTGAGTACATCATTCGCACGCGCCAGCCCGTTTTGATTCGCGACAACTACGTTGAGGAAGTAAAAAAGCTCGGCGTGGAACCGATCCGCAGCCGCGGCTGTTTCTGCGGCGTGCCTTTGGTAGCGTACGATCGCGCCATTGGCGCCATGGCGGTTTTTTCCGATCAGGAGCGCACGTTTGACGAAGGCCACCTCGAATTGCTGCGCGTCCTGGCTAGCGAAGCCTCAATCGCCATGGAAAACGCTCGTCTCTTTCAAGAAGAGCGTACCAAAGCGCGACATCTCTCCTTGCTGAACACGATTTCCAGGAATGCCATTGCTACGCTGAACCCCGACGAGATGCTGGCGAAAATCACCGAGCAACTCGAAGCGGGCCTAACCTACGATCACATCGGCATCGCAACTCTTGATTACTCCACTCGCGAAATCGTAATTCAAGCGGAAGCAGGCCAGCGCCGTGGCGCGCTTGGCCAACGCATACCACTTGGCTCGGGCTTGCTCGGTCAGGTTGCGCGCACGGGAAATATGGCTACCTACATTGCTGCTTTTCCGTCGGAATCCACGTTGAAGCCGCTGCTTCCCGATTCCCTCGCAGCGATTGGTTTGCCCGTTTTTTACGCGGAGCAATTGCACGGCATGCTCTACGTCGAATCTTCGGAAGCGATAGAATTTTCAGAAGAAGAAGTTCTTCTGCTCGGCACGCTCGCAGACCTGATTTCCGGCGCGCTGCACAATGCGCTCACATTCCAAAAAGCGCAGGAACAGGCAATCACCGACGGCCTCACCGGCGTAAAAACGCACCGATTCTTCATGGAAGCTCTCTCGGCGGAATGGAAACGTTCCACTCGCGCGGGCCGAGCCTTCGCTCTTGTGCTCATGGACCTCGATCGCTTCAAATTCGTGAACGATTTTTACGGCCACCTCGAAGGTGACCTGGTTTTGCAACGCGTCGGTCAGATTCTGGAAACGAATTGCCGTCGCTCTGATGTCGTCGCACGCTACGGCGGCGATGAATTCGTGATTCTGATGCCGGAAACCTCCATGGAACAGGCGCGTCAGCTCTCCTCCAAACTTCGTGGCTGGGTTTCTGCAGACCCGCTTTTGCGCGAGAAAAACATTTCCGCCAGCTTCGGTATCGCTTGCTATCCGCTGCACGGCTCTTCGCCGCAGGAATTGATTCAGGTCGCGGACGCCTCGATGTATCTCTCCAAACATCAGGGCGGCAACGCTGTTTCTACAGCCGATCATTTTGATCCCAATGAAGCGAAAAAGTGGAAGCGCGATGTTTTGGAAGCGTATTTGGGTGTCACATTAAAGCGCCTCTTCGCTACGGGACCTGAAGCTTTCGAGGAAATCTATCAGCGATTGAAACAGTTCACAGAATCGCTGGCAGCAACGGAAACCGGGATTACAACGCCATCGTCTCCGCAAAATCACGCAGGACCACAAGCTTTACCCCAGGCGGTCCTGGACACAGTCACTTCGCTCGCTTTCGCGATTGACGCAAAAGATCATTACACGCAAGGCCATTCGCAAAAAGTTTCAGCCTATGCCGCACTGATCGCCGAAGCGCTGAACATGAATGATGTAGAAGTGGAAGAAATTCGCCTCGGCGCCGTGCTTCACGACATCGGTAAAGTCGGCATTCCAGAACAAATCCTCAACAAGTCTGGTCCGCTGAATCCCGACGAGTGGGAAATGATGAAGTCTCACGTCGTCTTTGGCGCGAAGATTCTGGAGCCGCTCACTCCACTCGCGCGTATCCGTGAAATGGTTTTGCACCATCACGAATTTTTTGATGGCTCGGGGTATCCGGATGCGCTTTCCGGCGAGCAGATTCCGCTGGGCGCGCGAATCGTGGCCGTGGCGGACGCGTACGACACCATTACCAGCGATCGCACCTACAAAAAAGGTCGCGGCGCTTCCGACGCGCTCGCCGAGCTCGAACGCTGTGTGAACGCTCAATTCGATGCGAGGATCGTTGAAGTCTTCGTTCGGGCGATGCGCCAGTTGCCCAATCCGATTATCGAAGTTGCGTCGCTTTCTACCGGCCGCAATTCCTGAACATTTCCGCGCAGTTTGATTCAGCGATAAGCTAGATTCGGGGGAAAGTTCCATGCAAACTGCGAAAGTCGTGTGGGCCGGCGGTCAGAAATTCCGCGCCATCAGTCCTTCTGGTCACACCATTCATCTTGATTCCGACCGCGCCACAAACGAAGGCCCTGGCCCGATGGAGATGCTTCTCATGGCACTCGGCGCCTGCACCGCCACAGATATCGTCATCATCCTCGAAAAAAAGCGCCAAAAGGTTGACTGGCTCGAAGTCATCTGCTCCGGCGAACGAGCTACGGCTCCTCCAACCGTGTGGAAAAAACTGGAAATCCTTTTTCGCATCGGCGGCAGCCTTCAGGAAGATGCTGTAAAACACGCCATCGCACTGAGTGCGGAAAAATACTGTTCTGTCGCGGCCACCCTGAAAAAGACCGCTACACTTTCCTGGAAGCATGAACTGATCCGCTCGTAAACCATCCCCCGCCGCGGCCGATACTCAACGTTGCAATAGTACGACTTTACTCTTGCGTGAATCTCCGCCACACGCTATACAAATACCACTTCATGGGGGCCCATCTCCGCTTTTTCTTTCTTGGGATGATTTTTTTCTGTACGGCCGCCCCGGCGGCGCTCGCGCAGAAACACGCCGATCCTTCTTTGCCCGCTGCAACAGTCCCGTTTTCCAAAATTCCGCGGGTCACTCGCGCTCCCAAAATCGAAGATTTTCTTGGGTCCCGCGCCCGAGAAGCAGAACTTGTGGTCACCGGCTTTCGCCAGAATGTTCCCGGTGACGGTGATCCCGCGACGGAATCCACCACCGCCTACCTCTCTTACGATCAGAAAAATCTTTACGTCGTCTTCGAATGCAAAGATACAAGCGGCGCCGTCCGCGCTCATCTGTCGAAACGCGAGGATCTCGATCAAGACGATGGCGTTGGCGTTTTCCTGGACACTTTTCACGACAAACACCGCGCTTATTACTATTTTTCTAATCCACTGGGAATTCAGCAAGACGCCATCTACACGGAGGGACAGGGCTTTGACTACAGCTTTGACACCGTATGGAACACCGAAGGCCGGCTAACCAAAGACGGTTACATCGTCTGGTTTTCTATTCCTTTCAAAAGCCTTCGGTTTTCTCATGAACCGGAACAAACCTGGGGCATCGCACTTTATCGCGTCATGCTGAAGAAAAGTGAGTATGACTACTGGCCGTACGTAACGCAGCGTGTTCAAGGTCTCGCGCAGCAGTTTGCGCCAGTGAACGGCCTCGAGCATGTCTCTCCCGGCCGCAACATCCAATTCATCCCGTACGGATTGCTTGCTTCAAATCATTTTCTAAACCAGCCCACGAACGGAGCGGCCCCGGGCTACAGCGACGTCTTCGAACACCGCGCGGGCCTCGACGCCAAGTTTGTGGCCAAAGATGCGCTCACATTCGACGTCACTTTGAATCCTGATTTCAGTCAAGTTGAATCCGATGACCCGCAAGTCACCGTCAATCAGCGCTTTGCCGTTTTCTTTCCTGAAAAGCGTCCTTTCTTTATCGAAAACGCCGGCTTCTTCATGACCCCCGTGAATCTTTTCTTTTCACGCCAAATTATGGATCCACAATTTGGCGCTCGCATGACCGGTAAAGTCGGTTCGTGGACCCTCGGCGCGCTTACGATTGACGATCGCGAGCCCGGCCAGGATCAAACCGCTCCGTTCAATACTCGCGCCGTCGACGGCGTTGTTCGCGTGGCAAGAGAATTCGGTAAGCAGTCTTACATCGGCGCGTTCGCTTCAACGCGCGATTTCGCTGACACGAGCAATCGCGTTGTGTCTCTCGACGCTCGCCTGAAGTTCGGTACAAATTGGGTCGGCGATTTTCAAGCAGCGCACAGCTGGACGCGCCAGGACGATCGCTTGCCGCAGCTCTGCCAAAACTTCGATATTCCAGCCGGTGGCGGAAGCTCAAGCCCCAACGCAACCTCCCAGCAAGGCAATGCGCTCTACGCGGATCTCTCCTATACTGGCCGCCATTTCGTGATGAGCAGCGCGTATTCCGATTACAGCCCGGGATTTTGCACGGAACTTGGCTTCGTTCCCCGTGTTGACATCCGTCAACAAACTTCCGCTGCGGGATATTACTGGCGTCCCGTAAAAAGCAAAATTGTTGATTACGGCCCGTCGGCAAGCGAATTAGTGGATTGGGACCACAACGGAGTTTTGCAAGACTGGCAAGCCGCTGTCGGCTTCGAAATCGATTGGACGCGCCAGACAACCTTCATCGTGAGCCGAGGCGAAGCCTACGAACTTTTCGCCAACATGCCCTTTCGCAAACACAGCACTGCGTTTCAGTTCAGTTCCGCGCCATACAAGTGGTTGAGCTTTACGGGACGCTACACCACGGGCACAGGCGAAAATTTCTTCCCTGCAAGCGGCCTTGCGCCGTTTCTCGGAAATGTGAATCGCGTAAACGCAGGCTTTACGATTCGTCCCTCCGCCCGTTTCCGTGTGGATGAAACAGCCATCTATTATCGCCTCGGCACACGCGCCGGTTCCACTCCCACGGGTTTTGATCCCGGCCATCCCGTCTTCAACAATTACCTGCTGCGCACAAAGGTGAACTATCAGTTCACGCGCGAACTCTCCCTCCGCATGATTATGGATTACGACGCAACACTCGCGAATACCCAGTTGCTGGACCTGCAGCGCAACCTCGGCAGCTTCGATGGGGGCCCCATTCCGCCATCGAAAAACTTTGTCCCTGACTTTCTTCTGACCTATTTAGTCCACCCCGGAACCGCCCTCTACGTGGGCTACAACAACAGTTTTAGCAACTTGCGGCTCGATGACACGACCGCGCCACCTCAAGTTCTGCTGCAGCGCTCGCCCACCAACACCACCGGCCGTCTATTTTTCGTTAAGCTGAGTTACTTGTTCCGCTACTAGGAACATCTGCTGAATCAGCCCGCATGTCTTGTACAGTGTGTGCGCCATCGCATAGAATTTCTTTTCTTCGTTTTTCGGTCTCCCACAGAAGGAGTGACATGTCTCACCGCATAGCGGCGAAAATCACCGGAGTGGCTGGCTTCCTTCCTCCGCGCGTAATGACCAACAACGATTTGGCAAAAATCGTCGAAACGAACGACGAATGGATTCGCACTCGCACCGGAATTCGCGAGCGTCACGTTGTAGACAAAGGTATGGCCACGTCCCACATGGCTACGGAAGCCGCCAAGTGCGTGTTGCAACAAACCAAAACTGACGCCGCAGACATTGACCTCATCGTTTTAGCAAGCGTCACGCCAGACATGTTCTTCCCCGCCACAGCATGCCTTGTTCAGGAACGCATAGGCGCGACAAAAGCCTGGGGCTTCGATCTATCCGCTGCATGTTCAGGTTTCGCCTATGCGCTCACGGTTGGCGCACAATTCGTCGGCGCGGGCACCCACAAAAAAGCACTGGTCATTGGCAGCGATACGATGACTTCGATTTTGAACTATGAAGATCGCGCCACGTGCGTTCTCTTCGGAGATGGCGCTGGAGCCGCACTCGTCGAACCGGCGGGACCGAACGAAGGCATCCTCGATTTCGAACATGATGTGGATGGCTCTGGTGGCCAGTATCTCTTCATGCCCGGCGGTGGCTCACTCAATCCTTCGAGCGTCGAAACCGTCGAAAAGAAAATGCACTACGTGCATCAGGAAGGTTCGCAGGTATTCAAATACGCCGTGCGCCGCATGGCCGACCTCGCCGTGCATTTGGTCGAGCGCAACGGTCTGAAGAGTGGAGACATCGCATTGGTCGTCCCGCACCAGGCAAACCTGCGCATCATCAAAGCAATGCAGGAGCGCCTCGGCGTCGAAGATTCCAAAGTCATGGTCAACATCGACAGCTACGGCAATACTACCGCCGCAACCATTCCTCTTGGTCTTCGCGATGCCGTCGCGCAGGGCCGTCTCAAGAAGGGTGACCTCGTCCTCATCCTTACGGTCGGCGCAGGCTACACCACCGGCGGCATCCTGCTCCGCTGGGCTTATTGATTAGCGAACCCCTCGGGGTAAAACCTGCATCTTTCGCGGAGTCCACAGAAGTAATAGCAACAACCCCGTTGCAAAAAATATCGCTGCCACTTTCCATTGAGAGCCGAGAAGCTTCAGTAATAAACCAAATAAAGTGATCGTTTCTGCAAAACAGAAAGACAGCAGGTTTCCCGTACGCCATTTCGCCATCGCCGGCTGATTCTCAGGATCGACTCGAAGCACAGTTTCGGCGCTAGCGATAAAACGTTCGCGAAGAAACAGTGCGACACCAATCTCAGAGACACAAACGAAACCAAGAGCAAACGGAAAGAATGCGGGAACAGTTCCCGCGCTTGGTCCGGTTTGAATGAACTTAATGACGACGATGAATAAAAACCATGTCACGACAAACATGGCGTGAAGGACGCGCACCTGTTGCAAAGTCTTCTGCACGTAGCGGCTCCTTAGTCAGACGACAAAGGGACAGCGGCATTCTCGCCAGCTATGAAGAAAATCGCAAGCGATTCACGAAGAGGTGATTCTAGTGGGTAGAACAGATAGTTAGCAGGAGCGAATCGAAGCGGCCAGCGCGAGATTGGCTTGCAAGCGGCGATCGATCTGCACGGCCGCATAGCGCGTGCAAAGAACGCGTTCACGCTCGGCCCATTCCGCGATGGAGGAAGAGAATCGCCCAGCGACTTTGCCGAGCGCTTGCACCGCATGATAGTAATACCGCACGAGCCCAAGACCGCGCAGACCCGGACGAAGATCCGGAGTAAGATCATGCAGCTCGGCGAAGACTTTGAAGTGCTGGCCCGCTAATTCTCCGCCGCTGATGTTGGCGGCCTCAAGTACGCGTTCGGAGACAGGCTGAGAAGCCACGCCCATAACCAGTGCGCGCCAGTAGTAAGCAGCAAATTGGCTTAGAGCCACAACCGAGATCGTAAGTAGCATGGCGGAAAACATACCCTCAGCCTCACAACGACTCTGGGGGGACGGAACGCGCGCGACAATGGGCCGAGGGTACTACCGCGCATAGTCCTTTTGGATGTAACCGACTAAGAACGAGGCCAATAGCAGCATAGGAGGTTTGACTATGAAGCACGCATCCCGGGTCTTGGTTTTACTTGCTGTAGCGACGATCAGCAGCTCAATCCTCGCTTCCGGTGAGCTTCACGAAAACGCTCCTTCGCGCGACCAAGCCGCCATTGAAGTCGTCTTAACGACTCAACAGAAAGCATGGAATGAGGGCAATGTCGATGCCTTCTTGGAGGGTTACTGGAACTCCGAGGAACTGACGTTCTCGGGTGATCGGGGCGTATCCAGAGGATTTACAGCCGTTCGCGAGCGCTATAAGAAAAGCTATCCAGACCGCCAAACAATGGGAAAACTGGACTTTTCTGGTCTGGAAATCCGGCTTTTGGGCCCTGATGCTGCCCTCGTCCTGGGCAAGTGGCATCTCGCGCGCGATAAGGGGGACATTGGCGGCGTTTTCTCTCTCGTTTTCCAACGTTTTCCCGAGGGTTGGCGGATTATCCATGATCACACCAGCGTTGTACAATCCACGAACACAGCGGTCCGGACCAATTAACGGCAACTGTCGCCACTCCCGAGCCTGCGTCTTTGTTATTGCTTGGAATCGGCGGTTTGTCGCTCCTCGGAATTAAGCTTCGTCGCAAAACGGCTTAGGTTTTGACCTCACTTCGATTTGAAAAAGGACGCCTCATACAGGCGTCCTTTTTGTTTTTGTATTCGCGAATCCACTCTGCAGCGCCCACGCGGGAGCATTACTCGGCCCAGGACGCCGGTCATGGATTCGGAAAGTTTTCGGAATCCGTGTGCCAGCCCGGATTGGTCCACTGTCCGTCGCGCTTCACAAATATTTCGGTGACTCGCCCGACCGTCTTCTCGCGTTTCCCGCCCACTTCCAGTTCCAGCACATAGTCGCTCCACGTAATTGCAACATCCCCAAAGTGCTGCACTTCGGTCTTCGGAAACTCAAGATTAATCAGTTTCCCCCCTGCTGCATGAAAACCAGCTGCGCCCTGCAGCACATCCGCCTGGTGCTTGAATCCCGCCTCTCCAGTGCTGAATACCACAGTATCCTCGGGAACAAGCTTCTTCAGCGCAGCTTGATCGTTTTCAATCCACTTGATCCATACGCTCCGGCGGACTTTCAGCAATTCCGTATCGTCATTTCCTCCGCCAAACGAAACGGTGTTTGCAAACAACAGAAGAACTGCCAGTGTCATAAGTTGTAATTTCCGCATCGCTTCTCCTGATCCCTATCTTGATTTCAAGCAATTATTTCTGCTCTCCTCGTTTTCTTTCTTCATACACAGCTACTACCAGCGCTCCGGCACACGCTGAGAAAACGGAATAATCCAATGGCGATACGATTCCAAATGAGATCGCCATCGCAACTCCAAACATCACAAGTAACAACGCACTGCCATATGCAGCCGCGCGTACCCAGATTCCCAGCACCAGCAGCAATCCAAAGATAAGTTCCGCAGCGGTCGCAGCCCACGCCAAAAACGGAATCGTCGAAGCCGGCATGAACGAATTCACTTCCGCCGTGTACTTCACAAAGTTCGCAAAGTTTCCGTACCCCACATTTTTCCCATATAACCCGAATCGCGAGGCAATTCCATTCAGAAATGCGACGCCAAGCATCGCCCTAAGAAAAACCACAGCGTACCGTTCAGCTCGCGATTGGTCTTCCAGAAGCTTCCCGACAATCGGTATCCCATTGCTACTCATCTAATTCTTCTCCTTGCTCTATTCCATATTCACCGGAGTGCTCAATTCCGCTTCGTGATCGCATATAAATACGGCGAGTAGCTTTGCCGGTTCCGTCTTGCTCGCGTTGGCGGAAACAAGATGCACGCCGTTTGGTGGCTCGTAGAAAGTTTCTCCCGTTTTGTACGTCGCTTCTTTGCCACCCATCACTTGCGTACGCAGTTCGCCCGAAATCACGTATCCAATTACCGGGCAGGGATGGCTGTGCGCGTTCGAAGCCGCTCCCGGCGCATAAGTCACTTCTACCAGCGTCGCTTTCAGATTCTTCCCGTCGAGTTGCGGTAACGGCTGCTCAATCGCTTTGCGGACTTTTCGCTCCGCCTCAACTGTTCCAGAACGCGGGAATCCAACCGCGTTCGCCGTTAGGAGCGCCGCTCCTAGCAACACCGACACAACTCCGACCACTGCGATGGACTCACAAGTTTCACGATGTTTCATATCTTCACCTTAGGCTAAAGTGGTTCACGCAGATAGAACCATTTAGGAACACTGAGCTGTACCACTTTTTGCATGTCAAAACGCTCTACTTCTTTTCAACTCGCCCTTCCGCCTCAATCCGGCTCAGTTCCAGCCTACCGCTGGCTCTATTCAGCGATTCGCCAGCAAATCCTGGACGGCGGCCTGCGCCCGGGCTCGCATCTCCCTTCCACGCGCGAACTGGCAAGACTCTATCGCCTCTCTCGCGGCACAATTGTCGCCGCTTTTGATCAGCTCAGGTCCGAAGGCTATCTTGAAGGAACCATCGGCTCGGGAACCCGCGTCAGCAAAACTCTCCCGGAGGACTGGCTGAATGTTCGGCACCGCGAAATCCCCAGGGAAAACAAAAATGTTCGGCGCCAATCGCATCTCTCGCGCTATGGTAAAAACGTCACACTCTTCGGCGGCTACGGCAACCGGCCCACGCGAGCTTTTCGCTCCAACGTCCCTGCTCTCGACGAATTTCCCATGGAGCTTTGGACCCAAATCTCTTCGCGCGTTCTTCGTCGCGCATCCACGCAACATTTGCTCGGTTGCGATTCGATGGGTTACAAACCGCTCCAACAGGCGATCGTTGAATATCTTGCAGCCTCTCGCGGCGTCAAATGTCAGCCCGATCAAATCGCCGTCGTTTCCGGGATTCAGGAAGCGCTCGACCTCACGGCGCGTCTCTTCCTCGATCGCGGCGATCGCGTCTGCATGGAAGCGCCCGGTTATGTTGGCGCCGCCCGAGTCTTCGAAGCCGCTGGCGCAAAACTCATTCACTTGGAACTAGACAGCGAAGGAATGAAACTGCCCCAGCGCAACACGCGGTTCGTGCGCCTAGTTTATGTAACTCCCGGCCACCAATTCCCTCTTGGCACCACCATGAGCTTGTCTCGCCGCCTGGAACTGCTCGACTGGGCGAATTTTTCCGGCGCGATGATTTTTGAGGACGACTACGACGGCGAGTTTCGCTATTCCGGCCATCCAATACCCGCGCTTCAGGGCCTCGACCGCTCTAGCTGCGTCTTGTACGCCGGCAGTTTTAGCAAGGTTTTGTTTCCTTCTCTTCGGCTTGCTTATCTTGTAGTCCCTGAAGCCCTCGTCGATCGTTTCACCGCTGCAAAATCAATCACCACACGCCACGCTCCGCTTCTCGATCAAGCCGTTCTCTGTGAATTTATCGAAAACGGGCACTTCGCCCGCCACATTCGACGCATGCGTGAACTCTACGCGGCAAGACTCGCCGCATTGCTGCAAAGCGCTCGCGAAGAATTGTCCGGTCTTCTCGAAGTCTCTCCCATCGAGGCCGGTTTGCAAACAGTGGGATGGTTACAAAACGGAATTCAGGAAAAAGCTGCTGCCAGAGCGGCAAAAGCATACAACGTGGACGTCACTCCGCTTGGCATCTACCGTAGTAAACCGCTCGCGCGCCCTGCCTTACAACTCGGCTTTGCAGGCGTCAACCCACGCGAAATCCGCCGTGGCGTCCGCGACCTGGCCCGGGCCCTTTCTTCGCTCACTTAAATGTCGGAGGTGCTTTACAAAACTTCGAGGATTTCTTCGTACCGCTTAAATGGCGGAATCAAATACGCGCCTGCCAATTCCGTCCGCGCCCACGCCAACATCTCGCGCGCCACCGCAAATCCGCGTTCCCGTGCTGCCGTCCCCGCCGCTTCCAGCGATTTCAGCAGCGGCTCCGGAATAATAATTCCCGGCACTTCATTGTTCAGCCGCAGTGCCTGCTTATAACTCGTCAGTGGCCAAATCCCCACAAGAATCGGAATCGCCGGGTTCCCGCCTAGTTTTTTCACAAAGGCGTGCCAGTGCTCCGGATCAAAAATCGGCTGTGTCATCGCAAAATGCGCACCCGCTTCAATCTTTGCCTGGAAGCGTTCAATCTCTGCATCCAGATCATCCGCAACCGGATTCACCGCCACGCCGATCGTAAAATTTGTCGCCCCGCCCAGAGTTTTCCCGGACCAGTCCGTCCCTTGATTCAAGCGGTTCAGCACTTTCACAAGGCCTACCGAATCCACTTCATAAACGCCGCTCGTTTCCGGATAATCGCCAACCGATGGAGGATCGCCCGTAATCGCCAGCACGTTTCGCACGCCGCCTACAGTCCACGCGCCGAGCAAACCCGCCTGCAATCCAATAATGTTTTCATCGCGGGTCGTAAGATGCGGAATCGTCTCGACTCCGCGAGCTTCTAGCGCTCCCGCAACCACAAGCGCATCCATTCCCACGCGCGCCATCGCGCCCGAATTAATATCAATCGCGTCCACTTTGCCGGACGCCATGATCTTGTCCACTTGTTCGTAAATGCGGTCGAGCGCGATTCCTTTCGGCGGATCAATCTCCACACTCACCGAAAATTTCCCGGCCTGAATACTCTTCCAAAGCTTGCTTTCCGGCTCGCGCTGCAAAATCGGGACCGGCCTGGCGCTCACTTCCACCGCGACTCCTGCCGCATGATGCTTCACCGGCTTCAGTGATTTCACCGCTTCTGCCATCGCGTGAATATGCGCCGGCGTCGTGCCGCAACACCCGCCCAAAATCCGCACGCCCGCGGCAGCTGCCTCCCGCGCAAACAGCGCAAAATATTCCGGCGAAGATTTGGGATACACAATCCTGTCGCCTTCGCGTTTCGGAAATCCCGCATTCGGCATTCCGCTCGCGCGCAAATCGTCCACTCCTGCCAGCTCCTGCAAAATTGGCAGTAGTGCCTGCGGCCCCAGCGTGCAGTTCGCCCCAATCACCTGCACGTTTTTATTCTTCAACTGCGCCGCAGCCTGCACTGGAGTCAAATCGCCATACGCACGTCCATCTTCCGCGTAAGTCAGTGACGCAATAATCGGCATCCCCGAAAAAGAGCGAATCGCGTCGATCGCAATCAAAATCTCTTCGATATACGTGAACGTCTCGAGAATAAACAGATCCACGCCGCGCTCTTCCAGCGCCTGCGCCTGCTCCAAAAAAATATCTTGTATCTGTTCCGGCTCCGGATGCCGCGCCTGCACGCCCAATCCCAATGGCCCAATCGACCCCGCGATCAACACTTCCCGCGCCGCCGCCTCACGAGCCTCCCGCGCTATCTTCACGCCGCGCGAATTCAGCCGCTGTACTTCATCGCCCAACCCAAGAGGTGCTAACTTAAATCTGTTCGCGCCGAACGTATTCGTCTCAATAATCTGCGCGCCCGCTTCTATGTATGCCTGATGCACACGAAAAACCGCCTCAGGCTCCAAGGTATTCAGCTCATCGAAGCATCTCTGCGGACCCACAGCTTCATACAGCAACGATCCCATCGCGCCATCTGCGATGAGAATCGAGTCCTTCAGCCGCTCATTGAAATCATGGATCTTCACAGAACTCTCTTTTCCAAATTTTTTCTAGTGGGAATCGCCTATCGCTTTTGTTCCATCAGCGAGGCCACGGTGCTCATCAAGTCGTACTTGGTCAAAATCTCAAATTTCGCTTCACCCATTTCCACAAATACCGCCGGATTTTCGTGGCTCAATATATGTGTCACGCGCTCGACCGGCGCGTTTTTCGGAATCTTTGGCAGCGGCTTGCTCATCACTTCTCGCACCACCAGCTTCCTCAAATCCTTCCCTTGTAGAGCCAGTGTCAAAATCTGATCTTCGTACATCGTCCCGATCGGCAAATTTTCTTCGAACACTGGAATCTGCGAAATATCCTGCTCCTGCATCGTTTTCAGCGCGTGAAACACGGTCTGATACGGCCGCGCAATCACCAGTTCACGCACTTTTCCAGAACTGTGCTTTGCATGAATAATTTCCGCCGCTGTAATCGGCACTGCGGATTCCACATACCCGCGCTCGCGCATCCATTCGTCGTTATAAACTTTGCTTAAATACCTCATACCCGTATCCGGCATAAACGCCACGACAAAATCTTCCGGTCCTAGCTCTTTTGCGATTTTCAAAGCAGCAGACAAACATCCACCACCGCTCCCGCCAGTAAAAATCCCTTCCATCTTCACCAGCCGCCGTGCCACAACAAAACATTCCTCGTCGTTCACCCGGATCACATCGTCCAAAATCTTCATATTCATCGTCGTCGGAAAGAAATCTTCGCCGATGCCTTCCACGACGTACGTCTTCGCTTTTGCCACCTGACCAGTCTTGTGTGAGTCGTAATACAGCGATCCCTCCGGGTCCACACCAATAATCTTTACGTTCGGATTTTTTTCCTTCAAATATTTCCCGACGCCGCTGATCGTTCCGCCCGTCCCCATGCCGCAAACGAAATGCGTAATCTTTCCTTCCGTGTCTTCCCAAATCTCCGGCCCAGTCGTTTCGTAGTGCGCTCGCGGATTCATCGGGTTGTCATACTGATTCGGGTAAAACGAATTCGGAATCTCTCGAGCCAATTTCTTCGCCACCGAATAATAACTGCGCGGGTCTTCCGGCTCGACCGCCGTCGGGCAAACAATCACTTCCGCTCCCAGCGCCTTCAGCAAATCCACTTTCTCTTTCGATTGCTTGTCCGTAATCGTAAAAACCATTTTGTAGCCGCGCACCGCCGCCACCAGCGCCAGCCCCATGCCCGTATTTCCGCTCGTCCCTTCAATAATCGTCCCGCCCGGTTTGAGCAATCCCTTTTTCTCGGCCTCATCAATCATGAAAACGCCGATGCGGTCCTTCACACTCCCGCCTGGATTCGTGTAATCCGCCTTCACGTACATCTGCGGCTTCAATCCCTGATTGATGCGGTTCAGCCGCACCAGCGGCGTCTTTCCAATCGCATCCAATATATTGTTGCAGCGCATGGACTCGTTTCTCGTCTCTTTATTGCTGTAGTCGGTTAGTTTGAATTTTCTTGTTTGTGACACATTAAAGCAAAATTCAAAGTGACCGACCGTCAAATCGCTCGGCGCTTCCGCACATAAAGCGCTCCTGTGCGATAATTTCCCTTCATTTTAGCATGTAGCGGCATAGCCGGTTAGCGAACCGCGGCGAAGGAGCCTCAAAAATGGCACGGGAAAATATTTCTAGCGGGGCGCAGTGGGAACCAATCGTCGGCTATTCGCGCGCCGTCAAAATCGGCAACATAATTAGCGTTTCCGGTACCACCGCCACCGGTCCCGACGGCCGCATCGTTGGAATCGGCGATCCGTACGCCCAAACGGTGCAAACCATCCGCAACATCGAAGCAGCCCTCACTCGCGCCGGCGCCTCTCTCAAAGATGTCGTTCGTACGCGCATCTACGTCCTAAACATCGCCGAATGGGAGAAAATCGGACGCGCCCACGGAGAATTCTTCGGCTCAATTCGCCCTGCAACCAGCATGGTCCAAATCACCCGGCTCATCTCGCCCGAAATGCTCGTCGAAATCGAAGCCGACGCCATCCTCGAACCACCCACTCAAGACTTGTCATCCTGAGCGCATCACGAAGATACGCGAAGGACCTCAACGTAAGCTTTCAGCATGGATTCACGGAAAAAAAGTAAGGGCACCCGAAGCAGGTGCCCTTAGAAGTTTTGTTAGAACTACTAAAACTACCACTTCGCTCTCACCCGATACTTCAACACACTCGTCCCATTCGCAGCCACTGGCACCTGAAACTGTGCCGCAAACGCCGCCGTCTTCGAGAACTTGTAGCTCGAATTGAGCATCTCCCAATCGCCGCCGATCGGTTCATTCACTTCCACCGTCACCGGCGTGTCCTTGTGATTCCGCAACGTAATTTCAAACTCCATCTCCCACGTGTGCGTATCAATCCGCTTGTAGTCCGTCTGCTTGCGCTCGCTCACCACGTCAAACGCATTGCCAATATGGATCGTCACCATCTCGTCTTTTGGCGTGTGATCGATGCGATCTTCGCCAACGAATAGCACACTGCCCTTCGAATCCTTCTGGTAGACGCGCACGTTCCCCGCTGGCATCGGCATTCCCAGTCCAGCCTTCTGCTCGTTCTTGAATTTGTAGAACACCATCACGTTGTCTTTAAGCGGCGAGCCAGGATTTTGCTGGTTGTGGTAATAAAAATTCTGACCATTCACCATGAAAATCTTCTGCACTGGCACATCGCTGCCTTGCAGCAAACTGATCTGTTTTGTCTCTTTATCTTCTACGGAAGTTTTGCGCCCCAGCGAATAGAGGTGATATTCGCTGAAGTTTTCCTGCGCAAACTGCTCCGCTCGGGCAGCCTTTGCTACTGCCATGTCTGCGGCCATCATCCGTGAAGCGGGCGCATTCTGAATGCGATTCAAATCGCCCGCCACAAGCTGTAGCCGCGCATTGTGAAACGCTGTCCCGCTGTTATTCGTCAGCGTCACCCATCCGTCCAAATCAGCCGCTTTGTCGTCACGGCCAATCGTCAGTACGTAATCCGAATTCCACGAAAGATTTGAAGCCAGATAAGACGTCTCGACCTGCTGCTTCCTGCCACCCTCGTTTTCCAGTGACATCAGCAGCGTCGGCCGGTCATACAAATTCGCCGGCACTTCCGGGAATCGCAAGCTCTCCGCATACATTCCAGTCACGATGTCGTTTCCAATCTTCCACACCGGACCGTTGTTATCCGCAAGCAGAGTCGCCTTGATCTCTTCTCGCTTCGTCGTTCCGTTCTCCTGATACGACCTCACCAGCGTCACTTCTTTTCCCACATACTTGTGCAGCAGCTTCGCCGGCTCCAGCAGATCGTATTCATAGTTCTGCTCCACTACTCCCAACTTTTCCGGTTCATTCAACGAACGAAAATGCACCGTCGCCGGATTCACCGTCGCCGCAATGTCCATAAATTTCAATCGAAACAATCCATTCGGCAGCAAAAGGTTTCGCACGTCACGAACAAGCGCGATATTCGAGTTGTATACGGTCACCGCAAGATCCGTCTGGTCATTCAAACTCGTCGCCTGGTCTTGTCCGGCCGCGCGCGCACCGTCTTTTTCTTGAGCAGCCAGTACATGCCCGGCTCGGCAAATTGGAAACGCTACCGCAGTCGCAGCCAAAACCAGCGCTCCGGAAATCATGCCTGCACGTCGGCGCTTGGGAATTCGATTCAGGGCGATCTTCATGAAATGCTCCTCGACAGAAATTTACTCTCTGCGCTTAGAACGGGTGACCCGGAAAATCTTGCATGGCCTTTTTCCTGCTCTTGCAGGTTCCGCTTTCTCAATCCCACGCGAAGCTGAGGATTGAAGCAATCCTCCTTCGCGTATTCACACTACGGCTTCGACATCAGATTCCAGCTAGCTCCGCCATCGGATGTGGAATAGCTCACTTGTCCGCTGGCGTCGGAGATAATCGCATGCAGCGCATCCAACGCGGTGATCGACGTAAACACCGCGATATTCGGAATATTCACCGGCGTCCAGTGCTTTCCCCCATCCTTCGTTCGCAACGCAATCCCATTCTCCGCAAGTAGCCAGCAAATCTTTGTACCCGTTGCCGATCCGGCGATCGCCTTAACGCCCGCGCCGATCTCTTGCTTTCGCGTCGTTTTCCATTGATCCTCCGACCGGAACACTTCGCCGTCCTTCGCAACAATCCATAAGATTTTCGGGTTCGGCGTCCGAATCAATTGAACTTCGCTGCCATTGGCATCGCGCAGCAAAGCCCCTGCCATCCTGCCTACAACCTGTACAGACTCCAGCTGTTGTTGGGCCTGGCCCGCGTCGCCGGCTTTCTTCTCCTTGGCGGCAATTCCAAATTCAGCCGCCGCAGCTCCGGCCGCTTCTTGCCCTTTCTGCTTCGTTTTGGCGTCACTCTCCGGCTTCGCAGCTGCCTCCCTTGAAACCCTCACTCCATCAGCCTTGTTCTCCTCCAGCGCTGGAGCGGCTCCCGTCACTTCGACGGTCTCCGTCACACTGCCTATCTTTTCGTCCTTCCGCGCATCCGCATCGCCGGTGCCATTCCCAGCACCAGCGCCAGTTCCGGTACCGGCTGGAGGGGTGGGAACCGGTGCCGCTGCCGCAATCTTCGAATTCTTTTCCGCGCGCTTCGGTGCATTTGCCGGCGCAGGAGCCGCACGCGGCAGCGTTTGAACCTGATTCTTATATAGGTAGAGATCAGCGGATTGATTTGCGTTGTTCTGAATCTGGCTTTGAATTTGATTCTGCTGCAACGCAGGCCCATGCGGAAACGCGTTGGCGGAATTAGTTCGCATTCTTCCTGCGGTTTTTGCTCCCGAATACGCTTCAGCGTCATCCAGATTTTGGTTCATTCGTTCGTTTTCAGCCGACAATGTTTTCTCCGGAGCCTTTGAAGCTGGCGCCGCGATCTGGTCGGCGGACTTTTGAACGGCCAGCGCCTGATCTTTTTGCTCTCGATTTTCCGCAATCTCTACAGTAGCCGGCTGCGCTGTTTTATGTGCTCTCCAACTATTGCTCATCGCTACCCAAACCAAAAGCCCCGCCGCAATCGCACCCGCTGGCGCGACCCAGCGCATGTACCGCTTTGGTTTCGGCATCTCCTTCACAGCCGAACTCTTCGTCGCAGGCGCAGCCATCTCTGCGGGGCTTGAAAACACCGAAGCAGCATGCACAGCAGAAAGTGCGGCTCGCGCACTCTTCGCAAACACTTTTTCAGAATCTTCCGCACCCGCTGGAATCGCTTCCGTGATTTCTAGATTCGCCAGAATCTCCTGGCAGCTTGGGCACGCCGCAATGTGCGATTTCTGCGCGACCATTTCTTCCGGCGAAAGCATCCGCTCGTGGTACGCGGCGAGCGTCTCTGAATCCGGACACTCCAATCCCTCGGCGGCATTTCCCCGCAATTGGCGCGAAAGCGCCTTTTCAAAATTCCGTTCGCGGTCGTCAAGCGCCATAACTTGCTCTCCCGTTAGAACGGCCTTCAGCCGAATTCTTGCATTTCCAATTCATGCGTCCTGCTTGCCTTTCTGTAGCGGCTCGGCCTCGCTCTGCTTCAATAATTTCCCAAGATCGATCGGCACCTCTTCCGCTGCATATTGAAAACACAATTCAATTTGCTCTGCGCTGAGCGCGGGTCCTGGTGCGGGCTTTCCTAAAATCTCTTCCACGTTTTCTCTCATCTCGCGGCGGATTCGCTCCAGATTCCGCGAAACGCTCGATTCGTGCTCGCCCAGTTTTTTTCCGATTTCCGCCAGGGTTTTTTCTTCGACGTAATAGAGCCTGAGCCTTTGCCTGTCCCGCGTTTCAATCCGATTCAACGCTGAAGCAAGCGCAACTTGAAATAGCTGCACGTATCGGCTGCGGTGTGGATCGGCAAGTGGTGTTACAACACTCTGAGCCGGCTCATGAACCTTTCCATCGCCATCTGGTTCATCCAATGACTCAAATCTCTTCGCCGCGCGCACCGCGTCAATTCGCCGTTGCGCCAGTACCGCCCTCAGCCATGTTTTCAGCGAACTTCGTCCATGAAAATAGCGAAACAGCGAACGCTCGCCCGTTTTCCCAGCTGCCAGTCCATAAAGTTCGGCAAATAGCGAATCGGCAAGTTCGCACGCTTCCGCAGAAGTGGCTCCGGTTCTCAAAATGGCAGCCGCCGCACTTCGCAAATATGGTCTGTAGATTTGCACGAACGATTCCCACGCGGACTCTTGCCCCATCGCGCACGCATGAGCCAATGCAAGATCTTCCAGGTGCAGCGTGCAGAGAAACTCCTCCCGTTGCGTCACGGTCAGGCTTGCGCCGCTCATCCGTTTCCGTACCGCCCGGTCAAGAACTGCGGAGAACTGCGTAAGATTCAGACCCCAGCGCGCGGCTTGGGCCTGCTCGTGAAGCTGCCTAAGCAAATCTTCGCAACCGCGAAGAGGCAACTCCCCGTCGACTAGCTCACCGCTAATTCCGCGATCTTTCGCTTTTTCATCCATCTAGGGCCAGGCACCAATTTCCCACAACCCTGCATCCTAGAGCATAAGCCCGGCCAGGAAATTTGGTGCGCGAAACTCAGTCCACGTGCTGCGGGATGAAGTATCCTTTTAATTGACCGTTCGCGTGGCAGGAGTGACAATGAATGTCCCCAGTCCGCAACTCAGCGCATCTCCACGTGTTTAATGGAAAGGGGTATTCCGCGCTGCGCTCGCAATAGCATTGGCAACTTCGCGACGCTAGTACGAAAGTCCTATTCGAGCAGCCTCAAACTCATCAGTACGCTGGTGCCGTGAATGCGATTCACGCATTTCACACGAACTTGGGAACCCCGGTTGTCACCGGTTGCACCCCACTTTCGAGGGACTTTCAACTGATTTGAGGCGGCAAGCGGATGACAACGATGATTGCAGATCCACCAACGAAGCAGACGCGACTGGGCGTCGGTTTCGATGCAAACCGAAAGGCCCCGCAAAACCGCGAGGCATGGAAACAGGCGATTGGCACGAAGCCGATCAGCGCACGCTTGGCGATGCTCCCCGAGCCCAAGCGCAATTGGAGCCGTCTTGGCGTCAGCGCTGGCATTCAGATCGCCGGCGTGATTTTCCTTATCATGATTCCTTTGTTCTACCCGGAAAAAATCAAAACGGTATTGCACTTTACTCCTATCGAATTGGCTCAGCCACGTACCGAAATTCCTGTTGCCAAACCGCCTGCGCCTCCGAAAATTAGAAAAACAGTTACTCCTCCTCCTGCTCCAGTTGTGGAGCCCGTGAAATTGAATCCGCAGCAGGTTCACGTCTTCTTGCAACCCAAGGCTGTGCAGCCAAAAGCGCAGCCTGTTGAAGTCAAAGCGCCCGTAATGACGCAGGTCTTTGACGCTCCAAAGGTGGAGACAAAAACGAACGAACCCAAGCGGCCAAAAGAAGACATAAAGGTTGGAAATCTGAACACCGGCAATGCAACCCCTGCCACCGTCAAAGCTCCTGTTGAACAAGTGCAGACCGGTGGCTTTGGTGATCCTTCTGGCTTAAAAGGCAAAGGCGATCCCAACAAAGGAAATATCGTGGTTCGCCAGGGCTTGCCCACTTTGCCCGGTGGACCTGGTTACGGAAACGGTACCGGCGGTGACAAGGGTATTCGTGGTACGGTCGCCAGCACGGGTTTTGGAAACGGCACCGCCGTTCCACCATCGGGTGGCGGCAAGAAGGGCAACATTCAATCAACAGGTTTCGGCGACGCCACTGTCGCAGCAGAGGCGCCAAAGAAAAAGGCTGCGAACGATGGACCCGCGGATACTCCGGTCACGATCTTGGACAAGCCGAAACCGGAATACACCGCGGAAGGACGCAGTTTAAAGTTGGAAGGTGACGTCGTTCTCGACGTGGTCTTCCTCGCAAGCGGAAAGATCGTCATCAATAGGGTCATCAGCGGTTTGGGGCATGGTTTGGACGAAAACGCCAGCCGCGCCGCTTCACAAATTCATTTCAAGCCGGCCCTACGCGAAGGCCAGCCGGTGGATTATCCGGCGCGCGTGCGGATTGAATTCCGCTTGGCATACTGAGGGAGAGCGAAGATGCGCAAGTTAGCTTTTGCAGGATTTGCATTTTTATTGAGCGGACTGGCGGCGTTCGGCGCTCCCGCAACACCAAAGCCCGCAGACCAGGCTCCTCGTACGATGGACGAAGCGATCGACCGCGTCGTCCAGAACGAGAATCGTCTCTACGGCAGCATCAAGAATTACTCTCCGCTCGTGGAGACGTACATTCAGAATTTGAAGCCGGACAAGGATTTGGGTTACGTACCGGGCGGCGACAAGTATTTCCTTGGCCGCGCTGATTTTTCAAAGGGCGTCAGCCTCGTCTCTCTCTCCGAAACCGACGGCAAGGGCAAGAAAATTTTCAGCTCGATCGGAAATTTCTTTTCGTTCGCGATGCAATATCTGCCGGATGGTTTCCTGCAGATGATTTTCATCGACACCAACGGCTTCGATAAGCAGCACTACAAGTTCGACTACGTTCATCGCGAATTTCTCGGTGAAGTGCGCTGCCTCGTTTTTGACGTAACCCCCCTGGCAAAATCCGGCAAGGGCCGCTTCGCCGGCCGCATCTGGGTCGAAGATCAGGATTTCAACATCGTTCGCTTCAACGGCTCTTACAGCGGCGGCGGACACTCCAGCTGGTATTTCAATTTCGATAGCTGGCGCACCAACGTGCAGCCGGGAGTGTGGCTGCCGACGTTCATCTACAGCGAAGAAAAAGATCTGCACTACGCGCTGAGCAAAAAGCTCGACTTCAAGGCGCAGACGCGCCTCTGGGGCTACAATCTCGGCCACGCTTCGCAGGAACAGGAACTGAGCAAAATTCTCGTCGAAGGCTCCGCGAAAGACGAAACAGCCACTGCAAACGACCTGAGTCCGATTCAGGCGCAGCGTTCCTGGGATCGCCAGGCAGAAGATAACGTTATCGATCGCCTGCAGCGCATCGGCCTCATCGCGCCGAAGGGCGAAGTCGACAAAGTTCTCGAAACCGTAATCAACAACCTCGAAGTCACGAACAACATTGACGTCGAGCCCGACGTTCGCGCGCGTGTGATGACCACAACGACGCTCGAATCGTACACCGTCGGCCACACGGTCGTGCTGAGCCGCGGATTGATTGACGTGCTGCCGGATGAAGCGAGTCTTGCAGCCGTTCTCGCTCACGAATTGAGCCACGTTGTGCTCGGCCACAGACTCGATTCGCAATACGCGTTCTTCAACGAACTGCTCGTCGAAGATAAGGATACTTTCCGCCACTTTGGATTCCAGCGGACGCCTGACGAAGAAAAGCAGGCGAACGACAAAGCGGTCCAATTGCTGAACAATTCTCCTTACAAAGCGCAGCTTGGCAACGCAGGTTTGTTCCTGCAGGCGTTGCAGAGCCGCCAGAAAGAAGTTCCGAACCTGATCAGCGCGCACCTCGGAAATCGCGTGCCGAACATGCCGGATTTGCAAGCGACTTCGCCGGTGGATCCGAAGCAGAATCCGCAGAAGATTGCGGCGCTTCCGATTGGCGGACGCGTAAAGATGGATCCCTGGAACGACAAGCTCGAACTCATCAAGAGCAAACCAGTGGGCTCCGTTGCCGAGCGCGAGAAGATGCCGTTTGAAGTGACTCCGTTCATGCCCTACCTGACGCGCTACGGCGCGGAAGGCGTGACGAAACCGATCGCGGCGAGTGCTGCTTCCGATGCAAAGCCGGGCAACGAAACAACAAAGCCCAACTGACAATTCCGAACCTTTTTCAAGTTTTCAAACGGCCCGGAATTTTTTCCGGGCCGTTTTTATTTTTAATTGGTAATTTTTCCGCTAAAAAATTCTCCGGATCAGCTTTGTGGCGCTTGCTGCGGAATGGAGAGGGCACGGCTTAAAAATCCGGAAATATACGACGTGGCGAGAAAGAGCAAAGCGACTCCGAAGCCCGCATCCAAAAAAATCTGGCAAAGAGTCGCGACAATCGCTCCTACGCCCAGGACCCATCCGCGCATCAATGAAGCGCCGAGCCGGGCATTCACAAAATCCGCGATAGCAGAAGGCCAGACAAAGATCCAATAAACGTTGAAGAGCGGAATGAAATGAAAGCCGACTGCTTTTGCCGGAGAAATCGGATGAACATAACGAGGAACTTCGGCAAGAATTTTGTGATAGCGGTAGATGCAAACGAACCAATAAACGCGCGAAATAAATGCCGGCAGAAAAATTTCAAGCGGCGGAACTTCAAACTGGAAATTCTTGATGAGCTCCGGATGGCGGGTAACGGCGATTATTTCGCCGATGAATGTGACAACAGCGAGGAGATAGCCAATCCAGAGTTTCGGCATCCGCACAGGAGGGCCTAACTGTACGGGAGCGGGTGTCGGTGCGTTAAAGTCACCGGGAGAGCTGCCCGCAGAGCCGAAGGGATCGCCGGAGGATTCGCTCAAGATTGATTCTCAGTTCGCAAGGAGCGCTGTCCAGAGTAGCGGCGCATTCCCTTGCCGTCAATTTTTGATTGGCTCTTTTTCATTTTTCAATCTCATTTGACTTCACGGACCACTCCATATTTTTTGCGGAGGATGGAGTCCATCATTTTGTCGCTTAGAAAACGTTTGCCGAATTTTACGGTGCGTGCGAGCGGCGTGACGCCGTAACGCGGATTCGGCGAGGGCGTTTCGATGGCGTGCAGCATTACGCGAGCACAATCTTCCGGCGTGGTTTTGGAATCGCCGCGGCCTTTGTTGGCGCCGCCCCACGCTCCCGAATAGATTTTTGCGTACGGACTGGATTTCGAGGCGTCCACGTAGGGCTTGGCGAGCGCGTTGGCGGTTTGCTGAAAATTGGTGACGATATAGCCGGGTTCGATGAGGATGACTTCGATTCCGAAGGGATAAACCTCGAGGCGCAAGGAATTGCTCAGCCCTTCGAGGGCGTGTTTGCTGCTGCTGTAGGCGCCGTAGGTTGGAGGCGAAACGAGGCCGGCGACGCTACTGATCATGAGGATGCGGCCGCTGCGGCGTTCGCGCATGTGCGGCAGAACGGCTTGCGTAACGCGCAAGACGCCGAAGACGTTGGTTTCAAACTGGCTGCGCATGTCTTCCATTTTCATTTCTTCGACGACAGCCATGTAACCGAGACCGGCGTTGTTGATGAGGACGTCGATTGCGCCTGCTTCGGAGAGAACGTGCTGGACGGCAGTGCGAACGGAATCGTCGGAAGTCACATCAAGTTCGAGCGATCGCAGAGGAAGATTCTTTGTATTGGCGAGTTCGTCGAGTTGGGCGCGCTTTTCTTTGGAGCGGCCTGCAGCGTAAACGCGGTAGCCGCGCTCGGCGAGAAGAATGGCGGCGGCTTTACCGAGACCGTCGGTGGCACCGGTGATGAGGACAACTTTTTGAGGGCTACGGCTGGATTCAGTCATGAAGTAAGGCTCCGATCGCCGAGGGAAACGAGCCTCGCTAGTATAGCGGGAGGGCAAGACGGCGCGGGTGATACGGCGTAACGGGCGGAAATGAAGTTGTAGTACGAGGCAGGCCCCTGGCCCCGGTTTTGCGTAAGTGCGGAGTATAAAGGAGTTAAAGTCGTTTGTTTTGATGCGGTTCTGCAAGTGCGGAATCTAAAGGGGTTAGGGAAGAATTTGGAAAGGCCGAGAAGGTGGTTGTTCGCCGCGAGGCAAGTGGAAGGCGTCGAACGAAGCACGGAAAATGGTAGCACAAGCGTGTTACCTAAGTCAATAGATATTTACTAGGTAATTCGAATGATTTGTGGAAATCAGTTCGAACGGAAAGAAACGTCAAAACCCGCACCCTTAACCCCGAAGGGTGCGGCACCCGGCCAATCCACATTTTGAGAATTGTGCGTCAAGTATGTTACTGCCAACCGAAAAGGGGCACGATATATCGTGCCCCTACGCAAACATTCGGGAGAGAACGCCGGCAAGATGCCAGCGGTACGAAGAGGATCGAACACTTGTCATTGCAATTTGGGGAGCGCTTGGTTTAATGAAGAATTGGAGACAAGGCCCGGGTGGAGAGATGGAGATTGATGCCTTTTATGAAGAGAATGATGCGAGCCGTTTGTCGCGTACGTTGCGTCTTCTTGCGAAACACGACATCTCTCGCTGGGCGCTGACCGGTGGCACTGCAATCGAACTGCATCTGCACCAGATGGGCGCACCACCTAGCGTGCGGCAGTTGCACGACTTGGACTTTATCGCCGCAAGCTTCGATTGTCTGCCCACAAGCCTCGGTGACGTACTGTTGTCACGACATGTTCATCCGCATGATCCGCCGGCAAAAACCATGTTGCAGGCCGTAGACCCAGGCACATCGGTGAGGGTCGACGTTTTCCGTGCGTACGGGTCCGAGCTGGAACGTACGCACAGCATCAAACTGGCTGGATCCCTGTTCCAAATTGTGGCCTTCGAAGACCTTGTCGCAAGACACGCGCGTCTGTGCTGCGATCTGCTCCGCGAGCAAACTCTGGCACCGAAATTCGCGCGTGACTTTCTTCGTCTGCTGGACTCCGCGAAGCCCGAGCATATTGAGAACGTCTGGCAAGAGCACCGTAAGTTAGAGGACCCCATGAGCTTCGCTGAGACAGCGGCTTTGCTGCGTACGGCGATCGCGGCGCGCACCGAACTTCTCATTCCAGCGGTGTATTCGACAGATGTTGACGAGGTCTGTCCCAGGTGTAAGAGCACTGCAGCCTTTCGGTTGGCGGATGCGCGCCAAGTATTGGCTTTACTCGGCTACTGCTGAAAATTAGAACCGGCGTCCCGGGTGTCCGAAGAGGCGTTGCTGACAACTGGCACTTGACACCACTCCAGCGTGTTGGCATAATTAGCCCCACTTTACAGTGGTGGCATAATAATGGACATCCAATCGCTGAACTCACTTGGCTTAAACACTTATGAATCTGCGGCTTACGTTGCGCTCCTAAGCCGGACGGAGCTGGCTTCTAGGGAGATTGCGAGTCGGGCGAATATACCGCGGCAGCGGATTTATGATGTGCTGGCTTCGCTGGTGGCGAAGGGACTGTGCGTTGCTCGCAATTCCACTCCGAAGACTTATTCTGCGGTCGATCCTAAAGTTGCGCTGGGGTTGCTGGCTCAGGACCGGGCTGCTGCGCTGGAGCGGCAGCGGGATGAGGCGCGGACGCTGGCTGCGCGGCTCGCTGAGGAGCTGGCGCCGGTGTTTGCTTCCGGGCGGGGGCAGAACGATCCACTCGCTTATGTGGAAGTGCTGGCCGGAGCGACGCGGATTTCTCATCGGGCTTTGGCTTTGGCCGGAGCGGCGAAAAAGAGCGTCAACTCCTGCATCAAGCCGCCGATGATTCTTTCCAAAGAGCAAAACTGGACTTTTCTGAAAGCGCCGCTGGGGCGCGGACTGAAATACCGCGCGCTGTGCGACACAGAAACCATGGCAAACGCCGAACTGCGCAGCTGGCTGATGCAGTTCCGCAAGTGGGGGCTGGAGCTTCGGGTCGTGCCCGAGCTGCCCCTGAAGATGCAGGCGTTCGACGAAGAAGTGGCGCTGGTCTCAATGCAAGATCCGGCGGGCGGGCAACCGAGCTTTACCGCGGTGGCGATACACAATCGCGGACTTGTGGCGATGCTGAATATTGCGTTTGAACATTTGTGGAGCACGGGCAAGGCTCCTGACGCGGCGGAATCGGCAAAAGAGAAACGCGGCAAGCACGAAGATGAATTCGCGACTGAGCTGAGAGATGCAAAACGATCTTGAAATCCATCGCGGATACGAACCGGGGCTGATTGGCCGAGTGGGCGAGCTGCACGGGCGCTACTACGCGCAGGCGTGGGGATCGGGCGCGCCGTTTGAGCTGATGATGACGCGCGAATTTTGCGACTTCATCGAACACTATGACCCGGAAAAGGACTTGGTACTTTCGGCGCATATCGGCGGAGTGATGGTGGGTTCGATTTCGATGCTTGGGCGAACCGCAGGAGCCGACGGCGTGCAGCTTCGCTTCTTTCTGGTGGACCCCGCTTATCAAGGGCATGGCGCGGGGAAAGCGCTGTTTTCTGCGGCGCTCGAATGGTGCCGGGAACGAGGATTTCACAAAATTTTCCTGTGGACGGTGGATCATCTGCCGCAATCGCGTGGGCTTTATGAAAAGGCGGGCTTTCGCGTGACGGAACGCTGCCCGGACGATCGCTACACGGTGCTACGCGACAATCTGAAGATGGAGTTGAGCATGTTGTAGAATGCGGCGCTGTGGCCGGCGGAGTCAGTTGAGATTATACGAAAGGGGGCATGAGGGGACGGATGATCGGTTGCGTTTCGATGCAGACAGAAAGAAAATAGCCGAACGGTTGGGTTTCTTGTTCGCACAGGTCAAATACTGTTTTTACAAAACCGGCGGAAGCGCACCACGGCGTTCCGGTCCAACTCTGCCCGGAGTGACCCTTTGTTTGGCTGCCGTGATTGGAACGCTTCTGGCAGCGAGCAGCCTTGTGCGCGGCCAGACGGCCCCGAGCCAGAGCGGAACAATTGTGGTCAGCGTGAGGACTGCTACAGGCGAGACGATCGACTCCTTGCCGACGATCAACGTTTACACGCGGACGCGGCAATTGTTTGTGACGGCAACTGCAGGGGCCGCAAGCTTGAAAATTGATGCCGTCCCGGTGGGAATGTACACGGTGGAAGCGTCGGCCCCCGGCTATATTACTCAGGCAGAGAACGTCGAGGTGGCACTGCGGAACGCCGAAGTGTTGCTGACTTTTGCGCTGAGGCCGCTGGGGGATCCCACTTCGAAGCCTGTTGCGAACAAACCGCCATTGCTAACCCCAAAAGCGCAGGGGGAGCTTTCGAAGGGGCTCAAGGATCTGCGTGCGAATCACGCGGCGGAAGCGCAGAAACATTTACTAAACGCGCAAAAATTGGCCCCAAACAATCCCGATGTAAATTATTTGTTGGGCGTAATTGCATCGCAATCGAACGACGTGGCGCGTGCGGCGGAATATTGGGAAAAAGCGGTGAGTGCGTTTCCAACTCACGTTTTTTCGTTATTGGCGCTGGGGGAAGTGAGACTGTCGCAGGGGAATTTGCCGAAAGCGAAAACCTACATCGAGCAGGCGGTGGCAGCGGACGCTACGTCATGGCGCGCTCATGAAGCACTAGCGCGTGTCATGTTGCAAGGCGAGCAATTTGCCGATGCGCAGAAGGAAGGGGAAAAGGCACTTGCGTTGGGAAAACTCCAAGCAAATGGGGCACGATTGGTACTGGCAAAAGCGCTGATTGGCATGGGCAACAAAGACGAAGAAGCCAAGAAAGTCTTGAAAGCGTTTTTGGAAGGAAAACCATCCGCGCCAGAAGCGGCTACCGCGGAAAGAATATTGGATGCGCTTGCTGAGCTTGATAAGGAAAGCATTTTAGTTCCCACGGTGCTTTCGGGCCCAGCCACCGCAATGCCGAGGGTAGAAGCAGCGGGATCGGCTCCTCTTCCCTTGCCGCCGCCCCTGAAATGGACTCCGCCCGACGTGGATGCAAGCGTGCCACCCGTTGAAAGCAGCGCGGTGTGCCGAATGGAAGAGTTTCTGCCGAAAGTGCAGAAGAATGTGGTGAAGTTCACACATACTCTGGACAGCTTTACGGCAACTGAGAAACTTGAAAACCAGGTCGTAAATAATGAAGGAGTTCCGCAAAGGCAAGAGAAGCTAACTTTCAACTATCTGGTCTTGATGGAGGAGATCAGGCCCGGCGTGTTGAATGTGGATGAGTATCGAAACCGCACGATGGCCCTGGATGTTTTCCCTGATGGAATCGCGACGAAGGGATTGCCTTCCATCATTCTGATCTTTCATCCGGCGCAAACGGATGATTATGAAATGGTGTGCGAGGGACTCGGATCATGGCGCGGCATTCCGGCTTGGCAAGTGCACTTTCAGCAGAGGGCAGACCGCCCAGGCCGTTCGCTAACTTATCGGGTCAATGGAATTGTCCATCCGGTCGCGCTGAAAGGCCGCGCGTGGATTTCGCGCGATTCGCTGCAGGTGGTCCGGATCGAGACAGATCTGATGCAGGCGATTCCGGAAATTCGATTGTTCGGAGAGCATCAGGAAATTGACTATGGGCCCGTGCCCTTCGCGAAGGAACATACAGAATTCTGGCTGCCGGCAACGACTGATTTCTACACAGATTTCCGCGGAAAGAAGATTCATCGGCGGCTGAGTTATTCGGACTATGTACTGTTCACGGTTGAAGAGCGCCAGCAGATAGGTGAGCCATCGGTTACAAAGGAAAAACAACAGGCAAGGCCAAATTGACGACTTTACGCGGAGAAGAGTTCGCGGGCCAAAAAGTAACGCACGCTTCGTTGGCGAAGCGTGCGTAAGACGCAAAAGGAAAGATCAGAGATTCCAGAAGGTGGCGTCGGGTTTGTCGAAGGCGAGGCCGACGTCCCACGCTTCGTGGTCGCGCCAGACGACTTGAGCTTCAGCGGCTCGTCCGGTTTTGGGATGGATGAGTTTGACGCGCTGGTGCATGGGAAGAGGCGCTCCCACGATGGCCATACAGCCGGAGTGGCTGACGTCTACGGTGACGCCATTGGCTTGCTGGCGTTGGGCGTTTTCTTCCCACTCCACCTGAAAACGAACTTGAGAAATGATGCGCTTGTGCGTGCGCATCTTCATCCAGCGTTCTTCCACGTCTTTTTTGATTGGCCCGGCTAAAGTGTTTATTGCCATGGACTACCTCACTATGCGCTTAGAGGTGTACCGGGGAGGGGCAAGTCTTACAGTAAGCCCGCACTGGGGAATGGGTCAATAGTACTTGGACAAAAAGATACGCCCGCGAACGGGCATATCAATTGGGGCGGCGGAAGAGCTGGACGGCCCCGATTACGCATAAAACGATCATGAGAGATGCGCCTCCGAGCGCGCCCCACAGGCCTAGACCGTGAAGACCTTCCCGCTGCGTGTGACCGTAAAAGTGGTGGACACCATGCACAAGGTGCAGTGCCGCGATGAGGATGGCGATGCCGCAAATGATGTTGAGCGCTCGCATGAAATTTTCCTTTCGAGTTGAATGATTTTATCGGCAAAAGCTAGCGTGGCCAGAGCCAGCCGAATGTGCCGGCGGTGAGGAGGCCGTAGATGAGACCGTCAAAGGCTTCGAGGAGGACCATTTTCCAGGGATAGCCTTTCCAGACGCCGTTGCTGAGGCCGCCGACCCCGTAGGCGAGAAACGCGGCGGTGCCAGCGACGCGGAAAACAGGGCGGTAGTGCGTGCCCGGCGAAAGGGTGTGGCCAGTGAGGTAAGCGACGAAAATCCCCACAACAAGGCAAAAGACAAACCACTGCACGAGAAATTTTGGAAGAAAAACGGGACCGTTGGGAAGAATAATCAGGTGACCGACGGGGCCTTCGGTAAATTTCGCTTTCGTTTCGGGCGAGTTCAAATCTTTTTGCGTGCAGAACGGAAGGTTATAGAGGCCGGGCGAAGGATTTGAGGCGCGAATCGCCGCGCGGACTTTGTCTTCATCGGAGAGTTTACGATAGCTGCTTTTGTGATACGGCAGAACCATGTGAATGATCGAGCTGGCGATGAAGACAATGACGGCGGCGAGCAAAATGGGAAGCCACAAAGCGAAGAGAGAAACCATCGGCAACCTCCTAGAAATGGGAAAGTGGATGAGAGTTAGGCGAGAGGCTATCGCGAGAAGCCGAGTGGGTCAAGCAGAACAAATAGAACCCAAGCTTCGAATGTGACTTAAGGAGCGGAGCAAAGGTGTGGCAACTTTGGTGCGAAGATTGAAGCCTACGGGAGATTTGAATAGAGAGTTTTGCCGCCGCTTTCTGCTACGAGATGAAGCCGGCTGGGATTGACGAGAGCGCGGAGATGACCGATGCCGTCTCCATCGGAAAGGACGTAACAGCGGGAACTAGCGGACCACTTTGAAAGAAATTGCTGGTCGTCAATGAAGACATCGGGACTTCCAGGCGCATAGGAACCATACACCAGGTTGTTGACGCGGCCATTCCAGAGGAGTGCGGAACGGTTTGTGTAAAAGAAGACAGAGGAAAAAGCATAGTATTGGCCATTGAGAATCAACTGACCTGCGGGAGCACGGAGCAGAGCTTCCGCGAGCGGACGAGAAGAGAGATAAGGGTCAAAGACGACGAGCGCATTGCGCGCGGCATGAAAAAACAAAACCATCATTAAAGCCGTTGCAAGATAGACGTGCTTCGATTTGACCATCCACGCCGAAATGGCGCCCACAAGGAACGCTATGCCTGCAATCAGAAGGGGCAATTTGAGGTAGGCAAAAGATTGCAGCGTGAGGTCGCCCATGTGGCCGAGCGACAACGTATACACTTCCGGATGCTGCTCCAAAGCGCGCGAAATATCGCCGGGCGCGTCCATGTGCCGTACCAGATAGAGCAGCGTGGCCACCGCAACGGCGCAGAGAGCAGAGATTGTGCCCAAGACTTTTGTGCCAGAGCGAACCCAAGAATTCTCCGTGGCCATCGCGCTACCGAGGAGCAGTGCCAATGCCGGATAAAGCGGCATGGAATAGTATTCCTGCGTCGTGGAAAACGTGAAAAAGAGAAGCACGAAGCCGGCCCAGCACACGGCGAGAAGGCGAGTACGGCTTGGGCGATCCTGGGAGCGGTAGTCGAGCTTCAGGGCGGCGGGAAAATAAACGCTCCAGGGAAAAAGCCACAACAGGTGCAGCAGCCAGAACGCCAGCCGCGGGACCGTGTTGTAGTCGCGGGGATAGCGAAGGTTGAGAAAGCGGAGAACGTGTTCGTTGATGAAGTAGAACCAGAAGAATCCGTGATATTCGCCGGGGCCGCTATGCAAAGTGAAATCGAAATAGGGAGGCATCCGGCGCGTGGCGAGGACATGCCACGGGGCAGCGATGGCGAGGACAATTAAACAGCCGGTGAAAAGATGCAGGCGGCTCCAGACCATTCTAGAAAACAATTGTCGCGTGGTGAGGAGATAGAAAATCATTGCGCCAACGGGGATTACGACGGCGATGAGTCCCTTCAGCAGAAGGCCGATACCGAGGCAGATCGCGAGTACCGCAGCTGGGCGTCTGGGATTTTGTTCGGTTGGGTCTATTGCCCGCTGAAATGACCAGAGTGCGCCGCAGACACTGGCGGTGAGCATGACGTCCGGGATTTGAATCCGTGTGAAGAGAAACAATCCGACGCAGGTGACAACCACCAGGCCGGAATAAAATCCTGCGAGCTTGCCGAAGGCCCAACGGCCATACCGGTACGTAAGAAACGACACCAGGATTGCTGCTAAGGCAACCGGAATCCGCGCGGCCCAATCGTGCACACCAAATAGGCGAAGACTGGCAGCTATCAGCCAATAAATCAGGGGCGATTTTTCTACGTAAGGAACGCCATCGAGGTGCGCAATGACCCAGTCGCCGGACTGCAGCATGTTGTGCGCGATTTGCGCCTGCACGGCGTCCACGTCATCCATCAGCGCAGGAGGCGATACGGTGCAACCAAGGAAGATGGTCGCTCCGACGAGGAGTAAAACTAGGCTGGTTTCGAAACGAGAGATGCCTGTGTCTCCTCGACGGGCGGAATCGAAGTTGTCTGAATCTTCCATTGCTTAATCCAAAGAAACAAGATGAGAAGGCCCCACAGGTGAAATCCCAGATTGGCACGGCCTTCCATATGATCTGAAATCAAGCGCAGGATAGCTTCGGTGCGAAATAGACCTGTATCCTCCACGGCTTGGGCACTGAGTGTTTCTTCCAAGAGAGGCCGAAGCGGACCTCGAAACCAATCGTGAGTGGGAATATCGAGTCCTGTCTTTGACCGATTCAGGACAGAATCTGGCAGCTTGTTGCGCATTAAATATTTCAGAATTACTTTTTGCTTCCTGCCATCAATCTTCAGATTATCGGGCAGGGACGCGGCAAATTCTATGATTCTGTGATCTAGATAAGGCGGGCGCACCTCAAGAGAATGGGCCATGCTCATGCGATCCACTTTTTGCAGCAAATCATCGGTCAGATAGTAGCGCTGGTCAAAGGCGAGATAACGGGTCAAGTATCCGTGGCACACACAGGGGATTTCCTCGGTGAACAGATCCTGAACGGAATTCTCGGCGCAGTTGGACAAAATATCCGCTTGCTGCAGCTGGGAAAAAGAGCCGTTCCAATACGTGTGCGCTTCGTCCGGGGGCAAAAGCGAACCTTCGAGGAAGCGCTTCATTTTGTATTCCAAGCTGATCTTGTCGTTGGATACCGGCCAATGCCTGAGAAATTTGAGAAAGGACCTTCGCGCCAGCCTGGGAATCCGCTTTGCAGCTTGCGCAAGCCGATCGGCACGGTAGGTTATGTAGCCGCCAAACAGTTCATCGGAGCCCTCGCCGCTCAGCGCGACGGTGACGCTTTCCCCACTCAACTTAGAAAGAAACCAGAGCGGAACGGCTCCCGCATCCGCAAACGGTTCGTCGGAATAATAGACAATGTTGTGGATGGCATCTTCGAGGTCGAGCGATGGATTCAGGTCGAGTTCGAAGTGATCGGTATCGTAGCGCTTTGCCATTTCGCGCGCCGGACCACTTTCATCAAAGCTGCGGCCGGCAAACCCGATCGAAAACGTCTTCACGCGCGCGGAAGTAGACTCCCGTGTGTAATGGAGAATCGCAGAGGAATCCACGCCGCCGCTCAGCCAGATGCCCACGGGAACATCGGAAATCATGTGTTCGCGGACAGAATCCTTGATCAGCTCATCGAGAGCTTCGCCGGCGGTATCCGGCGTCCAGCGGAGATCCTTGCGAAAGCGCAGCTTCCAAAACGATTCTGTGCGAACGTTGCCATTCTTCCATTCCAGCCAATGACCGGGCGCCAGCTTCTCTATTCCCTTCACGAGTGTAAATGGCCCCGGAACGTAGTTTAGAGCGAGGTAATAGCTAAGCGCGTTGAGGTCCAGTTCACGAGGAATCTCTTCATGAGCAAAAAGCGATTTCAATTCCGAGGCAAAATAAACGGCGCTTCCCAGGCGGTAAAGGTAGAGCGGTTTGATACCGACCCGGTCTCGCGCGAGTATCAGCCGCTTTTCTCGCTTGTTCCAAAGCGCCAGCGCAAACATTCCGCGAAAGCGCATGAAACAGTCCGTGTCCCACTGAAGAAAAGCGCGCAGAACGACTTCGGTATCGCAACGGGAGGTAAAGCGGTGCCCGAGGTTTTCCAGCTCCGCGCGGATTTCAGCGTGGTTATAGATCTCGCCGTTGAAAACAAGGACAGTATTCAAGTCGTCCGAGAAAAACGGCTGGTCTCCGCCGTGCAAATCGATAATTTTTAGACGAACCGCTCCAAGCGCGATTCGCTCGCTGCGATACGTATCACTCTGATCGGGTCCGCGGTGACGTAACGCATCGGTAGCTAGACCAATACGCTCCGCTACGCCCGCACTATGGCGATGCGTAAAACCAGTTATTCCGCACAATTTCTTCTGAACTCCGTCTCCTGAAGAAAACGAAAGCCTCTTCCGGGCTCAGATTCCTAAATGCCAAGTAAGAATTCCTACCGGCACTTTTGGTTGCCTTTTTTTTGCAGAACAGTGAAAAACAGACCGAAGGATATGGAAGCAGATTATACGCAGCGAACCTAAACGCCAGATAAATGTCGTTCGATATTCATGCGCGATACCAGTTGAGTGTGGTTTGCGGAAAGCGTTACTTGGAACGCGGCTTTAATGCGGGAAAGCACATAGAGCGAATTATTGCGCGCGGACAACGGTGAGGGATTTGAGCATGCGAATCCAGCGTGCGGGGCGCTTTTCATGCGGGGCGACTAATTTAAAAGGGCCTTCTTTTTCGGAGAGCGGTGCTCCGTCCAACGTATCTGCGACGATGATTTCACTATCGAGAATTCCCGGATCGAGTTCAGCGAGGGAAAAAACGACGCGGTAATTATCGGAAGCTTCTGCAACGACGTAAATCGCCATTGCTGCGCCGCGGAGATGTTCGCCACCGGGGGCGCCCGCTTTACGCAGAACTTCTTCGATCGGAACGCCTTCGTAAGTTTCCTTTTTCTGGGAATGGGGATTGACGACAGAAAGAGTCTTGCGCGGCATTTTCTTGAGATCGTCCGCCGTCAGCACGAGCGGGGTGGTGACTTCGCCGCCGACGCGGAGTTCGGCGCGAGATGCTACGGCGGGGGCGTTCTGCGCCAGTCCGGATCCGATGCCACACGCGAAAAAGAGAAAGAGAGCGAAAACTATTTTCTTCATGGGGGGTTATTATACGGCTTTCCGCAAAACTTGCTGTTGCAAGGTTTAGGCGACAGTTTTCCCGCAAATAAATTAGCGCACCGGGGCTCTTTTCCGCTTGCGCTCCTCTACACACAAGAGTAGCGTCCAGCAATCGGCAAGGCTGCCGTTGCTGTTAGTTCTTAAACCCAGATTCGGACAGACTTTCCTCCGAGCCCCTCTGTCTGAATTCGGCCCGGGAGGACCTCATGCGCCGCTGTTCCTTTTTTTTCGTTGTTCTCTTGATGTTTCTGCTCACGTCTTCGAATGTTCGTGCCCAGGATATTTTCGTACCCGCCGGCACGATTTTGAAATGCACGATGAACGAGCCGAATTTTTCGTCGGCCACCGTGCAGGTTGGCGATCCTGTGTTGTGCCACTTAAGCTCCGTGCAGGAATTCGGAAGGAATGCTTTTCCGCGCGGCGCTTACATGAGCGGCCATCTGGAAGCGGACAAAGAGCCCGGGCACTTTTGGGGCAAGGGCTATTTGAGGATTGTGTTCGATCGAATTGGGACGCCGAACTCCGATGTGACCGTGGACACGAAGGTGATTGCGGCGAAAGGCTACAAAGTAGACAAAGAAGGAGACATCAAAGGCAAGGGCCACGCGACACGGGACGTAGTTGAGTGGATGATTCCACCGCTGTGGCCGTGGAAAGTGCTGATGCTGCCGGCGCGCGGGCCTCGTCCGACTTTGAAGGGCGAAGAAACGATCACGATGCGTTTGATGGAGGACGTGACGATTCCGCGAATCGGTGCGGCATATAACTCGCGCGACTGGCGGCCTGCTCCCAGTTCCTACAAACCGGCCGTGTATTACAACGATACTCGCGAGATGCACGCTCCTCCAACGGCAATGGCTGCGACACACAATGTAATTTCCGTGGACTCCGGTTTCAGACAAGCGTCGCAGAACGCGGTACAAGAAGCTGCGGGCAACGTTCCGCAAGTTATGCAGCTCGCTTCCGAGCCACGCGCTCCCGTCGTGCAAGGTGCAGCTGCACAAACACAGACTCCGTCTTCTTCATTGACGCTGATTGCGTTGAGAAACGAAACGATTTACGCGGTTGCGAGCTATTGGCTTGACGGGGACAACCTGGGCTACGTTTTGCCGAGCGGCGCACGTGCGTCTTGTGCGCTGAATGATGTGGATTTAGCTCGGACAACGCAGCTCAACTCCGAGCGTGGAATTTCCATCAGCTTCCGCGAAGCGCCTGCGGCGCAACCAGTATTGTCCAGCGTACTTAACTAATTTCTTTGCTGGTACTAAATAGAAAGCAACAAGGCCGTGCTCAATATTGAGTCCGGCCTTGCTGCTGAGTCGCAAGTGTTTTGGGATCTCTTTCGAAGGCGATGTGGCTTGACCCTGTCCGGCCGGCAGGGTAATCTCCGCACTATCTAACTTGCCCGTAACCTCTCTCCTGGGCGAGCCGCAAACTATCGCAAAGATCCGGAGTCCGTGATGGCCAAACCGCGCAAACGCAAACCCAAATTGCGGAAAAGACCTGGTGTCAAAGGACTCGAGTCGAAAGCGCCCGGACGCATGTATGCGCGCAAAGCAGCGAGAAAAAAGCTGACGGCCGCGAAGAAACCAGAGACTCCGCCCGTGGCATTACCCTTGGCACGAAGTTTGTTCCAGACGAGAAATTTTCAGCACATTAGCCTGTCTTCTTACGCCAGATCGCCACGATCCCTGCAGGGAAATCCAAATAGCCTTGTCGTCTTGAGCGCGTCGATCCGGAAAACAATGCAGTACTACCTTGCGACGCTTAATGCTGTCAGCGCGGTGATCGAAAATAGGCCACAGAAGAAACTGAATTCCCAAAGCGCGTCGGCTGCCAAGCTTCGCAATGCGTTGAAGGAAGCGAGTACAAAAATCCCGAGTCTTCCGTTTCTCAAGCGATCCGCAGGAATTGACAAGGAAACAGCAGGAATTTTGACGCAAACGCCGTTGATGCTGGAGGTTCACAACGATAAACCTGTAAAGCTTGTTATTTCGGATGTTCTCGGAATGGGAAAGCAACTCCCTCCACAGTTGCACGACGCAGTGTTAGCGAGTTTCGAAGGCGTAGGCATTGTGGCGAGTGCGACAGTCGGCGGGAAGTTCGAGACGGTACCTATGGTCGTGGATGTAAGTACGGATGGAACGATTCCCCCAGAACGAAGCGATTCGGTAAACGATTCACCGATCTTGTCACCTGCGGCCCAAGAAAAACCGGTAAGAGCTCCAGCGCCTTCTGTTCCTAGCAGAGGAAAACAGCGTGGTTCAGGCTGGGGAGGAGTAGTTCTACCAAGCGTAGGGAAAACCCAAACGCAAAGAGGGCGGACAAGAGCAAAGCCACCTGAGCACGTCCCGAGCGTCAGCTCTAGCGACGAATCCGCAGACTTTAATTTGCAGGCAAACTTGGATACTGCTTCCTTTTTGAGAAATCAGGAAGGAGATACAACGCTAGAGGAAATACAATTGGCTCCAACCGACGGCGGCTCACCCACGCCTGTTGCGTCCTCCGCTTCCCTTGCGCTGCCAGTTTATCCGGACATCGATATCCCCAATTCGCATCCCGTTCAGGGATCACTTTTCGACATTACGGTCTCACTAAAGTTCGAGCCTTCTAAAGAAACTTCCGGAGCTGTGGCCGCACCTGCGGACGATAAAATTCACGTTTTCGATATCCATTTGCTAGTTGCTAAGACATCGCGATGGAGCAAGCTGACCTTTCAGCGGCCGCTGGGAACTACAGGTGAGGCAATTTTCCGCGACGTTCCCGCTCCCATCTTGGACGGAACGGAAGAGACTATCGGTGGTCATCCTGTCTCTGACATCTGCGTAAATTTCTACCTTGAAAATCGCTGGTGTGGCGAGGCTATTCGAAGAATTGAAGTACTTCCGTCAGAGAAGAGCGACAAACTTGCCGTAATTGCGACTCCAGAAACTCCACCATGGCGTAAAGACTTGCTCGTAGCCCCCGGCACTCCGCCGCCAGACCTCTTAATTCGCATTAAGAAGGTCGGCCTCACGGAGTTCGAATGGAGTCTCTTCTCGCCACATATGAGCTTCCCGAAAGATCCCGCCTCGATGCGCATGTCCATGGCGGACCCTTTCAACTATGTAACGGAACATTTTGAGATCTTCGCAGGCAGCAGCCTTAGCGACATTGACGTGAATAAGCTGAATTCGCACTGCGATTTGATCTACCAAGCCGCTCCAAAAGGATTTCGGAAGGAATACCGCAACTTGGCGCAGGAAGTTGCGAAGGATCCTTTGCGCAAGAGCCTTGAGACGATTCAAATTGTTTCTGATGAGCCGTTTATTCCGTGGGAACTAATGCGAGTTTCCGATCCCTCGGACGAATCCATTTTTCCACCTGAGATTCTTTGTGTGAAACACAGCGTTGGCCGTTGGATGGCATGGGACTCCACGCAATTGCGGAATTCGCTCAACGTGAAGAAAATTGCCGTTTCTGCTTCGGATTACAAAACTACGAAAGTCGCGGGGCTGCGTCCTCTGCCTTGGGCGGCGGACGAACGCAAATTCCTTTTGGCGAGCCCTTACAATGCGGAGGACATACCTTTGCAGTTGCCGAAGCTTCTTGATTTTCTTCAGCACGGTTCAGCAGACGTCATTCATTTTTCCTGTCACGGTGAATCCAATGGACTCGCCCCAGATCAAGCCGCCCTCAGAACGGAAGACGATCCGATTGGACTGTTAGCGCCGTCCGTTGCGGCCGTCGAATCTCGTGCCGGTGCTGGGAAAACTCATCCCGTCGTTTTCCTGAACGCTTGCCAGGCAGCGGCGGGCGGCGGACTCATCGGCATGGTTTTCGGTTTGCCCCAAGCATTTCTGAGAATGGGCGCAACGGCGTGTATTGCGCCACTCTGGAAAGTGGTTGATCAAAGCGCGAGGGATATTGCGGAGGATTTCTATAAATCCACCCTGCTGGGAACGGCAGGAAATCCACCCATGACTCTTGGCGAGGCGCTTCGCGTGATTCGCGCTCAGTGGAAAAGCAAAAAAAGCCTTACTCACTTGGGATACGTTCTTTACGGCGATCCGACCACTACGCTGACACGATAACCCGCGAAACTCTCTCAAGTCTGAAAATTTTAGTAAGGAGGCCTTGTGGCACCGGCTTTCAAGTTAGTCTTACAAAAGGGAAGAACGATTCCCCAACCCATCGGGGCAACTGGAATCAGCTTTGCGGCACCTGGCTTAGAGGGTGAACTGACGGTAGAAGTTAAGTCTGCCCCGGCCGCGGACGCGACACTCACTCGTAGCAGCCTTCGGGACTCCAGCGAGATTGCATCGCCGGATTCGGTGGACGGCGCTATTGAAGAGATTGGCGGTTTGACGGCTTTCAATCTTGAGACGAAAGCACGAACACCCGTGGTTTCGGAGGCCGAAGGTGTCCGATCCGGAACGGATAAGCTAGCGAATGATGAAGCGATTTTGAACTACAAGCCAAGGCCAGACGAATATTCTTTCGTCGTTTATCAAGATGAAGCGGGTGCCATCAGTCTCCACTTTCCCGAAGGACTGAGCACCGCTAAACCCGAAAGCTCTGACGTTGAGCGTGCCACTCGAGACGCTGGAAATGGCCTTCAGCACTATCGAATCCAACTACGCACTCCGGCTCCCCCACCTCCCCCTCAAGAAGGGGAACGCCAAACCCGCTTTGGCTTAGCCGCGATTGGCAAGAAATTGCTGAAGCTGGTTGTTGGCAAAATCATAAAAAAGGCGGCCGGCCCATTGGTAAGTGCTGCGGACTACGGCGCCGTTTGGCTTTGGGAAAGCAAGGCGCGCGCGTTCGAAGGATTTCATGGCGGCCCTGACGCAAACACCTTGCTTGCCGAAAATCCTGTTGCGCTGAACAGCAATGACTGGGCAGCGTTGAACAGTGAAGGGAAGAAATCGTTGCTCTTTATTCACGGCACAACCAGCACCACAAGCGGCGCGTTCAGCGGCCTTCTGAATTTCCCTGCGCAGGCAGAACTTTACAAACGATATGAAGGCCGCGTGATTGGATTCAATCATCACACTCTGACAAAAAGTGTAGCCGGGAACGCCGCTGATTTTTACGCGGGACTTCCAGGCAGGGGAACCTACACGTTTGACATTGTTTGCCACAGCCGGGGAGGGCTCGTGGCGCGAGCACTCAAAGAGCTGACACCAGCCCAGCTTTCGACAGCGACCAATTCAAATTGTGCATGCTCTGCCACTTTCAAGATCGGGAAGATCATTTTCGTGGGAACGCCGAACATTGGCACGCCACTCGCGGATCCCTCGGATATTCCGGACTCACTTGAGCTGTTGTCGAATATCGCTGCCTGGATTCCGGGGGCAGGACTTACGCTCGCGGGAATTCTCTCCAGCGCGGCATTCGTCGCGGAAAATGGATTCAGGGTGCTGCCCGGAATGCGGAATATGGACCCCGCAGATGCATTTCTAAAAGAGATCAATCTACCGGGGCCGCCCGGCACTGTTTCCCCGCTTGGAGACTACTTTGCAATTCAATCCAATTTTGATCTGAACGGAGTCGTAAACACTGTGCTCTTAAAAGGGTTGAAGTATCTTTTTAAAGGGAATCTGAATGACGTGATTGTGCCAACGCTTGGTGTTTCGAACATTGACGGTACAACTCTTCCGGACAAAGTCACAAAATATTACGGAGCGCCGCCTCTGGTTGAGTCGGTCGCGCATACGCAGTATTTTCAGCAAGAGGCTACGTGGAAATTCATAGATGACAATCTGCCGTGAAGTTGAACGCGGTCCGAACGAGTGAAAAAGCAAAAGGCCGGTCTGAAAATTCAGACCGGCCTTTTTTAATTTAATCCCGGCGACGACCTACGCTCCCACACAGTTACCCGTGCAGTACCATCGGCCCGGCGAGGCTTAACTTCCGTGTTCGGGATGGGAACGGGTGTGACCCTCGCGGTATGATCACCGGAAACTTGTCGCCATGCGCTCGTTGAACGCATAGCAGAAATTTGACAGCGCCGCCTGAACACTGCGGCGCCACTAACAACAGAATTTGGCTGGCATACAAGTTCGACTTTTCATCGAACATTACTGTGAACTTGTTTGATTAGAACAAGACGTACTGCAAACTGACTCATGACGGCATGAGAAAGTTTTATGATTAAGCCGAACGAGCGATTAGTACTGGTCAGCTCCACACGTTGCCGTGCTTCCACCTCCAGCCTATCAAAGTCGTAGTCTTCGACTGCTCTTCTTAGGCTTTATTGCCTTGGGAAACCTTATCTTGAGGCGAGCTTCTTGCTTAGATGCATTCAGCAATTATCTCTACCAGACTTCGCTACCGAGCGGTGCCCCTGGCGGGACAGCTCGTACACAAGGGGTCTGTTCATCCCGGTCCTCTCGTACTAGGGACAACTCCTCTCAAGTTTCCTGCGCCCACACCAGATAGGGACCGAACTGTCTCGCGACGTTCTGAACCCAGCTCACGTACCGCTTTAATAGGCGAACAGCCTAACCCTTGGGACCTTCTACAGCCCCAGGATGCGATG